>NHCFJ02800__coassemble_2749_pt1 | contig 7128 bp, 5 predicted proteins | sample NHCFJ02800__metabat2_low_PE_008 | metagenome-assembled genome bin NHCFJ02800 | reverse complement strand
CCGACCAAACTGTCACCAGCTTTTAACGGGGGCAAATCCGCCGTTTTAATCAGCGATTGATTGAGATTGACATTCGCGCCCTTACTTAAGACCACCGTCTTGGTCGACCACGCATCAATTGCCGCGGTATTTTCATTTGCCAAGCCTAACATGAGGCCGAGCAGCATAAAAATCAAGTACCCAATCAAGGTCACCATCGCGATAATCAAGCCATAGTGGACTTTGGCGTGTTTGATTTCTTTAATCGCCAGAAACATGGACCTGCCCTCCCATCAGTGCCGTCAAGGCTTGCTCTAACCGGGTTAAAATTGCACCCTCCCGGTCGGGCTCCATCAAGCATTCCTTCATTGCTTGGTGGGTTAGGGTCATAACCGCCCAGGTTTGCGCATTAAAACGCGGGCCCATCGTTGGCACTGCCGCTAGGCCCAAGTAAGCTTCATTCGTGGAATAATGCAGCCGCAACAACTCTCGCAACCCTTGCTGGGCTCCGGTGGTCAAAAACTGGCGCACCTGATTGGTATAACCCGCGGGGGTTTGCGCCAATTGACCCGCTAACTCTTCTTGGGAGTGGATCTGGTGAAGCGAGCGCCGCCAGAGGGTCTGGTAAGCATCGTTCAAATCGGCAAAGTACTTATAAAAGGCCCCCCGGGCAATCTGGGCTTCCTTGACAATCCGCGCAACTTGGGCCTTGGCTAAGGGATAGGCACTAAATTCCGCCAGGAGGGCGGCATAAATCCGGGCTTGCTTTTCAGGCTTCAAATTTAAAAAGGTTTGACTTGGCATTCTGGTTCCTCCGTTCTTAGTGACATCGTGTCAACAACTTAACTTTACCCCTCAAGTGACACCGTGTCAACAAGAGTGTAAAAAAAGTTCCCGGTCCGGCCGGGAACTTAATCCCGCACTAGGGCGGGACAGATTAATCGGATTAGATTTTACACAGATTAAGTTCGGCTGGCCGTTGGAGCGGCGGCCACGCGAAGGCGAAGCATTGGTAAATAAATTAGGCTTCTTCGCCACCAACCTTTACGATCGCCTTGGAAACTTTCCCTAACTTCCCGGCGACAAAGTCTTCCACCCCGTTCAGATCCAATTCGTGGGAGAACAGTGGCAGCGGGTCAACCTTCCCGGCTGCCAACAGGGCAATTGAATCTTCAAAGGTGTAAGGGTTAATAAAGGCCCCTTGGATCGTCAGTTGCTTTTGGAAAACATCGTAAGTGTTGACGCTAAACTTGTCGTCCGGGTTTCCGACCCCAAACATCAGCACTTGGGCCCCCCGGGCAGCGGCGGCCAGGGCTTGTTCTTGGGTGGCTGGCAAACCAACGGCTTCGACAACCACGTCAAAGTGATCCGCTGGAATTTCTTCCTTGGTGGTGTTGATCGTCTTAACGCCAAAGTGCTTCCGGTTGTTGGCCAGCTTTTCGTCCGACCGGCCCGCCAGGGTCACTTCATGAATGCCCCGGGCTTTCAGGATTTGAGCAAAGAGTTGCCCTTCAAAGCCGTCCCCGATTACCAGAGCCGTTTGGTATGGGTGAGTTTCTAATAAGTCCACCCCGTGCATCGCACATGAAATTGGTTCGATGACCGCCGCGGCCTTGAGGGAAACGTTATCTGGAATTGGGTAAACCACCTTGGCTGGGGCGGTAAAGTATTCGGCAAAGCCCCCGTCACGCGTTACCCCCACCGCATCCAGGTGTTCGCACAATTCGGGCCGTTGGGTCCGGCAGTATTGGCATTGGCCACAGTAGATGTTCGGGTCAACCGTTACCCGGTCGCCGACCTTAACGTTCGTCACGGCCGCCCCAACTTTGGCCACTACCCCGGAGTTTTCGTGCCCCAAAACAATCGGTGGCACAGCTGAAGCAGAACCTGGCAACCCGGCATAAAGGGCCTTGTCAGTCCCACAAATCCCGGCAAAGGCCGTGTGCACCAGCACTTCATCTGGCTTAATGCTTGGGATTTCGTAATCTTGCACTGCTAAATCCTTAATTCCTTGTAATACAAGTGCCTTCATAACTTTTGCTCCTTCTCTCTTGTGAAAAATATCATTTGACGACTGTAAGTATAGTCGTTTGACCTATTTATGTCAACCGCTTGTCATAAGCTTGCGCCCCGTTAATTTTCTGAAAACATTTGATTTAACAACCTTTTGGTCGACTGGTAAATTCCCCCAAGTTTTTTATTTTGTTTTGTGAGTAGCCAAACTTTTTATTTTCTTTACTTCAGCCGCAAGTTGAAACCGATTTCGAGCTTGGCTGAGGATATTTCGGCATAAATGTCCGTGAAAACGCCGAAAATGCGGCATTTTTTATTGCGGGATATTATTTTTTATGCTAACCTAACAAAGGTGTTCTCAATCGGTGAATCTCAAATTGAGAACCATCGAAAGCATATGACAGAAAGGTGGATTTGGCGTGGACAGCACAAAAAATCAACCCCGCAAGCACAAGTTAATTGAACATGCAAACGGGAAATCCCTCGAAGAAATCAACGGGACCGTTGAAGTTCCCCACGGAAAGAACTTCTGGCGGACCCTCTTCGCTTACTCCGGCCCCGGCGCTCTGGTCGCGGTCGGCTACATGGACCCGGGTAACTGGTCAACTTCCATTACCGGGGGGCAAAGTTTCCAATACACTTTAATGACGACCATCCTGATTTCAAGTTTGATCGCGATGTTGCTTCAATACATGGCAGCCAAACTTGGGATCGTCAGCCAAATGGACTTAGCTCAGGCCATTCGGGCGCGGACCGGGAAGGCGTTAGGGATTATTTTATGGATTATGACTGAGCTGGCGATCATGGCTACTGATATTGCCGAAGTCATTGGTGCGGCAATTGCCCTGAATTTACTCTTCCACATTTCCTTGATCGCGGCCGTGTTCATCACGGTTTTAGACGTCTTGTTGCTCTTATTGTTAACCAAGATTGGGTTCCGCAAGATCGAAGCCTTGGTCGCCTGCTTAATTCTGGTGATTCTCTTTGTTTTTGCTTACCAAGTCGTCTTATCCAAACCGGACTGGGGCGCGGCAATGGCCGGGCTTTTGCCATCCAGTGACGCCGTCGCCAAAGGGCCCGTGGTTGGTGGCATCTCTCCTCTGACGGGTTCCTTGGGGATCATCGGGGCAACCGTCATGCCGCACAACCTCTACTTGCACTCTGCCATTTCACAGACCCGGAAGCTGGACCACACTAAGGTCGAAGACATTCGCCAAACGGTCCGCTTTACGGCTTGGGACTCCAACATCCAATTATCCTTAGCCTTTGTGGTCAACGCTTTGCTCTTGATCATGGGGGTCGCCGTCTTTAAGTCTGGTGCAGTAACGGATAGTTCTTTCTTCGGTTTGTACGATGCTTTAAACAACACTTCGATGTTAAGCAATGGCGTCTTGATTGCCGTGGCTAAATCCGGGGTCTTATCAACGCTCTTTGCCGTCGCTTTGTTGGCTTCTGGGCAAAACTCCACGATTACCGGGACTTTGACGGGACAAGTGATCATGGAAGGGTTCATCCACATGCGGATGCCCCTGTGGGCGCGGCGGCTGATTACTCGGTTATTGTCAGTTGTGCCCGTCCTTTTATGTGTTGCCATGACGGCCGGTGAAACCGAATTGCAACAACACCATGCCATTAACATGTTAATGGAAAATTCCCAGGTCTTCTTGGCCTTTGCCTTGCCATTCTCGATGTTGCCATTGTTAATGATGACCAACAGTGAAGTTGAAATGGGGGAATTTAAGAACGCTGCCTGGACCAAGCTTTTAGGGTGGATTTCCGTGTTGGGGCTGACCTTCTTAAATCTCTACAACCTGCCAAGCACGTTTGAAGGCTTTGGTTTATGGAGCAAAGGGGTTGCCGACCTCTTGGCCTGGCTGACGATTGTCGTGATTGTCGCCCTCTTGATTTGGACGATTGTCGAACTTTACCGCGGCAACAAACGCTTTGCCGCTGAACACCAAGCCCACCCGTGGGAAACCGTGGCAACGGCGGAATAATTTCCCAGGAAATAATACTATGACAACGATCGGGGGAAGCTCGATCGTTTTTTTGTTGGGCGTAGTCCCCGGAGAAATTATCCTTTCCCGACGCAAGATGATATAATGGTCCTAAAACTGACTGAAATTACGAAGAGGTGATTGCTTTGAACAATGAAGAGCGCAAAAAGCAGCTCAGTCGGGTCGAACTCTACGACACGCCCGAGCACAAGCGCGAACAAGCACGGCGCTTAAAAGATAAGCCGCTGAAAATTAAGCTCAAAGGGGTCTTAGATCAAGAAGCAAAGTCTGCTCCCACCCCGGGCAGCCGCGCCGCCGTCCGGCAAGAACAAACCGCCACCCCCACCCGGGTGGAAAAGACCGCTAGCTATGATGCTCCGCGGCCGACGACGGCTCAACCGAGCCAACCCACCCCACCGGTCTATACCGCCCCAACGGCCAGCCAGCCACAGCGCCACCATGCTTCCCGGCCGGCTGGCGGCCACAAGAAACACCGGATTTATAAAACCATTTTAGGGGTCGCGATCGCTGCTTTAGTAGTCTTTTTTGTGGTCTTTTTGATCAAACAACAAAACCCGGTCAATACGACTTCCGACGAGACGGTCTCCTCGAGTGAGACTTCTAGTCACAAGTCCTCTAGCAGCCACAAGAAGCGGTCTCACTCCACTTCGTCGACTGCCACGGACGTCCAGGACAGCTACCAGACGGCTCCGACTACGACTTCGCAGGCCACCAGCACGACGACGGATGACCAAACGACTACCAACAGCAACGATAACCAGTCGACTTACCAATCGCCTAGTCAAGGGCAGCAGCCTGGGAGTAATGGTGACGGTGGCAACCGTAACACTAGCGCCAATACCACCACTAGTGGCAACGATAGTACCACCACTTCTCAACAAACCCCAGGGACAGGGGCACCAGATTCACCACAATAAATCCCTCGTCCCCTTGACACCACCCACCAAAATGCTATAATCAGCACTAATTGGAAGGACATGTCACCAGTGGTCAGTTATCCAGGGAGCGGTTCCTAGGCTGGAAGAATCGTTAGCCCCACTGGTGGTACCACCTTCTATTTTGACACCGAAATAAGGTGTTCCGGGTCGTGTCCGTTACCACACCTTCAAAGAGAATCATGCTTTGATTCTGAATTTGGGTGGAACCACGCTGAGTTATGTTAACCAACGTCCCTTTGACCAAGCCTTGGTCAAGGGGGCGTTTTATTTATTTTTTTCTTACAAAGGAGCGATTTGATGGCACAAGTAGCAGTAATGGCCCCAGATGGCCAAGTCGAAAAGATTGAACGCGATGGGAATCCCGCCGCACTGGCTGCCCTGCGGCAAATGGCCGCTTTGATGTTAAAGGCGGCTTTACAACACGAATTTGACGGCATTCGCTTAGGCGCGGCCGTTGCTGAAGACGATCAATTCTACGTTGATTCAGACAAGGACGACCAACAAGTCTCCGCCGACCAACTGGACGACCTGGCCGCCGCCATGAAGCAAATTGCCAAGGACGGCTTAAAGGTGGAATTTGCTGAAGTTGACCTGGATGCGGCCTTAGCTGAAGCCGGGGATGATCAATTCACCAACGAACTGTTAAAGGAACACGCCCACGACGGCAAGGTGGCCCTCTACCGCTTGGGGGATGCGGCGATTGTCGCTGAAGCACCGATCCTGGTCTATGCCAACGTCGTTAAGCACTACCAACTCCTGTCCGTGGCCGGGGCTTACTGGAAGGGAATGTCTTCCAACCCGATGCTGCAACGGATTTACGGGACGGTCTTCTTCAATGGCGATGACCTGGCCGCAGACTTAAAGGCCCGCCAAGAAGCCAAGGAACGCGACCACCGGGTGATCGGGAACCAACTCGACCTCTTCTTTGTCGATCCAAAGGTCGGCGCCGGTTTACCTTACTGGATGCCAAAGGGGTCGACGATCCGGCGGACAATCGAACGCTACATCATCGACCGGGAAGTTTCTGACGATTACGAACACGTTTACACCCCGGTCTTAATGAACCTGGATGCTTACAAGACGTCGGGCCACTGGCAACACTACCGTGATGACATGTTCCCACCAATGGACATGGGGGACGGCGAAATGCTGGAACTGCGGCCAATGAACTGCCCATCCCACATTCAAGTCTACAAGCACCACATTCGTTCCTACCGGGATCTGCCATTGCGGATTGCCGAACTGGGGATGATGCACCGTTACGAAAAATCAGGGGCCCTGTCTGGTTTGCAACGGGTCCGGGAAATGACCCTGAACGATGGTCACACCTTCGTTGCTTTAAACCAAATTCAAAAGGAATTTGCCAAGATCTTAAAGTTGATCATGAGCGTCTACGAAGACTTTGACATCACGGATTACACCTTCCGGCTGTCCTACCGGGACCCTAAGAACACCGACAAGTACTACGCAAACGATGAAATGTGGGAACAAGCCCAATCCATGTTAAAGGGTGCCATGGACGACCTCGGCTTAGACTACTACGAAGCCGAAGGGGAAGCCGCCTTCTACGGACCAAAACTGGACATCCAAACCAAGACGGCCCTGGGCAACGAAGAAACGATGTCGACGATCCAACTCGACTTCATGTTGCCAGAACGCTTTGATCTGCACTACGTTGGCGAAGACGGGAAGCAACACCGGCCCGTAATGATCCACCGGGGGGTTGTCGGCACGATGGAACGCTTCATCGCCTACCTGACGGAAATCTACAAGGGGGCCTTCCCAACTTGGTTAGCGCCACAACAAGTAACGATCATTCCGGTTTCTGATGACAAGCACGGGGCTTACGCCGACCAATTGGCCGCTCAATTAAAGGCCGCTAACGTGCGGGTCAAAGTTGACCACCGCAACGAAAAGATGGGCTACAAGATCCGGGAAGCTCAAACCCAAAAAGTCCCATACACGCTGGTCGTAGGGGAAGATGAACAAGCCAACGGTTCGGTTTCCGTCCGTAAATACGGTGAAAAAGACCAAACCAGCCTGAGCAAGCAAGAATTCTTAAACGAAATCTTAGCCGACATTGCCAGCTACTCCCGGAAAAACTAATTCGGTGGGTAACGGTGAGTGAGGCTGAGACGAAACTATCTTTGCGGCTAAAGCTTAGCAAGTAACAACAAAAA
>NHCFJ02800__coassemble_2000_pt1 | contig 11140 bp, 10 predicted proteins | sample NHCFJ02800__metabat2_low_PE_008 | metagenome-assembled genome bin NHCFJ02800 | reverse complement strand
TAGCGGGCAATGGGCGGCCCTCCATAATGTTGCCACAATACCAGGGCTTGCTGAGATTGCGGCAAACCTTCCCCCGCCAAATTGACGTGCTCAACGTTTACGGCAATTCAAAAAACGCCACCGATGGCACCGTCCCCAACGTCTCTTCGCAATCCTTACGCTGGTTGGTAACCGGACGCGCCCATTCCTACCAAGAACAAGTCATCGAAGGCCCCGGCGGCCAACACAGCCAACTGCACGAAAACAAGGCCGTCGACCAGCTCCTGGTCCGTTTTTTATGGCAAAAATAACCTTCTTGATGGTTTTTGAATATTACACAGATCACGTGGGAAATAACCGCAAGCCTAGTGGATAAGTACGAACGAAGAACGACGCGTACCGCGCCAACCTTCGTCCTAGCTTATCCATCCGGCTTGCCGAGCAGGTTATTTCCCACTCTCATTTTATTTCCCAGGAAATTATTTTTCTTCTGCCAACGCCGCGATTAGTTTCGTTGCCACCGCCTGGGCCGAAAACGGATTTTGTCCGGTAATCAAGCGACCGTCTTGTACAGCAAAGGTCGCATACGGCCGCCGTTTGACGAAGTGGCCACCTCGCCGGGTTACTTCAACTTGGTTTAAAAACGGTACCTGCCAACGCTTACCGGCCAGCACTTCTTCACCGGTGGTGAACCCGGTGACCTGGCGATTGACCAGCAAATACTCCCCATTTGGCCGCCGCAAATTCAAAAGTCCGGCAATTCCGTGGCAAACTGCGGTGACATAACCACCCTGCTGATAAATCGTCTCCGCTACTTGCCGCAACCCCGCATCCGCTGGAAAGTCCCACATCACGCCGCGCCCACCGGCATAGTAAATCGCGATGTAATCTTGGGGCCGTACTGCCGCTGGTGATAGGGTTTTTAAGGTTGCCCGCTGAAAGGCTGGTTGGCGATACAGGGCCAAACTGGCCGCATCGGCATACTTCATGCTTCGGGGATCCAGGGGAACATAACCACCCTTCGGGCTAACGTAATCAACTTGATACCCCACCGCTTGGACTGCTAAAACAAATTCTGTGGTTTCCCCCAGCCACAGCCCGGTCGCTTCTGCCCGCTGGCCATAGCTGGTTTGATTGGTTTCCACAACTAAGATCTTTTTCATTTTATCCCCTCCGTGGCATTAACGCCTTCAATCCTTGTTCACGTAAAGCATAGCCTAAAATCGGCCAAGCCGTCTGCGGCCGCGTAATGGCTTGCCCCGCCGCCAAGCGGGTCATTTGTTGTTCATAGTAGGCCAAGCCAACTAACGACCCCACCTTGCGATCTAATTGGTGCCACCCCGTCGAAAAATGGGGAACCTGCACTGGCTGAAGGGTCCCGGCCTGGAGCTGGTGTGGCAAATCTGGCACTAATACCAACGGGCGAGCAAGCCCGACCAAATCAGTATCCCCGCTGGCTACTGCCTCTTCAATCCCTTCCCGGGTCCGAAAGCTCCCCGTAACCATAATCGGTACGTCGACGGCTGCCTTTGCCTGGCGCGCGTAATCAATAAAGGTGGCGCCCTGGCCATCCCCCATCATCTTAGGCCGCTCGTATGAGCCACCTGAAATTTCAATTAAATCGATCCCGCGATTGGCCAGTTCCTTCATCACCGCCAACGAATCCGCCGCCGTCTTAGCCGTCGCCATCAAGTCGAAGAAAAAGGATCGCAAGTCCTTAGGGATTGCCGCGGCCATCTACGGGATCAACCTGCGCTTCCGCAAGGTCTTTATCTCCGGGTTGGCCGGCTCAGCCGTCGGTGGTCTGATCACCGGGTTAATGCACGGCTCGATGTACGGCTTTACCGGGTCGCTGATCGGTTTCTCTTCCTTCTTTAATCCGGCGTACCCAACCGACTTAAATTCCTTCTACGCTTTCCTCTTCTCCAGTCTGGCGGCGATCATTGTCTCCTTTATCGTCGCTTGGGTCTGGGGCTATAACGATCAAATGGAAATGGGCAAGAAGGTCACCAAGAAACAAACGCCTAAATAACTTTCAGTTCAATTACCACTTAACCGCTGCTCAGCACGCCTCTCCCCGCTGCTGGGCGGCGGTTTTTGCTATCCCAGCTATAAGACGATAAAATGAGAGGCTTTTAATCCCACCGATGGAAGCCCTCCCACATGAATTGACGAATTTCTTTTGTTGACGCGGATCCGCGGACTTGCTAAACTAGATTAAGAATTTATGAGAGAGTTTTAACCCTACATAACAATTTTTTGGTTTAATTTAAGGAGGAGATACTTATGAGTTTTTGGCAAACCATTACCCGTAAGGAAGACCCGAATGTATACCAGGACAAGGACAGTCACCTGATCCGCACGCTGCGGGTCCGCGACTTCCTGGCCCTGGGGGTCGGGACAATTGTTTCAACGTCGATTTTTACCCTGCCGGGGGAAGTGGCCGCGATGCACACTGGGCCAGCGGTGGCGATTTCGTTCCTGCTCGCGGCGATCGTGGCCGGGCTGGTCGCCTTTGCTTACGCGGAAATGTCGGCCGCCATGCCGTTTGCCGGTTCGGCTTACTCGTGGATTAACGTCGTGTTCGGTGAATTCTTCGGCTGGATCGCCGGTTGGGCCCTCTTGGCTGAGTACTTCATCGCCCTGGCCTTCGTGGGTTCCGGACTGTCAGCCAACCTGCGAGCCTTGCTGGCCCCAATGGGCTTGAAACTGCCGGCTTCGCTTTCTAACGCCTTTGGCACCGACGGTGGGATCATCGACTTGATTTCCTTAGTTGTTATCGGCCTAGTAGCCTTCTTGGTCGCCAAGGGGGTTTCGCAAGCCGCCCGGGTGGAAAACATCCTCGTTATCCTCAAAGTCGGTGCGATCCTGCTATTTATCTTCGTAGGGTTAACCGCCATTAAAGCGGCCAACTTCACCCCCTTTATTCCGAAGTACCACCCAACGGCCAACGGGCCATTTGGGGGCTGGCAAGGGATTTACGCCGGGGTTTCGATGATCTTCCTGTCTTACATCGGTTTTGACTCGATTGCCGCGAACTCCGCGGAAGCCAAGGACCCGCAAAAGACGATGCCCCGCGGGATCTTGGGATCGCTGCTGATCGCCGTGGTCCTCTTTGTGGCCGTCGCCCTGGTCTTAATTGGGATGGTCCCGTACATGAAGTACGCTAACTCCGCCGAACCAGTTGGGCTGGCCTTACGGAGTGCCGGTCACCCCGTGGTCGCTTCGGTCGTTCAAACGATTGCTGTCTTCGGGATGTTTACCGCTTTGATTGGGATGACGATGGCTGGCTCCCGGCTGATCTACTCCTTCGGGCGGGATGGGATGCTACCTAAGTTCTTGGGTGGATTGGACAAGGAAAACCGGCCCAACCGGGCTTTGTGGACACTGGCGATCATCGCGATCTTAATCGGGGCCCTCTTCCCATTTGCCTTCTTGTCCCAACTGATCTCAGCCGGGACTTTGATTGCCTTCATGTTTGTCTCCCTCGGGATTTACGCCTTGCGTAAGCGTGAAGGTAAGGACATTCCAGAACCAGCCTTTAAAATGCCATTCTATCCGGTCCTGCCCGCGTTGGGCTTTGTAGCTTCTCTGATCGTTTTCTGGGGATTAGACATCCAAGCTAAGCTTTACGCCGGTGGTTGGTTTGTCCTCGGGGTTATTATCTACTTTGCTTACGGAATTCGTCACTCTTACTTGGCCAAGAAGGGGGCTGACGTAAATGGAGACAACCAATAAACAACTGCTCGCCGCTGAAGATGCGGCCCTGGCCACTAGTGCCCGGATCAAGTACTACGATATTGTGATTGATCACGGTCATGGCGCCGTTTTGACCGACGTCGAGGGCCATCAATACCTTGATTTACTGGCCAGCGCCAGCTCAACCAACACCGGCCATACCCACCCCAAAGTCGTGCAGGCCATTCAGCACCAAGCGGCCAAATTGATTCAATACACGCCCGCTTACTTTGCCAACACCAGCGCCGCGAAGCTCGCGCCCAAATTGGCCAGTTTGGCGCCGATCAGCGGCCCAGTTGAAATTTCATGGGGTAATTCCGGTTCGGATGCCAATGATGCGATCATTAAGTTCGCCCGCGCGGCGACCGGCCGGCAGTACGTGGTTTCCTTTACCGGGGCCTACCATGGCTCGACGTATGGCTCCATGAGTGCTTCGGCCGTCAGTTTGAATATGACCCGCAAAATGGGGCCGCTTTTGCCCGGGATGGTCAAGGTCCCCTTCCCCTCCCCGTGGCTGAAAGAAGCCGGCGAAAGTGAGGAGCACTTCGTTGACCGCTTCTTTGCCGCCTTCAAACTCCCCTTTGAAACTTACTTGCCGGCCGATGAGGTTGCCGTGATCCTGGTCGAACCAATCCAAGGGGACGGCGGAATCGCGATGATGCCCCCGGCCTTCATGACCAAAATTTATCAGTTTGCCAAGGCCCACGGGATCCTGTTTGCCATTGACGAAATCAACCAAGGTCTGGGGCGGACCGGCAAATGGTGGTCAATCCAACACTTCCCAGGAATCGAACCGGACTTAATGTCCGTCGGTAAATCCTTGGCTTCGGGCTTGCCGCTCAGTGCCGTTATTGGGCGCCGCGCGGTCATGGAAGCCCTCGGGGCGCCGGCCCACCTCTTTACGACCGCTGGCAACCCGGTCACGACCGCGGCGGCCTTGGCTACACTAAACGTGATTGAAGAAGAAGACCTGGTCGCTCGTTCCGCCCGGTTGGGGGAAGAGGCGCGCCAATTCTTTACTGCCGCCCAAGCCAAGTATGACTTTATTGGTGACGTGCGCATGTATGGCCTGAACGGTGGGATTGACATTGTTGATCCCCAAACCGGTCAACCAGACCCTACCGCCACCACCAAACTGATCTACCGGGTCTTTGAACTTGGCGCGCTGATTATCAGCCTGCGGGGTAATATTCTCCGCTTCCAGCCTCCGTTAGTCATTACTGAGGATCAACTGGCGCAAGCGTTTGCGATCTTTACGCAAGCCTTTGATGAATTAGCCGCCAACAAACTGGCCTTACCGGCCGGCGCTGATCAAATTGGTTGGCAAGCGAAAAATTAACCCGAATGCTAAAAGGCGACGGACCATCAATCTTGTGATGGCACCGTCGCCTTTTTATGCTTTCACAAACACCAATTTCGTTGGGGTCGATAATGCTGGTTGGTACTGAAACCCGGCCACCGCAAATTTTTTCACCCCGGCGAGCGTAGTCACCTGATGTTCAGCTAAATAACGCACCATGTTGCCCCGGGCTTGTTTGGCCTGGGTCGCCTTTTGCTTGAACTTACCAGCGTGAACTTCACCAAATAAGCAGGTAACCAGCTGCCGGGCGGGGGTCAAGTAAGGTTTGATTGCCTTAGCGTACTCAACGGACGCCAAGTTTAAGACTAACTCCCCTTCTCGGTAGACCTCCTCAGCCAAACGATCACCCCAGTACTGGTACAAGTTAGCCGTTCCGGCCACTTGCGCCGCATCACTGAGGCCCAGCCGGTATGGCACAATGCCATCTAAGGGTTTCAGCACCCCGTAAAAGCCCGAGAGAATTCGCAAGTGGCGTTGAACATAGTCCCAAGCCTCATCATCAAAAACCCCCGGCCCCATTGCTTGATATTGCAAACCCGTAAAGGCTAATAGTGCCGGCGTCAACTGTTCAGTCAGGGTCATGGTGGCTAACCGGTCCACATTTTGTTGGACCAAGCGATCACTGCACTGCCAAATCGCCTTTAATTCAGCCACGGAACGTTGCTTCAAATCTGCTAAGATCACTTCAGCCTGGGGCAAAAAGACCGGTAACGATTGATACGGCAAGGCATCTGGATCACTTTTCATTTGGCGCGCCGGTGAAATAATAATCTGCATCATAAATCTCCCATCCTCATTTTCCTTAGGCTACCACACTCACAACCAAACCAAAAGTCCCCCGTTTCACCCGAAACGGGGGACCACCTGCTATTCAGTCTGCGCTGAGCGGTGGGCTTGGAAATGATAGTTAACCAAGGCGGTACCGAAGACAATCAGGGCTAAGCTAAAGGTCAGCCCAAAGTCGATTCGTCCCCCAGCGTAAGTTCGCATTGCCATGGTTCCAGTTCCTTGGTTTTCAAACAACGCCATCAATGACGCCAAGAAGACGACCCCGGTCGCCCCAGCTAGTTGTTGGAGCATGTTAAACAAAGAACTGACGTCCGCGGTATTTTGCAGTTCAACATGGGTGGATGCATTCGAAATCGTATTGGCAAAGGCCATGTTAAAACCGGCCCGCAACACGACAAACAGCAACGTCATCTTTAGCACCGTCAATTGGGCTTGACCAAAGAAAAAGCCGGCGGCTCCCAAAGTAAGCAAGCAACTGCCCCCGATGACCGGAACCGCAAAGCCCACCCGGTCGGCTAAGGCCCCCGCTAACGGTGACATCACTGCCCCCACCAGGGTCCCAGGCAAGAGAATCGCCCCAGAGATAAAGGCCGAAGCGTGCAAGGTGTACTGGGCGTAGATCGGAATCACCAGCGACAACCCAATATTGATAAATTGCAAGCAGAAGTAGGTCAGCCCATCCAGACTAACGGCCAAGTGTTGGAAAATCCGTAAATCAACCAGCGGCGTCGCGCCCCGAAAGTTCAGGTAAATAAAGAAGCCGTAGAGGGCTAACGCCAGGACCAGCAACCAATAAAAGAGCCCGGTGAAACCAAAGCGGCCAATCATCGACAAGGCGTAGATCCAAGTAAACATGGCCAACGCCAGCGCCAAGAAGCTGGCTAAGTTAAAGTGCGCGGGCTGCTTTGCCGGGGTCGCAGTAATAAAGCGCTGGCCCAACCAGAGGCTGATTAGAGCCACGGGCAGCACAAACCAAAAGATCGCCCGCCAGGACCACACCGTTGCCAACCAGCCCCCGTAGGTTGGTCCCAAGGCCGGCGCAAAGGAGATCACCATCCCGGCGACCCCGGTCATCGCGCCCAGCTTTTCCCGCGGCACCAAGGTGAAGATCAAGTGGAAAAACATCGGGGTACTCAAACCGGTCGCCATCGCTTGCAACAAGCGACTGACCATCAAGACCGGAAAATTCATGGCCAGAGCAGACCCGACGTCGCCCACGATAAAGAGCAGGGCCGCCACTAACTGCAGGCGCTTGGCGGGGAAGCGTTTCAACAAATAGGCCGTCGTCCCCATCATAATCGTTACCATCAAGAGGTACCCGGCCGTCAGCCACTGGGTGATATCCAATGAAATTTGAAAGACCTGCGCCAATTCCGGGTAGGTCACGTTTAAGGCGGTTTCCGCTAGGATCCCAATTAAGGTCAGCAGGGCGACCGCAAGGAGGGCCAGGTAGTCGCCCCCACGCATTCTTGCTTTGCTCATCGTTTCTCTTCCTTTCCATGCTCTGTATGTAAAAAAGGCCCTGGCGTGCGCCACAGCCTTACAAAAACCTTATCTACTTTACTCGTTTTTCACCCTAAAAACAAGCCCCTTTTCATTGCTGATCCGACGGCGGGTTCGGCCGCGGATCGTGCGTGGCGTGCCAGCGCTGAATGGCCTGCAGCCGTTGTTTAACCTGCGCTTCCATCCCCATCGTAGTGGGGTAGTAGTAGCGGTGACCCACCAATTGGTCTGGCATTGTCTGCATGCTCGTCAACTTATCCTTGGCCTCGTGGGCGTACTGGTAGCCGGCCCCGTAGTGCAAATCCTTCATTAATTTGGTCGGGGCGTTGCGGATCACCAGCGGGACCGGTTGATTTTGCGTGGCTTTAATATCCTTGGCGACCTTGAGCGTCGCTTGGTACACCGCGTTAGACTTGGGAGCCAAGCTCAAATAGATTGCCGCTTCCGTCAGGTGAACATTGCACTCCGGCATCCCCAAAAATTGGCAGGCCTGGTAAACGTTGATCGCCAAATTCAAGGCATTCGGATCGGCTAGACCGATATCTTCACTGGCAAAGCGAACCAACCGCCGGGCCAAGTAAAGCGGATCCTCGCCCCCCGCCAGCATGCGGTTGACCCAGTAAACCGCCGCATCCGCATCCGAATTGCGCATCGCCTTGTGGACGGCCGAAATTAAATTGTAGTGTTCATCACCGGTTTTATCGTAACGCAGCGGTTTGCCGGCTAAGAGCTGATCGAGCAAGCCGGCGTCAACGGTCACCTGGCCGTCGTCCTGGCGGTCACTATTTTCCACCAGCATTTCCAAGGTGTTTAAAGCGATCCGGGCATCCCCGTTGGCAAAGGCGGCAATTTGCTTCAGGAGGGCCGGCGCGATTTGGACCGGAAAACTAAAGCCCCGCTTCAGAGCCTGGGTCAGCAAAGTTTCAATGTCCAGTGCCGTCAACTCTTTGAGGACAAAGACCCGGCAGCGCGACAGCAGGGCCGCATTAATTTCAAAGGACGGGTTCTCCGTGGTCGCCCCAATCAAAATAATGGCGCCGTTTTCCACAAAGGGCAAAAAAGCATCCTGCTGGGCCTTATTGAAACGGTGAAATTCGTCCACGAAGACGACCGTGCGCTGGCCAAAATCCCGGTTGGCCTGTGCCTGTTGCATCAACGCCTTGATGTCTTTAATCGAGGACGTCACCGCACTGTAAGTAACAAATTCCGCCTGGGTCCGCTGGGCAATGATCTTGGCCAGGGTGGTTTTGCCGACCCCCGGCGGCCCCCAAAAGATCATTGAAGACAGTTGGTCTTTATCAATTAATTCGCGCAAAATCTTGCCGGGGCCGACTAGGTGTTGTTGCCCGACGAATTCGCTCAAGCTGCGCGGCCGCACCCGATCAGCCAGCGGTGTTTGCCCCGGATTGGCAAAGAGTGATTCTTGTTGCATACCGTTCCCCCCTTTGCCTTTTATTTTACCACCTGTCCTACAAGGCACCTGGAAATTCGGACTTTCGGCAAACAAAAAACGAGCCCGCCTGGACTCGTCTTAACCTTCACTAACTTACTGTAGGCGCCGCTTACGCTGGGTGCCCAGGAGCCCTAATAGCCCCCAACCGCTGAGGCTGCTCAACCACGCAGTTGTCGGCCCGGTTTGAGGAAGGCTGGCTTGGGTGCCAGTTGCTTGGGTTTGAGAAGCTCCCGCTTGCTTTACCCGCACGGTCATCCCGGTTTCACGGGTTGGCGTGCCGCTGGTTAGTGCACCTTCGTTATTCGTTACCACGACCGGCTCAGTCCTGACAACGCTTGTACCAGTTCCGGTTTCCGGTGCCGTTGTTTCGATTGGTTCCGGATTGGTTACGACGTCAATGCTGCTTTCCATTCCTGTCGTTACGCTTTCGTCGGTTTCAGTCCCCGTTTCCGCCGTTTCGATTGGCTCCAGATTGGTCCCAGCGTCAATGCCGCTTTCCATCTCCGTCCCGGCATCCGTCATTGGGACTTCATCCGTCCCGACCCCTGTCGTTACACTTTCGTTGGTTCCGGTCCCCGCGTCGGTCGTTTCAACTGGTTCCGTGCTTGTCTCAGCGTCAACGCCAGATGCCATCTCAGTAGTGGCATCACTGGTGTCAATTGGGTCGGTGCCAGTACTTTCATCAATCATCAGGTCGTCGGTCGCCGTGCCCGCGTTACTTTGGTCGGGCGCGTCAGTTTGCGTGCCAACCGCTACGCTTCCCGCTTCCGTCTGGCTACCGGCATCCACCGTTGGCACTTCCAGCGGATCCGTTCCAACTTCCACGCCCGGCTCCGGACTGGTCCCTTCGTCATGAGTCAGAATTTCATCCGTCCCGAGACCCCTGCGTCGATCCCAGGCGTTCCTTCCGTCGCCGCGTCAGTGGTTTCCACTGGATCGGTCGTCGTACCGGTTTCGGTCGTCGTTGCCTCATCCGTCCCCGTTCCTTGGTCGACCTCATCCACCGGCTTTTTTTCGTTGACAATCACCAACGCTTGCCCGACTTCACTGGCGGAAACTTGAATTTGCCATTCCTGATCTTTCACCTTGGTTAAATCAATGAAGGCTGGGGCGGCAATTTCGCGTACCACATACGTGCCGGCCGGAACATTCGTTAATTCAATGATCCCCTGTGCGTTGGTCTTTTCAACCCATACTTGAGTCGTTACCGGGTTGATAATCACAAAGGTAGCTTCAGCCAGGGGTTTTCGTTTTGCCCCGTCTTGGTACTGCTTGATGATCTTTAAATTACCTGGTTGCACCCCAGTCACGGTCGCATCAAAAGCAATGCTGCGAACCTGGGTTTGGTAAGTAAAACCTTGCGGCGCTTGGCCTGGCAGCTGGTAAGTTCCTGTGACCTGGTCGACAAATTCAGCACCGGCCGTCGTTAGAATTCGCGTTAAGTAACCTAAGAGGAACTGGTGACCCGAAAATTCTGCCGCGCTCAGGTGCGCCTGAAGCTGGTTGCCGGTCACCGTGAGTTGCGAAGCCGGGTAGGCTGTCGTAATTTCATCTAGTCGGTAGCTGGTTTGCCCATCAACCGTGAGCGTCACCGTGGTTGGATCCAGGGCCAAGCCCGCCGGTATTTCATCGCTTAAGTCAATTGGACCCGCCAATTGGGCGTGATTGCTATTTAAATACACGCCCCAGTTGACCCAGTTGGCCCCCTGCCACGGGGTGGTACCACCAACTTTTTCGCCGCACCAGGACTGATCGTACACCTCACGCCCCCCGCTGTCGGTCGGCTGCCCCGCAACCGTGACTTCGGTTTGCTGGTCGCCAACCACCACGGCGACGACTTGCGCCTGCTCTAATTGGTTGTACACCTTGGCCGCAAAGGAAAAGCTCCCCTGGACTTGCTTTAATTGCTCGACGTTCGCGTTAAAAACGAGGCGCGCCCGCTCAGCGCTGACAACGTAATCGGCGACGTTCACCCCCGCCAAATAAAGCGGCTTTTGCCCACTGTAACCCGTTAAGTACGCCGTCTGGTCGTGCGGCCAGTCGACTTGGATCACATCCCCGTTTTTAATCGGGCCTTTTTCATCACTAAAGGTTCCTTGGACGCTCAGATCCGCGCCACTTTGGATTTGCCCGTCCTGGAGCTGCGTGCTTTAGATCGTTAAGCTGGTCACGTACCAGACGGGGCCGATGAAGTCAGCTCTGCTGCTTGGGCGGCCACACTGCTGCCAAGCACCAAGCTTAGCGCCATCAGGGCCAGTAAGACTCCTTTTTTCACAATTTTCCTCCCTTACCCTGCCGGGTCCAAAATAAATTAGGAA
>NHCFJ02800__coassemble_1630_pt1 | contig 23566 bp, 20 predicted proteins | sample NHCFJ02800__metabat2_low_PE_008 | metagenome-assembled genome bin NHCFJ02800 | reverse complement strand
GTGATGTAGCCGTACTTAGGCGAATTGTGGCGGATTTCAATCGGCCCAAAGGACGCGACTGAGATTGCCTTTAAGTCTGGGAATTGCTTAAAGTAGTCAATCGTCTTTTGCAAGGTTTCTTCTGGGGTGGTGGTGGGGAATTGGGTCGTATCTTGGATCCGGTAATCTTCATTGCCGACCGCGCAAACAAACTTGGTGCCCCCTGCTTCTACACTTCCGAGTAACATAATATTTCCTCCTTTAACTTGGGTCATGCTCACGGTTGGTCTGGTGTTGCAACCGCTTAACATAAACTGGGAAAAATTACCGCCTGGTCGCCCAGACGGTAACCGTAGTGGTTAAATTATTGGTTGTCAGCCATTTCTTGGCGCAACTTGGCCCCGACTTCTTCGTAGCCCGGCTTGCCCAACAGGCCAAACATGTTGGTCTTGTAGGCTTCGACCCCTGGTTGGTTGAACGGGTTGATCCCGTTTAAGTAGCCTGAGATTGCAATGGCCACTTCAAAGAAGTAGATTAAGTAGCCCAAGGTGAAGGCATCTTCCTTGTCAATGTGGACGGTCATCACCGGCACCCCACCAGCCACGTGAGCCGCCACGACGGCTTCGTAAGCCTTGGTGTTGACCCAATCCATGTTCTTGCCTTCCAGGTAAGCCAACCCGTCGAGGTTGGATTCGGCCGCTGGGATGACTTGATCATGGTTTGGCGTATCCAATTTAACGACCGTTTCCATCAAATTCCGTAGCCCTTCTTGGATGTATTGGCCCAAGGAGTGCAGATCGGTCGTAAAGTTGGCACTGGATGGGTAGATCCCCTTTTGGTCCTTCCCTTCGGATTCACCGGCTAATTGCTTCCACCATTCGGCAAACATCGTCATGTTTGGTTCATAGTTTTCCAGCAGTTCGGTGGTAAAGCCCTTCCGGTACAAGATGTTGCGGTAAGCTGCGTATTGGTAGGCCTCGTTCTTGGTCAGGTCCGGATCCACGTAGGTGTCTTCGGCGGCCTTGGCCCCAGCCATCAGTTGGTCGATGTCGGCCCCCGAAGCGGCAATTGGCAAGAGCCCCACCGCCGTCAAAACGGAGTAGCGGCCGCCGACCCCATCCGGAATCACAAAGGTTTCCCAGCCGGCCGCATCGGCTTCGGTCTTCAAAGCGCCGCGCTGGCGGTCCGTGGTGGCGTAAATCCGGTGGTTGGCTTCTTCTTCCCCGTACTTGTTGACCAGCAGTTCCTTAAAGATCCGGAAGGCAATCGATGGTTCCGTCGTCGTCCCGGACTTGGAAATCACGTTGATCGAGAAGTCCTTGTCGCCAATCAGTTCAATCAGATCGTGGACGTAAGAACTGGACAAGGAGTTCCCAGCAAAGACCACCAGCGGAGCCTTGCGGGCAGCTGGCGCTTGCGCTTGGTAGAAGCTGTTGTGCAAGAAGTCAATGGCCATCCGGGCACCCAAGTACGAGCCCCCGATCCCGATAACGACCAGGACTTCGGAGTCACTTTGGATCTTTTTAGCGGCCGCCTTAATCCGGGCAAATTCTTCCTTGTCGTAGTCGGTTGGCAAGTGCAGCCAGTCGCGGAAGTCCGCCCCGGCACCCGTGCCTTGCCGCAATTGTTGGTCCGCGGCGTTGACCATTGCTTGCATTTCGCCCAATTCGTTATCGTGAACAAATTGCTTCAACGCTGAACTGTCAAATGATACGTGAGCCATGAATACAAAACCTCTTTCTTCCAAAATCAGTTGGGTTTATTTCTACATAATACGATCATATGCGTTTGTGAACCCGTTTTCAATACGCAAAACGAATTTTTCGTCGCCCTTACCGCCCTAATGGTCAATTGAAAATTTGTGGAAGCGGTTTCTTTTGGTGACGCCTATAATATACCTTACTTCCCAGCGTATGTCAACCGGTTAATATAAGATTGGGGGTCAGCTTTTTGACCAAATAATTTGACCTTTGCTGACCTACAGAGTAAACTATTCCTATCAGTTAGCAAACTACGCTAACCACTGCTAATTAGGAGGTTAGAAAATGAATCTTGTACCTACTGTCATCGAGCAATCCTCCCGCGGAGAACGCGCTTATGACATTTACTCACGCTTGTTAAAGGACCGGATCATCATGGTGTCCGGCCCAATTGAAGACAACATGGCCAACTCGATTGTCGCCCAACTGCTCTTCTTGGACGCCCAAGACTCCACCAAGGACATTTACATGTACATTAACTCCCCAGGTGGGGTGGTTACGGCCGGGATGGCAATTTACGACACGATGAACTTCATCAAGTCCGATGTCCAAACGATCGTGATCGGGATGGCTGCTTCCATGGCCAGTGTGCTGGTCTCCTCTGGGGCCAAGGGCAAGCGCTTTGGGCTGCCGCACTCTACGGTAATGATCCACCAACCATCTGGTGGGGCCCAAGGGCAACAAACCGAAATTCAAATTGCCGCCGAAGAAATCCTGAAGACCCGCAAGATGCTGAACGAAATCTTGGCGGCCAACTCCGGGCAAACCTTTGAAAAGGTCCAACAAGATACGGAACGGGACAACTTCATGACGGCCCAAGAAGCGGTTGACTATGGTCTGTTAGACGGGATCATGGACAGCAACAGCCTCAAGTAATCCAGAAATTTAAAAACGGCTGACGTACCATTTTCGGCACGCCAGCCGTTTTTGTCATCTCCGAAAACTTACTGGGCACTCGCCTGCAACCGCGTAATCCGCTTCTCCAGCGCGGGATGATCTGCCAGTAAGTTGGCCCACCACCGCTGCGGTGGGGCCGCGTTAAAGGCCAGGCTGTTAACCACGAGGTTGGTCGCTTCACCCGGGGCGGGCAGGGCCGCCAACTTTTGTAAAGCGGAGATCAAGCCCCGCGGGTCCCGGGTTAAGTCCGCTGAGCCGGCATCCGCCAAGTATTCACGTTGCCGCGACAGGGCAAAAAACATCAGCTTGGCTAAGGGAAAGCCCAGCACCAGCAAGGGGAGCCCCAAACCCAGCACCGCTACCCCGAAGATCACCAAAACCAATTTCAGCCAACCGCCGACCCGGCTGGCAAATAGCCCCCAGCCAAAGGCGACCAGCGTTACCCCCGTCAGCAAGACCAGCTGAACCAGAGCCGCCGTCAAAGTCGTCACCCGAATGTCGTAATTCCGGATGTGGGCTAATTCGTGGCCGAGCACCCCACGTAGTTCTTCTCGATCCATCATGGCCAAGAGCCCGGCCGTGACCGCTAAGCTAGCGTGCTCCGGATCACGGCCGGTCGCAAAGGCATTCGGCTCTTCGTCGGGCGTAACGTACAAGGCTGGCATTGGCAGCCCGCCCGCCAAGCAGAGTTCTTCAACGAGTTCGTACAAGACGGGGGCGTCCGCGCGGCTGACCGCCTGGGCATTGGTGACCCGCATTAAATAGCGGGTCGCGTGGTAGTAAAAGTACCAAACATAGCCGAGCCCAAAGAGGGCAAAGCCTAGGGCCACTTGCCAGCTGACCTGAGCAAACAGAATCGTGATCGCGATTAAAAGCAGCCCGTAGCCGACCAGCACCCAACGGGTATTGCGCTTATTTTGGGCGATTTGGGTAAACAACATGCTTAATTCCTCCAAAAAAGCCAACGCCGAACCTAATCAGCGTTGGCTTTCTAGTTAATTACTTCTTCTTGGCTTTGTCTTCAGCGGCTAACTTCGCCCCTAAAGTCTTAATGTATTCGCGCAATTCGTCCTTGGTTTGCGGATGGTTCAAGCCGTATTCAATGTTGGTTTCCAGCCAGCCAAACTTGTTCCCGGTGTCGTAGCGGTCCCCCTTGTATTCGTGGGCAAAGACCCGTTGCGTCTTGTTCAAAGTGTTGATCGCATCGGTTAATTGGATTTCATTCCCCTTGCCCGGCTTGGTGTTTTCCAAGACGTCAAAGATTTCCGGCGTGAAGACGTACCGCCCGATGATCGCCAAATCGGATGGGGCGTCCTTCGGGTCCGGCTTTTCCACGAAGTTGGTAACGTTGTAAAGCCCCGGCTTAACTTCAGCACTTGGGTTGATCACCCCGTACTTAGCGGTGTCTTCGTGTGGGACCCGCATTACGGCCAAAGTAGAAGCCCCGGTTTCTTGGTAGCTGGTAATCAGTTCCTTGGTCAGCGGGTTGCCATTGCCGTTGATGTTGTTCAAGTCGTCACCGAGCATCACCACGAATGGTTCGTCGCCAATGAAAGCCCGCGCCGTCAAAACGGCGTCCCCCAAGCCCCGTGGGTGGGATTGACGAATGAAGTAGATGTTGATGTCGGTCGTTTCTTCCACCAACTTCAGCATTTCGTCCTTGTGCTTGGAACGCAGGTTGTCTTCCAATTCTGGATTGGAGTCGAAGTGGTCTTCGATTGAGCGCTTGTTCTTGCCGTCGACCACGACGATATCTTCAATCCCGGATTGGCGGGCTTCTTCGACGATAAATTGGATCGTTGGCTTATCCACGATCGGCAGCATTTCCTTGGCTAAGGCCTTGGTGGCTGGCAAGAAGCGGGTCCCCAAGCCCGCGGCTGGAATAATTGCTTTCCGTACTTGTTTCATAATTTAACTAACCCTCCGTAAATCTATTTGCATGCGCTACCATTTTACCATATTTACTCGACTTCGGACGTAACTTCTCGGCTCATCAGGTTTTTAATCGCCGTTTCGACGTTTTCGTCTTCGTATAAGACCCGGTAGATCGCTTCGGTAATCGGCATTTTAACGTGCCGTTTTTGAGCTAATTCGAAGGCCGCCTTGGTGGTGTAGACCCCTTCAATCACCATCCCCATTTGTTCAATCACGTCCTTGAGCGGCTTGCCCTGACCCAGTTGGTAACCCGCGCGCCAGTTACGTGAGTTCTTGCTGGTGGCGGTCACCACCAAGTCGCCAACGCCAGATAACCCAATGAAGGTCAGCGGGTTAGCCCCAAAGGCTACCCCCAAGCGCCGGATTTCGGCCAGGCCCCGGGTAATCAAGGCCGCCCGGGCATTGTCATGGTAGCCCAGCCCTTGCAAGGCGCCCGCCCCAATCGAAATAATGTTTTTCAGCGCGGCCCCAAATTCCGCCCCGATCACATCGTCATTGGTGTAAACCCGGAAATATTGGTTACTAAAGAGGCTTTGCAACAATTCGGCACTGGCCAAGTCTTCACTGGCCGCCGTGACCGCCGTCATGTCATGAATGGCCACACTTTCGGCATGGCTTGGCCCCGACAGGACCACGATCGCTTGCCGGTTGGCAGCCGGAATTTCTTCCGCTAAAATTTCTGACGGCCGCTTGTAGGTCGCTTGTTCCAACCCCTTCGTCGCGTGGGCAATTACCGGTTGGTCCCCACTAGCCGCCAATACTTGGGCTAATTGATGGCTGACTTGGCGCAAGCCCTTGGTTGGGATTACCACTAAGACCACTTGGGCCCCCGTAACGGCGGCGGCCATGTCTGTCGTCGCGTGTAAAGCCGGCTGATAGGTAAAGTCCGCTAAATACTTTTGGTTCGTGTGGTGCTCATTTAATTCAGCCACCTGATCCGGGTTCCGGGACCACAACTGGACTTGATGGCCATTTTCTGCTAACACATTGGCCAAAACGCTCCCCCAGGAGCCTGCCCCTAAGACGGCAATCTGTTTTTTCATCATTCTTTCCTCCAATTCCGCTTAAGCGGCGTACCATGGCAACGTACGCTGGCGCCGCCGGTAAACAACGGCGCCCAACGCAATGACAAACAAAAGCACGGACAAGCCCTGCGAAAAGCGCACCGGCCCCAACATTAAACTGTCCGTCCGCATCCCTTCAATAAAGAAGCGGCCAAAGGCATACCAGGCCACGTAAGCTAAGAACACCTCGCCCCGCTTAAAGAAGTGGCGCCGGTGCCGCAACAACATCAACAGGACAAAACCGGTCAGATCCCAACTCGATTCATACAAGAAGGTCGGTACCCGGTAAGCCCCGCCGATATACATTTGATTAATCACCCAGGCTGGTAAGTGTTGGGCCATTAGGGCCGCTTTGGTGGTTACTCCCCCAAAGGCTTCCTGGTTAAAGAAATTTCCCCACCGGCCCAGGCCTTGGGCCATGATAACCGTCGGGGCGATAATATCCAAGAACTGCCAGGCTGAGCGCTGCTGGCGGCGACAATACCACCATAGCACGGCAGCGCCCCCGAGCAAGCCCCCATAGATGGCGATCCCGCCGTCCCAAATGGCAATAATTTCACTCGGGTGCAACCGGTAATACGACCATTGAAAAATCACGTAGTACAAGCGCGCACAAATCAGGGCGACAGGCAAGGCATACAACAAGAAATCATAAAAGGCGTCTTCTTCAATGCCTTGGCGTCTTCCTTCCCGAATTGATAAGACTAGGGCCAAAACCACGCCAGTAGCAATAATCACCCCGTACCAGTGGACCTGCAAAGCGCCCCACTGCCAAGCAATCGGATTAAGCGCAGCTTTAATCATGACTGCCCCCAGTTTGGTTGGCCTGGGAGTTTTGTTTGATCAACCGGTTTAGGTTCTCGTCAAAGGTCTTGGTCGCATCGTACCCCATCGTTTCCGCCCGGTAGTTCATCGCTGCGGATTCGATGATGATCGCCAGGTTCCGCCCTGTTTTAACTGGTACGGAAACCTTTGGCACTTCAACATCCAAAATCATTTGGGTATCGCCACGGTCACCCAAGCGATCAAAATGGGTATCCGGCGTCCAAGTCTCCAAGTGCACAATCAAATCAATCGTATCTTGCGGCATCACGGCCCCAGAACCATACAGGGTCATAACGTTGATGATCCCAATCCCCCGAATTTCCATCAGGTGTTCCAAAATCATCGGAGCTTCGCCGACTAAGGTCTGTTCATCACGCGCGTAGACTTCAACCCGGTCGTCGGCGACCAAGCGGTGCCCCCGCCGGACCAATTCTAAGGCCGTTTCACTCTTGCCGACCCCGGAGTCACCAGTGATCAAGACCCCGACCCCGGCAATGTCGACCAACACCCCGTGCAGGGATTGACGCTTGGCAAGCCGCGCCACCAAGTAAGAGGTCATGTTCCCCAAGATCCGCGATGAAGTCAGCGGCGTGCCTAGAATCGGAATGTGGGCGGCTTTAGCGGCCGCCTTTAGTTCTGGCATTACCGGCAGATCGGTTGAAACCACAAAACACGGCGTGGCGGGCATACACATCCGCTCTAAGTACTCCTTGCGCTTTTCGTGGCCAATCTCCTTGGCAAAGGATGTTTCCGTAATTCCCAACAATTGAATCCGCATCGCCGGGTAGTGCTTAAAGTACCCCGCAAACTCGAGGGCCGGGCGACAAATATCACTGGTCGTAATCGGCCGGTCCAGGTACTCTTCCCCCTGCAAGACGGACAAGCGCACGTTTTTGGCCAAATCAGCGACCGTAACTGAATCAGGCATAGCTGCCTCCTTTCAAAAATCCCTTGAGCCCCACTAGTCTAAAAAATGGCTGCTCAAGATGGCGTTGCAAACAGACATTAATAAGGCAATCAAGATTGCCGACCACAGCGAGGAAAAGCGAAAATAATCTTCCCCCAGCACATAAGAAGTCAACATCAACATGACGCCGTTTAACACAAAACTGAATAAGCCCAACGTTAAAAGGTGGATGGGAAACGACAAGATGAACAAAATTGGTTTGACCAACAGGTTCAACAGGGCCAAGACCAAACTGGCCAAAATCGCCACGCCCAAGCTGCTGACGTAAAAGGCCCCCGTTTGGGCAAACAGGCCGGCCAAGGCCACAAATAAAATGGTGTTGAGTAAAATCTCTTTTAAAAAATTCATGCCCCGCTACCCCTTTGGCTCAATGTCGTGTTCTTCAACATCATGCAATTCCTTACGCTTGTTCGGGGCAGCTTTGGGCGCCGCCCCCGGGCCAAAGAAGTTGGACCAAGCCGGCGCTTGGGGATCAGCGGGCATCGCTAAAGTCATTAACAAGTAGATGATTAACCCGGGGACAATTTGCGTCACCAGGGTAAACACCACAAACCCTAACCGAAAAATCACGGGCTTGACCCCGAAATAAGCACCTAAGCCCCCACAAACGCCACTTAACCGCCGGTCGGTGGCCGAACGCGTTAACCGCCGGGACTGGCCATGTCGACTTGCCATCGTTACCTTCTCCTTTCCAAAGTCAGTTGTCTTAATTGTCTTAATCTTACTTTCTCCGTTAGCAGAACGCAATTAATCCTGGGTCTTTTGACTTAACTTCCATTGTAAGAAGGCATTGATGAACGGATCCAAGTTTCCGTCCATGACCCCTTGAACATCGTGGGTCTCGTAACTGGTCCGGTTGTCTTTAACCAGGGAATACGGGTGAAAGACGTACGAACGAATTTGCGACCCCCAGCCAATTTCCGCTTGTTCTCCTTCCAGTTGCGCCCGTTCCTGGGCCTTTTTTTCCTGTTCCAATTCATACAACTTCGACTTCAGCATGTTCATCGCCGTCACCCGGTTTTGCAGCTGGGAACGTTCCGCCTGGGACGCCGTGACGATCCCGGTTGGCAAGTGGGTAATCCGCACTGCCGATTCCGTCTTGTTGATGTGTTGGCCCCCGGCCCCACTCGAACGGAAGGTATCAATCCGTAAGTCAGCGGGATCAATGTTGACCTCCACGTCATCATCCAATTCCGGCATGACGTCGACTGAAGCAAAGGAAGTATGCCGCCGGTTAGCCGAATCAAATGGCGAGATCCGCACCAAGCGGTGCACCCCTTTTTCCGGATGCAGGTAACCATAAGCATTGTGGCCCTTGATCAAGAGGGTCACGCTTTTGATCCCGGCTTCTTCACCAGCTTCATAGTTCGCTACTTCAACCGTAAAGTGATGCTGGTCCGCCCACCGCGTGTACATCCGCAACAACATTTCGCCCCAGTCCTGGGCTTCTGTCCCCCCGGCCCCCGGGTGAATTTCTAAAATGGCATCCTTGGCGTCATAAGGTTCACTTAAGAGCTGACTCAACCGGTAGGCTTCCAGCTGCGCTTGGGTCGTTTTCAGGTTGGTGGCTAACTCCGCGGCCAAGGCCGGATCGGCTTCCAACTCCAATAATTCAATCGTGTCGGCTAAATCCCGCACCGCGGCTTGGAGGTCCGTAAAAGTATCCCGGCGCTCCTTCAATTCATTATTTTGGGCGATCAATTTTTGGGCCGCTTGTTGGTCTTGCCAAAAGTCCGGTTCGGCCATCCGGTGTTCGTTTAAGGCGATGCTTTCATTTAAGGCATCTAAGTCAAAGAGACCTCCCGAAGCGCGCAATCTGTGATTGCATGGCTTCTAACTGCTTTTTTGCTTCACTTAATTCCATAATTACTCCTTTATTTTTGGCCTGGCAAAGCGTCGTTTAAACCAAAATGGGCGCCCCAATGCAAAGTTCCCCTTGCGATTGGGAACGCCCCGATCGTTAACGTTAGACTTTAACGGGTGACATTTTGCCGAATTTCCGACTTCATAAAGAGCCGGGTCGTTTCGTATTCAATGTCGGCAATCATCTGTTCAAACATGTGGTAACCCGCGGTTTGGTATTCGACCAGCGGATTCAACTGGCCGTATCCCCGCAGCCCCACCGACTGCCGGAATTGGTCCATGACGTCAATGTGATCGGTCCAGTGTGAATCCACCACCCGCAAGATGACGACTTTTTCAAATTCCAGCATTTGGGCTGCGTCGTAGAGCTGCCGCTGCTTATCCTTGTAAACCCCTTCGGCCAGGCTCATCAAGTAATCAACGATTTGATCGGCATCCTTGCCGACTAAATCGCGCATACTGATCTGGTCGGGCTTGACCAAGACCTCGGTGGCAAAGTCCAAGATCCCTTGTAATTGCCAGTCTTCCGGGTTCCCTAAGGTGTGTTGGTCGACTTCGCGTTGGATCGTCCGCTTGACCATCGGCATCAAGACCCACTTCAATGATTGCTTTTCCGTAATCACTTGTTGCCGTTCTTTGTAGATGATTTCCCGCTGTTCGCGCATTACGTCATCGTATTGCAACACATTTTTCCGCGAGTCGTAGTTGTTCCCTTCGACCCGCTTTTGGGCCGATTCAACCTGGCGGGTCAAAAAGCGGCTCTTGATGACGGCGTCTTCGCCATCCACCTTCATCCGTTCCAAGAAGGCCTTGATCCGCTCACCCCCGAACCGCTTCATTAAATCGTCTTCTAGGGAAAGGTAGAACTGGGACAAGCCCGGGTCCCCTTGCCGGCCCGAGCGGCCCCGCAGTTGGTTATCAATCCGGCGCGATTCGTGCCGTTCGGTCCCGATCACCGCCAGCCCGCCGAGTTCCTTGACCCCTGGTCCGAGCTTGATGTCAGTCCCCCGCCCGGCCATGTTGGTCGCAATCGTGACGGCGCCCACTTGCCCGGCGTTCTTAACAATTTCGGCTTCCTTCGCGTGGTTCTTCGCGTTTAAGACCACGTGGGGAATCTTTTCTTGGTCTAACAGGTGCGACAGGTATTCCGACGTTTCAACGGCCACCGTCCCGACTAAGACGGGCTGCCCTTTTTCATGCAAGGCCTTGATCCGCTTGACCACCGCCGTAAACTTGCTTTCCAACGTCGGGTACAGCAAGTCGGGTTCGTCTTGCCGGGCAACCGGCCGGTTCGTCGGAATCGAGATCGTTTCCATGTTGTAGATTTCCCGGAATTCTTCCATTTCGGTCCGGGCCGTCCCAGTCATCCCCGCCAGTTTACTGTACATCCGGAACAGGTTTTGGTAGGTGATGTTGGCCATCGTCTTGTTTTCTTCTTGGATTTCCACGTGTTCCTTGGCTTCAATGGCTTGGTGCAACCCATCGGAGAAGCGCCGGCCTTCCATTACCCGCCCGGTAAAGGAGTCCACGATCAAGACTTCACCGTTGGAAACCACGTAGTCCTTATCCTTTAACATGATGTAATTGGCCCGCAAGGCTTGATCCAGGTGGTGGGTCAAGGCGGTGTTGTCGGGATCATAGAGGTTCTTCAAGTTAAAGTATTTTTCAGCCTTTTGGATCCCTTCGTCCGTCAAAGCGACCGTCTTGGATTCCAAGTCGATCTTGTAATCCTGCTCTTCTTGCAGTTTCTTAACAAAACGGTCCGTTTGTTGGTAGAGCTTGGACGTCCCCGTCCCGGGACCGGAAATAATCAAGGGCGTCCGCGCTTCGTCAATTAAAATGGAGTCCACTTCGTCGACCAAGGCAAAGTTTAACCCCCGTTGCACTTGGTCTTCTTGGTAGACCGCCATGTTGTCACGCAAGTAGTCAAACCCGATTTCACTGTTAGTCGAGTACATAATGTCGGCTTGGTAAGCTGCCCGCTTTTCATCCGGCGTCTTTTCGGTCCCATTGACCCCAACCGAGCACCCTAGCCAGTTGTACAGTTGCCCCATTTCTTCGGCGTCCCGCTCTGACAGGTATTCGTTAACCGTGATTACGTGAACCCCTTTCCCACTCAGGGCGTTTAAGTACACCGGCATTGTGGCCGTTAAGGTCTTCCCTTCCCCGGTCTTCATTTCTGCGATGTTCCCCTCATGGAGGACAATTCCCCCCATGATTTGAACGTGGAACGGGTACAACCCCAAGACCCGCTTGGCCCCTTCCCGGGCCACCGCAAAGGCTTCGGGCAACAAGTGATCCAGATCTTCTCCTTGTTCTTGAACCCGCTTTTTAAATTCCGTTGTCTTCGCTTTTAACTGGTCATCAGAGAGCGCCGCCATCTGATCGGCATAGCTTTCCACCTTATTTGCGATTTTATTGATCCGGCGCAATTCCCGCCGGTCACTTTCAATCCACTTTCTGAGTATGTTCGCCATTAATGCGTCCTGTCCTTCCTCATCAGATTTGCCGGCCGTAGTTGCCTAAAATAACCGGTATTTTTCCATTCTAATTTAAAATTCACAAAATCCATTTTAACATGATCAATATGCAATTGAAACTAATAACTCGCCTTCTCCGCGCCTTTGATCAGCGAATAAAAAAACAGTGGAGAAATTTCGTTTCCCCACTGCTAACCACAGTTACGGCCTTAATCGATATCGTTGCAAATGACCACCGGTTTGATCACGTCGGCTGGCTTCTTGTGCATTAATTCAACCGCATCGGCAATGTGTTCAAAGCCTTCAAACCGTTGGGTAATCATCAAAGATGGGTCAATCCGGCCGTTAACGACCAAGGAGGCCAGCTTTTCCATCCGCAGCCGGCCACCAGGCATCAGGCCACCGTGCAGGGTCTTGTGACTCATCCCGACTCCCCAGTTGGCGGCATTGAAGACCACATCATCGTGCCCGTTCAAGTAGTTAACGTTCCCGATCGCGCCACCGGGCTTGAGGATCCGCATCGCTTGATCAAAGGTGTGGGCAGCATCCCCACCGGCAATCAGCACTTTGTCAACGCCCTTGCCATCCGTTAACTTCAAGATTTGGTCTGCTAAATCACCAGCGTGGTAATCAACCAGATCCGTGGCGCCATACTTCTTAGCGACTTCAAAAGTAATCGGCCGGTCGTTAGAACCCACGGCAATCAAACGGCCCGCGCCGTGTAAGACGGCACCGCGCACGGCCATTAAGCCAACTGGGCCCACCCCGATTACGGCTACGGTGTCCCCAAACTCGACCCCGGCCAATTCTGAAGCGTGCAAGCCCGTCGGGATCATGTCCGATAGCATCGTCGCGACCGCTGGATCAATTTCCTTTGGCAACAAAGCTAAGTTGCCGTCGGCGTCGTTAACGTGGAAGCGGGTCGCAAAGACCCCGTCCTTAATATTGGAGAACTTCCAGCCGGCCAGCATCCCGCCGGAGTGGACCGCGTAGCCAGCTTGCGATTCCACCTTCGACCAATCGGGGGTGATGGCTGGAACCAAGACCCGGTCACCCACCTTAAAGTCCTGCACCTCGGAGCCGACTTCAACGATTTCCCCGCAGGCTTCGTGCCCCAAAATCATGTCTTCACGCGGGCCAATCGCATCTTCAAAGACGGTGTGAATATCAGACGTACATGGCGCCACGGCCAGTGGCTTTACCAAGGCGTCCCGCGGGCCAACTTTCGGATCTGGTTTTTCAATAAACCCGGTCTTGTTTGGTCCCAACATTGCAAATCCACGCATGTAAATTTCCCCTTTCTATCAATCGTTAAGAAAACCCTTACACGCTTATTGTAGCTAACCCCGTCACGTTTGTTAACCAATTCACTCATTTGTTTTTTTATCGGGAAAAGGCGGTTGGGACTGACCTTGTGGCCACCATGCTTGGATCAACGAAAAAAGCCACCGGGCAGAATTATCCTCCTGCGCCAGTGGCATTCCAAAATATGTACATAAAGCACAAGCCGGAGCATCCTTAGTGCTGCTACCTTCCGGTCCTGACACGGTTCGCGAGTCCAACCTTGCTTTACGGCCATAACGGCAAGTACTACTTTACCGTATTTACCCCCAAATTACCAGTCTTTTCTCAATTATTTTGTTTGGCCGCCTGCTTAGCCAACTTTTTCCGGCGGCGAATCCCCCGGAAAAATTGCCGCAGCAATTCACCGCCTTCCGCTGCCAACACCCCGGCTACGACTTCAACTTGGTGGTTCAACCGCTCATCATTCAATAAATGGTAAAGTGACGTCACGGCCCCGGCTTTAGGGTCGGGTGCCGCGTAAATCACCCGCTTGACCCGGGCGTTGATAATCGCCCCACTGCACATAATGCAAGGCTCAAGCGTGACGTACAGATCACAATCTTCCAAGCGCCAGCTCCCCAAGGTTTGACAGGCTTCCATAATGGCCAACATTTCGGCGTGGTAGGTGGCATCTTGAAATTTTTCCCGCATGTTGTGGCCACGCCCCACGATTTGGCCCTGGTACACGACCACCGCCCCAATTGGCACTTCCCCCAACAATTCGGCTTGGCGCGCTTCCGCTAAGGCCGCACGCATGTATTTTTCATCTTGGTTCATTTTTCCTCCGCGCATTTTACTGTTTTTTTCTCTGAACCAGTGTATAATAAATTCTCGTTGATCACCACGGTTCAAATGACTTAAAAATCATTTTCAAATCTTTTTTTCTGGTGATTGAAAGCGAATCAAAGTCCGTTTTTATCCACCATATCTTGTATTCGATTTTTTATCGACCACGAGATATGGTGGTTTTTAAATTGCTTTTTCCGCAAAATCCGCTATACTTTAATTCAACAAATTCGTAACAGGGGGACTTAATGATGGTAACTGTCTTTTCCAAAAATAACTGCATCCAATGCACGATGACCAAGCGCTTCTTAGAACAACACCACGTCAACTTTATTGAACACAACATTGATGAACAACCCGAATTCGTTGATGCATTAAAGCAAGAAGGATTTAAGGCTACACCGGTGGTTAAGTTACCGAACGGGTCAGCTTTTACCGGTTTCCGGCCGGATATGCTCAAGCAATTGGCCTAGGGTCCCCCAGAAATAAGGCTGGGGCGTGCCCCCGGCAGCCCAACCATGTCGAGTGGGAGGTTTGAAAATTGACCACCACTCTTTTTTTATGTAACAAATTTGACTTGAAGGAGAATTTAACACCATGGCACTCTCTGATATCGATCTGACCCAAGTTAAATACTTTGACTTAAACAATGAAATCAACATTCCCAAAAACGGCCAAATTCAATTAAACAAGGATCAAGAAGCCTTGCAAGATTTCTTGGCTACGAATGTTAAACCCAACACCAAGCAATTTGGTTCCGTGGCCGAACGGTTGAACTGGTTGATGGATCACGACTACATCGAACGGGACTTTATTGAACAATATTCAATGACCTTCATTACCCGGCTGTACGATTACCTCAAGGGTGCCGGCTTCCAGTTCCATTCCTTTATGGCCGCTTACAAATTTTATGCCCAATACGCCCTGCGGACCGACGATAAGGAATACTACTTGGAAAATTACATCGATCGCGTCGCAATGAACGCTTTATTCCTGGCTGGCGGGGATGAAGACTTAGCCATGGATCTGGCCGATGAATTGATCCACCAACGCTACCAACCGGCCACCCCGACCTTCTTAAACGTCGGGCGCAAGCGGCGCGGGGAATTTGTTTCCTGCTTTGAAATTCAAGCGACCGACAACATGAACACGATCGGCCGGACGATTAACTCCGCCTTGCAACTGTCCAAGATTGGGGGTGGCGTGGGGATCAACCTGACCAACTTGCGGGAAGCCGGGGCCCCGATCAAGAAGATCAAGGGCGCGGCCAGTGGGGTCGTCCCGGTCATGAAGTTATTGGAAGACGCCTTCTCCTACTCAAATCAATTAGGGCAACGCCAAGGGGCCGGGGTCGTGTACCTGTCGGTCTTCCACCCCGACATTGTCGCTTTCTTATCGGCCAAGAAAGAAAACGCCGACGAAAAAATCCGGCTTAAGACCCTCTCCTTAGGGATTACCGTCCCGGATAAGTTCTATGAACTGGTTGAATCCGGCGCGCAAATGGCCCTCTTTAGTCCTTACGACGTCGAACGGGTCTACGGCGAACCCTTTGCTTACGTTGACATTACCAAGGAATATGACAACCTGGTCAACAACCCGGAAATTACCAAGAAGTGGATCGATGCCCGGGAATTGGAAGATGAAATTTCCAAGTTGCAACAAGAATCTGGTTATCCCTACATTGTCAATTTAGACACCGAAAACCGGGCCAACCCGGTCTTTGGGAAGATCACGATGAGCAACTTGTGCTCCGAAATCGCCCAAGTCCAATCGCCATCCGTGGTTGCCGATGACCAATCCTATGAAACGTTAGGGACCGACGTTTCTTGCAATTTAGGCTCAACCAACGTCGCTAACCTAATGGAAAGCCCAGACCTGGGCCGGTCGATCCGGGCCATGATGCGGGCCTTGACCCACATTTCAGACGCGGAAAGTCTGACCGTTGTCCCATCCATTCGCAAGGGCAATGACCTCTACCACTCCGTCGGGCTGGGCGCGATGGGGCTGCACGGCTACTTGGCCAAGCACCACATCCAATACGGCAGTCCAGTGGCCATCGAATTTACCGGGGTTTACTTCATGTTGTTAAACTACTGGACGTTGGTGGCTTCCAACGAAATTGCCAAGGAAAAGGGCGAAAGCTTCTACGAATTCGAAAAGAGTGCCTACGCCGATGGTTCCTACTTTGACAAGTACCTCAACCAAGACTGGGGGCCAAAGACGGCGGCCGTCAAGAAACTCTTCCAAGGCTTCTTTATCCCCGGTCCCGCGGATTGGGCGAAATTAAAAGCCAAAATTCAAGCCGATGGACTTTACAATGCCTACCGGCTAGCGGTCGCCCCGAATGGTTCGACTTCTTACATCGGCGATTCCACTTCCAGCCTGCACCCGATCATCAACCGCATCGAAGAACGGCAAGAAAAGATGATCGGCAAGATTTACTACCCGGCCCCATACTTAAACAATGATACAATGCCATACTACAAGTCCGCGTACGATACTGATATGCGTTCGGTCATTGAAACTTATGCGGCGGCCCAAGAACACGTCGACCAGTCCTTATCGATGACGCTTTTCATGCGTTCGACCATTCCGGCCGGGATGTACGAATGGAAGGACGGCGGCACCGACAAGATGACGACCCGGGACTTAAACATCTTGCGTCACTACGCCCACCAACGGGGCATCAAATCAATTTACTACATCCGGACCTTTACGGATGACAGTGCCGAAATCGGCGCGAACCAATGTGAATCCTGTGTCATTTAAGCGACTGCACAAGCATCGTACCAACGTGATATAATCGAAAACGTGGTTTTACCAGCCCGATTTTAAAAGAAACTAGCAGACAGAGAGGCAAACACCATGGCAATCAAAAACTATGAAGCGATCAATTGGAACCAAGTTTCCGACATGATCGACAAAGCAACCTGGGAAAAGCTCACGGAGCAATTCTGGCTTGATACCCGGATCCCGGTCTCCAACGACCTGGATGACTGGCGCGAACTGGATGACGATCACCGCTGGGTGGTTGGGCACGTCTTTGGGGGGTTGACCCTGTTAGACACCTTGCAATCCGAAGCCGGGATGACGGCCTTAAAGCAAGACGTCAAGACCCAACACGAAACGGCAGTTTTAAACAACATTCAATTTATGGAATCCGTCCACGCCAAATCGTATTCCACCATCTTTACGACTTTGAATACGCCCGACGAAATTGAAGAAATCTTCAAGTGGTCCGATACCGAAGAATTCTTGCAAAGCAAGGCCATCCGGATCGGAAATCTCTACTTAGACCCCGAAGAAGACCCGCTGAAAAAGAAGATTGCCAACGTGTTCTTAGAAACCTTCCTCTTCTACTCTGGTTTCTACACCCCGCTGTATTACTTAGGTCACAACAAGCTGAACAACGTGGCTGAAATTATCAAACTGATTTTACGGGATGAATCCGTGCACGGGACTTACGTCGGTTACAAGTTCCAAGTTGGGATGCGGCAATTAAGCACCAAGCGCCAACAAGAAATCAAAGATTGGATGTACACGTTCTTGTACGACCTCTACGACAACGAAGAAAAATACACCCACTTGCTTTATGATCAAGTCGGGTGGACCGATGATGTCTTAACCTTTATTCGCTACAATGCCAACAAGGCGTTGATGAACCTCGGGCAAGATCCGCTCTTCCCGGACACCGATGAAGACGTCAACCCAGTGGTCATGAACGGGATTTCAACCACGACTTCCAACCACGACTTCTTCTCCCAAGTCGGTAACGGCTACCGGCTCGGGGCCGTGGAAGCCATGCGCGACAGCGATTACCACGTTGCCAGCCCAAACGCCGGCAAAGACGCCGACGCGAAGGAATAATTTCATCAGGAGCTAAGGAGCGTCCGCGTTCTTAGCTCCTTTTTTGCTGCCGGTTCGTTGACACGATTGGCCAAGCTTGTTACAATCAACCTATCATTTTACGAAAGGTGGCATCCGCCCTTGTTGAACTAATCTTGTCCAGACCAACCAAGTTTCCCGTCCCTTACGACGGCTGATTTGGCGATGACAAGATTAGACTACCGTGTGGAGAGCCCCTCAGTGGGCGGTCTTTTTGGGCCACCGCCAAAGTCCTGTCATCCCGACAGGACTTTTTTAATTGGTCGTCAGTCCCCTTGAAAGGATTGATTGAATGCCAACTTTAACCATGAAAAACTTAACCTTTGCCTACCCGGGCCAAGCGCCCCTCTTTGACCACGTCAACTTAACCCTTGACACCAATTGGCGGCTCGGCCTGCTCGGGCGCAACGGCCGGGGGAAAACGACCCTCTTAAAATTGCTGTTGGGCCAGCTAAGGGCCCAGGGGACCATCACCGCCCCGGTGGCTTTTGAATATTACCCCCACCCAGTCGCTGATCCCGACCAATTAACCCTCTTTGCCCTGCAGGCCACCAGTCCGGCCGAACAGTGGGAAATCGAGCGGGAATTAGCCCAGCTGAATTGTGAGCCAACGATTCTCTGGCAGCCGTTTGCCACGCTGTCCGGCGGTGAGCAAACCAAAGCCCTGCTCGCCCTCGCCTTTGCCGATCCCCGCCGGTTTGTCTTACTGGACGAACCGACCAACCACCTCGATGCCCCGACCCGGGCGGTCGTTGCCAATTACCTCCGCCACAAAAAGCAGGGCTACATTGTTACCAGCCACGACCGGCGTTTTTTGGATCAAGTCATTGACCACGTCTTGGCAATCGAGGCCACCCAGCTGACCCTGCAACAGGGCAACGCCACCAATTACCGCCAGCAAAAGGCCCGGCGCGATCAGACTAACGCCGCGCAAAATCAGCGCCTCAAAAAAGAAATTGTCAGCCTCCACCAAGCCGCCGAGCAACGCCGCCACTGGGCCCAACAAGCTGAACGCAAAAAAGAGCGGGCCAGTCACGGTGACAAGGGCTTTTTAGGTGCCAAAGCCGCTCGGGCTATGAAACGTTCGCAAAACCTGGTCAAACGCTTAAACGACCAAGCCGCCCAGCGCCAGGGCCTGCTAGCCAACCTCGAAACCAGTGCGCCGCTGACAATGGCCTGGCAAGCGGGCCACCACGCGACGGTCTTGACGGCCCGCCACCTGACCCTGGCGCTGCCTACTCACTCACTGGGGCCGCTCGATTTTACCCTTAAACGCGGCGAGCAATTAATCATCACCGGTCCCAATGGCTGCGGCAAAACCAGCCTCTTAAGATCTTTACAGCACGCAATTGACCACCACACCCCGACGACCACCCTGCAGTTTACCCCGGAGCTAAAGCTGGCCACCCTCCCCCAGCAAGTCCACTTTGCCCACCAATCCCTCCGCGAATACGCCAAGGAGCACCAGCTTGATTATCCTGCCTTACTCAACTTTCTCTTCAAGCTCGGGATGGCCCGCGCTGAATTTACCCACGCCACCGATGAACTCAGTTTCGGGCAGCAACGCAAATTGGCCCTGGCAACCTGTCTGCTGACGCCAGCTAACCTCTACTTCTTAGACGAACCCTTCAACTACCTCGATCTAATTAATCAGGATCAAATCTTGGCGCTGTTAAAGCAGGTCCGCCCGACCATGCTATTAGTGGAGCACGATCCGGCTATAATTGCCCAACTAGGCGCCCCCACTTTGCCCCTGAATAATTAATTTGCTCACACCAGCACAAACGCTTAAATAATCTTGATTTTTTAAGTTTTTGCCGGTTAAATTTTAAATTATATAAGAAAAAGTCCCGCACGGCAGCAGCGTGCGGGACTTTGTGCATTCTATCTAATTGCGGCCAGTGTATTGGTCAGAAATCGTAAAGTGCTTGGAGATGTGGACCTTTGGTTGCTTGGTAACGTCCGCTCCGTAGTACTTTTCGGCAATCTTCTTGATCGTTCCATCCTTGAGCAGCTTCTTTAAGGACTTATTGATCTTCTTTTGCAGGGCCTTATCCTGCTTGTTGATAATCATCCCTTCCCCAGCGCCATCGAGGTTGGTGGTAAAGTACATGTTTGGCAAAATCTTCAAACCACTGTCCGGCACCGCCTTTAGGGCTAATTTTTGCAGGTAGTAGTCATTCATGATCAAGTCCGTCTTGCCGTTCTTGACATCCTTTAAGTAGACGTCATTTGAAACATTATCGTAGTTGACCAATTGGGCTCCCAATTGTTGGGCCAAGCGTTGGTAACCCGTCCCGGCTTCCCCGGCCGCTTTCTTGCCCTTAATGTCGGCCCAAGAATGGATGCCGGAGTCATCGCTGGCCCGCACCACGATACTGTTAAAGGAGTGCTTAAACGGCGTTGACATCAAGAATTGCTTTTGCCGGGCTGGTGAGATGGCAAAATCATTCACGGCTAAGTCGGCCTTCCCGGATTTAACCGCGGCCAATTGCCCATCGACGTTGTATTCCTTAAACTTGACCTTCATCCCCAAATCCTTGGCCACGGCCCGGACGACTTCAATGTCGTAACCCGTCAGCTTCTTGGTCTTGGAGTCATGATATGAGGTTGGATACAGCGTCCCGGAAGTCGCAACGGTTAAAGTTTTTGGCGTGGCGGTTGACTTTTTACCACACGCTGTCAAGCCCCCAACGACCAACAAGGCCGCTGCCGCGACCGCCGCTAATTTCATCCGACGTGATTTGAAAAACATAGTACTGCCTCCTAAAGTTGATGGTTACATGATAAGTGATTTTACCAAAAAAGCAAGCGCTCCCATTTGTGCTTTATTGCGCAAAATGACGATTTAAGTAGCGTTCTAAGACATCTTGGCCAAAGGACATCAAACAGCAAACCAACCAGTAAATGATGGCAATCACGATATAGATCGTCATGTAATCCTGGTTGGCCCCGGCCACGATTTTGGCCTGCATAAACATTTCGGAAACCGTGATCATCGCTACCAATGAGGTGCCCTTAAACAAATCCAACAAGACGTTCCCCAAGGACGGAATTGCAATTCGAAAAGCCTGGGGCAAGAGAATGTGGTAGACCACCCCAAGGTAGGAAAAGCCCAATGACAATCCCGCTTCTAACTGGCCCGGGTCAATGGCAATAAAGGCGGACCGGTAATATTCAGCAATAAAGGCCGCGGGCACAATCGTCAGCGATAAAATGGCCGCTGGAATCGCATCCAGGTTCAACCCAAAGTAAGTCAAAAACAAAACAACCAGCATCGGCACCCCCCGGAAAAAGGAAATATAAAACCGGGCCGGCCACTGCAAGATTTTAAAACGACTGATCCGCATCAACATGATGACAAAGCCCAAGACGTTTGCCAAACTAAAGCAAATCACCAACAACAACAACGACATCGGCAACCCACTTAGAATCGTTGGCAAGGACGAAACGGCCAATGGCGCATCAAAATAGCCCGGAATCGAGAGCTGTTGCAACAAAGCTTCCATTTTGCATCCCACCTTTTAAGAATTATTAACATTTACCCTCAAATCGTATATAATTTAACCACTAAATTCAAGCGCTTACAAGAAATAAGTGGTAAGATAAGAACCAATTAGCCACTAAAATTTGTTTTTTTGGAAAGGATGCTTGCGATGAGTGAAAATCTGATGTTACAGTCGGCAACGCATTTAGCCCACTTGGTGCGCACCAAGCAAGTCAGTGCCCGGGAGCTGATTGCGGCCGCTTTTGACCAAATTGAACGGCAAAATCCCCAGCTCAACGCCGTGATCAGCGAACGGCGCGCCCAAGCCGAACAGGATGCTGACCGCCTGGTCGATCACGGTCAACCCTTCTTGGGAGTCCCGCTGTTACTCAAGGGTCTGGGACAAGCCAAAGCCGGCTTGCCTGCGACCAACGCCAACCGCCTCTTTGCCGACCAAGTTGCCACCCAATCCAGCAACTTTACCAAGGCCTTGGAAGCAGCCGGGTTTGTGATTATCGGTCAAACCAATTATCCCGAATTTGGCTTTAAAAACGTAACTGATTCCCAAATGTACGGTGATGCGCATAACCCGTGGAATCTTGCTTACTACCCGGGTGGTTCGTCCGGGGGGGCCGGGGCGGCGGTCGCCGCCGGACTCCTCCCCCTGGCCGCTGCTAGCGATGGCGGCGGCTCCATCCGGATTCCAGCCTCTTGGACCGGAACCATCGGCTTAAAACCGACCCGCGGACGAATCGTGACCGGTCCGACCGACTGGCGTTCTTGGCAAGGCGCGGCCGGCAGTTTTGCCATTACCCGCTCCGTCACCGACACGGCCCGGCTCTTGGAAGCTCTCCAAGCGTTGCAGCCAGCGGCCGTCTTCCAGGTTCCCTTAGCCGCCAGTTTTACTGACCGTTTAAACGAATTACCACCCCTTAAAATTGGTTATTTAACCACCTCACCAGTTGGCACTCCGGTTGACGATGAAGCCGTGCAAGCCGTCCAACAAGCCGTGACCTTTTTACAAGGGCAAGGTTTAACCGTTGAAGAAGTCGACTGGCCCACCGACGGTCGCCAATTGATGGAGACCTACTACCTGATGAACGAGGGCGAAACGGCGGCGATGTTTGACCAAATTGCCGCCGGGTTGGGACGGCCGGTTACCCCAGCCGACATGGAACCGCTCACCTGGGCCCTGTATCAGACCGGGACCCATGTCTCGGCCAGTCAGTACAGCCGGGCCTTAAGTGCCTGGGATTTGGCTGGTGAACAAATGGCCCGTTTCCACGAGCAATACGACCTTTTGCTGACGCCGACCACGGCCACGATCGCCCCACGCATCGACCAGCCCTTGAATACCCCTGCTGAGTTGGCCACCATGGCCCACATTACCGAACTAAGCCCGGCGGAGCAACAACAGTTCATTTGGGACCAGTGGCTGGCCGCTTTGACCCGCTCGCCCTTTACCCAGCAAGCCAACTTAACAGGGGAACCGGCGATCAGCTTACCAACCTACGTGACTGACGCCGGGCTACCCCTCGGGATTCAATTTATCGCCGGCAAGGGCCAAGAACTGCAACTGCTGCAAATCGCCGCCTGCTTTGAGCGTCACGGTCAATTCCATTTTCTGCACGCCAACTAACTTTACTTTTCTTTCCGGCTCTCGTATGATGAGAGTAGATTAAAAATAAATGAGAAAGGCTGATCGAGATGGAAGACAACGCGCGCCTCGCCTTATTAAAAAAGGCGATCCAATTTAATACCGCCAACGGCAACGAAGCCCCCCTGGCCCAGTGGCTCCAGCAAGTCCTGGCTGAACATGGCATTCAAAGTGAACTGGTCGAATTCGCCCCCCACCGGGCGGGGCTGGTCGCCGAAATTGGGACGGGCCAAGAACCAATTCTGGCCTTTGCTGGCCACCTCGATACGGTCGCTCCCAATGCAGCCGGCGCCTGGCAAACGGACCCCTTTGCGGCGGCAATCCATGATGGTGCCATCTACGGGCGGGGCGCCGTTGATATGAAGGGCGGGCTGATTGCGACCGTCATTGCCTTAATCGAGTTGCATGCTGCCGGACTGCCCAAAGCGGGCACGATTCGCCTCCTGCTATCTGGTGACGAAGAAGGCAGCGGTACGGGCGCCACAGCCTTAACCCAACGCGGTTACTTAGCGGGCGTGGGGGCCCTGGTCATGGCCGAAGCTTCTTCGCAAACGATCGAATACGCGCACTGCGGTTCCTTTGATTACATCGTCCACGCCCGCGGCAAAGCCGTCCACAGTTCCACCCCCGCCCTTGG
>NHCFJ02800__coassemble_1620_pt1 | contig 24673 bp, 20 predicted proteins | sample NHCFJ02800__metabat2_low_PE_008 | metagenome-assembled genome bin NHCFJ02800 | reverse complement strand
ATTTTGCTGGATTAGCGGTCGGTCAGCATGTACCGGCGGGTCATTGGCAAGCCAGTACCCGACGGCCCCTTGGTTAGGAGATATTGGACGACGTCGATATTGCCGGATTCAAAGGAAGCCGCGCAGGCCTGCAGATACAGGTCCCACATCCGGGTAAAGCGCGTCCCCTTGGTGGCTTCAATTTCGGCGCGGTGGGCATTGAAGTTGGCGTCCCAGATTTCCAGTGTCCGTTGGTAGTGGCGGCGCAGCATTTCCACGTCCCCGATTTGCAAGTGGGCGGCTTCAATGTGGTCGATGATTTCCGTCAGGCCGGGGATGTAGCCGCCCGGGAAGATGTACTTGTTGATCCAGCCGTTGTAGGCGCCGCCTTGTTGGCGGGTAATGCCGTGGATCAGGGCCGTCCCATCGGCTTTCAAGTACTTTGCCACGTCTTGGAAGTAGAGGCCGAGGTTTTCTTGGCCGACGTGTTCAAACATCCCAACCGAGGTAATGTAATCCCACTGTTCGTCGCCCAGCTCACGGTAGTCTTGTAGGCGCACTTCGGCGACCCCACTGAGGCCAGCTGCTTCAATCCGCTGTTTGACCAGCTGGTATTGTTCTTCAGAGAGGGTGACCCCGGTGACTTTCAGGTCGTATTCCTTGGCAGCCGTCAGCATTAAGGTCCCCCAGCCACAGCCAATGTCGAGCAGGCGGCGGCCCGGTTGGGGATTGAGCTTTTGCAAGATGTGGTGGACCTTAGCGATTTGCGCGGCGGTTAGGTCGTTGGTTGGATTTTCCGGGGTGAAGTAGGCGCACGAATACGTCAGCGTGTCGTCGAGCCAGAGCCGGTAAAAATCATTGCCGACGTCGTAGTGACTGTGAATGTCGGCTTGGCTTTGCGCTTCGCCGTGACTTTGTTTCGGCAAGAATTTCTTTAGTTTGGCGTTCCGCAGGAAACTGCCGGCTTGTTGGTAGGCTGAGGTAATCACTTCTTGGAGGGGGTAAGTACCCGGGCCGGTAATATCAATCTTTTGGTCCATGTAAGCTTCCCCCAGGGCGATCGAAGCGTTTTTGGTAACCGCGCTGACCGGCACTTTTTCCCGGAAGGTAATGGTGGCCTTGGGTTCCCCCTGGCCATACTGCGCGCTGCTGCCGTCCCAAAAGACAATTTTGACCGGCATGGCAAACGAGCGCTTGAGCAGTTGCTTATAGAACGTTTTCTCTAGCATCAAATTTCCTTCTCTCTTGCTTAAAATAAGAATATTATATACCCAGCAAAAAGGGCGCGGTAAGTGAAAGATTTTTGAAAAATCAAAAATTACCGATAAAACTACCGAAAAATAAAGGCGCGCCGGGGGCCATTTGATGATTTTATCGAACTTTAAAATACAGTCACCGTTACATTATTCGGAATTTCCTTGAAGTCCCCGCTGGCCTTTGGTATCCTTAGAAAGGAAATTAAAGCAATGGATAAACAGCACACGCAATGGAGGCGCAAAAATGAGCAGCATCAGTGTGGTAATGGGCAGTCAGTCGGATTGGCCGACCGTCAAAGAAGCTTGTTTGATTTTGGAGCAATTTGGGGTGGACTACGAAAAGCACGTGATTTCCGCCCACCGGATGCCAACGGAAATGTTCGCCTTTGCCCAGGCGGCCGTTGAAAAGGGGACCAAGGTCATTATCGCTTGTGCGGGGGGAGCGGCCCACCTGCCGGGGATGATTGCGGCCAATACCCCCCTGCCCGTGATCGGGGTGCCGGCCCAAACCAAGGCGTTGGGCGGCATGGACTCGCTCTTGTCGATTGTGCAGATGCCAGCCGGGATTCCGGTCGCTACGACGGCGATTGGGGTGGCGGGCGCCAAGAACGCCGCTTTATTAGCCCTGCAAATTCTCGGGACGACTAACCCGGCTTTGCAAGCTCAAATCCAAGCGTACCGCCAAAAGATGCACGATGCCGCGGTAGAAAGTGAGGCCCACCTTGACTAACTTGATTCAACCGGGTCAAACGATCGGGATTATCGGCGGTGGCCAGCTCGGTCAGATGTTGGCGTTAGATGCTAAGCAGACCGGGATGAAGGTCATTATTTTAGATCCGACCCCTAATTGCCCGGCCGGCCAGTGTGCGGATGAACAAATCGTGGCGCCGTACGAAGACGTCGCGGCGATTGAAGAATTGGCCGCGAAGAGTGACGTTTTAACCTACGAATTTGAAAATGTCGACTTACAGGCCCTCAAGAAGGTGGCGACGACGGCTTACGTGCCGCAGGGGACCCACCTCTTGTACACCACCAAGCACCGCCTGCGGGAAAAGACCTTCTTAAAAGAAGCCGGCTGTCAAACGGCGCCCTTTGTGGCGGTTAAAAATGAAGCTGACCTGCAAGCGGGCGTGGCCCAGCTCGGCTACCCGTGCGTCTTAAAGACCTGCCAGGGCGGTTATGACGGGCACGGCCAAGTCGTCTTGCATTCGGCGGCGGATTTGCCCCAGTGTCAGGGGATCGTTGCAACTGGTGATGCGATTTTGGAAGGCTGGGTAAACTTTGCCTTGGAGTGTTCGGTGATGGTCGCCCGGAATGAAAATGGTGAGGTAACAACCTTCCCCGTCGCTGAAAATATCCACCGCCACGAAATCCTGCACCTCAGCATCGTCCCGGCGCGGATCAGTGACGCCGTGGCCGCCAAGGCCGAGGCGGCTGCGAAGCAGATTGCGACCGCCCTGGACTTACGGGGGATTTTGGGGGTCGAATTCTTTGTCGGCACCGACGGCGAGATTTACGTTAACGAGTTGGCCCCGCGGCCGCACAATTCGGGGCACTACTCGATTGAAGCCTGCAACTTCTCCCAGTTTGCCATTCACAACCGGGCGATTTGCAATTGGCCCCTGCCCAAGATTGAATTGCTCAAGCCGGTCGTGATGGTCAACGTCTTGGGCCAACACGTCCAACCCCTCCGCGCCCAATTGACGGCCCACCCGGCTTGGCACTTCCATGACTACGGCAAGGCCGCCAGTCGGGTTGACCGCAAGATGGGTCACGTGACGATTTTGACCGACGACATTGATGCAACCTTGGCCGAAGTGGCCGCCAGCAAGATTTGGGCTGACCAAGCCGAATAAAAAAGAGAGGAATTAATTACCAATGATTGATCGTTATACCCGTCCGGAAATGAAGCAGATCTGGAGTGAAGAAAACAAGTACCGCGGTTGGCTGGAAGTCGAAATTGCCGCTGATGAAGCTTGGAGCAAGCTCGGCCACATTCCGGCTGAAGACGTAGCTAAGATCCGCGACCACGCGACCTTTACCGTGGAAGGGATCGCCGAAATCGAAGCCGTCACCCACCACGATGTGATCGCCTTTACCCGCGACGTCTCCAAGTCGCTCGGGCCAGAACGCAAGTGGGTCCACTACGGTTTGACCAGTACTGACGTGGTCGACACCGCCCAGGGGTACCAATTAAAGCAGGCCAACGACCTCTTGCGCCAAGACATCACGGACTTTATGGCGATCGTGGCTGATCTGGCCCGCAAGTACAAGGACACCGTCTGCATGGGGCGGACCCACGGGATTCACGCCGAACCAACCACCTTTGGGCTGAAGGCGGCCCGCTGGTACTCGGAAATGAAGCGGAATCAAGAACGCTTCGAACACGCCGCGAAGGGGGTCGAAGCCGGTAAGATTTCCGGGGCGGTCGGCACCTTTGCCGAAGTTGATCCCTTCGTGGAAGAGTACGTCTGCCAAAAGCTGGGCTTGCGGCCACAAGAAATTTCGACCCAGGTCCTGCCGCGCGACCTCCACGCGGAATACGTGGCGACTTTGGCCTTGATCGGGACCAGCCTGGAAAACATGGCGACCGAAATTCGGGCCCTGCAACGGACCGAAATTCACGAAGTTGAAGAACACTTTGCCAAGGGCCAAAAGGGTTCCTCAGCGATGCCGCACAAGCGCAACCCGATCGGGTCGGAAAACATCACCGGCTGTGCCCGGGTCCTGCGCGGCAACGTGGTTACGGCAATGGAAAACGTCACCCTCTGGCACGAACGCGACATTTCCCACTCCAGCGCGGAACGGATGATTCTGCCGGATTCGACCGCCCTGTTGGACTACATGTTGCACCGCTTCGGCAAGATCTTAAAGAACTTAGACGTCTTCCCGGACCGGATGAAGCACAACATGGACGAAACCTTGGGCCTGATCTACTCCGGCCGGGTGCTGCTCAAGCTGGTCAACTCGGGGATGACCCGGGAAGCGGCTTACGATTTGATTCAGCCGTACACCGCCAAGTGCTGGGCCGAACACGTGCCGTACCGGCCGCTCTTGGAAGCTGACCCAACGATTCAAAAGCAACTGACCAAGGCCGACCTCGACGACGCCTTTGATTACCATTGGCACTTGCGCCACGTGGATGACATCTTCAAGCGCGTGGGCTTGGCCTAATTAAAAACGACCGGTGAAAAAGTTCGCCGGTCGTTTTTGCTTGTCGTTAATTAGTATTCAATTTCGTAGTGAATTTGGTAGTGCTTAGGGTCGTTTGGCCGCAGGGTCACGTCCCCAAAATCAAAGTGGTGAGGCGAATCTGGCAGGGTCTGCCCTTCTAAGGCTAAGGCCATCCACGGCCGGCCCGGTCGGTTGAGCTTGACGTCGCTAGAAATTCCGTCGGTGGAGAACATCACCAACCCGTTGCGGTCGGAGAACATCTTTAACGTCCGGTTCGACTTCGGGTCGTGCAAAATGGCAATTGGTTCGTGAGCCAACGTTGCACTTGGCGTCACTTCGAAGTAGTCGTCAAAGCCTTGTTCCGGCGTCTTTAACATTTCATTTAACGCGGCCCCGAGGCTGGTCAGCTGGCTAAAGTCGTACGGCGTGCCCGCATTGGCGATTTTTTCTCCGGTTGGGATCTTGCCGTCCTTAACGGCCAAGTGGTACTTGGAGTTCAGCTGTAATTCCAAGCCTTCAATCGTTGGTTCGCTTTCGTCGGCGAGGTTCCAGTAAGTGTGGTTCGTCGGGTTGAAGAGGGTGTTGGCATCCGTGGCCCCGTAGAAGTCCAGCGTCACGCTGTCATCTTCGCCCAGGGTGTAAACCACGGCGACCTCTTTGTTCCCCGGGTAAGTGTCGTCGGCGGGACTAAAGGTTTGGGTCAAAGTAATCGTGCCGCGGTCGGCATCGACAGTTACGTCCCAGAAGTGGCCGTCGCCCCAACCGGTGCTGCCCCCGTGCAGGGTGTTGCCATTTTCGTTGCGGTCCACTTGGTAGGTTTGCCCATTGATCGTAAATTCCCCGTTTTCAATCCGGCCCGCCGTTGGCCCGATCACCCGGTTAATGCTGTAGCCAGCGGCGTGCAAGTCGGCAAAGTTGTCGGCGCTGAGTAAGAGGTTGTGGCGCTTGCCATCTTGGCCAGGAACCATGAAGGCTTGCCAGATTCCCCCGTAGTTCAAGACGCTGATGCTGACGTTGTGATCATTGGTCAGCGTGTACTTAATAACATCTTGGCCGTCAAATTGGCCGAATTTTTCTTGTGAAGTATCCATTAATTGGTTCTCCCTTCTCGAAAGCGCTTACTGGCATAGACTGCTTAAATTGTAGCAGAAAACCCCTGTCTAGTAAAGATTTACTAAAATATTCAAAAGGAGATAAAATGATGTAAACGTCTCTTTTAGAGACTAACGTGTCAATTTGAAGGTTTTGTACTGCCAAGGGACTAATTATAATGTTCGATGGAAAACAGAAAAGGGGGGAGAATCTGATGAAGATGAATCGCACCGTCCGGGATTTTCAAAATGCCTTGGAAACGTTGCTCGAAAATCAACCTTTTGAGCGGTTGACGGTTGATCAGATTTGTAATGAAGCACTCCTGCACCGGAGCAGCTTCTATCGTTATTTCCATGATAAGTACGATTTGCTGGAGCAGACCATTAACCAGCGCTTGAGTACGCTGTGGGAACAGTCGCTGACGGAAGACGAATTGATCGAAACCTTGATTACTTACGTCAACCAGCACAAGAAGTTCTTTCGGAATTTGACGACCACGGGGAGTCGCGATTCCCTGTATTCCGAATTGATGCGGATGTGCAGCGAAATTCTCTTGGGCTTGCGCGATAAGGGGCCGCGCGATGCGGCGATCGTCCAAGTCCTGCACAACGCACCCAACCCAGCGCTGGCGGCTTATTCCATTAGTGGAGCGATCATGGGGGCGCTCTACTGGTGGCAAGAACAAAATTACGACATTTCTGATGAAGAAGTGATCAGCTTTGTCAAGCGCGCCATTAAGGTCTTACCGCAAGTCGAGGCCTAGCCAATTACTAACACCAGACGAAAGAGGGCAGAAAGAGATATGTGGGAAATGATTAAGGCAGAGTTTCGTCACATCTGGCGAAACAAGCTTTTGCGGTTATCCGTCTTTGTGGTTTGTTTTATCCCGTTTTTGTACAGCATCTTCTTCTTGAAGTCCGTATGGGATCCGTACGGCAACACCGGCGATTTACCGGTCGCCGTGGTTAACAAGGACGTCCCGGTCGAATACCAGGGCAAGACGATGGCCGTCGGTCGGGATACGGTCAAGGAATTAAAGAAGAACAAGGAATTGAAGTGGGAGTTTGTCTCCGCTAAAAAGGCCCACTACGGGCTGCGGCACCGGCAATACTACACGGTCGTAACGATTCCAAAGAACTTCTCCCAGAATGCGACGACGGTCTTAAACAAGCACCCGAAGAAGATGGAAGTAAAGTATGAAACCAACGGGTCCTTGAACTACATCGCCGAAGTAATCAGCGAACTGGGGATGAACAAGCTGAACCAAGAGATTCGCTACCAAGTTACCAAGGCCTACTCCAAGGCGACCTTTAAGGCTTTGAAGGCCGTGGGCAAGGGGATGACTACCGCGGCGAATGGCGCCGGCCAACTGGCGGGCGGGACCAGCACGCTCAACAGTGGTTTTGCGGCCTACGCAGCCGGGGTCAGCCAGGTCAACACCGGGGTCCAAACTCTGAACTCCAGCGTCGGCGCCTTGGGCTCCGGGGCCAGCCAACTGGCCAACGGGAGTGGGCAGCTGGCTAGCGGGATCGCTCAGTATACCGGCGGAGTTGGTCAGCTGCAAAGGGGGCTCGGTCAACTGACGGCCAACTCTGGTGCTTTACGGGCCGGGGCCGGTCAGCTGCAGTCGGCGGCTGGTAGCTTGACTGCGATGAAAGGGATGCTTGGTCAACTCAATACTGGTCAGTTAATGGATTCAGTAGGTAAGGCCAGCGCCCTGGGCAATCAAATTAATAGTTTGCAACAACAGTTAGGAACGATCCAAAGTCAATTGCAAAAAGTTGATGTGGAAAAGCTCAACGGCTCAATCAGCGATTTGAATACGGCTGCTAGCCAAGCGCAAAGCGGGATTGCCGGTGGCTTGAACGATGTTAAGAGCGGTGCTACTAGCGCGGGAGCCGCGGCCCAAACGATTGCTGGGATTGTTCAAAGTTCATCTGACATGAGTGCCGAGGAAAAGGCCAAGATCATGGCTCAAGTCCAAGCCGTTGGGGCTGGTGCAAAGCAAGCTGGTGCTGGGGCGCAGACGGCAGCTAATGCAGCAAACGGACTGCAAACGAGCTTAACCAGTGCCAAGCAACAGTTAGGGACTGTTCAAGGTTTGTTGGGCCAAATGGCAACTATGAATCAAACCTTAAGTAGTGCCAACAAAATGATGAATGATTCAAAGGACTTGTTGAACCAGTTGAATGGTTTAAGTGCGACAATGAAGCAGCTGCAAGCATCCGGGATGTTGGATAAACTGAATGGCATCAATCCAAACGACATCAACAAGTTAGTCGCTGGGATTGACCAATACACGGCTGGCGTGGACCAAGCCGCGGCCGGTGCTAACCAACTGGCCGCCAACTCTGGGCAACTGACCAGCGGGGCCAACACCTTGGCTTCGAGCTTGCAAATGCTCAACCGCCAAGTGCCAACCTTAGTCGCTGGGGTCGCGAAGTTAGCGGCCGGGACGGCCCAATTAAATGCCAACACGCCACAACTGGTCAACGGGATTACCCAATTGAATGCCGGGGCTGGCGAACTGGCTGACAAGCTGGCCGCCGGGGCTAAGCAGGTCAACTCGATTCGCACGTCCGACAAGACGGCGGACATGATCGCCAAGCCAACGACTTTGAAACACAAGTCTTACTCCTACGTACCAAACTACGGTCACGCTTTAGCACCGTACGTGCTGTCCGTGGCGATTTACGTGGGGGCCTTGGTCTTCAACTTTGTTTACCCAATCCGGCGGGTCGCTTTGCAAGGACGCAAGGCCTCCAGTTGGTGGGCAAGCAAGGTGGCCATTGAAGCCCTGGTTGCTTTGGCAATGGCCGTGACCGAAGGGGGCATTATGATGGCGTTGGGCTTGGAAGTCAAGCACGTGCCGTCCTTCTTCCTGACGCTGACGCTGTTTGCCTGGGCCTCATTTGCCCTGGTAATGTTCTTGTCGATGACCTTCGACAACCCAGGCCGGTTCGTGGCCATGGTCCTGTTGATGTTACAACTCGGGGGTTCCGGGGGGACCTTCCCAATGGAAGTCACGATGAAGTTCTACAACGCCATTCACTGGTACCTGCCAATGACCTACTCGATCTTAGGTTTGCGCAACGGGATCTCCGGTGGGCTCGGGGAACACTATGTGGCCTTCTGTAACAGTGTCTTGACCGGGATTATCGTCGTCTTTGTCATCTTGAGCTTGCTGGCCATGATCTGGCTGCAAAAGCACCATTTTGCTGGCAAGTCCGAATTGGACAACAACCAAGAATTGCTTGGCCCAGAACATGACGATGACGGTATGCACCTACAAGATCGCGATCAAACTATCTAACTTCAAAAGTGAGGTACCGCTGGGGACCTCACTTTTTTTGCGTATAAACATCTGCTCGCTTTTCGTTGATCAGAAAATCAGCTAAGATAATTAAAAATGTTGGCAAGGTATCATGTAGAGGAGGAATTTACCATGGCAGGTAAGCCGCGTACCCGCGTTGCCAAGTGGTGGGGCCTGGTGGTCATCATCATTTTGGTGGCGGGGGGTAGCGCCTATTATTTCCATCACCAATCCAGAATCACTACTTCGTCGCACCTAACGCACTCGACCAGTTCTGCGACCGCCCGGTCAAAGGAAATTAGCAGCAGTACCTCAGGAAAGGATCACTTGACGACCAACCTGACGGCACCGGAGCTAGCTGCGGCGGTCTTGGTTTACGGCGGGCACCAGTTTGCGACTTCGCTGTACCCGGCGAATTTAACCGGGGCGTTGGATCACCAGCAGTTGATCGTGGCTAAGGAAAGCCAAGCCGCCCCGCTGGACCATTCCAGTCAGATGACGCTGTACCGCCTGGCGCCGGGCGAAATTGACGCCATGCTGGCCTACACCGTCGAAGCCAACCAAACGATTAATTTTTACCAGCTCGGTGACAGCCGTCAGTACCAGTACCTCGGGGCGGTCAGCTTGCCGAAGTTGGTGGCCTACTTAAACCACCATGATGGCGTTAAAACCGTGCGCCAGCTCGGTGCCGTTACTCGCATTAACTAAGGAGAGAAAATATGGATAAGCAGGAACGCGAGCAATTTGTGGCAGATTTGATCCGCTTAAACACCGTCGGCGGCCATGAAGACCGGGTCGCCCATTTCCTCAAGGCGGCCTTTGATGCCCGCGGAATTTACAATCAGGTCTTGCCGGTCGAAAACGGCCGCAGCAACTTTTACGCTGAAATTGGGACCGGGGAGATTGACAAGGTAGTTGCCTTAGAGGGTCACGAGGACGTCGTCGCCCTGGGCAACCCAGCCGCCTGGGATCATGAACCGCTGGGCGCTGAAATCAAGGACGGCAAGATGTACGGCCGCGGCACGACCGACATGAAGGGTGGTTTGGCGGCCGAGTGCATTGCGATGTTTGAGCTGGCTGATCGCGCCGAACCGGTCCGCGGCAAGGTTAAGCTCTTGGTGACGGTGGCCGAAGAATCGAGCCCGCAAAACCACATGCAGGGGGCCCAAGCCTTCACCAAAGCTGGCTACTTGGCCGACGTCGACGCAATGATTTTAGCCGAACCTTCCTTTGGCCAGCTCAACTGTGCCAACAAGGGTTCCTTAACCTATGCGGTGACTTCCAAGGGCAAGGCCGCCCACAGCTCGATGCCCCAACTGGGCTTTAACGCGATCGAGCCTTTGATGACCTTTTACCAGGCCCAACAGGCCTTCTTTGCCACCCTGGGGGCAGAAAATCCTCACCTCGGCAAGACCGTGCCGGTGGTCACCAAGATCGAAGGGGGCCAGCAGCTGAATTCGGTCCCGAGTACGGCCGCTTTATACATGAAGGTCCGCACGATTCCCGAAGAACCCAACCTGATGATTTTAGACCACCTGCAGGAGTTGATTGACCGCATCAACCGCCAAGAGGGGGCCCAGCTCGCTCTGGAATTACTGGGGCAAAAGGTGCCGGTGGTGACTGATCCGCACGGTGAATTTAACCAGATTCTCCACCAGGTGGCTGAAGAAGTCTTTGACCAGTCGATCAAGGTCTGCGGCAGCGCGGCTGGCACTGACGCCTCGGAAATGATCAAGGGCAACCCGGACATGACGATCGCCGTCTTTGGCCCGGGCAACCGGACCGCCCACCAAGTCGATGAATACATGTTGCTCTCGACCTTCCATAAGGATATTGAAGTCTATAAGCAGGCGATTTTGACCTACTTTGGTTAAGCTGGCGCAGCTGCTTGGGGCTCGCTTGGAAAAGTTAAAGAATAGGGTAGGGGGAAATTAAAAATGCAAGCAATCTACATTTTTGCTAGCTTGGTCAGTTTTATTGGCGTGATTTCGCTTTGGACCTTGCTGAAGATCAGTCAACTGACGTTCGCGCAAAAGTTGGCTTTGTTTTTGACCACGTTTGGGATCGTTGTCCCCATTGTAATTGGCTTTATTGATGGAATGTTGCACGGCTGAAAGTAGCAACGGGTGTCCGTTAAGCTGAAAATAAAACCAGCCCCCTGGCTTTGGCGGGAGCTTTATGCTCGCTTCCGTTAAGCCAGGGGGCTGGTTGTTTACATTACGCGGTATTTTTCCACCCGCGGCAGATCCTTGGGCGCCAGTTCGACCTGTAATTTGGTCCCTTCACTGACGTATTCCGTATTGAGGATCGTGGCGTGTTCGTTTAAGTAGGAGACGACTTGCCCGTCAGCAAACGGGATCAAGAGGTCGACAGTTTCGTAATCAGAAAAGAGGTGGTGCTTGATGGCTTCCACCAAGAGGTCCAGCGAGGCACCGTCCTTGGCTGAGATGATCAAGCGGTCGTCACCTTCCATCGTTGGAAATTCGATTTCGGTCCGGTCGGCCTTGTTAAAGACGTAGATCATCGGGATGTTTTCGACCCCAATTTGTTGGAGGGTGGTTTCCGTCGTCTTAATCATTTGCTCATAGTGCGGATCGGAGTAGTCGATCACCTGGATCAAGAGGTCGGCTTGGGCTGCTTCAGTCAAAGTCGACTTAAAGGCTTGGACCAGGTGGTGGGGAAGTTTGGAGACAAAGCCGACCGTGTCGCTTAACAAGAAGCGCTTTTGGTCGGGCAAAGTCAACTGCCGGACGCTGGTGTCCAGGGTGGCAAAGAGCATGTCCTTTTCAAAGACTTGCTTGTCAGCGTCTACCCCATAGCGCTCGACCAGGTGGTTCATGATTGTTGACTTACCGGCGTTGGTGTAACCGACCAACGCTGCGGTTGGGATCGCGGCCTTGTCGCGTTGGGCGCGCTTGGTCTGTTCGGACTTTTCAATTTCCTTGAGCTCGGCGCGCAGGTGGCTGATCTGCTTGGCGATCACCCGGTGGTTCATTTCGAGCTTGGTTTCCCCGGCCCCCCGGTTGGTAAAGCCGCCGCCCCCACCGGACCCGGTCTGTTGGTCGAGCCGTTGATCACTGGCGGTCTGCAACCGGGGCAGGCGGTACTGGAGTTGGGCGATTTGCACTTGAATCTTGGCTTCCTTGGATTGGGCGCGCTTGGCAAAGATTTCTAAAATCAGCGCCGTCCGGTCGATCACCCGCACCCCGGTCGCCTTGGTCAGGTTCTGCAGCTGGCTGGGGGAGAGTTCGTCATTGGCAATCACGGTGGGAACTTCCAAGGCCGCCACCAGTTGGGCCAATTCTTCAACTTTCCCGGAGCCAAAGTAGGTCGCCGCATTTGGCCGGTCGAGGGCTTGATCGAGCCGGTCGACGACTTCCATCTGGTTGGCTTCGGCCAGCTCGGTTAATTCCGTCATCGAATACTGATAGTCGGGCTGGTCGTTATCCAACCCAATGATAATGACCCGTTCGGGCCGCGATATGGTGGTATCCATATAGTTTGATGTTCCCCCTTACTCTTCGGGCAGTGTTAATTGGCTGTAAAAATCAATCGTGGTGTCCGTTGGCGTTAAGCTTAATTTCGTGATCGAGCCGTTTTGGGGTTGGGCAGTGTGGACGCCCTTTAAACCGTACTTGCTGCCGATCGAGCGAATCGTCATCCCGTGGGAGACGACTAAGACGTTACTGTTGTCGGGTAGGGCCCGCAATTGGTCCAGCCCCGGGGTCAGCCGGGCCCAGAAGGTGGCGTCGTCTTCGGCATCGTGGGAGGTGTCGGCGGCGGCCAGCTTGTCGCGGGTCAGTTCAGCGCCGTAGGTATCAATTAATTCTTCAAAGGAACTCAAGTTGTCATTGCCGCTGACGAAAACGGCCGTCGACAGGCTGCTCAAACCTTCAAAGTAGCCGAAGAATTCTTCCCGAAAGGCTGGGGCCGGCGTGGGTTCCTTAATCTTGGTCGGGTGGTTGGCCAAGAGGATCCGGGCGGTATCCATCGTCCGCTTTAAATCAGAGGCGAAGGCGTAGTCAAAATCCACTGGCGCCAAGGCTTGCCCCGCCCGGGCGGCGTCTTGTTTCCCTTTTTCCGTCAGCGGGGTATCCGACCACCCTTGCATCCGGTGGTACTTGTTCAAAAAAGTTTGTCCGTGGCGGACCAAGTAAACGTTCACTGCCATGTTAAATTCCTCCATTTATCCCTGATGTTTGAAATTAAGTTTACCATATTAAGCGAATAAATGGGGCGTTGACGGTCAGAACTGGCGCTTTTTGATGATGTGCCGGCGGATCGCCCGCAAGGAGTAGATGATCCCCGCCGGCAAGGTCGACAGCAGGACGATGCCGATCACGACCAAGGAGAAGTGCTCCTTGACCAGCGGAATTGAACCAAAGAAATAGCCTAAACCGGCCGCTAAGGCCACCCAGAGGGTAACGCCAATCAGGTTGCCGATCATGAATTTGCGCAGCGGAAATTTCGCGCTGCCGGCGATCATCGGGACAAAATTGCGGATGACCGGGACAAAGCGGCCGAAGATCACCGCCAACAGCCCGTAGCGTTTAAAAAAGGCCTCCGTTTGCGCCAAACGTGGTCCGCCGACCCGCTTTTGCAGTCCAGGCAGGCGAATCAGTTTGGTGCCGATGGTGTAGTTGGTCAAATCCCCGAGCAGGGCGGCGATAAAAAAGCCGGGGACTAAAATGCTGATTTTAATGGTGGGACTTAACGCAGCCAGGGAAGCGGCGACAAAGATCAATGATTCCCCCGGCAGCCAGGGGAAGATGATCAAACCGGTTTCCATGAAGGTCACCAAAAACAACAGTAAGTATGACCAATTGCCAAACCAGTTGAACAAGGGGATGATCACTTCTTGCAAGTGCGTCAGTATGTAAAAAAATTGTGCCATCCCCGGGCCCCCTTTGCTGTCGTTTAACCATCTTTGACCTTACATTCATTCTACTGGGTTTGCGGCCGGATGGAAAAGTTTTTCACCCGGCTTAGGAAATTCTTAGAAGAAATGGCTTTCAGCCAGCAATCGTCTGAGTCGAGTCTGGTGGGGGAAAGATGCTATAATAATTAGATTGACTTTGAAGGTGCCCGTGCGGCAGCCAGTTTTTAAAGGGGGATTTACGGTGGCAGAGCCAGTGAAACAAGCCGAACAACAATACTTGGACCACGTGATGGAGCAACTGCAGGTCGCCAAACAAGCGGCCGAAAAGAAGATCCAAACGGCCAAGCGCGACATTAAGAGCATCGACGCCCAATTCAACGACATCCGGATGAATACGACGACCTACTCGGGGATGATGGACACCGCCCTGTCCGTGCGGGCCCAGCAACAAATGCTGAACGAACGGGAAAATTCCTGGCAGCACGCGGCGGACCACTTGGCGACCTTGCAACGCTTGGAAGCCAAACCCTACTTTGCCCGGATCGACTTCGAAGAGCGGCCGGGCCAGGCAGCGGAGACGATTTATATCGGTCTGGCTTCCTTTACCGATACGCCGGACCACTTTTTGATTTACGACTGGCGGGCGCCGATTTCGTCGATCTACTACGAAGGCGAGCTCGGTCCGGTCAGCTATCAGACTCCAGATGGGGAGCAAAGCGTCAACGTGACCTTAAAGCGCCAGTTCCAAATTGCAGACGGCGTGATCGTCACCCTCTACGACACCCAGGCCACCGTGACCGACCAAATGCTGTTAGCCGCCTTGAGCAACCACTCCAGCACCAAGATGAAGAGCATCGTTGCGACGATCCAGAAGGCCCAAAACCGGATTATCCGCAATACCAGTGCCGACTTGCTCTTTGTGCAGGGGGCGGCCGGCAGTGGGAAAACGGCGGCGGTCTTGCAGCGGGTGGCCTGGCTCTTGTACCGTTACCGGGGCAATTTAACGGCCGCTCAGGTGATCATGTTCTCGCCCAACCAGCTTTTTAATGATTACATCGATCAGGTTCTCCCCGAATTAGGGGAACACAACATGGTGCAGATGACCTACTTCCAGTACCTCAACCGGCGGGTGCCGCGCCTGCAAGTGGCGGACCTGCGTGAACGCTTTGAACAAGAAAGCGATGTGATCGAGGCGCGGGCCAACCAGTTGTTGACCAGTCTGGCCTTCTTTAAGGCGACCGGCCGCTACGCCAAGCGGCTCGGGACCGATGGGCACCTGAAGTTCCGGCCGCTGAAATTTGGTGACCGCCTGTTTGCTTCCAAGGACAAGCTCAAGGAAATTTATTACGGCTTTTCCTCGACCTACCGTTTGAGCAACCGCCTCGACGGGACCACGGAGCGGTTGATCCGGATGCTCAACAGCCGCTTGGGCAATGAAATGCACGCCAAGTGGGTCGAAGAGCGGGTCCAAAGCCTGAGCAAGGAAGAAATGGACACCCTCTTGAAGAACCGGCCGCGCGAATTTGCCAGCGATGAAGCCGAGTATCAATTCTTCGCTAAGCAAATCCTGCGCAAGGAAATGGCCCCGCTCAAGCGGGCGATTGACCACCACCGCTGGTTGAACATCAACGCCCAATATATTCACCTCTTGCGAGTAGTGCCCCACCTGGTCGACCTAAGCAAGTGGCGCTTGACGCCGGCGCAGTGGCAGACTTACGTCGAACGGCAATTGGCGGCCTTTAAGGCGGGCAAGATCAGCGCGGCCGGTGTGTCGATTTACCTGTACTTGTACGACCTGCTGACCGGTAAGCGCGGCGATTCGGAAATGCGCTTTGTCTTTGTTGATGAAGTTCAAGACTATGATGCTTACCAGCTGGCCTACCTGAAGTTCTGCTTCCCACGGGCCAAGTTCACCCTGCTGGGGGATCTGAACCAGGCGATTTTCACCCACGAAAATTCGCGCAGCCTGCTCAAACAACTCAGTACGATGTTTGAACCAGACAAGACCCAGGTCGTCCAGCTGACCAAGTCCTACCGGTCAACGGCCCAGATTACTGATTTCACCGCCCAAATCCTGCTCGACGGGGAAAAGATCGAAGCCTTCGATCGCCAGGGACCTAAACCCCAAGTCGTCGTCACCGCTGACTCTGCCCGCGGGGTGCAAGCGGTCCAAACGGCCCTGGCTCAGGCCCAGGCGGCGGGAGAAAAGGTCGCGATCATCGGCAAGAGTTTGGCGGACAGTGAAGCAATTACGACGGCGCTTAAAGCCGCTGGGGTCAAGGCGACCCTGGTGCGGACCGAAAACCAACGCTTGGTGGACGGGGCCTTGGTGGTGCCATCGTACCTGGCCAAGGGGCTGGAATTTGACGCCGTGATCGTCTGGGACGCCAACGCAGCTAAGTACGCCGGCGATGACGAACGGCAATTGCTGTACACAATTTGTTCGCGGGCGATGCACACCTTGACCCTGGTGGCGGTGGGCCAACCGACTGCTTTGCTTGACCGGGTGGCACCGGAGCTTTATGAAATTCACCCGGTTGATTAAAAAAAGGGCCCGACAAATTACAATTTCCTAAAATCACCGCCCAAACCGTTACAGACGCGGTGCATTATTGTATGATGGTGAGTGTTGATTAATTTGATGGAGGAAAAAATTAATGAAAACAGCGTTGCAAAAAGTCAGGGCTGGCCTTAATACCAAGCTGGGCTTCTTTGCTTTGAGCGTGCTCTTGTTTGCGATCAAGAGCCTCTGGGCGTACGAAACCAAGTTTAACTTAGGGGCCACGACGAGCGTCCAACAATTCCTGCTCGCCTTCAACACCCTGCCAAGCGCCATCATTTTGCTGGGGATTGCCCTGTACTTCCGGGGGCGCCTGTCCTACTGGCTGATGAGCATCATCAACGCCCTCTTGTCGACGTGGCTGTTTGCCAACATCTTGTATTACCGGGAATTTTCCGATTTTATTACCTTTAACGTGATTAAGGGGTCGGGGAGTTCATCGGATAACCTCGGCAAGAGTTTAGCGCAGATCATTCACCCGTCCGACTTTATGGTCTACGCCGACGTGATTTTGATTATCATTGTGTTGTTGGCCCACTGGATCCGTGTGGACATGCGCTATTTTAAACGGCGCTATGCTGCCACGATTACCGCGATTGGGTTGTTGCTGTTTGGGGCCAACCTCGGAATGGCCTATTCGGACCGGAGTCAATTGCTGACCCGGACCTTTGACAACAACTACATTGTCAAGTACCTCGGGTTGGAATTTTACACCGTCTACGATGGGGTCAAGACGACCCACAACAGCGCGATTAAGGCTGAGGCCAATAAAAAGGATCTCGCGCCGGTCCAACGCTTCTTAAAGCAGCACTATGCGGGGCCCAATGCTACTTATTATGGGACCTTGAAGGGCAAAAATATTATTGTCTTGCACTTGGAAAGTTTCCAGCAGTGGCTGATTGATTACAAGGTCGATGGCAAAGAAGTCACGCCAACGATCAATTCGCTCTACCATTCCAGCAATACCCTGGCCTTTGACAACTTTTTCAACCAAGTTGGGCAGGGGAAGACTTCCGATGCCGAATTGATGCTGGAAGCCTCGCTCTTTGGGTTGCCGGAAGGCTCGGCGATGAGTACCAACGGGACGACCAATACGTTCCAAGCCGCCCCGGCGATCTTAGACCAAAAGCTGGGCTACTCCTCGGCGTCCTTCCACGGCGACGTGCCAAGTTTTTGGAACCGGGATAATGCCTACAAGTCCTTTGGTTACCAGTACTTCTTCAGCAAGGAATACTACCCGCAGGTTAAAGACGACGTGCTGGGTTACGGGATGAAGGATAAGCTGTTCTTAAAGGACACGTCCTACTACTTGGAACAACTGCCGCAACCATTCTATGCCAAGCTGATTACGGTTACGAACCACTATCCGTACATTATCGACAAGAAAAACACCGATTTCCCGGCCTTAAAGACGGGGGACAACACGGTGGATCCGTACGTCCAAACCGCCCACTACCTGGATCAATCGGTCAAGGAACTCTTGGATTACTTGGACAAGACGGGCTTGCGCAAGAATACGGTCTTGGTCTTGTATGGGGACCACTACGGGATCTCGAACAACCACAAACCAGCGATTGCCAAGGTCTTGGGCAAGAAGAACATCACCAGCTACGACCTGGCGATGTGGCAAAAGGTGCCGTTTATGATCAATGCTGAGGGCTTGCAAGGCGGGATCAATCACACCTACGGGGGTGAAATCGACGTCTTGCCAACCTTAGAAGACCTGTTGGGGATTTCCTCGAATAAGTACCTTCAGTTTGGGCAAGACCTCCTGTCGGCTGACCGCAACCAAATCGTGCCGTTTAGAAATGGGGATTGGGTCACGCCAAAGTACACCAAGTACGATGGGAAGTACTTCTACACCAAGAATGGCAAGGCGATTACCAAGCCAACCAAGGCCCAACAAGCCAAGTTTGACGCCATTCAAAAGTACGTCACGACCGATCTCGGGCTGTCAGACAAGGTAATCAACGGCGACTTGCTGCGCTTCTACCACTTGCCAGGCTTTAAGGACGTCAATAAGAAGGACTACACTTACAACCTCAAGAAGAGCTTAAAGAAGCTCAAGCAGGCGCAAAAGGACAAGAAGACCAGCTTGAAGACGGAAAATGACGATAAGTCGACCTTTGATGATTACACGACGGACGCGCCGGAACTCAAGGATGATACGACGCTGAAGTTTCCCAAATAGTTAAAAAGTGGGGTGCCTCCTAAGTTGGGGCAGCCCACTTTTTTGGTGTAAAGCTAAATCGGTCCGCACGGATCTCAGATCTGTGCGGACCGAATGAGTCAACTAACTATTTTGCGAGCCAACCAAAGGGCCATTCGAACCAGTCAAAGACGTGGTCGACTTTTTGGCCGTTAAAGTGGTTGGTGGTGGTCAGGACCTGGTAGGTGACTTCCGGGTCCTTCATTTTGCGGCTCGTTGGGCGAAAACCATTCTTACGGTAGAAGGCTAACCGCCGCAGCCGCTGATGGTTATTAGCCGCCTTAGGGTCGGGTGCTTCAACGTCTAAGGCCAAGGGCACCCCGTGGTAGTGTTGCTTTAAGGTCGTCAAGATCCGACTGCCGTAGCCTTGCGAGCGCAAGCGGTCGTTGACGGCTAAGTACAAAACGTAATGCAGGCCCTTGACGTGGATCACGTAGGCAAAGCCCACGAATTGCCCCTGGTCATAAAAGGCCTCGAAATCGGCGTGCTTAAAGTGGCTTTTGAAGATCAGCCAGGCCCACTTTTCCCGCTCATAGGCCGGAAAGGCGCGCATGTAAAGTTGCTTGATTTCTTGGTAGTCAGCTAAGCCCGATCGGACGGGCTGTATGTCTAGATCCAAGAATAATTCCCCCCTTTATCTACTTCTACCCTAGCAAAAATAAATTTCTTTTTCAAATCAGCTGCTGCTCACCGCTAATGATGAAAGTGCTATCATCGGCGCCAGATGTGGTACAATAAACTTATTAAGTTTTTCAAAACGGAGCGGTAAAATGAACGAATGGTTAAACTACGATCAGTTCGACCGGGCGACTTGGCACAGCTTTTTTCCTAGTGAGCGAGTGATGTTGTCCCAGGAGAACCTGGATGAAATCAAATCTTTAAACGACCAGATCTCCTTGGCTGACGTCCAAGAAGTCTACTTGCCTTTGATTAAGCTCTTGCAACTGCAGTACCAAAACTACCAGCAGATGCACTTGCAAAAGATGACCTTTTTAAAGAAATCCAACCGGCGGGTGCCGTATATTATCGGGATTGCCGGGTCGGTGGCGGTAGGGAAAAGCACCAGCGCCCGGCTCTTGCAGATTCTCTTGCACAAATTGATGCCGGACCTGCGGGTCGAATTGATCACCACCGACGGTTTCTTGTACCCCAATGCGGAATTGGAGCGGCGCGGGATTATGGCCCGCAAGGGTTTTCCGGAATCTTACGACATGGAAAAGCTGCTGACCTTTTTAAATGACGTCAAGGCCGGCGAAGACCGGGTGGCGGCGCCGACGTATTCGCACAGCGTCTATGATGTAATGGATGAGCCGCAATGGATCATTGAACCAGACATTTTGATTGTCGAGGGGATCAACGTCTTGCAACTGCCAAGTAAGCAGCCGCTGTACGTCAGTGATTTCTTTGATTTCTCCGTTTACGTCGATGCCGATGCGGAATTGGTCGAACAGTGGTACTTGGAACGGTTTGGGATGCTGTTGGATACCGCCTTCCAAGACCCTAATAACTACTATTATTCCTACGCCCAGGGGGACCGGGCGGATGCCTTTGCGATGGCCAAGGACGTTTGGCGGCGGGTTGATTTACCAAATTTAAACGAATATATTCTGCCGACCCGCAACCGGGCCGATATTATCTTGCATAAGACCACGAACCATAAAATTGACCGGATTTACTTGCGGGAAGATTAAGCGGCTGAAAAAAGTCTTAAAAATGCCAAAGCGCTAGCAACCACGTTACTGAAAACGTTGATTGCTAGCGCTTTTTGGTGTTGCGACTTGCTAAGTTTTAGTCGAAAAGATAGTTTCTGCCCAGCCGCGATGCTATTTCTCTAACTTAAATTTCACCACGAAGTAAATCATTCCGTCCTTGTAGTGGACGTTTAATTTCCCCTTGAAGGTTTCTACGAGGTTCTGGGCCATTGACAGCCCGATCCCAAAGCCGGCCTGCTTGGCTTGATTATGCGAAGTATCGTTGCGGTAGAAGCGGTCAAAGAACTTGGCGTAATCAACGTTTTCACCGGCCGCATAAGAATTCGCGACCAGCAAGGTAGCATTGCGTCCCTTATTGGTTGGCCGCCACAAGACCTTGATCGTGCCGCCTTCATCACAGTACTTGGCGGCGTTATCGACGAAAATATTGACCAGCTCGGTGAAGTAGCCTTCGTCGGCCTTGATGTGCAGCTCGGGCGAAATTTTGGTGACCAACGTTTTGTGGTCTTGCTCGATCAAGGTCCGGAAGTTGGTGGTAACGGTTTGAATGACCGCCGAGGCATCGAGCTTGGTGATCACCATGGCCGGCCGTTCCTCCAGCCGGGCCAAAGCGACCAGGCGGTTGATCAGCTGGGTCAGCCGGGTAATCTGCTGGTGGTTGCTTTGCGTCCATTCACTTTCGCCGTTGAGCAATTCGACCATCTCGTTATTGGCACTGATGATGGCCAAGGGGGTCTTGAGCTCGTGGCTGGCGTTGGTAATAAATTCCTTTTGCCGCCGTTCGGCCTTGATGATTGGCTCAATCGCCCGCTTGGAAAAGAGGGCCAACAGGAGGGTGTACAGGGCCAAGGAGGCCAGCCCGAGGATAATTGCCGACTGGAAGATCTGGTTGACGCGGGCCATCAGGATGGTTTCATCCAAGAAGACAATCGTGGTGAGCTTGCCCTGCTTACCCCGGCGGTACGCGTAGGTGGTCCCATCATAAAAAGCGTGTCCGTGTCCGCGCCGGTGGCGGTACTGGGCCGCGAGCGCTTTGATTTCCTCCAATTCAACGGTGGAAATATGGTTGTCATTGACCTTGACGATCTGGCCGGTCTGATCAAAGCTGACGCTGAAGTAACGGTACTGAAAGATGCCTTCCCGGTTCATTTTCCCCTGACCCTTGAGGGGGGTGGCCGTCGTGGGGATGTCACCTTGGTGGTCGACCAGGGTGGTCAACACGGCTTTGACTTCTTGGTCGGCTTTATAATAAGTCGTGCCGACCAAACTACCGATGACCGTGGTTAACACCAATAGCAGGGCTGCGGTTGAGATCAGGATAAATTTCCGGCGTAGTTTTTGAATCATCGCCCCACCTCCTCGCTATGGTTGCAGTAAGGTGAAGGGGCCGCTTTTTTCCCCGGTGATTTGGACCGTGGAATTGACCGCCTGCAATTTTTGGCGCAAATAGGAGATATTGATCCAGAGGTCCTGGGCATCGGCGGCTTCGTCATCATCATCCCAGGTGTGATTGATTAAATCAGCCGTTGAGAGGGCCTTGCCGGCGTTTAAGATCAAATATTGCAAGAGGCGGGTTTCCTTTTTGGAGAGGCTGATGGAATTATGGGCCTCGAGGCGTTGCTCGTTGTTGTCCAAGGTCAGATCCGCAAAGGTCAAGACGTCGTCATCGTACTCTTCGTTACGGCGTTCTAGGGACCGGAGGCGGGCCAGTAATTCCTTAAGTGAGAAGGGCTTGGTGAGGTAATCATCAGCGCCGGCGTCCAGGCCGGTTACCCGGTCGTCGACTTCCGCCATTGCCGTCAGCATCATCACGTAGGTCCGATCCCCGCTGGCCCGGATTTCCTTGAGGGCGGTCAAGCCGTCTTTGACCGGCATCATGATGTCTAAAATGATTACGTCGTAGGCATTTTCTTGGGCGGCCTTAACGGCAAGCTCCCCGTTTTCGACGGCGGTTACCTCGTAATTGATACTTTGCAGCGCGGCCGTAAGCACGCGGGCGAGTTGTTGTTCATCTTCGGCGATTAACACACGTAGGGACATACCCTTTCCCTCCTTTAGCTTTCTTGGATTAACTGGCGAATCGTCTGCATCTGAATATCACAGGCGGCCAGCTGTTCAGCGACGCTCTTTAACTCCCGGCTGATCCGGGCGGCGTCTTTGACATCGTGCTTGTATTTCATTTCGTGTTCGAGGCTGGCCCAGGAGTCCATCGCAATCGTGCGCAGTTGGATCTCGGCGTAATAATAGCCAGGCGTAGCGCCATCGACGTCGGCAAAGGGCGTTTCAAACTTTAAGATCACGTGGTAAGAACGATAACCATTGGGCTTGGCGTTGGTGATGTAGTCCTTTTCTTCGACGATTTGGCACCACGAAGCCTGCCGCAGCAACTTTAAGGAGCGATAGACGTCATCAATGAAATTGCAGACGATCCGCACCCCGACGGCATCTTGGCAGTCGCGCAAGGCGGCGTGCGTCGAGACCGCAAAGCCCTTGCGCTGGCACTTTTCGGCCATGCTGGCCGGGGTCTTGACCCGGCCAATCAGGTGCTCGTAAAGTTTCGGCCGCCCCGCGGCGACTTCTTGGTGGCTGAGTTGTTCAATCTGGTCGGTCAGCCGGGTTAACACGTCGTGCAGGCGGGGGCCAAATTGACCGTAAATATCCATGGTGCGATGACCATCCTTTCCGATTTGCTAACTTTTATTATAACAGGCTGGATTGGTCAAAAAAGATCAATAAGGAAATCTTAACCACCCGCGGGGCAGTTCCGATAAATTGACGATTGAAAAAACAAAAAGTTCGGGATTCGACCAGAAAGCAATTAAATGGGGAAGCCGGCGGGCGCAATTCTTCGGCCCACCAATTCTCATCATTCTTTTAGTTGACCTTGTTCGGCTTAGCCCGTACAATGATTGGTAAGTTTTAAACCAATATAAAGGAGTGGGAATTGTGGCAAACATCAACCTGGATGCCTTCGACAAGATTATCGTCTTGGACTTTGGGAGCCAGTACAACCAATTGATCACCCGGCGGATTCGGGACTTCGGGATTTACTCCGAATTGCTCTCGCACAAGATCACGGCCGAAGAAATCAAAGCGATCAACCCAAAGGGGATTATCTTCTCTGGGGGACCGAACAGCGTTTACGACCAGGATGCCTTTACCGTTGATCCGCAAATCTACGAACTGGGGATTCCGATCTTAGGGATTTGCTACGGGATGCAACTGATGGCCCAAAACTTGGGCGGGAAGGTCGAAGCGGCCAAGGATTCCGAATACGGCCGGGCCGACATCCAAGTCTTAAGTGATGATGCGGTGATGTTTAAGGACTTGCCGAAGGACCAGTACGTTTGGATGAGCCACGGGGACCTGGTGAAAGAAGCGCCCGCCGGCTTTGAAGTGACGGCCACGAGTGCCAACTGCCCGATTTCAGCCATGGCCAACGATGCCAAGAAGTTCTACGGTCTGCAATTCCACACCGAAGTGCGCAATACCCAATACGGGCTCGACATTTTAAAGCACTTCGCTTTCGATGTCTGTGGTGCGCAAGCCAACTGGTCAATGGACGACTTTATCGACCTGCAAATCGAAGACATCCGTCAAACGGTCGGCGACAAGCAAGTGATCATGGGGATCTCCGGTGGGGTTGACTCCAGTGTGGCCGCCGTTTTGATTCACAAGGCGATTGGCGACCAATTAACGGCGATCTTTGTCGACCACGGGCTGTTGCGGAAAAATGAAGCTCAATCCGTGATGGATGCTTTGAACCGCGACTTAGGGGTCAACATCATCAAGGTCGACGCCGCTGACCGCTTCTTGGGCAAGCTCAAGGGCGTCACCGATCCGGAACAAAAGCGCAAGATCATCGGGGCTGAATTTATTGAAGTCTTCAATGAAGAAGCCGCAAAGCTCAAGGACGCCGAATTCTTGGCCCAAGGGACCTTGTACACCGACGTGATTGAGTCCGGGACGGATACGGCGCAAACGATCAAGTCCCACCACAACGTCGGCGGGCTGCCGGAAAAGATGGGTTTTAAGCTGATCGAACCCCTGCGCAGCCTCTTTAAGGACGAAACCCGGGCGCTGGGGGAAAAGCTGGGGATTGCCCACGACTTGGTCTGGCGCCAACCCTTCCCGGGTCCCGGGCTGGGGATCCGGGTGTTGGGGGAAATTACCCCTGAAAAGCTTACAATCGTGCGTGAAAGTGACGCAATTCTGCGCGAAGAAATCAAAAAGGCGGGCTTAAACGAATCAATCTGGCAATACTTTACCGTGCTGCCGGGGATTCGCTCGGTCGGCGTAATGGGGGATGGCCGGACTTATGATGAAGCCGTCGCTATCCGGGCCGTAACCTCGATTGATGGGATGACGGCCGACTTTGCCCAAATTCCGTGGGACGTCTTGCAAAAGATCTCGGTTCGGATCGTCAATGAAGTCGATCACGTCAACCGGATCCTCTACGATGTTACGAGCAAGCCGCCTTCGACGATTGAATACGAATA
>NHCFJ02800__coassemble_1617_pt1 | contig 24892 bp, 24 predicted proteins | sample NHCFJ02800__metabat2_low_PE_008 | metagenome-assembled genome bin NHCFJ02800 | reverse complement strand
CCTTGCAGACGGATGCCGGGCGGATGATCTTTGCCCGCTTGCCGCACCAGGGAATCAGTGAGCAAGCCCCGAAGCGAAAATAAACACTTGAAAAAGGCGGGAGACCAGCAATTGGTTCTCCCGCCTTTTAGCGGCAAGTTAAACTTTTTTTCGGTGGTTCCAAGCCAGGGTTGTTGCCGCCAGTAGGCCGAGAAAGCCAAGGACGGTTAAAGCAGGTTGGCGGGCTTCCCCCAGTTGGGGCAGCTGATGCGTTGCCATATTTGAAGCTCCTTTCAGTCGAATGAAACAAAAAAGCTGGCCGTCAGGGGAGACGACCAGCTGGAGTACTACGAATATCTTGGGGGAGATTTCGTAAATAATCTATTTTTCGGTTACTATTTGGGAGGAGTAATTGAAAAATAATAGGTTTCGGTTAATCATGGTAAGGTAATTCCTTACCACGTCTCTTATATTAACAGGCGGATTTGAAGAAAATATGACGAAAGCCTAAAAATCCACCAAAGTCGCCAAACGTTGATTTAATAGGGTTTTGAGCGTGACGTCCGTTTGTCACATTGGCCGGTGAGGTAGGAAAACAGCCAAAAAGTTAAGCGACAAAAGGGGTTGCGTGTCGCAAAGACGGCGGGGCGGAAACTGGCGTTGTCCCCGGGAATCTCACCAGTCGCCACCGAAGATGTGGTAAGATTGAGGTACTGATTTTGCGCGAAAGGAAGGAATGGACGATGCTAAAAATTTATAACACCTTGACCCGCCAAAAAGAAGAATTTACGCCCCTGACCCCCGGGGTCGTGAATATGTACGTGTGTGGGCCAACGGTGTACAATTACATTCACATCGGTAACGCCCGGAGCGTGGTGGCCTTTGACACGGTGCGGCGCTACTTGGAGTTTAAGGGTTACCAGGTTAATTACGTCTCCAACTTTACCGACGTCGATGACAAAATGATCAAAGCCGCGGCGGAACAGGGGATTACCGTCCCAGAATTAGCCGAAAAATACATTGCGGCCTTTATGGCGGACACGACGGCCCTCAACGTGGAGCCGGCCACCTTGCACCCGCGGGCGACGGAAAATATTGCGGGGATTATTGAAGTGATTGAAGCCCTGATTAAGCAGGGCTACGCGTATGAAGCCGCCGGTGACGTTTACTACCGGGCCCGCAAGTTTGCCCACTACGGCGCCCTTTCCGGGCAATCGTTGGACGCGTTGGAAGTCGGGGCCAGTGAGCACGTCAGCCAAGATGAAGTGGATAAAAAAGAAGATCCGCTCGACTTTGCCCTCTGGAAAGCGGCCAAACCAGGGGAAATCAAGTGGGATTCCCCGTGGGGCGCGGGGCGGCCTGGCTGGCACATCGAATGTTCGGTGATGTCAACCAAGTACTTGGCGAAGACGATTGACATCCACGCCGGGGGGCAGGATTTGGCCTTTCCACACCACGAAAATGAAATCGCTCAGATCGAGCCGGTCACGGGCCAGCCCTTCGTGCGCTACTGGATGCACAATGGTTTCGTCACGATTGGCAAGGACAACGAAAAGATGAGTAAGTCCTTGCACAACTTCGTGACGGTCCACGATTTGCTGCAAACCGTTGATCCGCAAGTCCTGCGCTTCTTTATGGCTACAACCCAGTACCGGCGGCCAATTCAATACAGCGAAGAAAAGCTCCAGGATGCGGCCAATAACCTCCACCACTTGCAAAATACCTTTGGCAATTTGGCTTACCGCCTAAAGGACGCCCAAGCCGGTGAAGACGCAGGAGTGGCGGCCAAGACCGCTGAGTTTAAAGCGGCCTTTACCGCAGCGATGGACGATGACATCAACGTCCAAAATGGGATCGCGGTCGTTTACGAATTAGCCAAGTACGCTAACGTCTACGCCCAACAGCCAACGGTCGTTAAGGGCGCGGTGGAAAGCTTGCAGACCCTCTTGCAAGACTTGGTGGCGGTCTTTGGGATCAAACTGGCCGTGGCTACGATTGCCGATGAAGAAATTGAAGCGTTGATTGAAAAGCGCAACCAGGCCCGCCAAGCCAAGGATTTTGCCCTCAGTGACCAAATCCGCGATGACTTAAAGGCCCAGGGGATCATTTTAGAAGATACCCCGCAGGGAACGCGTTACAGAAAGGAATAAGATGACAGCCGATTACCGACAACTCAACGGGATTGCCCTGGCTTATTTGGGCGATGCCGTTTACGAAGTATATATTCGCGAGCACCTCTTGGCCAAGGGAATGGCCAAGCCCAACCGCTTGCAGCACGTGGCGACCAACTATGTTTCGGCCAAGGCCCAAGCGGCCCTGATCGAAAAGATGCAAACGGAAGAACTGTTAACAGAAGAAGAATGGGCGTACTTCAAGCGCGGCCGTAACGCCAACAGCTACACCCACGCCAAGAACACCAACGTCTTGACCTACCGGATGTCGACGGGCTTTGAAGCCTTGATCGGCTACTTGCGCTTAGCGGGGCAAGAGGACCGGTTGCAAACGATTATCCAGTGGTGCATTGCCCACGTGGAAAAGGGGGATTTGATTCGTGCCAAGTGAAACACCAGAATTCATCATCGGCCGGCACCCGGCCGTGGCCGCGCTAAAAGCAGACCAAGAAATCAATAAGGTCTTTATTCAAAAGGACCTCCATGCCGATGCTATCGCGACGATTATCAAGCTGGCCAAGGAACGCCACTTGGTGATCTCGACGGTGCCGAAAAATAAGCTCGATCAAATGACCAACAATGCCAACCACCAGGGGGTTGCCTTGGCGGTGGCGGCCTACCGCTATGCCACCGTAGATGACTTATTCGACCGGGCGGCGGCTAAGGATGAGGCGCCCTTCTTCTTGATTTTGGATGAACTGGCCGATCCGCACAATCTCGGGTCGATCCTGCGGACGGCGGATGCGGCCGGCGTCCACGGGGTAATTATCCCTAAGCGGCGGGCGGTCGGGTTAACCAGTGTCGTGGCTAAGACCTCGACCGGGGCAATTGAACACGTCCCGGTCGCCCGGGTCACCAACCTGGTTCAAACCGCCAAGGAGCTCCAAGACCGGGGCTTGTGGCTCTTTGGTACTGATATGCAAGGAACCGACTACCGCCGCTGGGATGCGCGTGGGCCGGTCGCCTTAGTGATCGGTAACGAAGGCAAGGGGATTTCCGCTTTGCTCAAGAAGACCTGTGATGAGATGCTGACGATCCCGATGATCGGGCACGTCCAAAGCTTGAATGCCAGTGTGGCAGCCAGCCTCTTGATTTACCAAGGTTATAACTCCCGTCACCCCCTGTAATCATTACCAACTGCGTTGCCGGCTGCAGTCGGGGCGCAGTTTTTTGATTGGTTAAGTGACGGAAGGGGCGTACAATAGGTAATATTGATAACGGAAAGGGAAGATGAAATGACGACCGAACCATTTGAAGTACCAAAGAATGAAGAGCTGGATCGGGTAGTGACCTTTTTTAAGGCCTTTGGGGACCGGACCCGCTATTTGATCGTCACGATTTTGGCCGAGGGACCGCTGACGGTCAATGAGCTGGCGGAGCGCCTGGGGATTTCCCAACCGGCGATGTCGCACCAATTAATGATTTTGCGCCAGGCCGGGGTGGTGATCGGCCAGCGCGATGGTCGCTATATTTACTACCAATTAACGGACCATCACGTGTTGACGATTTTGCGCCAAGTTCAAGCCCACGCCAGTCAGGGTTAGGCGACGATCCTTGCTAAATGTTTCGGCATGGGTGGAATGTTGCAGTTTAGGGATTGCCTAAATGTCGGGGGCATGGTACATTATAGGAAACATATTCATATATGTTTATATGTGAATGGAAACGATTTTAAAGAAAGAGGGCGAACGCAATGAAGTGGCAATTGCAGAATTTGAATTCCGAGCAGCGCCAAGCGGGGGCCCGGGCCGCGCTCAGCGCACTGTTATTGGCGGTGAGCCTGTTAGTGGCCATGCCCAGCCTGCTGAAAGACAGCCTCTTGTTGGTGGCGTATGTGCTGGTCGGGGGCGAAATTTTAGCGGCGGCGGTCAAGAACCTTCGTCACGGCCGGTTGTTTGATGAAAACTTTTTGATGGCGATCGCGACGATTGGGGCGCTGTTGATTGGCCAGTTTGCCGAAGCGGTGGCAGTGATGCTCTTTTATCAGATCGGCGAGTTCTTTCAGGACTTGGCGGTGGCCAATTCTAAGCAGTCAATCAGTGCTTTACTTAAGCTCCGGCCGGACTTTGCCAACTTAGTGGTCGGCCCGGATAAAATCAATCCGGTCAAGCCCGAACTCGTCGCCGTTGGTGATTTGATCCAGGTCAAGCCGGGCGAAAAGGTGCCCCTAGACGGGCAAGTTGTCGCGGGGGAATCCTACCTGGATACCGCGGCGTTGACCGGCGAAAGTCAACCGGTCTTGGTAACGGTCGGTGAGGAGATTTTAAGCGGGACCGTCAACCAGAGCGGGGTCTTGACCCTGAAAGTGACGAAGGCCTACGGTGAGTCAACGGTCGCTAAGATTTTGCAGCTGGTGGAAGCGGCCAGCGAGAAGAAGACCAAGGTCGAAAACTTCATTACCCGCTTCAGCCGGATCTACACCCCGGCGGTAGTGGGGTTAGCCGCCTTAGTGGCGCTGGTGCCCCCCCTGGCGTTAGGGGCAGATTGGGGGACCTGGTTCTACCGGGCGCTGAGCGTGTTAGTGATTTCGTGTCCCTGTGCCCTGGTGATTTCGGTCCCGCTGAGTTACTTTAGCGGGATCGGGGCGGCCTCCAAGGTGGGCGTCTTAGTCAAGGGCAGCAACTACTTAGACGTCTTGAATCAGGTTCAAACGATGGTCTTTGATAAGACCGGGACTTTGACTAAGGGCCGCTTTACGGTCAGCCAGCTGCTGCCAGTCCACGGCAGTTCTGCCGACCTGTTAAAGTTGGCGGCCCTGGCGGAACAAGCCTCGCCGCACCCGATTGCCAAGGCCCTGGTCCAGGCCGCTAACGTCAAGGGCACGGCCGAAGCTCCTGAAGAACTGGTTGGCCGGGGGATCAAGGCGACCTACCAGGGCCAGGTCCTTTTGGTCGGGAATGCCAAGTTGATGGCCGAACAGGCCGTGCAAGGCTTTGCACCCGTCCAAGCCACGGTGGGGACGGTGGTCTACGTGTCCCTGGCTGGCCAATACCAAGGGGCGATTGTGGTAGCTGATACCGTCAAGCCGGACGCCAAGGCCACCCTGGCTGGTTTAAAGGCCAGCGGGATTGGTCAAACGGTGATGTTGACCGGGGACAATCAAGCCACGGCTCAGGCTGTCGCCGCGGAGCTAGGGGTCGATGAAGTCCACGCCAACCTCCTGCCGGCCGATAAGTTGACCCTCGTCCACCGCTTGCAGCAACGCCGCCGGGGCAAGGTCGCCTTCGTTGGCGACGGGCTCAATGATACCCCGGTCCTGGCCGGCAGTGACCTCGGGATTGCGATGGGGGGCTTAGGGTCGGATGCCGCGATTGAAGCCGCCGACCTGGTCTTGATGCATGACAACCCGAGTGCAATCTTGCAAGTGCGCCACATTGCCCAAAAGACCCGCCGGATTGCCCAAGAAAACATCGCCTTTGCCCTGTTGATCAAGCTGGCCTTCCTGGCTTGCGCGGCCTTTGGGGTGGTTAACCTCTGGGAAGCGGTCTTTGCTGACGTTGGGGTCACCTTGATTGCCGTCTTAAACGCCCTGCGGCTCTTGGTGGGGGTGAAGCAACCGGCGGAAGATCCGACCGGTCCGGCTCGCCCGCAGCCGCAAACGGTGAACCAAGAATTAGCCTAAACTGATAAACCGGTCGTTACCCCCAGCGCGGGTGAGCGACCGGTTTTATGTATGTTATAATATTCCTGAAAACGATTACAACAAGTGGAGGGGATTAGATGGCAGACGGTGAAGTAAGAGCAACTTATCAGCAGTGCATTGCTGAATTGGATCGGTTGGGGATCAAGTATACCGTGGTGGACCACCCGGCGGCTGAAACGACCGAACAGGCCGATCACTACATTGAAGGCTTGGAAGGGGCCCGCACCAAGACCATGTTTTTGCACGATAAAAAGCAGCGGCACTACCTGGTGATTATGGATGACCGCAAGCGGATGGACTTCAAGGCCTTTCAGGAAATCAGTGGGGCGAAGCGAATTTCGATGGCCAAGGATGAAGAAATTACGGCGGAACTGGGCTTGCGGCCCGGGATTATCTCGCCCTTTGGCCTGATGAACAATCAAGAAAAAGACGTCCAAGTCTACATCGATCAAATGGTCCTCGACCAGCCGATTTGGACCTTTCATCCCAACGAAAATACCCACACGATTTTCTTGGCCAATCAAGACGTCCTGCGCTTTATTGAAGCGCACGGTTTTAGCTACCAAGTGATTGATTTACCGGCATAATTAAAAAGGCTCCCGACCTGTCAGCAGACAGGCGGGAGCCTTTTGGCATCAGGTTACTTCAAATCACCCTTTTGAATAAAGAAGCGTTTAAAGTTCTTTGCGTAGTTATAATCGATCCGTTTGCCCAAGAGCCAACGCTTGAAGTTCATATCCGCGGCGTAGCTAAAGGTCGTGCCCCATTGGCCCTTTTGAATCAAGGCCTGGGCGGTTTGTTTGGCGGCGTTGTCTTTAGCATACTTCAGGAACGTGGCTTTGGCGACCCCGAGCCAGACTTGGTATTTGCTTTCGTCCTGGTTGGCGTAGAGGGTCGGCGCGTCCTTGAGGCTGCCTTCAATGTAGTCTTGGACCGGGAAGGATGGCATGGCGTTGCCATTTAAGGAGACAAAGAAAGAACTGCGGCCCTGGCGGGGGTTGAGGTCAAAGACCTTGTAGGTGTGATCGCGGGCGTCATACTTAAAGTCAAAGTTGACGTAGCCGGTGAAGTTGACGGCTTCCAAGAAGTGTTGGACTTGTTGGTAGAGCTTTTCGTCGTAAGCCGGCAGGATCGCCACGTAGTTCCCAACGTTGGCCGGGTTGCAATCTTCCAAAAGCGGGTGGCCTAAGCTGAGCATCTTAACCTGGTGGTATTGATCCACGTAGGCGTTCATCGTCCGCATGTTGCTGTCGTCGCCGGGGATGAACTCTTGCAAGATCAAGTCCCCTTGGTAAGGGCTGGCCTCGTAGATGATCTTCAAGACTTCGCGCAGGCGGGCTTGGTCATTGATGATGTAGGCCTTTTCGTAGCCCGCAAAGTTCCCCTTGTGCCATTCTACCGCGTCAGCCGCCTTTAAGGCCACCGGGTAGTCAAAGGGCGAGACGTAGTTGGCGTAATCGAGGTCCGGCGGCAAAATCGCCGTTTTCGGGTAGGGCAGCCCGTACTTTTCGCAGACTTCGTAGAACTTTTCCTTGTCGGTTAAAGTGGCAATCGTCTCGTAGTCGGCGTAGGGGCAAATCATGTGTTCCGCCAGGGCGGCCCGGTTCTTAGCGACCAGTTCCGTGTAGTCGTCGCCGCACGAAATCAAGAGGACCGGCTTGCCGGTGGCTTGTTTGAATTGGTCGGCGGCCTTGATCAACAGGTCGCAAAAAACGGTCGGCTCTTGCAAGTCCGGGTGGACATGGAGGTTGACGATCTTCGAGTACTTCGTTGGGGCTAATGCCGCCCGGGCAAACAATTCCGATTTGATGCCGTAAGTGGCGTGAATCGCCCGCGCCATCCCGTAAGCGTTAAAGTCACTCCCTAAGACCAGGGGGATAAATTCTGCAGTCATATATTTTACTCCTTCAGGCGGAGGCTATAAGGTGCCCGCCGCGAATCTAAATTAACATTTTCCATCATAAGCCTTTGCGCAGGCTTTGACAAACCAAGCGCCGAAAAAAATCCGGCCGTAACCTACGCACCGGATTTACCATTGTTATTTGCCGGCCGCCGCATCGATCGCGGCGATGGCGGCCCCGCGGAAACCGTGGGCTTCGAGGGCGCTGACCCCCTGGATCGTCGTCCCGCCCGGCGAGGTAACTTGGTCGCGCAAGAGGGCGGGCGCCAGGCCCGTGGCGGTAGCGAGACTGCCGCTCCCCTTGACCATGCTGGCGACGACTTGGTAGGCGGTTTGCCGGTTTAAGCCGTGCTTAACGGCAGCGTCAGCAAAGGCATCCATCAAGACATCGACAAAGGCCGGTCCGCAACCGCCCACCACCCCGATGATATCAAGGTCAGCTTCTTTGACTTTAATCACGTCGCCGAGTTGGTCCAACAGCTCAGTAATGGTGGTGGTTTGCGCAGCCGTCAGCGTAGATCCTAGGGCTAAGCCGATCGTGCCGGCGTTGACCGCCACCGGGGTGTTAGGAATCATGGCCGCTAAGCCGTGGTTTGGTAAGGCCGCTTGCAGGTCGGCCAATTTAACCCCCGCGGCAGCCGAGATGAGCAAAGTGTCCGCTGGTAGGTCCGCCAGTTGGCGTGCGACGTCTAACGTGATGGGGGCCGGGGTCGTTAAGATTACGACAGCGGGGTGCTTAGCGATTAAGTCTGCTGGGGTGTGAACCAGTTCGATTTGGTTGGCCGTGGCAAATTCGCTGACCCGGGGATTGACGGGATTTAAAGCGAGCAGTTCTGTTTGCCCCGCGGCTTTGAGCCCGGTTAAAATGGCGCTGCCCATGTTGCCAGCGCCGGCAATTGCGATTTTCATTCGTTTTCCTCCTCATTGACTTTAACGTAGGCGGCATTGATATAGCCGGCGGTTTCGGTTTGGTACCAGGTAACGCCATTTTCATCGGTTACCCGGGCAATTAAGCGCAACGGGCTGCCGTTGGCAAGTTTGGTTTGGCTGGCGCCGTATGGCTTTTCATAGGTGTCGACCGTCCGGTGGGGCAAGAAGTCCACGGTTGCCGGGACGTGGTTTAACTGTAAATACGTCAGATCCACAACCGACGGGGTTGGCGCATCAGCTTGGAAGGGATCATCATTAACCAACCGCATCTGGGCGTCATCAAATTTGACCCACTGATCAGCATTGACCTGGTACCAAAATTCGCGCGTGGTGGTCGCCACCCGTTGGAAAGTTTTAACGTAGATTCCGGCCGGCAGGGTTTCGGTCAAGGGCATCCCCGCGACTTGATCGTAAAGTTGGACCGGGGTCTTCAGGTATAAGTAGAGCTTGACGTTTTGAATCTCGCCCCAGGTTTGCTTCCGGTAGTAAAAACAAACGCTTTTAGCCGTCGTATCAAAAGTCCCGTGTAAGGTCCCGGTGGTTTGAATCAAGGTGTAGTTAGGAATCGGCAGTTTTTTAATTTCGTAACTTTGCCCGAGGTGCCCCCGGAGAAGCTGGGGCAGGCGAAGGTTGTTATTGTTATCAATGTCCCGGTAGTAAATCCAGATTGGGTTACCGGTTTTAAATTCGTCTTTCATCTTATTCACCCCAATATTTGCGTGGTTTGCTTTAAGTATACCGCTTTAACGGCCGCTTGTCGCCCGCTGGCTTCCCTTTTGCGGGAAAGTGATTTAAAATAAGACATTAACTTTAGAACGGAGGAAACAGAATGCAGCAGCGTGCGCAGATCCGGCGGTTGACCCGCCGGAGTTTATTGTTGGTGTTAATTGTGATTCAAGATTTGGTGCCGTTCTTGGGCAATCTGCCGGTGGGCCCCTTGTCAATCACCACCATGCCGATTACCGTGGCTGTGATTGCCGCTTTGTTTGGGCCCTTAGAAGGGACGCTGGCTGGGGGCGTTTGGGGGGGCTTGACCTTTATCCGCGCCTTTGTTTACCCGAGTAGTGCCCTGGCGCCCTTGCTCTTTACCAACCCCTTGATTTCGGTGGTGCCGCGGCTCTTAGTCGGCTTGGTGGCGGGCGTGGTCTTTGCCCTGATCCGGCGGTGGGGGAAAATTGGCTTGGCGGCGGCCCTGAGTGGTTTGGTAGCGGCCTTGACCAATACGGTTTTAGTGCTTGGTGGCATTTACCTCTTTGCCAATACCCCGCAAGTGGCCGCGGGTTACCACGTTGATCAGGCCCACTTGGGGGTGGCCCTGGCAGCGATCGTTGGGACCAACGGGGTGGCCGAGGCCCTCTTGACGGCGTTGGTCGTGCCTTTATTGGTGGTTCCATTATGGCGCGCTCTGGGGCGCAATAAGCAGGCTTAGGCTCGTAAAAAACAGCGGTTGGACCAGTGTCCAGCCGCTGTTTTTGTTTACTGTAAAGTGAACCGATTTACCACTTTCTACTATATTATATGCTCAGCCTAGGAACGGAAACTTTCTTGCCACAGGCCATCAAAGAAGTGCTGGAGAGAAATCTGACTCTTCGGCGCTTCCTCATTGCGTTGCCGCTGCATTTCGCTATGGACGTTTTGGTATTCAAAGAGGTTGTTGGCGTACTCTAAGAGGATTTCGTTTTCCGGGTAGTCGATGCACATCGTGGCCAGGTTGGTGATCCCGGCCTTTAGCGAACGGCGAATCCGCTGGAAGACGACCTTTTTATCGTGTTCGGTCATTTGCAGGTCCCGTTCAAAGTTGATGCTGGCAAAGTTGACGTTTTGGTCGACCATTAATTTGACGATCCGGCGGATATCTTCACTACCGGTTTCGGCGGCGATTCCCAAAAACATCAAGACGGAGTTGACGTGATCGATTCGTTTGCGTTGCGCCGATTGCGGCCGTTGGTAGGAGGCCGGGCTGGCGAGGGCCAATTCATAGATGGCCGCCAGCCGGTTAGTCATGTTGACGTATCCGCCAATCAGCTGGAGGATGTGCTTGACTTCAATTGCTTGCAGCGGTTCGTTTAAAACGATGTCGATCTTTTCTTTGTACGCCGCTTCTTTTCGAGCGGGCGTCAATTTGGTCCCGGTGAGAATAAAGCGCGGCCGGCTGTTAACGTCTTTTAAGCGGCGCACTAGTTCAATGCCGTCATAAGGGGTCAAATCGGTACTGACAATCATGATGTCGACTCGTAATTCCAGCAAATCCAGGTAAGCCTGTGAAGCTGAGGCGGTTTGGCCCACGACATAGTTGTCAAAGCTGCGCTCGATCAACTCCGCGAAGAGCTCACGGTTGGTTGGATTGGGGTCGGCAATGTAGAAGTTCATAGCGTACGTTGCTCCTTTTTTAAACACATTTGAATTTTCTTGAAGCAATCAGAAAAAGAGCGCTTCCAAGAATCGAAAGTAAAAATATTCACAGAGCTCCGGGTTCATTCAATCTTGCGTTCGATTATGCATTTGGCGCAAATAAACCCGACAGTCCAGCTTGCATTTTAGCACATTTTACAAAAAAAATTCCCCGATTTTGTGAGCAATGCGCAAAATAATCGTCACTTTAGGAAAACGCTTTCTAAAATAATACTTGTAAATAAAGTTGTTACACAATCTTAGGAGGATATAGATCGATGGCTTTTAATTTACGGAATCGTAGTTTTTTGACGCTGGCTGATTTCAACACCCGTGAAATGGAATACATGTTGAACTTGGCTGAAGACCTGAAGAAGGCAAAGTACGCTGGGACGGAACAACAAAAGCTCAAGGGCAAGAACATTGCCTTGATCTTTGAAAAGAGTTCTACGCGGACGCGGTGTGCCTTCGAAGTTGGGGCAAAGGACCAAGGGGCTCACGTAACTTACCTCGGCCCATCTGGCTCCCACATCGGTTACAAGGAATCCGTTAAGGACACGGCCCGCGTGTTAGGTGGGATGTTCGACGGGATCGAATACCGGGGCTTCTCCCAACGCAACGCTGAAATCCTGGCAGAATACTCTGGGGTTCCGGTTTGGAACGGTCTGACTGATGAAGACCACCCAACGCAAGTTTTGGCGGACTTCTTGACGGCCAAGGAAGTGCTGAAGAAGGAATACAAGGACATCAAGTTTGCCTTTGTTGGTGACGGCCAAGACAACGTTTCGAACGCTTTGATGCTGGGGGCCGCTGTTATGGGGATGGAATACCACGTGGTAACGCCAAAGGAATTGAACCCAGAACCAGAAGTGCTCAACAAGGCGCAAGCAATCGCTGCTAAGACCGGGGCCAAGATCGTTGTTTCCAATGACATCAAGGAAGGTGTCAAGGGCATGGACGTAATCTACGCCGACGTTTGGGTATCCATGGGTGAACCTGACGAAGTTTGGGAAGAACGGATCAAGCTGCTCAAGCCTTACCAAGTTACCAAGGAAGTTATGGAAGCAACCGAAAATCCAAATGCGATCTTCGAACACTGCTTGCCAGCCTTCCACGACCAAGAAACTGGTGTTGGTAAGAAGATCTTTGAAAAGTACGGCTTAAAGGAAATGGAAGTTACGGACGAAGTCTTCGAAAGCGAACAATCCGTTGTCTTCCGTGAAGCTGAAAACCGGATGCACACGATCAAGGCTGTGATGGTGGCAACCTTAGGTGAATAATTAGGAGGACTTGTAAATGGCAAAGGTAGTTGTAGCATTAGGGGGAAACGCCCTGGGCAAATCCCCAGAAGAACAATTGGAGCTCGTGAAGAACACGGCAGCTTCATTGGTGGGCTTGATTGACGCGGGTCACCAAGTGGTGATCAGCCACGGGAACGGTCCGCAAGTTGGTCAAATCAACCTCGGGATGAACTTTGCCGCTGAAAACGGCAAGACGGCGGCCTTCCCATTCCCAGAATGTGGGGCCATGAGCCAGGGTTACATCGGCTACCATTTGCAACAGAGTCTTCAAAATGAGCTGCACAAGCGCTGGATGAAGAAGAACGTGGTAACGACGGTTACGCAAATCGCCGTTGACCCAACCGACCCGGCTTTTGAAAACCCAACCAAGCCAGTCGGGGACTTCTACTCCAAGGAACAAGCGGAACAAATCGCGGCCGAAAAGGGCTACACCTTCGTCGAAGACGCAGGTCGTGGTTACCGGCAAGTTGTTCCATCCCCACTGCCAAAGAAGATCATCGAACTCGACAGTATCGAAACCTTGATCAACAACGGTGACTTAGTCATCGCTGGTGGTGGGGGCGGGATCCCGGTTGTGATTACGGATGACGGCCTGCAAGGGGTCCCAGCCGTGATCGACAAAGACCGGTCCAGTGCCTTGTTAGCTGACAACATTGACGCAGATAAGCTGATTATTTTGACGGCGGTTGACTATGTTTACATCAACTTCAACCAACCAGATCAAAAGCGGCTGGAAAACATCTCCGTCGATGAAGCGAAGGAATACATGGCAGCAGGCCACTTCGCTGCCGGAAGCATGTTGCCAAAGATTCAAGCCTGCCTGTCCTTTGTTGAAGGACACCCAGAGCGTGAAGCAATCATCACGTCCTTATCCGGACTGGATGATGCTCTGGCCGGCAAGCTTGGGACGGTGATTCACGGTTAATCACCCCTGATGTGATTCTCTTAGTTACTTTGAACTCAATAAAGAGGAGTGTAGTATTATGACTAGTCCGATCCACGTTACTTCTGAAATCGGCAAGTTGAAGACGGTTATGCTCCACCGGCCAGGTCGTGAAATTGAAAACATCACGCCTGACTCCATGGAACGGCTGCTCTTTGATGACATCCCATACTTGCCAATTGCCCAAGAAGAACATGATTACTTTGCCCAAACGCTGCGGGACCAAGATATCGAAGTTATTTACTTTGAAAAATTGGCAGCCGAAGCCTTAGCTGACGACGCAGTGCGGCAAGAATTCTTAACCCGGATGGTAGCTGAATCAGGTTACGTTGCTGGGGCCACCCACGATGCCTTGATCGCTTACCTGTCCGCTATGACGCCACAAGAAATGGTCGACAAGATCATCGAAGGGGTCCGGGCTGAAGAAATCGACATCAAGCACGCTGACTTACAATCCGTTTCTGAAAACACGGATTGGCCATTCTTGATGGATCCAATGCCAAACGCCTACTTCACCCGGGACCCACAAGCGTCCATCGGGGAAGGGATCTCCATTAACCGCATGACCTTTGCTGCTCGGCAACGGGAATCCTTGATTACGGAATACATCATCAAGCACAACCCACGCTTTGCCGGCAAGGTGAAGGTATGGCGTGACCGGAACCACGACACGCACATCGAAGGTGGGGACGAATTGGTATTGTCTGACCACGTCTTGGCCATCGGGATTTCCGAACGGACGACGGCGGACGCAATCGAAGACATCGCAAAGAACCTCTTTGCTGACTCCGATTACGACACGGTAATTGCCATCTCAATTCCACACAACCACGCGATGATGCACCTTGACACGGTGTTCACGATGATCAACTACGATCAATTTACTGTTCACCCGGCGATCATGGACGACAACGGCCAAATCGACACTTGGGTTCTGCACCCAGGCAAGGATGGCGAAATCACGATGGAACACCACACGGACATCAAGGAAGTCTTAAAGAAGGCCTTGAACAAGTCAGAAATCGACTTGATTCCAACTGGGAACGGCGACCCAATCGTTGCCCCACGTGAACAATGGAACGATGGCTCCAACACCCTGACGATTGCGCCAGGGGTCGTGGTAACCTACAACCGGAACTACGTATCCAATGACTTGCTGCGTGAACACGGGATTTTGGTTCACGAGGTTCGCTCGAGTGAATTATCCCGGGGTCGTGGTGGTCCGCGGTGCATGTCCTGCCCAATCGTTCGTGAGGATCTCTAATTATCCTCAATCAAGCGGAGGTGATCCGATGGTACCAACGACTACCACGGGTCAGCCCCGCTTTTTTTACCCACTGAATTACGTTGAAGTTAATTTGCCTTGGCCGGGTTGATTCGCCCGGGCAAGGTCAGCAATTATTGATTGATCCATCCATTGAATTTGGAAAATAACAGAATCGAGGAATTTGAAAATGGAAAATAAAAAAGGGATTAGCCGGACGGAGCTGATCGCCCTGATCGTCAGTTCCTGTATCGGGACGGGGATCTTTGGGATCACGACTAACGTTTCCATGGCGGCGGCCCCAGGGCCGGCCCTCTTAGCTTGGCTGTTTGTCGGCTTTGGGATTTTGATGCTGGTGCTGTCGTTGAACAACTTGTCAAACAAGCGGCCTGACTTAGAAGCGGGGATCTTCTCTTATGCCGGGGCCGGCTTTGGTCCCCTGGGGGAATTTATCTCCGGGTGGTCCTACTGGCTGTCGGCGTGGCTGGGGAACATTGCCTTTGCGACGATGCTGATGAGTTCCTTAGGGACGTTCTTGCCAATCTTCAAGGGGGGCCAAAACCTGCCTTCGATCATTGTCGCGATCATCTTCTGCTGGCTGTTGACGATCTTGGTTAACCAAGGGGTGGAAAGTGCCTCGTTCATTAACTCAATCGGGACGGTCTTCAAGATCATCCCACTGGTCTTGTTCATCATTTTGATGGTCATTTCCTTTAAGGGCGGCATCTTTACGACCGACTTCTGGGGCCACGTGGCCAATAACTTCTCCAAGGGGACCACGACCGGCTCCGTTTGGGAACAAATGAAGGGGACCTTGATGACCTTGATTTGGGTCTTCATCGGGGTCGAAGGGGCGTCCGTGATGGCGCACCGGGCCAAGACCCGTTCACAAGCGGAACAAGCTTCGATCATCGGGTTTATCCTCTTGCTCTTAATCTACATTTTAATCTCCATCTTGCCATACGGGACGCTGACCCGGGCCCAATTGGCAGCTGGGACGCAACCAGCCTTAGGGAGCGTTCTGGAAGCCGTTGTTGGTCACTGGGGTGGGGTAATGATTAACGTTGGGTTAATCATCTCCACGATTATCTCCTGGTTGTCCTGGACGATGTTGCCAGCCGAAACGACGATGTTGGTCGCCGAAGACAAGGCAATGCCAAAGATGTGGGGGAAGGTAAACGCCAAGGGAGCACCAACGGCTTCCTTGATGATTACCGGGGTCTTACAAACGATCTTCCTCTTCTCCTTGCTCTTCACGGAACAAGCCTACACCTTTGCTTACTCCTTGTGTGCGGCCGCGATCCTCTTCTCCTACCTGCTGGTGGGGCTGTACCAAATGAAGTACAGTGCTGAAAACCAAGAATGGGGTCAATTCACGATCGGGCTGCTGGCCGCTGGGTTCCAATTTGCCTGCATGATCTTGGCAGGTTGGCAACAAGTGCTGCTGGTTTCGATCAGTTTCATTCCTGGCTTTGTCATCTACTGGCAATGCTGCAAGGAAGAAAACCGCAAGATGACGACAGCCGAAAAGACGGTCATCGTCCTGGTACTGGCACTGTCCGTGCTGTCGATCTTCCTGGTGGCGAACGGAACGATCCAAGTTGGCTAAGTGATAATCTACTGACTTTAAAATTAACGCGCTAAAAAACAGGATGCCGCGCCGGCATCCTGTTTTTAAATTGAGAACGCCTCCTGACCACGATTGGTCAGGAGGCGTTCTTGCTTAGTTCAGTTTTGCATTGCGGTTAGTCGGTGGTGGTCACCGTCCCGTCCGTGGATGGGGTTAATTGATTTTGACTGGTTTCGGCGGTTACGATAATTTGGCCTTCATCGTCCAAGGCGGCTTGCAAACGGTGATCGTTATTGTGTTCTAAGACAAAGTCGGCCACGTGGTCTTCAATTTGTTCTTGGATGACCCGCCGCAACGGCCGGGCCCCCATCTTTGGGTTGTAGCCCAGGTCGACCAACTTTTCTTCAACGTCTTGTGGGACCGTGACGTGTAAGTCGCGATCAGCCAGCATGTGGTTGACGTCGTCGATCATCAAACCAACGATCTGCATCAAGTCCGCCTTGGTTAAGGCGTTGAATTCAACGATGTCGTCAAACCGGTTCAAGAATTCTGGCTTGAAGTAGTCGGTCAGCTTGTCCATGACGGAATTAGTATGGTTGGCTGCTTCTGCCCCGAAGCCAACGCTAACGACGGCGTCACCAGACCCGGCGTTGGAGGTCATGATAATGATCGTGTCTTTAAAGGAAACCGTCCGCCCTTGGGAGTCGGTCAGGCGCCCGTCGTCTAAGATTTGCAAGAACATGTGCATGACATCCGGGTGCGCCTTTTCTACTTCATCAAGCAAAATCAGGCTGTACGGGTGCCGCCGGACTTGTTCGGTCAGCTGCCCAGCTTCTTCGTAACCGACGTAGCCTGGGGCAGCCCCGATCAACTTGGAAGTCGACGTCTTGTCCATGTATTCAGACATATCAAACCGAATCATTGCGTCCTTGGAGCCAAAGAGCTGCTTAGCCAATTGCTTGGCCGTTTCCGTCTTGCCGACCCCCGTTGGGCCAACGAACAGGAAGCTGCCAATTGGCCGTCCCGACTTGTTGAGCCCAATCCGGTTCCGCCGGATGGCCCGAGCGATCTTGTCGACCGCTTCGTTTTGGCCAATGACGTGCTTTTCCAATTCTTGATCTAAGTCCCGGAGTTGGTTTTGTTCTTGCTTTTGCAAGTCACCGACCGGAATGTTGGTCTTTTCTTCGACAATGTGTTCCATATCGGCCACGTCCACGACGGCCTCGTCAGTCACCTTATTTTCTTCGGCTTCCTTCTTGGCCTTGGTTAATTTTTCAACTTGGTCCCGGTAGAAGGCGGCCTTTTCGTAGTCTTGACTTTCAACGGCTTGTTGCTTGTGGGCTTCGGCGGTGTGAATTTGATTTTCAATGGCGTTGGGATCAACGTTCTTGAGGGTCAAATTCTTCCGCGAACCCGCTTCGTCCAGCAGGTCAATCGCCTTGTCCGGCAAGTAGCGGTCTTGGATGTAGCGGTCGGACAATTTAACGGCTGCCACCAAGGCGTCGTCAGTGTACTTGACGTGGTGGTAATCTTGGTAGCGACTCTTGATCCCTTCCAGAATCTTAATCGTTTCTTCCACGCTTGGTTCTGCGACTTCCACTGGTTGGAACCGCCGGGCCAGGGCGCCGTCCTTTTCGATCTTGCGGTATTCGTTTAAGGTCGTGGCCCCGATCAGTTGGAATTCACCCCGGGCTAAGGCGGGCTTTAAGACGTTGCCGGCGTCCATGCCGCCTTCGGCATTACCGGCCCCCATGATTTCGTGAATTTCATCGATGAAGAGGATGATGTTATGGTTCTTGGAGACCTCATCGATCAATTGTTGCATCCGCTTTTCAAATTGGCCCCGAATCCCGGTGCCTTGTACCAAGGAGACTACGTCCAAACGAATGATTTCCTTATTCGCCAGCTTTTCTGGCACTTCACCAGATACGATCGCCGTGGCGAGCCCTTCGACGACGGAAGTCTTCCCGACCCCGGCTTCCCCGATTAAGACCGGGTTGTTCTTAGTCCGCCGGTTTAAAATTTCGATGACCCGGTGGATTTCTTTATCCCGTCCAATGACCGGGTCGATCTTGCCTTGGCGGGCCAGGTCGGTCATATTGATCCCGAATTGCCCTAAGACGCCTTTCCCCCGGCGGTTATTGCCGCCTTGGCGTTGGCTTTGGCTGTTGTTGGCCGCTTGATTTTGCATGTTGCTCATTGCGTTCATAAAATCATCCAGGTTTGCAAACCCAAAGGCATTATTCATATCACTACCCCCATTTAACATTTGCATTTGTTGGTTTTGTAATTTTTCATAACAGCTTTGGCAGAGGTCGATCTGCATCTTTTGGCCGTTCATCATCATCTGAAGATGAATTGTTGCTTGGTTTTGCTGACAGATTTGACATTTCACTGTATGGTTCCCCCTTGCCGGCGGTCAATTTTTTGACCTTTCTTGACTATTGGCTCTAATTATACTGACTTTCGGTTTGAAAGCAAGTAATTAGTGTTCCAGTTTTCGTGAACGGTTACCTAAATTTTAGCACTCATCAAGACTGAATGCTAAAGGAGGAATTCAGGAATGTGCTAAAATCTTAAGTGATGAAGAAAGGGGGGAGGATATGGACTACTTGGCAGAATTAGAAGCCCTGCGGACGGGAGAACGGGATGAACTAGTGATTATCCCCGCCGAATTTATGGCCTTTCAAGTGGCCTATCGTGAGTACCAGTATAAGACCCAAATTGTGGGCGAAGCGCATCGCGGTGGCGAAGTTCATTATCACCGGCAAGTAAATGAAGAAAATTAAGTTCTCTTGTTAGCAGACTTAATTTGGCTTGGGCCGGCCGGCTTTCTCGAATTCGGTCGGGAAGTTTCTTGTATTTACCGCTTACAATTGCTACAATTGGTTTTAAAGGTGCGTGTTGGTTGAGCTTGCCAATACGAACAACAATCTTTATTGTGCTAAGGAGACTGATTACAATGGAAAAACGCGATTTTAACATTACTGCTGAAACTGGGATTCACGCCCGCCCAGCTACGATCTTGGTTCAAACTGCTTCAAAGTTTGCCTCCGACATTACGTTGACTTACAACGGCAAGAGCGTAAACCTGAAGTCCATCATGGGGGTTATGTCCCTTGGGGTTGGCCAAAACGCTGACGTTACCATCTCAGCTGATGGGGACGACGAAGCAGAAGCAATCGCAGCAATTGCTGAAACGATGGCCAAGGAAGGCTTGGCTGGCTAAGATGTCAAAATTACTCAGCGGGATTGCCGCCAGTGGTGGAATTGTGATTGCACCGGTGCACCTGTTGGGGGATGCCAAAGGGCCAGTTGAACAGCAAATAACAACCGATGTGAATCATGAGGTCGAACGGCTTCATGATTCTTTTCGTATTACCGCAGATGAACTGACCCAAATCTCCCGGCAAGCCAGCGCCAATTACGGCAATGAGGTCCAAGAGACCTTACAAGCTCAACTGGCGTTAATTAACGATTGGCAATTTCAAGCGACCCTCAGCCGGCGGGTGGTGAGTGAAAAAATTACCGCGGCCAGTGCGGTACAAGCCTACCTGGACGAACAAGCTGGGCTGACCCCCAGTCGGGCCCAGCAAGCCCGGTTGACCAGCTTACAAGATGTGGGCCATCGCTTGCTTGGCCACCTCTTAGACCGGACAACGATGCCCCGGTTGGATCACCGGGCCGTGATCGTCGCCCATCAGGTCAGTCCCAGTTTGGTGGCCAGTTTTGATCCCCGGTTAGTGGCGGGGGTGGTAACTGATCAAGGGGGCGCAACGGCCCATTCGGCCCTGTTAGTGGCCGAATTGGGGTTGCCAGCGGTAGTAGGAACGCATTCAGCAACTACCCAAGCCGCTGAAGATATGGTGGCGATTGTGGATGGTGAGCATGGCAAGCTGATTTTGCAACCCACGCCCCAAGAAATTGACCACTACCAGCGCTTGGCTGCGCAGTATCAACGTAAGCAACAAGAATTAGGCGCCTTGGCGACTGCGACGACTGTGACTGCGGATGGTAGTCGGTACCAAATTGCGGCCAATGTAACGTTGCCGGCGGAATTAAAACAATTGGCGCAAGCCGGGGCCGAAGGGATCGGTTTGTACCGGAGTGAGTACTTGTTTTTAGATCCGGCCCGGCCCGTTACGGAAGAGGAGCAAGTTGCCGCGTATAAGGCGGCGTTGTTGGCCATGCCTAAGCACCGGGTCGTGATTCGGGTTCAGGATCTGGGGGCTGACAAACAGCCAGGTGCCAATTTAGTCACTGACCGGGGCATTCGGCGGCTCCTGGCGGAACCGGTGATCTTACGGACCCAGTTACGGGCTTTGTTGCGCGCGTCAGTCTATGGGCAATTGGCCATCATGTTTCCCTTTGTTGCGACGATCGATGAATTTCAGCGCGCGTTGGCGATTTTGGATCAGGAAAAACGAAAGCTGGTGGCGGCTGGGCACCCGGTTGCCGAGCAGCTTGAAGTGGGGATGATGATTGAAACGCCCGCTGCGGTTTTAATGGCCGATCAGTTTGCTAAATACGCGGACTTCTTCAGCATTGGCTCCAATGATTTAGTCCAGTATCTTTTTGCAACGGAACGGACCACCTCACCACTAAACCACCACTACTCCGTATTGAACCCAGCGGTTTTGCGGGCAATTCGGCAGGTGATCCAGGCGGCTCATGCCGAGGGGAAATGGATCAGCTTGTGTGGGGAGATGGCAACCGTTAAGTTAGCCCAACCGTTATTGTTGGCCATGGGCTTGGATGAATTTTCGGTTCCCTTGGCGGCGATTTTGCCGTTGCGCCAGTTGATTCGCAGTTTATCGGTCCGGCAGCTGCAACCGCTGGTCAAAAAAGCGTTAGCCTTGGAAAATGACGATGAAGTTGCCGAATTAGTCGAAGCATGGTTGGCCAAACAAGCTCCGCAGGCAGATTTGAAGCAGCCGGATTAATCAAAATATAGGTCTGGTTTGCCAAGGCTCAGATTTCCGTTTAAAATGAAAAAATCAGACTAACGATTGAAATGAGCCCGGCCGACCGGACCGGAATTGATAAAGGAGAGGGCAGCTTGAAAATCGGTTTGTTTACAGATACGTACTTTCCGCAAGTCAGTGGCGTGGCAACGTCAATCAAGACCTTGCGGGATGAATTAATCAAAAATGGGCATGAGGTCTATATTTTTACCACGACGGACCCCGCGGCCCCACATTCCGAGCCTGAAAAGGGGATTTACCGCTTTAAAAGTGTCCCCTTTATTTCCTTTACGGACCGGCGGATTGCCGTAACGGGCTGGCTAAAAGTCTTGCGTGTCGCCAAGCGCTTGCAATTGGATATCGTGCATAACCAGACGGAATTTTCCTTGGGGATGATGGGCAAGCTGGTGGCCAATGAATTAGGGATTCCGTGTCTGCATACTTACCACACGATGTATCAAGACTACTTGCACTACATTGCCAACGGGCGGATCCTAAAGCCCCGCGACGTGGCCCGGTTAGCGCGGTTGTATATGCGCAATATCGATGGGGTGATTGCGCCAAGTGAGCGAGTCTTGGATACTTTGTTGGGCTATGGGGTGGAAGCTCCCATCAAAATTATTCCAACGGGGGTTAACCTGGATCGCTACCAACAACTGGATACCCCGGCCCAACGCTTGACCCGCCGTGAGCAATTGGGACTAAAGGCGACGACGCCCGTACTGTTGTCGTTGAGTCGGTTGGCCTTTGAAAAGAACATTCAAGCCTTAATTGCGGCTTTGCCGGATATTCTCGCGGTTCAACCAACGACGCATTTGCTGATTGTGGGGGACGGGCCGGCGCGTCCCACCTTGGAACGGCAGGTCCGGGAAATGAAGCTGACCGAACACGTTACCTTTGTTGGTCAGGTCGATAATGATGAGGTGTATCATTATTATCAATTGGCGGATGTCTTTGTCTCGGCGTCAGATTCCGAATCGCAAGGGTTGACTTATGACGAGGCCTTGGCTTCTGCCTTGCCGCTGGTAGTAATGAAAAGTGATTATACGGCCCACTTGCTTGATGATCCGGCGATTGGACAAGTCTTCCAGCAACGGTCAGGCTTGGTGAAGGGGGTCTTGTACTACTTGCAAAGGCCAGGGGCACCCGAAGATTTACGAAAGCGCCAGGCGAAGTTGCACGAAATTTCGGCGACGGTGTTTGGTCAACGCGTGGTTGAATTTTATCAGGAGTGCCAGCAACGCTTGGCTCAAGAGCACGCCGCTCACAATTCGCGGTTGCGCTTGCCGTTTATGAGGAGTAAATAATGTTAAAAATCACCATGTTTTCACAGGCTGATTCCGTAAAGGGGCAAGGGGTCGGCAGTGCTTATAACGAATTGATCGCGTTGCTAAAGGAGCGGTTTGCTGATGAATTCGATTTGGCCATTAATTCGTGGCGGACAACCGATATTAGTCACTACCATACGATTAACCCCTCGTACTTTTTGTCGACCTTTTCGAAACGGCGGGGGCGCAAGATTGGCTATGTCCACTTTTTACCAGAAACATTAGAAGGTAGTTTAAAGATTCCCCAACCATGGCGGAGTCTTTTTTACCATTACATCATTGCCTTTTATAAGCGGATGGATCACTTGGTGGTGGTAAATCCGGCCTTTATTCCGCCGCTCGCCGCGTACGGAATTCCTAAGGAACGGATCACGTATATTCCTAATTTTGTCGACGCGGAGCACTTTCATCCAGTCAGTGCCGAAAAAAGGCGGGCCTTGCGGCAAAAGTATCAGGTACCAGCGGATCAATTCGTGGTCTTTGGTAGCGGTCAACTCCAGGAACGCAAAGGGATTTTTGATTTCATTCGGTTGGCAAAGGCTAATCCGGACGTCCTGTTTATTTGGGCGGGCGGCTTTTCCTTTGGGGCGATGACGGATGGCTACAAGCAGTTGAAACAAGTTGTTGAAAATCCGCCGGCTAACTTGCGTTTCCCGGGGATCGTTTCTCGACAGGCAGTGGCGGAATACAACAATTTAGCCGACCTGTTTTTGTTGCCATCTTATAATGAATTGTTCCCAATGTCGGTCTTGGAGGCTTTTAGTTGTGGGACCCCTGTGATGTTGCGTGACCTGCCGCTTTATCGTGCCATTATTGACGGTTATTACCAGCCGGCCGCCGATCAAGCAGCGATGCAAAGCGCCTTACGCAAGTTAATTGCCCAGCCAGCCGATTTAGCCTTTTGGCGCACGCAGGCGCAGCTGGCAGCCCAGCGTTATTCAAAGGACCACCTGGCCAAGGTGTGGGAAGACTTCTATCAATTGCAGGCAAAGGAGCGTTAAGATGTCGCGAAAAAATTGGTTCGTCCTGGTATTGATGCTGTTGGGCGGGTTGGGAATTTTTGCTTTTTCACTGCGCCATACGAACTTGAACCAATTGGGCGTCGATTTAGCCCACTTGCGCTGGGGATGGTTTGCCGTTGCGATTGGTTGTATTGTGCTTTACCTAGGGCTCGAAGGGGTGGTTGTAAAGATTTTTATGGCGGATCGCTACCCGACCTTTACCTGGAAGAACGCTTTCCGCTTACCATTGATTGAGCAATTGTTTAACGGGTTAACCCCATTTTCGACGGGGGGTCAACCAGCGCAACTGGTGGCAATGCTGCAAGCGGGGGTCGAAGGGGGAATGGCCAGTTCGGTTCTCTTGATGAAGTTTGTCGTCTTTCAAGCGATGATTGTGGTGAACTTTATAATTAGTATTGTCATTGGTTTTCATTATATTGCGGAAAAACTGCATGCGTTGTCACTGCTGGTCCTGTTTGGGTTTACAATCCATTTGGGCGTCATTGTGGCCTTGTTAATGGTGATGTATTGGTACAGTTTTACCAAACGAGTGACGAATTTGGTGCTTTTGCCGGTCCGATGGTTTGGCGGGGAGCATCGTTACCAACGGTTAGGGCACAAACTGAATCAGAAGATTGATACGTTTTATCAAGAGAGCGTCAAAATGAAACGAGAATACAATAAACTGGGGAAAGTTGCAGTGGTAACCCTATTACAACTGTTAGCGTACTATATCATTCCCTATTTCATTTTATTGGCGTTAGGCGTGACTGGGATTAACCTGGTGATGGTAATGAGCTTGCACGTTTTGATTTTTATGATCATTTCCTTGTTTCCGATTCCGGGGGGGACTGGCGGTGCTGAGTACAGCTTTTCGGTTCTTTTTTTAAGTTTTGTTCATTCCCAAAGCAAGTTAGTGTTGGCCATGTTCTTATGGCGATTATTAACCTACTACTTTGGTATTTTTGCGGGGATGATTGCCCTGATGATTAAACCAGATAAGGTTGCAAATTAGCGAGTAACGGTTAAGTTGCTCGTTTTCTTTTTTATCAGGCCGTTGTTTCAGGTACAATGAAAAGTGAGGTGAAGAAAGTGGAATCAAGGCTGATTAAAATTATTCGACGCTTGCAAGCAATGACCGCCGTTCGGGGAACCGCTCCCCAAATTCGCGAATTTACGCAATTTGGTGTTTATGTATGTGAGGTTAGTTATCAACCAACGCGGCAAGAATTCATCGTCCGACGGGTACGTCAACAAGAACAATTGGTGTTTGATGATCTCGATTTAGCAGCGATGGAAGTCTATGATTGTTTATATGATTTTCGTCACACCTTTTAAATGCGAATGAATTGTTTTTTCGAGAGTTGCAATCCTGATGAATAAACGAACTTATTTCCTGGGGTCAGGGGTTATAGTTAAGATAATAGAAAAAATCAAAAAAGAATTAAAAAGACGATTGACAGGAACGGGAGAACCCGGTATATTAGATATCGTTGTCACGGCAGTT
>NHCFJ02800__coassemble_1610_pt1 | contig 26827 bp, 28 predicted proteins | sample NHCFJ02800__metabat2_low_PE_008 | metagenome-assembled genome bin NHCFJ02800 | reverse complement strand
GGATTTTGGCGAAATTAGAATTTTTAAATCCTGGGGGGAGCGTGAAGGACCGGCTAGGGCAAATGATCATTGAAGGCGGCATTGCTGCGGGAGACATTCTGCCTGGTCAGACCACGATTATTGAGCCGACGGCGGGGAATACGGGGATTGGCTTGGCTCTGGCGGCCCAGCGGTATCATTTGCCGTTGAAACTAGTGGTGCCCGCTAAATTCAGCCAGGAAAAGCAAACGCTGATGCGGGCCTTGGGGGCTGAAATTATTAATACCCCCAGTGCATTGGGGATGACCGGGGCGACGAAAAAAGCTTACGAACTAGCGGCCCAAGTCCCGGGCTCATATGTGCCCAACCAATTTAACAACCCACTGAACCCAGCAGCTTACCAGCGCACGTTAGGACCAGAAATTCTGGCGGCTTTAGGGGCGGAACCAATCACGGCTTTTGTCGCCGGCGCAGGCACGGGCGGAACCTTTGCTGGCACGGCGCAAGCCTTACAAGCGGCCCAGCCTGATGTCTATACCGTGGCGGTGGAACCGGCGGGTTCGATTTTAAACGGGGGCCCCGCTCATCCCCACCGTACGGAAGGGATTGGGGTGGAACAACGGCCACCGTTCTTTGACCAGGTCCGCGTAGATCAAGTTCAAACCATCAGTGATGACGCGGCCTTTAGCGAAGTTAAGCGCGCAGCACGCGAGCTGGGGTTGTTAATTGGCAGCTCCAGTGGTGCCGCTTTGGCAGCCAGTTTAGCGGTTGCCGAACAATTGCCGGCCCATGCAACGATCGTCACGATTTTTCCGGACGGCAGCGACCGCTACCTCAGTGAGGGAATTTACGATTAGGGGGGAAGGACCAATGTGGCAAGCGGCAAAGTATATTCAAAAGCTTGATCCCGCCGCCAAAAGCGTCTGGGAAGTACTGCTGACCTACCCGGGGTTTCACGCCTTAGGGTGGTATCGGCTCAGTCACTGGTTGTACCAACATCACGCCCACCTGCTGGCCGCGCTGGTAGCTAGTTTGGGCCGCTTTTTTACCCAGGTGGAAATCCACCCGGCGGCGACGATTGGCCACCACGTCTTTATTGATCATGGTCACGGCGTGGTGATTGGGGAAACGGCGGTTGTGGGGGATTACGTCACGATTTTGCATGGTGTAACCTTAGGCAGCAGCAAAGCCCAGCCGACCCCGGGACCGCGCCATCCGCAAGTGGCCAGTCACGTCTTTTTAGGGGCGCACGCCCAAGTGCTGGGCCCCGTTAAGATTGGGGAAGGCGCCAAAGTAGGGGCGGGGACGATTGTCTTGCATGATGTACCGGCCCACCGGACCGTGGTCGGGAACCCCGGCCGCTTGGTCCCGGTGAAAGCTAAACTGCAGATTGTAGGAGACAAGCAGGAAGCTTAGCGTAATTTAAGCAACAAAAAAAGCGGCGAGCGGTGCTCGTCGCTTTTTGCGTGTGGCCAAAGCCTATTGTTCTTCGTACCAGCTGTAGTGGAAGTTCCCTTCGCGGTCCACCCGTTCGTAGGTGTGGGCACCGAAGTAGTCCCGTTGTGCTTGCAGCAGGTTAGCTGGCAGCACTTCAGCCCGGTAGGAGTCGTAGTAGCTGATGGCTGCGGCAAATGCCGGTACCGGAATCCCTGCCTTGATGGACAAGGCTACGACTTCCCGGATTGCCTTTTGGTACTTAGCTGCGATGTCCTTGAAGTAGTCATCTAACAGCAAGTTCTTCAATTCAGGGTTCTTTTCGTAGGCGTCCGTAATCTTTTGTAAGAATTGAGCCCGGATAATGCACCCTTCGCGCCAGATTTGGGCTAATTGACCGTATTGCAGGTTCCAGTCGTAGCGTTCGGAGTCGATCCGCATTTGGTCGAACCCTTGGGCGTAAGACATCACCTTCCCGAAGTAGAGGGCTTGGCGAATCTTTTCGATGTATTCCTTCTTTTCAGCGTCCGTCAGGTTCACGGCTTCAACATCGGCTGGTAATTCCTTGCTTGCAGCAACCCGTTCTTGCTTCATCATGGAGATGTAACGAGCGTAAACGGCTTCCGTAATCACGGATTGTGGAGCACCACCGTCCAGGGCCGTTTCAGAAGACCACTTCCCAGTCCCCTTGTTTGCCCCCCGGTCGAGGATCATGTCCACGATCGGCTTGGACTTGTCAGCCCCTAAGTCGTCCTTGCGCGTCAGAATGTCAGCGGTGATTTCAACTAAGTAGGAGTCCAATTCACCCTTGTTCCATTCGGCGAAGATGTCAGCCATTTCGTCTACGGAGAGGCCTAAGACGTTGCGCATCACGTTGTAGCTTTCGTCGATTAATTCTTCGTCCCCGTATTCGATCCCGTTGTGGACCATCTTAACGTAGTGACCAGCCCCGTTTGGCCCAATGTAGGTCACACATGGCTTGCCATCTTCGGCCTTGGCGGCGATTTGGGTCAGGATTGGTTCAACCAGGTCGTAAGCTTCCTTTTGACCACCTGGCATCAGGGAAGGACCTTGCAAGGCACCCAGTTCCCCACCGGAAACCCCCATGCCGATGAAGTTGATCCCGGACTTGTCCAACTTAGCGTTGCGGGCCATCGTGTCGTGGAAGTTGGTGTTCCCACCGTCGATCAGCACGTCACCCTTGTCCAGCAGTGGCAGCAAGCCGTCAATCACAGCGTCAGTCCCCTTACCAGCTTGGACCATCATCAAGATCCGACGTGGCTTTTCCAGGGAGTTTACGAAGTCTTCCAGGCTGTAGCTAGGAACGAGCTTCTTTTCGCTGTGGTCGCGCATCATTTCGTCCGTCCGTTCGCGGTGGCGGTTGTAAACGCCGACCGTGAAGCCGCGGCTTTCGATGTTCAAGGCCAGGTTCTTACCCATGACGGCAAGACCGATCACACCAATTTGTGCCTTTTGATCTGACATTGTGTTGTCACACTCCTTAATCTAATAAAACATACTTACAGGCCCCATTATAACAGATCACTTCTGAAACGGAAACGTTTTTGCTAATCGTTGAGCAAGACCAATTTCTTCGGAAGCGCTGCCATTTGTAATGAAACGGGGATCAAGGCGCTTGCACCGGTGGTGAAAAATTTTAACGAGGCCTACCACAAAAAAGCGCCCCGCAAGCGGGACGCTTTGAGTAATCATTTACTTGTTTAACTTGTAGATCCAAGCGCGACCATCGCGGGCCAACAATTCGTCGGATGCCGCTGGGCCCATTGAGCCAGGGGCGTAGTTCGGGAATTGTGGTTCTTCGATGTCCCACAGCTTGCGAACCACGTCAACGAACTTCCAGGAGTAGGCGATTTCAGCCCAAGAAGCAAAGTTGGTGTGGTTGCCTTCCAAGGCATCGTGGAAGAGCCGTTCGTATGGTTCAGGCGCTTCCTTCTTTTCCGCGGCGGATTGCAAGAACTTCAAGTCGACGGGTTCGGTCTTGAAGCCTTGGCCGGTACTCTTGGCGTTAACCCGCAAAGCAAAGCCGGATTCTGGTTCCACGTAAATCGTCAAAACATTGCTCTTCAAGGATTGATCAGACGTCATCCGCGGGTTGGCAAAGATGTCGATCAACGGCTTCTTGAAGACCACGTCGATCCGGGTGAACTTGTCAGCCAGCTTCTTCCCGGTCCGGACGTAGAATGGCACCCCTGACCAGCGGTAGTTGTCAAACAACAGCTTGGCAGCGACGAAGGTTTCCGTAGCGGAGTCAGCTGGGACCCCGTCAGCATCCCGGTAGGCCGGCGTGTCAGCGCCAGCGTCATATTGGCCGCGGACGAAGTTGGAAGCAGCTTCAGATGGGGTGTACACCCGCAGGGACCGTAAAGCCTTGATCTTTTCCACCCGGACGTCACTATCGGTAAAGGAAACTGGTTGTTCCATGGCTAATTGGGCGACCACTTGCATAATGTGGTTTTGAACCATGTCCCGCAGTGCCCCGGAGTTGTCGTAGTAACCGGCCCGTTCTTCCACCCCTAACTTTTCGCTCAACGTCACTTGGATGTTGTCGATGTAGCGGTTGTTCCACAGGGATTCAATGATCGTGTTCCCAAAGCGCAGGGCTTGGATGTTTTGTACCATTTCCTTTCCCAGGTAGTGGTCAATCCGGAAGATTTGGTTTTCTTCAAAGGTTTGGGACAATTCGTCGTTTAATTCCTTAGCGGAAGCGAAGTCGCGGCCGAATGGCTTTTCCATGATCAGCCGGTTGTAACCTTCATCGGTCAATAAGCCTTGCTTCTTGATGTTCATGGCAATTACCCCAAAGAATTGCGGTGCCACGGACATGTAGAAGAGCCGGTTGCCCTTCGTCCCGAATTGTTGGTCCAATTCGGCCAGGCGGTCCTTTAAGACGTCGTAGTGTTCCGGCTTGGTAACGTCGTGGGCTTGGTAGAAGAAGTGCTTAGCAAAAGCAGCGGCTTCCCCAGCCTTGGTTTCCTTGATGTCCTTGATGGAATCAGCAACCAACGCTTGGAATTCTTCGTCACTCTTTTCCCGCCGGGAAGTCCCGAGCAAAGCAAAGTGGTCAGCGAGGTATCCCTTTTGGTATAACTTGAACAGGGATGGGTAGAGCTTACGGTGGGCAAGGTCACCGGCAGCCCCAAATAAGGTAATCAAAGCAATGTTTTCCGTAGCCAATATGTTCACTCCTCTAGAATCTACATAAAATTCGCTCTAACAGTAGCAATTATATACTTTCTTTGGCGGCTCTGCACGGAAAAAGCGGGTCCCAAGCCCGGTAGGAAGCGAATGGAATGGCTAAGACGACCGGATGGCACCGCAAATTGTTAAACGTCAAACAAAATTGGTCTAGGTCGAAATTATTTTTCAATGATTTGGTCGTGACGTTCGCTTAAGAGGCCAAAGCCAGTGAAAACAAGCGTGATGACAATGGTAACCAGCAGGGCTAATTGCCAGTTGCCCGTCGCCGCTTTTAAGTTCCCCGTCAACCACGGCCCAACGGCGGCCAGCAGGTAGCCCAAGGATTGGACCATCCCTGATAAGGCGCTGGTGTCAGCGGGATTGCTGGTCTTAAGGCCAAACAGGGTCATGATCAAACCAAACGTGGACGCGGTCCCTAACCCTAACAAGAGAGCCAAACCGGTGTAGTAAGCCAAATTGCCAATTGGCAAGAGCAACCCCACGTAGCCCAGCAGGGTCAAGCCCCCCGCAACGGCCACGATGGCGCCGCGCTTTTTGACTTTAGTGGCCAAGAGCGGGACCACAAAGGCGGTCGGCATCGAAAAGAGCTGGAAGAGTCCGGCCACCAGACTGGCTTGGTTAGTCGACAGGCCGTGGTCCATGGCAATGCTTGGCAGCCAGGCAACGGTTGTGTAAAAGACAAAGGACGAGAGACCAAAGTACAACAGCAAGTACCACGCCCGCCGGTTGCGGTACATGTTGTGACCTTGACTGGCGCCAGCTGCTTGTGTTGGCGCTGGTCGGTTCCCCTTTAAGGTTGGGATCCATAATAAGGCAGTTAAAATGACCAGCCCGGTCAAGACCTGCACCCCGGTTTGCCAACTGCTGTGTTGGGCAATCGGGGTGATTAAATAAGCTCCTAAGGCTGAGAACATCGTTAAGGAGACGTTAAAGAGGCTGGTCATCAGACCAATTTTAGCGGGGGTCTTTTCGGTAATGATGGCGGGCAGCAAGACGTTGATAAAAGTCGTGGCAACCCCAATCAAGACGGTCCCTAACATTAAGGTGGTTAAAGAAAGCACCCGGGCCGCGGACCCCAGGGCCAAGATGACCAAGGCGATGGCGATGGCGGCTTCGTTGCCGATGCGCCGGCTGACGGCCGGAACGATTGAGGACAACAGTCCAAAACACAGCAACGGAATCGTCGTTAAAATTCCGAGGCTAGTAGCTGGGACGTGGAAGCTGGCTGCGATCTCGTTGACCACGGACGGCAAGGAAGTAAATGGCGCCCGCATGCAGGCCCCGAGTAAAAAGAAGCCCAGCACGAGAAAGCCGGTTTGGCGATGTGTTTGCTGCAAGATATTCAATCCTTTCTGTTGGAAAATTTTTTTGCACGGTCAAACTCAATCTATTTTAGCACATATAACGTTTTACCTTGAAGGGATTTTCCGCGGAGGGAACGGACGCAGGGATCTGCGCCAGCCTGCTAGGCTAGCCGGGGCAAATTGACGAAGGCAGCGCAAAATAATACAATAGGTGGGATTGAGATCGGAGGAACAGCATGGCGGCAAAAATATATCCGTATTTAACATTTGAAAATGCCAAGGTGGCAATGGACTACTACGCCCAATACTTTGGGGCGGAAATTATCCGCCGGGTGCCGTTGACTGAAGAACAAGCAGTCAGTTTAGGGTTGCCAAGTGAAAACTTGGCGTCCACGACGGCCCAAGGCGAATTTTTGGTGGCGGGGCAAAAATTGCTTTGCGCCGATGCAACGATGATGACCCCGCAAGCGTCATCGTTAGTGTCAATTTTTCTGACCTTTGCGGGGGATGCCGCGGCGGCGCGGGCCTTTTTTGAACAAATTACGGTTGCCCCGGACTTACGGGTGACCTTACCCTTTGGGCCCCACCAATTTAACGGCCAGCTGGGCCAGGTGGTGGACCGCTATGGGATTACCTGGTTTGTGGCAGCCGAATAAATTAAGAACGGGGGTGAGAGGAAATGGACGTTTTCTCTCACCCCCTTCTTTGGATGCTTACCAGGGTCTGATTAGGCGTTAAATTCTGCAGCGCGTTGCTTGAGGATCGCGTAGATGCGTTCAATGTCGCGGTCGGTCCCTCGCAATTCGTAGTCGGCCAAAAAGGGCACTTTGAATTCGTCGCTGTACTTGCGGGCGGTTAAACAGTATTGTTCGTTGAAGTTTTTGTTACCAGACCCCACGACCCCCATGCACTGGCTGGCGTTGTCGTTTTGTCCGATGTATTCGCCCAGGGCATTGGTCATCATTTCCGTAAAGCCGGAATCAAAGCCGTTGCCCCCGTCCAAGTAGGTGGGGACAAAGACGAAGAAGGGGGCGCTTTCTTTGGTTGGGAGGGTTTGGTCGGTAATTTCTTTTAAGTGCACGGCCGGATTCGCTGCGTCAATGACGTGGTGTTGTTCGGCGTAGGAAGCCAGCCGGTTTAAAAAGGAACGGGTATTGCCTTCAATTGAGATATAAAGGATGTTAAGATCAGTCATAATTTACTTACCTCGGTCAGTTAGTTTCTGATAATCTATTGTACGCGGTTTCGAAGAAATTTGAAATAAGTTGACCCGGGATTTTTGGAAGGAAATGGACGATGAGAATCGAATTAGTTGATGAATTCACAGGTGACTTGGGCCGCCAAATTGTGGCCTTGACGGGGGCCATCCGCCACCCCAATTGGCAATTTGCGTTTCCGGCAAATCTGGTTCTGGGGTGGCTGCCCGACTTTTCGGCTCCGGATCTCGGGGTCAGAAATTTGGTCGCCGCCGTGGATGCCAATCCGGTCGCCCCACAAAAGATTGTGATGCTTTCGCCGGCCGGGACGGCGGATGATGCGGACCTTGATCAATTGATCAGCTGGTACGGAGCAAACGCGTCCACTTTACTGGGGGATGCCCTGTATGCGGTTAAAATGGTGGATGAATTAGAACTGCCGTATACGGTAATTCGGACCTTGCCGGTGGTGCGCCAAGGGGGCGGCCAAAAGCTGTCGCCAGAGGGGGAACCCATGCAAGGGCAGGCCACCAATCAAGCGGCGTTAGCGCACCTCTTTGGGACGGCGCTACAAACCGCGCAGTACCAAAACCAATCGATCGGCTTGGGGGAATAAGTGGTTTTTAAAACCAGGTGCTGGCAGATCCGAGCTAGCTTGGTTATAATAGAGCTAACAGCAAACGAAATAACCAGCAGAGGGGGATTAGCATGGACCTGAGTAAATATGAAGCGTGGCGCAAGCGCTTGGCGTCCAGTCAATTACGCCGGTGGGAAGAATTGCCCGAGCTCAACTTGTATATTGATCAATTAGTGGCGGTGATTAACGACCGGTGTGCCAGCTTAGGGGTCAGCCCGGTTACCAAATCAATGATCAATAATTACGTGAAAAAAGGGGTCATTATGGCCCCGGTCAAAAAGAAGTATTCCCGCTACCAAGTGGCCGCGGTAATGGTGATTGCCCTGTTAAAAAACATCTATCCTTTAGATGCAATCAAAGCCGCTTTAGATCAATTAACGATCAATGATTACCCCCAAGCGACCTATAATCGCTTTGTGGAACACTTTAACGCGCTACTATTAGAGCAAACGCCGCCCCAAGGTCAAGTGGCCCCCGCAAACGATGAATTGTTGCGGTTAGCGGCGCAAACGGCTTACCAACGGATGCTGGCGACGAAATTATTAGCAGAGATGCAACGCCAGCAAGCACCAGTCACGGTGAAAAAAGGCTAAAAAATTGCGGTCCAGCGGGATTAACTGCTGGACCGCAATTTTTAGTTGCGTTTGACCACAATCGAGCCCATGATGACGTCGCCCTTGATAATTAATTGGGGAGTTTGCCCAGCCGCAGGGCGGCCCGGCGCAATCGTCGTTGAACCCAGGATGTTGTCAGTATGGGCGACGACCGTCCAGTCGGCTGGGACGAAGATCCGGAGATTACCCATCACAACGTCAGAATTGATTTGGACCGGGGTCGTCACTTCCTGGTCAAAGTAGAGGGTGACGTTGCCCATGATCACATCACCGTTGACCAGGTCGGTATCACCGGTTAAATAGTGGGTGGCCGAACTCATGATGGTGTCAAAGCTGGTGCTGGTACCGGCATGTTGGTAGGCCGTCTCGCCTTGCCAATCCCGCACCGGCCGCTTGGTGATGATCAGGTGCAGGCCCAACCCGAAGAGCCCCCCAATTAAAGCCAAGCTCCAGGTATCCAGGCTGAGCCAGTGCAGCCAGTGGTCAGCTGCCCCAAGGGTCAACCCGACCCCGGCACAGCCGACCACCAGACTCTTGTTTGCAAAGCCGTAGACCGCAATTAAAAGGGCACAAAGCAGCCAGCTGGTGGCCCACCAGTCGATGTTTTGGGGTAGGTAGTTTTGCAAGGCGAGGCCGAGGGCGATCAGGATTAAGAAAATCCCGGCCACCACGCGTTTGGTAGTTTGCATATCAGTTCATCCTTTCAGCAAGGGCGTCGCGTAACGCCTGGTAGTAGTGACGGGAAACGAAGACCCGTTTATCGGTGTGCGCAAAGTGAATCTCACAGCCGGTTAAATTGCGGGTTAAAGAATAGATTTGGTGCAAGTTGAGAATGACGCTTTTGGCGCAGCGCAAGAAGTGGTGCGGCAAGCGTGCTTCCAGGTCCTTTAAGCGCCACTTGACTTGGTAGAGCCCGGTGGCAGTGTGAGCCCAGGTCCGTCGGTCGCTGACCTCAAAGAAGAGGATTTCGTTGAGGTCTAAATAATATTCAGTGTCGCCTTGAAAGAAGGTTAGCGTGGGCGTTTGACTTTGCAACTGGGTGACCAATTGATTAAGAGCCGGCGTTAAGGTGGCGGTTCGGATCGTGACCACCGGGTCGGTCGCCGCCGGATCAATTTCGATTTTAACTTGCATGCGCATCCCTCCTTTCATCCTTATTATCGAGGGCCCAAGGGCAGAAAACAAGGCAATTGGGCTAAGTGGTCGGGTTTGGTGCGCAAGTGGCAATTTGTGGGCGCCCAAAGTAAAACCCGCGCCAAAAGTTGACGCGGGCTAAGTTTAAAATTGACTTTTATGCGGATCAGGCACCGGGTAGAGCAAGCCCCGTCGCCAGTGGCTGGCTTGGGTCTGGACCAAGGTAAAGAGGGCGTCGAAGTCGGGATCATCCGCCAAGTGTGCTTTTTCGCGCAAGAGGGAAGGGAATAAGTCCGCCGCTAACGCACTGATCTTTCCACCGTTGGCTAATTGCTGCGCGGTCGCTTGCAAGTGGGCTTGGGTTGCCGGCGTGAGGGGCAGGTCGCTTCGGTTGATTACCGCGGTCAGGGCCGCTAGGCAGGCCGCTCGCTTTTGCCGGTCGCGCATTACTTCACGTACACTTCCGTCTTAGCCGGGGCGGTCTTGGCGATTACCTTGCCGTGGCGGATGTTGTAGAGGACTTCGACGTGTTCGTTTAAGGCGTTGTAGAAGTCGCTTTGGTTTAGCAGGATGCAATTACCAGGCTTGCCGACTTCAATCCCGTAGTGATCTTGGATGTGCAAGGTTCGGGCAGCGTTGGTGGTAACGAATTGGTAAGAGTCTTGGATTTGACCGTACCCCATTAGGTGGGCAATGTAGACCCCCATCGTCACCGCGTCGAGCATGTTGCCGTTACCCAGGGGGTTCCATGGATCCTTAACGTCGTCTTCCCCAAAGGAGACGTTGATGCCGGCGGCGTTGAGTTCCTTGACCCGGGTTACGCCACGGCGCTTTGGGTAGGTGTCAAAGCGCCCGCCGAGGTGCACGTTGACCAGCGGGTTGGCGACAAAGTTGATCCCGCTCAGCTTCAAGAGGCGGAAGAGCTTGTAGGTGTAAGCATCGTTGTACGAGCCCATCGCTGTGGTGTGGCTGGCCGTCACCCGGGCCCCCATTTGGCGTTCCAGGGCTTCGGTGGCCAGGATTTCCAAGTTGCGCGAGGCCGGGTCGTCAATTTCGTCACAGTGGACGTCGACCAGCTTGTCATATTTGTCGGCCAGGGCCATCAGGAAGTGGACGGATTCCCACCCGTATTCGGTGTTGAATTCAAAGTGGGGGATCCCGCCGACCACGTCGACCCCTTCCTTTACGGCTTGTTCCATCAGTTCTTTCCCGTGGGGGAAGCTTAAGATCCCCTCTTGCGGGAAGGCCACCAGTTGGAGCTCTAAGTCGTCTTTCATTTCTTCGCGTAATTCCAAGAGGGCCTGGGTGGCGATCAGGTGGGGATCGGTCACGTCAACGTGGCTGCGGACGTGTTGGATCCCATGGCCGATCATGTTCAAAAGGGTCGCCTTGGCGCGGCGCTTGACGTCGGCCTTGGTCAGGTCCTTTTTGCGTTCGCTCCAGATCCGGATCCCGTCAAAGAGGGTCCCGGTTTCATTCCATTCCGGTTCGCCGGCCGTTAAAGTCGAATCGAGGTGGACGTGGGAATCGACGAAGGGTGGCAAGAGCAGTTTGCCCTGCCCATCGATCACTTCTTCGCCGACGCGGGCGCTTAAGTTGGGCGCGATTTGGGTAAAGCGGCCGTTTTCGATTAAAACGTCGGTTAATTGGTGGTGGTTGTTGACGTGGACATTTTTGATTAACATGGTTACTTCCTTTCCAGCAGGCGGGTCAAGCCAGCGTACAGGCCGGCTGAGACCACCATATCTACAAACGTCATCCCGATCGTATTCACAAAGAGCGGGAGCTGGTGGGCGGCCAAGAAGAGGATTACGCTGACGACAAAGGTGATCAGCGCGCTCGGGTTGAAGCCGTTTACATACCAGTAGGCACCATTTATTTTACCAAATTCTGCGACCTGGTAGCGACCATGCCGGACAAAATAAAAGTCAGTGCAAATAATCGCAATTGTCGGGCCCAAGACCATTGAGACGTAGTCCAGGAAGCTTTCAAAAGTATCCAAGAAGCTGCCGACAAACATTGGGATGAAGGTGACCAAGGTGGCCATGAGCACGACCACCCACAGGGAGTACTTTAATTTCAGTTTGGGGAAGATGTTAGACAGAGCCGAGCCGGCCCCCAACAAGTTGACGGCGTTGGCGGTCATGGAGGTCAAGATAATGACCAACAGGGCGATCACGCCGAGGCCAAGCTTGCTGGCAATGGTGGAGGGATCGGAGTTGTTCGGGTCGTAAACGCCGGAGGTAATCGCAATCCCGATCGTGGAGATCAGCCCGATGAAGGCAAACCAGACCACGCCGACCATGGCGCCTAGCCACGGGGCCAGTGTGGCATTATCCTTGCGGGCGGTAAAGCGGGTGAAATCAGCTCCAGCCGTGACCCAGGCCAGGTTAAAAGCAGCGACGTAGTCAATTGCCGCCCCGGTGGCCATTTTTTGCTTAACCGGGACTGACCAGTGGGCGATTTGAGTTAATGAAACGGTCTTAAAGACGGCAATTGATTCCCAGATGACAAAGATCAAGACGATGATAATCCCGATTCGTTCAATTAATTGGATTGACCGGGAGCCGCTGGCGACACTGATGATGTGCAAAATGCTCATCACCAAGATCCCGACGATCAGCCCCCATTGGCCGCCCGGTTGGCCCCAAACGGGCCAGCCCAGCAGATCGTGGAAGAGCAAGGAGACCGACTGAGCCGCGATAAAGGTGTTGACGGCCGTCCAGCCGATAAACTGGGTGATGTTGACCAGGGAAGGCAAGTAGCTGCCGCGTTCGCCAAACGACGCGCGGGCCAAGGTCATCGTGGAGACCCCGGTGTGGTAGCCAATGTAGCCGACCAGGCTTAAAAAGACGTAGGACAGGGCCGAGGAAAGGACCAAGACCTTCATCGCAACGGCAAAGCCGCAGGCCGCTAATACCCCACCGACAAACCAGGTCCCATTGTTGGCGTTGGCGCCAACCCAGGTCGCAAACATGTCCCACCGGGTGGTGTGGCGAGCCGCAAGCGGGATCGGGGTGATTTCACTGGAAGTTTGTTGTTCTGCCATGGCAAAAACTCCTTTGTAGTTAGCTTAATTCTGCCTGGCATTTGGACGGCCAAAGAAAAAGTCCGTACCACACTGGGCACGGACTAAGGCAAAGCCCCCACGCTAAGGGGGTGATTTTGCTGGTCATTTGCGCCTCACGGGACTGCATTAAATGCCAAACGATGAATTTTGGAAAATTATAGGCAATTCCAACGCGAAAGTCAAGGCGAATTTAGGGACTTGCGGGCTTTGGATGGTTCGCCGACAAAGATTTTAGTGGTTGGTGGATTTTACGGCCAAGACTTCCCAGAGCCCTGCTAAACTCAAGAGCCAAATTATCAAGTTCATAATGCCCGAAAGCGACCAGAGACGGGTGGTGAAGAACTCCCCGGTACACCAGAGCACGATGATTAAATCAATGTAGAACGCGGGGTGACGGTAAAAGTTACGATTGAATTGCATTGAAATTCCTCCTTGGCTGATCGGTCAGTTCTTTTTGGCAGCTGGCGTCAACAGGATTTGAGCCAAACTAACAATGCACAGCAGCCAAACTGCGCCATTAACAATTCCCCAAAAGGACAGCAACGCGATCTCAAAAAAGGACCAGGTGCAGACAATTAGCAGGACTAAGTAGGACCAGAAATTAAATTGGCGGTAAAAATGATGGTTAAGCTGCATGTGAAACACCCTTTCTTTAAGCAGTAACGAGATCGCGATAGAGCGATTTTTGCGCTATTCAGGCGAAACCCTAGAAGCTAGGGTCTGGCTTGGCCAGCAGTGCGCGGACCATGGTGACTTTCCGGACACTACACAGGCAAGTTAAAGTTTCGGTTTCATCAAAGGCGATTAAGCGTCGGTTAGCATCAAAGTGATCAATCTCGGCAGGATTAACGACGGTATCCCGGGCGACCCGGACGAAGGGGGCGTGATCGACCTTGGCTAACTCAGCGTGGTACTCAACCTGCAAGTTGGGGCCAACAATTTTTAAGAGTCGTTTGGCGTTTTTTACGGATTGAATGTAGCAAATTTGGTTTAGGTCAAGTTGGCGAAAGACACCTTTGACGGGCTCATAAGTAAAAGTTGTGGCGGGAGCGGCTTGCTGGTACTTTAAGTACCGGGCGTAAGCGACGTCGATGACTTGCCGCACCTTGGCTTCCAGTTCCTCCGGCGTGGTGCCTTTATAGATAAAGTCCAGCGGTTCGATCTGCCGGGTAATGGTTAACGGCAAGTAATCAGGGTAGGAAGAAATAAAGACAATGGTGGCCTGCTGAGCTAACTGCCGGATCTGGGCGGCCACGTCGATCCCGGTCGGCGCTTGCTGGGCCAGTTCAATGTCGGTCAACAAGAGGAGGGGAGCCGTTGGGTGGGCAGTAACGTACGCTAAGACTTCACTGGCCTGGGATGTAACGAGTTCGACCTTCATGTCGTAGGCCTGCGGGGATGGGTTAACCATAATCCGGTTTGCGACTAGTTGCTTTAAGAAGCCGGCGTGAAAGGCTTCATCTTCTAAAATGATTGTGTGTAACATTACGATTCCCCCAAAATATAAAGGCTCATGCGCATTTCACCTGCTGAGGCCGCAGCTTCAAAGGCCAGGTGCTCGTCAGCTTGCACCAGTTGTTCGACCGTTGCTAAGCCTAAGCCCCGTTGCTTTCCCTTGGTCGAGTAGCCTTCCTTAAAAATTTGGTTGACCGCGACCGGAGTGGTGAGGGAGTTGGTAACGGTAAATTCATAGTTGTTGCCATGCTTGAGCCAAGCAATCTGGACTTTAGCGTGCGCTTGTTGGCGCACCGCTTCGTGGGCATTGTCAAGCAGGATGCCGCAGAGCCGGACCAACTGCATTTCTGTGACTGGCAAAGGGCCCGTATCAGGAGCAATTTCAATCGCCAGTAAGGTGGTCGGGTTAACCAGCTGGTAGGCCTTGTTTTGAATTAAGTATTGCAAACCAAGCAGCGGCAATTTAGCGACTTCTTGGTCAATCTTAGCGGAACGAATCAATTGCCCACTTTGTTGATCTAATAGTTGGCTCAACAGAGCGCTGGCGGGCTCAACTTGTTGGCGCGCGAGGTAGCCTTGGATGCTCAAGAGCAGGTTTTTCAGGTCATGACGTTCCCGGCGCAATTCGGCGTAGCGCTGGTTATTTTCGGCTAATAACGCTAGTTGGTGGGCAAAGGCGGCTTGCTTGGTGCGGAGCTGGATTTCACGTTCGTAGCCTTGGGTGAGCGCAATGATGGTTAATAAGGCCAAAAGATCCAGGCAAACAAAGATGACTAAAAGCGACAGTTGAAAATCGTCGGCGACCCCTTGGGCTAGGGCAATTTGGTCAATCAAAACTTGGGCCCCGTAGGCAACCAGCACAAAGGCCAAGATGAAGCGACTGGCCTTAAGGGCCTGGGTGAGGCGAGTGATTAATTCGTGCAGGCTGGCTTGGGTAATGGTGATTAAGCCGGCACTGACCCCAAGGCCACCGGCGTAAAAAGCCAGGCCTTGCCAGCTGGTTAGCGGCCAGTTAAAGAACCGAAGGAAATAACCCAGACTGCTGAACAAAAGCATTTGGCCAGCGAATAAGATGGTGAGCACGGTTAAACGTTCGTAGGGCAGGCGTTTCAGGCGCCGGGTTTCAAGCCAGGTTAAGTAACCTAGGGTCAGCCCATTACTAAACAGCACTTGTCCAGGAGCCAACCAGGCTAAACCAGTGAGGACCACGAAATCACTAAGTACCGTTCGCCACTGGGGGTACGAAAATAATAAGCGGTAGAGCAACAAGGGGAAGCCATTGATGAGCAAACCTAAGATAAAATGGGGCCAGCCCGGAAAAGTCAGCATGATCAAGACCTCCTCAGTAATTTATGTATCTTCAGTGTACCGGTAATTTGGGATGATAAGGAGCTGGTGGCTCAACGTAGGTAAAATTGGGTTAAGCGTGGACCAACGACATTCAACCACTTTAGTACCAGCTCAGCTCAGCCAGGGGTATGCTATAAACAAGTAAAAGCGTGAACCATGAAGGGAGCGATGACCGTGAGGAAAAAGTTGATCATGCTGTTTATCATCATTGTGATTTTGATGGTGGCAATTACAGGGTGTCTAAACCTGGATGCGATCGGTCATGGTTACCAAGATGGTTGGAATAGTTTACCCGGGAAATAAACCTCAAGGAGGAGAAGAAAATGCTCAACAAGCTAAACCCAACTTACGTCTATGTAGCGCTCGTCGTGGCGGTATTAATTACCATGTTAGTGGGCCTGCTTGGCGGCGGTGCTAGTGGCTATCTGGAAGGTTGGAACACTTTTTAGGTCAGCAGAATTTTAGCAATGCGCAGGTAAACAATTGGTAACGGCGTTTGGACCGAGGCCAATTGTTTTTAGTTAACCGGTGAATGGGTTGGTGTTGTTAATTGAAAATTAAGTAACATTATTTGAATAAGTTCATTTTACCGTGCTATTTTTCTTTTTGAAAGCGATTTCCGCGAAGGGGAAGGGTATTGATGAATAAACAAAAGTTAATTGACGTGGGATGGGTCTTACTATGGCTCGCTATGCTCGGGGGCAACCTCTACCACCACCATTACGGGACTGTTTTGCTGTTAATTGGAGCGACGATTGGCTGGGCTGTGTTTGACCGGTACCGGGGACGGTGAAGGCCACTTAGCTTAGAGAACCCAAAAAGCGGCTGACGAGCGTTAAAAAGCTCATCAGCCGCTTTTTTCGGTTTACTTCAAATGTTGGGCCTTAAACTGGTGCAAGTTCGTGGTCGTAGGCGTTAAGTTTTGCCATTCCGTTGAGAGGAAGGCTTCGTTCATGTGGTAATGGGGTGCGGGTTGGGGATTGTCTAAGAAGGGAGCAATCCGGTGGTCGAAGTCGACCCACCCGGCCCAACCAATATGAATCGTATCGTTCATAAAGCCCGGCTTGCTGCCGGCGTGGGAGTAATCAATGATGTGATTAAACCCTTGGGCTTGCAATTGGAACTTGATCTTCTTGGCCGTTTGGTAGTACATCTGCATGTCCAGGCCGGTCTTTTGTTCCCACTTGGTGTTGACCGGGGTAATCATGAAGACGACGTTGGTGTTGGTCTTTTTCAGTTGGTTTAAGACCACTTGTAAGTCGGCGTACTCCGGACTCTTCAGGTAGGAGAAGTGCTTTTGTGAACCTTCAATATGCTTGGCGTGCTTAATCCGCTGGTCGTAAAAGCTGTTTAAGACGCCAAGGTCGTTGTTATTGGTGGCCTTGGCGTGCGCCTTGACGGCCTGGGCATAGAGCCGGTCGTAGTCATAGCGCTTAGGCAACAGTTTTTCCCGCGGCTGAATCCGCTTTTGGTAGTTGTCCTTTAAGAAGAAGCCGGAGAAGAGGTTGTCTTCGTGGGCTAAAAGGGCAATCCGGACCTTGATGTTGGCCCGTTCAAAGGCATTCAGCTGTTCACCCCGTTCAATCTTGTAAGCATAGCTGGCCACCGTCCCGCTGTCGCTGGTTAATTCGCCCAGGCGCTTGGCCGTGTAGCGGTCGTAAGGCGACTTAGGGTTAGCCTGGGCCAGCCAGACCAAGTTGGCGTAGGTCCCGTTGTAGTAACGAAAGGCATCCGGCATGACCCCTTTTTTGACGAACCACTGCGGCGAAATGACAAAGACGGCCTTCTTATTCTTCATTTGCGGGGCCATCATCGTCATGTTAAAGAGCTGGGGCAGGGATTGGGTCCCCCGCGAACCAAACATGAAGGGCCGGTAGTGGTGGTACTTGGCCGCCATCGTCGCGGGGTAGTAGCGGTCCATGCGGTTGAACTCACTGGAACCAAAGAAGGGAACGTAATTGGCCTTTTTATCGGCGAGGGCTTGGACCTTGATCGCCCGGTTCTTAAAGACGTTCGGGCTAAGGGAAACAGCCGCCTTTTGCAGGGTCGCCGGTGAGTTGTTGCTCTTCCACGGAATCGCAAAAACCACCAGGGCCAAGCCGGCGGCGATCAAGACTGGGCCAAAGATTGACCACAGCTTTTGCTTGTTAGTCATTTTGGAGTTCCTTTACCCGCGCTTCAATCTTTTCCACCGTGTTCCAAGCGTCGCGATCGAATTCGGAAACCGGCACTTGAATATCAAATTCGTCTTGCAAAGACAAGAGGAATTGGACGGTGGCCATTGAGTCGAGCATCCCATCGGCGTATAGGTCCATCGTGACATCGGCAAAATCGGCGGCGTCGCGACCAGTGGCTTGAGCTAAGAGTTCTTGAATTTGTGCTTGCATGAGTAATTCCTCCAAATTTTAAAGTGTGTTTGCAACAGCAGTGACTAGTGGTGACCAGGCACCACGAACCACAGCTTGTCCAAAAAGCCGCAGAAGACTAAGAAGGACAAGACGACAAAGTTAAAGGTAATAAAGCCGGCGACAAACTTAGTCCATTTGGTCGACTTAATCTTAAAGTGCTTGCGCTTGTAACGCAACCACCAATCGTTAACGACCAGGGCCAAGCCGTGCATGAAACCGTAGAGAATGTAATACCAGGTGACCCCGTGCCAAAAGCCCATCACCATCATGTTGAGCATGTAAGCGACGCTGGACAAGACATTCCGGTTTTTAAACCACTTCTTCTTGGTGGCCATAAAGACAAACCGCATGAAGATGTAGTCGCGGAACCAAAAGGACAGGGTCATGTGCCACCGGTTCCAGAATTCCTTGATGTTCTTGGCCAAGAACGGCTTGTTAAAGTTCATTGGCGTTTGAACGCCCATCAGATAGGAGATCGCCACGGCAAAAAAGGAGTAGCCGGCGAAGTTAAAGTAGAGGTGACCGGCATAGGTGTAAGCCACCCCCACGACCCACCAGGACAGGTGCGGCGCTGACAGCAGGGCCTGCTTGACCATGAAGGGGTACCAGAGTTGCCCAAAGAAGTAGTCGATCACGAATTCGTAGACAAAACCGATGAACAGGTATGGGACAGCTTTGGCCACCAGGTCCAGGTATTTCTCCCGGCTGGGCACTTGTTGATAGTCCTTGGCAAAACGCCGGTAGCGGTCGATTGGCCCGGACGTGATCGTTGGCATAAAGGCCATGAAGCGGACAAACTTCCACCAGTTTAAGTCCTTAACGACCCCATCGCGGGTTTCGATAATCGTCCCGGCGGCCCGGAAGGTTAGATAGGAAATCCCTAAGAAACCGAGCAGGGAATTGTGCCCGACCATCGCCGGGGAGAACTTCACGATGATGATGGGCAACAGTGATAGAAAAACGGCCAGGTAGAAGATCGCACTGGCATTTTGCTTTTGCCGGTAGTGAAAGTAGCTGATCACAATCACCGTCTGGTAGATGATGTAAGCGACCAAGGAGAAGGCCTGTTGGTAGCTTTGCCCATCAAACATTAAGAAGATGAAGACAAAGCTGACTAAGGCTTCGTACCAACTGAAGCGTTTGCCAAAGTACAAGCCGATCCCCAGCGGCAAGAGCGCCACTAACAAGTAAATAAAGTAAGTCGGCGTTCCATAGGCAGTGAAGTTAGGCAAATCTTGCATCCACGTCAACATTATTGGTTAGCCTCCGCAATGATTTGCTTGACGGCGATCTTACCGTTGGCCGACTTTGGGAAATGGTCGACGTAGACGAACTGGGTTGGCATCATGTAATCCATGATTTGATCCTTCAAGCTTAACCGGATTGCCTTCGTCAATTCCGCTGGGGTGGCGTAATCGTTGGCTTCGGCGATGACGTAGGCAATCAAGTGGGAAGCCTTGCCGTTTTTATCGTACTTTGGCACCGCGACGGCTTGCTTGACCAACGGGCTCAATTCCAAGCTGGAGCGGACTTCATCGAGCTCTACGCGGAAACCGTGCAGCTTGATTTGAAAGTCCATTCGGCCAATGATGTGGCGGACCCCGGCTTCATCGATAAAGCCGGCGTCGCCAGTCCGGTAGGATTGAACGCCGTTGACTTTAAAGAAGTTTTGGGCGGTCTTTTCCGGATTGTGCAGGTAGCCCTTGGCCACGCTGTCACCGGAAATGACGATTTCCCCGTGCACGTTCGGCGTGGTAATTGGTTGGTCGCCATCCCAAATTGAGGTCGTGACCCCGGGCTTGTCGACCCCGATCGGCAGCCGCTTCAGCGTTTCAGCCATTTCCTTGGTGATTTCACAGCTGGTAATTGCCACCGCTGCTTCGGTCGGCCCGTAGGTATTAAAGATCTTCACGGCCGGGAACTTGGTAAAGAGGCGCTTGACCGTTGAGGGGGTCAGTTCTTCCCCGCAAAAGACCATGTGGGTCAACTGCGGCATTTTTGCGGCGTTAAAATCCGGGCTGAGCAAGAGCATGTCCGCAAAGGACGGGGTCCCGACAAAGACGTTGAAGTCCAGGTCGGGCAAGACCTTAAAGAGTTGGCCAAAGTTTTGGACCGTTGCCAGGGGGACCGCTTTGATCGTGGATCCCGTTAACAGGCCAACCAGCCAGTAGAAGTGGGAAATATCAAAGGAGAAGGGCGCTTGGCCCAAGTACTTGGTCGCCGTTGGCAGGTTGAAGTCCGGGCCCATCATCCAGTCGGCAAAGGATTGGATGTTGTCATGGGTGACTTCGACCCCCTTCGGCGAGCCCGTCGTCCCTGACGTAAAGAGGATGTAGAAGGTGTCATCACCGTTTAAGGCGTGGGTTGGCGTGTAAGTGGCCGGGGTCGTCATGATCTGGCGCAGGTCCGCTTTAGTCAAGATTTGCCCAGTAAAGTCCACGTCGTTAGCCGGGAAGTCATCGATGGCGACCACGAGTTGGGGTTGGGCCGTCTGGATGATCGATTGCAACCGCGGCAAAGCGGTGCCGACTTCGACCGGAATGTAGGGATGGCCGGCCTTAGCGCCCCCGATAAAGCCGGCGGCCATTTCAAATTGGTGATCCCCGTAGTAAAGAATCGGGCTGCCCGGCGCAATCGTTGACTGTTGGTCCAGCCAGGCCGCAAAGGCATTAGTATAAGTCAGTAAATCTTGGTAGGTATGAGTTGTGCCTAATTCATCGTAGGCAACCTGGGTCAAGTTGGCTTGAGCCACTTGATCCAAGCGGGTAATCAGGTTGTTAGCCATGGTGGTTTCCTTTCCTTAGAACTCGTTGTAAATAAAGGGCGCTTGGCCGACGCCGAAGTAACCGTAGAGGTAGATCAGCAACATTAAGACCAGAAAATATAAGAGCGTCCGAATGGCAAACGAGGCCTTCGGGTGGTCTTTAATGACCTTCATTGTTGGTGTCCTTTCTTTTTTAAATCACGCTTTAGTCTAGCGCAATTCCAAGCGTTGGTTGCAAAAAAAGCAAAAGTTAACCGAATGTTAAACACTCGGGTAAAGTCTTCTGAATTTTACAATAAAGTTACGGGAAGTGCAAAAAAGCTGAAAAATTATTAGTGCCGACCAGGGGCAATGATTTTTCACGAACAAATCAGAACACCTGTGTGGTATAATAGAACGGACAAACCAGCTTCAAAAAAGAAAGGACGGATACCGATGCGCTTTTTACACACGGCCGACTGGCACCTCGGGAAAAAATTAAACGGCTTTGATTTAGCCGCCGACCAGTGGACCATGTTTAAACAGATTGAAAACGTGGCACTGACCGAAAAAGTCGATGCCCTCGTGCTGGCTGGCGATTTGTTTGACCGGGCGGTCCCCAGTGAAGCGACGGTCGATCAGTTGAAGAAAATGTTGGCTCAGCTGAATTTGGTTGATCGCTTCCCGATTTTGGCGATCAGTGGCAACCATGATTCAGCGCCCCGCTTGGGGATGGCCAGCGCGTGGTACCGGGCCCACGGTTTGTATTTGGTGACCGAATTTGCCCAGGCCTTTGAGCCGATTGTCATTGGCGACACCCAATTTTTCTTGTTGCCCTACTTTACCTTGCAAGCGGCGCGCAATTACTTTGCCGATGAGCAGCTTCGCGATTTAAATCAGGTGATGGCCAAAGTGGTAGCGACGATGCAGGCCCAGTTTGCCCCAGACAAGCACCATGTCTTGGTTGCCCACTTCTTTGCGGCGGGCAGCCAACGAACGCCCGCTTCGGAAACCATGATTGAAGTAGGGGGCCTGGCGGCGGTTGACGTCGCCTTATTGGCCCCGTTTGACTACGTGGCGTTGGGCCACTTGCATAATCCCCAGGCCCTCAAGACCAAGCGGGTGAAATACAGTGGTTCGCCCCTGAAACTGTCAGCCAGTGAAGCGACGATGACCAAGGGAGTGCGCTTAGTCGACCTGGCTACAGACGAGGTGCGGTGGCAGCCGTTGCCCCAGCACCCGGACCTGGTGAAAGTGACGGGGAGTTTCGCTGAATTAACGGCGCCCGAGCAAGTTGCGGGGATTGACCGGGAAAATTATTATTTACTGACGCTGACCGATCAAAACGAAATTCCCGATGTCATGGCCAAGTTGCGCGAATTTTATCCCCGCATCCTCAGTTTGCATTTTACCCGGCAGTTGAACCAACCGGCGGTGCAAACCATGCACAACCTGACGGAAAAGTCACCACTGGAGCAACTAGCCGCGTTTTATGAACAGACAACCGGTCAGCCGTTGACCGCCCGCCAACAAAAGTGGGCGGCGGAAGGGTTAGCAAAGATTAAGGGGGAAGACGATGCGACCACTCAAGCTTGAATTAACCAACTTTGGCCCGTACCCACACAGTGTGATTGACTTTCGTCAGTTTGATGAGGCCCCGCTCTTTTTGGTTACCGGGCCGACGGGGAGCGGTAAGACGACGATTTTTGACGCGATGGTCTATGCCCTCTTTAATGAAACAACGAACAACCAAGACCGGAATGCCGCGGCCTTACGGGCTGATTTTGCCCCCGCCGATGCCGCCACGGCGGTGAAATTCACCTTTGAACATGCGGGCGTGGTCTACACCCTTACCCGGACGCCGAAGCAGAAATTGAAAAATAAGCAGGGACGCCTTGTGGAACGCGCGGCCAAGGTTAGCTTAACTTACGAACGGGCGGGTGAAAGCCAAACGTTGACCCGGATCAGTACGGTTGACAAATTTATTGTCGATTTGCTGCACTTGACCAAAGAACAATTTAAACAATTGGTACTCTTGCCGCAGGGGCAATTTCGTCAGGTCCTGGCTTCTTCAAGTACGGAGAAAGAGGCTTTATTGGAAGAATTATTCGCTACTGGTTTATACCAGCAATGGGCCCAAGCGTTAAAGGAACAATTGGCTCACCAAGAGGCCACGCTGAAAACCCAAAACCAGAAATTAGCCTTGCTCAAGCAGGCCGTTCCACAAATCGATGCGACCTTGCCCACCCCAACTTGGCAGGCCCAAGCCCAGCGCCAGGTGACCGCCCAAACCACGGCCTTGGCTGATATTTCCCGGGAAATTGCAGCGGCGCAAACAGCCGTCCAGACGGCCAACGCGCAGTTGCAACAGGCCCAAAGCGTCCAAGCCGACCAAGCGGCCTTGGCCAAGCTAACCGCGGCGGCCACTCAACTCACCGCCCAAGCGCCCCACATTCAGCACCGGCAGCGGCAGTTACACGCGTTGCAATGGTACCAAAGACAACAAACCACCTATTTAAAGTGGCAAACGGCCCAGCAGGATCTGGTGGCGGCCCGGGCTGCCCGTCAAACTGCCCAGACCGCCCGAGCAGAAGCAGTTCAGGCGCAACAAACTGCTGAGCAAGCAGCGCAGACTTTGGCGGCCCAAGCGCCAACGATCGAACAACAGCAAGCCCAGCGGCTAACTTTGACCAGCCAGTTGCCAGAATTTGAGGCCCAGGCCCGCTTGCAAGCGCAAGTAGCAACTCAACAACGGCAGGTTGAGCAGCTGACGGCCCAAGTCGCGGAGTTAACGACGCAACGTGACCAGCAGCAAGCCCAGCAAGCCCAGCTGACGGCGGCCGTGGCGCGCGCGGACGCGATCAATGCGCAGGCCGTCGCGGTGGAGCGCCAGACCAACGAGCTCCAACAAACCACCGCGGCCCTAACCCGGGTACAAGAGCAACAAACCACGCTGACGGCGGCGGAAGCTAAACTGCAAACGGCCCGCCAAACGGCCCAACAAACGGCGGCAGCGCTAGCGACGGCGCAAGCCACGTTGAAAACCCAAAAGGATGCCTACGCGCGGGCCGCGATTCGCCGCTTGGCGGCTGATCTGCAGCCGGGGACACCGTGTCCGGTTTGTGGCAGTCGCGACCACCCACACCCGGCGCCGGCGGTCGCCAGTGGGGAGGAGGTAACCGCGGAAATGGTCGAAGCCGCCGAAACGGCGGTTACGGCCGCAATCCAAGCCGCCAGTCGGGCCGCTAGCCAGGTGAGCCAACAGGAACAGCAAGTCGAAACTGGTCGGGACCAATTAAACCAGCAGTTGACGGCCTTGGCCCAGCAATTGGGGGTCGCCGCTGAGTTGCCAACCGTGGCGGCTGCCGTGGCCAAGGCGCAGGATACGCTTACCCAGACCCGGGCGACGTTGGAGCAAGAGCAAGCTGCCGTGGCCCAAGCTAAGCAGGACTTACAGGCGCTGAGCACCCCGTTGGAACAAACCACCACGGACCTGGCCACCCAGACCGATCACTTGCGCGCAGCGCGGGAAACTTTGGCGGCGCAACAGGCGCAGTTGCAAGCGCAAACGGCCCGGTTAGGGGAGCGCACGTTAGCCGAAGTGCAGGCGGAAATTGAACAGTTGACCACGCGGCTGCAAACCTACCACCAAGCGGTCACGCAGAACCAAGCGGCGCTCACGCAGGCCAAGCAGGACCAAGCCGTAGCCCAAACCCAGCTGGCGGCGGCTGATAAGCAAGTCACGGCCGCTCAGGCGGTCAGTGAACAGACTCAGGCCGCCTTACAAACGGCCTTGGCTGCCTTTGATCCGCAGTTGACCTGGGATTTCTGGGCCCAGGCCCAAGCTGATTTAAGCCAGCAGGCCACTTGGCAAGCCGAAGTGGACGCCTACCGACAACAGCAAGCCGCCAATGCTGCCCAGCAAAAGCAGCTGCAAGCGCGCTTAGCCCAGGCGAAGGACACCGTGGCAGTTGCAACGGCTAAAGCAGCGCTAAAGGCGGCCGAAGTCACCCTTGCGGACCGTCAGGCGGCCAAGGGGCAACAAACTGAGCAATTGGCGCAGCTGCAAGCCACCCTCAAGAAAGTGGCGACTGTAGTCAAGGCCCAAGCGGCGCAACTTGAGGAACAAACGGAATTGAATACGTTGGTGCAAGTAGTTACTGGCAACAGCACCACCAAACTCAGTCTGCCCCGGTACGTCTTACAGACCTACTTTAGCCAGGTCTTGACGGTTGCCAACCAATATTTGCTGAAGCTGTCGGAGCAACGGTACAGCTTTAAATTGGATGAACAGGTTGGCAAGGGCCGGGGACAGAAATGGTCAGGGTTGGAAATCAATGTGCACGATAATCAGGTGGGGCAAGACCGCAGTGCGCGGACCCTGTCGGGCGGGGAAAGTTTCCTTGCCTCACTATCGTTGGCCCTGGGCTTGTGCGAAGAAATTCAGCGCCAAGCGGGCGGGGTCCAGATTGACGCCCTCTTTATTGATGAAGGTTTCGGTTCGTTGGATCAAAATGCCTTGCAGACGGCCTTAAACGCCCTCTTGGAGATTCAGGGCCACCGGATGATTGGGGTGATCAGTCACGTGACGGAAATGAAGGAACAAATTCCTGATCAATTGGTCGTCCACAGTCATGATGGCCGGAGCACGGTCAGCTACCGGCACGCTGATTAGCGAAAAATCTGGGGAAAAAAGATTGCAGTGGCGCCTTAAATCAACTACAATAACTGTCAGAAAATGAAACACGCAACGGGCTTTAAGTAGGTGGGCAGAGAGCTCCCGGTTGGTGAAAGGGAGATGCCGAAACTCCGGCCCGGTAAAAGTGGGCGGGTAATGCCGCACGGACAATGGCCGTTATCCATTTTGAGGGTGCTTAATTAAGCAAACTTGGGTGGTACCGCGGAAATGGAGTCATTTCGTCCCAATGATGGATGGAATGGCTCCTTTTTTAGTTGCTGACGAAGGTAGAGGAGGAAATACTATGCTGGATTTAAAGAAGATTCGTCGCGAACCGGACTGGTTTAAAGAAAAGTTAGCCACCCGGGGGGTCAAGCCGGAAGCTATTGATGAAGTTTTAACCTTGGATGCCAAGCGGCGGGAACTCTTACAGGAAACGGAAGCTTTGAAGGCCCAACGCAACGAAGCGTCCAAAAAGATCGGGGAAGCCAAGCGCAACCACGAATCGGCCGACGAAGCGATTGCGGCAATGCAAAAGATCGGGGGGCAAATCAAGGCCTTAGATGAACAAGTGGCCCAAAACGATGAAGTCTTATTTGACAAGCTGGCCCACTTGCCAAACGTGCCCCACGAAGGGGTTCCGGTCAGCCTGACCGAAGATGGCGCCAAAGAAATGCGTAAGGTTGGCGAAATTCGCCACTTCGACTTTGAACCGAAGCACCACTGGGATATCGGGGAAAACCTGGGGATCCTCGACTTTGACCGGGCGGCGAAGGTTTCTGGCGCTCGCTTTGTCTACTACGTCGGCTTAGGGGCCCAATTGGAACGGGCGGTCTACAACTTCATGTTGGATGAACACATGAAGGAAGGCTACACGGAAATGCTGCCACCATACATCGTGAATGCCCACGCGATGTACGGGACGGGGCAATTCCCGAAGTTTAAAGAAGATGTCTACCAAGTCAACGGTGAAGACATGACCTTGATTCCAACGGCCGAAGTCCCGCTGACCAACTACTTTGGCAATGAAGTGATCCCAGCCGAAAAGCTGCCGGTTTACGTCACGGCCTTGACGCCAAGTTTCCGTTCTGAAGCTGGTTCGGCAGGTCGCGACACCCGGGGCTTGATCCGGATGCACCAATTCAATAAGGTCGAAATGGTGAAGTACACCAAGGCAGACCAATCTTGGGACGAATTGGAAAAGATGACGGCCAACGCCGAAAACATCTTGCAAAAGTTGGGGCTGCCGTACCACGTGATTACCTTGACGACGGGGGACATGAGCTTTACGGCGTCAGAAACGCACGACTTGGAACTGTGGATGCCGGCCCAAGGTAAGTACCGGGAAGTTTCTTCCTGCTCGAACTGCCTGGACTTCCAAGCCCGGCGGCTGCACATGCAATACCGCGATGAAAACGGTAAGTTACAATACGTCCACACCTTAAACGGATCGGGCTTAGCAGTCGGCCGGACGGTAGCGGCCATTTTGGAAAACTACCAAAACGCCGATGGTTCGGTCACGATTCCGGAAGTCTTGGTTCCATACTTCCACGGGATTACCAAGATCACCAAGGAAAACGCGGTGCCATTTAACCGCCAAAAATAA
>NHCFJ02800__coassemble_1583_pt1 | contig 33398 bp, 29 predicted proteins | sample NHCFJ02800__metabat2_low_PE_008 | metagenome-assembled genome bin NHCFJ02800 | reverse complement strand
ACTTACTTGACACCGGTTGAGTAAGTAGAAGGCATTTATTTCAAGCCGTAGGTATAGTGATTTAATCACTTAAGGCTTGTTATAAATGCCTTCTTTTTTGAAATTGATTCAAATAGGAGGATGCAAAATGGCAAAGGTAAGAGTATTAAATGCGCAAAATATTAGTCATCTTTTGGATATGCCAGCGGTGATCAACGCTGTTCAGGACGCGTACCAAGAAAAGTCAGCAAAGACCGGTGAGATATGGCCAATGGTGTACCACGCCTTCAGTGATATGGCTGATATGGACATTCGCTCTGGGGTACTTCAGCCTAAGCGCATTTTTGGTAACAAGCTACTTGCCTGGTTTGGCAATAATGCCCAGCAAAACTTACCAGAATTGAACGGCTTGGTAACGCTCTACAGTAGTGAAACCGGAGAGCCAGTTGGCATTATCAATGCACCAGCACTAACGGGCTACCGGACCGGTGCCGCTGGGGCGGTTGCCAGTCGGGCACTTGCCAATCCACACAGTGATACCCTTTTGATGGTTGGTGCCGGGGGGCAAGCCTTGTATCAGATCATGGCGCAATTATGTGTATTGCCCGAAATCACAACGGTTGAAATTTATGACCCAATGAATCAAAAGAATGCTGAAAGCTTTGCTCGAGAAGCCGAAAGTCGGTTGACGGAGCTGTTTAGTCAAAACATTCAAGAGAATGAACCATCGATTGCGGTAAAGATTGAAAAACGGTTATCAACAGTCAAGTTTGTTACAGTTAGTGATTTAGCGGCAGCAGTCAAGGATGCTCAGGTGATTGTCACCGCAACGCCATCAACCAAGCCATTAATCAAAGCAGAATGGGTTCAAGCTGGTACGCATATTAACGCGATTGGTGCTGATATGGCAGGTAAACAGGAACTGGATACAGCAATTTTTGCTCATGCTGCAGCTTATGTTGATGATTTAGAACAGGCTACCACAGTTGGTGAGACGAAGAATCCAATTAAGACAGGTTTTTTAAAGAAAGCTGATGTTCATGAGATTGGCGCTGTTCTTACTAAGCAGGCACCCGGTCGCCAAAATGATAAGCAGATTACTGTATTTGACAGTACGGGAATTGCCTTACAAGATTTGGAAGCCGCAAACCTGGCTCTACAGCGGGCAAGTAATCATCATGTTGGAACAACAATTGAATTATAGAAAAGGAGTGTTTTCTGATGAAGATTAAAGATTTTGGCGTTGAACAATGGATGAACGAGTACGAAACCAAGGCTAAGTATAATCTTGGCGAAACGTGTGTATCCCCGTTTAGTATCCATACCTTACTTGCGACAATTGGGGTTGATGAAAAGGAGTTTACTAACCAATTAGTTAATACGCGGTTAACCTATGGTGCTATTGAAGGAGCTATTCCGTTGAAAAAGGAAATCGCTAAGCTCTATCAAAATTTGACTCCCGAGGAAATCGTTACAGAACATGGTGCAATTGGGGCCAACAATCTGGTGCTAAATACCATTGTTTCTGCCGGTGATGAAGTTATTGCGGTTACACCAACCTATCAACAATTACAGTCAATCCCAGAGGCGCTAGGCGCAGCCGTTAAACTTCTGCCATTGAAACGAGAGAACGACTACTTGCCAGATGCGGAAGAGTTGAAGTCATTGGTTACGCCAAAGACCAAGTTAATTGTCATCAATAACCCCGATAACCCAACTGGCTCCTTAATGAGTAAGGAGGGATTGATGACCATCATTAAGATTGCTAAGTCAGTCGGTGCTTACGTGATGTGCGATGAGGTTTACCGTCACCTGACCCAAACCGATGATTACTCACCATCAATCATTGACCTTTATGACAAGGGAATCTCCACTAGTAGCTTCTCTAAAGTCTTCTCATTAGCTGGTTTACGGTTAGGCTGGATTGCTACCCATGATCGGCAGTTAATACGTGATTTTCTGTCACACCGTGATTACGCAACAATCAGCTGTGGTCGGTTAGATGAATTAGTAGGTACCGTTGCCCTTCAGCATCAGAACGTCATTATCAAACGGAATCGGGGGATCATTCGTAAGAACCTTAAGATCCTGGAAGATTGGGTAAACAGTGAACCACATATTTCATGGCTGAAGCCAAAGGCCGGTACAACCACTCTGCTGCACTATGACTTAGATATTCCTAGTGCTGAATTCTGTGACCGTTTGATGAAGGAATATCATACACTCCTGGTTCCAGGTAGCTGCTTTGATATTGAGCATTCTGCACGGATTGGTTATGCCTTTGAAAGCGAACATTTGAAGAATGGCTTGGCCGAAGTCAGCAAGTTCTTGAAAGAACTGAAATAGTTCAGTTTGAGTAAGGGAGGAGGCAGAAATGAAAGAAAAAACAGGCTTGGGTCGAGGCGAATTGATTGCCCTAATCGTTGGCTCATCGATTGGTCCAGGAGTTTACGGGATTTGTAGTGATCTTGCAACTGCCGCGGCGCCTGGCCCGGCTCTAATTGCATGGTTAATCTGCGGAATTGGAGCATTTTCTCTAGTCTTATCATTGAATAACTTATTAGCTAAGCGCCCTGATCTTTCTGCAGGGATCTTCAGTTATGCTGGTGAAGCATTTGGCCCATTAGGTGAGTTTATGAGTGGCTAGGGTTATTGGCTTTCGACTCATTGAAGAAAGTTGAAGATCATCTGGAAAAGGTTATAAAAGAACTCAATCCAAACAAGGTAAAGTCACAAACTGAATATGAATGGGTCAAACCCATTTTGATGGCTAATTAGTATAAAAAGCAACGGTCCAACGTGAACTACTCGTTCGGAATGAGCGAGCTTTTAGAAACAGCGGACCGTTGCTTTTTTATTAACTTTACATAATTTTAAGGCCATTATTTAAGCACGGCACTAGCCGCCAATTCATCAAAGAAGTGGAAGAACGCCTCCTTATCCGCCTTCGTCACTAACGTCATTGGCGTCCCTTGGGGATCACGTTCGGTCCGCCCAGCGGCTGGGCCGTCAACTCGCGCAATCGAAGCGGTCTTTTCCGTTTCTACCAATTCTGGTTTGAGTGCTGATAACGTCGTCAACACATCCCAAAGATAGTAAACCGAGTTGGCTTCGTAAGACAAGACCAAAGAATAACCTTGGCCGATTAAGTCAAAGGCAGGTTCTTGCCGGCGAGACGCCCAGTACATTTGTAATTCTTGCGTAAGGGGGATTTCTTCGGTACTTTCTAAACCGACCATTTGAATATCCAATTTTGATTGCCAAACCCGGGCTACCGCTTCAGGATCCCAAAAGGCATTCCATTCGGCGGTTCCATCAAAGCCGGGTTCCAACACATTCCCATGTCCATCCAGCGAGCCGCCCATCCAGTAGAGTTTCTCAATTTTGGTTTCGATTGATGGATCAGCATCTAGGGCCAAGGCTAAATCAGAAATTGGCCCCGTCATGATTAAAGTCACTGGACCATCTGCCGCCTGAATTTTTTCAATCATGTCTAAGTGGGCTGGCAATGGGGCCTCTGGCGTTCTAATGACGCCGGGTTCATTTAAGATGGGGAAGTGGTTAAAGGCAAACGAACTTAAGCGCCACTCCTTTGGGAATTGATGATGCGCCCGGGCAACTGACTTGGCAACGCTTAATTGGTCGCCCCGGCGGTTAAACCGATCAATGATTTTCCGAGAAGCTTCGGCCGCCGGTTCTAAATAGCCGTCGGCATCAACAACCCCGACCCCTAATAGTTTGACATCAGGGGCTTGTAGTAACAACAATAAGGAAATTAAATCATCAACGTTTCCATCGTGATTAAAATAAATGTTCTTCATTTGGGGTTCCCTCCAAGTGATTTTCTACAATTATAACCCAATCCAGCTGTTAAAACCAACTTTAAACTTAAAAACACACAAAATGTTCGTTGTTCAAAAAACGATAGGAGTTTTAACGATTTTATGTTTACATAATTTCCGAAGTGTTACCCAAAGTCGATTTTATCCAGCATATGTTCTCGACTGACTTGGTCTAAGCCGAGGTAAGCTAACGTCATGGCTTCGCTGGAATGATTCAATAATTGCATGACCAAACCAATGTTGTAATTAGACTGGACATAAACCCGGTAAGCACCGGTTTTGCGCATGGTATGGGTCCCTAAGTAATTTAGATCCAACAAGCGCCCAACCTTGGCCATAATTTGGTAAAACTGGCGCTCATCAATATGCTTTTGCGGGCGGGTGGTTGAAGGGAACAACCACGGCGTTTGGTTTTCTAAGCGCTGCCGCTTCAACCATTGTTGGTAAATAACCAAATCATTCATGACTGGTTTTAGATACAGGGTATTTTGTTTACCAGTTTTTTTGTCAGTAATGTAGGCCCGTTCGCGAATGGCCCCGTAGTCGTCAAAAACATCCGCTTGCTTGAGCCGTAAAACGTCACTGACCCGTAAGAGGGTCGCTTTGCCAACTTGAAAAATCGTATAGTTGCGCTGGCCGGCTTTAAAATTATGGAGCAGGGTATCTTGGACTTGTGCAAGGACTTCTTCACTTTTGATCGGTAAAACGAGTTGTTTCATGGGTAAAATCGGCCCCTTTTTAATGGTGTTATTTTATCGATATTTACAATAATAACACATCTTAATTTTGATACCAAATAAAGCCTTGATTTAATAGGGATCGTGAAGTGTTATTTTATAGAAATAACACTTCGTAAGTGAGTTAATTGTCATTACCGGCGTCAAAAGGTGGCCCTATTCTGATTTTACGCTCAGCTGCATTTTCATTTGACTAGTCGGGGAGTTGGTCAGCTAGCTGCAGCTGAACGCGAATTTAGTTACCCGACCAATTTTGTGGAGCAATGGCTGGCCGGTAAGTCATATCGATTTTACCTTTGATTTATTATGTAAACTTAAACAGCTAAAAAAAAACAACGATCCGCTAACGACCAGATCGTTGTTTACCTTAATTAGTGAAAGGTCACCGGTTTGTGATACTTCTTCATTAGATGACGAAGCGAGGCCCGGTGATGATGCTCAAATTCAAGATCGGTAAAATCATAGGTGAGGTGGGTTCGATCAATCACCCCAATATAGTGGGTATAGTCGTCATGCCCTTCCAGTGGCTCCATTTGAACTCGTTCGAGAATTTTCCGGCCTAATAAGATCCCATCCCGGTGATCAGGCACCGGTTGTTTAGCCAAGGTTAACGCTGTTCGTAAGTAGCGGTTTGAAGGCGTCCGGGTGACCGGTAGGCGTTTAGGAAAAGCTGCCAAGCGTTCCTTAGTTGGTTCGCCCCCTACGAGGTGCGTCAACTTGGCTTGATGTTGTTCAATTGCCGGCGCATTAGTTAAAATGCCCAGGGGCGCCTTTTTAAGGCTTAATTGCTCATTGGTAGGTTCAATTAAATAGGTACCAGTATCATCACTTAAAATCCAATGAAAGGGATGGATAATATCATGATCGTACCATTGCTGGGCAATAATCGCCAGCCGGTCCAAATTGTCTGCCACTTCAGCTACTGATTGGTGTTGGGTGAGCAGCCAGGTAATTACATCTTGGGGGGTCAGGTTCAACCGGTAAAATTGGGGCGTTTCATAATACTGAACTTGGCCCGGAAAGTACAATTCGGCACACGCTAACCCGGCCTCGTTAACCCCATCCCCAATCAGGTAGTGCCCATCGGCCAGGCGCATCCCGCCCAATACCGCATATTTGCTGGTAAGAAATTGTTCACTAGGCCGAACTTGCCATGCAAAACCGGCCGGGACGTAAGTTAAGCGCCAAGGGGTGGCTTTGAGGGGGAAATCCATGGTCCGCCCAAAATAAGCGTTATCTTGGCGATCCTGATAAGTAATTGCAGTACACATATTATCCTTCTTCCTCTGGTTTACTGATTTTAGCCAAGGCCGCTTTTTGCACGGACTGATCAACGTGGGTATACAAATCGGTGGCTGACGTGCCTTTTTGACCTAATTGTTGTGCAACTAAAACTTGATCCTTGGTAACTTCATATAATTCCGACGCCAAGGTATGGCGCAGCTTATGGGGCGTTAACGGGCGGCCAAACGCAGTCGAATATTTTTTAACCAAGCGTTCAATTGAGTTGGCACTGATCCGGCGGGTCTCGCCGTGATAATTCGTTAAAAAGAAGGCCACGTCCTTTTTAAGCGCGTGGTAGCGTGCTGCCCGGATTTGTTGATATTGGGTTAAGTAGGGCATTACCCACGGTGCGATCGGAATACTGTCCTTTTGCCCCCCTTTCCGGGTGACATCCAGCATTTTTTGTTGCCAGTTTAGGTCCGCTAAGTTAACGTTGGCCGCTTCCGACACGCGAATTCCCGTTCCCAAAATTAAAGCAATAATCGCCAGGTCGCGTTCTTGATTAATCATAAAGGAAGCTTGTGCGCGTTTATCACATTTTTGGGGATATTCCTGGGCAATAAAGGTCAAAAAATCAAACTTTAACTCGCCCCGATACATATGCGAAGCTAACGCGTGGGCCCGGTAATTTAAGGTCTGCGTACTATTGAGCGACGGAATTTTTAACATTACGTTCCGCTCAAAATACGGTTCCCCATCATTATTGTCAGCCGTGATCGTCAGAAACTTAAATAGGGACCGTAGCGCATTTAAAGAACGGTTGATTGAAGTTGCCGAATTGGCGCGTCCTTGGGCGTTCTTGGTATGCTTTAAATCATCAATGTATAGCATGATGTCTTCCCGACGCAAATGGGCCAACTCAGTGGTCGCAATCCGTTGATTATCCGTCGCATGACTGATCTGGTTGGCACGCAGCCAATTAAAAAAGCGGCGGAATTCGGTTAAATATTGGTAAGTGGTTGTCATCGCCAAATTGGTCCCCCGGTAGTAAGCCATTACGTAATCGGGCAGGGCCGCTAATTCTTGCTGGATTAATTTCCGATAGCGATCAGCTTCCATCTTATCACTTCTTTCATGGGTTTTCGTTCATTCTATCATGTTTTCAGGGCAGTTCAAAAAAATGCCGCCGTTCTTTTCAATCAATTGAATGATTATACGAATTAGCGACGTTTCGACACAACCAGCGATTAATTATGCTATAATTGTGTATAATTTTTGTAATTGAATCGCTTGCGTAAGGTTGCTAAAATAAAGGTATGAAAACGGTTTAATAAATAATGGAAACGGAGGGCTTCGTATGAATACCACGACCCAAACCCCAACAGTAACGTCAACCTGGCAAATTTTAGCAACAACCCAAATTACCATCCGGCCCGTCACTGCCAACCATACTGATCTGACAACACTCCAAGCTATTGCTGCCGAAAGCTTTACGGCAACTTTTGCTCCCTATAACGATGTCCGCAGCATTACCGAGTACGTCGTCAATAATTACCAGTTGCCGACTTTACAAGCCGAAGTAACTGCGCCAACCTCCGCCACGTTTTTCTTAGAAGGAAACGGCCAACCGCTTGGTTACCTGAAGCTAAACTGGGGCCCAACCCAAACTGAACCAAATTTCCCGGGGGCCATTGAAATTCAGCGCATTTACCTCTTACCAGCCGTTTGGGGGCAGGGGTTGGGCCACCATTTGATGGATTTTGCGCTTACGTACGCTCGGACGCACCATTTTAACCAAATTTGGTTGGGAGTGTGGCAAAAAAATGAGCGGGCCCAGCATTTTTACGCGCGGTATGGTTTTCAGCCAGTCAGCACTCATTGCTTTTGGATGGGGGACCACGAACAATGTGATGACTTATTACTAAAGGAACTTTTTTGATTTTTGTTGCAAATGCAACTATTTGCGGTAAACTAGTACTGAAGGGGGGATGAGATGGCAACCATTGTACGACAGATTGGAACGATTGCCAGAGCGCTGGATTCCATTGCAAACGTGGAATTCAAACAGCACCAGCTGGCCCGGGGGCAGTATCTTTACTTGGTCCGAATTGCCGAGCACCCCGGTATCATTGCAGAACAATTGTCAAAAATGTTAAAAGTTGATCGGGCAACGGTTTCCCGGGCCATCGCCAAGCTTGTCCAATGTGGCTTGGTAAATCGGCAAACTGCTCCAGACAACCAAAAAGTAAAGCATCTCTATGTTACTGAACTGGGGGCGCAACAAGCGGCGTTTATCCAACGGGAAAACGCATACTCGGAACAAATTGCCCGCCAAGGGCTTTCGGCAACCGAAAGTCAACAGTTAACCCAACTATTAGCCCGGGTCGTTGAAAATATCAGTGCCGACTGGGACCGGGTTAAAGCCGGTGAACACCGGCAGTACTAGCAATAAAAGAGGAGAGAATAAGGAAGAAATGTTAAAGGTCGTAGGTTTATCAGGTTCGGTCGCGGGGTCCCAAACAATCACCACCATGCGCGAAGTCGAAAAAGAAATTGGCCGGACCTACGGGACAGAAGTTAACTTTAAAATGTTAGATTTACGCGATTATCAGCTTCAAGCTAGCGATGGACGTGATTTCCATGAGTATGATGGTGATACCTACCAAGTCGCAACCACGTTGGCAGCGGCTGATGCAATCATTGTGGGGACGCCCATTTTTCAAGGGTCAATTCCAGGGGCGCTAAAAAATGTCTTTGACTTATTACCGGAAGATGGCTTTCGGGGTAAAGTGATTGGGACGGTAGTCAACGCGGGATCACCGCGCTTCTTTTTGGCTGCCGAATACCAACTAAAACCGGTGCTGACGGCGATGAAAGCCGAAGTAATCAGTAATTGCGCTTTTGTTGAAGCCCGTGAGATTTACCGAACAGAAATTATTGAAGACGCGACAAAGCACCGAATTGACAAGGTCGCTCGGCAAACCGTCGCGCTAGCCCAATTTTTGCAACAACAGGAATCATAAAGGAAGGTAAGCAATGTTAGAAGCAGTAACGATTGACCAAAGTTTTTTTGACACTTTCCCTGGCGCGCAAGTTAATATCTTGATTGCCAATGGCATTGACAACCACAACGCCACCCTGAGTGAGGCTGAACGGCGCAAGATGTTGCAAACGGCCATGGATCAAGCCGAAAGCTTTTTAGGTGCCGCGCAGTTCAGTAAAAACCCCGTGGTAGCCGAATGGCGGACCGCCTACCAAGCTTTCAAAAAGAAGAAAGGGGCCCGGGCCTCGATTGAAGCCCTGCTAAAGCGAATTGACCAAGGTAAGGAGTTAACCCCAATCGATCCGTTGGTCGATATTTATAACTGCGTTTCCATTACCAATGGGGTTCCCGTCGGAATTGAAGACCGGGACAAAATCCAGGGCACTATGCACTTGGGATTGGTTGAAGAAGGGTTGCCATTCCAACCTGTCGGTGCCGATAAAGATGAACCAACCTTAGCTGGGGAGATGGCTTGGTATGATGAGCAAGGTGCCGTTTGCCGGTGCCTCAACTGGCGGGATGCCCAACGAACGATGCTGGATGAAACTTCACAAAATATCGTTGCGGTCATCGAATCGGTAACTCCGGACCAAGCAACCCGGGCCAACCAGGCTATGACGCAATTGGCCGAACAAATCGAACGGTATTTTGGGGTTGTCCCAGTACACAATGTGGTTTTAACGGCCGCTGAACCGACGGTCAAAGTAGCAGATTAACGGAGGGATCAGCTTTTGCGCTTAATTATTACTGATCAAGCCAGTCAAGCGATTATTAAGGAATTAGCACTGCAAGCTGATGACGGGGTCCGTTTCTTCGGCAAGCAAGTTCCGGGGCAACCAGTTAATCATGACCATAAGCAAGGGTACGCCAAGGATAATCATCCGGTTCGCCCCATCATTCATGTCCACAAAGATGCGATTGATTATCACATTAACTTTGCGGATGCTTGGTTTTTTGGCAGTCACGATTGTTTAATTGATTACGATGAGGCCGAAGGGGTGATCTTTACCTTCCCCGATGCCCCGGACGGTATTTCCAGCGCCTCGATTGATTACGAACGTTTCTTACAATAATAAAATTGCGAATAAAGTGGAGAGCTGTGGGGGCTCTCCACTTTTTATATACAGTCTAAAAATTATGTTAAGTTAATCGAATCTGAAAAATTTATATCTGCATAAAATCAACCATTTTCTTTCGCCTTAAATCTCACTATTTGCCTAGTCCATCAGCTCTTTATCCTAATTTAAGCCGGCAAACAACTTTACTTTTTAATGTATAAAAATAACAATTCTCTCCTTTAGGTTGCATGGATATCCAATTAGCTCTATAATGCATAACAATCCATCGAAAATGAATGATAAAGGAGCGAGGAAAATGGCAAAAGACAAGGTTGTATTAGCTTACTCCGGTGGTTTGGATACCTCGGTTGAAATTGCATGGTTGAAGAATAAGGGATATGACGTGATTGCCGTGTGTATTGACGTGGGTGAAGGGAAAGATTTGGCCGCGATCCAGCAAAAAGGTCGCCAAGTCGGCGCCGTCGAATCAATCGTAATTGACGCAAAGGAAGAATTTGCCACAGATTATGTACTACCGGCTTTGCAATCTCATGCAATGTATGAGAATAAATATCCACTAGTCTCGGCGCTTTCCCGGCCCTTAATCGTTAAGCATCTGGTAGCAATTGCCAAAGCCAAGGGGGCGATCGCAATTGCGCACGGCTGTACTGGTAAGGGAAATGACCAAGTGCGGTTTGAAGTTGGGATTCACGCCCTTGCCCCGGAAATGAAGATTGAAGATCCGATTCGGGATAATCACTGGGCCCGGGAAGATGAAATCGACTACGCGAAAGAAAACGGGATTCCAGTCCCCATTACCAAACAGAGCCCGTACTCAATCGATGAAAACCTTTGGGGGCGGGCCAATGAATGCGGCATCCTAGAAGATCCTTGGGCGGCGGCCCCTGCCGATGCCTACGAACGGACCACCGCACTGGAAGATACCCCGGATACCCCTGATGTTATCACCATTACATTTAGCCAGGGAATCCCGACCGCTTTGAACGGTCAGGCCATGTCGTTAGCCCAATTAATTATGACCTTAGATCAATTAGCCGGCAAGCACGGGATTGGCCGGATTGATCACGTTGAAAACCGGATGATCGGCATTAAATCCCGGGAAATTTACGAATGTCCCGCCGCTACGGTATTGCTAGCGGCCCATAAGGACATTGAAGATATCGCAACAGAAAAGTCCTTAGCCCACTTTAAGCCCTTGCTTGAAAAGCAAATGGCGGATTTAATTTACAATGGTCTTTGGTTTACCACTTTGATGGACAGCCTGCAGGCTTTTATCAAGGAAAGTCAAAAAGACGTCAATGGGGTCGTTAGGGTGAAGCTATTTAAGGGCAACGTGATCTGCGAAGGCCGGAAATCAACCAATTCATTATATGACGAATCACTGGCTACTTATACCGCGGCGGATCAATTTGACTCAGAAGCCGCCGCCGGCTTTATTAAACTCTGGGGCTTGCCAACCCAAGTCTACGCTCAAGTTCATCAAAAGATAGAAGGGACCGCCGATGGCAACTAATAAATTATGGGGCGGGCGCTTTCAAGCAATGGCGACTCCCGACCTCGATCGCTTTGGCGCTTCAATCGAATTCGATCAAGCCATGGCCAAAGAAGATCTGTTGGGTTCCTTGGCGCACGTGAAAATGTTGAAGGCCACTCACATCTTATCAGCCACTGACGCTGACCAAATTATCGCTGGGCTGCAACGCTTGCAAGCTAAATTAGCCGCGGGGAAGCTCGAGTTTTCACTAGCTAACGAAGATATCCATATGAATCTCGAAGCTTTATTAACCAAAGAAATCGGGCCCGTCGCCGGGAAATTGCATACGGCTCGTAGCCGCAACGACCAGGTCGCTACGGATTTTCATCTGTACGTTAAGGAACGCCTGCCACAAGTCATTACCGCGATCAAACACTTACAACGCGTTTTACTAACGCAAGCCGAAGCCAATCTTGAAACCGTCATGCCCGGCTATACGCATCTTCAGCACGCGCAACCGATCTCATACGGGCACTATTTAATGGCATACTTCGCCATGTTCCAACGGGATGTGGAACGGTTTGAATTCAACCAACAGCACACCGATCTTTCGCCGCTTGGAGCAGCGGCGTTAGCTGGGACTACTTTTCCGATTGACCGGGCTTTAACCGCCCAAGAATTAGGCTTTTCCGCACCGTATACCAATTCCTTGGACGCAGTTTCAGACCGGGACTTTGCCCTCGAATTCTTAAGTAACGCCGCAATCTTAATGGTCCATCTTTCGCGCTTAGGTGAAGAAATCGTTTTGTGGACCTCATATGAATTTGGGTACTTGGAGTTAGCGGATGAGTACGCAACTGGCAGCTCGATCATGCCCCAGAAGAAAAACGCCGATTATGCGGAATTGATTCGTGGCAAAAGCGGTCGAATTTTCGGCGATCTCACTGGTTTATTAACCGTCATGAAAGCCTTGCCTTTAGCTTACAATAAGGATCTGCAAGAGGACAAGGAAGGCGTTTTTGATGCAGTGAAGACGATTTTGCCTTGTTTACACGTGATGGCCGGAATGCTAGCCACCGCCAAGGTCAACAAAACCCGGATGGCAGCGGCAACGGAACGCGACTTCTCCAATGCGACCGAACTGGCTGACTACTTGGCAACAAAAGGCGTTCCGTTCCGACAAGCTCACGCAATTGTGGGAGAATTGGTCCTCAAAGGATTACAAACTGGGACCACATTACAGGAAATCCCCCTCGCTGAATACCAAAAAATCATGCCCAAAATCGGAGTCGACGTTTATCACGATTTACAATCGAAAGTTGCCGTTGCGCGTCGACAGTCATTAGGGGGTACCAGCTTTGAAAATGTAAAAAAACAAATTAAAGCTGGTAAAAAGTTAATGGGCATGGAATAATATTCAAAGGCTGAGAAAAGCAAACTTTCTCAGCCTTTATTTTAAAAGAGTTCGTCTCTTTTAGCGGAGAGAACCTTTTAAAATGCCCTTTCGCTTCCTGAAAAAGGAAACGCGAACTTTAAACCCTGACCGCGAGCAGGGAAACTGAGCACATGCGAATTGGAGGCAACAATATGCAAAGATATTTAATTCTGGAAGACGGATCAACCTACGCGGGCGAAGCTTTCGGGGCGACCACCATCACAACTGGCGAAGTGGTCTTTACCACGGGAATGACGGGCTATCAAGAAGCGATTACGGATCAATCCTATGCCGATCAGATCTTGGTGTTTACCAATCCCTTGATCGGCAATTATGGAATCAACGTTGACGACAACGAAGCCCTGAATCCCCAAATCAAAGGCGTAATTTGCCACCAAGTTGCGCGGCACCCTAGCAACTGGCGGATGCAAGAAAGCCTGCCAGCCTTCTTAAAACGCCAGGGAATCCCGGGGCTCATGGGGGTCGATACCCGGCAATTGGTGAAACAAATCCGGGCACATGGGACCCTGCGCGGCAAGTTGGTTGACAGTTTAGATAAGCAGCGAGCGGTGGTGGCCGAACTAAAAATGGTCCATCCAACAGTTGGCGCTTCCCGGCGGGCAGCAACCCCAACGCCTTATCCTAATCCTGGCAGTAAGCGGAATATTGTGGTTATTGACTTTGGACTCAAACACAGTATTTTACGCGAATTGGCCCAACGAGACTGCAATACCATCGTTTTGCCCGCTAACGTCTCCGCCCAAGCCGTCCTAGACTACCACCCGGACGGTGTCTTATTGTCAAACGGCCCCGGGGATCCGACCGAGCAGACTGCTGCAATTAAAATGGTCGCAGAAATCGAACAACATGTGCCAGTCTTCGGCATCTGCATGGGTCATCAAGTCTTTGCGCTGGCCAACGGCGCCCAAACGTTCCAAATGAAATTTGGGCACCGCGGGTTTAACCACCCCGTGAAAAACTTAGCCACGGGGGAAATTACCTTTACCTCCCAAAACCACGGTTATGCCGTGGCCCCAGATTCTTTGAGCGAGACCGCTTTAACCGTCACGCACTTGGAAATCAACGATGGGGTAATCGAAGGGCTCAAACATCAAAAATATCCCGCCTTTTCCGTCCAATTTCACCCGGACGCGGCCCCGGGCCCCCATGATGCGGCGGGCTTATTTGATCAGTTTGTTGCCACAGTCGATGCAGTAAAGGAGGAAAAAGCTCATGCCTAAGCGGACGGATATTCACAAAATTTTAGTAATTGGTTCAGGCCCGATCATCATTGGTCAAGCCGCGGAATTTGATTATTCAGGCACCCAAGCCTGTCTGGCATTACGTGAAGAAGGGTACGAAACGGTGTTGATCAACTCCAATCCCGCCACGATCATGACCGACAAGCAGATTGCCGATCATGTTTACATCGAACCCCTCACGGTCGAAGCCGTTTCCCGCATCATCCGCCAAGAATACCCGGATGCGATTTTACCGACCCTTGGGGGCCAAATTGGGTTAAACCTCGCCGTCGCCTTAGCAAAATCCGGCATCTTAGCCGAACTGGATATTCAACTCTTAGGGACCCAATTAACGGCGATTGACCAAGCCGAAGACCGGGAAAAATTTAAAGCCTTGATGCAACAGCTCGGGGAACCGATTCCGGCTTCTCAAACCGTTGGTACGGTCGAGGAAGCGTTGAGCTTTGCCGAAGAAATTGGCTACCCGGTCATTGTCCGGCCGGCCTTTACCATGGGTGGGACTGGTGGCGGAATGTGTCAGACCCCCGCAGAATTAGCCACCATTGCTGCCAATGGACTGGAGCTTTCTCCCGTTACCCAGTGCTTAATTGAGAAATCAATCGCCGGCTACAAAGAAATTGAATTTGAAGTCATGCGGGACGCCGCGGACAATGCGATGGTCGTTTGCTGCATGGAAAACTTTGACCCGGTGGGGATTCATACCGGGGACTCAATTGTTTTCGCTCCCAACCAAACCATTTCGGATCGGGAATATCAAATGTTGCGGGATTGTGCGTTGAAATTGATTCGCGCTTTGAAAATTGAAGGGGGCTGCAACGTTCAATTAGCTTTGGATCCCCATTCTTATCACTACAACGTCATTGAGGTTAATCCCCGGGTTTCGCGTTCCTCGGCCTTAGCATCTAAAGCGACGGGGTATCCAATCGCCAAATTAGCCGCTAAGATTGCCGTTGGGTTAACCTTGGATGAAATTAAAAACCCTGTCACCCAAACGACTTGGGCTCAATTTGAGCCAGCCTTGGACTACGTGGTCTGCAAAATTCCGCGCTGGCCATTTGACAAGTTCACCCAAGCGGACCGCCAACTGGGGAGTCAAATGAAAGCGACGGGGGAAGTAATGGCCATTGGGCGCACCGCCGAAGAAGCGCTGCAAAAAGCGGTGCGTTCCCTGGAAATTGACGAAACGGATCTCATTTCTCCCGCGGCTGCGGCAGCTTCGGACAAGCAGTTACAGGCCAAGTTAACAACGCCGCAAGACGACCGCCTGTTTTATTTAGCCGAAGCCTTTCGGCGGGGGATGACGATTGAAGAAGTGCACGCGCTCACGCAAATCACACCCTACTTCTTGGATCTGATCCAGCACCTAGTGGAGATTGAACACCAGCTCAAGACCCACCTCAATAACGAGGCCCTTTTACGCACGGCCAAAAAATATGGCTTTGCGGATCAAACTATCGCTAAATTATGGGGGACCTCAGCAGCTGAGCTTCGGCAAAAGCGCCAACAATTAGGCTTAGTCCCAGTTTATAAAATGGTAGACACTTGTGCAGCCGAATTTGATTCCACGACGCCGTACTTTTATTCCACCTATGAAACGGAAAATGAATCTCACCGTAGCGATAAACCTGCAATTTTGGTGATTGGTTCTGGGCCCATTCGAATTGGGCAAGGGGTTGAATTTGACTATGCTACCGTTCACTCCGTACGCGCCATTCAAGCATTGGGCTACGAAGCGATTGTCATGAATTCAAATCCCGAAACCGTTTCTACTGATTTCTCCGTTTCTGACAAACTCTACTTTGAACCATTGACACTGGAAGATGTGCTAAACGTGATTGACGTTGAACAGCCGGTCGGGGTCATTGTCCAGTTTGGTGGCCAAACAGCGATCAATTTGGCGGACGGCCTGGCCCAAAACGGCGTTAAAATTTTAGGGACCACGGTAACTGACTTAAACGCTGCTGAAGACCGGGAAGTCTTTGATCAAGTCATTAAAGACCTGGGCTTAAAGCAACCAGTCGGCTTAACGGCAACCACCAAAGAAGGCGTCTTGGCAGCAGCAGCTCAGATTGGTTATCCCGTTTTGGTCCGGCCTTCGTATGTCCTTGGCGGGAAAGCGATGGAAATTGTTAACTCGCCCCAAGAGTTGAAAAATTATCTGGCCCAAAACGCCCCAGCGGCCGTCGATCACCCGATCTTGGTTGATGCGTACTTAGAAGGGAAAGAATGCGAAGTCGACGCGATTTGTGATGGAACCAACGTCCTCTTACCTGGGATTATGGAACACATTGAAAGAGCGGGGGTACACTCGGGGGATTCAATGGCTGTTTATCCGCCCCAATCCTTTGGGGATGACATCAAAGCGCAAATCGTGGCTGCTACCAAAAAATTAGCGGTGGCCTTGAAGTGCATTGGCATTATGAACATTCAGTTCATCATCCACGACCATGAAGCCTACGTCCTAGAAGTCAATCCGCGTGCTAGTCGGACCGTCCCGTTCTTAAGTAAAATTACGGGAATTGAAATGGCCCAGGTCGCAACCAAGGTGATTTTAGGGCAATCCCTAAGTGACCAAGGCTACCAAGGTGGACTAGCCCCTGATTCACCCTTGGTGCACGTGAAAGCCCCCGTCTTTTCCTTTAGCAAACTGGATGCGGTCGATGCCTACTTGGGGCCTGAAATGAAGTCGACCGGGGAAGTAATGGGCACGGATGCCAACTTTGCCAAAGCCTTATACAAAGCCTTTGCTGGCGCTAAAATGCAATTGCCGCTCAACGGGACGGTCCTGTTAACCGTGGAAGACCACGATAAAAAACAGGTTAAAGCCCTGGCGAAACGGTTTGCCCGGATTGGCTACCGCATCTTGGCCACCAAGGGGACCGCTAAGTACCTGAAGAAACATGGCTTACACGTCACCAAAGTCCAGCGTGTCCATGATCAAGCGGCCCCAACCATTTTGGATGTCATTAAGGCGGGGCAAGTGAACCTGGTCATCAATACAATGGGACATGATTATGAGCATACCTCAGATGGCTTTATCATCCGCCAGACGGCGATTGAACACAACGTACCATTGCTAACGGCGTTGGATACGGTTGATGCCTTATTGCGTTCCCTAGAAGGCCGTTCCTTTGCAACTAGTGAACTTTAACGCAGCAAAGCACGGAATTTGTGGTAAGATAAGTTCATTAGCAAAAAGGGAGGTTAAAACGATGGCCAAGTACGTAGTTGAATTATCCGCAGCCGACTTACAAATGCTGAAGGACTGCCACTCCAAGAACCCTTCAATCATGAAGGCCTTGGAAAAGGCAACGGAAAAGTAATTACTAATTTTACTCCGGTGTGCACTAAGCACAGCGGAGTTTTTTTAATCTTGACATTTGCTCAGATCACTTTAAAATTATAAAAAGATGATAAAACAATGAGAAAGAAGCGATACTGAATGCGGATTTTGTCTGAAAGTGAACGGACCTACTTGGAACAGATTTTTGTTAAACTAAATTTTTCGGCTGATGATGCCAAATTTTTGGCGGATACATTAGTCGATGCGGATTTACGCGGAATTTCTTCGCACGGGATTAACCGTTTGGCATGGTATGCCCAAATGGTCAAGGACCACACTATTATACCAACAAAGCAGGCAACAGTAATCAAACAGCGACCGGGGCTGGTCTTGGTCGATGCCAATCAAAACATGGGCCAGCTTGCGGCGCGTTTAGCAATGCGAGAAATTATTAAAAAAGCCAAACAAACCGGGATCGCCATGGCGGTCGTCCGGAATTCCAATCACTTTGGAACGGCAGGCTACTATACCCGCCTGGCCCTTGAGGCCGGGTTAGTGGGTGTTGCCCTGACTAACACCCGACCCTTAGTGGTGCCGACTAATGCCACCACGGCATTCTTAGGTTCAAATGCTTTTGCCTTCGGCTTCCCAGCCCAGCCCCACCCATTTATGTTTGATTGCGCCACCGCGGCAGTTTCCGGCGGCAAAATCCAGGTTAAAGACAAGCGGGGTGAAACTTTGCCGGGTGAATGGGTCGTCGATAAGAACCGCCAAGTCGTTCGCGACCCTAAAGAAGCTGAGGAGATCTTGGCCGCGGCCGCCTTTTCAACTGACCAAAAGGGCGGGGGACTCTTGACCTTAGGGGGCCTCTTCGAAGAGAATTCAAATTACAAAGGGATGGGCAATTCATTAGTAATTGAAATCCTAACCGGCATTTTAGCCCAAGGGTCTATTTCAGCGGATACCGTAAAAGGCAAGCATGATTTTTCCCAATTCTTATTGGTTTTCGACCCAGCTTTCTTCGGCGAGCCAGCTAAATTAGCGGCTGATGCGACCCGGATGTTAGACCGAATTCGGCAGCTACCAGCAATTCCTGGAAAACAAATTTGGATTCCAGGGGATCGTGAATATCGCTTGTTAGCCCAAAATCGGCAACGGGGGGTTGAAGTGGATGAAAAAACTTACGCTCAAATGAAAACGTTGGGTGAAGAGTTAGGCGTCACGCTCCCTGGCTCACGTTAGGTTTACCACAGGCGGCCATAAAACGACATTTGGTGACTTTTGTCGTTTTATGGCCTTTTTTACCTTTTGTAACCGCTTTCGTGATAAAATAAAGGTGGAATAAGATTGTTAAGGAGGTAATAACGATGACCATTCAAAATGTAACAATTATCGGGGCCGGCACCTTAGGCAGTCAAATTGCCTTTCAATCCGCCCTAAAAGGAATGCATGTCGCTGCTTATGACCCCCAAATTGCTGTGGCTGAACAACGGTTAGCGGCGTTAGCAGCACCATACGCACGCGATGTTCAACTGCCCCAAGCCGAATTTGATCAAGCGTTGGCGACCATCCAGGTTACTGATGATTTGGCGGCGGCCGTAGCTGATGCCGACCTCGTAATCGAAGCCATCCCGGAAGCCGTGGAAATTAAGGCTAAAATGTACAGTGAATTAATGAAAGTGCTACCTGCTAAAACCATCGTGGCCAGCAACTCGTCCACGATGATGCCGAGCCAATTGGTGCAGTACGTGGATCGGCCAGCTCAATTCTTACACATTCACTTTGCTAACCAAATTTGGAAATATAATGTCGCTGAAATCGTGGGAACGTCGGTCACAGATCCAATTGTTTTTGATGAGGCAGTAGCTTTTGCCAAGGCGATTGGGATGGTGCCAATCACGATGCACAAAGAATATCCTGGCTATATTTTAAATGCCTTACTAGTCCCACTGCTTAATGCCGCATTGGCCGTGTGGGCGAAGGGAATTGCCGACCCGCACTTGGTCGACAAAGATTGGATGATTTCTACCGGGGCGCCGTTGGGTCCATTCATGATCTTGGATGTGGTTGGCCTACGGACTCCGTACCAGATTGAAATGAACAGCTACCAACAGACCGGGAACCCCGATGCAAAACTGATTGCTGATAAGCTTAAGGAAATGATTGATGCAGGACAAACCGGCCGGGAAAGCGGGCAAGGCTTCTACCACTACCCGAATCCTGAATTCTTAGCCCCTGACTTTTTGAAGTAATAAAACCGCGTTAGACCAGGCTTGGTAAGCAATCCAGATGGTCTAACGCGGTTTTTAATTTCTCAGTTGGCACACTTTTGGCACTAAATACTAAAGGCTCAATGCGTTTTGGGAGCATTGAGCCTTTTTAATTAAACTACTTCCAAGTGTAATTGGTTTTCACCAATCAAACCGACTTTTTTCATTACTAAGTAAAGCGTTACTGACATTACCGCTGGGACCACAACCCCGAAGGCCATGTAAACAGCGAATTGATCCCAGCCCCGTGAAAGGTAGGCGATTGGCGCAATCAGCGAGTTCAGTCCCAGACCGCCCAAGGTGTACGTTGAGCGGAAGTGGAACAGCACCGTAGCTACTGGCGCACAGACCGCAGTGGAAACCATCGATGGCACCAACAGATATGGATTTAACAGCAAATTCGGGAATTGCAGCTTTGGCGTAACCAACCCTTGGGCAATATTTGCTCCCAGGTTATTTTGGCGCCATGACATTGCCGTAAAGGCTACGAACTGCGCCGTGGTCCCAATCAACGCGGCTGCAGAAGAAACCGGGTCTAATGTCAAGGCAACTGCCAAAGCGGCAGAAGAGGCCGGCGTCATCAAGAAGAGGGCCCAAACCAGTGAAATTACCACTGACCCCAAGACTGGTGAGACCGTCATCGTGTGGGCAATGTAAGCCGAGACCGCCAACAGGGCTGGGGTAACCACAGAAGCAACCAACAGACCAAAGGTTACCCCAACCGCCAAAGCCCCAAATGGTACCAAGACCATGTCCAGTGGGGTCTTGCCCGTCAGGTACTTCCCAACCAGGACACAAGCCACTGCGGCTAACAGCGCTGAAACTGGTTGTCCAGAAGTGATGATGGGCGCTCCAGCCAGTGAAACGCTGGCTTGGCCAGTTGCCGTGGCGGCATTTACACTGGCACTGGTAAAGTGCACGGCATTTGCTCCGACGGTGGCTGAAACCAGGGAAGCAAAAGTTACCAAGGTATTCGTGTTTAATTGTGAGGCTACCGCCACCCCGATTGCTGGTGCCAACAAGGCTTGGGCTTCTGAACCAACCAGGGAAAGGGCATGGATCCCCGACAGATTCCCAATCGTTGCCAGTAACAGGCCACCACCAAGAACGACTAAGATTGCTTGGGCAGTAGCAGCAAAGACTCGATAGAGTGCTTCCTTAAAGCGGGAAGCCTCTTGATATGTAGTAGCTTGCTTTGAAGCAGGTTTGACGCGCGCTTCCATAAGCAGTCCCTCCTTAGAAATATGTGTTATTAACTTTTGATGGAACTAAGTCTAAGGGAATTCCATTAGAATGTCAACTACAAAATTTAATCTTTTTCTAATCAAAATCATAAAACGTTTGCAAAAAATAAGTTCGTGACCCTATGCTTCAAATTCTTAACCGCTTGATCAACTGGTTATGGCATTTGGGAGTCAGTCATGTGCTTAATTCAACTTAATCTAATTATCATTTTTATGTTAAGAAACACGGTCACCCGTGAAACGAACGTTCTCAGCAACTGATCTAAATGCTAAACTTTATTTAACAGTAATTAAATCAATGAGGTGAGCACATGTACTCAATTAAAATGTATGGCGTGAAAGCTGAAGATCGGCCCTTTGCCGAGCGGTGGGCCCAAAAGCATCAAGTTAAGCTTGCAATGACCACCGATGTCATCAATGAACGCACCATTGATGACGCCCGCGGGTTTGATGGGGTTACCACTTTACAGGTAACGGATATTCCGCGAGAAACCTATGCCCGTTTTCACGCAATGGGAATTAAACAAATTGCCCAGCGCAGTGCGGGATATGATATGTACGATTTAGCGGAAGCCACGAAAAACCACATCATTATCAGTAACGTCCCATCCTACTCACCAGAGTCAATCGCTGAATATGCTTTAACTACGGCCTTAAATTTAGTGCGGCGGGTTCCTCAAATCCAACAACGCGTTGCCGCACATAATTTTACCTGGCAAACGCCAATCCGTGGCCGCGTAATTGGCAAGATGACGATTGCCGTCTTGGGGACCGGTCGAATTGGGGCACACGCCGCGCGACTTTTTCACGGAATCGGCGCCAAGGTGATTGGTTTTGATCGTCATCAAAACCCGGCCCTGACCGGAATTGTCACCTATGTTGATTCGATTGAAGAAGCGGTCGCGCAAGCCGATTTGGTATCCTTGCATATGCCAGCAAATGACGCTAACCACCACCTCTTTGATGCCAACATGTTTCAGCACTTCAAACGCGGCGCCTACTTAGTCAATACCGCACGCGGTTCATTAATTGACACCCAAGCCTTGCTTAACGCATTAACACAAGGACAGTTAGCTGGCGCCGGGCTGGACGTTTACGAGCATGAAGGCCCCATCGTGCCTTTGGATTTACAAGGCCAACCCCTGGCGGATGAGTTATTTAAGCAATTGCTGGCTTCCGAGCGCGTTATCTATTCACCTCACGTCGCTTATTACACCGATGAAGCCGTTGCAAATCTAATTGAAGGGGGCTTAGATGCCACCCTCGATGTCATCTTACATGGTGATACTGCCAATCGGGTTAACGACCTCGCTTAAGTTTGCACAAAGAAAGGATTAGTGGCGGAGCAAATTAAATGGTCTAGGCAATTTATTTGTAAGCAGGGCATTTCACAAGCAATTCGGGGCATTTCAGCTGTAAACGCTTGACATTCAAAGAAGATCCATCAATAATGAATTTGTGAGCAAACGTTTGTCATTTAATGACAACGGTTAGATTAAGGATTGTAGATTTTAGTTACAAGGAGGAGCATTCATGGTTATGAATCACCGGAAAAAAGTTGTTATGATTGGGGCCGGGGCTGTTGGGACCGCCTATGCCTACTCGATGGCTCAACACGCGTTAGCAGATGAATTTATCATCATCAACCACACGAAGAAGAAGGCCGTTGGGAACGCTTTAGACTTGGAAGACGCGGTGGCCGCTTTTGAAACCCCGGTTCACATGGTGCCAGGGGATTACGCCGACTGTGCGGAAGCAGATCTGGTTGTTATTACGGCAGGGGTACCACAAAAGCCTGGCGAAACGCGGTTACAATTAGTCAACAAAAACCTGGCGGTCATCAAAGATATTACTAAGAACGTTGTGGAATCTGGTTTCCAAGGGATCTTCTTAGTTGCCGGGAACCCGGTTGATATTTTAACGAATGCGGTCCGGGAATTCTCTGGTTTCCCGGCTAACCGGGTCCTATCGTCTGGGACGTCGCTGGACTCTTACCGGTTGCGGATTGCCTTAGCGAAGTTGTTCAATGTCAGTTCACGCAGCATTGAAGCTTACGTAATGGCTGAACACGGTGATTCCGAATTCGCTGCCTTCTCAACGGCAACGATTGGGGGTAAGCCATTACTGGAATTTGCTAAGGACCGGGGTTACACCTTAGATGAATTAAAAGAAATTGAAGATAACGTCCGTCACAAGGCTTACAGCATTATCGAAGGTAAGGGGGCGACTTACTACGGGGTCGCTTCTGCCTTGGTTCGGATTACGGAAGCCATCTTACGCAACACGAATGCGGTGATGCCAATCGGCGCTTACATGACCGGAGAATACGGCCAACACGGTGTCTACTTAGGGACGCCAGCCATTATTAACGCCAACGGGATTGCCCGGATCATCGAAATGCCGTTAAACGAAGACGAACAAGCGGCCATGGCAAATTCGGCTAAAACCTTACAAGACATCCAAGACAATGCCCGCAAGGAAGGGTTCTTACCATAAAGATAAACCGTTACTGTTTAAGTGTCCTAGCAATAGGACACTTTTTTTGTCCCCCATGATTCTGTTATACTAACATTAAGAATTTTATCGAAAGGGGAGATGGCCATGAGCCATAAAAAATCACGCCATGCCAAGGACCTGCCTGCCGTTGCTCCAACCAGGGAAGGGGACTTAACCACGCCCAGCCTCAAGCCCCAAGATGAAGCTAAACTCGCCCAATTGTTAACGAAGCTTCAGCCGCAAAGGAAGGATGCGTTGGTTCCAATGAGTGCCGCTAAGGCGCGCCGGGTGCTCGCTACCCCAGTTGCCAGGCGCACGCAACCGCCGATTGAAACCCTCAAAGCGCTCCGGCAAGTCTTAAACAGTCCTGCCAATGTGCTGATTTTAGACCTGGAATTTTATGGGACCGGGGCAGAAAACACCCATGTTGGTCAGCTGGCAGGGCGAATTTTTGGCCGCCATGAACAGTTTAACTATACCGTTTTTCAGCCCAGCGACATGGCCCCAGTCCAACAGCTTAAATTCCTTAAAACCACCAATTTGACCTACCAAGAAGCCATCAAATTCGACCTTGACACGACCATGCGAAAAATTCAGCATTTCATTCAACGCCAACCAATTCATTATTTATTAAGTTATGATAATCACTTTGATTTGCACGTTTTAAATGGTGAAGCCCAGCGGCACCAGTGGCCAGCTGAACGCTGCTTTTGGCAACAAATCCAGCTAATCGACTTAGCTGCAATTTTAAAAACGGACGCTTTAAACGGCAAAGCGATGGTTTCATTGCGCAGCTTGGTTGGTCTTTTGGGATTGCGACGTGAATTGCCGTTTCATGAAGCCCAAAACGATGTTGAATACATTAATCGGGTGCTGCAAATTTACGCGTTAGATGCCAATCAAAATCTTTTACAGTAGCAGCGTTCGCAAATGTTATGCAAATCAGTACAAGTACAAATCCACACGTAAAAAGGTTAAAAAGTTTATCTGATAATCTTTTTCGAACTTCTGTCATTAAAACTGAGATTTTAATGACAGGTATGTTTTAAACTAATCTGCCCTTTAAACCTTGTTTTATTTACGATTATTGCGCCACCGGCGAACTCGGTGCCACACCTCACTGACCACTAAGATCACAATGATCCCAATGGCAATGGCGTACCCCACGACGCCCAAGCGATAAATGTGTGGGTGGTCAATGCTGCTTTCAACTAGCATTGACGAACTAAGAATCACAGCGGCCAAAATAATGACAACTAAAAGCCGGTTGGCAATCCGTTCAACTTGTTTGAGTAATTGGCGTTGACCTTCATAGCGCAATTTCACCTCAATTCCACCACCGTTAAAGGTGTCCAGAGCAGTATCAAGCCGTTCCGGTAGTTGACCCGCCGAATCTAAGACCGACCACAATTTAAACACAGCATCATCGGCTAAATCACGGACTTTCAACTTCCGTTTGAGGTAGGCTAAGCCGAATGGCCGGGCTACAGCCATCATTGAAAGTTGCGGGTCAAGGCGGGCAATCGTTGCTTCCAACGTTCCGAAGGCTTTGATCAACAATGTTACTTCTGGCTTAATTTGGAGATTATTCTCCTCACAAAGCTGAATAATTCGGTACAACATATTTGAAAAATCAATTTGACCGAGCCCTTGTGCTAAGTACGGACGCAAAAAAGTGCTCAACTCTCTGGTAAAGCGTTGCTGGTCGAGTTCCCCCGTTTGATTGCAAATGGCCAGGGTAGTTTGGGCGATCCGGTGGTAGTCTTTACTGGTGAGCGCCAAAATCACCTCCGCAATCCCGTCCGCAATTACTGGCGTGAGACGCCCCATCATGCCAAAATCAAGGTAAACCAACCGGTAAGGTGGTAACGGTGTTTGCTGCTGATAAGTAATTGAAGTTTGTTTAAATTCATGCGTAACCGTCTTACTGGTAGTCATCTCCCCGGCCGGAGCCGGTGTAACAAGCAGGTTGCCTGGATGAGGATCGGCATGGAAAAAATGATCGACAAAAACTTGCTTCATAAAGTTATGAACTAACGCGGTTGCAAGCAAGTGATTGCGTTCTTGTTCTTCAGCCGTAGCAGCATCAAAGAAATAGCGAATGCTCTTTCCTGTCATCGCTTGGTTAACTAACACCTGCGGGGCACAAAATGACCGGTAAACTTCGGGCACGATAAAAATCCCCTGCTTATTATTCAAGCGGTAAAATTCTTCCCCATTTTTAGCTTCATGAAGGGTATCAATTTCACTCAACAGTGAGCTGCTGACTTCATCCAGGGTCCGGTCCAAATCAACGACGGCCGTCTTAGCTGGCACATACTTGATCATTTTAATCGCCCGCCGCAACAAGGCTAAGTCAGTACTGACCAGCTGGGTAATTGCTGGATGTTGAACCTTCACGACTACTGGGGTGCCGTCTAACAACTGGGCATGATGCACCTGACCAATTGAAGCTGAGGCAAACGGTTCGGGCTCAAATTGTTTAAAAACAGCGCTAAGCGACTTTCCGGTTGCCGTTTCAAAAGTATGTTCCACACTCGAAAACGGGTCTGCTTTAACTTGATCTTGCAGTTTACGAAGCGCCTTTACGTAGTCGCCTGAGACTAAATCGGGGCGAGTCGAAAGGATTTGGCCCAGTTTAATAAATGTGGGCCCTAACTCTTGTAGGGCCCCACAAATCGCCTCCGGCTCCCTTTGGTGGTAAAAATTGGAGATGAAATGGTATTTCCGCATCACGGCCATAATTTGCTTTAGGCGGACGCTTTGTTTAAGTTCTGCCGGTTGCTGTTTTTCCATTGTTGACTCCCCCATCTCTACAACTAACTTATTGTCCTCATTTTACCGCATTTATTGAAACATTGGTTAAAAATCGTGGCCTCTTAGCAACGGAGAACGCACTAATTAGTTAAAATTTTTAAATTGCTACTCATTCGTAAGCGTTTTTTCTTAATTGATTAAATTAAAATGAGAAACTTTTAATCTTAGTCCAAGAGACGCGTTGACAGGTTCGCTTAGCCTCCGATATACTTTTAGGTGTTGTTAGATAACACTTTTGCTCAAGTGTAAGGAGGAATTTGTCGATGTCCTATATTGATGATGTATATACCCGTGTTGTTGAACAAAACCCCGCTCAGCCGGAATTTCACCAGGCTGTTAAAGAAGTGCTTGAATCAATTCGCCCAGCCGTTGAAAAAGATGAAGCCAAATACCGGCAACTCGCTTTGTTAGAACGGCTGACGACGCCCGATCGGCAACTCCTCTTCCGCGTGCCATGGGTTGATGACCAAGGCCAAGTACAAGTTAACAATGGGTACCGGATTGAATTCAACAATGCCTTAGGCCCTTACAAGGGGGGCTTGCGGCTTCACCCTACTGTTAACCTGGGAATTTTAAAGTTCTTAGGCTTTGAACAAATTTTCAAAAACTCCCTGACGACCTTGCCAATTGGTGGGGCCAAAGGGGGCTCAGACTTTGACCCAAAGGGAAAGTCTGACCGGGAAGTCATGGCCTTTTGTCAAAGTTTTATGACTGAGCTGCACAAGTACATCGGGGCCGACATCGACGTCCCAGCTGGGGACATTGGAACGGGTGCCCGGGAAATTGGCTATCTTTTTGGTCAATACAAGCGCTTGACCAACCGCTTTGAAGGCGTCTTGACGGGGAAGGGCCTCGAATGGGGTGGCTCCTTAGCCCGGACGGAAGCTACCGGTTATGGTTTGCTGTACCTGGTGAATGCCCTGCTCAAGGACCACGCTGATGACTTGGCGGGTAAGACCGTGGTCGTTTCTGGCGCTGGGAACGTGGCGACCTATGCCGTCGAAAAAGCGCAACAATTGGGTGCTAAGGTCGTGACCGTTTCTGATTCAACGGGGTGGATCTATGACCCCGCTGGGATCGACGTTGCTTTGCTCAAAGAGGTTAAGGAAGTTCGCCGGGAACGTTTAACGGCGTACGCCGCCGAACGTGACAGCGCTGAATACCACGAAGGCCGTGGCGTTTGGGCAGTTAAGGCTGATGTCGCCTTGCCATGTGCGACCCAAAATGAATTGACCTTAGATGATGCCAAGCAGTTAGTTGCCAATGGGGTTAAGGTCGTAGCTGAAGGTGCTAACATGCCAACGACTTTAGATGCAACGAAGTACTTGCAAGAAAATGGCGTGCTCTTCGTGCCTGGGAAGGCCGCTAACGCCGGTGGGGTTGCCGTTTCTGCCCTTGAAATGAGCCAAAACTCCGAACGCTTAAGCTGGACGTTTGAGGAAGTAGACGGTCAATTAAAGCAGATTATGGAAACGATTTACAATAACATTGCCACTACGGCAAAGGAATTCGGGGCTGAAGATGACTTCGTAGTTGGGGCCAACATTGCCGGATTCTTAAAGGTTGCCAAGGCGGTTGAAGCCCAAGGGGTTTGCTAAACATCCCCTTGTCAGTAAAAAAAGGCTAGTCCCACGGGACCGGCCTTTTTTATTGGGCTTAATTATTAAATTGGGTACTTAGTGACTAATTCAGCTACCCCAGCCGCCACTGCCTGTAAGTTGGCTTGGTCGGTCGGCGCTGCTAAGGCTTGTAAGATTAACTTAGCTACCTGCTGAGCATCGGCTTCCTTAAAGCCCCGGCTGGTAATTGCTGGCGTCCCAATCCGCAGCCCACTCGTAACAAATGGACTGCGCGGATCATTCGGAATTGATTCCTTATTAGTGGTAATGTGAACGGAATCGAGCAAGGCTTGAGCTTCTTTCCCCGTCAATTCAGTCTTGGTTAAGTCAAGGTTCAATAAGTGATTTTCTGTTCCCCCAGAAACAACCCGCACCAGATCCGATGCTTGGAAAACTTCAGCCATCGCGGCGGCATTTTTAACTACTTGTTGGATATAATCAGCAAACGCCGGTTGTAAATCTTCGTAGAAAGCTTGGGCCTTGGCCGCAATTACGTGTTCCAATGGTCCCCCTTGCGTCCCTGGGAAAAGAGCAAAATTAAACTTTTTACCCAATTCAGCATCCTTAGAGAGAATCATCCCCCCGCGCGGCCCCCGCAACGTCTTATGGGTTGTCGTAGTTACTACGTCAGCCACCGGAATTGGACTAGGGTGTGCACCAGTAGCGACCAAACCAGCAATGTGAGCCATATCGACCATCAAGTAAGCCCCAACTTCATCCGCTATTTCACGGAAAGCTTGCCAATCAATAATTTTACTGTAGGCTGAAGCCCCGGCGATAATCAGCTTGGGTTGGACTTCTAAGGCTTGTTGCCGAATGGCAGCGTAATCTAATTCTTCAGTTGTCGGGTTCAAGGCATAGCCATATGCTTGATAGTTTTGCCCCGAGAAATTCACTTTTGCGCCATGGGTTAAGTGTCCCCCAGCATCCATCCCCATCCCGAGGATAACATCCCCCGGCTGAAGTAAAGCTTGATAAACGGCCATATTGGCTTGCGAACCAGAGTGGGGTTGCACGTTTACGTACGCGGCCCCAAATAATTCCTTCGCGTAATCAATTGCTTGTTGTTCAACTTGGTCGATGAATTCACAGCCCCCGTAGTAACGCTTACCGGGGTAGCCTTCCGCATACTTGTTGGTCAAAACCGACCCTTGGGCTTCCCGGACCGCATCAGAAACGATATTTTCCGAAGCGATCAGCTCAATTGTTGCCTGTTGTCGTTCTTCTTCTTTTGCCATTGCTTGCCAGAGTGCTGGCGCTTTTGCTGCATATTGCATGGAATCATCCCTTCTGATGTCTATTGTTGGTTGCTTTACCTTTATTGTAGCAAGAAACCCACCGCATCGACCAGTCTCGGCACTGAAAAATGGTACAATTAAAAATAATGACTACTGAGAAAGGATTGATAAAATGGCATATGCATTAATTTATACCGCAAAATCGAGTGGTAAAACTTCCTATTGGGCCAACCCTGGTTTTACTGGCAACAGTAAACGAAAGTATACTTGGGAAAACCCGGGTGAAATTCACTTTGCGCAACTTAAACAACAATACCCGACCCTGTTTGGCAATAAGAGCACAGATCGCTTTGAAATCTTAAACTTAGCTACCGGGCAAAAACAACCAGTTGCCACGCCCCCCGCTCCTAATTACCAAGTCAAGCGCAAACCGACTCAACCAACCCCGCAATCATTAACGGCCCACCCGAAAATGTTTAGGAAGACCCCTTACTTGATTGTCTTAGATAGTCCAAATCAAGCCCGGCGGTACTGGAGTAATTCCCAAAAGAACTTCATTAAATCAATTAATGACCGGCTGTCTCGCTGGGCCGATTTAGCAACCGCCCGCGAAAGTTTAAAATGGCTGCTGAGCAATGACCAATTCAAGGAGCAATTCGCTAAAGGGAAGGTAACAATTCTGAACGGTCAAACTGGTGAAGCCGTCCTTTCCCCCGCTGAAGTAGCTAAACTGGCGACTAGCGTCAAAACTGCCCAAACGTTGCCGATTCAAGCGGCAAAACAAGGCCAACGTGCCGCCAACCAGACCCCAGCCCAACGTGCCTTGGACCAACACTTTGGCCAACTGCCGACCGAAGCCGATCTCCGGGCTGATACGGCCTTACCGGATGAATTACCAGGTATTGATTTGGCTAAGTATGATCCAGCCTTAGTCTTCGGCGCCGCCAGCTACTTGATTGACGCCTTAAAAGAGCGCAAAACTGTTAACCAGTTGCTGAAAAAATACGATGGCGCTATTTTGCAAGATTACTTGCACGTGTTGGAATTCGTCGGTTTAGCCGATCTAGACATCCAAGACTTCACCAGTGCCTTTCAGGCCAACCGGCAAGAGCGCCGGCAAATTAAAAATTTAAGTCTCTTACTAAATGCCCTCGCCCAAGCATTTGATCCCGACAAATTCTGGGCCGCGCTAAAAGATGACTCCGCTAGCAACCAGTACCACTTCCGCTCTGCCAGCACGGCCAAACAACTGCAAGCGATGATTAAGTCGTTTCAGCAAGGTACTGCGGACCGCCCAAATGAATAACCATTTATCCTTAGTTGGACTGGCAACTGCCAAGTCCAACTTTTTTTGTCCCTCTCCCGATCTTGAATGCGCTTTCGTGATAACGTATAATTAATTTAATTATTATTAGTCAGGAGGCATCATCATGGTTAAATTTGCTGAATTTGGGGTTGAAGCGTGGCTCAATCGTTGGGAAAAACAAGCCCGCTATGATATTTCACAGAGTACGATTGCCTCAATGACGCTGGCAGAATTATTCCAGCTAACGGGGGATGATTTACCCAGTTTTTTGGCCGCAGCCACCCAAATGCCCGAAAACTATGGTTGGATTGAAGGCTCACCGGATTTTAAAACGGCGGTTGCCAAGCTGTATCAGCAACTTTCGCCGACCAACATTTTGCAAACCAATGGGGCAACCGGGGCCAACCTCCTCGCCATCTTGGCACTGATCGAACCTGGTGATCACGTCATTGCCGAGTATCCCACCTACCAACAACTGTACGATGGTCCCAAAGCCCTCGGCGCAACCGTTGATTTTTGGCATCTCCATCCGGAAACCAATTGGCAACCCGACCTAACCGAACTACGCCGCTTGCTGCGGCCCAACACAAAGCTAATTTGCCTTAACAACGCCAACAACCCGACTGGTACCGTTTTGTCGCGCGATACCCTGGCCGCTGTTGTACAATTGGCAGCCCGCGTGGGCGCTTACGTCCTAGTGGATGAAGTTTACCAACCCTTTGCGGCCCCGCAGGTCGTACCGATTGTCGACCTGTATGAACGCGGTATCAGTACCAATTCACTGTCCAAAACGTACTCATTGCCCGGCTTGCGGATCGGTTGGTTAGCCAGTCCGGACCAGCACTTAATCAATCAAGTTCGTAAACTTCGGGACTACACCATGATTTGTGGCGGGGTATTGAATGATCAATTTGCGACCTATGCCTTACAGCATCGGGAAACTATTTTAGCGCGGAATCGAGCCCTGATTCAGGCAAATTATGCATCCTATCAGAATTGGTTACAACAAGAACCCTTGCTGTCATTACAGCAACCAGCGTTAGTCTCAACTTCCTTCCCCCGGTTGGCGATTAATGAACCAACGCAAGCCTTCTGCCTCAAATTGTTGAAAGCAACCGGCGTGTTACTCGTCCCCGGGGAAGCCTTTGGTCAGCCTGGCTATGTTCGGTTAGGCTACTGCGCTCCTCAGGCAACCTTACAAGCTGGTTTGACACGCTTAAGTTATTTCCTCCATCACCCCAGTGTCTAAGCCCTAATCAAACTAAAACCGCGCCAAGCTTTGACTCCTTGACGCGGTTTTGCTATTGGGCGGGTAAATTTTTTTGAAGGGCCATGATCTGAACTTGCACCGACTGGTTCCGGTTTAACCGGGCAAAGGCCAAGGCATCATTCAAAACTGTTTTGATCTGGGGCAATTCACCATGTGCCAAGATCAGGTTCTTGGCTTGCAGCAACTTCAGCCGGGGTAAGAAATAAGTCACATGCTTCACCCCGCACAGGTCCAAAGCCATCTCAATCAATTCGTTACTTTGGGTAACTTCTTGTAATAGCGAATGGTATTCGGCCAAATAATACATTAAGGTCAACATTTGAAAGTAGCGTTCCCCTTGCAACTCCGCTGCGGTCGCACTGGTAACCAAATGGTTTAGGTACGTAGCAACCTTATCAAAGAAGAAGGCCGCTTGTTGCAAATCTTCTTTCCGGACATACAACACCCCTTTGCCTAAGTAGGCCAATTGAGAATAAACCGTTTGGTGCTGCTCGTCTAACGCATCGAGAATTTGGGCAAACGAAAATAACGCCTCCGCTGGGCGCTTATTGGTTAACACCGCGGACATCCCTTCGAGGTAGTAATAGTGCATTTGCTCTTCGGGCACTTGAATTGTCTGCGGGTCCAATTTTTCCAAAAGTTCCTGCACCCGGCCGTAATTTTCAATCATCAAATTTTCTTCAATCAGCGTTAATAAGTCCCGCAGGTAACGAATTGACGACGGGTCTTGCGTATTCAGGTCATCAATGCTAAACCCCAGTCGCGCACACAGCTTACTTAAAATTGCCAACGAAGGAATTTGCAAGCCGTTTTCAAATTTACTTAAGGTTGATTGCGTACAGATCCCTTGACACAGGGTTACTTGCGAATAACCTAACTGCTTGCGTCGTTCAACAAACCGTTGCGTATCCACCCATTTTCACTCCCCTACGAAATATTCTTGTTACTTGAAGCTTACCACACTCTAATTAAAGTGCGCAATCTCTACAAGTGATATAAAAAATCTCCTTGTTGCTAAGGGGAAAACAACAAGGAGATTAAGCTAACGGTCGGTAACAATGACATAGGCACAATCAACCGGACCGTGAACCCCGACCACCAATTCCATTTCAATGTCCCCGGAATTTGATGGACCCGAAATAAAATTAATCGCCGAAGTCTGAAAGCCGTCCGCCAGCGCAGCTTCATATTTTTCCACTGCTTGCCGGGTGGAGCGAACCAAGCCGCTTTGGGGAACCAAGGCCAAGTAGTGTTCCGGCAAGTAGTTAAAAGCGCGGCCTTGCGCTGGCGTTGTCACGACCGTAATCGTCCCGGTATTAGCAATCAGGTAATCGGCAAACCCAACGGCTAAGTCAGCTTGGTCGGCTGCTTGGGCATTTTGCGTCCGATCAGCCGGATCAGGCGACCAGACCGTTGTCGTGACCCCCTGCGGATGATCAGCCCAATCTGCAAGGTGATAAGCCTCCCATTGCGCTTCACCGACCCCCGGCAACAATAAGGTTTGAGCTTGAATAGTTTGAAGATATTCATCTAAGAAGCTGGCCAACTCATCGCTGGTTTTTAGATAAACTTTCGCCGCCACGGCTTCGCTGTTTTGCTTTGCAGTTGCCAACAACGCTTGCGGAGTTTGGTTTACCAATACTTGGTCGGGCAAATCATTTAATGGTTCAAACGGTTGAACTTGATGCCGATCCCGGCCCGCTTGTTGGGCCAGGTGGTTGAGAAATTTTTCTCGGTTTGCCTTGGTATTGGCTTGCGCTAATAAATCAGTCATCCGCTT
>NHCFJ02800__coassemble_1582_pt1 | contig 35055 bp, 31 predicted proteins | sample NHCFJ02800__metabat2_low_PE_008 | metagenome-assembled genome bin NHCFJ02800 | reverse complement strand
TTTTATTTCCCGGGAAATTTCTGCTGCAACCAGCCAATTTGTTTTAGGAAAGCACGTTCGCGTGCTACACTAGATAAAGCAACGCATACTGATGTGAAAATGGGGGATTGATGCCATGATTTATCGTCAAGCGGACCAGCAGTTTGACCTGGTCGCCGACTACCAGCCAACCGGGGATCAGCCCGAAGCAATCGCCGCTTTAACCAAGGGAATTGAAGCCGGGCGCAAGGCCCAAATTCTGTTGGGGGCGACCGGGACCGGGAAGACCTTTACGATTTCCAACGTAATTAAAAACGTCAATAAACCCACGTTGATCTTGTCACACAACAAGACCTTGGCGGGACAATTATACGGGGAAATGAAAAAGTTTTTCCCCCACAATGCGGTGGAATACTTTGTTTCTTACTATGATTACTACCAACCGGAAGCCTACGTCCCGTCCAGTGATACCTACATTGAAAAGGACGCTTCGATTAACGATGAAATTGATCAACTGCGCCACTCGGCGACGTCTTCGCTGTTGGAACGCAACGACGTGATCGTAGTGGCTTCGGTCTCCAGCATCTTTGGGCTGGGGTCGCCGGCCGAATACCAAAATCACGTCGTCTCCCTGCGGGTTGGCCAGGAAATCAGTCGCGACCGCCTGCTGCGTGAATTGGTGACGATTCAATTTGACCGCAACGACATTGATTTTCAGCGCGGCCGGTTCCGGGTCCGCGGTGACGTGGTGGAAATCTTCCCGGCGTCGCGGGAGGAAAAGGCCCTGCGGGTCGAATTCTTTGGCGATGAAATCGACCGGATTCGGGAAGTCGATGCCTTGACCGGGGAAGTGATCGGTGATTTGGAGCACGTTTCGATCTTCCCGGCGACCCACTTCTTGACCAGCGAGGAAATCATGGACGTCGCCCTGCCAGAAATCGAAGCGGATATGAATACCCAGGTGGCCAAGTTCGAACAGGCCGGTAAGCTCTTGGAAGCCCAACGCCTCAAACAACGGACCACCTACGATATTGAAATGATGCGCGAGATGGGCTACACCAACGGGATCGAAAATTATTCCCGCTACATGGACCGCCGGCAACCGGGCGAGCCGCCGTATACCCTTTTGGACTTCTTCCCCAAGGATTTCTTATTGGTCGTCGACGAATCCCACCAGACAATGCCGCAGGTGCGGGGGATGTACAATGGGGACAAGGCCCGCAAGCAGCAGCTGATCGACTACGGTTTTCGCCTGCCCTCGGCCCTGGATAACCGGCCGTTGACCCTGGGGGAATTTGAATCGCACGTTCACCAGGTCATTTACATGTCCGCCACGCCGGGGCCGTACGAAGAAGCCCAAACCGACCAGGTGGTGCAACAAATCATCCGGCCGACCGGGCTGTTGGATCCAACGGTCGAAGTCCGGCCGATCATGGGGCAAATTGACGACCTGGTCGGGGAGATCAACCAGCGGATTGAAAAGCACGAACGGGTGCTGGTGACGACCTTAACCAAGAAGATGTCCGAGGACTTGTCGGATTATCTCAAGGACCTCGGCCTGAAGGTCAAATACCTTCACTCTGACATTAAGACCCTGGAGCGGACCCAGATTATCCGCGACCTGCGCTTGGGCAAGTTTGACGTCTTGGTGGGGATCAATTTGCTGCGGGAAGGGCTGGATATTCCCGAAGTTTCCCTGGTGGCGATCTTGGATGCCGATAAGGAAGGCTTCTTGCGCAATGAACGCTCCTTGATCCAAACCATCGGGCGGGCCGCCCGAAACGCCCACGGGGCGGTAATCATGTACGCCGATACGATTACCGATTCGATGCAAAAAGCCATTGATGAGACCAAGCGGCGGCGGACAATCCAAGAAGCCTATAACCAAAAGCACGGGATCACCCCTAAGACGATCATTAAGCCCATTCAAGAGGCGATTTCCGCGGTCAAGAAGGTGGAAGACACCGAAGCCGATCAGTCGGCTGAATTTACCGCCCAAGACTTCGGCCGCTTAACGGCCGAAGCCCAAGCCCAAATGCTGGCGGAACTGACTGAGCAGATGCGCGCGGCGGCCAAGCGCTTGGACTTTGAACAAGCGGCGACCCTGCGGGATACGATTATGGAATTAACGGCACAACAGAAAGGAAAGGGACAAACCAACCGTGGCAAACACTAACAACAAAATTGTGATTAAAGGGGCCCGGGCCCACAACCTCAAAAACATTGATGTAACCATTCCGAAGAATAAACTGGTCGTAATTACGGGTTTATCGGGGTCGGGCAAGAGCTCCTTGGCCTTTGATACCCTATACGCGGAAGGCCAGCGCCGCTACGTGGAAAGTCTGTCGGCTTACGCCCGGCAGTTCCTCGGTCAAATGGACAAGCCGGATGTTGATTCGATCGATGGCTTGTCGCCGGCCATTTCGATCGACCAGAAGACGACGTCGCACAACCCGCGCTCGACGGTCGGGACGGTCACTGAAATCAATGACTTCTTACGGTTGTTGTGGGCCCGGGTCGGCACCCCCATCTGCCCGAACGATCATATCCCGATTTCCAGTCAATCCCCGGAACAGATGGTCGACCGGATCCTGGAACTGCCCGAACGAAGCAAGCTGCAAATTTTGGCCCCGGTGGTGCGCAATAAGAAGGGGACCCAAAAGAAGGTCTTTGAACAGATCAAAAAAGACGGTTTTGTCCGGGTCCAAGTCGATGGTGAGACCTACGACATTGAAGAAGCGCCTGAATTGGATAAAAACAAGCAGCACCAGATCAACGTCGTCGTCGATCGGATCGTGGTCAAGGACGGGATTCGCTCGCGCTTGTTTGATTCCGTAGAAGCCGCCTTGCGGTTGAGTGGCGGCTACGTCACCGTGGATGTGATTGGGGAAGCGCCGCTCTTCTTTTCTGAACAGTACGCCTGCCCAATCTGTGGGTTTACGGTTGGCGAATTGGAACCGCGCCTCTTCTCCTTTAATGCGCCGATTGGGGCGTGTCCAGCCTGCGAAGGTTTGGGATTGAAGCTGGAAGTTGACGAAGACCTGGTGATCCCCGACCGGACCAAAACGTTGGCCCAGGGCGCTTTGGAACCGTGGAACCCGATTTCTTCCAAGTACTACCCAGAAATGCTGGCCCAATTCTGTGCGTCAGCCGGGATTGACCTGGATACCCCGTTTGATCAGCTACCCGCCGTCCAACAAAAGCAATTGCTGTACGGCAATGGGGATACGACCTTCCACTTCCACTACGAGAATGATTTTGGTGGTGTCCGGGACGTTGACGTGCCCTTTGAAGGGGTGGTCAACAACGTCAGCCGCCGCTACCGGGAGACCAATTCCGACTTTACCCGCGAACAGATGCGCAAGTACATGACCGAATTGCCGTGCCCGACCTGCCACGGCTACCGCTTAAATGAACGGGCCCTGGCAGTCAAGATCAACGACCGCAACGTCGGGGAGGTCAGCGACCTGCCGATCAGCCAGGAACTGGCTTTCTTTAGCAACCTGAACTTGACGCCGGCCCAACAAGAAATTGCCCGGCCGATCTTAAAGGAGATCATCGACCGGCTCAGCTTTATGCAAAACGTCGGGGTTGATTATTTAACCCTCTCCCGAGCGGCCCGGACCCTGTCGGGGGGTGAAGCCCAGCGGATCCGGCTGGCTACCCAGATCGGGTCGAATCTGTCCGGGGTGATGTACGTCTTGGATGAACCATCGATTGGGCTGCACCAACGCGATAATGACCGCTTGATTGCCTCCTTAAAAAAGATGCGTGACCTGGGCAATACCTTGATTGTGGTCGAACACGACGAGGATACGATGCGGGCGGCCGATTACATCATTGACATTGGCCCCGGGGCCGGGGAAAAGGGGGGCCAGGTCATGGCCGCCGGTACTCCCAAGCAGATTATGCGCTCGCGCAAGTCCTTGACCGGGCAATATTTAGCCGGAAAGCAACAGATTCCAGTCCCCGCCACCCGGCGGCCGGGCAACGGCCACTTCATTACGGTGACCGGGGCGAAGGAAAATAACCTCAAGGATTTAACGGTCCAATTCCCCCTGGGCGACTTTATCTGTGTGACCGGGGTTTCCGGGTCTGGGAAATCGACGTTGGTCAACCAAATTCTCAAGCGGATTTTAGCCCAAAAGCTGAATCATAATTCGGCCAAACCGGGACGCTACCAAACGGTCAGCGGCATTGAAAATATTGAAAAGGTCATCGATATTGACCAATCACCGATCGGCCGGACGCCGCGCTCGAACCCGGCGACCTATACCGGGGTCTTTGATGACATCCGCGACCTCTTTGCCCAAACCAACGCCGCCAAGGTGCGGGGCTATTCCAAGGGGCGCTTTAGCTTCAACGTTAAGGGGGGCCGTTGTGAAGCTTGTCACGGGGATGGGATCATTAAGATCGAAATGAATTTTCTCCCCGACGTTTACGTCCCGTGTGAAGTCTGCCACGGGACCCGCTACAATTCCGAAACCCTGGAAGTCGAGTACAAGGGCAAAAACATTGCCGATGTCTTAGAGATGACGGTCAGTGAAGCGCTCGACTTCTTTAGTGCGATTCCGAAGATTCGACGGAAATTGCAAACGATCGAAGACGTCGGTCTGGGCTATGTGCACCTGGGGCAACCGGCGACGACCCTGTCAGGGGGGGAAGCCCAACGGATGAAGCTGGCCAGTGAATTGCACCGCCAATCCCACGGCAAGAGCTTCTACATTTTGGACGAACCGACGACCGGGCTGCACATGGCCGATATCAAGCGCTTGTTGGCGGTGCTGCAGCGGTTGGTGGATGCCGGCAACACCGTCTTAGTCATTGAACACGACCTCGACGTGGTCAAGTCGGCCGATTACCTGATCGACCTCGGCCCAGAAGGGGGCGAGGCTGGGGGCCAAATCGTGGCTACTGGGACTCCGGAGGCCGTGGCCCAAGTGCCGGGCTCGTACACCGGCCAATACCTCAAGCAGATGTTGGCGCGCGATGCCGCCCGGGCCAAGCAAGCGTAGTTAGTTTTTAAGCTGGGAAGTCGCCCGTGCGGCGTTGCCCGGCTTTTTTTAATTTGTTTCCCATGAACCGTCGGTAACCGTATTCAAACGTCAGCAAAACAACTATAATGGGGACAAGCAGAACAGCAGGAGGAAAAAGCAATGAAAACAATCACGATGCCGGGTGTTGGTGGGGGGATTTCTCAAGTCGCCCTCGGGATTATGCGGATGGGCAACCTGGCCCAGCCCAAGTGTGATCAGGCGCTGCAAGCCGCGTTGGCCAGCGGGATCAACTTTTTTGATGCAGCCGACATTTACGGGCGTGATCCCGAATTGGGCCGCGGGTCGTCCGAAGTGCACTTCGGGCAAGCCTTACGCCATGTGGGGGTTGACCGGGAGCGAATCTGGCTGCAGTCCAAGGGGGGCATTTTTGCCGATGAATTTGACCACCTGACCCGCTATGAGGCCAGCCAGCAGCACCTGATCGCGGCGGTCGAAGGGAGCTTGCGCCGTTTGCACGTGGACTACCTGGACTTTTTCTTGATTCACCGCTTGGATCCCTTAGTCGAACCACCCCAGGTAGCGGCGGCCTTTGATGCCCTGCAGACCAGCGGCAAGGTGCGCCACTTTGGGGTGTCGAATTGCAACCCCCGCCAAATCGAGCTGTTGCAAGCGGCCGTGGACCAGCCCCTGTTGGTTGATCAGCTCCAGTTTGGCCTTGGCCACACCCAAATGATTGATGATGGGCTCAACGTCAATACCGAACTGGCGGCGACCACCGATGGCCTCTTGGAATACTTGCGGACCAAGCAGCTGACCTTGCAGACCTGGTCGCCCTTCCAGTACGGGACCTTTGCCGGGACCTTCATTGATCAGCCGGACTTTGGGCCCTTGAACGCAGTCCTCGCCCGCTTAGCGGCCAAGTATCAGGTAACGAAGAATGCAATCGCCCTGGCCTGGATTTTGCGCTTGCCGATGCCGGCCCAGGTTTTGATTGGGACGATGACGCCGGCCCACATCACGGCCAGTGCCGCTGGCAGTGAAGTCACCTTGACCCGGCAAGAATGGTACGACCTCTACTTGGCAGCCGGCCACCGGCTGCCGTAGAAAAAAAGGCCGGGTAAGTTGAAAATCCGTGAAATGACACGCCCGGTATGCTATGATATTCAAGTGTGTTTTTGAGCAGGCGAAGTAAGGAGTGGGATGATGGAACAGCAATTTGAAGTCGTGGTGATCACGGGGATGAGTGGGGCTGGCAAGACGGTCGCCGTCCATGCCTTTGAAGATCAGAATTACTTTGTGATTGACAATATTTTGCCCAGCTTGGCTTCGCAATTTATCAAGGTCATCAAGGCCTCTGGTGAATTTACCAAAATGGCGATGGTGATGGACGCCCGGGCCAAGAGCTTTTATACCCAGATTTTACCGTGTCTGGCGAAATTGCGGGCCCTGCCCGATTTGAACGTGAAGGTCTTATTTTTGGACGCGGATGACGTCAAATTGGTCTCGCGGTATAAAGAAACGCGGCGGGCCCACCCCTTGGCCGAACACGATGGAGTTTTGGCCGGCATTCAGCGGGAGCGGCAGTTAATGGCCGAACTGGTCAGTGAAGCGGACGTCAAGATTGACACCACTGCGCTGACCCCGCGCAAGCTCAGTTTGCGGATTGCCGAGTATTTTGGGGACGGGAGTGGGCAGACGCCGTTCTACGTCCAGGTGGAATCATTTGGCTTCAAGTATGGCCTGCCCTTGGACGCCGATATTGTTATGGACGTCCGCTTCTTGCCCAACCCGTATTATTTGCCGGAGTTAAAGCATTTAACCGGTAATGACCAACCGGTGCAAGACTACGTAATGCAATTTGACCAAGCCCAGCAGTTTTTCCAACATCTCCTGGCCTTGATCAAGGGGGCCTTGCCCGGCTATGTCCAAGAAGGCAAGTCCAGCCTGACGATTGCGATTGGCTGTACCGGGGGCCAGCACCGCTCGGTGACGATTGCCAACCGTTTGTATCACGCATTACAAGCAGCGGGCTACAATACTTACCTGGATCACCGGGACGTAGCCAAAGCCAAGTAAATTTTTAGAAGGAATTGATATTCATGAGACATCGACCCAAAGTGGTGGTGATCGGTGGCGGGACCGGGCTGCCAGTCATTTTGCGCGGCTTGCGCGACCAAGATATTGAAATTACGGCGGTGGTAACGGTCGCCGACGACGGGGGGTCTTCCGGGATCCTGCGCAACTACGTCAACGTGGTGCCACCAGGTGACATTCGCAATGCCTTGGTGGCCTTGACGAACTTGCCAAAGTTGGAACGGGATATTTTTCAGTACCGGTTTGACAGTTCCGACCAGTTCTTGGCCGGCCATGCCATCGGCAATCTGATTATTACGGCCCTAGCGGAAATGAAGGGTGACATCTACCAAGCCGTGCAGGAATTGGCCGAAATGATGGACATTCGCGGGCACATCTATCCGGTGACCAACGAGCCGTTAACCTTAAACGCCGAGTTTACCGACGGGACGACCTTAAGCGGGGAATCGGAAATTACGGCGGCCCATAAGCAAATCCAGCGGGTCTGGGTGACGCCCACCAACAACGCTGACCAACACGAACCAGCGGCAATGCACGCGGTGATTGAAGCCATCCACGATGCCGACCAAATTGTCCTCGGCCCCGGAAGTTTATTCACCAGTATTTTGCCGAACCTGGTGATCAAAAACGTCGGGCAAGCCGTTCGCGAATCCAAGGCGGAAGTGGTCTACATCTGCAATATTATGACCCAAAAGGGCGAGACCGATCACTTTACCGATGCGGATCACGTCCGGGTGATCAATGCGCACTTAGGTGAGCACTTCATCGATACGGTCTTGGTCAACATCCAACCGGTCCCCGAAGACTACATTAACTTTCAGGCGTGGAATGAAATCTCTGAGCCCGTTCAGCACGACTTTACTGGGTTGCGCGCGCAGGGCTGCCGGGTGATTTCGGCCAATTTCTTACGTCTGCGGGACAATGGGGCCTTCCATGACCGGGATAAAGTCGTCGCGGAGCTGATGAACCGGCTCCATGACGTCCACTAAAATTTAGCAATTGGGCTGGAGCAGTTTGCTTCCATCTTGTTCCCAGCGGCGGGGAATTTGCCAGCCCGAAGGAGGATAAAAAATGTCGTACGCCAGTGAAGTTAAAAAGGAATTAACCGGGATCAAGGTCCACGCCGATAATGCCAAGGCGGAACTGATGGCCTTAATCCGGATGAATGGGTCCCTGGGGATTGCCAACCAGCAAATGGTCCTGTCGGTGCAAACAGAAAGTCCGGCGATTGCCCGGCGGATCTACTCCCTGTTGAAGGAATTTTTTGCCGTGGAATCGGAAATCGTCGTCCGGCGCAAGATGAAACTGAAAAAGAACAATACCTACGTGGTGCGCTTGCGCTACCGGGTCCAAGAGATCTTGGGCACCCTCGGGATTTTGGATGGCTTTAAGATTATGGAAAAGGTGCCGACCGGAATGTTAAAAAACGACCTGATGGTCCAATCCTATTTGCGGGGGGCCTTTTTGGCCGGCGGCTCGGTCAACAATCCGGAAACGTCACGCTACCACTTGGAAATCTATTCTTTGTACGAAGAACACAATGAAATGATTGCCAAGTTGATCAATCAGTTTGGGCTCAACGCCCGGACGACCAGCCGGCGCAGTGGCTACATCGTTTACTTAAAAGAAGCCGAAAAGATTGCCAACTTCTTGCAATTGATCGGGGCGACCTCCTCGATGCTGGAATTTGAAAATATCCGGATCGTGCGCGATATGCGCAATTCGGTCAACCGGCTGGTCAACTGCGAAAATGCCAACATGGATAAGGTCGCCACGGCATCCAACAAGCAAGTCGAAAATATTCGCCTGATTGAAGCCCGGGTCGGCTTAAGCAGTTTGCCCGCCAAGTTGCAAGACATTGCCCGGGCCCGGCTGGCCCACCAAGAGGTCAGTTTAAAAGAGCTGGGCAATTTGGTGCCGGGCGGCCCAATCTCTAAATCAGGGGTCAACCATCGTTTGCGCAAGCTGAATGCCTATGCCGAAAAATTACGTGCCGAAGCTTGATCACAAGGTGCGTTTTGGTAGCGTTACCACTAGCTTAACCACGCGCTTGTTCCCGATTGACGGGGGCTGGCGCGTTTGTACTTTTTTCACAAAATCTGGTGAATTCGGGGTGAAAAACTGTACTTTTTGAGCAAGCGTGTTAAAATAATACTCGTACATTAATTATTTGTTTTCCTAAAAGGAGGAACTTACAGTATGACTGTTAAGATTGGTATTAACGGTTTCGGCCGGATCGGTCGTTTGGCTTTCCGTCGGATTCACGAATTGAACTCTTCCGACATCGAAGTTGTTGCCATCAACGACTTGACGACTCCTTCCATGTTGGCTTACTTGCTGAAGTACGACTCTACGCACGGCAAGTTCCCAGGTGAAGTTTCTGCTTACGACGAAGGGATCATCGTTGACGGCAAGAAGTACCCAGTTTACGCTGAACGCGACGCTAAGAACATTCCTTGGGTTAAGAACGACGGCGTTGACTTCGTTCTGGAATGTACTGGTTTCTACACTTCAGCTGAAAAGTCCCAAGCACACTTGGATGCCGGTGCTAAGCGGGTTCTGATTTCTGCCCCAGCTGGTAACATCCCAACGGTTGTGCCAGGGGTTAACCTGGACACGCTGAAGGCAGAAGACAAGATCGTTTCTGCAGGTTCCTGCACGACGTCTTGCTTGGCCCCAATGGCTTACTTCCTGAACAAGGACTTCGGTCTGAAGGTTGGGACGATGACGACGGTTCACGCCTTCACTTCTACGCAAGCAATCTTGGATGGCCCTCGTGGCAAGAAGATGCGTAACAACCGGACTGCTTCTACCAACACGATTCCTCACTCTTCTGGGGCTGCTAAGGCTATCGGTCTGGTAATCCCTGAATTGAACGGTAAGCTGTCTGGTCACGCCCAACGGGTTGGTGTGGTTGACGGTTCCTTGACTGAATTGGTTTCCATCCTGGACAAGAAGACCACGGTTGAAGAAATCAACGCCGCAATGAAGAAGGCAACCGAAGGCAACGAAGCTTACGGTTACACTGAAGACCCAATCGTATCTTCAGACATCATCGGCTCCACGTTTGGTTCTGTCTTTGACCCATCCCAAACGGAAATCATGGAAGCCGAAGACGGTACGCAATTAGTTAAGACGGTTGCTTGGTACGACAACGAATACGGGTTCACTTCCAACATGATCCGGACCCTGATTCACTTCGCTACCCTGTAATGGTTGGCTAAGGGCAAATTTTTTAAGGTGGGAGGAGGCGACTCCGCCCACCTTTTTTGAAAAAGAGAGGAGTTAGCAAGTTTATGGCTAAATTAACCGTAGCAGATCTTCAATTAGAAGGTAAAAAGGTATTGATGCGGGTCGACTTCAACGTGCCGGTTAAAGACGGGGTCGTTGGGGATGACAACCGGATCGTGGCAGCTTTGCCAACGATCAAGTACGTCTTGGACCACAAGGGGAAGGCAATTCTCTTCTCCCACCTGGGCCGGATCAAGAAGGAAGAAGACAAGCCCGGCCTGTCAATGCGGCCAGTTGCCGAAAAGCTGTCCAACCTGCTCAACAAGCCGGTAACCTTTGTGCCGGTAACCCGCGGGGCACAACTGGAAGAAGCCATTGACCAAATGCAAGACGGCGATGTTTTGGTCGTGCAAAACACCCGTTACGAAGACGTAATTGACGGCGAATACGTTAAGCATGAATCCGGCAATGACCCTGAATTGGGCAAGTACTGGGCTTCCTTAGGGGATGTCTTTGTCAACGATGCCTTTGGGACGGCCCACCGTAAGCACGCTTCCAACGTGGGGATTGCCACGAACATGCCAGGCAAGGCCGCGGCTGGGTTCTTGATGGAAAAGGAAATCAAGTTCTTGGGTGACGCTGTGGACAACCCGGTTCACCCCTTCGTTGCTATCCTCGGGGGTGCCAAGGTTTCTGACAAGATCGGCGTGATCACCAACCTGTTAGCCAAGGCGGACAAGATCATCGTTGGTGGGGGGATGGCCTACACCTTCAAAGCCGCTAAGGGCGAAAAGGTGGGGAACTCCCTGGTTGAACAAGACAAGATCGACTTGGCCAAGGACTTGCTGGCGAAGGCCGAAGGCAAGTTGGTCCTGCCAGTTGACGACGTGGTAGCAGACAAGTTTGCCAACGACGCTGACAGCAAGGTCGTTGAAGGCGACATTGAAGATGGCTGGATGGGCTTAGACATTGGTCCGAAGTCCGTTGAACTCTTCAAGAACACCCTGGCCGACGCGAAGACGGTCGTTTGGAACGGGCCAATGGGCGTCTTTGAAATGCCAAACTTTGCCAAGGGGACGCTGGAAGTTGGGAAGTTCCTCGGGACCTTGTCCGATGCTACGACGATCGTAGGTGGGGGTGACTCCACGGCGGCCGCTAAGCAACTCGGGATTGCCGACAAGCTGACGCACATCTCCACTGGTGGTGGGGCTTCCTTGACTTACTTGGAAGGTCAACCATTACCAGGGATCGTGGCTTTATCCGAAAAGTAATCTTTTTATAATGCGAGGCGCTCTTGAAAGAGCGTCTCTTTTTTGTTTACAATCAAACCGGACGTTTATGGTAAAATAGATCAAAACGTTAGTAAAAAGCCGAAGAAGGGAGCGATTGAATGCGCAAGCCGTTAATTGTTGGCAATTGGAAGATGTACAAGACGATTACCGAGGCGGTGGCCTACGTTGATCGAATCAAGGTGCAGTTGCCACCGGCCGATCAGGTGGAGGTGGAACTGGCGGTGCCGACCCTGTTTTTGCAATCGCTGGTGGAACGCACCCGGGGGACCAACCTTAAGATTGCGGCGGAAAATTGCTTTTACCAAGATGAGGGGGCTTTTACCGGGGAGACCAGTCCCGTGGCTCTGCGTGAGCTAGGCATTAAGCACGTCATCCTTGGTCACTCGGAGCGGCGCCGGCTCTTTTACGAAAGTGATGCCGTCGTCAACCAAAAAGTGCACGCCGCCCTGCAAGCTGGGATCTGCCCCTTGCTGTGCGTGGATGAAACGATGAAGCGCCAGGTTCAAGGCGACCGGGTCCAGTGGGTGGTCAGTCAGGTTCTGACCGGCTTGGCGGGCGTGACTGCGGCCCAACTGCCCCGAGTGACCTTGGCCTACGAACCCAGTTGGGCGATCGGGGCCGGCAAGGCGGCCGCGACCCCGAGCGAAGCGAACGAAGGGTGTTATTTGATTCGCCAGACCCTGGCCAGGCTGTATGGTGAATCAGCGGCCGCTCGGGTCCGGATCCTCTATGGCGGCAGTGTCAACCAGACCAATCTACCGGCGCTCTTGGCCCAGTCCGATATCGATGGGGTCTTGATTGGCCGGGCCAGCCTGGATCCGGCGGTCTTTTTACAAATGGTGGCGGTGGCCCAGCAAATCATGAATGGAAATGACGAAGGGAGTTCGAAATGATTACCCGTGCCTTAGTGGGGGATGCTTACACCCCCGTAAATGCGAATGAAGTTGCCTACTTACCCCAAGCCTTGATTGAAATTGATTCCAGCGGCCGGATTGACCGGGTGACTCCGGCGGCTGATCCGTCCTATGCGGCCCGGCTGAAAGCAGCGGAGGTCCAGCACTTGGTTGAACATTTGCCAGCCGACCAAGTGATTTGGCCCGGCTTTGTTGATCTGCACGTCCACGCGCCCCAATGGCCCCAAGCTGGCTTGGCCCTGGACAAACCGTTGGCAGCCTGGCTGAATGATTACACCTTCCCCTTGGAAGCTAAGTATGATGATCTGGCCTTTGCCAAACGGGTTTATCACGAACTGGTCCATGAATTGTTAAGCCAGGGGACGACGACGGTCCTCTTCTTTGGCACGATTCATACCGCCGCCAACCTGGAGCTGGCCCGCCAATGCATGCAGCAAGGCTTGCGGGCGGCGATTGGCCGGGTGGCCATGGACAATCCCGACCAGACGCCGGACTACTACCGCGATGCTTCGGCTGGCGAAGCGGTGGCGGCGACCGAACGCTTTATCCACCAACTCAAAGCGCTCGGGGCGGAAAATCCCCTGGCCCCGCTGCCGGTGATTACCCCGCGCTTCGTGCCGTCCTGCAGCGATGAAGCCTTGGCCGGCTTAGGCCGCCTGGTGCACCAGTATGATCTGCCGATCCAAACCCACGTCAGTGAAAGCAACTGGGAGCATCAGTACGCCATCGACCGCTTTGGGATGCACGACGCGGCTGTCTTGGACCACTTTGGCCTGTTGACGGAAAAGGCGGTCTTAGCCCACGGGACCCAATTGGCCCCAAAAGACCAGGCCTTGCTGCGCGAGCGGGGGAGTGCCTTGGCCCACTGCCCGATTTCCAACGCCTACTTTGGTAATGGGGTACTGCCGGTGCAGGAATTACTGGCGGCGGGCAATCAAGTGGGACTTGGAACCGATATTTCCGGCGGTTATTCCCCGAGTCTGTACGATAATCTGCGCCACGCCGTTGCCCTTTCCCAGGTGCGCAACGACGGGGTGACTACTCAGGATGCCGGGGCCGTGGGGTCGCGCATCAGTATGACGACGGCCTTTTACTTGGCCACGCTCGGCGGGGCCCGGGCCTTGCACTTGCCAGTCGGGCAGGTGCAAGCGGGGTGCTTGGCCGATCTGCAGGTGGTCAGCGACAGGTTTACCCGGCCGGCCGAAAGCCCGCAGGACCGGTTTGAACGCTTAATGTATCAGACTACGGCCCGGGAATTGCGCCAGGTGATCGTGCACGGTGAAACGGTGATTGACCACGCCGGGTAGAAAAAAGCGGGACCAGAGCACAGCTGCTTTGGCCCCGCTTTAGCGGTTAATGACGAAAAATTTGCTTGAAGTTGCGCCACCAGCGCCCCTTGACTTGGTGGTTGGCGACGGGTTGGGTGACCTCTACGCAGCCCAGGTAGGCGCCTTGGTCATCGTGCAGGGCGTAAAAGGCGATGTTGACCGGCTGGCCGTGGTGGGTAATCAAGAGCGAAATTGACTGCCGCTCCCCGTGGTGCATCTGGTCCAAGACCGCCTGGACCCGGGCCTTAGAATGGCTGGGGTGGACGGCTAAGACGTGCTTGCCCAGGTCGGCTTCGGTCCGGGTAAAGAGGCGGTGGTCGTTCATTGAGGACCAGCGGATGATGTCGTCTTGGTCAAGCAAGTCAAATTCGACTGGAATGGTTTGAAAAATTGCGCTGAGCTGTGCCAGGGTCAGTTGGCCCCCGGGCAAGTGAATGGTTTCCATGCAAGTAAGCCTCGTTTCGTTAATGTTAAGGTAATAATAACGATGTGCTCCCGGCAATCTTCAAGAAACGTCAAAATTGATGCTCGATCAATCGCTTGATAAGATCGAAGGGAAAGAATGTGACAGATGATGCCGAAAAGTCGGATGGAAGCGTTTAGTGATGGGGTGTTGGCGATTGTGATCACGATCATGGTCTTGGAGCTGCACGAACCCACCGGGGCTAGCTTTGCGGCCTTAAAGCAGGTCGCGCCGACCTTTGTCGCCTACCTGCTCAGTTACGCTTACGTCGGAATCTACTGGAATAATCACCACCACCTGGTGGCTGCGCTCAAGCAAGCCTCGGGGGAAATTTTGTGGGCCAACCTCTTTTGGATCTTTTGGATGTCCTTGATGCCTTGGGCGACCCAGTGGCTGGGCAGCCATTTATTTGCGACGGCGCCGACCGTGGTTTATGGGGGCGTGCTGTTGATGTGTTCGCTCTCATATTACCTTTTGCAGACCGCCGTCTTGCGCCAAGCCGGTCGGGACTCGGCGTTGGTGGCCTTGTTTGGGCGCGATTTAAAGGGCAAGCTCAGCGTGGCCACGTACCTCTTGGCCACCTTGAGTGGCTTTGGCTGGCCGGCCGTTAGCTACTTGCTGTTGACCATCATGGCGGTGGTTTGGTTGATCCCCGATACCCGGATTGAACGTTTTTACCAACAACGGGCCACGCAGGGATCTGTGAAGTAAGCGCCGTAAAAAAAGTTGCGAAAATTGCGGCGATCAGATCAACGATGGTAGCGGTTCCGCCAAAACGGGTGGGCAATCCTACTTGTTTTAAGCTGAACAAAATAATACAATGGACAATGTAAGTAAAAATACTATGCAAACCATTCCAGAGGAGAGAAAAAAATGTCATTAATTACTGATATTTACGCTCGTGAAGTCCTCGACTCACGTGGTAACCCAACTGTTGAAGCCGAAGTTTACACCGAAGCCGGTGGTGTCGGCCGCGGGATCGTGCCTTCCGGGGCTTCAACTGGTGAACACGAAGCCGTTGAACTTCGTGACGGCGACAAGGACCGTTTTGGCGGCAAGGGCGTGTTGAAGGCCGTTGCCAACGTTAACAACGTCATCGCCAAGGAAATCGTTGGGATGGAAGTAACTGACCAAATCGCGATCGACAAGGCTATGATCAAGTTGGACGGGACGCCGAACAAGGGCAAGCTTGGGGCCAACGCCATCTTGGCTGTTTCCCTGGCTGCTGCCCGGGCTGCCGCTGACGAACTCCAAGTGCCACTGTACAACTACTTGGGCGGGTTCAACGCGCACGTCTTGCCAACGCCAATGATGAACGTCATCAACGGTGGGGCACACTCCGACAACAAGGTTGACTTCCAAGAATTCATGATCATGCCAGTTGGGGCAAAGAGTGTTCGCGAAGCCATCCGGATGGGGTCCGAAACTTTCCACGCCCTGAAGAAGGAACTGGAAAAGGACGGCAAGGTAACTTCTGTTGGTGACGAAGGTGGGTTTGCCCCTGACTTTGCCAACAACGAAGAACCATTCCAATACCTGATCAAGGCCATCGAAGACGCTGGCTACAAGCCAGGTAAGGATGTGGCGATTGCCTTTGACGTGGCTGCTTCTGAACTTTGGAACGACGAAGACAAGAAGTACAAGCTGCGTTGGTCCACTGGTGAAGAATACACCACCGAAGAATGGATTGAATACCTGTCCGGGATCATCGCTAAGTACCCAGTTGTATCTGTAGAAGACCCAATTGACGAAAACAACTGGGATGACTGGGTAACGCTGACCAACAAGCTGGGCAAGCAAGTTCAATTGGTTGGGGACGACTTCTTCGTAACCAACACCGACTACTTGGCTAAGGGGATCAAGATGGGCGCTGCCAACTCCATCTTAATCAAGCTGAACCAAATCGGGACGCTGACGGAAACGGTTGAAGCCATCGAAATGGCTAAGGAAGCCGGCTACACGGCCGTTGTTTCCCACCGGTCCGGTGAAACCGAAGACACGACGATCGCTGACTTGGTTGTGGCCTTGAACGCTGGCCAAATCAAGACTGGTTCCATGAGCCGGACGGACCGTCTTGCTAAGTACAACCAACTGATGCGGATCGAAGACAACCTGGGTGACGTGGCTCAATACAAGGGGATCCACTCCTTCTACAACTTGAGCGAACAAGCTCGCCAAGACATCGAAAACCGTTAATCAACAGTTAACGATCCAAATTAAAAGTGCCGTGGGGCTTTCATTATTGAAAGCTCACCGGCGCTTTTTAGTTTAATTAAGAATCGATGAGAAGCCGTTGATTGAACTTTTAGATGGCTTCCCCTATAATTTTAAGCAGTGCTGATTGACGGGGATCTGCGCCAAGATCAAGGGTCAACAGCGAATAGGAGGAAAGAAAATGGCAAAGAATAAAATCGGGGCCCCAGCCCTTAGCCGGACGATGACGGCGGGTCAGATGGAAATGATTTCCCTCGGGGGCGCGATTGGGGTCGGCCTCTTTATGGGCTCGACGGCGTCCATTAAGTGGACTGGGCCGTCCGTCTTGCTAGCTTACGCTTTTGTGGGGCTGTTGCTGTATATCGTGATGCGGTCCTTGGGGGAAATGATCTACTTAAATCCGGGAACCGGGTCCTTTGCGGATTACGCGACGGAATACGTGCACCCCTTGGCGGGTTACCTCGCGAAGTGGGCCAACGTCTTTGAATACATTGTCGTCGGCATGTCCGAAGTGGTGGCGGCGACCGAATACTTGAAGTATTGGTGGCCGCAGATCTCGCCCCTCTGGTCGGGGTTGATTATCATTGCCTTTTTGGTATTAGCCAACCTGGCCAGTGCCAAATCATATGGTTCCTTGGAATTTTGGTTTGCGATGATTAAGGTTGTCACGATCATCTTTATGATCATCCTGGGCCTCTTGGTAATCTTCTTTGGCTTTGGTAACGGCGGCCATCCGACCGGGTTTTCCAACCTATGGGCCCACGGTGGTTTCTTCACCGGTGGGGTGAGCGGCTTCTTCTTCTCGATGTCGATTATTGTCGGTTCCTACCAGGGGATTGAATTACTGGGGATTTCGGCCGGGGAAGTGGCTAATCCGCAAAAAGCGGTCGTTAAATCCGTCAAGTCCGTCCTTTTGCGGATCTTGATCTTCTACATCGGGGCGATCTTTGTGATTGTTACGATCTACCCGTGGAACCAACTCAGTTCCCTTGGCTCGCCATTTGTGTCCACCTTTGCTAAGGTTGGGATCACGGCCGCGGCGTCGATCATTAACTTCGTGGTTTTAACGGCGGCCTTGTCCGGGGCGAACTCGGGGATTTACTCGTCCAGTCGGATGCTCTTTAAATTGGCCCACGAAGGCGATGCGCCCAAACTCTTTGGTCGCCTGTCCAAGCGGATTGTCCCAGACGCGGCGATCTTAGGAATCTCTGGGGGGATTTTGCTTGGCTTTATCATTGACTTGATTGCCGCTTCGCAAAACAAGTCGATGTCAGATCTGTTCGTGATCGTCTTTTCTTCGTCGGTCTTGCCAGGGATGATTCCGTGGTTTGTGATTCTGTTGGCGGAATTGAAGTTCCGCAAGCACAATCCGGACCTGATGGTTGACCACCCCTTTAAATTACCGCTGTACCCGTTCTCAAATTACTTTGCGATCGTGGCCCTGTTGGTAATTGTGGCCTTCATGTTTGTGAATCCGGATACCCGGGTCTCGGTGATTGCCGGGTTGGCCGTCTTGGTGGTGGCCACGGCGGTTTACTTGATTCGTTACCGGGGCAACTTGCGCAAGGAAAATTAATGATGATCAGCAGTCGGCCTTCGTTTTTGGGCGGGCTGCTTTTTTGGAGGAAAAAAGATGTTTAATGAAATTCATCACCTGGCCATCATTGGCAGCGATTATGCGAAAAGCAAGCATTTTTACGTTGATTTACTAGGGTTTACTCTCATCCGGGAAAATTACCGGCCCGATCGGGGTGATTACAAGCTGGACCTGGCCTGCGGCGACCAAGAAATCGAACTCTTTATTCGCCCCGAGGCACCCCAGCGGCCCTCGTATCCCGAAGCCTTGGGCCTGCGTCACCTGGCCTTTCGCGTGGCGGATGTCGCGGCGACCGTGCAAGCCTTGACGGCGAAGGGGATTGAAACGGAACCGATCCGGGTCGATCCCTTTACCCACGGCAAAATGACCTTTTTCTTTGATCCGGATGGCTTGCCGCTGGAAATTCACGAATAACGGGGATTTGCAACCGTTCTCACCGTCCACAGCACCGCAAAGCGTGGTAAACTCGGTAGGGAAATTAATTTTGAGGTGATGCAATTGGAGCGCCGGCGCTTTTACAGTCCTAATTACGGTAACAGCCGCCAGATCGGGCGGGCAATTATGATTGGCCTAGTCACAGGGCTAGTGGTGAGTTTCTTTCGTTTGAGTATTCAATGGGGGTTGACGGGGGTTCAGACCGCCTTTGGTTACTTTCACCATCACCCGTGGGGCTTGCTGCCCTGGACGGTGGGCTCAATCATTTTAGCCTTGCTGCTGGGCTATCTGACCCAACACTATCCGAACATCAAGGGTTCCGGGATTCCTCAGGTCGAAGGTCAATTAATGGGCCAGTTTGAAGAAGCCTGGTGGCCAGTGCTATGGCGGAAATTCTTTGGCGGGATCTTGAGTATTGGTTCTGGTCTGTTCTTGGGCCGGGAAGGGCCTTCGATCCAGCTGGGGGCGACCGTTGGCCAGGGGATTGCTGAACACGGTCAGGTCACACCGGTTGAGCGGCGGGTCGGGATTGCCAGCGGGGCGGCCGCGGGTCTGTCGGCTGCCTTTAATGCCCCGATTGCATCATCAATGTTTATCCTCGAAGAGGTTTACCATAATTTTTCGCCCTTGGTTTGGCTGTCGGTCTTCATCAGTGCCCTGTGTGCCAACCTGGTTTCGATGCAATTCTTTGGCTTAAAACCGGATTTAAACGTTCCGCACGAAAGCGTCTTTCCGCTGGCTCAGTACTGGCAATTAGTGGTCTTGGGCTTGTTGTTGGGGCTTTTGGGCCGCTTGTACCAGCTGGTGATCTTAAACTTGGGGGCCTGGACGCGGCGGCTGAAGTGGCTCAAGCCGGCTTGGTACCCGGTGATTCCCTTTGTCCTGGTAATTCCGATTGCCTGGCTCTGGCCGCAAACCCTGGGTGGGGGGAACGAATTGATTGTGGGGCTCGCCCAAATGCAGCCCGGCTTGCTGTGGTTGGTGTGGTTGTTTGTCCTGCGGTTCGTCTTTTCCATGCTTTCATACGCCTCGGAGCTGCCCGGGGGGATCTTTTTGCCGATCCTGACCTTGGGGGCAGTTTTTGGGGCGGTGTACAGCGCGGGGATGGCGCAGCTGGGGCTGCTCCCGCTGCACTACCTGCCTAATTACGTGATCTACGCGATGGCGGGCTACTTTGCCTGCATTTCTAAGGCGCCCTTTACGGCGATCCTGTTGATTACCGAAATGGTCGGGACGATGGCGCACTTAATGCCGTTAGCGGTGGTCGCGATTATCGCCTACTTGGTCGATGACCTCTTGGGCGGGCGGCCGGTTTACTACGCGATGTTTGAAAACTTCATTCACCAGCGGCCCCACGCCAAATTGCGTGGCTTGACCCAAATGACGACGACCATCTTTGCCGGGGCGCAGCTCGACGGGATGGCGATCAAGGACTTTGCCTGGCCGGTGGGGAGTTTGGTTCTGGCGGTGTACCGGGGAGAAGATCAATTGGTCCCGCGGGGGGATACCAAGCTGCAAGTTGGTGACACCCTGGTGATTCAATTAACCGGGGCCCAGCACTTGCAAGAACAAGCGCAAATTAACGCCGCGGCCCACCAGAGTGCCCGCAAATAAACAACTGCCCCCGCCGGAACAACTCCGGCGGGGGCAGTTGGGCTTTATGCTGCTGGGGGTTTCAATTGGCGCACCAGTAACAGTAAGCAGCCGGTGGCCAAGAGACAGTAAAATTCGGCGTTCCAACCGAGCGCGGGCAGCCCAAAGTGTTCTAAAGTCTGGGCCGCGCTCAATGAGGCAATCGCAATGCCAACGTTATAGAAAATCGCGTTTAATGAGGAGGCTAAGGTGACCGCCGCCGGGTGGGCCTGGTTGGCCCGGTTCAAAAAGAAGACCTGGGCCGGGGCACTAAAGAGGGGGATCAAAAAGCCCATCAGCAAGAGCACCGTCAGCCCCCCGAGCTGACTACGCATCAACGGCGCGAAGAGGGCCAGACAGCTGATTTGCAGGAGGTAGACGGGGATCAGCCGCCTCATACCGTTTTTGGCCGCTAGCCGGCCCGACAAAATACTGCTGAGCACGTCTAAGATTCCCAGTACGGCTAAAATGATGGTCAAAGCAGTGACGCTAAAGCCCAGCGTGTCCTGGAGCAAGGGCCGAATGTAAGTGTAGTAACCGTACAAGGTGGCCGCCCCAAAGGTCACGAACCCAATTCCCAGCCAAATTTGCCGGTCGCCAAACAGTTTTAATTGGGCCTTGATGCTGCCGGGGGTCCCGGGCAGGTGGTGGGGGACCAAGAAGACGGTTGCCACAGCCACAACGGCGGTGACGGCGGTCACCAGGTAGAACGCCGCTTGCCAGTGCCAATGGGCGGCAATAAAGGTCCCAAGCGGCACCCCGGCGACACTGGCAATCCCAAAGCCGGTGTAAATCCACGCCACAATCTGGGAACCACTGGCTTGGTTCGGCGCCAGATCATAAGCAATGACCAGCAGCAAGGATTCCAGTAAGCCGGCGACCGAGGCGGTCAAGATCCGGGCCAACAAGAGCCAGTTAAAGCTCGGCGCCCAGCAACTGATTACGGTCCCGACCAAAAAGACGCCCAGTAAGGTCAGCAACAATTTGAAGCGATCAAAGCGGGCGGTGGCCATCGTGATGATCGGGGTCAGCAGTGCATAGGTCCAGGCAAAGGCTGACACCAGCCAGGCGATCTGGGCCAAGGATTCGTGAAAGGAATTGGCGATCAAGGATAAATTCCCGACAATCATAAACTCATTACAACCGAGCATAAAAGAAATTAAGACAAAATCGGCCGTCAATAAGCGCAGACGGCCGGTTGAAATGGTCGTCAAAATAAAACCTCCAATCTTTTTTCTAACTATCTTCATTGTACGGGATTTTCGTGGGCGGTGCCAATTTTGGCAGTTAAATTAGGCAAACGTCCAGAAATATGGTATGATCATTAGGATATGTTGTGGTTGAAATTAGGAGGAAATATTCAATGTTAATGACCCTCTTCTTGATCGACTGCGTGGTCCTAATTGCTTGCGTAATGATGCAGCCAGCAAAGACTGATAATGATGCGATGTCCGCTTTGACCGGTGGGTCCGGGGATTTATTCTCCCGGCGGAAAGCGCGGGGCTTTGAAGCCGTAATGCAGATTGTCACCACCATCGTGGGGGCGCTCTTCTTTATCTTGGCGCTGGCGATCATCTACACGTCATCACATTAGCCGTCGCGTCGAACATAAGAAATATTGCACGAAGAGGCTGTGGCAGTTGTCACGGCCTTTTATGATGAATGAACAACCGAGAGGAATCTTTAATGACAGATTTACAAGAACAGATTTTAAAAGTCTTGGGTCTTAACCCAACGATCAGTCTGTCGGCAGAAAAAATTGGCCGCCTGATCAAAAAAGCCTCGGCAGATGATTTTACCCCCTTGGTCCAGGCCCTGGCCAAATTAGAGCGGGAAGGCTTGGTAGAAGTCACGGATCAAGGCGAATTTAAGCTGGTTCCCCAACAAGAAGAAATCGTGGGGGTCTTCCACGCCAATCCGAAGGGCTTTGGCTTTGTCGCTTATGATGATGATTTGCCGGATATTTACGTCAATCCGGACCACACGGCCCACGCCTTGAACGGCGACCAGGTTAAGGTAAAGATCTTGCGGGCCGGGGATCCGACCAAGGACCAAGGACCAGAGGGGGCCGTGACCGAAATTCTTGAACACCACTATGATCACGTGGTGGGGGAATTTAAGCACCTGACGATGGGCAACTTCATTGGGGAAATCCTCCTCAAGGACAAGAAGCTGACCAATTACCGCTTCTACGTGACCGATCAAGGCCTTAATCCCCAGGATAATGAAGTGGTCACCGCTACGATTACCAATTACCCGAGTGACGAGGCCCCCGAAATTATGACCGGGGCCGTAACCGAAGTGATTGGGGACAAAGATGAGCCGGGGATTGATATCCTGTCAGTGGTCTACGCTCACGATGTGCCCCACGAATTTCCCCAGGAAGTAATGGACCAGGCCAACGCGATTCCGCTGACGGTGCAACCCGAAGAAAAAGTTGGCCGCCGCGACTTGACCGATCAACCCCTGGTGACGATCGACAGCATTGAATCCAAGGACTTGGACGACGCCGTGGTGGCATGGCAACTGCCAAACGGCAATTACCACTTGGGGGTCCACATTGCGGACGTCTCGCATTACGTTAAGCCGGGGACGCCTTTGGATCAAGAAGCCTATAAGCGGGGGACGTCGGTTTATTTGACCGACCGGGTCATTCCGATGTTGCCGAAGCGTTTATCAAACGGAATTTGTTCCTTGAACCCGAACGAAGAACGGTTGGCGATGTCGTGTGAAATGGAAATCAACCCGCAAGGTGAAGTGGTCAAAGAAGAAATCTTCCCGTCGGTGATCCGTTCGCACGCCCGGATGACCTACAAGGCGGTTAATAAGATCTTAGAGGCGCACGATGAAAAGACCCGGGCCCAGTACGCCGAATTAGTGCCGATGTTTGAAACAATGGCCGACTTGCACCGGATCTTGCTCAAGCACCGGCACCAACGGGGCGCGATCGACTTTGAAGCACCGGAAGCCAAGATTATTGTGGATGAGACCGGCCACCCGATCGACATTGAATTGCGCGACCGGGGCTTGTCGGAACGGATGATTGAATCCTTTATGCTGGCCGCCAACGAAACGGTAGCAGAGCACTACTTTAAACTCCACGTCCCATTCCTCTACCGGATCCACGAGACCCCGGATGCGGAACGGTTAAAGAGTTTTGCGGAATTTCTGTCGGTCTTTGGGATCCAAATGAAGGGGGACTTAAGTGCCGCTTCGCCAAAGATGCTGCAAAAGGTCTTAAAGGACGTGGCCGGGACCCCCGAAGAGCAAATGGTGCAGGTAATGATGCTGCGCAGCATGCAGCAAGCCAAGTATGCGGACGAAGAAGTCGGCCACTTTGGCTTGGGCGCCAAGTACTATACCCACTTTACTTCACCGATTCGGCGGTACCCGGATACCACCGTTCACCGCTTGATTCGCTGGTACGCGGAACACGGTACCGATGCGGCGGCTAAGGCCAAGTACGAACCCGTGCTGGGCGAAATCGCTGAACACACTTCAATGGCTGAACGCCGCGGGATTGACACCGAACGTGACGTTGACAGCATGAAGAAGGCGGAATACATGGAAGACCACGTGGGCGAAACCTTTGACGCGGTCGTGTCTTCCGTCATGAAGTTTGGTTTGTTTGTGGCCTTAGAGAATACGGTGGAAGGTCTGATCCACATCAGTGCGATGCAAGATGATTTCTACGAATACATCGAAAAGCACATGGCCTTGGTCGGGCGGCGCAACCACCACATCTTCCAAATTGGCCAGCCGGTCAAGGTAAAGCTGTTGCGGGTCGACAAGGACCAACGCGAAGTCGACTTTGAACTGGTTAACCCGGGTGAAGCGCCCGTTACTAAGCTGCGGGCGCCCCGCCAAGATGACCGGCGCGGTGGTGGCCGCAACCGGCGGCGCAACAATGACCGGCGTGATCACCGTCGGCATGATGATCATTCCCGCTCTGATCGGCGCCGGGACAATGGGGATCGGAACAGTTACCAAATCAACCGCGGTCAAACCCGCCACAAGGGGGATCGGGAGCCGGGGCAACGGCGCCGGCGTCACCGTTAAATTGAACCAACTTGCAACGTTGAAAGGAGGTTTCAGCGATGGCTCAAAAGAAAAAAGCCGCGTTAGATGCCAATTTAGTGGCCCAAAATAAAAAGGCCCGCCATGATTACGCGATCACGGCGACGTACGAAGCCGGCTTGGTCCTAACCGGGACGGAGATCAAGTCGGTCCGGGCCCGGCGGGTCCAACTTAAGGACGGCTACGCCCAGTTTCATAACGGCGAGCTGTGGCTGATGAACGTCCACATTAACGAGTATAGCAATGGGAATGTTTTTAACCACGATCCCTTGCGCAACCGGAAACTTTTGTTGCACAAAAAAGAGTTGCAAAAGTTGCGGGCGACGCTCACTACTAAAGGAGTGACCTTAGTGCCATTAAAGATGTACCTTAAGCACGGCTTTGCCAAGGTCTTGTTAGGGGTCGCCAAGGGGAAGCATGAGTACGATAAGCGCAATGATATCAAGCGGCGGGAACAAGAACGCCAAATCGAGCGCGTTTTAAAGCATTACTAACCAAACAACGGCGATTTCTCCAAGTTCGAGAAATCGCCGTTGTTTAAGTTAGTGTAATTTTTGCCAGTGACAGTCACGGAGGGTCGTGCCCATTGACAGGCCTGGTTCAGCTTGGGGGCGCCACTTGAATTTGCGGCGCAATGGCTGGGGATCCGGCCGTTTGGCCCAGTGGTTCAAGACGCACGCCACTAGGATTGCCAAGGGTTCGTCTTGGGGGTGGTTAATCGTAATGGCCAAAAAAGAGGCACCGGTCTCAGCGGCGGGTTCCATGGCAAAGACCTGGTGGCTACCCTTGAAGACGCGATAGTGATTGGTGAGGGCATTGCCGACAATGACCCAATTCAAGCCCCGGATGTAGACGACTTCCCGCACAAAGCCCAGGGATTTGCCAACGACGCCGACTTTTTGGTGGTTGACATAGAGGGCGAACTTGGGCAAGAGCCCTAACGACAGTTGGCTGACTTCGGCGAGCAGATCGCCGCGCATGTTGTACAAGGAGAGGGCATCTTGCCGCAAGCCCCATTTACCGGCTAAGAGGTAGGCGGCTTGGTTGTTTTCATCGTGAATCACCGTGGCTGGTTGACGATCAGTAGCGTGATCCCGCATGTAGAGCGTTCGCACGGGAGTGCCTCCTTTCATTGGCTGATTACCTTGTATTTTATCAGTGTCCGCTGATTTTGAACAGCCTGTCAGCGGTTTCATCTTTTCTCCCGTCCCGCGCAGAAGTATGCTAAAATTAAAAGCGAGGTGCATGATTTTGAAACAATTGATTCATAATGATTGGTGGCCCGTCTTGGCGCCCCAATTTGAAAGTCCAACTTATCAACATTTGCATGATTTTTTGGTTCACGAGTACACCACTCAGACGATTTATCCGGAAATGCATCACATTTTTACGGCGTTTGAGTGGACCCCGTTTTCGCAGGTTAAGGTAGTGATCTTGGGCCAAGACCCGTACCACGGTCCGCACCAGGCGCACGGGTTAAGCTTTTCCGTCTTGCCGGGGGTGGCGATTCCGCCGTCCTTACAAAACATTTATAAGGAGCTGCAAGCGGACTTGGGCTATCCCCCGGTCAACCACGGTTACTTAAAAAAGTGGGCTGAGCAGGGGGTCTTGCTTTTGAACTCGGTATTGACGGTCCGGGCCGGTCAAGCCTACTCGCACCAAGGTAAGGGGTGGGAAGCGCTGACCGATGCGGCAATTATGGCCTTGTCCAAACGGCCGCAACCCGTCGTCTTCATCCTGTGGGGGAAGGCAGCCCAACGCAAGAAGCAGTTGATTGATTTGGACACGAATCTGGTTTTGGAATCCGCCCACCCCAGTCCCCTGTCAGCCTACCGGGGCTTCTTTGGTTCGCGACCGTTCTCAAGGACTAATCAAGCCCTGGTGGCGATGGGAGAAACGCCAATTGATTGGCAGTTGCCAGCGACCGTTGATGGTGAAGCGTAGGAAGAAAAGGAGTCTTTGCAATGGATATTTTTGAAAAGTTAGCACAAGATTTAAAGGGCCAAGGCCGGCGGATCGTTTTCCCGGAAGGCAGTGACAAGCGGATTATGGGGGCGGCCGTGCGGCTGAAGGCCGATGGAGTCGTGGACCCGGTCTTATTGGGGAGCCAAGCTGAGCTGAAGCAAGTGGCCAGTGAAAACAACTTTGATTTAAGCGGGATTGAAATCTTGGATCCCGCGACCTACCCGGCGGCTGACAAGCAAGCCATGCATGATGCCCTGTTGGAACGGCGCAAGGGGAAGAACACGCCGGAAGAAGTTGACCAAATGTTGACCGACGTTTCGTACTTTGGGACGATGCTCGTTTACTTAGGCAAAGTTGACGGGATGGTCTCAGGGGCGGTTCACTCAACGGGGGCCACGGTCCGCCCGGCCTTGCAAATTATTAAGACCAAGCCCGGCCAAAAGCGGATTTCGGGGGCCTTTATCATGCAAAAGGGTGAAGAACGCTACATCTTTGCCGACTGTGCCATCAACATCGAATTGGATGCGGAAACGATGGCGGCGGTGGCCTTACAAAGTGCGGAAACGGCGGAACTCTTCGGCTTAGACCCGAAGGTAGCGATGCTGTCCTTCTCGACCAAGGGCTCAGCCAAGGGTGAGATGGTAACCAAGGTCGCCGAAGCCACGAAGCTCGTGCAAGCCCAAGCCCCAACCTTAGCGGTGGACGGGGAATTACAATTTGATGCGGCCTTTGTTCCGGAAGTGGGGGCCCTCAAGGCGCCTGGTTCCAAGGTTGCCGGTCACGCCAACGTCTTTGTCTTCCCAAGTCTGGAAGCGGGGAACATTGGTTACAAGATTGCCCAACGGTTTGGTGGTTTTGAAGCCGTGGGCCCAATTTTGCAAGGGTTAAACGCCCCAATTGCCGACCTTTCCCGGGGCACGAGTGAAGAAGACGTCTACAAGGTCGCTTTGATTACGGCGGCCCAGGTTAAGTAGGGTGACGGGTGTGAAGATCGCATTAGCAAATCGGGAAGCAACCATGGCCTTGGGTCGCCGTTTGGCCCCGCTGTTGCAAGCCGGGGACGTTTTGGTCTTAAATGGTGACCTGGGGGCGGGCAAAACCACCTTTACGAAGGGATTGGCCGCCGGTCTAGGGATCCAACAGATGATCAAAAGTCCGACCTTTACCATCATTCGTGAGTACCAAGGCGGCCGCTTGCCGCTTTACCACATGGACGTTTACCGCTTGGAAGCGGGCGGTGGCCAGGACTTGGGTTTGGAAGAATACTTTGATGGGGATGGAATCAGCGTGGTAGAGTGGGCCCAATTTGTGGCCGATGAATTGCCACCCGAGTACTTATCCCTGACCTTTACCCGGACCGCGACGGAAAATGAGCGGCAGTTAACGGTGGTTCCCCATGGCACGCGCCTGACCCACGTGGTGGAGGACTGGCTCCATGGCTGAGACAGAAATCACGATGCGCCTGGCACAACGCGCGGATGCGGCGGCCTTATTGGCCTTTTTGCAACGCGTCGCCCCGGAAAGCGACGCAATTTTGCTGCCCGGCTTGGACCACGTCACGGTCGCTGAAGAAGCGGTGCGGCTAAGTGCGGTCGCCGATCGCGACGATTGTTTGATTTTATTGGCCTGCTTGGGGCCCGAAATCGTCGGGGTGTTAACCATCATGAATCTAGCGGCCACGCCAGGGGTCGGTGAAATGGGGTTGGTAATTGCCAAACGATACTGGCACCAAGGGATTGGGCGCTTGCTGATGGAAGAAGGCCAGTACTGGTTTGAAAATTACAGTACCTTGGACCAATTGATGTTGACGGTGTTTGATCATAATATCTGGGGGAAAAAGCTGTACCAAGATATTGGCTTTCAGACGGTCGGGACCCTGCTGGAACCGGCGGCCGATGGGCAGGTCAAGCCGGCCACCAAGATGGTTTATCCTTAAAAAAGAGTAGCGCTGGGAGGGGCGGCCTTCCAGCGCTACTCTTGTTTTAGTGAACCGGTTTGATAAAGGGGGTTAATTTTTGGGGGCCAAATTGCCGCGCCTGGGTTAATAAAATATTGGCACAGGCTTGGGCATCATCTAAGGCGTTATGATGATGGTGCAATTCGATTTGCAAGGCGTCGGCCACCGTGTTGAGCTTGTGGTTGGCCAACTCCGGATAAAGGGCCTGGCTGGTCCGCAACGTATCCAAGGTCAGGTATTGCGCTGGGGCCAGGTTATAATGGGCCAACGTGTTCTTTAAGACACTGTTATCAAAGCTGGCGTTGTGGGCAACGACTAGTTTTTCCGGGGTAAAAAAGGAGTGGATGTGTTCCCACACCGCGGGAAAAGTCGGCGCATTGGCCACGTCTTGTTCATGGATGCCGTGGATTTGCACGTTCCGCCAGAAAAAAGGCGTTTGCGGGTTGATCAAGGTGTAGAATTGATCCGTAATTTGACTGTCCCGGACCACGGTTAAGGCCAAGGAACAGGCACTGAACCGCTTGCCGGACGCGGTTTCAAAATCAATGGCGATAAAATTCATGTGGGCGCCTCCGTTTTTATTGCGTTAATTTAATAATAAAGCATCGGTGCCGGCCAGTGCAAACCGGATGCAATGGTATATAATGAAACGGTTAAACTTATCCTGCCCCGCGCGGGTAGTGACAGACAGAAAGGAATTAATGAGACATGACTTATCAATTAACGGCAGACACTTTTGCGGGCTTGACCTTATTGGCCAATGAACCGTTGGCCAAGTACACGCACACCAAGACGGGGGGCCCGGCGGACTGGTTGGTGTTCCCGGAAACGGTAGCCCAAGTGCAAGCAATTGTGACTTATGTCCATGACCACCAGATTCCATTAACGGTGTTGGGCAACGCCAGCAACTTAATCGTCAAGGACGGCGGGATTGCTGGGTTGGTCATGATTTTAACCAAGATGAAGCACATTGAAGTCCATGACACGATCGTCACGGCCCAAGCCGGGGCGGCTTACATTGATACGACGATCGTGGCGCGGGACCATCATTTGAGTGGCCTGGAATTTGCGGCCGGGATTCCCGGCAGTGTTGGGGGCGCCGTCTTTATGAATGCCGGGGCGTATGGCGGCGAAACCAAGCACGTGGTGAAGTCAGCCACGGTCCTGACCCCGGCCGGCGAAATCAAGACCCTGTCCAACCAAGAACTGGACTTTGGCTACCGGCACAGTGCGGTGCAAGACGACAACTTGGTCGTCTTGGCGGCTGATTTCCAACTGACGCCGGGGGACTTTGACCAGATCAAGGCCGAAATGGACGACCTGAATGCGCGGCGCGCGGCCAAGCAACCGTTGGAATTGCCTTCATGTGGGAGTGTCTTTAAGCGCCCGACGGGTTACTTTGCCGGGAAATTGATCCATGATGCCGGCTTGCAAGGTTACACGGTGGGGGGCGCGCAAGTCTCCACCAAGCACGCGGGCTTTATTGTCAACATTGGGAACGGGACGGCCACGGATTACTTAGCGGTGATTCGGCATGTGCAAGCGACCGTGAAGGCCAAGTTTGGCGTGGACTTGGAAACGGAAGTCCGGATTATCGGTCGTGATTAGCCCGGTTTGGCCCGGCCAATAAAAGTGCTATAATGGGGCAGACAATTAAGCAGGGAGGAATGTGGAATGGATTGGATTGCGACACTCCTCACGTGGCGAAACTTAATCAGCCTGATTGATATTTTAGTGATTTGGCTGGTCATCTATGAATTGATGGTGCTGTTGAAGGGGACCCGCGCGGTGCAACTCTTCAAAGGGATTTTGATTATTATCGTCATCAAGTTGATTTCGTGGTACGTGGGCTTATCAACGGTGTCGTGGGTAATGGACCAAGTGATCAACTGGGGGGTAATTGCGATGGTAATTATCTTCCAGCCCGAAATTCGGCGGGGGTTGGAGCACCTGGGGCGGGGCACGATGTTGACGCGCAACCGGGTCGCCAATCAAGCTGAAGAGGAAATGATCAAGCAATTGGATCAAGCGATTCAGTACATGTCCAAGCGGCGGATTGGGGCGCTGATTGCGATTCAAATGGAGACCGGCTTAGAGGAATACATTGAGACCGGGATTCCCCTGGATGCCGAAATCACCGGGGCCCTGCTGATCAATACCTTTATTCCGAATACGCCGTTGCATGACGGGGCCGTGATCATCAAAAACAATCGGGTGGCCGTGGCGGCGGCCTACCTGCCGCTTTCGGACAGTAAACTGATTCCTAAGGAACTCGGGACGCGTCACCGGGCAGCCGTGGGAATTTCCGAAGTGACGGATGCGTTGACGATTGTAATCTCCGAAGAGACGGGGGAAGTCTCTCTGACCAAGGATAATGAGTTGTTGCGCAACATGTCGCAGAAGAATTACTTGAAGTTTTTGCGGGCGCAATTATATAAAGAAGAGGCTGGCAACCGGAATTTATTGACGGATTTGTTGACGCGCTTCAAGGGGGTTGGCAAGTGAAACAGCAAGAAAAGGGCTTTTTTAACAGTACCTGGTTTTACCGCATTATTTCCTTGATTTTGGCCTTGGTGCTGTTTATGTACGTCAATGGCAGCAAAGATGGCTTTTTGCGGCAAACGACACGGGATGGCAATACGACGGCGTTAATGTCGAATAAGACCGTCACGATGAAGATGCCGTTGGATTTGACGGTTGACAGTCAGCGCTACGTGGTTTCGGGGTATCCCCAATACGTGAAGGTCAAAATCAGTGGGCCAGCGGCGTTGGTGACGACGACGACCAATACCCAAAACTTTAAGGTGTACGCCAACCTGCGGGAGCTGGGCAGTGGCAAGCATACCGTAAAATTGAAGACCTCGGGCTTAAACGACGAGCTGCGCGCCACGATTAATCCGGCAACGATCGATGTGAACATTCAACCGCGCACGACGACGGTCAAACCAGTTGAGGTGCGCTTGAGTGCCAAGACGGTGAATGGCAACTACCGGGTTGGGACGCCCAAGGCCGCTTTGAATACGGTGCAAGTCACCGGGGCCAAAAGCGAGGTTAAACGGGTGGTCAAGGTGATTGCCATGGTGAATGTCCCTAAGGATGCTACCAGTGATTTGCATCGCCAGGTGACCTTGCAGGCGATTGACCGCCGCGGGCGGACGGTTAACGTGGTTGTCATGCCAAGTACCTTGAACGTGACGGTCCCGATTGACGCGGGCAAGGCGGCCAGTGAAACCAGCACTAGCAGCCAGGCGGCCAGTGAGACCTCGGCGTCGGCCAGTTCGGCGGCCGACCCAGCCGCGGCTGATCAGACCCAAACCAGTAAGGCGCAGACTAGTTCGAGCGTTAAAGCCAGCAGCAACAGTGAAGAATAATTAAATTGCCCCGCCGGTCGTTTGGCAGGGGCTGAATTGGAGGAAATTCGTAATGAAGTTAAAATATTTTGGGACCGACGGGGTTCGCGGGGTTGCAAACCAAGAATTAAGTCCGGAATTGGCCTTTCGGGTGGGGCGTGCCGGGGGGTACGTCCTGACGCGGCACTCTGATCGGAAACGGCCCCAGGTCTTAGTCTCGCGGGATACCCGGGTTTCGGGGGAGATGTTGGAAAGTGCCCTGATTGCTGGACTTTTGTCGGTTGGAATTGAAGTCTTGCGCTTAGGGGTGGTGACGACCCCGGGGGTAGCTTATTTGGTCCGGGCCCAAGAAGCGGATGCCGGGGTGATGATTACGGCCTCGCACAACCCGATTGAATATAACGGGATCAAGTATTTTGGGAGTGACGGTTTCAAACTTTCTGATGAATTAGAATACGAAATTGAACAGCTCTTGGATGCGCCCGCCGATGAACTGCCTCGTCCCGCCGCGGCCGGGTTGGGGGTCGTGGATGATTATAAAGAAGGCGCCTTAAAGTATACGTCCTTCTTGGAACAAACGATTGCTACGGATCTGACCGGGTTAAAGGTGGTCGTTGATGCGGCAAATGGGGCAACGAGCGGCTTTATTGCCAATTTATTTGCTGACCTAAATGTTGACTTGATTCCGATTCATGATCAACCAGATGGTTTGAATACGAACTTAGATTGTGGTTCAACGCACCCGGCCAGCTTACAAGCCGCCGTGGTTGAACACCAAGCTGATCTGGGGATTGCCTTTGATGGGGATGGCGACCGGTGTATTGCCGTTGACCACGAAGGCAAGCTGGTTGATGGTGACAAGATCATGTACATTTGCGGCAAGAACATGGAAGAAAACGGCCGCTTAAAGCAAGATACGGTCGTTACAACGGTCATGAGCAACTTGGGGATGTACAAGGCACTGGAAGCGCACGGGATGAAGAGCGTCAAGACCAAGGTGGGCGATCGCTACGTGGTCGAAGAAATGCTCAAGCACGGCTACAACCTCGGGGGTGAACAATCCGGTCACATTATCTTCTTGGATCACAATACGACGGGGGATGGGATGCTAACGGCCTTGCAATTGCTGCAAGTGGTTAAGTCCACGGGGCGGACGCTCAAGGACTTAGCGGCCGAGGTGACCACTTATCCGCAAGAATTGGTCAACATCACGGTCGCGGATAAGGAAGCGGCAATGACCAATCCCCAATTGCAAGCGATTATCGCCGAAGTGGAAACGGAAATGAACGGTGACGGCCGGATTTTGGTGCGGCCAAGCGGGACGGAACCGCTCTTGCGGATCATGGCCGAAGCGCCAACCAAGGAATTGGTGCACGACTACGTCAGCCGGATTGCGGCGGTCGCTGAAGCTGAATTTAAATAAAACCATCCGATGTGGCGGGAAAGGCAGCGGCCTTCCCGCTTTTTTCGTGGGCAAGCGCCTAGACCACCTGACCATTCATCGCTAGACCAATTAAAGAGAGATTATTTGACAAGCGTTAATAAACCCACTAATATACTAAGAGTTAGTGGATTAAATTAAACAAATTGGTTTGGAGCACTGATCTATACCAATAGAAAAGGATGGAAAAGCATTATGTGTGGAATTGTTGGGGTTACGGGGACTGATAAGTCAGTCGCCATCCTGATTGATGGTTTAAAGCGCTTGGAATACCGGGGGTATGATTCCGCTGGGATTTACGTTAACGATCAAGCAGGACATGATTTTTTGATTAAGCGCGCGGGGCGGATTGCCAACTTGGAAGGGGCCTTAACGCCTGAAGTACAAGGCTTAGCCGGAATTGGGCATACCCGGTGGGCCACCCACGGGGAACCGAACCAAGCCAATGCGCACCCGCAATACTCGGCGGACCAACGCTTCTACTTGGTTCACAACGGGGTGATTGAAAACTACAAGGATCTTAAAGCAGAATACTTAAGTGATGTTCAATTTAAGAGCCAAACTGACACCGAAGTCATTGTCCAATTGGTAGACAAGTTTGTGACCGCCTACGAAATGGATACCAAGGCGGCCCTGTTGAAGGTTTTGCGTTTGATCTCGCGGGATTCTTCGTACGCGTTTGCCCTGATGGACCGCGAACAACCAGATACCTTGTACGTGGCCAAGAATAAGAGTCCGCTCTTGGTCGGGATTGGCCAAGGTTACAACATGGTGGGGTCCGATGCGATTTCGATGTTGAAGCAAACCAATGAATTCATGGAAATCGAAGACCATGAATTGGTCATCGTCAAGCCTGATCACGTGACGATTGAAAGCTTCACGAATGAAGAAAAGCACCGGGATACCTTTACGGTCGACATGGATCCGGATGCGGCCGACAAGGGCGCTTACCCCTTCTACATGCTCAAGGAAATTGATGAACAACCAGCGGTAATGCGGCGCCTGGTTCAAGAATACCTGGGGGCGGATGGCCAACCCCAAATTGATACCGAACTGTTGGCCCAAATGAAGGCTGCCGACCACCTCTACATTATTGGGGCGGGGACCAGCTACCACGCTGGCTTGATTGGGGCCCGCTTGTTTGAACGGTTGGCGCATGTTCCAACGACGGTTCACATTTCATCCGAATTTGCTTATGAACAACCTCTGTTGAGTGATAACCCATTCTTTATTTTCCTTTCCCAAAGTGGGGAAACGGCGGACAGCCGGGAAGTGCTGGTGCACGTCAACGAAAATCATTGGCCAAGCCTGACGATTACCAATGTTGATAAGTCGACCCTGTCCCGGGAAGCTACCCACACCCTCTTGTTGTACGCGGGGCCAGAAATTGCCGTGGCCTCCACCAAGGCCTACACGGCTCAAGTGGCGGTCCAAGCGATCTTAGCCAAGGCCTTAGGTGAATTTGTGGGCAATCAAGCGGCCCAAAGCTTTGATATCAAGGATGAATTGGCCAAGGTTGCCAATGGGATGCAAGCCTTGGTTGACAGCAAGGAAGAGATTGAAGCAATTGCGGCCAATGCGCTGGCTAAGCCACGCAATGCCTTTTACATTGGACGGGGGATTGACTGGGCGGTTTCCCTGGAAGCGGCGCTGAAGTTAAAGGAAATCTCCTACGTGCAAGCAGAAGGCTTTGCCTCGGGCGAATTAAAGCACGGGACGATTGCTTTGATTGAAAAGGACACGCCGGTGGTCGGGATTATCACCCAGGACCGCACGGCCGGCTTGACCCGGAGCAACTTAGAAGAAACGGCGGCCCGGGGGGCCAATGTCTTAACGATCGTTGCGCGCCACTTAGCCAAGGAAGACGATGCGATCATCTTGCCGGATGTTGATCCAATGATTGCCCCGCTCTTAAGTGTCGTGCCAGCACAACTGTTGGCCTACTACACCAGCCTGGGTAAGGGCTTGGATGTTGATAAGCCGCGGAACTTAGCGAAGAGTGTGACGGTGCAATAATTTATTGATCTGATCGCATAGAAAACAACCTAAGAAACTATCTTTTCGGCTAAATCTTAGCAAGTAGCAACAA
>NHCFJ02800__coassemble_1579_pt1 | contig 35957 bp, 33 predicted proteins | sample NHCFJ02800__metabat2_low_PE_008 | metagenome-assembled genome bin NHCFJ02800 | reverse complement strand
TCCCATTCGGTGGGGTAAAGCGTTCCGGTTACGGGCGGGAATTAAGCGAATTCGGTTTCACTGAATTCGTTAACCACCACCTGGTATACGAACCAGAATAACCCTCTCTCCATCACTCATACCCACTCTTACCCTTGCTAACGCCTGGTGCTTCACCGCACCGGGCGTTTTTTGATACCTAGAGATACAAAACCAGTCCTTAAATGCTATCCTAGTCTTAAGGTAGTTCAATCTTCTCAATCTGGAGGTGATCGAATGGCTAAGCGATACCGTATCAGTCCCGTAGATTATGAAAATGCAGGTTCGGTAATAAAAGATAAGTACCATTATCAAGAAATTGGTGAAATTAGCAATTTCATGGGCGATTGGTTCGATTTTCCCCTGGGATTTGATGAGAAGCATAAAGAAGTAGGGTATAGTCCGGTCGATGCCTATATTTATTTTGACTCAATCGACGAACTAGTCCCACCAATGTTAACTCCAGCAGACAAACAGCGTTTAATCGCTGAGATCAAGAAACACTTAATCAAACTTTAACGGTTACCAATGCGGTAGCCGTTTTTATTATGCCTTTTCCCTGACTGCAGGCGTAAAAGAACAGCTGAGACTGTCTCCCAATCGCACTCTGTAACGGAGTGCATGGCTTAAAATACCACGTTACGTTAACGCTCAAGCAACCTACCGAAGGGCTCGGCTCCCCGCAACAAAAAAGCACCCCCTTAATTAGGGGTGCCAAGCATCAATTACTTAGTCTATTTAGCAGTTCGCGTTCGGGTGACCATGACAATCAACAGGTTGATTAAGAGGGTTGCACCGGTTAGCCAAAAGACGGCCGGGTAAGAAAAGAGGCCGGAAACTAAGGACCCCATCAGCGAGCCCAAGACGGAACCGGCGGCTTGAAAGGATTGGTTATAAGAAAAGATCCGGCCAAAGGCTTCGTGGGGAACGTCCAAAGTGAGGATCGTTTGAGCCGCTGGCATTAAGCCCGCGCTGGCCAACCCCAGGATAAAGCGCCACCCGGCCAGCCAAGCGGGCGAATGGGTGAGGGCCATCGGAATAAAGAGCAGGGTCGCAATGGCCAGGCCAAGTTGCAAGATCCGCTCGGGGCCGACGTGATCCATCAAGTGGCCGACTTTAGAGGCGGATAAGAGATTGCCCAGCCCCGGGGCGGCGGCCACAATTCCGGCAATTAAGGCTAAATTGCGGTGGTTGCCAATCATGTCCCGCACATACAGGGAAACGATCGGGTCAATGCTCATGACCGAGGCTTGGACAATCAAAGTTGTGACAAACATGGCATAAATAAGCTTGACATTTGGAATCAAATGCAACAGCTCCCGCATCGGCTTGAGTTCCGTCGGCTGAATTGGGGTAAAGTGTTCTTCCACTAAGGTTAAGGTCAGCAGAAAGGTTAATAACATCAAGCCCCCGGTAATAAAGAAGGGAATCCGGTAGCCGCACCAATCCGACAACGCGCCGCCCAGCAAAGGCCCAACCAGGTTGCCCGAGACGCCGGCCGTCATCATCGTTGACATCACCCAGCCGGACTTGCGATGGGGTGTTTCACCAGCGATCAGGGCTGTAGCGTTGTTAATGTAGCCCGAAAAGGCCCCCTGTAAGAACCGCATGAAAATAATCATCCAGACGTTGGTGGCCAGCCCCGTCACGAAGATCGTGATGGCCATTACGCCACTGGCCCGCAAACACATTAATTTCCGCCCCTTGGTGTCAGCTAGGCTGCCCCAAAAGGGGGAGACCAAAGCTTGCGAGATAAAGGTCATCGCAAAGGCCAGGCCTGAAAAGAGGTTTAACTGGAAATGGGTAAAGGTTCCCAACTCGTTAATAAACAAAGAAATAAAGGGCATCGTCATCGAATAGCCCATCCCGGTGATAAAGCAGCCCAGCCATAAGACGATGAAGGCGCGGCGCCAGCCCGCGGGGAAAGGTTCGTCAGTTGCGATTTGAGACATTGAAAATACTCCTTCTTTTTTACTAATAGTAATTAGAATACCACAATTGCGGGCGCTTGACTTTTTAAATTCGGTTCAGTGGGGTAAGATTAACTTAACTTTTGTGGAAAGCAGGGAACGGTGTGATGCAAACAATTGCCATTTTTTCAGATATTCACGGGAATGCGACCGCCTTCAAAGCGATGCTTGCAGATGCTAAGGCCCAGGGGGCGACGGATTACTGGTTCTTAGGGGACCTCTTGATGCCCGGCCCGGGAGTGGCCGAAATTTGGGACCTGCTGGAAGCCATCCACCCCAGTCAGCTCGTCCGGGGCAATTGGGATGATTTAGTAATTCACGGTGCGCGGGGCGAAATTGATTTAAAAAAGCCTTCCCACGTTTACTTTGCCCGCCTGGCCCAGTTTGTCGCCGAACGGCTGCCCAAATCAGCCTTGGCAACGATGGCAGCCTGGCCCTTACGGCAAACCGTAACTGTCGGCAAGCTGAATTTCAGTTTGTCGCATAATTTACCCAAGCTCAACATGGGCCAGGCCCTCTTTCCGACCAATTCCAGCCGCAAGTTTGACCAGCTCTTTTTACCGGAGACCGACGTGGCCCTATACGCCCACGTGCATCACCAATTATTGCGCTATGGGTCAGATGAGCGGATTATCTTAAATCCCGGTTCGGTGGGGGAACCCTTTAATGGGCAGGCAAAACTGCAAGCTGATACCCGCGCCCAGTACCTCATCTTGCAAGTCGATGAGCAGGGCTTGGCGGGCCTGAACTTCCGCCACGTAGCGTATGATCGTAAGGCCGAGTGGCGAGCGGCGCAGGCGGCCGAACTGCCTTACTTGGCGATTTATCACCGTCACTTAAAGACGGGGCGGGTGTATACGCACAACCAAGAAATGCTGGCCGCGGCGAATGCAAAGTATAACTACGTCGCCGAATGCCAACAGTACCAAGCCCAATTCGCCCACAATAAATAACTTACTTTTTGTGAGCTAAATTAATTGCTTTTTGGGACCCCGTTCGCTACACTAACGTCAGTGAATTGACTCTCCCCACCTGGGGACAACTTGAGTAGGCTGATAAGGAGTTTTTATGGCAAAGAAAGCAAAAATTGCCAAGGCCCAACGCCAAGCAGCAATGGTGGCCAAGTATGCGGCCAAGCGAGCAGCACTTAAGGCCGCCCATGATTATGCTGGGTTAGCTCAGCTGCCCCGTGATGCCAGCCCAGTTCGGCTGCGCAACCGGGATCAATATGATGGTCGACCGCGGGGCTATTTGCGGCAATTTGGGATGTCGCGGTTAACTTTCCGGCGCTTAGCCCATGAAGGCAAGCTGCCGGGCGTCAAAAAAGCTAGTTGGTAAGTCCGAACCACCCTTTTTCGCGCGGAAAAGGGGTGGTTTTATTTTGGAAAAGGGCTTGCAAATCAGTGGTTAGCACGCGACAATAAGGAAAAATCAGAAAGAAGGGGACCAAGATGCAAAATTGGTTGGGAGCGCGAGTGGCAGCCCTGCACCACCGCACCTTTACCCGCGCACTGCGGCGGACCTTAGTGGTCATTTTTCCCTTTGTTTTAGTCGGGGCCGTTAGTCAATGGCTGCAGGACAGCTTGCTCAATCCCAGTGGCTTTTTATACGGGGTTTTAGCCTTAGATGCGTGGACGACACCTGGCGTGATGCAAGTTTTGAGCAGCAATTTAATGGCTTTACGCGCGGTGACCTTAGGGATGGTTGGATTAGCGGCGGCGTTTGCCATGGCCAAATACACGGCCAGAAGCTACCATCGCGATGAGCAGATGGCGGGGCTGACGGCATTGAGCGCCTATCTCTTATTGGCGTTGCGGCATGGCAACAATGGGCGCTTTAACCTCGATTGGATGCTGACCTCGTATGGGACCTTATTGTTAGCGCTTCTGGTTGGCTATTTGGTTGGCCGGGCCTTTCGCCGGTGGGGGCAGCCCGCCTATCTGCCCCGGGAAGTGGCTTTAGGCGAAATCTTTCACCGGATGTTTGCGGCGTTACGGCCGATCTTGATTGTCTTAACCATCAGTTTAGTCTGCCAAGGCTTGTTAAATTTGGCTTCTTACTACAGTTTACTTTCGCAATTTTACGGCTCATTGCAGGGGATCGGCAATGGCAACCAGCCGGTCTGGCTGAAATTTGCGGTAATTTGTTTGACCAATATCTTGGCCTGGGGTGGTTTAAATGGGCCATACTACAATGGCCAGCTGGACTTGGACGGCAGCCAAGTCGCGGCGGATTTAAATTACTTACTGACCCATCACGGGCAAGGTGACTTACCGTACCCGTATTTGGCTTCGGTTTTGCAAAAAGCCTTCGCCAATTTCGGTGGCCCGGGCCTGACCCTGGCCCTGTTGATTGCCCTGATTTTAGCCACCAACCAGCGGGATTACCACCGGCTAGTGCGGACCAACCTAGTCCCGGTGCTCTTTAACAGTGATTATGGCCTGGCGGTGGGCTTACCGGTGTTGCTGAATCCCTTGTACTTGATTCCCTTTTTAGGGTTGCCTTTGCTTAATCTGGCGGTAGCCAGTGGCTTGTTGGCTTTGCACCTGTTTCCGACCCCGGTTTACCCAGTCCCAACTGGTACGCCGGGCATTCTCTATGCCTTTTTTGGGACCAATGGCAACTGGTGGGCCCTGTTGACTTCGTTGGTCCTCTTGGCCGTTGATGTTGTGGGCTACTTGCCGTTTGTCAAGTTGGCCTTGCGGCTTAACGACCAGCTGCCAGCAACTGATCAAGGGAGGGAAAACGGATGAAGCTTAAATTCATGGATCCCCAGCAAAAGCGGACCTGGCGTTTTGCCTTGGCGGCCTTACTGGTCATTATTTTGCTGACGATTCCTGCCTATTTTCAGATGCACAGTTCGAACCAACTGCGGGCGCAACGGCAACGGGCTACAATGTCACCAATCATCATGATTCCTGGTTCATCGGCCACCAAGGAACGGTTTAATCGCTTAGTCAACCTGTTGAATCGCGATACCCACCAGAAGCATAGCTTGCTGAAAGTTGAAGTTTATAATAATGGCAAAATCACGTACAGTGGTAAAATCAATAAAGGAGATCGCGAACCCTTTATTGTCGTCGGTTTTCAGAATAATCACGATGGCTACGACAACATCAAGAAGCAAGCCACCATGTTTGATGCCGCCTTTGCCCAGTTAAGTGAAGAATACCAATTCAACAACTTTAAGGCCTTTGGGCACTCCAACGGGGGGCTGATTTGGACTCGCTGGATTGAGACTTATTACGATGATTATAAAGATGACATTAAGCTACGGGTCTTGATGACGGTGGCCTCGCCCTTTAATTTAGCCGAAACCTCGATTAAAAATAAAACCCAGATGTTTACCGACTTTGTCAAGCACCGCACCAAGATTCCGCGCAGCCTGGATGTGATTGCCGTGGTCGGCAACGAAGATTCCTATACTTCTGATGGCTTGGTCCCAGCTGATTCGGTCTTAGCGGGGAAGTATATCTATCAAAAACGCGCTCACAGCTATACTTCCATGACGGTGACTGGCGAGCAAGCGCAACACTCCAACTTGCCGCAGAATAAGCAGATCGTGAAGCTGATTGAACAGTATTTGATGGATTCAACCAAGCAACCCCTCAAGCGGGGCAAACGACCGACCCTCACGAACGGGAGCGAATAATAAAGGAGAAGAAAACGGAAAAAGACAGCCCCGGTAGAACGTTCACTTCGTTCTCCGTGGCTGTCTTTTCGTCTAGAGATTTTCGTCCGTATTAAAGTTTAACGCAGAGTAATCGGTCATTTTCACGATTAAATCCAGGCTCAGCTGTTTGTAAGCATTAAGCACATCAATGGCAAAATTGGTACTTTGCCGGGTTAAATAAGCGGCCCGCTTGCTGGGATCTAACAGGGCTAAGGCTTGGTCAGTTTTTTCCACCATTTCCGTCGCTTTGATCCGCTGTTCCTTTTGCACGTCGCGCAAGAGTGGCAAGAAGTCGTGTAAATGGCTGTCAACTAAGACGCTGGCGTGTTTAAAGATCCAGTAAGCGGCGTTCAATTGGGCCGGTAATTTCCCCCGTTTGTAGGCAGCTGGTACTTCAGTGATGTCGGCAAAGAAGGGGACGAAGGTACTTTGGTTGGCAACCCCCATCGCTAGCCAGTGGATGTCGTTACCCTCCGGTCGATTCATTTGCAAGACGTGTGATTCCTGGGTCTTCGCCAAGCTGATCGGCCGGTAGCGGTGCTTTTCTTCTTCCGTTCCCAAAGCGCCAATCGGGTCGTACGGGGTGCCTTGGTAGTGGCTGGCCAGATAGTCTTGGGCATCAAAAATGGAAAGCTTGCGCTCCGGCTTCATGATAAAGGGCAGCTCTTGGCTTTCGGGCGTTTCCAAGGCCGCGGCCTTCGGACTGAACATTTGGTGACCATACCAAACCCGGGGCGTGGAATAAATGGCATCCGAGCGCGTCTGGGTCCCGAAAATCTGACGGAAGTTAAAGCCGCTGGCGGCGGGATTTAAATGGTGATCAGCCACAAATTCACGAATTTGGGGGTGGTATAAGAAGTTAGCCTGATCATCAAAGTCAATTTCTTCAATCGCCAGTTGGTTGCCGACCACGGCGTAGGCATCATCAGGAATCCGCTGGGCCACCCAATAGTGTCCCGCCCCGGATTCGAAGTACCAAGCTTCCTCGTCGTCAGCAAATAAGACCCCGTTGGTTTCTCCGGTCCCGTACTTGGCAATCAGGTTGCCCAAGCGCTTAACCCCTTCCTTGGCACTTTTGACAAAGGGGAGCACCACGGTGACCATCGCTTCTTCGTTCAAGCCGTTTTCCACCAGCGGATCAAAGCCCAAGACCCGTTCGTTGGTATAGGCGCTTTCGGTGGCGCTCATGGCCACGTGATACTCATTGATCCCGGCTTCTTCAAACAAACCGTAGCGATCAGTCCATTCGGGCGTGGCGGTGTACTTGAAGCTGTCCTTGGGCAAGTCAAGAACTAAGCCGGTGTCTTTCGAGGTAAAACGCCCCCCAACGCTGCCACGGGGATGTACGACAAAGCGTTTCGGCCAGGCGGCTTTGGCATCTTCATTGCGGCCAATCATGATCGTGCCGTCAATCGAAGCGGCTTTACCGATTAGGATACTTGTGCAGGCTGATAATTTTTTGATCATCAGGATTGCCTCCTTGAAAGTGGTTTCGTTTCCTTTTATTGTATAATATTCGCCCGAAAATGTCCGTAAATTTGGACTTTTTGTCAATTTTTCTGACTTTCGTGAATGAAGTGCAAGCGAAAGGGTGGTATTTTGCGCCAATTTGCGCTAACCTAGGTCAGAAAACTTTTAACCTTGCAAACTAAACGATGATGGAGGGAAAACATGACTCAGTTATCGATGTTTATCGTCATGTTAGCCGCCCTGGTAATTCCGATTATGATGGCCCGCTTTAAAATCACCAGCGTGCCCACGGCCGTGGCCGAAATCGTGGTCGGGATTATTCTGGGGCAGTCGGGCCTGAATTTGGTCCACCAAACTGATACCCTGACGTTGCTTTCAGACCTCGGGGTCATCTTATTGATGTTCTTGTCCGGGATGGAAATTGATTTTGGCCTCTTTAAGCCCGGCAGCAATGATGAACAAGCAACCGCCTCGCCCGTGCGCTTGGCCTCGGTGGCCTTTGCGGGCGTCTTGGCCATGGCGGCGTTGTTGAGCTATGCCTTGAAGGTGGCCGGCCTATTCAGTGATCCCCTGTTGGCAACGATTCTGTTTTCGACCGTTGCGTTGGGGGTGGTGATCGCGACTCTCAAGGAAAAGGAGATATTAAGCAAACCGATGGGGCAAACGATCCTGCTGACGGCGGTGTTGGGCGAAATCGTCCCGATGTTTGGCTTGACGGTGTATGCTTCCATTAACGGTGGTAACGCCAGCCAGTTATGGTTATTAGTCTTATTGCTGTTGGCGGCCATTTTTCTGTTGTACCGTTTTAAACAACCCTTTATTTGGTTTAATAAGGTCACCAAAGCGACGACCCAGTTGGATATTCGGCTGGCCTTCTTTCTGATTTTTACTTTGGTCATTATTGCCGAACAGGTGGGGGCCGAAACGATCTTAGGGGGCTTTTTAGCCGGCATGGTGATGAAGCTGTTAGAGCCGCATGAATCCACCGCGGAAAAGCTGACTTCCATCGGCTATGGCTTCTTTATCCCGATCTTTTTTATCATGACCGGGGTAAAACTGAATTTACGAGAATTGTTTGCCAATCCAGCTGCCTTGGTCTTGATCCCGATTTTGATGGCCTGCTTCTTCCTGGCCAAGCTGGTCCCGATTCTGGTGTACCGGCGCCGTTTCTCCACGCGCAATGCAATTGCCGGGGGCTTTTTGACGGCGACGACGATTACCTTGGTGCTGCCGACCTTAGCCGTGGCACGGGGACTGCACGTCATTTCCAGCAGTCAGTCCGACGCCTTTATCCTGGCGGCCGTTTTGGTCTGTGTCCTTGCGCCAACCCTCTTTAATTCGGTGTACCGGCTGTCCAAAGAGGACCTGCTCAAGCAACGGGTTGTGTTGGTGGGGGCCAACATGTTGACGATTCCGATTGCCCAGCAGTTGTCCAAGGAGTGGTACGATGTCCATGTAGTTACCACGCAGCAAACAAATTATGAAACCTACGACAGTGAGGTCGATAATTTGACCTTCCTGCCAGAAATCACGACGGCAACGATGCAAGCAGCCGGCTTGCTGGACGTGGACATCTTCGTGGCCAGCTACCTGGATGACCAGGCCAACTTTGATCACGCCCACGTGGCCTTAGAAGCCGGGGTGCCACGGATCATCGCTTTTCAAAATAATCGGGCGGTGGATAACGACCGGGTCGATCATTTAATCGGCGAAGGCGTTGAAATTTTTAATGCCTTTAACGTGCAAACCAGTGTCTTGCGTGCCTTAATCGAGTCGCCATCCGTAATGGGGATGCTGACCGACACGGAGGCTGGGTTGTACGAAGTCCGGGTGGTCAACCACCGCTTTACCGGCCGCCAACTGATGGAATTGCCATTTATCGACAAAATTACCGTCAGTCGAATTCGGCGGCGCAACCATTGGATTACCCCCCACGGGTCGACGATTTTGGAATACAACGACCGGTTGATCTTTACCGGGAAACGTGACGACGTAGCTGAAATTCGGCGCCAGCTGCGGAAGCAAAATTAACGTTGGAATCGGTGGGCCCACCCGGGCTGGCCGATTTTTCCTTTTTTTCGGGGGCAAACCGTAATTTTTCGGCGGATGCTTTTCGTTGTAAGCGGAAATATGGTAAAATACGCTTATTAAACAATGGCCATAAGGAGGAAGAAACCATGCCACTGGTACACATTGAATTATTGGAAGGGCGGACACCCGAACAACTCAAGGGCTTAGTTCAAGATGTTACGGCTGCGATCGCCAAGAACGCGAACGTGCCCGAAGAACGAATCCACATTGTGTTAAGTGAAATGAAGCCCGATCACTACGCAGTGGGCGGGACGCTGAAGAGCGAAGGCTAGTCTGCTGGAATCCCTCCCGGTTGGGGAGGGATTTTTTGATGGAAGAAAGGACTGAGGGACGTGAATGAAGAACAATATGTAATGGCCATTGATGAAGGAACCACCAGTGCCCGGGCGATGATTTTTAATCACGCGGGCCAAGTCGTAGCGATTGCCCAGCGGGAGTTTACCCAGTATTTTCCGCAGCCGGGTTGGGTGGAGCACGATGCCTTAGAGATTTGGGATGCGGTCCAAGCCGTGATTGCCGATGTCATGATCAAGGCCCAGATTCAGCCCTACAAGATCGCTTCCATTGGGATTACCAACCAACGCGAAACGACGGTGATTTGGGATAAGCACACCGGTCAGCCGATTCACCGGGCGATTGTTTGGCAATCTAAGCAGACCGCGCCGATTGCCGAAGAGCTGGTGGCAGCGGGCTTGACGGCCGAAATTCACCAAAAGACTGGGTTGGTGATTGATTCATACTTCTCGGCCACCAAAATCAAGTGGCTCTTGGATCATGTCCCTGGCGCGCGGGAAAAAGCAGCCGCGGGGGATTTATTGTTTGGGACGATTGATACCTGGTTATTGTGGAATTTGACCAGTCACCGGGTTCACGCCACGGATGTTTCAAACGCTTCGCGGACGATGCTGTTTAACATTCACACCTTGGATTGGGATCAATCGATTTTAGACCGGTTGGACATTCCGCGGGCCATGTTGCCAGCCGTTAAGCCGTCCTCCTCGATTTTTGGCTACACCAATGACTATCACTTCTTTGGCGTCCAGGTGCCGATTGCTGGGATGGCTGGTGACCAGCAGGCGGCGCTGTTTGGGCAAGCGGCCTTTGAAAAGGGGAGTGTCAAAAATACGTACGGGACCGGGGCCTTTATTATGATGAATACCGGGACTGAACCCGTTTTGTCGCAAAATGGGTTGCTGACGACGGTGGCCTATGGCCTCGATGGTCAGGTCAACTATGCCTTGGAAGGCAGCATTTTTGTGGCTGGCTCGGCAATTCAATGGCTGCGCGATGGCTTGCAGTTCTTTAAGTCGGCCAGTGAATCGGAGGCACTGGCCGTTGCCGCGGAAACAACCGGCGGGGTATATGTCGTGCCGGCCTTTACCGGTTTAGGGGCCCCGTATTGGGATCAAGAAGTGCGCGGGGCGATGTTTGGGCTTACGCGCGGCAGCGACCGGGGCAACATTATCCGGGCGACGTTGCAGGCGATTGCTTACCAGACCCGGGATGTGGTGGACACAATGGTCAAGGACACGCAATTGCCGTTAGCCCAGCTGGCCGTTGATGGGGGCGCCAGTCGCAATAATTACCTGATGCAATTCCAGGCGGACTTATTGCAAACGCCCGTGGTCCGGGCGGCGATTGAAGAAACCACCGCCTTAGGGGCGGCCTACTTGGCCGGCTTAGCCGTGGATTTTTGGTCCAGCCCGGCTGAATTAGCGCAGTTAAGCAAACTGGGGCAGCATTATGCACCAACGATGGCCCCGGCCCACGCCGAGCAATTGTACGCGGGCTGGCAGCGGGCGATTCAAGCGGCCCAGTTGTTTAGTCACGATTGAAAAAAGGGAGGACAAACATGGAAGAAAAACGCGTCTTTCACGTTAATGGTTACCTAGGACTTTTGGTTGCCTTGCTGCTTTTGGTTGGGGGTGGCTGGGGGATTTACCAGGGCCACTATTTCTTGGGGGCCTTGTTGATCCTCATTGCCTTGTTGGCAGGGTCGTCGCTGACGATTGTCCAGCCGAATACAGCCAAAGTGCTAACCTTTTTCGGTAGCTACGTGGGGACGATTCGCGATGCCGGCCTCTTTTTAACGATTCCCTTAACCAATAAAGAACCGGTTTCGTTACGGGTCCGTAATTTTAACAGCCAGGTCCTCAAGGTCAATGATTTAAAGGGGAATCCGATTGAAATTGCGGCCGTGATCGTCTTTAAAGTGGTGGATACCGCCCAAGCTTTGTACGCAGTTGATGATTACGAAGCCTTTGTCGAAATTCAGGCCGAATCAGCAATTCGCCATGTGGCTAGTGAATATCCTTATGACACCTTTGAAGATGAAGCGGCATTAACCTTACGGGGCAATCCCAATGAAGTCTCAGCCAAATTGACCGCGGAGTTACAAGCCCGGTTGGCAGTGGCCGGGGTAAAAGTCATTGAGACCCGGCTGACGCATTTGGCGTACGCGACCGAGATTGCTTCGGCCATGTTGCAAAAGCAGCAGTCGGCCGCCATTTTAGCGGCGCGTCAGACGATTGTGGCCGGAGCCGTGTCAATTGTTGAGGACGCTTTGCAACAGTTAACCAGGGAAACGGACTTGCAGTTGAGCCCGGAACAACGCTTAACCATCATTAACAACTTATTAGTAGCAATTGTTAGTGAGCGGGGCAGTCAGCCAGTGATCGAAACGGGTCAGCGGTAATAACAAGCACAAACTGAGCGTTATCCACGCGGGTAACGTTCTTTTTTTAGGGACTAAGTATAAAACAAATATTTACTTTAACTAAACCTAAAATAAAAAAGCAACCACTAATTATCAGCAGTCACTTCAGTTGGCACTCCGATGCCGTTTCCACCCCAAAACTTGGCGTAGCGCCACTAACCCAACGATCAAAATTCCGATTACGCCAAGGCGTTTTAAATCGCCGTGCATAATTGCATCGCCCCCAAAAGCATACAAGACGGAGGTGGGGAGCATACCAATTGCGACCATCAACAAAAACTGTAGCCGCGACACCTTTAATTGGCCACAAGCATAATTGACCAACACACTGGGCACGATGGGAATCATATAGCCTAAGGTCAACCCAACTAACGGGTGCTTATGTTGCATTAGGTTGGTTAAGATGCGGTTTTGCTGGAAGTGCTTAGAGAAACTGAGGTGCTTAATCAGCCCAAAACAAGCCACATTGCCACCGACATTACCTAACCAATTAACTGCCAAGCCAATTGCTGGTCCGTAGCAAAGTCCCACTAAAATACAAACTAAGGAATTGGAAGCCCCGGGAACCGCGTTCAATAAACCAATTAACAGCAAAAAGAAGATCAAATCTTGGGCACCATGGGCCCGTACCAACTTGATCAACTCTGGTCGGTCTGCGGCATGATAGTGCAATAACAAGTGTACTTCCGGGCCAAAATCATGCAGTAAAGCCACCACAAACAAAAAACTCAGGCCAAGCCCCAGCCCCATTAACAATCGTTTATCGAATTTGGTTGGATGCATTAATCTAACTCCTTTCGGCCGCCAAGGCCATTAATGTGCGCCGCAAGCGCGGGTCGTGGGCATAAACATAGGTACCCATCACGCCGCGTTTTAAGATCACGTTGAGCGCATTACGCACCATGGTTAACTTTAACTGTTTGATTTCGCGCGGATTGGTTAAGTCTGCCCGCCGTTTAAACGTTTCAACGTCAGTATATTTACTGAGGTCGACGGCCAGCTGACCGGTTTGGGGATCCTGATAAAAAATGGGCCCGATGATAATCCCGGCGTAATTAAGGTCGAAGCCTTGACAGGTATAGATGGACCCGACCTCATCAATGCTGGCTGGTAATTCTGCCCACGGCGTGCTGGTAAAATTATATTGATCCCAAGGCAGGCGAAAAGCTCCTTCTTCGATATAGTGTTTGCCGCCATCCAGCGTTGAAGGGTACCCGGAGGTTGCTAACATTCGCGCTAGGCCGACCCGTTGGTTTTGTTTAACAATCAATTGCCGCATCGCTTCGGCGTCATCAAAAATGCGAAAGTCGTACGTCGTCTGGTTTAGCGGGGGCAGCGGCTGAATTTTGCCGTCAGTAAATTGATTGATCCAGTCTACCAAGGAAGCCGGCGCCTGCATACGCAGCTGTTTTTGCAACCGTAAGGTCAGGTGGGGGTATGGAGCCAGCAATTTTTGCAGGCGCCGGGGAGTCCAGAGGCTCTTCATGCGTAGGACCTGACGGAAATCGATTACCAGCACCACCACTTGACTGCGCTTGATCAATTCCAACAATTGATTCTCATGATAAAAGTTATTATAGTGATCCGGCTTTGACAGCAAAAGGTGGGCTTCATCAATTAAAACCACATCTAATTGCTGATCGTGCTTTTCGAGCTGGTTAATCATGGTGGTCGGGCGCTGAAAATCCTTTTTCAAGAGGTGTGGTTGTGTCCCAGCCAATTGACGGTAGACCTTTAAGACCTCGGGGTGATTTACTAAAAAGCGGTTTTGGGTTTGGTAAACCGCACTGGCCGGTTGGGTACGGGCGGCCACCTGCAAGTCATTAAAGAGGTGCGTCAGGACCACGCTTTTGCCGGTCCCGGCTTCCCCTTCAATGACTAAGACCGCCGGGGTTGGCCCCGTGGTTAGATGCTGTTGGATGAATGCTTGGGCCTGCTTAATCAGTTGGGCTTGCTCCGGCGTTAGCGGCAGCGTTGGGGCCAGGTTCTCAGTTGCGGTCTTAAATGATACCATTAGACGTCCTTCTTTCGATCAATTTATAGTCAGTGTAGCACACGTGGAAAATGATTTCGCATTCATCCGTAAATTGCTGTAAAATGATTTTAATGAAGTTTCGTTTGAGAATTGACTGCCCAGTCTTTAATTTGCTGGGGAGGGAAATAAAGGAGACGACGATATGAATCTGCACCCGGATTATTTATTAAATGACATCAATGAACCGCAAGATTTAAAGCAGCTAAACTTAACGCAGCTGCAACAACTGGCCACGGAAATGCGCCAATTGGTCTTGGAGCGGGACAGTGCAATTGGTGGTCACGTAGGGCCAAATCTGGGCATTATGGAAGTCACCCTGGCTTTTCACTACGTGTTTGATTCCCCCCACGATAAAGTAATTTGGGATGTCTCCCATCAGTCTTACCCCCACAAGATGTTGACGGGGCGGAAATTAGGTTTCTTGGATCCTGACCATTACGGCGATGTGACCGGCTTTACCGCACCAGAAGAAAGCGACCATGACTTCTTTGAAATTGGCCACACTTCGACGTCAGTGGCTTTGGCCGTCGGAATGGCCCAAGCCCGGGATATGCGGGGCAAACAGGAAAATCTGGTGGCCGTGATTGGCGATGGTTCCTTAAGTGGGGGCCTGGCCTTTGAAGGCCTTAATAACGCCGCTAAACTCCATTCCAACTTGATTATCGTTGTCAATGACAACCAGAATTCCATTGCCCCCAACCAAGGGGGCCTGTACGAAGGGTTGGCTGAGTTGCGGAAAACAGCCGGGCAAAGTGCCAATAACTTATTTAAATTTATGGGGCTAGACTACCGCTACGTGGCTGACGGAAATGACTTGGCCACCATGATTGAAACTTTCCGGGCCGTTAAAGACATTGACCACCCGATTGTCTTGCACGTGGTCACTCAAAAGGGGGCTGGCTATGCCCCCGCTGAAGCAGCACCCGAACGTTATCACTGGCGCGCCCCGTTTGATCTGACCAGTGGGGAAGATCGGCAAGCCGCACCGCAAGAATCCTATTCGGCAGCGATTATTGACGAATTACTCCAGCAAGTCGAAGCTGGGGTCCCAATTGCGGCCATTACGGCGGGGATCCCGGGCGCCTTTGACCTTCACCGGTTTGAAAAGCAATACCCAGCCCATTATTTTGACGTCGGCATTGCCGAGCAAATGTCGGTGACCTCAGCGGTGGCAATGGCTCAAGCCGGGATTCGGCCAGTTGTGTTTGAAAGCAGTACCTTCTTGCAGCGGGCATACGACCAATTGGTGCACGACATGGCTTTAAACAGTGTCCCCGTGGTTATGATTGTGCGGGGAGGAACGATTAGTGCCGGTTCTGCAACGCACCAAGGCAGCTTTGACATTTCTTACCTTAGCAGTCTGCCAAACATTGAGTACTTGGCCCCGACCAGCGTAGAAGAAATGCTCTCGATGTTGCGGTGGGCGATTGCGCAAACCGAAGTTCCCGTTGTCATCCGCCAACCGGAAAAAGCGGTCTTACACCGTCCGGCGACGCAAACCGATTACAGCAACATTGATTACGAAATTGCCCACCAGGGCAGCGAAGTCGCGGTCATGGCCGTGGGTGATTTCTGGACGCTGGGTGAAGAAGTTGTGGCACAATTAAAGCGCAAGTTAAACATTGATGCCAGTCTGATCAATCCAAAATCATTAACCAATATTGACCGTGAAGACCTGCATTATTTGCAAGAACAACACGACTTAGTGGTCACCTTGGAGGATGGCAACTTAAGCGGTGGCTTTGGCGAAATGATTGCCCGCTACTTCGGGGCTACCAATATTAAAACCCTTAACTTCGGCGCGCCGCGTGAATTTGCGGATAATGTGCCTGCCGAAGTCTTGGCCGAATGGTACCACTTGACGCCGGAACAAATTGTTGATGATATCGAGCGGGTGTTACATTCAATGTAACGGAATTCTGAGAAAGTTATCATTTTTACTTGTCAAGAGTTCTTTCTAATGGTATCCTAATAATCGTAAATTACCACCAAAGGAGGAAGTAGCCATGTCAAGTCACGTCAGTTTATTTGTTGCGAGCCAAACTACTTCCACCTCAACCACAACAACACTTGTGGGTTGAGGGATTTTGCGGTGGATTAAATAGCGTTAATCAAACCAAGCCAGATCTTTCAGCCGATTGTTTTCAAAGAGGTGGAAGATCTGGCTTTTTAGCGTCAAGAGAAGAAACGAGGGGATTTTGATGGATAAGCAAGGAAAACAGCTTAAGCGTTCCATGACGCCTGGGCAAATGGAAATGATTGCGATCGGGGGGACGATTGGGTCCGGGTTGTTCATGGGGGCCACGTCCACGATCAAATGGGCCGGTCCATCGGTACTGCTGGCCTACGCCTTTGTCGGCATGGTCTTATATGGTGTGATGCGGGCCTTAGGGGAATTAGTTTACCTGAAGCCGGGAACGGGTTCGTTTGCCGATTACGGGGCTGAGTATATTCACCCGGTGGCAGGTTACGTGGTTAAGTGGAGCAATATTTTCCAATTTATTATTGTGGGGATTTCTGACATTATCGCAATGAGTCAGTACCTTAATTATTGGTGGCCGAATTTACCGGATTGGATCTCCGGAATTGTGATGATTGTCATTTTGACCTTGGCTAACCTTGCCTCAGCTAAAGCGTACGGCCGCTTGGAATTCTGGTTTGCCATGATCAAGGTGGTCACGATCATCTTCATGATCATTGTTGGTTTGTTAGTGATCACCGTCGGGTTGGGTAACCATTGGCACCCCGTTGGCATTAGTAATCTTTGGACGCATGGAGGCTTCTTCCCGAATGGCTTAAAGGGCTTTGTCTTTGCCATGGCCGTGATTGCGGGTTCGTATCAAGGGGTTGAACTGCTGGGGATTACGGCCGGTGAATCAGCTTCACCCCGCCATGCCATTGTTAAATCGGTTAAGTCCGTGTTGTGGCGGATTTTGATCTTCTACATTGGCGCGATCTTTGTAATTGTTTCGATCTACCCATGGAATCAATTAACGGCCGTTGGCTCACCATTCGTAGAAACCTTTACGAAGGTTGGGATTACGGGGGCCGCTGGGATCATTAACTTCGTCGTATTGACGGCCGCCTTATCCGGGGCAAACTCGGGGATTTACTCCGCCAGCCGGATGCTGTTTAAGCTCTCCGTCGACAAAGAAGTGCCGGCCTTCTTCAGCAAGTTGTCGAAACGGGTGGTGCCAAACGTCGCGATCTTAACGATTTCGTTCTGGATCTTCGTGGGTTTTGTAGTCAACTTTGTCTTAACTTCAATTAACTCGGCTTCTTCCAACCTGTTCGTAATTGTTTACTCATCCAGTGTCTTGCCTGGGATGGTGCCGTGGTTTGTAATCTTATTGGCAGAATTAAAATACCGCCAGCAAAACCCGCAGGATTTAGTCGACCATCCCTTCAAAGTTCCGCTGTTCCCGTACTACAATTACTTTGCCTTGTTGGCCTTAACCGTGATTGTGCTCTTTATGTTTATCAATCCGGATACCCGCGTTTCCGTTTCGGTCGGGGTAATCTTCTTAGCCGTGATTATCGCCTTGTTCTTCGCACGCCATAATCACAAGGCCCAAGCTTAGTATTTTTAAAAGTGTCGTTCCCTAGTGGAAGGCACTTTTTTCTTTTGCGAATGAACGTTCCAAAGGCCCCTAGCTATGATAAAATGTTAATAAGAAAGGCAAAAGGAGAAAGTACATGAAACGAAAATTCCGCAAATTTTGGCATTGGCTCGCGGTCTTCGCAATTTTGTTCGCGGTGGCGGCCGCGTTTGAACAGCCAACAGATCACGCGGCAACCAGCAACCAGTCGACAACCCAGGCTAGTTCGAATAAACTAACCGCGCTGATCAATAATTTTTCGACGGGCTGGCACCAACGTTCGAGTCAAACCACCAGCAATTCGATGACGCCGCCGAACCAGACCTTGGCTAGTTCGGTCTTAACGCCAACCGTCCGGCAGCAAGTGGGCGGTGAATTAACTTGGAACGGCCATGGGGCGTTTATTGTCAATAATAACCAAACCAAACTGAAGGCTAACATTACCAGTGCACCCTACGCCGTGAATCGCTTAGACCAACTTGGTCGTGCTTGGCAAGGGGACGCTTGGCTTAACAAAACCACGCGGCAGTACCGGAACCGCAGCGAGACTGGCAATGGCGCTACCGATTGGAAGCCCGCTGGCTTCTTACAGGCGACCCATTTAACCAATGGGCCCAGCCATGCTTATGATCGGGGCCACCTCTTGGGGTATGCCTTGGTCGGGGGGCTCCGCGGTTTCGATGCCTCGGAGGCCAATCCAAAAAATATTGCGACCCAAACGGCGTGGGCCAATGAAGCCCGCAGTCAAACGGCCACGGGGCAAAACTACTACGAAGGATTGGTTCGCCAAGCGCTGGACCGGGGCAAACAAGTCCGTTACCGGGTAACGAATGTCTATGATGGCAATAATAAAGTACCCGCGGGCGCGCATTTAGAAGCCAAAAGTAAGGACGGCAGCCTGCAATTTAATGTTTTCGTCCCGAACGTGCAACGCAACATTCGCATCAATTACGCAACTGGGGCGGTCAGTTTAGCAAACCAGTCGGATTAATCTTTTACGGGCGTGACTTTTTGGTCACGCTTTTTTCTTTTACCTCTGCCATCAGCGGCGAAACGTTGAGCCCCGCCGGTAAATGTAGTAAAGTTAAAGTAATAGCTTACGTAAAAAATCATGATTGGAGCGGCGTTGTGATGGCAACCGAAATTGAAACTTCATCCGCAAACAAACGGATTCACGTGGTACATAACCACCAAAATCAAACAATGAGTATTTCCGAAATCTTTGATGCGCAGACTTACCCGCAACTAACGGCTGTGACGGGGCAGTTGAGTGCGGCGTTTTTAAATCGCTATTTAAATGAGTTTGTGCAGCTGGAAATTGCCTTAGGGTCACCTTCATCGCCGCATCACTATACTTCAATGGAAACCATTACCAAGGATGCCTTGGCTACGGCAATGCTTGCGGTGGCCAATAAAGAGGCGACCCGCCTGTTTTTACAACTGTCCAGTCAATTACAGGTGATGGCCTTGGCGGGAGTATTAAAAGTGGAAATGGCGCCCGCCCAAGCGGTGCACTCCCGTTTTTACCTCCTGGCCAATCCGCAAACCGGCCAAACCCGGGTGGTCTTAGGATCGATTGATTTAACGGAGCCGTCTTTTGACCCCAATTACAACCGGTTTGAAGAAATTCTGGTGTTTGACAACGATCCCCTGTATGACAACTTATTGCAACACTTTAAGTTGGACTTGCGCCCAGTTCTGGTTTCTTATTTCTCCAATCACCTCCTGACCATGGCTGAAAATCAGCTGAAGGAACGCAAGCAAGCGGATCCGGATGCTAAGCAAGATAGCGTGATTATTTTGGCCAATGAGGCGACTGATCAGCTGGTTGAAAAAGAAATGACTGATTTATTGGTCACTGATTTACAACACCAATTGGACCGGCAATTACTACGGGCTGATACCACCCTGGGTATGCGGAACGTCACCTTAAATCGGTCGCGGGATCAAGAACAGGCCGAGCAAGCCATTAAGCAACGCGATATCGTTTTGAAACTGCAAAAGCAAGCCGTCTCACCCCGGGCAGCGCGGCCTAAAATCAAAGAGCGTGCCCAAATCGCCAAGCAGATCCAAGATGAAATGAAAGCGGCCGTATCGCCCCAAGATTTAGCCGTCGAAAAGAAGTACACTACTTTCTTGTATGATCGGCCCTTGGAACGCAACATTACCCATAACCATACGGGATTATATACCCCCAATGATACGGGTAGTTATCCGATTCCGTTTGGCCAGTTGGCAACGATTGCTCAAATCAAGCACAGCCTGCAGCAAATCGAAGCCGTAATGGAAGGCTACGCTCAATTTGTGGTTGACTATACGCCGGAATACGGTAAACGCTTCTATGAAGCAATCCTGTATGCGTTTACGGCGCCATTTTTGTGGGAGATTCGGGAAAAGGCCAGTTTGAACCCTGAGGATGGTAATGACATCCCCAATTTCCTAATTCTGGGGGCCAGTGCTGGTTCCGGCAAATCAACCTTACTTCGGATCATTAATCAATTAACCTGGGGGACCGATAAGTCGATGATCGACTTTGGGACCATTTACCCAATGAACGCTAACCAACGCAAGGCCAAAACCGTCCAGGCCTTGGAAAGTTACATGAAGCAGGGCAGTACCTATCCGGTGCTAATCGATGAAATTGAACCCTACTTCTTCCAACAACACCAGTACAGTCGGCGGCTGATCGTGGACACGATGAATCAATTGGTAAACAGTCCTAAACCCGTGGCGCCACTGATTGGGACTACCAACTATAATTCGGGCTTTACCATGCAACGGGAAACGGCCCGGCGGACCTACTATCTACAATTGGATAAGGTCATCGACGGGGAAAAGAAAGCGGCGGCCGCTAAATACATTTTTGGGGTCCGCCAAGATCTGGATAACGTTTTGTTTAAAGATTTTGTGGTCCGGATGGCCAGCCTACTAGAAGATGATGGGACGCCATGGCGAATGTTTGATGCCAAAACTGGACAACTAGACTTCCTAGCAATGACGCGAAAGCTGTTCCGGGATTACTATAAGTTAGCGGATTTGCCGCTACCGGCTTACTTTGCGGACGGCTTGTGCGATGACTTTGGCGAAAACACCCGCGCCAAATGGGCCAAACTGTACTTGGCCAAGGAAGAAGAATTCCGCTTCCGGGCCGAAAAGAATAGTTTGATTTTTGATATTACCAAGTTAAACAGCTTTAACGGCTTTAGCAACGATGCCGTTGAAGAATACCGGAATGCCTTGCCGGTCGAGCTTTGTGTTGATGGCATCAACGGAAAAACCGGCAAATTTGTTGAAATTAAGGCCCCGGCGTTTTATAAGTGGATTGGGATTGATGATCCACACCTTAAGCCGGCGGCAGAACCCACCCCAGCGACACCAGCAACCCCGGCGCCAACCGCAAAGAAAAAGAAAAAAGGCTTTTGGGCGCGCTTATTTGGTTAGTCACCCCAGCCCGCTCGTTAAGGAAGCGAGATTATGCAACGACAATGGTTAAAAATGGCCCGGCGGGTCGGGATCAGTATCTTAGTGATCGCTTTGGCAGTGCAAGCTTATTTGTTGCGGGGCAGCCGGTTTACAAACGTCACCACGTTTGCCCCCACAGTCCAAACCACAAAGGTGCCGACCTTGCTGATTCCCGGGTGGGGTGGCAATACTTGGACTTACCAACGCTTCATCGATTACGCTGCGCGCCACCATTACGCGCAACACACCATGACGATCTGGGTCGCCCCCAGTGGTAAAGTAACGGTGAAGGGGCACGTCCAAGGGGTTAAAAATCCGCTGATCCAATTATTGTATACGTGGAATTATACTCCCACTTACCAAGGACAGGTTAAACAACTGACCCGGGTCTTGTTGCTGTTGGCGCGTGATTATCAGGTTCATGATCTAAACGTGGTGGCCCACTCGTATGGTGGTACTGAGTGGCTGCATGCGTACATTGCCAATCCCCAGCTGCAACGCCAGCTTAATTTTCACCGGGTCATCTTGCTGGGCGTGCCCACTGATGAAAGCTTTGGGGCAAAAACGAAGTACACCCAAACGCTTTTTAAACGGTCGGTGGATCCAGAATTTTTAAAGTTGACCCACCAGATTCAATCCGCCCATTTAGGGAGTGATGATTACCTTTATAATTGGATGGGGCAAACCCAACCTGGCACGGACGGCGAGGTCCCAATTGTGCAATCAGAGATGTTGCGTTCCTTGATTAAAAACAAGCACGTTCATTACCACCAACGCATTTTTCCAGCGACTAATCATATTCAGTTACACCAAAAGCCCACGATTTTGCGGCAAATTTGCCAAGTCCTGTGGGGGAAAGGAAACGGTTAAAAATGACCCAAGCATCAGTCCACAAAGAACCTGGCCAAGTAACCGGAATCATCTGGCGGGGCCCGACCGATTTGCAAACATACGCCGCGCTGAAAAGCTATGCGGCCGCAACTGGGCAATCGGTGGCTGCTGCGGCTAAGCAGTTGATTCACTTGAGCCTAGCAAACCAATTGAACAAATAAACCGCTGGGGGCGAAAAAATCCCCGGCGGTTTATTTTTACTAACAGATTTTTAGGGGAATTCCCCCGTTGATAGGGAAAGTGTGATAGAGTTAGTAAGTTGAGATAAAGGAAGGGGGGATGGTGAATGCTCAGGATCTGTCAGAGCTATCAAAATGCATTTACCCTCACAAAACCAACTGGGAATCATCCCACTCAGGCAGCGTTAAATTGGTATGTCAAACCGGCGCGCCTCGGGGAAATTGAAATGTTGTTGTTCATTAATGAACGTTCGTTGATGCCCATTTTAATTCCCGGGCCAACCTACTTACGGGTGGCGCCGCCGGTGGTGTTTGCCCACGTCTTGCAAATGGTTTTGGGTGGTTTTCAATTCGCCACCACCAAGATTCGTCATTACACCAATGAAGTGGTCGCAACTATTCAAGAGGCACCTGAAATTACTGACGATTTTCGTCTTGAACGCATTACGCGGGAGTATCAAGCGATGATTGCCGATTTTGACGGCGGCCTATTGGATGAAGACGAACAAGAAAACTTGATTGAAAATCTAAGCCAATGCTCGGTCGAACTGGCCCAGCAAGTAACGACGCCCACCCAGGGCAATCCTTTAATGGACCTTTCAGATGCGGTAATGACGGAATTTCTCTTGCCGGCCAGCCTGAAAGAAGATTCAACGGCTTTGCGGCAAGCGTACGCACGCTATGATCAGTACCGCTTGTTAACGGCTGGTGAGCCCGCCTTTGCCAAGATCGTTGCTCAGTTAAGAAGTGATAATGAGCTCATGTTGAAGGCCTTTCAAGCCTATTTAGAAACTCAAGTCGGCTTGGATTCCGATCCGGCATACGCTTTAGTCGGGGTTATTAATAACTACGTCAATGATTATTTGTTGGCGATCCATCCTTTAACGCCAGTCAGCGATTTAACCATGCCGGCTGATTTCTTGCTTAATGGACCGTATGCCAATGATGAGCAAGAAGTTAAGCTCGCCTTAGAAGCCGTCAAACAGTTTGGCCGCTTTGCCAGCGTGGTCTTGTGGCACAACGAAAAGGCGGATATGCGCTTGTTTAGCGAAGCCTTAATCAAAGCGGAACGCCAATTGGCAGTCGAAAGCGGTGACAGCGACTTTGCTTTGACCAGCAGTCAACGCCAAATCCAAGATTTATTAGCGTTTATGTTAAAAAATCACACGGATGTTTTGGCTGGGGCGTTGACTAACCTCACCGCGGCCCAGCGCGCCCAATTGGCCCAGTTGTTGCAAGCGGTGGACCAGGCGCCTGAAACACCACTTTAGTGGGGACCAAGGGGAAAAATTGTTATACTAAAATTGATTTGAACAATGTTTGCAAAGGAGAGTGATACGATTGGCGATTCTTAAGTTTGAAGGGGTTAAAAAGCAGTTCGGGGACAACGTGATCTTAAAAGATATCAATTTTGAAATTGAGGAAGGCAAATTTTATACCATTCTAGGCCCTTCCGGGTCGGGAAAAACCACCATTTTACGATTGATCGCGGGCTTTGATTACCCCAATGGCGGGTCAATCTATTTCGCTGGCAAACAAATCAATCAATTACCGGCCAACCAGCGCCAAGTCAACACGGTCTTTCAGGATTACGCACTGTTCCCCAATTTAAACGTGTTTGAAAACATCGCCTTTGGCTTACGGCTCAAGCGCATGAAGAAAAAAGAAATTCAACTCCGGGTCCAAGAAGCCTTAGCATTGGTCCACCTTGCTGGCTATGCCCACCGTGAACTGGATGAATTATCCGGAGGGCAAAAGCAACGGGTGGCGATTGCCCGGGCGATTGTCAACCGGCCAAAAGTTTTGTTGCTAGACGAAGCTCTTTCGGCTTTGGACCACAAGCTCCGCAAAGAAATGCAAAGCGAATTGCGCCAGTTGCAACGGCAATTGGGGATTACCTTTATTTTCGTGACCCACGATCAAGAAGAAGCCTTGGCCATGAGTGATCAAATCATGATCATCAATGAGGGCCTGATTGAACAATCGGGGAGTCCGGTTGATATCTATGATGAGCCGCTCAATCACTTTGTAGCTGACTTTATTGGTGAGTCTAATATCATCCCCGCAACCATGGTGCGCGACTTTGCGGTGGCTATCAACGGCAAAGAATTTATTTGTGTGGATGCGGGAATTACCCCCGGCGAGCAAGTTGAAGTGGTTTTACGTCCGGAGGATTTGGATATCACGACCGTTGAAAAGGGCAAGTTAACCGCCACGGTTGATTCCCAACTCTTCCGCGGGGTTGATTATCAAATTATGGTCCATGATACGGATGGGCACGAATGGAAAATCAATTCGATTCACAAAACGACCGTCGGCAAGCAAATTGGGATTACCTTTGATCCTGAAGACATCCACGTGATGCGGAAGAATGAAACCCAAGCCGAGTTTGACGCGCGGTTGGAATCTTACCAGGGGGTGGAAGCATGAGTGAAAAAAAGCACCTCTTTTTTGCTTTGCCATACTACCTTTGGCTGGCCCTCTTTGTGATTGCTCCCCTGGTCTTGATCTTTTATCAATCCTTTTTAAATCTCCACGGGCAATTTACGGTCCAAAACTACCTGGATTTTGCCCAATCCAGCGTTTACTTAAAAATGACCTTCAACTCGGTTTGGTACGCGTTTTTAATTACCGGGCTGACCTTAATCATTGCCTATCCAGTCGCCTATATCATCGCTCAGTTTAAGAGTCGCGACTTTTGGTTGGCGTTGGTAATTTTGCCTACCTGGATTAACCTCCTATTGAAAACCTACGCTTTTATTGGCATTTTAGGTGAAAAGGGGTCGATCAACACTTTTTTGCGGTTCATTGGTTTAGGCAGCCATCAATTGTTGTTTACGGACGCCAGTTTTATTTTGGTGGCCGCTTACATTGAACTGCCCTTTATGATCCTGCCCATCTATAACGCCATTGTGGCAATTAAGCCGTCGCTGATTAATGCCAGTTTGGATTTAGGCGCCAGTCGTTTCCAGACTTTCCGACGGGTGATTTGGCCGCTGACTAAAAACGGGGTGGCTGCCGGCATCCAAGCCGTCTTTATTCCTTCTCTGTCCCTCTTTATGATTACGCGCTTAATTGGTGGAAACCGGGTCATTACCCTGGGGACGGCCATTGAAGAGCACTTTTTAACCACCCAAAATTGGGGGATGGGGTCGACGATCGGGGTGGTCTTAGTGGTGGCCATGCTAATTGTCATGCTCTTAACCGATGATTCTAAGAAGGGAGGGCGGGCAAAGTGAAAAAGACGTCAACCTTGAGCAAGTTGTACTTGACCGTAATCTTGCTGGTCATGTATTTGCCAATTTTTTACTTGATTTACTACTCCTTCAGCTCGGGGGATACGATGGATGGGTTCCGCCATTTCTCTTGGACCCACTATCAGGCCCTCTTTGCTGATACGCGGATGATCAGTATTGTTTTAAACACCATCATTATTGCCTTATTGGCCGCCACCTTGGCGACGGCGATCGGCACTAGTGGCGCCTTATTGATTGAACGCATTAAACGGCGCGCTTTGCGGCAAAATGTCTTGGTTCTAAACAACATTTTGATGGTGTCACCCGATGTTATTATCGGGGCGAGTTTCTTAATTTTCTTCACCTTCCTGGGGATTAAACTGGGCTTTTGGTCGGTGTTGTTATCCCACATTGCCTTTTGTATTCCCATCGTGGTTTTGATGGTGTTGCCCAAGGTTAAAGAATTACCCCAATCCTTGACGGACGCGGCCTATGACCTGGGCGCCACCCGTTGGCAGGCCTTTTCTCAAGTGACGATCCCCGGCATTATGGATGGGATTAAGGCCGGTTTTTTCATGGCGTTGACCTATTCGCTGGATGATTTTGCAGTTACCTTTTTTGTTACCGGGAACGGCTTTTCCACCTTGTCCGTGGAAATCTATTCCCGCGCGCGGCAGGGGATTGATTTGGAAATCAACGCCTTATCAACAGTGATGTTTTTGGTTTCATTGTTATTGGTTTATGTTTATTATCGTTTTTCCGTTAAGCCAAGTTCAAAAGGGGGCGTCGTCAAATGAAAAAATTAGTCGCGGCGTTAGTGACCCTAGGCTTGGTCATTGCGGGCCTGTTGGTTTGGAATCACCAATTAATGGCCAAACAAAGTGCCGGGGCGACCGGCAGCAAAACCCTGGTAATTTATAACTGGGGGGACTATATTGATCCCAGCTTAATTAAAAAATTTGAGAAGCAGACCGGCTACAAGGTGGATTATGAAACGTTTGATTCCAATGAAGCCATGCTAACAAAAATCCAGCAGGGGGGCACCCGGTATGACTTAGTGGTGCCTAGTGAATACACGGTCCAACGGATGCAAAAAGAGCATTTGCTGCGAAAATTGGACCACCGCCAACTGCCGAATTTGAAGTACTTGGCGCCCCGCTTTTTAAACCAAAGTTTTGATCCTGGCAACCAATACTCGGTGCCGTATTTCTGGGGGACATTAGGCATTGTCTATAACGATAAATTGGTTGCGCACCCCCTAAAGCACTGGGAGCAACTTTGGGATCCACAATACCGCAATCAAGTCATGGTTTATGACAGTGCCCGGGATATGATGGCGATTGCCTTGATCACCCAGGGCCACTCCGTCAACACCACCAATTATGGGGAACTCCAAGCCGCGGAACGCAAACTGCAAGGGTTAAGCCAAAATACCCGGGCCGTGGTGGCCGATGAAATGAAGATGTATCTCAAGCAAGACGAAGCGGCGATTGGGATTGCTTACTCGGGGGATGCCGCTGAAATGATGGACGTCAATCCTCATTTGCACTATGTCGTGCCGACCGAAGGTTCCAATATTTGGTTTGACAATTTTGTCATCCCCAAATCAGCGAAGAATCTAAAAGGGGCGTACGCCTTCATGAACTTTATGCTGGAACCAAAGAATGCGGCCCAGAATGCAGACTACGTTGGCTATGCGACCCCCAACCAAGCGGCGCGCAAGTACTTGCCAAAGGCCGTCACGCACAACCAAGCTTTCTATCCAGATGCGCAAACGATGAAACATCTGGAAGTTTACCGGGACTTGCCGAAGAAAGTAAACCAAGAGTACAACGACCTGTTTTTAGAATTTAAGATGTTTGTAAAGTAGCATTGGCCCCTGCAGCTTCGGTTGTGGGGGTTCACTAGTTAAAGGAGTTAAGCATGGACAATAAAACTTACAAGTACCCAGATACCAAAGCTTTTGAATTCGTCACTACAGCCTTAGCCAAGCGGGGGGTTGACCTCCACGAATTAGCCAACGACGCCTATGAACTGCAAAAAGAATTTTTGCCGGACCTGACCGTAGCGGATTGTTATGAAGAACTGCTGACCGTTTTGCACAAGCGGGAATTGTTAAACAACGCGATGGTAGCGTTAGAATTAGACCGGTTGACGGAAGCCGGTTTAATTCAAGAACCGTTGCAATCCATTATTACCCACGATCTCGGTGTTTTTGGCGTGGATGAAGCCCTGGCCTTGCAAATTGCAAATATTTACGGCACTATTGGCGCTACAAATTTTGGTTATGTTGACCGGGTCAAATCCGGCATTATCAAGAAATATGATACCGATGCCAACCACGTCAATACTTTTATCGATGACCTATTAGGTGCGATTATCGCTGCTGTGTGCGGTAAAATTGCCCACCGGTACGCTTAAAATTCATCCTTCTTATTTGTAAGTAAAGCGGGAATCAGTTACAATAAGAGCTAACCAAAAGGAGGTGCCGCGGGTGGCTTACCCACCATTACGAATTGGGATTTTAAACTTAATGCACGATCGCGCGGCTACGCGGTCCCGGTTTGAGTATGTCTTACAGCAGGCCAACATTGCTGTGCAAACCGAATTTTTCTACCCGGTTTCGCACTACCGTCAGCGCGCCGTGCCGGTTAGTGTGCAAGCCCTGGCCGCGCCGTTAAGTGAAATTGAATTGGCAAAGTTGGACGGCTTTATCATTACCGGGGCACCGATTGAGCACTTGGCGTTTTGCCAGGTTGATTATTGGGCGGAATTACAAACGTTAATCGACCAGCTGGTTACTCATTCACTGCCCCAACTTTACGTTTGTTGGGGCGCGATGGCGGCTTTGCATCACTTGTATGGGATTGACAAGGTCGCCTTGCCGCAGAAGTACTTTGGGGTCTATGCCAACCAAATTTATCAATCTCACCCGGTCTTAACGGGACTGCCACCGACATTCTGGGCGCCACACGCGCGTTATGCCGAAATGAACCGGCGCCAAATTCTGGCTCACCCCGCCTTGCAATTAAATGCGGAATCGGTGGACCACCGGTTGATGTTGGTCTCAAATCCTAGGGCCCAACAGTTGTTTTTGTACGCGCATTTAGAGTATGAACGCGAGGCCCTCTTGGCCGAATACCAACGCGAAATAACCGCGCACCCAGAACGGGAGTATCGCCAGCCGCAACATTACTTTGCTGATCCATTAACCATGCAAGCTCCCCAGTTTAAATGGGAAACGACCCAACGGCACTTCTTTAATAATTGGGTAACGCAAATCGCACAGCATAAAGCAGCAGCTCACAAGGAGGATTTACCATGACCAAGCTTTATAACTCTGTAACAGAACTAATTGGCCAAACCCCAATCGTCAAGTTAAACCGGGTGGTTCCGGCGGGGGCCGCGGATGTTTACGTCAAGTTGGAATTCTTCAATCCCGCCGGTTCCGTTAAGGACCGGATTGCGTTGGCGATGATTGAACAAGCTGAAAAAGCTGGCCAATTGCAACCCGGCGGCACGATTGTCGAACCAACGTCTGGGAATACCGGGATCGGCCTGGCCATGGTCGCAGCCGCTAAGGGTTACCACCTGGTAATTGTGATGCCCGAAACGATGAGTGTGGAACGCCGCAAGCTGATGCAAGGCTACGGGGCGGAATTAATCCTGACGCCTGGGGCTGACGGGATGAAGGGGTCCATTGCGAAAGCGGAAGAACTGGTCCAAACCAAGGGCTACTTCATGCCGATGCAGTTTGAAAACCCAGCTAACCCCGCAATTCACGAAGCCACCACGGGGCAAGAAATTATCAATGCCTTTGGGACCGAGCAGCTCCCGGATGCCTTCGTTGCCGGGGTCGGAACTGGTGGTACCTTGACCGGGGTCGGCAAAGCTTTGAAAGCGGCCAACCCGAACGCAAAGGTTTACGCGCTCGAACCAGCTGAATCCCCCCTCCTTAAAGAAGGGCAGGCGGGCAAGCACAAGATTCAAGGGATCTCCGCGGGCTTTATTCCAGCAACCTTAGACCAAGAAGTTTACGACGGCGTGATTGAAGTCGCTAGTGATGACGCCATTGCGACGGCGCAACAAGTTGCCCACCAGGAAGGCTTCTTACCAGGGATTTCGGCAGGGGCCAATATTCACGGTGCGATTGAACTTGCTAAGCAGTTAGGGGCCGGGAAAAAAGTGATCACAGTAGCGCCAGACGGTGGTGACCGCTACCTGTCAACCGATCTCTTTAATTTTACTAACTAATTTCCAGCCAATCACAAAAGCCGGTTTTCCATCCAACGTGGAAAACCGGCTTTTTAGTTGCGTTCAATAATGGTCGCAGCCCCCATGCCGCCACCAATGCACAGGGCAGCTAACCCCCGGTCACTGTTTTGCTTTTGCATTTCATACAAGAGCGTCACAATAATGCGCGCCCCCGAATCACCGAGCGGGTGGCCAAGGGCAATTGCGCCCCCGTTAACGTTGACTTTGGTTTCATCGAGGCCTAATTCGCGAATCGTGACAACTGATTGCGCCGCAAACGCTTCGTTTAATTCGACCAGATCAAAATCAGCCACGGTTAACGCATGCTTGGCCATTAATTGTTGGGAAGCTTGCAGGGGACCAATCCCCATGATGGCCGGATCAACCCCGACCAGGTTACCGTCCAGCCAATAGCCCAGAATCGGCGCCCCCGTTGCTTGGGCTAAGTCGGCATCCATCAAGACGACAGCTGCGGCCCCATCGTTGAGCCCCGATGAATTTCCGGCGGTGACGTCACCATCCTTTTTGAAGACCGGGGGCAGCTTAGCCAATGCCGCCATGGAGGTGTCACGAATTGCTTCGTCAGCGGCAACGGTCACCTCGCCATGTTTGGTCGGCACCGTCACTGGCACAATTTCATCAGCAAACCGCTGGGCTTGTTGGGCGGCCCGGGCCTTTTCTTGACTGGCTAAAGCAAACGCATCGAGGTCGTGCCGCGATACTGGGTACTTAGCCAATAGGTTTTCAGCGGTCATCCCCATCGGATAGTGATAAAAAGCATCGGTCAACCCATCCTGGGTTAAACTGTCCAATAGTTCACCGTTGCCATAACGGTAGCCAAAGCGGCCGTTGGGTAGTAAATAAGGGGCATTGGACATACTTTCCATTCCCCCGGCAACCATCACTTGCGCATCGCCCAGCCGAATTTGCTTAGCAGCTAAGGAAATGGCCTGCATTCCCGAGCCACACAAGACATTGACAGTCATTGCCGGGACGGATTCAGGTAGCCCGGCGTGCATGGCCGCTTGCCGCGCCGGATTCTGGCCTTGGCCCGCTTGAATTGCCATCCCCATGTAAACTTCATTTACTTGGTTGACGGCGACTTGGGCGCGCTGCAAAGCCGCTTGAATGGCGATGGTCCCAAGTTCAACGGCCGAAAGGGTTGCTAAGGCCCCACCCAATTTGCCAATCGGGGTCCGAGCTGCCCCCACAATTGCCACACGTTTCATAATTTTGACCTCACTTATTAATCATTCCAAACCAAATTGTACAAAAGGCCACCAAAGAGGTCAAATGGTTTACCTAGTTAAGTACGCCAAAAGAGCCGGGAGGGTCGCTTCCGCTTGGGCCAAGCCCTGCTGGTACAGCTGCGTCAATTTTTTGGTATTGCCTTCCAAGCGCCCGACCTTTACGGCTTGTTCGGGGGCCAGACAAAAGATCTGGCCAGCAGCGGTGAGTGCATTTAACTTTGCCACTTGCTCATTGTACATTGTTGGGCGCGCCAAGGCGGTTTTCACAAAGGCCGGGTAGTCAGCAAAGGTATGCTTAAACATCTGGGCAACCAGCTTGCCACTTGGCTTCTTGCGATAATCACTTGGTCGGGTCCGCACCACCACGATTTTATCATAGCCTTGTTGTTGAGCAATGTTAAAGGGAATCGAGTTTGCCAAGCCCCCATCGAGACACAAGCCTTGGGCGGTCATTTGCGGGGTGGCAAAAAAGGGCATCGAGCTGGAAGCTTTCAAAGCAACTTCAAGTTCTTCACCCACCGGGTCAGTGAAGGTCACCGCGGTACCAGTGGCCAGGGCTGTCGCCACAATGGTAAAATGGGAGACCGCCCGCCGGTAGGCACGTTCATCAAAATTGTGCCAATCCCAACCATGGTCTTCAAATAAAAAGTCCAAGTTGAGCACCGGTTGGCGTTTTAGCGCCCGGCGTAAGGAAATATAATTGGGATCATGACGATAAGTGGTATTAACGTGAATCATCCGCCCGTATTGTTTTGCCACAAATTGGGCCCCGCACAGGGCCCCTGCGGAAACGCCAATCACACTGCGAAATTCAATCCCGTGCTTTAAAAAGGCGTCGGTAACCCCAGCGGAATACTGACCGCGCATGGCACCACCTTCGAGAACCAGGGCTGCATTGTAGAGCATCTTCATTTCCTCCGTAATTCCATTAGATAGTGATTATTATACATCAGACAAAAAATTGTTTAAAAGGTTAGCTAACAAAAAATCAGTAAAAAAGATTGACAAGCTGACCGCCAGCCGGTAAACTGTGATCAACTAATTAAACGGAGGAAATTTGCATGGTTATCTTAGCTCGCAATGCCAAGCGTTGTTGTGACCGGTTTGCCGATTGGGGAACCGGAATTTTGAGCTAAGCAAATTTCGGGAACTTAATTGGCGCGAACGGAAATTCCGTTGGCGCTTTTTTTGTACCTCCGTAAGGAAGCACTTTAATTTGAGCTGATTAAGAAAGGACGTCTTACCATGAAATTCAACACGCGTTTAATTCATAGTCGTTTAAGCGAAGATCCCGCAACTGGCGCTGTTTCAACTCCCATCTATCGGTCTTCAACCTTCCGGCAGACCGAATTAGGCGGTCACCCCAAGTGGGAATACGCCCGTACTGGTAATCCGACCCGGGCGGCCTTGGAACAATTAATGGCCGAAATTGAAGGCGGCAGCGCCGGCTTTGCCTTTGCTTCCGGGTCTGCCGCTATTCATACGGTCTTTTCGCTTTACTCTGCGGGAGACCATCTGATCGTCGGGTCTGATGTTTACGGTGGAACCTTCCGTTTGATCAACAAAGTATTAAAACGCTTTGGCCTGGAGTTTACGGTTGTCGACATGCGACAATTAGCGGCCGTTGAAGCCGCGATCCAACCCAATACCGTGGCGATTTACCTGGAGACCCCAACTAATCCGCTCTTACAAATTGCGGATATCGCCGCATTAGCACAATTGGCCAAACGCCATGGGCTAAAAACGATTGTCGATAATACCTTTGCGACCCCGTACAACCAAAATCCCTTGCAACTTGGCGCCGACATTGTCGTCCATTCGGCAACCAAATATTTAGGGGGCCACTCTGATGTCGTGGCTGGGATTGCGGTCACCAATGATCCCGCGTTAGCTGACCAACTGGCCTTTTTGCAAAATTCCATTGGTGCAGTCTTGGGGCCGGATGATGCTTGGCTCTTGCAACGGGGGATCAAGACCCTCGGGGCCCGGATGCGCGTTCACCAAGAAAATGCCGCCGCGGTGGTTGATTTTCTCACTCATGATGACCGCATTGCGCGGGTTTTGTACCCGGGCTTGCCTGATTTTGTTGGGCACGAGGTTGCCGCTCAACAAATGCGCGGCTTTGGGGCCATGGTATCCTTTGAATTACAACCGGGGCTGAGTGCCAAACGCTTTGTTGAAAGCCTACAAGTCATTACCCTCGCGGAAAGTTTGGGCGGGATTGAAAGTCTGATTGAAGTACCAGCCGTTATGACCCATGGGGCGATCCCCCGCGCAACCCGGCTGGCTAATGGGATTAAGGATGAATTGATTCGTCTATCGGTTGGTTTAGAGGATGAAGCTGATTTGATTGCCGATTTAAAGCAGGCTTTGGCACAATTGTAATTTCTGCGTATAATTAATGTAGAAAAGAGGTGGCTTTCATGAGAATTGGCTTTATTGGAACCGGCGTTATGGGCACCGGGATTATTAATAATCTACTTCGCGCCGGGGAGCAAGTAACGGTTTTTAACCGTACGCCAGCCCATGCCAAAGCGGTCTTGGCCAATGGAGCTAGCTGGGCGGCCTCCCCCGCAGCTTTGGTCGCTAAAGTCGATGTGGTTTTCACCATGGTGGGCTTTCCCCAGGATGTCGAAGCTGTGTACTTGGGGCCAGCTGGTTTATTAGCCCATGCCCGTCCCGGACAAATCTTGGTTGATATGACGACCAGTCGCCCCAGCTTGGCGCAACAAATTGGGGAACAAGCCCGCGAAAAAGAGATTGCCGTCCTGGATGCTCCTGTCTCAGGCGGGGATATCGGGGCAAAGGCCGGGACCTTAACCGTTATGGTCGGTGGGGATGCACAGACTTTAACCGCCGTGACCCCGCTTTTGCGTCATTTCAGTAAGGAAATTAATCACTTTGGCGGCTTTGGGGCTGGTCAACACGCGAAAATGGCGAATCAGATTATGGTTGCCGGTACGATGACCGGTTTGACCGAAGCCTTGGTCTATGCCCGTGCTACGGGACTAGATCTAAAGCAAGTCATGACGACTTTACAAGGCGGCGCGGCCGCTAACTTTAGCCTGCAAAGTTACGGCCCCCGGATTTTAAAGGGTGATTATACCCCCGGTTTCTTCGCGAAGCATTTCTTAAAAGACTTGCGGATCGCCCTCGATGAAGCTCAACGCCAACAGCTTAATCTGCCTAGCACGCAGGCGGCTGAACAATTATACGAAGCCTTAGTTGATCAACGCGGCTTGGGCGAGGAAGGGACGCAAGCACTGGTCAAACTATGGTGGTCATAAAATTCTTGCAGGGGAACGATTCATCGTTATCCTGCTTTTTTTTCGATTTTAAACGAAAATATTTTTACTAAATGTGAATTCGATGATATTACATTCGCAAAGAGAGGGAGCGATAGAAAGGAGGACTTAGGCATGCGGACCAAGTTACGCCAGTTAGGCGGTCAGCAACGTTATCAATTTACGGGTACTTTTAAACGCACTGGCTTTAAAAATACCTATCATGGTCAGAGTCACCCCATTTATCAACCAACACTTTTATTGGTCAATTTGTGGTGTGAAGACCAATTCATGACTGATCACCTGTTGCTAAATTATGGTAAAAACTTTTTAAGTTTAGGAGAGTTGCAGCCTGGTGACCTTTAAAGCGCGCGTCGCTAGATACGAAAAAGGACACTTTGAACATCGGCAACTGGACTATCATTTAACCCGGCCCACCCAAGTGCGGGGTTTGACAGTTAAGCAGCCGCGGGAGCAATTCCCAATTAATGATAAAAATGCTTTAATTGGGTATATTATGCGGCAAAATCGAGACTTTTATCTTGCCAATCACCGGCCGGTTGATGATTGGTATCTTTCTCAGTACCGGAATTGGCAAAACCACGTCCATGGCAACTAAATAGAGAAACGAGGTTCGAATATGTTAAGGATCTACGATTTAAAAAATCAGCAAATGCTAACCAAACCGGATTTTTGGAAATTAACTGAGGGCTTCGTCAGTTTTCGCGGCGTTTCATTTGTGGGCTCATTTAAGGTCATCGAGCAAGAATTATTGCCGCGCTTTCAACAGGTCAAGTTGATTTTAGGGATGGAGGATCGGCAAACCGGCCAAAAAATGGAGCAAATCTTCAATGTTCCGCGGCGGGTCGAGGAACTGGTGAATGCCAGTGATACGTTCTTACAACGAATTGAAGCGGGCAGTTTGCAGTTAAAGTTTACCAAACAAGACTTGTTTCACAGTAAATATTTCTTGCTGGAAAATGAGACACAGTTCATCATTTTTAACGGTTCGATGAACTTAACCAAACAAGCCCTGACCCAAAATCATGAATTGATGTGGTGTTACCGGGGCGAAAAAGCGATTTCCCAAGACCAAGCCATTTATCAAGCCCATCTAGCCCTGTTTAAGCAGAACTTTGAAGTTGATAGTACCGATTACGTGAATCGGAAGCTAATTCAGCAAATAAAGGGAAAATCCCGGCAAGAGATCACCGCGATCTTAACGGACCATGTCGCTCAAGAAACGACCACGGCGATCACTTTACAAAAAGAAGAAATTGCGGCGATTACCGACCAACAACAACGCGAAAAAGTGGTGGCCCCCCAGTGGGTAAAGGCGGTTCAAGCCGTCTATACGGCAAAGGGAAACAAAAAACGTGATCAAGCTGCCGCGCAGGCAAACGCGAAAGTCTTATATTACCAAGCCTTTGCCCAAGATGAACACCGGGTAATCCCCGAAAATGAACTCTACCCGGTCCCAATGTGGACTTATGATGAAACAGAGGGGCAGGTATTGGTGCAAAATCCTGTTACTGATCGGTATGAACCATTGCAGGCAAGCCCGTTAAACCGCGCAGATTTGGAGAACTTCGTCAACATTATTGAAAGCTTTCGCACGAATAAGGTTCGCGATGAAAGTTTGCAGGCCCTCTCAGCCTTTCTATACTTGATGACGGCGCCGCTAATTTGGAAAATTCGTCAAATCTATCGCGAATCCAACTTTAGTCGGTCAGCGGACTAAGTACCGCTATCAATGGTGCTGATTGGGCGGGGGACCACGGGCAAGACCTTATTGGTTCACGACTACTTCAAGCCTTTCACTGGTGATA
>NHCFJ02800__coassemble_1574_pt1 | contig 36987 bp, 36 predicted proteins | sample NHCFJ02800__metabat2_low_PE_008 | metagenome-assembled genome bin NHCFJ02800 | reverse complement strand
GATTACCTTCAAATCATACCATAATCGTTCGGTGTTTGCCGGACTTTTTTCAAAATGGTTCGCAATTAAGGAACGTTCGGAATTAAAAAGGCGACCCGCGTAATTTCATCCGCGAGTCGCCTGCCAACTTAACTTCTCCCATTTTCTGGGCGTCACTTAAATTTTAATCCGCCTGCCGATGCCGGTTGGCCAAGGCGGCCAGGTAGATTCCCACTTCAATCACCGCAATGAAGAAGCTGACCGGCCAATTGGTCAGATAGCCTAAGTACAGGCCGGTCCACGTCCCCGTGAGGGCAAAGAGAATCGCCAAACCGATCATCTTGGCCGTTCCAGTCGTAAAGTACTTGGCGCTGGCGGCCGGCAGGGTCAACAGAATAAAGATCAACAACGAACCCACGATTTGAGCTGCCACGCTGACACTTAGGGCCACCAATAGCAAAAAGATCACCGCAACTACGCGCTCGCCGACCCCATTGACCCGGGCCCCGGTCCGGTCAAAGGAGGAGAACTTCAACCGCCGATACAGCAAAAAGATCCCGACCAACACGACCACCGACAAGCCAATTAACTGGTAAACCTCGGCTTGACTGATCCCGACGACACTCCCAAACAAAATGCTGGTCGCTGAGCTGGCGGTTTGACTGCTTAGGGACAAAAAGAGGATCCCCAATCCGATAAAGAGGGCCGACGTCGCACTGATCACCGCTTCGCGCCGCGATTCTTCGGTACTCATCTGGCCAACCATCACCGAACTGGCCATCGTGTACAGCAACATTCCAGCCAGGGGCGACCACCCCATGAAGACGGCAAAGGCCGCCCCGGCAAAGCCAATTTCCGACAGGGTATGGGTCAAAAAAGACAGGTTGCGGGCCACGACAAAGACGCCCACTGTCCCGGCTACGACCGCAATAAAGGTACTGGCAAAAAAGGCGTAGCGCATAAAACTTAAAGCAAACACTATTCGGCACCCCCCTTTGGTGACGCTGGCAACTCAGCAATCGGTCCCGTCGTATAACCGGTCTTGGTCAGGTGCAAAAAGCGACTGCCGTAGTGCTTGGCCAACTCCCAGTCGTGGGTGATAAACATCACCGTCAAGCCTGCCATTTGAAACTTAGTCACTAAATCCAGCAGCTCATACTTCACTTCGTTGTCCAAGCTGGCTGTCGATTCATCTAAAATCAAAAGCTGCGGGTGGGCCAACAAAGCTTGAGCCAGGTAGGCGCGTTGTTTTTCGCCCCCCGAAGCGACGCCCAACGGCCGATCGGCCAAGGGCAACAAGTTGGTCTGCCGCAGGATGCTGGTGACCTGCTGGCGTTCCTTTTTGCTCAGCCACGGGGTCAGCTTCAATGGTAGATTCAAGGCGACAAAATCACGCACCGCCAGCGGGTAATCACGCGCCAGATTCCGAAACTGGGGCACGTAGCCCAGACGCGTCCCGGCGGCAAATTCAATCTGACCGTGGCGGGGCTTTAACTGATGAAACAGCGCCCGCACCAGGGTGGTCTTCCCGACCCCATTTTCCCCCACGACCACCAGAAATTCGCCTGGTTGGATCTGAAAGGAGAGGTCCCGAATAATCTCGTGTTCTCCGTAAGCTAAGGTTAAATCTTTGACAGTCAGTAAAGCGATCTTAATCCCCTCCTTCTTGGATTTGGCGTAAAGCTTGGTATTGACTTTGCATCCACTCAATGTAAGTTTGGTGGTCTGGTTTAGTCTCCGTCACGTTTAAGACCGGAATGCCAGCTTGCTTGGCCCGCTTGACCAGATTCTTCACCGTCGTATCGCTGGCCTGGCTGTTATTGACAAACAGGGCCAATTCGTGCCGGTCAATTTGCGTTTGCAGCTGTTGAATATCGGCTGGCGACGGATCGTTGCCATCCTCAATCGCCTTTTCAAAATGGCGATCGACAATCTGATAACCCAAATCCGTTAAGGCATAGTCAAAGACCGGCTCACTGACCGCGACTTGCTGGCCCGGTTTGACCTGGGCTTTCACCGTGGCAATCGTTTGATCGAGCTGAGCCAATTTTTTCAGGTACGCCCGGGCCTGCGCTTGGTAGTAGCGGCGGTGGGCTGGATCCAATTGCCCATAAACCTTGGCCAGGTGCTTGGTTAATTGCTTCATCGTTGCCGGATCATACCAAACGTGTTCGTTGGCCCCCATTTTTTTCCCGGCCACCTGTTGACCGACGTTGACCACCGTTTGCTGCGTGGTCGTCGCCTTGGTCATATCACTCAACCAGTGATCATAGCCCAAGCCATTTTCAATCACTACGTTGGCCTGGCTAAGCTCTTTGGCCTGGGCCGTAGTAGGTTGAAATTCGTGGGGATCAGTGGCAGCACTATTGATAAAGGCCGTCACCTGCCCGTATTTTCCGGCGACGGCCGTGGCCGCTTCGCCATAAAAGTTCAGGCTGGTCACCACCCGAATCGGTTTTTGCGTGGTCACCGGTAAATGCGGCCGCCAATCGGTCACCATCAGAACTAATAAAATTAGTAGGTAGCCCACCAAACCGGCCAGCCCCCAGTATTTTTTCTTCACGTTGCTTTCCTTCCCTCACCCTTATTTATTATTAAATCGTAATGATTATCATTAGAACGAAAGCATCATACACGGCTGCCTGGAAAAATGCAAATTTTTCCCGCTGGCCTGGCTGATCCTGCCCCTTTTTGGGAACGTTTACATCCAAAGTCATTAATACTTTCTTTAACGAAAAAAGCCGCCAGGCCCCCATTTCTGACTGCTTCTAGCCACAGGGGGCAGTTAATTGTTAATTTTTTGTGAAAAAGCAGCCCCGGCAAGTTCATCACCTGCCGGGGCATCCCAATTTATTTACTTTCCCACGTTGCCGTTGAGCTGGCCTGAGTTGGTCGGACTAATTGAAAATCGGTGTCGTGGCCCAACTGATCCACCAGTTCAAACTCGTGGGTCGCCTCGCCAGCCGGCAGTTTGATCGTCAGGCGCGTAACCTTGCCCGGCTGGACGGTCAAGCGCTGGGTCTTAAAACGAACCGCACTTTCGTCATCACCATCCTTGACTTGGACCGTTGCTTTACGCAGGCCCTTGATCTGCAACTGGTACGTCCCTTGCTCATCGGTCTGAAAAGTCAAATCATCATCGCCGGCCACTTGATCGTGCTTAACCAACTGGTAACTGCCTCGTTGGGCCGACTTAGATGTCGTAAATTGCTGGCTTGCTGCCGGCGCAGTCGGGCGACTCTGCCACCACCCGGCCCCCAACAGGCCCGCCCCCAGCAAGAAGCTCAAACCAATCAACCAGCCCGTCTTTGCCCAGCGCAAGCTTTTCCCCACGCTTAACGCCACCAAGACCAGGGTAATCCCCCACCAAAAACCAGCACCTAAGAACCAATACATCATTGTATTTCCTCCTCGTCCGATATAAATCAAAATCTTTTTCCAGGGATCATTCCTAAATTTATTTTAGGAGAAATAGCAGATTTTTCTTTTAAGCAGGCAACAATAAGATTATCTTTATTATACCACATAATTAGCAACCATTAAGCCAGCCACCCGGTTAAGCCGCTTTTTACCGTCAAAAAAGCAGCGACTGGTTTTATCCCCAACCGCTGCGCTCAATTGTTAGTACTTCGTTACCAATTTAAAGACTTTTTCCGGTTCGCCATTTAAATAATGGACAATATTTTGACAAGAGATCCGCTGTAAGTCGACCAGTGAATCGGTACTGTAAAAGGCCACGTGCGGGGTAATCAAGACGTTGGGCCGCCCCACTAAGGGGTGGTGGGCCAAATCAGGATTTTCCGTCGTCAAAACGTCCAGCGCTGCCCCCTTGAGCTGGCCTTGATCCAAAGCGGCCACCAACGCTGCTTCCACGACTTCGGCGCCACGGCCCATGTTAATGAAGTAGGGGTGCTTTTGCATCTGGGCAAAGGCGGCCGCGTCAAAGTAATCGTAATTGGTTGAATTCAAATTCATGTGGTTGGTCACCACGTCGGCTTCGCTAAACAGGGTGGCCGGCGATACTAATTCGACAAACGCACTGACCTTGGCAAAATCGGCGTCACTGATGAAGGGATCGGTCGCCAGCACCCGCATCCCCAGCGCGTGCGCCCGGGTAGCCACGGCCCGGCCAATCTTGCCCAAACCAACAATCCCGAGCGTTTGGTTGCTGAGGCGGGAATTGGGCGTCATCAAATCATAGCGCCAGGCGTGATTTTGATCGACGTCGGTGACATAGGCCTTGAGTTGGCGGACCAGGGCCAACATGGTGGTAATCGTAAACTCGGCCACGTCTTGGGTACAATATTCACCAACCGGGCAAACCCCAATCCCAAACTCTTCGGCCGCCGCTAGGTCAACATTGTCATACCCCGTCGCGTTAATCGCGATCACCTTAAGTTGGCCGGCTTGGGCCAAAGCGGCGCGATCAAGGGGAATAAAGGCCGTCAGGAGGGCATCGACCTGGGCCAGTTTGGCCAAAAACTCAGCCCGGCGTTTTTCTGTGTATTCGTAAACTTCGATTTCACAGTTTGCCAACCCCGCCGTCAGCACTTGGCGTTCTAAATCGTGCTTAGGCATCATCGATTCTTTGTAATCTGCGATGAGGACTTTCATGCTATTGCCACCTTTCAAAAAAGCCGGGACTTCTCCCAGCTTATTCTTCCATCCCCGGATGGACCATCGTCACGTGTTCCCGTTGGGCCTCCATAAAGGGCTGACCCACGACTTCAAAGCCCGCCTGCTGATAATAACCCACGACTGGGGTTTGGGCGTGGATCGTGATGGCTTGCCCCGGGAAATGGCGCTTGATTCCGGCTAACAGGTGTTGCAACAACGCCTTGCCGACACCCGTGCCCCGGTAGGCTTTGGCGACCACCACCCGGCCAAAACTAACCCCGTCCGCCGTCGCAAAATAGCGGGCGTAGGCCACGACTTGCTCACCCTCGCGGGCAAACAGGTGGTGGCAGTGCCGATCTTGTTCGTCGGGTTCGGGGTAGCTGCTTTGCTGCTCGGCATTAAAGACCTGCGCTCGCAGCCAGTAAATTCGTTGTAATTCATCCACCGTCAAGGCGGTAAACTCTTTATCCTGCCATTCCATCGGCATCCCCCTTATAACATGACGACCTGGTAAACTTCGTGGCAAAAACCGCGCAACCCGTTATAGACGCGCTTGGCCCGCGATTCACTGCGACAAATTGCAAAGACCGTTGGCCCGGTGCCACTCATTTGGGCCACATCAGCGCCTAACTTCAACATTTTGGCCTTCAAGCGCCCAATTTCTGGGTACTGCTGCTCGGTTACCGGCTCCAAGACGTTGCCCATTTTTTGCAAGGCCCCGCGCCAATCCCCCGTCTGCATTGCTTGCAATAAGCCCGCATTATCCAGGTGCACCAGGGTTTCATAATTGATCTGACGCAAAATGGTCGGTGTCGAAACACTGACCTTGGGCTTGGCGACCACCACCCAATCGTGCGGGACGGGTGGCAATAATTCGACCTGTTCCCCATGGCCCGTCACGTGCGCGGTGTGACTGTAGACACAGTACGGGACATCGGAATCAATGCTCAAGGACAACTTTGCCAACTCTTCTAAGGACAGGCCCAACTCCCAGCCCGCGTTTAAGCCCCGCAGGACGGCCGCTGCATCCGATGAACCGCCCCCTAGGCCCGCCGCAACCGGGATATTCTTTTTGATCTTAATCGTCACCCCCGCCGGCTGGTGAAAGCGGGTCTTTAACATATGGGCCGCTTGGTAGGCTAAGTTCCGCTGGTCATTGGGCAGAAAACCACTGTCCGTGTAAACCTTGATCGTCTGCGGGTGGTCATGAATCTCGATCGTAAGGTAGTCAGCTAAATCAATCGAGGTCATCACCATATTCCACTTTGGGAGACCATCGAGGTAGCGCATCGGGGTATCCAAAGACAGGTTGATTTTCGCCGGTGCTTTTTCCGTCACCAACATGGCAAGTCCCCCTTTTAATCAGTTGTTTGCTAACATTATACAGAGCTTTAGGGAAGGCTTTCAACCGGCAAGCAAAAAGAGCCTCCCGCGAACGGAAAGCTCTCAAAAATTAATCAAAGATCCCAGCAGTCTGCAAAGCATTAGCCAGCTGAATAAATTGCGCCAAACTCAACCGTTCCGGCCGAATTTGCGGATCCAGCCCCAAGTCGGCCAAGACCTGTTGCACCGCCGCGGTTTTGGCAGCGTCCTTTTTAAAGTATGGTTTGAGGTTGTTCCACAAACTCTTGCGCCGGTGGGCAAAGCAGGTCTTGATCAACGCAAAAAGTTGCTTTTCACTGCTTGGCAACACCGCCAATGGCTGGGCCCGCTGGGTTAAGGTTACGATGGCTGAGTCCACGTTTGGCGCCGGGACAAAGGAACGGCGCGAAACGGTAAAGGCCAGCTTGGCATCCATCTTGTATTCGATCGCTAGCGTCAAAGCGCCGTAATCCTTGGTACCGGGCTGCGCCGCTAAGCGTTCGGCGACCTCTTTTTGCATCATCACGGTGATGTTGGCCCATTCAACCGGGGTCCCCAACAAGTGCATCAGAATCGGGCTGGTAATGTAATACGGCAAGTTCGCCACGACTTTGACGGGCTTGGCAGGATCGGCAAAGTGCTCGGCAATCAACAGGGGCAGGTTCGCCTTTAAAACATCCTGGTTCAACACGGTAACGTTGTCGTAATCACTCAAGACATCAGCCAGGACCGGCAATAAGTCCGTGTCCAGCTCCAAGGCTAAGACCTGGCCGGCCCGCTGGGCCAATTTTTCCGTCAGTGCCCCCAGCCCGGGCCCGATCTCAATTACATTATCCGTCGGGCTGATTGCCGCCGCATCGACAATCCCGTTTAAGACCGCTGGGTTGGTCAAGAAATTTTGGCCAAACCCCTTCTTGGCGTGGAGGTGATATTTTTGCATAATCGCCTTGGTCCGGCTTAAGTTTCCGATTGCTTCTTTACTCATCGCGTTGTCCTTCCTGGTTGATTTGCTTGAGTGCCGCCACAAAGTGCTCCCGCTTGATCTGAAAGAGGTTTAAGCGGACCAAAAATTGCTTGGCGTTGCCATAACCAATCCCTAACAATTGGCCCAGCCGTTCGCGGCGCCGGCGGGCCGTCTTGCCCCCCATCAGGTCGTTTGATTGCAAGTCGGCCACGCTAAATTCAGCGGGCGCACTCGGGACTTCCGTATACACTTGGGCCAGGGCCGCTTGAATCGCGGCCGGACTGGCGTGCTCGACGCCGAGGCTGCCGTGAGCTTGACTTGGCACCCCTTGGTCGCGCCGAATAAAGGCATGCTTGACGCCCGGAATCGCTTGGCTGATCATTTTACGCAACCGTTCCCCATTAAAGTCGGGGTCGGTAAAAACGATCAACCCCCGCGTTTTTTGCAGCTGTTTGAGTTGGGCCAGGCCCGCTTCGTCCAAGGCCGAACCGTTGGTTTCAAAGGTATCAGCGGCAACGGCCATTTGAATCCGTTTCGTGTCGTCCTTGCCTTCGACGACAATCACTTCTTTAATCTTTTGCATGGCGGGTAAACAAGCGCACCGCGTTGTCATACGTCGCGGTCGCTAGTTCTTCAGGCTCCTTTCCTAGCAATTCCGCCAGCCCCAGCACCGTAAAGTAGGTAAAAGCTGGCTCATTTTGTTTGCCCCGGTAGGGCATCGGGGTTAAATACGGGGCGTCAGTTTCCACCAGCAAGTGCGCCAAGGGGGTCACCTTGGCTGCTGCCTGAACCGCCGTGGCCTGTTTAAAGGTCACCACTCCGCTAAAGGAAAGGTCCATTCCTAAATCCAAAAAGCGTTGCGCCCACTCGGGACCTTCCGCAAAACTGTGCATAACCCCACCAAATTCTTCCACGTGAGCGGCCTTTAAAATCCGGTAAGTATCTTCAACGGCTTCCCGACAGTGAATCACCACCGGTAAGTGCAACTCCCGGGCCATCGCTAATTGCCGGGCAAAGATGCGTTGCTGGACGTCACGAGGCACCGCATCCCAGTAGTAATCCAAGCCAATTTCGCCCACCGCGACGACTTGGGGATCGGCCAATTGATTCAAAAGGGTTTGTTCAGCCGCTTGATCATAAGCCGCCAAGTCCTCCGGGTGCCAGCCGACGACTGCTGACAACGCTGCGTGGTCATGCGCCAGTTGCAAGGCCCGGGCGTTGAGTTTGGCGTTGGAACCCACCATGTTCATCTTAACGACCCCAAAATGGGCGGCCCGCGCTAGGTAGGCCGCCACATCATCGTAAAAGACATCGTCATTGAGGTGGGTATGAGAATCGTAAATGGTTAAGCGTTGCGGCTCCATTATTCAACGCCCGACCCGTTGACCAGACTTGCCGGAACCGTCACCAGCGTGACTTGGCCGTCGTGTTCAGCCGACAGGATCATCCCGTTGCTTTCGTGGCCCAGCATCTTCTTTGGCTTCAGGTTAGCCACGATTACGACCTTCTTGCCAACCAAAGCGGCTGGTTCTGGATACCACTTGGCAATCCCAGAAAGGATCTGCCGCCCCGTGGCCGAGCCATCATCCAATTGGAACTTCAGGAGTTTATCGGAACCTTCGACCGGTTCAGCCGCCTTGATTTCGGCCACCTTTAATTCCACTTTTTCAAAGACGTCAAACCGGATCGCCTTCTTGCCAGTGGTTTCGGCAACCGGTGCTTGGTCTTGTTGCTTTTCTGCCATTGCTTTCCGCCCCTTCTGCTTTTGGTTAGCACTCATTTGACTCTGAATGAATTCAATTTCTTCCTTGCGGTCCCGCCGCGGAAAGATTGGCGTCCCCTTGGCAACGACCTGCGCTTCCGCCGGGAAGTCATCAAACTTCAGGTCCACCAGGGAAACCGGGTCACTGGCCAGGCCTAATTGACGCCAGATTTCAGCCGGCACATCTGGCATGAATGGTTGCAACATTGCCGCCGCAAAGCGCAAGGCCTTGGCCAAGTGGGTCATCACATCTGACAGGACCGCGGCTTGACTGTCGTCCTTAGCCAAGACCCACGGTTCGGTTTCATCAATGTACTTGTTGGCCCGGGCGATCAATTTCCAAATTTCGCTTAAGGCATCAGCAAAGCGAGTTTCGTCCATCAGCTGCACGTAGTTGGTAAAGACTTGCGCCGCGGTTGCTTCCAAGTCGGCATCAAAGGCCGTCGTCGCCGTTGGCTGGCCAACCAAGTGGCCGGCTTGGTACTTGTTAACCATCGCCACCGTCCGGTTTAAGAGGTTCCCCAAGTCGTTGGCCAGGTCGTAGTTAACCTTATCAACAAAGTCTTCGGGACTGAAGACCCCATCGTTGCCAAACGGCATCGCCTTCAGCAGATAGTAGCGAGTCGCATCCAAACCGTAGCGGTTCACCAACGTTTCCGGGTAAACGACATTCCCCTTGGACTTGGACATTTTGCCTTCCCGCATCGTCAGCCACCCATGGCCGATGACGTGCTTGGGCAGTGGCAGCCCCAACGCATGGAGCATGATTGGCCAGTAGATCGTGTGGAAGCGCACGATTTCCTTGCCGACCATGTGGACATCCGCCGGCCAGTACTTCTTGAAGTTGGCGTCGTCATCAGAGCCGTAGCCTAAGGCTGTAATATAGTTGGATAAGGCATCGATCCAAACGTAAACGACGTGCTTGGGATCGCTTGGCACCTTAACCCCCCAACTAAATGACGTCCGGGTGACCGCCAAATCTTCTAGCCCCGGCTTTAAGAAGTTGTTAAGCATTTCGTTCATCCGCGATTGGGGTTGGATGAAGTCCGGGTGGGCTTGGTAGTAGTCCATCAACCAATCAGCATACTTGCTCATCTTAAAGAAGTAGGATTCTTCTTCCACCAGTTGAACTTCGTGGCCCGATGGCGCTTTCCCACCGATCACGTTGCCTTGGTCGTCACGGTATACTTCGGCCAGTTGGCTTTCGGTGAAGTATTCTTCATCATCAACGGAATACCAACCGCTGTACTTACCCTTGTAGATGTCACCTTGGTCCAAGAGTTGTTGGAAAATCTTTTGGACCGCTTTTTCGTGGTAATCATCGGTCGTCCGGATGAACTTGTCGTTGGTAATCTTCAATTGTTGCCATAATTCCTTGATCCCCTTGGCCATTCCGTCCACGTAAGCTTGCGGGGTTTGACCCAATTTTTCGGCCTTTTGTTCAATCTTGAGCCCGTGTTCATCCGTCCCCGTCAAGAAAAAGACGTCATAGCCCCGCAGGCGCTTAAAGCGCGCAGCGGCATCACAAGCCACGGTCGTGTAGGAGTTCCCGATATGTAACTTCCCGGATGGATAGTAAATCGGTGTCGTAATGTAGTAAGTTGGTTTTGCTGCTGCCATTGCAATTCCTCTTTTCCAGAAGTAGTTAATTAGTTCTAGTATAGCAAAGTTTCGGGGCTGATTGTAGCGCTCACCCTAAAACAAATCCAGCTGTTCGGGGTCATGCGGAACCAAGCCGGTAAAGTGCAAGCCCAGGTAATCGCGCAGGGCCAGGGCATTGGGAGCCGCATCCCCACCGGAATTGTTGTTAAAGATCACGCAGACCTCCGCCGGGGCAGGCTGCAAGCTCGTGATCGCCGCCCCTAATTCGGCTAGTTCCGTGGCCGAATACGAGTACAGGGTCCGCTTGGCGCGCCAGTCGGCCCCGGTATGCTGCCAGCCAGCCGAGTTGCGCCCGTGCAAGCGAAGCAGGGCCAAACGCGGGTTAGTCGTTGCTAAGACAAAGGGCACACCAGCCGGCAGCTGGTGGGGTTCATCGGCGGCCACCAAAATCAGCCCCAATTCCTGGCAGTAGTTAATCAATGATTGCCGCACCCCTGCCTTAAACCAGGATTGGTGGCGAAATTCCACGGCTAAGGGCAACTTGGGCAACCAACGGCGAATTTGCATCAAGTATTCAATGTTGGCCGGAAGCGCCGTAAAGGTCGGCGGAAATTGAAAGAGAATCGCTTTGAGCTGCCCAGCCGCCACCAGCGGACTGATGACTTGGCGAAACTGCCCAAACAGTTCGGCCAGGGTTTGACCGGCTGGCAACTGGGCCTGGGGGTGCTTGGTCATCACCTGATGGGCCTTCACGATAAACTGAAAGGCTGGCGTAACTTCCCCCAGCCAGGCTTGGACCATGCTCAGCCGTGGCAGGGCGTAAAAGAAGGTATCCACTTCCACGACCGGCAAGTGCTGGGCGTATTCTCGCAAGGTGAGCGGGTGCGCTTCTTTAATCAGGGCTTGGTGCTCCTTCCAGGTGGTCAGGCCAATCGTAATTTCCATTGCAAACTTCCTTTCTGAATTAAAACAGGCCGACTGCCTTGAGCCGACCTGCTACCTATTTATTCGTGTATTTGCTGCTGAGGGCTTGCTGAACGTGCTTAGGCGCTTGGTCAAAGGCGACCTTCCCCTCGTACTTGGCCCGGATCATCAGCCGGTTGGCCCCGGTCGCATCGCAGGTGATCAAGGTCAAGATTTTCTCAGGCGTATCATTGACCACGTCCACCCGGGTGGCCAGGATAAACTTACGCTCATAAATCCGGTAAGTGTAGACGTTTTTCATGTCCGTCAAATAGACCTTTTGCCCGACCTTGGCGTGGTAATACAGTGGGGAGAACAAAATTTTGGAGCCGTGAGCCATATTGTGGCCGGCCAAGGCGTAATTGCCTTGCCCCATTTGTTGATCGGGCCGCATCGTGCCGGCCGCCAGTGCCAAGGTCGTGTTCGACACCCCGGTGGCAATCGGAATCGTCATCTTGATGGCCGGAATCGAAATTTCGCCGATGATGTTAACGGCCTGTTGATTGGCCCGCGCCTTGGCGACCGCTTGGAAGTTCAGATCCTTGGTTTGGGAAAAATCAAAATCCTTTTGATTGACTTGCTTTTGCTGATTTTTTTGTACCAAGGTCTTAGTAATCGTTGGTCGGTAACTGCCGACCAGATAGTATTTAATCTGTTGGTTAAAAATTAAAGCGAGGCTGACCAGTACCAACAACAACCAGCCAACCCGTTTTAACCATCGTTTGGCTTGCATATTCTCCTCCATCCCCACTGACAATTCTGGCTTGACAGCTCGTTGACCAGTGGTTGTAAAATAAGCTTCGTTTATTGTACACCATTTATGAAAGAAGGTCGGCTATTTTGGCTGCTAATCAGACCCCTGTATGGGTCAGAAACCTCCGGGTGCTCTCGGTCAGCGTCTTTTTTGCCGGGATGGGGTTTTCCGAAATTATGCCCTTTTTATCCCTGTACGTCGCTACGCTCGGTGACTTCACCACCCGGCAGCTAACCTTTTATTCCGGGGTGGTCTTCGCCAGCATGTATGTCGTGTCGGCACTCACCTCGCCACTATGGGGTAAACTGGCTGACCGAATCGGGCGGAAACCGATGTTGCTGCGGGCCGCGCTAGGGATGGCGGTTGTGATTGCCGCAATGGGGCTGGTCCAAAACGTCTGGGAACTGATCCTGTTACGGATGGCCCAGGGCATCTTCGCTGGCTTTGTCAGCAATTCCAACGCTTTGATTGCGACCGAAACCCCGAAAGCCAAGGCGGGCCGGGCCCTCGGTACCATGGCGGCCGGCGTCACGGGCGGGAATCTGCTCGGTCCCCTGCTGGGCGGCAGTCTGGCAGAAATTTTTTCCTACCGGGCCACCTTCCTCGTGACCGGGGGGATCTTATTTCTCGTCTTTTGGGCGTGCTTCTTCCTCGTGAAAGAAGAGGGCTTTACCCCCGTTACCGCTGCTAAGTTTGATCACGCCAGTGGGGTCATCAAAAGTTTGCGCTCCCCGCAAGTCGTGCTGGGTTTGTTATTAACCACCATGATTATTCAGGCCGCCAACAATTCCATCAACCCGATCGTATCCTTATTTGTTAAAGAGCTGATGCATAACGGACCCGGGGTGACCTTCGTCAGTGGGATCATCGCTGCTTTGCCGGGGATTGCCACCATGCTGGCGGCGCCGCGCTTAGGCCGGCTCGGCGATCGGATCGGGACCCAAAAAATTCTGATTGCCGGCTTTCTTTTAAGCATCCTGTGCTTTGTCCCTTCAGCCTTCGTGCGCAACCCGTGGCAATTAGGCGGTTTGCGTTTTCTGATTGGGATCGCGGACGCCGCCCTCTTCCCGCAAGTGCAGACCCTTTTGACCAAACAAACTCCCTCCGAACTAACCGGCCGCATCTTCAGCTGGAACCAAAGCACTATGTACATCGGCAATATTTTGGGCCCGCTGATCGGGGGCGCCGTGGCCGGGTGGTTTGACTATGGGGCCGTCTTCTTGGCCACCGCTGGACTGGTCGCTGTCAACCTCGGCCTCTTTTTAGCCAACGTTTTCTTCCCCTTACAAAAAAGCCAAGCCTGATTTTCCACCACTTAAAAATCGCCAGCCCTAACCGCGGGGACTGGCGATTTTAAGTTTCTTTCCTTTCCCGCCACCATTCGGGAAGCTGGCACCAATGCAGCGGCGACTGCCAACCCGTGGCTCCCCACGCTTCAATCAGCTGGGCCAAGCTCAGTTCCGCTGGCAGGCTCGCCCGTAACGTCGCGGCCCACTGCGCTGCTGGGCGCCGGGTTGGCTCCCACTGCTGTAAAGTAGCAATCGTATTGATCAATTCTTGCTCACGCTGCGTGGTCCGCCAAAAATCGGCATCTAAGGCGCGTAATTGGAGCTGCCCAGCGGCATTGAAGCGGTAGCCGGCCCACATGTGCTGACTGATCGGCAGCAAACACCGTTCACTGGCCACATAGCGCAACCGACCCACTAAAGCCGTGGGGCTGGTATAGCCCAGGGTAACCGGATCAAAAATATCAATATAGTTGTCAATCCGGGCCCGGTACTTTTGAACCCGCCGCCGCTCCCGGGTGGTCAAAAGCGGATAGAGATTGGCCCCCTCGTAGAGCCAAGCGTGTTTAATCCGCCCTAGGTGTTGACAATTGGCCAGGGCAAACTGCGCATTGATCGCCCCGAGCGAGTGACCATAGATAAAAAATTTAGCCCGCGGATACTGAGCCACCAATCCATTCAAGACCCGGGCCGCGGTTTGCAGTTGGGACGGAATGTGCCGTTGGTGGCGCAAAAGTGCTTGCAGCAAGGGAAGATTGGTGGCCAGCCATTCGTCATTCCAAGTCGTCGGGTTGCCTTTGCGCAAGCCTGACGAGCCCTTAAATAACAAGACCAACTCACGCGGCTGCGTTGCGGAGCCAATTACAAAGAGCTGAAAGCCATCGGGCTCATAAATATGGGCCAGAACCTGCCCTAACGGATACCGCCCGACTTTAATTGGTTGCCCCGGAACCAATAATTGGTATTCCAACTTGGCCAAGGCCACCCGTTCTTGATCCGTTAACTGGGTCTGCATTCGTTTCTCCCCCTTCCACGCTGCGTGGTGTTTAGTTCTAGTATACCCCAGGATGGCAAAAAAGGACCGGCGCAAAAACGCCGGTCCTTTTGAAAATGAAGCCCGCTCTGATTACTTGAGACCGTACTTCTTGTTGAACTTGTCGACTGCCCCATCGGCTTGGGTAAACTTTTGCTTCCCCGTGTAGAATGGGTGGGAGTCGGAAGTAACTTCAACCCGGATCAGTGGGTATTCGTTGCCGTCTTCCCACTTAACCGTTTCCTTAGACGTAGCCGTGGACCCGGACAGGAACTTAAAGCCCGTCGAAGAGTCTTCAAATACTACGTAGTGGTAATCTGGGTGAATTCCTTGCTTCATAATTTATACGCTCCTTTGCCATGAATCATTGCCTGAAACATAGATTATTTTCAATAACCTAGACAGAATAACACAGTTTGCTCAGATTAGCAACCAACTAACTCGCGCCAACCGCCAAAAAGGCCGTCAGTTCCCGGGCCAACCGAGGTAAAATTTATTCGTCTTCAATCTTGACATCGGCATTCAGCCGGTTCAGCTTCCAGATGATCCGGTCGTAACCGCGCAAAATATTATCGGCCTTGTGAATAACGGTTTGGCCTTGCGCCATCAACCCCGTGATGACCAGGGAAGCCCCCGCGCGGATTTCGCCGGCTTCGACGTCCGCTCCGCGTAAGGTCGCTTGATCGGTATGGTTGATCAAGATTCGCCCATCACCGCCTTCAATTTGCATCCCCATCTTTTGCAATTCTGGAATGTGCTTTAACCGCTTCGGGTAGATCGTGTCGACCACCACGCTTTGCCCCGCTGCCAAGGCCATCAATGGCGTCAATGGTTGTTGCAAGTCCGTCGCAAAGCCCGGGTACGGCATCGTCTTAACGTGGATTGGCTTAAGGTCGGTCACCGGCGGAACGTAGATTTTATCACTGTCAATTTGCAGATCGACGCCCATTTCCATCAACTTGCTGGTAAAGGCTTCCAAGTGTTCGGGAATTACGTTGTTTAACATCACCCCGTCCCCTAAGGCCGCGGCTAAAGACAGGTAAGTCCCCGTCTCAATCCGGTCGGCGATGATCGTATGGGTGTTCATCGATTGCAAGGTCTTGACCCCGGTGATCCGGATCACGTCAGTCCCGACGCCCCGAATCTTGGCCCCCATGTTGTTTAAGAAGGTCGCCAGATCGACAATTTCTGGTTCCCGGGCCGCGTTTTCAATCACCGTTACCCCGTCAGCCCGTACGGCCGCCAGGATCGCATTAATCGTCGCCCCCACGGAAACCATATCCATAAAGATCCGGTTCCCATGTAAGCCGTTGGGAGCATCTAAATGCACCGTACTGCCATCTTCGTGCACCGTGGCCCCCAAGGCTTCAAAAGCCTTTAAGTGTTGGTCAATCGGCCGGGGCCCAATGTTATCGCCCCCGGGGAAGGTCAACGTCGCCCGGTGGAACCGGCCCAACAACGCCCCCATAAAGTAGTAGGACGCGCGCAAGCTCTTAATCGCCTTGCTGGGCAGTTCGGCTTCCATGATTTGGGTTGGGTCAACATCAAGCACCCCGTGGGAAAAGGCAGACTTAACGTTCATTGACTCCAAAATAATCATTAGGTTGTGAACATCCAGGATGTCCGGCACGGTATCAAACTGCACAGGAGTGTCGGCTAAGATGGCCGCCGGAATCAAGGCCACGGTACTGTTCTTGGCACCACCGATGGTTACTTCACCCGACAGACGGTTTCCTCCTTGAATGATCATTTTTTTCATGTTGGTCTTTCCTCACTTAATCACGCTATTAATTCATTGTTCAACCTGTCTTACGAAATTGAAACAGTCAATAGATATGATAATGAATAAAGCGCGAAATTACAACCTTTTACCGGGATTCTTAACAATTCGATCACGATCCGCCCACTTTTTTCTGGTCGGGCGCTAAAAAAGCGGTCACAACCAAGTGCGGTCATTAGTAAAGCGGCCTCATTCATTCAGTTTCAATGTACCCGCTTCCCCAGCAAAAAGCAACCCAAGCTACCAAAAAAGACTGCCCCGCTGTGCGGAACAATCTTTCAGGTTTAATCGCATTAGTGATTAGTCGACTTGCCCTTCCAAGGCGGCCTTGACAAAGGCCGCAAACATGCCTTCTGGGTGGTTTGGCCGGGACAAGAATTCAGGGTGGTATTGGGCCGCCATGTAGAAGCGGTTGGTTGGAACTTCCACGATTTCGACCAGGTTGCGTTCTGGGTTGACCCCAGCCACCTTTAAGCCGGCGGCTTCTAATTCAGCCCGGTAAGCATTGTTGTATTCATAACGGTGACGGTGCCGTTCGTGAATCAAGCTTTGACCGTAAGCGGCCGCTGCCTTGGTCCCATCAACCAGCTTGCAAGCGTAGGCCCCCAGCCGTTGGGTCCCCCCGAGGTCTTCAACGTCCGCTTGGTCCTTCATCAAGTCAATGATGTTGTGGCTGGTATTGGGATCAAATTCCGTTGAGTTGGCATCCGCATACCCCAGCACGTGGCGGGCGTATTCGATCGTCGCAATTTGCATCCCCAAGCAAATCCCCATGTACGGAACGTCATTTTCCCGGGCATATTGTGCCGTCGTGATCATCCCTTCGATCCCCCGGCTGCCAAAGCCCCCTGGGACCAGGATCCCATCGTAGCCACCCAAGACCTCCGCCACGTTGTCAGGCGTGATCGTTTCAGCGTTAAAGTGGTCAATTTCCACCTTGGCATCCACCGGATAGCCGGCGTGCCGCAAGGATTCGTTTACTGAAATGTAGGCATCTTGCAGGTCCGTGTACTTCCCAACCATCGCAATCTTAACCGTTTTGGTCAGTTCATTTTCAATGTGGTCGACCATCTTGGTCCATTCCCGCATGTCGGCCGTTGGGACGTCTAACTTAAAGTGGTCGACTACTAATTGATCCAAGCCCTGCTTTTGCATGTTCAGCGGAATTTCGTACAGGTTTGGCACGTCCATTGATTCAATCACGGCCGTTGGATCCACGTCACAGAAGAGGGCGATCTTCTTGCGCATGTCGTCATCAACCGGCTTTTCAGTCCGCAAAACCAAGATGTTGGGTTGAATCCCCAAGCCCCGCAATTCCCGCACGGAGTGTTGGGTTGGCTTGGTCTTCATTTCGCCGGCCGCCCCTAAGTATGGGACCAAGGTGGTGTGGATGTATAAAACGTTGTCTTCGCCGGCGTCCTTCTTCATTTGCCGGATCGCTTCCATAAATGGTTGGGATTCAATGTCCCCCACGGTCCCCCCGATTTCTGTGATCACAACTTCAGCGTCGGTACTTTCCCCGGCCCGTTGGATCTTTTCCTTAATCATATTGGTAATGTGGGGAATTACTTGGACCGTGCGGCCTAAGTAGTCCCCCCGCCGTTCCTTGCGCAAAACTTCAGAGTAGATCTTCCCAGTCGTGACGTTGGAGTACTTGTTTAAGTTGTTGTCAATAAACCGTTCGTAGTGACCCAGGTCCAGGTCGGTTTCCGTCCCGTCATCAGTCACGAAGACTTCCCCGTGTTGGTAAGGGCTCATCGTCCCCGGGTCAACGTTAATGTAAGGATCGAACTTTTGAATCGCGATCTTTAACCCCCGGTTCTTCAGCAAACGGCCCAGGGAAGCGGCTACGATCCCCTTCCCCAGCGATGATACAACCCCACCAGTCACAAAAATATACTTCGTCATGCTTGTCTCCTTTGCTTTGCGTTTTCTAGCACTTTCAGCCCACCGGCGCGCTTCAGTCGGCTGACAAGGGGTGCGCCAAATGTAAAAACTCCCCGCTTCAATTGCTGAAACAGGGAGCCTTAATTTTATCTTCATTGGCCCAAGAAATTCTTGGGAGCCCAAGTATCATAATACTGACTCCGTCGCGGATAGTCAAGCCATAAGTTCAGTAAAACTTATTCTTCGTCATCCTCTTCTTCGTCGTCTTCATCATCGTCGTCGAAGTCTTCATCATCCAATTCTGACAATTGGTCTTCGATGTTGTTATCATCATCGTCATCATCAACCGGATTGTCATCATCGTAATCATCGTCGTCGTAGTCGTCGCTGTCATCATCAGTGTCGGCTAGATCATCGTCTTCAGGGTCGTCGTTGTCGTAGTCGATGACATCATCATCGTCATCGCTACCGGCCAAGAAGGCATTAACCTTGCGACTCTTCTTCTTTGGCCGATCTTCATCGTCATCATCGGTTTCCCCGATCGTGGCTTCGTCGATTGATTCAAATGGGTACCATGCACGCAAGCCCCAAGTGTTGTCACCCAGGGAGATAAAGCTGCCGTCGACGTTCAAGTCCGTGTAGAACTGGGAAAGCCGTTCGCGAATTTCTTCATCGCTCTTGCCAAGGTACTGTTGAATTTCGTTCGTTAAATCAGCAAAGGCCATTGCTTCCCCATGGTAAGCCAGGATCGCATGTGCGACCTCAACCATTGAGAGTTCTGACTTATCTTGGCCATCGAAAACCTTTAAATCCAAATTGGTGCACATCCCTTCAAAAATAATGGGCCCGCCCGCACCAGGCACGGGGGGCGCTTTTGCGTCGTTATCTACATAAAAGTCCAACTTACATAATACTATCTTTCAAAGCTTAAATCAAGGTAGTAGTTACCGATCAGCCCACTCTCGTTGCGTAAGCGGTACCGCAAGCGCAAGTGCCCTTGGGCCGCCGCCCAGTCCATTTCGCTAACGGCTTCGGCGGTCTCAACCTGCAGGCTCAAAACCCCATATTCGGTTCGGTAATGACTCAGGGTTGGCGCCGCCGGATCAAATTGCAACCGCGTCCGCCGGGCCCCATTCCGGGTCACGCTCAAAGCGCCCGCATCCAGGCGCATCCGGACCGGCGTGGCTTGACCCGCTTGGTGTTCCGTATAGGTTAAGTAGTGCTGGTGATCATTCAAACTGACCAAACGCCCCGCCTCTTGAAAGGTAAAGCGTTCAAATTCCCCGTCAATCATCGCTTCAATTTTTAAGCTGACCTGCACGGCCGTTTCTGTCTTAATCATCTTCACCCCGTCTCAGTTTGCCTCTATTATAAGTAAAAGCGGACCGCTTCTCAAATTTGATCGGCCCGGAAATATTTCGTCCCCGGCCAAAGTTCGCTATAATGGGAACTAACTTTAACTTGACAGAAAGGAATTACCATGGGCTTTTTCGATGAACAACTGCCAAAGGAAAAGGTCTTTCGCGACCCGATCCACCATTACATCGTCGTTGATAACCAAATCATCCTTGATTTGATCAACACCCCGGAGTTTCAACGCCTACGCCGGGTCAAGCAACTAGGGACCAGTGCCTTGATTTTCCACGGGGCTGAGCACTCCCGCTTTGGCCACAGCCTGGGGGTCTACGAAATTACCCGCCGGATGTGCAATCATTTTCAACGCAATTACCCGAGCCAGGATGCTGGCGACGGTTTGTGGAACGACCGCGAACGGCCGGTGGCCCTGTGCGCCGCTTTGTTGCACGATCTGGGCCACGGCCCCTTCTCCCACACCTTTGAACACATCTTTCATACTGACCACGAAACGATTACCCAGCGCCTGATCACCAGTCCGGAAACCAATATCAACCAGATTTTGCGGCGGGTCAGTCCCGACTTTCCGGCCCAGGTGGCCAGCGTCATCGACCATACTTATGCCAACCCCCAAGTCGTCCAGATGATTTCATCGCAAATTGATGCCGATCGGATGGACTACTTACAGCGGGACGCTTTTTATACCGGCACCAACTACGGCAAGTTTGACCTTGACCGGGTCTTAAAGGTGATGCGTCCCGTCCAAAATGGGATTGCCTTTGAAATTGCCGGGATGCACGCCGTTGAAGACTACATCCTCAGCCGGCTGCAAATGTATCTGCAGGTCTACTTTCACCCGGTTTCCCGGTCGCTGGAAGTCATCTTAGCCCACCAACTCAAGCGGGCCAAATGGCTCTATCAACATCCCAACGACTACCAACCGGAGTTTTTGCCCCAATTGCTGATGCCCTTTTTCAACGGCCGCTTTTCCCTAGAAGATTACCTGACTTTAGATGACGGCGTGCTGACCACTTACTTTACCCACTGGCGCCACGCCAGCGATGACATCTTAGCGGACCTGGCCGACCGCTTTTTAAACCGGCGCCCCTTCAAATCGGTCCTTTACGACGAAGCCTCGGCCGCCCGGCTGCCCAAATTACGGGATTTGATCGCCACCGCCGGCTTTAATGCCGACTACTACACGGCAACCAATTCATCGTATAAACTCCCCTATGATGTCTACAATCCGCAGGCGCAAACGCCCCAAAGTCAGATTGAACTGGTCCAACCCAACGGGGAGTTGGTCGAACTGTCCCAAGTTTCGACCTTAGTTGCCAGCGTCGCGGGCAAAGAAGCCGGCGACATGCGCTTCTTCTTCCCCAAGGAAATGCTCGAACAGCACCAAGACATCGAGATCTTCCAACCGATTTACGACGAATTCCAAAGTTATTTGCACAACAATCACTTAATCTAAACCGAGAAAGGATTTTATTATGACTATCAAACTGGTTGCCATCGATATCGACGGCACGTTAATCAATGACCAACGCGAAATCACCCCCAAGACCAAGGCGGCCTTAGCGAAGGCCACCGCCGCCGGGGTCAAAGTCGTCTTATGTACCGGCCGGCCAATGACCGGGGTCGTGGCCTACTTAGATCAATTACACCTTAACGGTCAGGCTGATCAATACGTGGTCAGCTACAACGGTGGCCTGGCCCAATCGACCAGCCAGGACGTGATCGTCAACGCCACGGTTGACTTTGATGACTATCTGGACCTGGAAAACTTCTACCGCAAGCACGGGGTGAAGTCAATCATCGAAACCGCCGATTATATCTACTCGGCCAACCAGGACCTCAGCCCCTACACGGTCCACGAATCCGACTTGGTCTCGATGCCGATCCGTTTTAGGACGATGGACCAGCTGTTGGCAATGCGCGAGCAACTCGAGATTGGCAAGGTGATGCTGACGGATGAACCGGCCAAAATTGACGCCATCTTGCCCGAATTACCGGCGGACCTGAAAGCACGCTTTGCCTTTGTGCGCAGTGAGGAATACTACCTCGAAGCCGTCAACCCCAAGGCCGGCAAGGGTAACACCCTGACCGCCTTGGCCCAACACCTCGGGTTCGAAATGGCCGAAGTGATGGCGATTGGCAACGCCCAAAATGATGAATCAATGATTGAAGCCGCCGGCCTCGGGGTCGCAATGGGCAATTCCATTCCTTCCACCTTGGCCTGCGCCGATGTCGTCGTGGCTGATAACAACCACGATGGGATTGCTGAAGCGATTGAAAAGTACGTCTTAAATTAACCACAGCAAAAGCCGTGACCTGGTCCATCCCAAGCCACGGCTTTGGTTTTTAATGATGATGCCGGTAGTAAAGTTGGGTCCCAACCAGCCCCAACGCACCCACTAAATAGCACCCCAAGGCCGCCTGCCGGCAGAAGGGATTGTCGATAGCTAAGCTCAAGCAGCCTAGGGCCACGATCAATAATGGCCAGGCTAAGGCTTTGGCCAAGCGGGCCAGCTGAGCGGGTGACCTTTGCTGGTTCCGTTGCCAAGCCAAGGTCGTCAACCACTGGCCCCGCAAATACTGGATCGCCAAAACCACCAGCAACAACGCTGCCAAAAATAACCACTGATTCATCAAATCCCCTCCTTTATCAAACCCTATGATCACTTTTATTGTACCCCCCCGAAACAAAAAAGCTATTCCGGCGCTCCCGGAATAGCTTTTTACTTTGCCCGTTGGTGGATCCCATCAATCACATCTTGGAGGGTCAAGTGGGCTAATTCGGCTTCGGCTGCCGCTTGGACCCGCCCGTACAATTCGTCCAAGGTGCCTTGAATATTGGCCCCGACCAGACAAGCTAGATTGGTCTTGGGATCGATGTGCAACAGGGTGTGGTTCATCGAGACTGCCCGAAAAACCGTCAACAAGTCAATCGTAGCCGGGGCCTTGGTCAAGACCGGATCGGCGGCCCCCGGGTGGCTTTCAATCAGCCCAGCCCGCTTTAGGTCGGCCATTAATAGGCGCACTACGCTCGGGTTGGCCTCAATGCTAGCCGCAATCGCTTTGCTGGAACGATCCCCGCTTTGAAAAATTGCCAGGTAGGCCAGGATGTGGATGGCATCACTTAATTTATGGGAAAATTTCATTTTAATTTCCTCCTCGCCATTTCCTAGCCAGAATACCACATTTAGCTTATTCCGCCAATACTGCTTGAATGGCGACCGGCAGTGGCGTCAAAGCGTGGCCCAGGACCGTTGGCAAATCATCGCTGGCGTGCTTTAAGTCCCCTTGATCAGCTGGCGCTTGGAAGGACGCGTACAGCGCCGCCGTCGCATGATCCAACCCCGCTTGTTCTAAGCCAGCAATGTATTGAGCTTGACTGACCTGAGTCGCCGAATTGGGCTGGCCACTAGCTTGGGCCGTGGCAGCGCCTAATTCAGCGTAGGACGTGATGGAGCCGGCAAACTCGTAAACTGGCTTTGGATCCACCAAAGTTAAGACCTTGGCCGCCCCGGCCGCGTATTCCTTTTCCAAGGCCCAGCCCAGTGGTTGCCGGGCCCAGTAGGCCGCGGGTTGACCATTCGCGACGGCTTGCAGGAAGCTGGCTTCGTTCTCCAAGTACCAGTTGTTGCGCACCATTACGGCCGGAACGCCAGCCGCGCGCAAAGCCTGCTCCGTCAGTTGGTGATCAGCCGCCAGCCAACTCTGGGCTTGATCGGCGTGTGGGAAACTGGTGTAAACGACCCGGTCGACCTTGGCCGCCGCTAAAGCGGCCACCAGATTCTGGTGTTGCACATCCCGGCTGACGGCACCCCCTGGTTGAGAAGAAATGAACAGGACCCGGTCCACCCCGGCTAAGGCCGGGGCTAAACTGGCCGGTTCACCATAGTCACCGTGACGGACTTCATTGACCGGAAAAAGTTGCTGGGCCTTCGCCGTATTCCGGGCGATCACCACCACTTGATCCGCCCCGACTAATTCATTTAAGGCTGCCACCGCCGCTTGACCAAAGTGCCCGGTGGCCGCAGTAATTCCGTATTTCATCATTCATTCCCCCGTTTTCTAAATCTGTTGTTTTAAAATTTACAGATTCATTCTAACACCTGTTATTTAAAAATCAACATGTTTTGAAAAAAAAAGCGCCGCCACTCGCCAGCGGCCGCGAAGAAGTTAGAAACAAGTGGCAAAAGTGACAAAGCTGAAGAAAATCCCCGGGAAGTTCGCCCAAAAGACAAACCAGTCCCGGTCCCGCTTAAAGAAGGCATAGATGCTCCAAAGCGTACAGTTAACCCCCGCCACAAAGGGTTGCAAAGGTGCGGCCTTGACGCCGGCTAAGTTCTTTTGAATCTGGGCAATGTAGGAAACATACATCAAAACAGCAATCACACTGGCAATCCGGCCCAGCCACAAAATAAAGGTCTTTTCTTGGTTTTCCATCATCCATCTTCCTCTCGTAAGCGTTTTCTGATTACGCTTATAATGTTAGCGCTTTATCTACTTTGTGTCAACCGCATGACATACAAGAAAAATAAAAACTGATCCCACCAAGGGACCAGTCAAATTTCCTTTACCCGGTTAACCCCGGGATCAGTTTTACCGGCAGGGTCACGGATTCTACCGCTTGGCCTGCGAGGCGTTTTTGCAGCAAATCGACGGCGGCTTGCGCCATTTCGGGGATCGGCTGTTGGATCGTTGTCAAATCCGGGAAGAGCAACCGCGTCGAGCTGGCCCCGTCGTAGCCAATTACCTTGACGTCTTCTGGCACCCGTTTGCCCGCCTTTTGGGCCGCATTGATGGCTAAGCGGGCGTTGGTATCATTATCGGCAAAAATTCCGTCACATTCGGGATGTTCAGCAAAGAGCCGATCAAAGACCGCCGCCTTTTGGTCATCTGGCAAATCAAAGCTGATCTCATAGGTCAGCTTTTCTCGGCCATACTTGGTCATTAACTCTTCGTAACCCCGCCGCCGCTCTTGGTTGGGCGTGGCCAACGTCGCTGGATAATTAGTGTGGATAATGTGTTGGCAGCCCGCGTCAAGCAAGCGTTGGGTGGCTAAGCAGCCCCCTTGGTAATTATCCGCGGCCACGACCGGGATCTGCTTGCTGACAATTCGTTCAATCGAAACAATCGGTAAATTGGTATTATGGTAGGCTTCAATCCCCTCATTGTGGGCCCCGACTATCAAGCCATCAATCTGACCGTTAAACAGCAATTGCAAGTACTGCTCTTCTTTCCCCGGGTTATTTTGGCTGTTGCCCATTACCACCCGGTAGCCCAGTTCATAGAGCCGGGTTTCCAATTCTGCTTCCAGCTGACCGAAAAAGGGGTTGTTGACGGTCGGAAAGACCAAGCCGACGAGATCCGTGCGTTGCTTATAAAGCTGACGGGCGACCGCATTCGGGCGGTAATTGAGTTCCTCCATTGCCTGGTGGACCTTATTAATTGTTTGCTTGCTCAGGTAGCCGCGGTTGTTTAAGACCCGCGAGACCGTCGTTACTGAGACGCCGGCGAGTTTGGCGACATCCTGGAGTTTTACCCTTGCCATTTTTGTCACTCCGTTACGTAATTTTTTGTGAAAGATTGCGTTAAGTATACCATATTTCCGCTTTCCACCGGCCCCTCCGTTCCGGGGCCAGCGACGGGAAAGGGCGGCCTGATAAGGTTTGACCTTTGAAAAGAAAAAATTCAGCTGGGGAAGTCCCCAACTGAACCGTGCTGAACTAATTTTAATTTAGTTAATTTTGCGCCGTAAATTTGCGCAAGCCAAATGAGATCCCAAAGGCCACCATCAAGAAAACCGTCACAATCAAGTACGGGTACTGGTAATTCCAGTCTAGGGTCGCCCCGGATAAGAGGGGCCCAAAAATATTCCCGATGCTGGTCAAGGACATGTTCATCCCGTTGATCAACCCCTGATCCTTGGTGCTGGCCTTCGTCAAGAGGGTGGTAATCGCCGGCCGCAGCAAATCAAAGGCCTCGAAGACCACCAGGGTGGCGACGATGATTTGCCAATGGGAGTGGTCATAGATCACGACCAAGGTTGCTAACGCGCTGAGCAAGTAACTGTAACGAATTAATTTGACTTCGCCCAGCCAAACAACCAACTTTTCAAAGAAGAAGACCTGCAAGACCAGCGACAAAATCCCGTTTAAGGTCAAAACGGTCGCGATCGCGGCTAAATCAAACTGGTGCACCTCATTGACGTACAGACTGTAAATACTTTCAAAGCCGGCCAACCCAAAGGCGGCCACTAAGATCATCGCAAATAAAATCAACATTGGCCGGGTCATTAAGTGCCGATACTTCCCCCAGCCGGGAGCCGGCGACGTTGGCGCCGGTTCACTTGGTTGGCCCAGGTCAACCTTGCGATCATCCGGCAGCCAGAACAGCGCCACCAAAGTTGCCATCCCGCCGAGGATCCCGGCCACCCAAAACGGGACTTTGTAGCCCCAGGCCGCCAGAATCCCGCCCAGGCCCGGGCCCAGGATTAAGCCCCCGCTAAAGGCGGCCGACAGCCACCCAATCACTTTGGCCCGTTCCCGCGGGGTCGTAATATCGGCCGCCAACGCCATCGAGGTCGGGACAAACATCGCGGCTGACAGGCCATCGATCACCCGAGAAAAATCAAAAATCCACAGGGTGTTCCCGACCGCAAAGATCAATTGCCCAATGGCAAACAACACCATCCCCCAGATTAGCATCGGCTTTCTCCCGAGCCGGTCCGACCAACGACCGACCACTGGGGAAGCGACAAATTGTACCAGGGCAAACAGGGCTGACATCACCCCCATATCAAAGGCCGAAAAATGGTATTCATTTTTGATAAAGGGCATGACCGGGAAAATCAGGCTAAGCCCGAGACAGATTAAAAATTCACAGACGATCATAATCGCAATCGTCCGTTTGACCAGTTTGGACATCGTCTGGTCCCCCTTTCCACGAAAAAAGTGCATTAGCCATGCTAACACACTTTGCAATGTAACGATACTAATTTGCCTTAAATTTTTAATTCGGCGAAAAAGGCCACTGCATCGCCGGTGAGCATTGTAAAATCAACCGGTAAATGCAGCGGTTCCTGGTTGATTGCCAGGATTTGGGCCGCCGGATTAGCGTAGTTCAACAATCCGGCAAACGGGTAGACCTGCATCGACGTACCCACGATCACGACCAGATCGGCCGCTTGTAGGGCCGCCAGTGACTGCTGCAGGGCCGCCTCCGGAATGGCTTCATCATACAAGACAATGTCCGGCCGCAAGGCACCCCCGTCGGCGGCGTGCAAGCGACTGTGCAAGTAGTCAGCCACCGGCACGGTCTGGTGACACTTTTCACAGTAGACCCGCTCCAAGGTCCCGTGGAAATTCACCAGGTGCTTGGTCTGAGCCTTTTCGTAAAGCCCATCGATATTTTGGGTGATTACCACCGCCCGGTCCTGCTGGGTCAAGGCCGCTTGCTTTTGGTGAATGACATTCGGCTGGGCCGCCGGAAAGTACAAGTTGTCCTTACAAAACTGGTAAAAACCGGCCGGGTCACTGGCGAAATAACGGTGACTCAGGTAATACTCAGCATTGCGATTCTTAGTGTACAAGCCATTGGCCGAACGAAAATCGGGAATTCCTGAGGCAGTCGACACCCCCGCCCCGGTCAAAAAGACAATCTGCTGGGCCGCATCAAAGGCGGCTTGAATTTGGGCATCCATGCGTTCACTTCCTTACCAGATACGGGATCCCCCGGTCCTCCAAGAAAGTCTGGACCGGCGTGTCATACCACTTGACAAAGGCGTCCGGAGTATTCGGCTGGGGCGCCGGCAAGACAAAGGAATTCTGCCGGTCGTTGCGCCGAATCCCAACGTAGACCTCCTTGTCCCCGTGGCGGCTTTGCATATCCGAATGGAAAATTTCAAAGACCTGCCGGACCTTCAAGCGCAGCTGTCGTTCACTTAAGGCCGGGGTTAAGGTGGTGAAGTCATTGTTGTGTAAGGCAGGTAAGCCCCAGGCTTGCATTTGCTCGTCAAAAAGCCGGAACAGCTTGACGATTTGGCGCCGCATCTCAAATGGTGAGTCCACCGGCTTAGTTACCCAGGCCGCGTACAACTTTTGCGCCGCCGCAAAGGCGACCGGGTAAGCGGCCGTCAAGGTTGGCGCAACCTGGTCGAGGTGGTCGCCATAAAAGACCAGGGCGTCCAAGAGGGTCAGCAGGCGCAGGGTCCGTTCGTCGTTATCACCATCTTTTTCTGGCGTCAGGGTCGCTTGAATCCCCTTGAGGTAAGCCGCTTCGATCGTATCATCGATCAGACCGTGTTGACGTTGCACCTCCACCACCACCCGGTGCATTGCCACGTCGTAAAGGTCGGTCGCCATGATCATCATTTGTTCATCCAATTGCGCATTGCCCAAGGACAAGGAAAAGAAGATCTGCGGGAAGCCCTGCAATAACATCAACAAGTGCAACAATTCGTGCGACGCCGTGTAATCAGGCGCCGTCACATCGTTGACCGTAATAAAGAGGCCGCCGGGCAAGACCTTTTGGCTGGCTTGGTCATGCCGCACGTAGCCGGTCTTTTGGTCGCCAAACTGGACAAAGACGCTCCCGTCGGGGTAGCGATCGTTTACTTCGGCCAGCAGTTTTTGGACCGTCGCATTCAATTCAATCTTTTCACTCATTTTCTCTCATCTCCCGTAACAGTGCTGTTGCTTTGGCCGCATCAACGTGGTTTTCCGTCGCCAAGCGGGCCACCAGGGTGGGCACTTCAGCGGGGGTCGCTCCCACGCTCAAGGCCAACGACCGGTATTGCAATTTCATGTGGCCGGCTTGAATTCCGGTTGTCGCCAACGCCCGCAAAGCCGCCAGGTTTTGCGCCAGACCAAGGCTGGCAATTACTTGGGCCAGTTCCTTGGCGGACTGAATCCGACTGATTTGATAGTTCAACTTCGACTGGGGGGTCAACTTGATCGACCCACCGACCGTCCCGACCGGCATCGGGAGTTCTAACATCCCCATTAGCCCTTCGGCGCCAACGGTCCAGACCGCCAGCCCCCGGTAGTGTCCGTCCTTGGCAGCGTAGGCGTGAGCGCCACTTTCGATCGCGCGCCAATCATTGCCACTGGCCAGTACGGCCGCATCAATTCCGTTCATGATCCCCTTGTTATGGGTTGCCGCCCGGTAGGGATCAACCTGGGCTAAATTACTAAGAGCACTGATCCGCTGGGCGACGGTTTCGCCATCAAGCGCGGCCGTCGCCAGGTCGGCAAAGGCCACCTGACATGTGACCGTCACCAAGGAATGATCCGCCAAGTTACTAAGAATGGCGGTCAAGACATCGTAACCATTCTCCCGCAGGTGCGCGGCCACGGCTTCGGCCATCGTATTAACCGAGTTGGCCCCCATCGCATCTTGCACGTCAATTAACAAATCGACACTGACAAAGCTGCCCAAAGGGCGAATCTGCAGGTCCACCGCGCCGCCGCCGCGTTTTTGCATTGACGGCCGGGCGGCGTTGGCCAGCTGGAGCAACTCCGCCTTGTGCATTAATAAATCGGTAATTACGTGGTCGGGATCGGTCACGTTTTGTAAGACGACCTGCCCGATCATTTGCCGCTCTTGAATTACGGCCGTAAAACCACCGCTTTGGGCGACCCGTTTGGCCCCGTTGGAAGCCGCCGCAATCACCGAGGGTTCTTCCGTGGCCATCGGGACCGTGTACGGCTGCCCGTTGACGACTAGGCCTAAGACCAGTCCCTCAGGAACCCGGTAATCGGTCACGTAATTTTCAATTACCAGATCATGCTCTGGCGTGGCGTTGATTTGCAGCTGGGCCTCCCCTAGCGGTCCCAAATCACGACCGTGGGCCAATAACGTTTGCCGTTGCGCCAAGCTGCGGCGGTAAAAGCCGCGTTGCCATTCCTCAGTCATCAGTCTGCGCCCCCTTTTGTCGCTGCTGAATATACTCCGTAATAATCCCTTCCCGCACTCCGCTTTCCGAGAAAATCACCCGGCCGTCGCTATTGCGTTGCAACAAGCAAATCAAGGGCAGCATCCCGCCGATGATAATGTCGGCCCGGTCGGCTTCCAAGCCATTCATCTTCTTGCGTTGGGCCAGGTTGCGGTTTAACAACTCCCGAAAGGTCGCATATACGACCCGCGAGGACAGCCGGTAGCCATGAATCCGGCCGTTTTGTTGGTGGCGGTGCGACTTGCTCATCCGCGCTAAGGTCCGGTTGGCCCCACCTAATAAGACAATCGGCACCCGGTTGGCAAAGCGCAGCCACGGGACCTTGTTAAAGCGGTCGGTCACCAGCGTCTCAGCCCGGAACAAATCACTGGCCTTGACGAAACCGCCCAAGTGAAACTGCTCGGACAGATTGACCGCGCCAAAGGGCAGAGAAATCAGGTCGCGGGCCCGTTGGTTTTGGACCAAGACCAACTCACAGCTGGCGCCCCCAACGTCTAAGATCAAGCAGTGGTCCATCTTTAAGGTGCGCACCACCCCCAGGTAGTCATAATAGGCTTCCTGCCGGCCCGATAAGACCCGCAGTTCAATCCCAACTTCTTGTTTGACCCGTTTTAAAAATACGGCCTGATTTTTGGCTTGCCGGACCGCGGCCGTCGCAATCGCCACCACCGTCAGATTGGGCATCCCGGTGTACAGGCGTTTGAACCGTTTTAAAGCCGCGATGGTCCGATCCATCGCGGCAGGCTGGAGCATCCGCTCGGGACCCATCCCCTCGGACAACCGGCTGTTTTCCTTAACCCGCTTCACCTCATGAAACTCCCCGTTGCGAGAAATCTTGGTGATCGCCAGGCGGGCTGAATTGGAGCCCAGATCCACAATCGCCAGGTTTTCCACGGCTCCTCACCTCTCTTCACATTTATTTTTTCACCATTAAAATATCACTTTTAATCTTACCATTTTCTCGCCGGTCCGACACCAATTGACGATCGCTTTTCTCAAAAAGTCGGGGCCCGCCGCCCGAGCGGCAACTTTCGGCTTGCCCTAAGCGGGGGTTCTCACTACAATAGAAACATTGTCAAACCCACTTGACCGAAAAAATTCTTTCTACCTATTATTTAGCACAAAGGGGGCACTTTGCACGTGAAGTCAACTGATCCTGAACGCCAAGCCGAACAAGCCCGGGTGGATGCCGTAATCGCTGCCATTGAAGACCAAATCACCCGGACCAAGGCGGCCTTAGCCAAGGCCCACGCCGAAACCCGGGCGGTGGAAAAAAACTACGGCGCCAACACGTCCATTAACCGCTACGAAATCGACGACATTGCCGAATCCCGGGCTGAAATCGAACAACAACGGCGCTTGCTGTTCCAAGCCAGCGAAAACGAAGAGATCCTAAAGCGCCAGCTCGCCACCCTCCAGGAATTAAAAAAGAGTCCCTACTTTGGCCGGATTGACATCCTCGATCCGGGCGAACGAGAACCTGAATCGCTCTACATCGGGGTGGCTTCGCTGATGAACAGCGATAAGACCGACTTTTTGATCTACGACTGGCGGGCGCCGATTTCTGGAGTCTATTACAACGGGACCCTGGGGACGGTGACTTACCCGACCCCCAACGGTCCGCAAACCACCAAGTTGGTGAAGAAGCGGCAATTCACCATCGTCGACGGTCAAATCACCAATATGTTTGATACCAACGAAACCGTCGGCGATGAAATGCTCCAAGCCGCCTTGGGCCAACAAAACGACCAGTACATGCAGTCAATCGTCGCCACGATTCAGCAGGAACAAAACGACATCATCCGCAATACGCAAAGTGACTTACTGGTCGTCCAAGGGGTGGCCGGCAGCGGGAAGACTTCGGCGATCTTGCAGCGGATTGCCTACCTGCTTTTCCATGCGCGCGATTCCTTAAACGCTGATCAAATCGTCCTCTTCTCGCCGAACCTGCTCTTTTCCCAGTACATTTCCCAGGTCCTGCCCAAGCTCGGGGAAAAGAACATGCGCCAAGTCACCCTGGCCGGCTTTTTGAGGCGGCGGTTTGAAGGCTTGCAAGTTGAGACCCTCTTTGACCGCTACGAAACCAGCCACGGACACGCCAACGGCCGGGAATTTCTTGAATCCGCGGCGATGATGCAGGCCGTCGAAGCCTACCTGGCTAAAATGGCCGCGGGACAAGTGCAGCCCTGCTTTGTTCCAATCCGCTTTAACGAGGAACCTTTCTTCTCAGCTGACCACATCGCAACCGTGTATGCCGCGCAGCCGACCGCTTTGCCAGTCGAACAGCGGCTCTTAGCGACCAAAAACGCCCTGATTAAAGAGTTGAAAGCCCGGATTGCGACGGAAGCGCGGCAGGATTGGGTCGCCAAGGAACTCGACGCGCTGACCACCCAGCAAATCACCAAGTTACTGGGCAAACACAGCCTGGATGACTTTGCCAGTCCGGAACAACTGAATGCCTACCTGGCCCGCCGGTGGGCCAAACGGCGGCTCCGTCAGGTTTATGACGCCCTGTACAATAATTACTTCATTGACTACTACGCCCAGTACCACGACCTGTTGGCCCAGCTGCCGATTAAAGACGCGGCGGCTTTGACCCAGCGGTACGATGAACAGCTCGAATTTCACCGGCTGCCCCTGAGCTACACCGCTTCATTAATGTACCTGCGCGACTTATTGAGCGGCAGCGGGGTCAACCGGGCCTTCCAGTACGTCTTTATTGATGAAATGCAAGACTACTCACCCGCGATGCTGTATTACCTGCGCCACGCCTTCCCGCTGGCGAAGTTCACCATTCTGGGGGACAGCGAACAAGCCCTCTTCTACCCGCTGACCACCCCGGCCACCCTCCTGGCGCAAACCCAGGAATTACTGGCCGCCAAGCACCCCAAATTAGTCGCCCTGCGGCGGTCGTACCGGTCCACTAAGGAGATCACCGACTTTGCCAAGGCCCTTCTGCCCGACGGGGACGAAATTATTTCCTTCACCCGGCATGGTGCGATTCCGCAGCTATTGATCAGCCAAACACCGGCGCAATGGCACGCCGACTTAGTGGCTGCCGTAACCGCCGCCCAAGCCGACTTCGGGAAGGTCGCCCTCTTGACGCGCGACCAGGCCCAGGCGGCGCAACTGTACCAACTCTTGTATGAGCGGGTGACCCCGCTGACCCGCCTGACCGCCACGGACAGCACCCTGCCCAGCGGGGTCGTCATTTTACCAACCTACCTGGCCAAGGGGCTGGAATTTGACGCCGTCATTATTCCCGACGTCAGCACCCAGGCCTTCACCGCCCAAGATACTGGGCTGCTGTACACGATGGCGTCACGGGCCATGCACCACTTAACCTTGCTGTGCCCCGGCGAGCTCTCAAGTGTGGTGACCCCGGCCGCCCGCCAGCTCGTTCAAATGAAATTCACCAAGGCATAAAAAATGGCACGACCTGTTCGCAAGTCGTGCCATTTTAGCTTTGGTTAGCGGTGCAAGAGTCGGATCCGGCTGACCGCTTCAATTTGGCCCAGCGTGGCGACCAAGGCTTCCGCCGCAGTCGGGGGCATCGAGGCGACATCAACCATCGTGTAGGCGTAATCACCCCGCGAGCGGTTCACCAAATTTTCGATGTTGATCCCGGCGTTGGCAATCACCGTCGAGATCTGCCCCAGCATGTTGGGAATATTTTGGTGGATCAAGGTCAGGCGGTGATCACTGGCAAAGGGCGCCGACACGTTCGGCAGGTTGACCGAATTGACGACGTTGCCGGTTTCCAAAAAGGTCATTAATTCTTGGGCCGCCAGCTTGGCGCAGTTGGCTTCGGCTTCCACCGTCGAGCCGCCGAGGTGCGGCAAGATCACGACGCGGGGGTGTCCCTGAAGCGTAGCGTCACTAAAGTCGGTCAGATACCAGCGGAGCCGGCCCGCATTGAGCGCCGCGACTGCCGCTTCGTTGTCCACAATTCCCAGTCGAGCAAAGTTTAACAGGACCGCGGTCGGTTTGAGCTGGGCCAGTAAGCCGGCATCAATCATCCCGGTTGTCTCCTCATTTTTTGGGACGTGGACCGTCACAAAATCGGCCCCGGCAACCGCTTCGGCTAAGGTTGCCGCCCGGTGTACATTACGCGACAGGTTCCAGGCCGATTCCACCGACAGGTAGGGATCGTAGCCGACCACTTCCATCCCCAACGCTTCCCCCGCATTCGCGACCAATGAGCCCACGTGGCCGGTCCCGATCACCGCTAATTTTTTACCGGCAATTTCCTGGCCGTTAAACTGGCTCTTTTTGGCTTCCAGGGTAATGTCGGCCCCGGCGGCGACTTGTTGGGTCCATTCCGCGGCCGCAATCAGGTTCCGGTTGGCCGCAATCATCATCGCCAGGACCAGTTCCTTGACCGCGTTGGCATTGCCGCCCGGGGTATTAAAGACGGCGATCCCGGCGGCACTGGCCCGGTCGAGCGGGATATTGTTAAAGCCGGCCCCGCAACGGGCAATTACCTTCAGGCTGGCGGGAAATTCATGCTCGTGCAAATCTACCGAGCGGATCATGTAGGCATCTGGCGCGGCTTGGGGCTGGTTAACTCGGTATTGGTCACTTAAGGTCGCCAACCCGGCCGGGGCAATCGCATTGTAAGTTTTAACGTGGTACATGCAGCTTCATCCTTTCTGGTTTCACGTGGAACATTAGTGGTGTTTTTCAAAGGTGGCCATGAAGTCACGCAGGGCGACGACCCCTTCGTACGGCATGGCATTGTACAGGCTGGCCCGCATCCCACCAACCGAACGGTGCCCCTTTAAGTTCAACAGACCCGCCGCCGTCGCTTCGGCAAGGAAGGCGGCATCCAGGGCCGCATCGCCGGTCACAAACGGAATGTTGGTCAAGGAGCGGGCGGCTGGGGCCACCGGATTGTTAAAGAGACGCGATTGCGCCAAGAAATCATACAGGACCTGGGCCTTGCGGGTGTTTTCAGCGGCCATCGCGGCAACGCCGCCCTGGTCTTGGAGCCACTTTAAGACCAGGTTGGCCACGTAGATTTGAAAGACTGGTGGGGTGTTTAGCGCTGAGTCTTTTTTCGCTAACGCCGCATAGTCAAGCATACTTGGCAAGCCAGCCGGGACCTGGGCTAAGCGGGATTTTTTGACGACGACAATCGTCACCCCAGCCGGGGCAAGATTCTTCTGGGCGCCGGCGTAAATCAAGTCAAATTGGTCAAAGGGATATTGTTGCCCCAAGAAGTTTGAGGATAAATCCCCAACCAGCGGGACGGACGTTGCGGGTAATTGGTGATAGGCCGTCCCGTAAATCGTATTGTTAGTCGTCAGGTGCAGGTAATCGTACTGATCTTTGGGAAGGGCCGGGAGCGCCGGAATGGTGGTATAATCCGGACCGGCATCAGTTACCACGTCCACCGTCAAATCTGGCAGGCGGCGGGCTTCTTCAACGGCGCGGGCCGCCCAGTGGCCGGTTTGGGCAATCGCGATCCGGTGATGCTTGACCGCTAAGTTTAATGGGACCATCGTAAACTGCAAGGTCGCCCCGCCCTGCAAAAACAGCACTTCGTAATCATCGCTTAGCTCTAATAAATTCAGTAAGCGTTCCTTGGCCTGGGCATAGAGCTCAGTAAAGAGGCTGGAACGGTGCGAAATTTCTAAAATGCTCATGTGACTGCCTTGGTAATCAAGCAATTCGGCTTGGACTTGCTGTAAGACTGGTGCAGGCAGGACCGCTGGCCCGGCCGCAAAATTATAAGTTGGCATAAGTTACCCCTTTCCGCTGGATCAACAAAGAAAAAAGGCCCCCACCGTGGTGGGAACCTCACTTTGCTGGTCCCCACCGGTTGTGGAGGCCACCCCAAATGACGGCCTCCTATTAGCTAGCAGACCGGGAGGAAGACAAGTTGTCGTTTCGCTGTAACATCTGGACTTCCTCCTTTCCTTCGGGAACGTTTTTGTTAATCAAATTTTAATTTAAACTTCATTCTTTGTCAACACCCGGTGAAAATCTGCTACAATGAAGCCAGACTGATTCGTTAAAAGGAGGCCTTTCTATGACCGAATTACTGATTGTTCGCCACGGGCGGACACCCGCTAACGCTGCCGGACTCAAGCAAGGCACGATCAATACCCCGCAGACCTACCTCTCCGAGGTCGGTCGCGCCCAAGCTACCGAGCTGGCCGCCCACCTCGACCTGAGTGGCGCCAGCGCCCTGTACGTCTCCCCCTTGGAACGGACCAAGCAAACGGCCGCGATCCTAAACGCCCAAGCCCAATTGCCGGTGATCGAGGATGCGCGCTTGTTAGAAATTTCCTATGGGCAATGGGACGGCCAGTTAAATGCCGACCTGATGGCCCAGTACCCGGAACACTTTTACCCGCTGATTGAAGACGTCAAGCCGAGCTACGCCACCGTGGCGGGGGGAGAGAGTTTCGCCGCCGTCCAGGCCCGGGTGAAAAGCTTTACTGATGAGATCGCCCAAGCGCACCCGACCGAGCAAGTGGTGATCGTCACCCACGGCTTTACCGTCCGCTCCTTTGCCGCCAACGTGGTCAATTGCCAAGCCCTTGAAATCTTAGAACCGGCCAACTGCAGCGTCAGCAAGATTATCATCGACCCCACTACCCACGAACAACACCTGGTCTACTACAACCGCACCGCTACGATTAGCTTCTAAGGAAAAGTCCCCGGCTGGCAGCTGCCAGCTGGGGACTTTGTTATTCACTGACCGCCGCCAAGTGATGGGTCGATTTTAACGAATGTTTCAAAATAAACGGGGCCAACAGGGTTGCCAAGACAATCACCGTGATAATGTCGGAGTAGTATTCCGTCGACAAGAGGTGGGCTTCATAGCCGATCTGGGCGGTAATCAATGACATCTCGCCCCGGGCAATCATCCCACTGCCGATGATATAAGAACTCGGCCAAGAGAAGCCCATTAATTTGGCGCCACCACCGGCCCCTAAAAGCTTCGTCAGGCAGGCCAGGATCGTCATGATAATGATAAAGATCCAAGCATGCCAATCCGTGCTCAACTTCATTGACAGGCCTACGTTCACGAAGAAAACCGGAATAAAGATCGCATAGCCAATCGGCACAAAGCTGCGGTTAATCGCCTCTTTTTTCTTGGTGTTGGCGACCGCAATCCCGGCAAAGAAGGACCCAACGGCCCCACTCAAGCCGACCACATCAGCTAAGGCGGCCATGCCCAAGCAGATCACCATTGCCATGACTGACGGAGCCGCAATCGTTAATAGTTGCCCGGCCAGGTGCATCAAAATGGGCGCCAACCAGCGAATCAAGAGGTAGGCCCCCCCGAAGAACAGGACCTGTTTGAGCAAGGTCAAGAGCAAGCTGCCGTGGCCCACGTCGGCCCCGGCGCCGCCATTCATACTGATCAAAATACTTAAGGCCATAACCGCCCCAATATCATCAGCTACGGCCGCGCCTAAAATCGTCGCCCCTTCTTTGGAGCCCAACTGCTGGTATTCCCGCAAGACGGCCACGGAAATGCTGACCGAGGTAGCGGCAAAGATGACCCCAATAAAGAGGGATTCGAACCACTGCAAGCCAAACAAATCGGCGGCCACGCCCATGACGATAATCGGCAGGAGAATCCCCGCCAAGGCCACGACAACGGCGGGCTTGAGGTATTTTTTAAGCAGGGACAAATCACTTTCCAGCCCGGCAATAAACA
>NHCFJ02800__coassemble_1563_pt1 | contig 44943 bp, 41 predicted proteins | sample NHCFJ02800__metabat2_low_PE_008 | metagenome-assembled genome bin NHCFJ02800 | reverse complement strand
TAAGCTTTTCGTTTCTGCCACGTTCCCCAACCTAGGGCGGTTAAAAGGGTAATGGTTAACCCAAGCCACCAATAAGGCGGCCAGTACGTAAAGCTGACGGTATGCGTCCCCTTTGGCAGTTTTACCGCCAAAAAGGTTTGCGCAGCCTTGTGCGTAGCAACTGGGTGCCCATCGATTTTAACGTGCCAACCTCGCGTGTAGGGAATTGAGGTCATTAAGACCTGCCGGGCTTTAGTCACCGTAATGGTACCGGTAAAGCGGTTGCTGTGCCAACTGGTGATCTTAAGCGGGGCCGTTTGCAAACGCCGGGCGCTTTGCTCAAAGCGCGCCCGGTTCAGACGGTAGAGACTAACGTTTTGCAGCCAGAGGGACGCTTTTTTCAGCGCAATGGTGACCGTGATGGTTTTTCCCTTAGCATGATCGGCAATCGTGGTGACGATCGTATTTTGATAGGTTGGGTACTGTTTGAGCGGTCGGCCGTTCAAAGTGATGGTCGCGTTATCCTTCAGTGCTGCCCCGAGGGTAAGGTAGTAGGGGTCATTGGTTTGCGGCTTAATCGTCAGGGTCAGTTGGGCCGGGGCCATTAGCTTTTGACGCCGGACGGTAATGCCCGTAATTTGCCGCGAAGTCGGTAAATTGACAAATTCGACGTGATCAAAGTTTTGCACGGTAAAGAGTTCGGGTTCCTTGGCTTGTCCCGCTAACGTTTGGTAAAGCTGTGATTGGTAGCTTAAAGGATCGAGGGTGGTCGGATTGAACTGCAAGATTCGGGCGTTGGCTGCGAAGGCCAGGGGCAGGGCCCAACGGTTTTGCCGAATCTGGACGGCGGAAGTCTGGCTGACGACGGGGGCTTGCTTCCAGTCGGGGCGGTTGGCGACGAGGGGTAAGATCACGTTGCCTGCCGGCCCAAGCCCTTGATGTTGGGCTTGCCAATAATACTTCATGCCTAAGAATGAGTCGGTAACGGGGGTCCCGTTAGAGTAGGTCACATAGCCATCCCCGGCTGGTTGGCCGATTCGTTGGAAAAATTTGCTGACGGTTGGCTCCATCGTGGAACCAAAGTGGTCACCCGTAAAGAAATCGCCTTGAAAGGGATCATCTTTGGTCCGGGCGAAGTCCTTAGCGATTCGGTAGAGCCCGTGGTCAGTTTGGCGGTTTTGCTGACTGACTTTTACCAATGCCTTGGTGTAATTGGCAAATTGAGCTTGGCTGACGTAAGAAATCTTGTTGAGCGCGGTCACCGCATTGAAACTCAGGTCAAAGATGGTCAAAGCTGCTAAGGCGACCCCAAAGTACGATAACCGCCGCTGGTCAAGGTATAACATCGCAATGGCCAACGCAGCTAACAATAAGCCGATGCCAATTTGCCAGGGGGTGAGGTAATCGAGTTGCTTGCGCAGCCCCCAGGCCATCCCGGCTCCGCTACCGGCGATTGCCACCAGCAAGAGGGCCAGGCGCCAACTGATGGGGCGGTGGGGGCGCCAGGCTACCGCGGCCAGCCACAGCCACCAAAAAGAAATTAAAAAGGAGAAGCGCGCTGGGTACCAGACGGGAAATTGGCCCAAGTGCCAAAGCAAATCCAGCGGGGGCCAACAGCAAGAAAACAACAAGCCCCCGGTAATGGCGCCCGCTAACCACCGGCTGCGTTGGCGTTCGGTGGGCGTAAAGAAGTATAAAAGACCAGCAAACAAGGGTAACATCCCGAGGTAAAGGTTGGCTTGACCGCTGGGCATTTGATTGAAGTTAAACGCCCCGGGGACCAGTTTACCGAATAAATAGAGGGGGTTATATTCCAAGCGCCACTTAATGCTGGTTGTCGTATAAGTCCCTTTGCTGGTGGTTAAGGCCCAGATCGTTGGCAAGAGGACGACGGCACTGAGGGCGACACTGGTTAGTGAACTAAGCAAATAGGTTTTAAAAACCGTTTTACTGGCGGGAGCGTTTTGCCGACTCAGTTGCCAAAGTAAAAATGGCAAAGTGAAGAGGCAAACCATCCAGCCCATGTAGTAGTTATCAATGATCAACAACGTCAACCAACCAATATACATGTTGGCTGATTCCTGCCGGCTGATTTTTAAAAGCCCGGCGATTACCAATGGCAACAGGGCTAAAACGTCCAGCCAGAGCAGGTTGAGTTGGTTGGCAATCATCCAGCCCATCATGGCGTACCCGGTCGTAAAAATGATCAGGCGACTGCCGGTTTGCAAGTGTTCGTGCTTTAGCAGCCAGCCAAAGCTCAGGGCGGCTAAACCGTATTTGAGCAATAAAACGACCATGATCCCACTGGTCAGCCATTGGTGGGGGAATAAGAGCAACACCAGGTTCAGGGGGCTTAATAAGTAATAGGCGTTGGTCCCCCACATTTCGCCGCCTAAGCCCTTGCTGAATGAATAAAGCAAACTAGCGGGATGATGTAGAAGACTGGTGCGCAGGTAGGCAAAAAAATCGACGTACTGTTGCCCGAGGTCAACCGTTAATAAGGAACTGGATCCAAAGGGGGCCATTCCCCGGCTGGCAAAGTAACTCCCCATTATTAAGATCGGGAGGAAAAAACAAATGATTAAATCGCGGTGACGAGTAACAAAGGTTTTCAAACCATGGACAGTCCTTCCGTAAAAGTAATTGGCAAGTGGCGATTGCCGTGATTGCTCCCCATTATATACCGATTTGGGTGGAGCCGGGGGTAAATTAAAATTTCTTAAAAACCCTGTTGATTCGAGTAAAATGATAGTAAGATTGAATGGTTACCATGAGAAGTTAAATTGGGGCGAGTTGATCGCGCTATTTAAACTAAGGAGAAGCGAGCAATTGTGAATTTTTTAAAACGTTTTAAAGGGATCTTTAACCAACGCGACGAAAAGCGGCAGACCTCACAATCGGCGATTCCCTTCCGGTTGAATTTGTTGCTGTGGATCGTGGCCTTGCTTTTATTGGCCCTGGGGGTGCGCCTGTTTTATCTCCAAGTGCTGAACGGGACGTCATACAAGGCCTTAGTTAAGCAGGCCGATACAATGACGGAAACCAATAATGTTCAGCGGGGGATGATCTATGATACCAACGGAAAGGTCTTGGTTGGTAATCAAGCCCACCAAGCCATTACCTATACCAAGGGCAGCACGGTGACGGATCGGGAAATGTATCGGATCGCGAACCGCTTGGGTAATTACCTGACGGTTAATACCAGTCGCCTGACCACCCGGAACCAAATGGATTACTTTTTAGCGGATGAAGCGCATTTAAAGCAGGTGGAAAAAGCTGCCAAGATTAAGGCGGGCTCAACCAACGCTTATGACGAGGCTATTGATTACCTGCAAAAGCATCCGCACTTCTTTAAACTCAGTAAGCAAGAAAAGAATAAGGCGATGATTTATGGCTCCATGAGCGGGGCTTACTCACTGTCGACGACTTATATCAAAGCAACCGGCGTTACCGCCAAGGAATTGGCCGAAGTCGGGGAACACCTGAGTGAGATGCCCGGGGTGAAGATTGGTTCTGCCTGGACGCGGAATTACCCAGAAGGCAAGGATATTCAATCCCTCGTGGGGACCGTAACCACGACTGGGTTGCCAAGTGATACCCAAAATACTTTGTTGGCGCAAGGCTATTCGCGCAATGACAACGTCGGGGCTTCGTATTTAGAAAAGTTATTCCAAGCTACCTTAGCGGGTTCAAAGTCCCAAACGGAAGTGTCGACTTCAGGCACGCGAACGCACGAAAAACTTAAGTATGCCGGCAAGAAGGGGGACAACTTGGTCCTGACCATCAATGCGGAATTTCAAAAGAAGGTCCAAAGTATTTTGGAAAGCAACTACGGCTCGGCCGGGATTGCGGATTCGCCAGGAGCCTACGCGGTGGTCATGAACCCGAATACCGGGGCCATTTATGCGATGGCGGGAATTGACCGTGATTTAAAGACCGGGAAACAAACCGTCGATGAAATTGGGGCCATCAACCACCCGATTGTTTTAGGGTCGGTGGTCAAGGGGGCCACGATTATGGCGGGGTTAATGACCGGGGTGATCACGCCAAGCAATAACGTTTTAACCGACCAACCGATCAAGGTGGCTGGGACCTCCGTCAAAGGGTCTTGGTTTAATAAGTCTGGCGGTGCGAACGTTGGCTTGACGGCTCCGGAGGCCTTAGAAGTCTCCTCCAACTCGTATATGATGCAACTGGCCATGAAGATGGGTGGGATGCACTATTCTTATGATACCCAAATCACGTTAACGCCAAGCATCTTTACCAAGTTGCGTTATTACTTTAATATGTTTGGCTTGGGCGTGAAGACCGGGGTTGATTTGCCAGGCGAAACCGTGGGCTACCGCGGGGCAGCGGACCAAAAGCACATTGGGAGTGCCTTGGACCTTTCCTACGGGAACTACGATGCGTACACGGTCATGCAACTGGCCCAATACATGTCGACCTTAGCTAACGGGGGGAAGAAATTACGGCCCTACATTGTTAAACAGATTCGGGAAACGAATCCAGATGGGACGTTGGGCAAGATCCAATCCGAAACCCAACCTGAGGTCCAATCGGTGATTAACGCGCCGAAGTCGTACTTTGATTTGATTCACCAGGGCTTGTACTTAGTGACGCACGGTTCGAGTCCGTACGTGACGGCAGGGACAATGAAGAGCGAAACGCCATCGATTTCCGGGAAGACGGGGACGGCCGAAACGGTGTCTAACGGTCATTCGACGGTGACCCTGAGTTTTGCGGGCTATGCACCATCAGATAATCCGCAGGTGGTGGTAGCGTTGTCGATTCCCGGGGCTTCCAATGATAACAGCCAGGCCAACATTAACATGGCCAAGCAAATCTTTGCGGCTTACTGGAAGTATGTTCAGGCCAAGCCGAGCAGCAACTAGGCCCTGACAAGGAAAAATCCTTAACAACTTCGACTAAAAGACTGGTCAAATCGAGCAATTGATGATATAGTTGTACGAGTTAGGGTTACGTATAACGTATTCTCGTTAAAATAATTATAGTTTGGAGGCAAGAACCGATGCGTGTAAACATTACTATGGAATGCACTGAATGCCACGAACGGAACTACTTGACTAGTAAGAACCGTCGTAACAACCCGGACCGGCTGGAATTAAAGAAGTACTGCCCACGGGAACGCAAGGTCACTTTGCACCGCGAAACTAAGTAGTGGTCAAGGGCTCAACAAAAAAGACTGGGTTATGCCCAGTCTTTTTTGTTGTCAGTGAAGCAGACTTTTTTAAGAATAATAAATTGACCTGGTTGCTAAAATTTGTGATAATTATTCTTTGTAAACGTTTGATCAAAGGAGAGAGATTTGATGACCTATACAAAGAAGGAGATGCGCCAGGCCTATATTGCGCGTTTACAACAGCTGGATTCCAATATCAAGCTGAAAGAAGAGCGGGCCTTGGCACAAAAGCTGTATGATCAACCGGCGTGGCTTAATGCTCAAGTGATTGCTTTGACCTTAAGTCAGTCCTTTGAGTTGGATACCGCGCCGTTGATCCTACACGCCCGGCATAAGGGGCAAACGGTAGTAGTGCCACGAACTTTACCGCACCGGCAAATGGAGTTTGTGGAACTAACGGAGGAAACCCACTTTGGTGAGTCAAGTTTTGGCGTTTTGGAACCATTGGATGGGCGTGTGTTTGACAAAGCTGACATTGACTTGATGGTCGTCCCGGGAGTGGCCTTTACCCCGGCGGGGAAACGGTTAGGCTTTGGTGGTGGTTATTACGATCGCTACTTGGCTGATTATGCGGGCGCGACCGTCGCGGTAGCCCTGACGACTCAGGTGGCTCAAGCGGACGAATGGCCAGGTGAAACGCACGATATCACCGTGCAGCAGGTGGTTAGCTTAGTGGACTAAGCGTGATTGGAGGGTGTTTTGAAAGAAATGTGGCGCAAAGCCCCGGTAACGACCGGGCTGGTAGGCATCATGGTCGTGGTCTATTTAGGGGTCATCATCACCGGTGGCCTGACCGTCCCGAACTTATTGCGGTGGGGCGCGCTGTACCCGCCGTATGTTGCGGTTGGCCAAGTTTGGCGCTTGCTGACGGCGGGATTCTTGCACCTCGGCTGGGAACACTTATTACTGAACAGTTTGACCTTGGCGTTAATTGGCTATTATGTTGAGCAGCTTTTTGGGCACTGGCGGTTATTAGCCTTGTTTCTGCTTAGTGTTTTGGGGGGCAATTTAGCCAGTTGCGCCTTTGATCCTACCAGCCTTGCGGTGGGTGCCAGCACCGGGATTTTTGGCCTATTTGGGGCTTTTATCTTTTTAGGCAGCGAGTTTCGCCAACAAGAAGGGGTCCGTTTAATGGCGCGCCAATTCTTGATCCTGGTGGGGATTAATGTGGCCTTTGATTTTTTGCTGCCGCACGTGGGGTTAGTCGCTCATTTAGGCGGACTGTTGGTTGGCTTTTTGGCGGCTGCCATGTTAGGGGCGCCACGCTTAGGCCCAGTTAATTTGGTTAAGCGGGGGTTAAGTGGGGCCATTTTAATCGGTTTGGCAATTTTGTGTTATGGAATGGGGCGATAGAATGCCGGGAACGACGAACTTGCGGACCCTGTATGACGTCCAGCAGCTTTTAAAACGCTTTAATGTATTTGTTTACGTTGGCAAACGCTTGTGGGACATTGAATTGATGGCGCTAGAACTGGATAACCTTTATCAGGCCCGGGTTCTGGAGCGCGATGTGTATCTGCAGGCTAAGCTGGTGTTGAAAAAAGAACACCGTGAAGAAGAGAAATATCAACAAGAGAGGTAATTTATCATGACGAACAAGAAGTTGATTGGGGTTGACCTTGGTGGGACCACGATTAAGTTTGCAATTTTGACGGCCGAAGGGGAAATCCAACAAAAATGGTCATTGCGGACCAACATTTTGGATGAAGGGTCGCACATTGTTCCGGATATCATTGAATCCATTAACCACCACATCGATCTATACAAGATGAGCCGCGATCAATTCATCGGGATCGGCATGGGGACCCCTGGGACGGTTGACCGGGACAACGGGACCGTTATTGGGGCGTACAACTTAAACTGGAAGACCTTGCAACCAGTGAAGGAACAAATCGAAGCCGGGACGGGCCTGAAGTTTGCTATTGACAACGACGCCAACTGTGCTGGTTTAGGCGAACGTTGGAAGGGGGCCGGCAACGATGGTGACGACGTGGCCTTTATTACCCTGGGAACCGGGGTTGGTGGGGGCTTAATCGCCAACCGTCAACTGCTTCACGGGATCGGTGGGGCCGCTGGGGAAGTCGGCCACATTATTGTGCAACCAAACGGTTATCAATGTACTTGTGGCAACCATGGGTGTTTGGAACAATACGCCTCTGCAACCGGGGTCGTTCACTTGGCTCAAGACTTGGCTGAAGAATACGAAGGGACTTCCCGGCTGAAGAAGATGATCGATGACGGGGATGAAATTACCTCCAAGATCGTCTTTGACTTAGCCAAGGAGCGGGACTACTTAGCCAACAAAGTCGTTGATAAGGTTTGCTACTACCTGGGCTTGGCGTGTGCCAACATTTCAAACACCTTGAACCCTGAATTTGTGGTTATCGGTGGCGGGGTTTCCGCGGCCGGTGACTTCTTGTTGAAGCGGGTTCAAAAGAACTTTAATGAATTTGCCTTTGCCACGGTTCGGACTTCCACTCAACTTAAGTTGGCTGAATTAGGAAATGACGCGGGGGTAATTGGGGCGGCTTCATTGGCAACTCAATTTGCTTAATTGACGGCGAGGAGTGTTGGATTATGGTGATTGCATCCGTTTCAGGCGGCTTATTATTATTTGATGCTGTCATTATTGCGATTTTATTGATTTGGCTGGGAAGCGCGGGTTTGAACCGCTGGCGGCGGAAGCGCTACGCGACGGTGATTGATCAAGCGGCTTTTCAAAAGGGTTCCCACCGGGCGCAAGTCATTGACGTGCGCAACAAAGAAGATTTTGATCGGGGTCACATTTTAGGGGCGCGGAGCATTCCCTTGGCTTACATGAAGCAGCAAATGGGCGATTTGCGGGCTGATTTGCCAGTTTACCTGTACGATGAGGGGATGACGCTGAGTACCCAAGCGGCGGCCTGGTTGGCAAAGCAAGGCTTCCAACAGGTTTACATCTTAGATGGCGGGTTTGCCAAGTGGACTGGGAAAACCAAAAAAGCCAAGTATTAATGTTGTGACTGAATCGATAACAAAAAACGGGTGCCGCTTCCTTGTTCAAAGGAAGGGTTGGCGCTCGTTTTTGTTTAGAAGCAAAATAAAAAGGCTGGGCTACCAAATTAGTTGGTTGCCAGCCTTTCGTGAAGCAGGTTTAGAATTGGTGGGCGGAGCGGCCCTTCCGGACCGCTGCCCGCCGGTTGGTATCAAATTTTTCTTCGGTTTCTTCAATTGGCTTGACAACCGCTTTGTGAAAAGCCAACATCCCGCTGGCGATTGCGCCCAGGGTAGTTAAGGTGCCAAAGAAAAAGCCCTTTGAGAATTGTTTCATAATAATCTGCTCCCTTCTTGCTTAACTATGTTCATTATGCAAGATTTACTGGCATTTTGCCAGTCCAAAACCAAAGATTGGCGGTGAATTTAATGACAAAAGTGATTGCAATTGTTGGACCAACTGCAGTTGGCAAGACGGCCCTTTCCTTGAAATTGGCCCACGCCCTGAACGGGGAAATTATTTCGGGGGATTCGATGCAAGTTTACCGGCACTTGGATATCGGAACAGCCAAGGTCACGCCACAAGAAATGGCGGGGATTGAGCACCACTTGATTGACATTTTGGATGTTCATGAACGCTTTTCGGTGGCTGATTTTAAACAACAAGCGCAAGCCCAGATTCAAGCGATTGCCAAGCGAGGTCATCAACCAATGATTGTTGGGGGCACTGGCTTTTATCTTCATGCCCTTACCCACGCCTTAGTCTTGGGGAATGATCATTTTGATCAGCAATCGCAAGCGATTCGTGACCACTGGCATCAAGTGGCCCAACAAGCGGGGAACCAATTTGTTTGGAACGTTTTGGCCCAAAAAGATCCAGCAGCAGCGCAGCAGATTCCAGTAGCTAATTTACGCCGGGTGATTCGGGCCTTGGAAGTGATCGAGAAAACAGGCCGGCCGTTTTCCTTGCAACCCCAGCAAACCAGTCCCGATGAATATTTCCTGGTTGCGTTAACAACCGAGCGCCAGTTGTTATATGAACGCATTAACCAGCGGGTCGATCAAATGGTTGCCAATGGCTTGTTGGATGAAGCCCGGTGGTTGTATGAGCAAGGCGGGGAAGCCCTGCCAGCTGGGAAGGGCATTGGTTACCGGGAACTCTTTGCGTACTTTGCCGGGGAGATTTCCTTGGCCGCGGCAATTGAAAAGATCAAACTCGATTCGCGTCACTATGCCAAACGGCAATTAACCTGGTTTCGGAATCAAGAAGAGTGTCACTGGTTTGACCTGGTCCAAGGGCAAAGCAGTACTGAAGAAATTCAAGCTCACCTTGAACGGTGGTTAAAAAAATAAAGATTTAAGCGGTTCCATTCTAATTGTCAACCAGAATTGCACTGGGGAATTGACTTGTGAGGGCATGGTGATAAACTAATACCAATTTAGAAATTTGATTGCAAATCACTAGTGGGCTTAGCGAGAAAGGAACTAGACAATATGACCAGGCATTTGTACACGAAGGATGAAGTTCGGCAGCTGATTAAGGATGAGGACGTTCGCTTTTTGCGGTTGATGTTCACGGATTTATTTGGGATGAGCAAAAGTGTGGACCTGCCAATCAGTCAGCTGGACAAATTGTTGAACAACAAAATGATGTTTGACGGTTCTTCGATTGACGGGTTTGTACGGATTGAAGAAAGTGATATGTACCTTTATCCGGACATGAGCACTTGGTTGATCTTCCCGTGGGGGCAAGAACACGGGAAAGTCGCGCAGGTAATCTGCAGTGTCTACACGATTGATGGAGAACCCTTTGCTGGTGATCCGCGGAACAATTTGAAGCGCATCGTGGCTGAAATGAAGGCGGCTGGTTTTACCAACTTTAACATTGGTCCAGAACCGGAATTCTTCTTATTCAAGACTGATGAGGCTGGCAAGCCAACGATGGAAGTCAACGACCAAGAAAATTACTTTGATATGGAGCCAGCGGACCGGGGGGAAGATTGCCGGCGTGATATTGTCCTGGCCTTAGAAAAGCTTGGGTTTTCCGTGGAAGCTTCCCACCACGAAGTTGCACCAGGCCAACACGAAGTCGACTTTAAGTATGCTGATGCCTTAGAAGCGGCGGATAACATTCAAATCTTTAAGATGGTGGTTAAAACCATTGCTAAGCAATATGGCTTGCATGCGACCTTCATGCCAAAGCCATTATCTGGGGTCAACGGGTCGGGGATGCACATGAACATGTCCCTCTTTACGGAACAAGGGAATGCCTTTTACGACGCCGCTGATGCTAACCAGCTTTCGACGACGGCTTACCAATTCCTAGCGGGGGTCTTGGCTCACGTGCGGAGTTTGACGGCAGTCTGCAACCCAACGGTTAACTCCTACAAGCGGTTGGTGCCGGGCTATGAAGCGCCAGTTTATGTTGCTTGGTCAGCTTCGAACCGGTCACCGTTGGTTCGGATTCCCGGGAGCCGGGGCTTGAGTACCCGATTGGAACTGCGCTCGGTCGACCCATCGGCTAACCCATACTTAGCGATTGCGACGATCTTGGCCGCTGGCCTGGATGGTTTAAAGCAACAGTTGACGCCAATGCCAGCAGTGGACGAAAACATTTACCAAATGACCTTGGCCCAACGGCGGGCGAAGGGGATTGAAGACCTGCCCGACACTTTGCACAATGCCTTGAAGAGTCTGGCCCAAGATGAAGTAATTAAAGCGGCGATGGGGGACCACTTGTTTGATAGCTTTATGACGGCCAAGAGCAAGGAATACGCGGCTTACCGGCTGAACGTTTCAAATTGGGAACGGGACCGGTACATGGAAAAGTTCTAGTTTAAAAATCTTTTAACACGCTCGAACGAGGCAGGACCTTTGTTGGAGCGTGTTTTAATTTGCGCAAACGAAAGGGGCTGATGAGAAATTGACTTCTCATCAGCCCCAACCTGCCATTACTTGTTTAATTTAGCTGCATCGGCGTCGAGCTTGGCAAATCCAGCGCCCTTGGTTGGGGTGCTGTTGCCGCGCTTTTCCATTGCTTTGCGGGCCATCGCTTTGCGTTCTTGCTTGCTGAGTGCCATGCTAACTCGCCTCTTTTGCATTGGAATGTCAAAACTTTTGTTTCGACGCCTTCATTGTAGCACGTTCAGCTGAATTGTGAAGGGAAGATGATGCGCAAGACGCTAATTTATAAAAAAAGTTGGCGTTTCGTCATTGTCCCTTTAAATCCAGCCAAAAAATCGGTAAGATTAAACTAGACTATGATAAGGAGACCATGCTGATGATAAGCGAGACAACCAACGGTGCACAACCGATCAGTCAAATTATTAATCAATCAATTGAACAAAAAGTTAACTACCTCCAAGAATTAAAGCAAGCGGTGGCCAACCATGCCGATCAAGCAATCTATGCTTTGCTGGATCAAAAACGGTATGCAGCTGAAATTATGCATCGGGAAGAAAAGGCGAATGATACCGGGGTCATGACCTTGGTTGATGACTTGACGGCCCAATTAAGTAATTATTTGAGTACCAAGTTGATTAATTACTTAAGTCAAGCCTATCCGTTTTTTTACTATGAAGAATACCAATTAGGCCATTACCGCATGTACTTTGGTAACTGGTGGGATCGCCGGCAATTTGGTGAATTAGATGTATTAAATATTCGCTTTGTCTTTGATCAAAGTGAATACGCCAAGTTGGCCAAGTCCTTTGAATTGGCGCAAGCTGGGCAACGTTATAATGGTCAACGGATTGAAGAATTATCCAAGGAAAATGATCGCTTACAAGCGCTGATTGATTCGGCGGATAAACGGGACGCGAAAAAAGAAGAATTGCAAGCGGAGTTAAAGGAAGCCAGTGCGCGCAATGGCTTGTTTGAATCAAGCAAGAACCGTGAAACCAGGGAAGCCATTGTGGCTAAACTGAGCGAATTGGAAAACCAAGATGAAGAAGCCCGGACGGCGGCCGGCAAGATTAAGGCCAATAATCAGCAGGTCCTGGAATTGTCAAAGGAAAATACGATCCTTAGTTATGAACGGAAGAGTATTGTGGATACTTTCGGCAGTTTTGAAGATTTCGAATTAGCTAACCGGAAACTTTACGCTAGCTATTTACAAAGTTTGGTCGCGGATGGAAAGCAGGTGGAAGCTGATGACTAAGCAAATGATCTCAACAGCGACCGAACAAGTGACCAGTTTAACCGCTTCGCTGACGACAGGGTTAAAACTTGGGGAGCGCTACGTGCAATTATTGGACCAACTGGCTACGGCGACGGTCCCGACAGAATTATTGGACGCAGCCGGTCAATTGGTAGAATTTGATTTAAATCATGCCTACGTTAAATTTCCGCAACACTATCAACCTGAAGATTATTACTTGCTTTTGATGGGACGGCTGTTAGAATTAGCCGGGATTGGCGACTTTGCGGTGAAACCTGACCCAATGCACCGGCGTTTGGCCATGCGGCTGACCACGTTTGAAAATGACTATACCTTCTGCTTTGAACAAAAGCGCAGTCGTCCGGGGGCCTTTTTCTGTGAGCAAACAGACCATGAGCCGCTGTTTAACTTGGACTTGGCGCACCACAGTTTACAATTTGATAACCGGGCCCTGGTTGATTTCTTGATTGTCAAAGAAATTGCCAACCATAATGACTTGGAATTACAAGGGGTGGTCAAGCCCCTAGTGGCCTTTGCTAACCTTTTGGCTGAGCAATTGGACTTTACCATTAACTTGGGGATCTTGGCCACGGATAATGCGGCGCAATTCAAGTTAGCGGCGCCGGAGTTGTCGTTAACGGTTATTGATAAATTGTTTGTCCAAACGGCGGAAACGGACACGGTTTTATTGAGTTTGCCACAAAACAATGGGGCGAAGTTAGCTTTGGCATCAGACACGGCGTTAAGCCTGGCGTTTGATCCTGACGATTATACCAAGCAATGGTTCTTCATGGTCACAGATGCAAAAGCGCAACTCTCCTTCCTAGACGTGCTCTTACATTACCCGTTGGTCCGGGATTGGTACTTGGCGAACCGGTCCGCTTTGGCCATTCGTGATGATCAATTTGCCTATGCGCCTGTTGATGAGCATGTGGTGGTCAATTCACCGGCGACGGATGCCGAGCCGATTAAAGAAGAAGCCCCGGCGAGCGCGGTCGAAGAAGAGGACGGTGAAAATGATGCTTGATTTTACCAAGTTGTTGCAAGCGGCGATTAGTTTGGATAATCAATTGTTTGAAAAGCGGGATCTCTTGTTGGGACCGACTGCGCACCTACAGCATGCGGTCTTGAATGCGGATCAGGCTTTGACGACTTTGTACGGCGGGCAAAGCAAATACTCCTTGCGTGCGGGCCAAGTTAAAAAATCAACCGAACAGCAAGCCGAAGACTTTGCCCACGTTTTATTTTGGTTTTTGGTGGTCAGTGCCCGGCTTAAGTGGACGCATTTGGTGGTAATGACCCCCGAAGAATACCAAAAATTAGTGACGGCAACGCCTTGTACCAAATTGGTTGATTTAGATCGGGAAGCGTTAGCTATTAAGAACCTTTTTTTGCAAAGCTACTATACTCACCGGCAAGCCGATTTTCGCCATGCTTGGCATTTGTTGTTAAAAATGGGCTTGGTTGATTACCAAGTTAACCCGACCGAATTAATGCAAGCCTATGACGGCTTGTTTGCGGCAGTTGAAGATTGATGAAGAAGGATCAGTGTCACTGGCATTGGTCCTTTTTGATTTGAAAATAAGCCTTTACATTTGATATCACTAGTGTTATATTTTGGTTGTAGATAAGAATCATTATAAGGAGGATCTTAAAATGAATTTTTTGAATCAAGAAATTGGTGACTTTGCGGTGAAGGCTTACCAAGCCGGTAAAACGGTTGATGTTACCAAAGCGGATGTTCTGGGGAAGTGGAGCATTTTCTTCTTTTACCCAGCGGATTTCTCCTTTGTTTGCCCAACTGAATTAGAAGCATTACAATCTAATTATGAAGCCTTTCAACAAGCGGGGGCGGAAGTTTACTCGGTTTCTGAAGACACCGAATTCGTGCACAAGGCCTGGGCGGAAGCTTCCGAAAAGATTGGCAAATTGCAATACAAGATGTTAGCGGACCCCGCCGGGAAATTGGCTCGGATGTTTGATGTGTTAGATGAAGAAGCGGGTCAAGCTTACCGGGGCGTCTTTATCGTTGACCCAGATGGCAAGATCCAATCCTATACGATTAATAATATGGGGATCGGGCGGTCAGCTGACGAAATTTTGCGGACTTTGCAAGCGGCCCAATTTGTTCGCGAACACGGCGATCGGGTTTGCCCGGCTAATTGGCAACCGGGTGAAGAAACGATCAAGCCAAGTCTGGACCTGGTTGGCAAGTTATAAAAGAGGCGATGTCGATGACGGAGCGGATCTATGATTTAATTATTGTAGGTGCGGGGCCAGCTGGATTAAGTGCCGCGATTTACGCGGGCCGCGCCACTTTGGATACGTTGGTGTTGGAAGCTGAAACGGTCGGCGGTCAGGTTACGACCACGGCCATGGTCTACAACTACCCCGCGGCACCAGCAGTTGATGGTTCCCAGTTAATGCGGCAAATGCAAAGTCAGGCCCAGGATTTTGGGGTTCAAATCAAAAAAGATGCGGTGGTAGCTTACCAATTGGCCGATGAGGTGAAAGTCCTCACGGGAGCCAGTGGGCAAACTTATCGCACGCGCAGCGTGATTTTAGCGATGGGGGCCCAACCACGCCAGGCGGGCTTTGTTGGTGAAGCGGCTTTTCGGGGCCGGGGGGTCGCCTATTGCTCAACGTGTGATGGGGAACTGTTTACCGGGTTGCCAGTTTTCGTGGTTGGCGGTGGTTACGCGGCGGCCGAAGAGGCAGATTTCTTGACTCGCTATGCTAAACACGTGACCGTATTAGTGCGGGAAGGCGAATTTCAATGTCCACCGCTAACGGCGGCCCGGGCCCTTGATAATCCTCAAGTCGAAGTCCGTTATCATACGGAGATTAAGGAAGTGCATGGTGAGCAGTTCTTAACGGGGATGACCTTGGTAAACAACCAAACCGGGGTGGAAAGCACTTACCAAGTGACACCACCGGACAAGACCTTTGGGGTGTTTGTCTACGTGGGGACGCAACCCGCCACCGCCGGTTTGCCACCAACGTTAGTGCGCGACAAACACGGTTATTTAGCAGTTGACGCGCAGCAAGCGACAGCGGTTCCTGGGGTCTTCGCGGCGGGGGACTTAGTTGCTAAGCCCCTCCGGCAGATTATTACTGCGGCGGCCGATGGCGCAATGGCGGCAACCAGTGCGGAAGCTTATGTTACCGCCCTAAAGAAACGGTTGCATTTGCCTTTGCATAAGACGCCAACGGTTAAGCAGGGCCCAACCAGCAAACTGCCAACTGCGTCGACCAGTCAGCACACGGGCAAGTGGTTTACGCCGGACTTAGTAGCCCAATTGCAGCCGGTTTTATCCAAACTTACCCGGCCGGTAACCTTGCAGTTGTGGCTGACTGACAATCAAGTCAGTCAGGAACTGCGGTCGTTTGTCAGTGAATTGGTTACCCTGGATGCGCACTTAGAAATGGCTGAACAAACCGCTCCCGCCCAAGCCACGTTACTGCCGCAATTACGCTTGGTTTGTGATGGTCAGGATACGGGCCTGCATTATGCCGGCGTGCCGACCGGTCATGAACTGAATTCGTTGGTGCTGGGCTTATACAATGTGGCCGGGCCAGGCCAAACGCTTGAACCTGCCTTAAAGGAGCGGATCCAAGCGCTGCCACCAACGAAGCTGGAAATTGGTGTTTCGTTGACGTGTCATTTCTGCCCCGATGTTGTGGCCGCCTGCCAGCACATGGCGGCGTTAAATCCGGGAATTGAGGCTACCATGATTGATTTGGCCCAATTTAAAGAACTGCGGGAAGCCCGGCAGATTATGAGCGTGCCAGCGACCATGATTAACGGCGGGTCGGTAATCTTTGGCAGTCAAAGTTTGGCGGACTTGGTAGCGGCCGTAGAAGCAGCCGATTAAATTGCAAATAAAGAATGGTCACCAGTTGCTTGCGGCATTGGTGACCATTTTTGCTGTTAAATGAAAATGCCCTCAATGAGCTTAGTTAAGATATAAGGGCCAGTTTCCGTTTGCGACTGTTTGTTTTTATGATAAAATGATTAGAAAATGTGAGGTGTTAGCATGCCAGAAACCGATTATCAATTACTACAAGAACAAGCAGCAGCGCTATTAGCTGGTGAAACTGATTGGGTCGCTAAGACGGCTAATCTTTCATCATTACTGTTTCATAGTTTACCGGCGGTTAATTTTGCTGGCTTCTATCGCTTGAAGGCAGGGGAACTGTTACTCGGTCCCTTTCAAGGGCGAGTAGCTTGTATGCATATCGCTTTAGGAAACGGGGTCTGTGGGACCGCAGCTCAACGTCAAACGACCGTCATTGTTCCAAACGTCCATCAATTTGCTGGCCACATCGCTTGCGATAGTGCTTCAAATTCTGAAATTGTCGTTCCGGTTTTTAAAGCGGGGCAACTATGGGGTGTTTTAGATATTGATAGTCCTGAATTAGCGCGTTTTTCTGCGGCTGACCAAGCGGGACTTGAAGCTTTAGTCGCGTTATTATTCCCCGCCCCAACATCACTAACGGAGGATTGATTGATGACTGATCCAATTTACGTTGTACACGGTTATTGTGCCAACCCCGAGGCCAACTGGTTTCCTTGGCTTAAACAGCTTGGGGCGACCCAGCTGCACCGACCGGTTCACGTCGTAACGCTCCCGGAACCTGATAATCCCCGTTTGGCTGACTGGTTGGCGGCTTGTCAGTCGCAAATCCCGCAGGCCGATGGGGTGACGTTAATCGGCCATTCGCTTGGTTGTATTACCACCCTACGCTTTTTGGCGCAAGCTGACGTACAGAATGTCAACTTGATTCTCGTTTCTGGTTTTGATGACCTCGTCCCTGGCCTGACAGAACTGGCGCCATTTACCGCTGAAGCGCTCGGTTATGCTGCGATTCGGGCCAAATTAAAAGCCGCGGTCGTAATTTCGGCGCGGGATGATCATATTGTCCCCTACCAGTTTACCCAACGACTGGCCGCTAATTTGGCAGTGCCGTTTATTCTTTTGCCAACCGGTGACCACTTTATTACCCAAACAGGTGGCGATCGACTGCCATTACTCGAATTCTTATTAAAAAATGGTCTATCAATTAACTAAATACCCTTGCCAAAGCTAATTCTCCATGCTAAACTATAATAGTTGTCACGGAGAGTTGGCAGAGTGGTAATGCACCGGACTCGAAATCCGGCGAACCCATGTTGAATGGGCGCGCAGGTTCAAATCCTGTACTCTCCTTATTTTTAAGTTTTAAAACCGCTAGATGCTGTTAAGTCAGTATTTAGCGGTTCTTTTGTTAGGTTATCGTTACGGTGAAAAAGTCAGTCGCTTTGCCAATTTTTCGTTGGCAGGGGCTAATGTAAGGACTAAGATAAAAGGGATCGCTTTAAGTTCTCGGTAAAAGGAAGATCTTTTTTGAATTTTAAAAAAGGAAGGAAGCGGCCAGTTTGTTCTTAATTGACACCAGTCGGCATGGCAAACCCGTTTACAATGCCATGATCAATCAATCATTAGATGCATACTTGATTAACGATTTGCGGTTAGAGGGGCATGGCTTGATCTGCTACATTAACGATCCGGCGGTCATTATCGGTCGGCACCAAAATGCCTATGCCGAAGTTAACTTGCCGTATCTAAAACAGCATGATATCCAGTTGGTGCGCCGGACCAGCGGTGGCGGGGCGGTTTATCATGACCGGGGTAATATTATCTTTGAAAACATTGTGGTAGGAGACACCACTGATTTCCGAGATTTTCAAAAAATCGGCGCGCCGATTGTGGCGGCCTTGCACGATTTGGGAGTGGCCGGCGCTGAAGTACGTGGGCGCAATGATATGGCCATTGACGGTAAAAAATTTTCAGGGATGGCCATGGTTAAAGCCAATAATGCCTATGCCGCCGGTGGCACGATTATGTTTGATTTGGATGAAACTGTGGCCCGCACGGTTTTGACGCCCGATATTGGTAAATTAGAATCCAAGGGGATTAAATCGGTTGACGCCCGGATTACGAACGTCAAGCCGCATTTGCCGGCCAAGTACCAAGCTTGGACCAGCGAGGATTTTAAGAATTACTTGCTTTGTCACATGTTTGGGGTTGAAAAGTTGGCTGACATTCCGACCTATCACCTTACGGAAGCAGATTGGGCGGTAATTGATGCGCGCCAAGCCAGCCGGTTTGCTACTGATGAATGGAACTTTGGGCAAAATCCGGGTTATGAGCACTATGTTTCCCATCATTTTCCGATTGGGACGGTGGCCTTCAATTTCAATGTGGTTGACCGCCACATCAGTGAAATTAAGCTGTTTGGGGACTTTTTTACCACCGGCAACCCGGCCGTGATTGAAGCGGCCTTACAGGGAGTTGAATACCATGCAGAAGCCATCAAGGCGGCATTGTCAACGGTCGATATTGAACATAATTTAAGTCCGGTCAGTGTCGATGACTTAACCGCTTTGATAATGCGGATGCTGTAAAACGTTGCCTTGATTATAAAAGAAAGCCGCGCGTTTGTTGGGGAGCAAAGCCTAACAAACGCGCGGTTTTGTTTAATCTTTTTGTTTTTGAAATTGTTGCGCGGTCCAAGTGGCAATCGCAACCACTAAGGCCAAAGGCAGCAAGGCCGTATGGTTCATATGACAAACTTCGTAAATCATGAATAAGGCCATTAATGGAGCACTTTGCGATGCGGCCAACAGTCCGGCGGCCCCGAGGACGGCCGTTTGGCTTAAAGTTACACCACTGACCAGGGGAACGTATAAGGCACCGATCATTAAGCCGCTGCACGCCCCCAAGGCAATTGAGGGGGTTAAAGTACCACCGTAACCGCCCCCCTTAATGGTTAATAGCGTTGCGCTGGCTTTCGCCAAGAAACCGAAGCCAAGCCAGCTGATGGCCAGCAAGGTCGCGGGATGGGTATTCATGGCTAATTGGGCCAGGCCCCGGCCATTACCACAAACCGCTGGAAAGAACATGGCAATTAAGCCGGTCAAGGCCGCAACAAGTGGGAACTGCCACAGCAATTGCCGGCCATAAGCCCGGTGCTGACTGGCCCGGTTAATGATTGCCTTAAACCCCGCGCCGAGGGCACCGTTAACCACCCCTAAGATTATCGCGAGCGGGATGATGGTCAAAGCATAGTGATGGTTGCCAGTCAGATAGTACGGGACAAAGCCCTTCGTTAATGCGCCCACCATAGTGGCAATGGCCGACATGGTAACACTGACGGCCACGGAGCGCGGGGTGATTTTTTTGTATAGCAGTTCCAGACAAAACATGGTTCCCGTTAAAGGCGAGATATAAACGCCGGCAAACCCAGCCCCGGCTGCCGCTGCAATCAACAGGCGGCGGTCTTCCGGCGTGATTTGCCAACCGTGTTGCTGGCTCCACCGACTTAAATTGTCGGCAATCATTGCCCCGGCTTGCCGCGGTGCTAATTCACGCCCGATCGACCCTCCGGTACTGACGTAAAAGATTTGGGTGACGACATGCCCGATCGTTCGGCCAACCGGCATCCGGGTGCCCTGCATGGCGGCATTGATGCCGACGGGGCGCCAGTTGCGTTGTAGCCAGTACCAACTCAAAGCGCTAATAATTCCACCAAGCACTAGTGCGAGGAAGCGTTGGACTGGTGGGGTATGGATCGCAACGGGGACCTGGTTGTTTTCAATGAAGCCCAAAAATAAGTGTTCAACGTGGTCCAATAAGAGCCCTAATAAAAGCGATGAACTTCCCACGATTAGTCCTAACCCAACCGTTAGCACGGCCAGGTGCAGATCTTCCCGACGACTGGTGTTCCTAACCATTCTCAATTCCTCATTTCATTTGGCCGCTTAAAATGCCAAATGACTTTCTACTAAAAATATTCCGTCCACCATTGTAGCACTGCGAATCTAACCCGCCAATTTAAAGTTTTAGTAAGTTTTACTCCAGGGCAAAATAACGGCAAAGGAATTGGCGGGCTGTGATGTCGCTTGGGATGAGCGGTTCGGTTGGGGTGAGTGACAAACTTTGGTGGTGGTAGCTGATTTGCAGCGCCGGGGTAAATGAAATGGAAAGGCCAAGTTCAATGGCAGCTTGGAGCAACCGCTGTTCTTGTACGGAATATGTCTCTGCTAAAACCGGCACCGGGGCTGGGTCTTGGGCGAAAAGTTGATACCGCCGTTGCCCTGTGGTGATACCAAAGTTAAGCAATTGATGATCTGAAGTGATAAATTGAACCAACCGGCCACTCGGGGTTTTGGTAGGGGCTTGGAGCCGTTGCTGGACGGTGGCAAGTGCATGAAAGTAAGCAGCCGGGGCCTTAATGGTTTGGGCAAATTCGCGTAACTGCGCCACCAACTGGCCGCCTTCGCGTTGGACCCACGCGAAGACTTCCGTGGGGTCTTGCATAGCAACGGCATGGTTGCGTTCGCGAGCGGTGGTCAGGTCCAGCGTTGGGCGGGTCACCAGCCAGTAAGCCAAGCAAAGCTCCAGGAAATCAAGGGTTGTTGGCGCAATGCCACTGGCCGCAAAAGGATCCAGGTCAAAGGCCCGGAATTCAAGGCGCTCGATGCCGTTTGCCAAAAGGTCGGCCAGGTCCGTTGCGCGTCCTTTTAGCCGAACGGGGCCATAAAATTCATGGAGGGAAAAGAAGCGCTGGTTGGCTAGCATCGCGTTTAATTGGCGTACTTGGGCCGCTAAGCTGGCATAGGTGATCGTTTCCTCTGCAAAATTGGTATAGCCAAAATTACTGTTGCGTAAACTGCGAACGGGAGCCGAAAAGGAGACGGGGGCACCACTGAGCTGATTGCCAGCGACCGGGCTGGCCCCGAATAAGTAGGTAAATAACCACCGGTAGGCCACGAAGGCTTGGGCACATTGGAAGTAAAGCTGGTTTTGCCAAGTGATTGCCGACTCAGTAGTTGAAGTCAGATGGGCGCTTAATTGGGTTAGGAGGTGGCGATCAAACGAAAAATTAATGTGAATTCCCGTCAGCAATTCCCGGCTGGTGCCGTATTTTGCTTGTAAGTAGTCATGGTATTGGGCCACCCATGCGCGACTGTTAAATTGACCTGCAAAGTGGAGGTCTGTCGCTGAAAAAACGGGTGGCACGGATAGGGGCCATAAAAAGTCGTGATTCTTAAGGTGAGCAAGCTCAACTTCTTGAATCATGGTTAGGTTGCGGACCGCTAAACGACTGCCTTGACTAGGAGGTGCAACCATTTCAAGCATATTGTCAGCAAAGTCAGTTTTTAAATATGGATTCGTCTGCCGGGAAGAAAAGGTCGAGGGGTACGGGGCCCGACTTAGCTGGCCGGTTGCGGTTAGCCGGTGTTGTTCGCTTTCTAAGCCGAAATAGCCCTTTAGTAAATGCGGAACTAAGTGTTGCGACTGGAGAAATGACCAAATATCTGCCATTAATTTCGCCTCCCTAACGTGATAAGTAAGATCATTATACCTTTTTCTCATCTAATTTTCATTTTTAATTAATTCAACGGGCGAAAAGCAGTGATTATTTTACAAGGAACCTCGGAACCGCTAAAATTAAACCATCATGCTGAAGACGGAGGGATTATTTTGAAGATTGGGATTGATCGGCTCACCTTTGCAACGACCGAATTGTATTTAGATTTACGCGACTTAGCGGCGGCACGCCACGTTGACCCGGATAAATATTTAATTGGGATTGGCCAAAGCCAACAGGCCGTGATTCCGCCAACCCAGGATGCGGTGACCTTGGCCGCACAAGCAGCCGCCAAAATTCCGGCCGCTGAATTAGCACAGGTCAGCACCGTAATTGTGGCCACGGAATCTGGCGTCGATAATTCAAAGGCCGCGGCTTTGTACGTAAAGCAACTATTGGGGCTAAGCGATTTCGTCCGCACAATCGAATTAAAGGAAGCTTGTTACTCAGCCACCGCCGGCTTGCAATTTGCGAAAGGGTTGGTGGCATTGCACCCGACCGAAAAAATCTTGGTAATTGCTAGCGATATTGCTCGTTACGGGTTGCAAACTGGTGGTGAAGTTACACAAGGTGGGGGCGCGGTCGCCATGGTGGTGGCAAAAGACCCCCGCGTGTTGGAATTAGAATCGACCAGTGTTGCTTTTTCCCAAGATGTGATGGACTTTTGGCGGCCGCTGTATCGGTCAGAAGCACTGGTTGATGGGAAATATTCGACCCAAGTCTACATTGATTTCTTCCAAGCTTGTTGGCAACGGTACCAGCAATTGACTGGGGCGACGCTTGATGATTTTGCCGGCTTCTTATTCCACTTGCCGTTTACTAAGATGGGCAAAAAGGCCTTGGCTAGTGAGTTAGGCGATCGTGATGATCAAGTTGCCCAGCGTTTTTGGGCGGTGTTGCAAGCCAGCCAGGTTTATAGCCGCCGGGTCGGTAATCTTTACACGGGGTCGTTGTACCTAAGCTTGCTTTCGGCGCTTAATCACGGTCAGTTGCAAGCGGGTAATCGTTTGGGCCTGTTTAGCTATGGCTCGGGTGCTGAAGGAGAATTTTTGACGGGCCGGCTTGTTGATGGCTTTGCGGCGGCCCTGGAACGGCCCGATGCAATGCTTGATCAACGGCGGCAAGTCAGTGTTGCAGAATATGAAACCTTATTCAATCAGCACTTAGGCTTGCAAAGTCAGGATTGTACCTTTGATTTGTCAGACAGCCAAGCCCCGTTTGTCCTGGCAGGCCAACAAAACCACCAACGTCAATATCAACGGCGGGGCTAGAAAACTAGAAAAAGCGGCTGGAAAAAAGTCTTAAAATTTCAAAAAGCGCTAGAAATCACGTTCCTGAAAACGTTGATTTCTAGCGCTTTGTTGTTACTTTCTAGACGCTAGCCGAAAAGCTAGTTCTCTAAAAAATACTGTCCCGGAATAAACCAATCACCCGCCCCAAAATCCGAACATCGTCTAAAATGATCGGGTCCATTTGGTCGTTTTCTGGTTCTAAGCGGTAGTAGTGAGCTTCTTTGTAGAACCGCTTGCAAGTAACTTCGTTTTCCGTGGTCATGGCGATGACTACATCCCCGTTATTGGCAGTTTCTTGCTGACGAACAATGACCTTATCGCCGTTTAAAATGCCCATGTTGATCATACTGTTTCCCTTAATCGTCAACATGAACAAATCATCATTGTCTTGGATCGTTGGTGGAACGGGGTAGTAGTCAGTGGCATCTTCAATTGCCAAAATCGGCTGGCCGGCCGCTACGACCCCTAAAAGAGGAATTTCGTGTTGGTGCGGCTTAATGCCGATGGCGCTAAGGCCTTCTTGGGTAATTTCTAAGGCCCGGGGTTTAGCCGGGTCTTTTTGTAAGTAGCCCCGTTTGATTAAGCGGTTAATGTGGCCGTGAACCGTAGAAGTTGATGACAAACCAACTGCATCGCAAATTTCACGGATGGTCGGCGGATAGCCCTGATTGGTAACTTGTTGATGGATAAACGCTAGCACTTCTAATTGCTTGGGTTCGGAATTTCGTGGCATAGTACTTCGCTCCTTTTTTTAATTATCTTACCATATAAGAATTGATTTGTAAAACATGCGTTCGCAAGTTTGGCTGCTTGAATTTAATGGTAATTTTGGGTATGCTAAAATTGATTCGTAAGGGAGTTGATGAGCATGACGGAATCAAAAGAACAAGACCAATTATTAAAACGAATTAACGAATTGGCCCATAAAAACAAAACGGAGGGCTTGACTCCGGCTGAAAAAGCAGAACGCAAAAAATTGCGGGATCAGTATTTAAAGAATTTTCGGGCGGCGTTCCGTTCCAACATCGAAATGATGCAAATCTTTGATAAAAATGGTAAAGAGGTGACCCCAGAAAAGGTGAAAGCCATTCAACGTAAAAAGGGGTTGCGGGATGATTAAATTAAAATTAGGCTTTTAAAATTCTCCCGAATTGTGTAACATAGATATGATTTAAACAAAGGGGGAAAAGACAGTGGGTCTGACAATTGCTTTAGTAATTTTGGCTTTACTGGTTGGGATTGCCATTGGTTTCTTTGGGGCACGGCGCTACATGGAAAACTACTTGCGGAACAATCCGCCAATTTCGGCTGACATGTTGCGGACGATGATGTTGCAAATGGGCCAAAAGCCATCGGACAAGAAGTTGCACCAAATGATGCAAACGATGAAGAGCCAAGCTAAGAAAGCTAATAAAAAGTAATAAAAAAAGCGGCGTTTCCGCCGCCTTTTTTATTACTAAAATTGATCATCAGATGGTTTTGGTGGCATCTGGTATTTAAAGGTCGGGTCCAATTGTTGGTCTAACTGGTCAAAAGCGGCTTGAATCGTCTGCTCCATTTCGGCGAGCTTTTCGTCATTTAATTTCATTTTGCGGTCGATTGTGATTGGTTCCCCGATCGCAATTTTGCGTGGATGACGCGCAAAGAGTTGTTTAAATGACAACGGCCCTTGATAGACTGCTGGCACCAAAGGTACACCGGCCAACTTTGCGATTACAAGCGCCCCGCCCTTTAGCTTCGCGGAATAACGAGAACCGGTTGGGAAGATAATGGTCGCCAAGTCGGTTTGCTTCAGAATGCGGACCGGGGTTTTAACGGCCGACGGACCAGGGTTAGCTCGGTTGACGGGAAAAGCGTTTAATTTCCGTAAAAACCAATTAGCCAGCGGCTTTTGGAAAAGTTCTTCTTTGGCCATAAAGGCAAATTTTTTAGGAAAAATGGCCAGCGCCAATAGCACGGGATCCATCCATGAGCGATGGGGAGCAATTAAAATGTAATTTCCGGCCGGTAAATGCTCCTTACCGGTAATAATTGGTCGCCCGTTGATCAAATTTAAGAAGGGTTGGACCAAATGAACTAAAAAACTGTATAGCATTGATAAACCTCACCAATAATTTTTTATCTTGGAATATTCTTAGTCTAGTATGAAGAATCACAGTCGATTATGCAAGCAAGCGGAGGAAAAATGAACGAGGAAGCATTACTCAAAGCCAACGAGCGCATTGATGCGCTAAGTGCCCAAGGCATTCGAATTATTCAGAGTCCGGAAGTGTTTGCCTTTTCTCTGGATGCGGTGTTGTTAGCTGATTTTGTGCGTCCTAATCGCAAAAGTAAGCTGCAAACCGTAGATCTTTGTGCGGGGAATGGGGCGATTGGCCTCTTTTTAAATCGAAAGTTAGGCGGGCACATTACAGAAGTCGAGTTGCAAACGCGCTTAGCGGACATGGCCGAACGCAGCGTGGCTTTAAATCAGCTGACGGAACGCTACACCGTCATTAATGCGGATGTAAAGGACATTTACGAATATCTGTCAAAGGATTCAGCGGACATTGTTGTATGCAATCCGCCGTACTTTAAGGATTTACCCACCAGCGAAAAAAATCCGAATCCCCACTTGGCTTTGGCCCGGCACGAAATTGCCATTGATTTAGCTGGTATCGTAGCGAAAATGAGTGGGCTGTTAAAAATGAATGGGAAAGCTTATCTGGTGCACCGCCCCGAACGCTTGGCGGAAATCTTAACGACCTTTTCACAATACCGCTTGGCCCCTAAGCGTTTGCGCTTAGTGTATCCCAAGGCGGGCCGGGATGCGAATATGGTTTTGATCGAGGCCATTAAAGATGGTAAAGCGGGGGGCTTAAAAGTGGTGCCACCCTTAGTGGTTGCCGATCAAGCCGGGAATTACCGACCGGAAGTGCAGGCGATGTTGCATGCCCACTAAGCTGTATTACATGTATGTTTTGTTATGTGCTGACGGTAGTTTTTACTGTGGTTTTACTGATGACGTGCAACGGCGATTTCGGACGCACCAACGGTTTAAAGGGGCAAAATATACCCGGGTCAAAGCGCGGCACCCGTTACGGTTGCTTTATCAAGAGGCGTTTGCGGATAAGTCAGCGGCCTTGGCGGCCGAGTACCGCTTTAAGCATCAATCCCGGCGGGCCAAAGAAAAATTTCTTCACATGCGCGGCGTGGAATGGTAGCGGTTTCACGAGATTTTGGTTCAAAAATAGCACATTTTTTCACAAACTGTGCTATAATGAATTCGTCGAAAAATAAAGGTTCTGACAAGCCAATGTGATTCAATTCACATTGGGGCAGAACCGCTATTTTCCTTAGAGACAAAGATTTGGAGGCTAAAGTAATGAAGATTATTGCTTACGGGATTCGCGAAGACGAAAAGCCATACGTTGCTGAATGGCAAGAACAACACCCAGACGTTCAAGTCAAGATTGTTGAAGAATTATTACTTGACAGCACGGTCGATCAAGCTGAAGGGTTTGATGGGGTGGTAGCCTATCAACAAGCTCCATACACGGATAACGTTTTAAAGACGCTGGCAGGCTACGGAATTCACTACCTGTCCTTGCGTAATGTCGGGGTTGATAATTTGAACCCGGTAGCCGTAAAGGAAAATGACTTTAAGATTACCAACGTTCCAGTTTATTCACCAGCGGCCATCGCTGAATTTTCTGTCACTCAATTAATGAATCTGTTGCGTCGGACTAAGGAATACTTCCGGAAGTTTGACCGTCGTGATTACCGGTGGGCACCAGAAATTTCTCAAGAATTAAACCAACAAGTGGTTGGGGTCATTGGGACGGGCCACATTGGGCAAGTTGCCATTGACATCTACAAGGGCTTTGGGGCGAAGGTAATTGCTTATGACAAGTTCCACAACCCTGAATTGGAAAAAGAAGGTTTGTATGTTGACAGTTTAGACGAACTGTTTGCGCAAGCAACGGTGGTTACTTTGCACATTCCGTTGTTCCCTGAAACAGAAAACATGTTAAACAAGGAAGCCTTCGACAAGATGAACGATGGGGTCTTCATCGTTAATGCTTCGCGGGGGCCACTGATTGATGAAAAGGCTTTGATCGATGCCCTTGATTCTGGTAAGGTTGCCGGGGCTGCCTTGGATGTCTTAGTTGATGAAACCAAGGTCTTTAACCACAACATGGCTGGTAAGAACATGGATTACCCAGAATTCTGGAACTTGGAAAGCCGGGGCAACGTTTTGATTTCCCCACACACCGCCTTCTACACCAATGTCGCGGTTGAAAACATGGTTAAGCAAAGTTTGGACGCTAACCTGAGTCTGATTCAAACCGGTGCTTCTGACCACGAAGTTAAATTTAACTAAAAATCAATTTTCTCGGGCTGAAAGACTTGTCTTTTCAGTCCGTTTTTTGTATACTAGTCAACGGTGCAAAAAGCCCAATTCACACCCGTCTTGATGACTGAGGAAGTGCGTTTTCGTACCCCAGTCAAGTGAGGGGCGGGGAGGAAAAAACTATTTTTTTGGAGGTATATTCATGTCTGTAGTTAGCATGAAGCAATTGCTTGAAGCCGGTGTCCACTTTGGTCACCAAACGCGTCGTTGGAACCCAAAGATGAAGCCATTCATCTTCACGGAACGGAACGGGATTTACATCATTGACCTGCAAAAGACGGTTAAGATGATCGATCACGCTTACAACTACGTGAAGGACATTGCCGCTGATGGCGGGGTGGTTCTGTTTGTTGGGACCAAGAAGCAAGCCCAAGACTCAATTGAAGAAGAAGCCGTTCGGGCAGGTCAATACTTTGTTAACCACCGTTGGCTTGGTGGGACCTTGACCAACTGGAAGACGATCCAATCCCGGATCAACCGCTTGAAGCAACTCAAGAAGATGGCAGAAGATGGCACGTTTGACCGGCTGCCAAAGAAGGAAGTTGCTGTGTTGACGAAGCAACGTGAAAAGTTGGAACGCTTCTTGGGTGGGATCGAAGACATGCCACGCATCCCAGATGTATTGTACATTGTTGACCCACACAAGGAACAAATTGCAGTTAAGGAAGCTCAAAAGTTGAACATTCCGATTGTTGCAATGGTTGACACTAACACGGACCCAGATGACATTGATGTGATCATCCCATCTAACGATGACGCAATCCGGGCCGTTCGTCTGATCACTTCTACGATGGCTGATGCAGTGATCGAAGGAAAGCAAGGTCAAGACGACCAACAAGTTGCTGAAGAAGCAGAACAAGACGCTGAAGTTACGGCAGATGCTTTAAAGGATCTGAAGGACAGCGTTGAAGGCAACAACTAAAAATAGTTAATGCTTAGGCTGTTTTGCAGTTAGACCAGGAAGGCCTGAGTGCAAAACAGCCTTTTTTGAAAATTTACTTTGATTAAGGAGAGATACTCATGGCAATTAGCGCAAAGCAAGTTATGGAATTACGGAAGAAGTCAGGGGCCGGAATTATGGATGCCAAGAAGGCCTTAGTTGCCAGTGATGGTGACATGGACAAGGCAATGGACTTTTTGCGTGAAAAAGGGATTGCTAAGGCGGCAAAGAAGAGTGACCGGATTGCGGCCGAAGGGTTGACGGACATCAAGGTTGAAGGCAACACGGCTGCCATCGTGGAATTAAACTCCGAAACGGACTTTGTGGCTGCTTCCGATCCATTTAAGGATGCTTTGAAGAGCATCGCCAGCCTGTTGGTAGAAAAGAAGCCGGCTGACGTTGAAGCGGCCTTGGCTTTAGAAACGGCTAACGGGACGTTAAACGATGACCTGATTGCTACGACCCAAAAGACGGGGGAAAAGGTTTCCTTACGGCGGTTTACTTTAGTTGAAAAGGCAGACGGTGACTCCTTTGGGGCTTACCTGCACCAAGGTGGTCGGATTGCGGCCTTGGTTGTTTTGGAAGGGGCCGACGAAACTACTGCTAAGGACGTTGCAATGCACGTGGCGGCCGTTAACCCTGAATTTATGACCCGGGAAGACGTTCCTGCTGAACGCCTTGAACACGAAAAGAAGATCTTTACGGAAGAAACCTTGAACGAAGGGAAGCCAGAAAAGATCGTTGGCAAGATTGTTGAAGGGCGTTTGAACAAGTTCTTGGCGCAAATTACGTTGGCCGACCAAGCCTTTGTTAAGGATTCTGACCAAACGGTTGCAGAATACGTTGCTTCTAAGGGTGGTAAGCTGAAGTCCTTCATCCGTTACGAAGTTGGGGAAGGGATCGAAAAGAAGGAAACGAACCTGGCCCAAGAAATCAGTGAACAATTAAACAAGTAATTACTGATTAAGCTCAGGACGTACTGTACTTTTTGGGGCGGTGCGTCCTTTTTTGAAATGAGAATCAGGAGGGTGAAGATGACAGAAGCAGTCAAATACCAACGAATTATTCTGAAGTTAAGCGGAGAAGCATTAGCTGGGGACCAAGGCTTTGGGATTAATCCGCCCGAATTAAAGACCGTTGCCAAGGAATTAAAAGAAGTTCACGACTTAGGTGTGCAAGTCGGGATTGTTGTTGGTGGTGGCAACATGTGGCGCGGTGTGACGGGCGAAAAGCTCGGCATGGAACGGGCCCAAGCTGATTACATTGGAATGTTGGCCACCATCATGAACGCCCTCTCCTTACAAGATGCCTTGGAAGCCTTAGGGGTTCCGACCCGGGTCCAAACTTCAATCGAAATGCGCCAAATTGCTGAACCATATATTCGGCGCAAAGCCATTCGTCACTTTGAAAAAGGCCGGGTAGTTATCTTTGCTGGTGGCACGGGTAGTCCATACTTCTCCACGGATACCACAGCTGCTTTGCGGGCCGCTGAAATCAATGCAGATGCCATTTTAATGGCGAAAAATGGGGTTGATGGGGTTTACTCAGCGGATCCGAATAAGGATGCTTCCGCGGTTAAGTTTGACCGGTTGACCCACATGGATATTATCAATAAGCAATTACACGTCATGGATTCGACGGCAAGTTCTTTGTCAATGGATAATGATATTCCGCTGGTGGTCTTTAACTTGAATACCCCAGGAAATATTTTGAAGGTGGTCAAGGGCGAAGCTATCGGCACAACGATTGAGGGGGATTAAGATGACTGGAAAAGAAATTTTAGCTGAAGCTAAAGATAAAATGACGAAATCCGGGGAAGCTTTAAAGCGGACCTTGGCAGATATTCGGGCTGGGCGGGCCAACGCCAGCCTGTTAAACCCAGTTCAAGTCGAATATTACGGGGCAATGACGCCGTTAAACCAAGTGGCCTCCATTTCAATTCCGGAAGCCCGGCAATTATTGGTGACGCCGTACGATAAGACTTTATTGGAAGAAATCGAACGGGCCATTTACCAATCCAACTTGGGGTTAACCCCGCAAAACGATGGGACTGCCATTCGCTTAATTATTCCGCAACTGACGGAAGAACGGCGTAAGGAATTGGTCAAGGACGTGAAAGCGGAAACCGAAAAGGCGAAAGTTGCCGTGCGCAATGTCCGGCGCGAAGCAATGGACGCTTTGAAGAAGGGGAACAAGGCTGGCGACTTTAACGATGATGAGTTCCATGACTTGGAAAAGAAGGTCCAAGAGGAAACAGATGCAGGGATTAAGAACCTGGAAGCCATCGCGGCCGAAAAAGAAAAAGAATTAATGGCCAACTAAGTCGTGGCCAAAGAAAGGCTGGGAGCAATGCTCACCAGTCTTTTTTTAAACCGTTATGGTGGTGGGGGGCACTTCGCTTGTGGTTGGTGAGTAAAACCGGTATATTAAAAAGAAAATAGTTAATGGGAGCGACAATAATGACAACTTTTGCCCAATACCTCGCCCAAATTGATTCGCCGACTCACCGGGATCAATTTGCCGCTGTATTACAGTGGGTGGCCCAACAAGATCCGCAACTGACCGGCGTTATTAAGTGGAATCAACCGATGTTCACGGCCCACGGTACTTTTATTCTCGGTTTTTTTGCTGCTCAACACCACTTTACGGTTGGACCTGAACAAGTTATTTTTGATCAATTCCTGCCTCAAATTAAGGCGCAAAGCCTAAAGCACGGGAAGAAAACCTTTCAAATTCCCTTCGATCAGCCGGTACCGTATGATTTATTGGGGCAGTTGCTCCAAGCAACCTTAACCTTGAAAGCGACGACGACTAGTTTTTGGTGGCGGGGGTAAGATTATGTGTACGAGTATTGGAATTGTCACGCAGGATGGTTATCATTTGTTGGGACGGACGATGGATTGGGATACTTTGCGGGTCGGGCCCCTGTTTTTGCCGCGTGGGTATCAATGGCAAACCGTTTTTGACCATCGTACCTACCAAAACCGTTATGCTTTGGTGGGAGGCGGTTTAGCTAATGCTAAGTTGGTTGACGTGAGTGATGGGGTCAATGAGAAGGGGCTGATGGTCCAAAAGCTGACGTTTGATCATGGTGGACAATTAACCGAAGCTCGCCATGCGGATAAAGTGCAGTTGGCAGCCCGTGAGTTAGCGCTGTATTTGTTGGGGCGGTTTGCCTCGATTGCCGAAATTGAAGCCCACTTGTCTGAGATTGAATTGATGAGTGATACCAATAGTGATGTTAAATATGGGCACGCGGAGCAACACTATGCGGTTATGGATGCGACGGGGCGCATGGTCGTAATTGAACCCAGTCAAGCCCCGTTACGCTTACGCGAGAATCCGCTGGGCGTATTGACCAATCACCCCAACTTTGATTCCCAAATTCGGCGTTTGCACGATTATGTAACTTTTAGTCCCGCTTTTGAACAGGGGACCGTCCCCTTAAATACCTACCACGTGACGACCGGGGAGTTGAGTGGCAAGAAGACGCCGCCGGGGGCGTACTCGCCGAGTGCGCGCTTTATGCGGGCCGCGTATATGAAAGAGCTGGCAGATCAACCGGTGGACCTGACCATGGGCGTCGCCACGACCAGTCACCTGTTGGATACGGTTACGGTCCCGCAAAGCAAGAGACACCGACCGACGTTTTCAGTCTACCGTTCAATTGCCGTGGCGGAGACTTGCACCTATTACTTTCAAGCCTACGCCCAATTGGGGATGACGGCGCTAACGCTAACGCCGGAATTAGCAGCCCAGCCAACGCCGCAATTGTATCGCAATGATTAACTAATCAACAATAAAAGCGAACGGGAAACAGGAATGCTTTTCTCGTTCGCTTTTAAGTTATTTAGGCTTGGGCCGCCAACAATTGATCACCTGCGTTCACCGTACCGCTTGCTAGGGGTTCGATGGCTTGGTATTGGTTGGAGTTGGTGATGACGACCATTACGGTTGGATCATAACCTGCGGCTTTGATGGCTGCTAAGTCGGCGGTGCCCAGGATCTCACCCGCGTTCACGTGTTGGCCTTGGGCAACTTGGGTCGTAAAGTGTTGACCCTTTAAGTTTACGGTATCCAAACCGACGTGGATTAAGACTTCTGTGCCATCGTCGGCGGTTAACCCGTAGGCATGCTTGGTTTCGTAGGCAACGGTGATGGTTCCCGTGACGGGAGCATGGATGGTCCCGTCGGTTGGGATCACTGCTGCCCCGTCGCCCATCATTTTTTGTGAAAAGACCGCATCGTTAACCTGACTCAGTGCTTCTACCGTTCCACTAACGGGACTCAAAATTTCACTGGCAGTGGTTGCAGTTGGCGCAGCTGCGGCAGCAACAGGTTCCGCAGGGGCAGGCGCTGGCGCAGCCGGTCCGGGGTTAACCAGCTGGTGGTGTGTCTTACCATAGAGGAAGGTAACGGCAAAGGCGATGGCAAAGCTGACTACTTCACACAGTAAGTACAGGGGAATGGAGTGGGCGTCGATGGATAGAAAACCAATGAACCCAGCTGAACCCATGGAAACCGCAATGACGTGGAAGAGTCCCGCTAAGGTTGCCGCAACGCAAGAACCAATTAAGGCACAGAAGAATGGGAACTTGAGCTTTAAGTTGACCCCAAACAAAGCCGGTTCGGTAATCCCCAGCAAGGCCGAAATGGCCGCCGAACTGGATAAGCCCTTCATCTTTTGATCCTTGGTCAAGAAGTATACGGCCGTAGTAGCGGCCCCTTGAGCGACATTAGCCATGGAAGCAACGACAAAGATAAAGTCACCAGCACCATGACCATCCTTAAAGGCGGTGATCAATTGGGTTTCGATGGCCGGGAAGCTTTGGTGTAACCCGGTCAATACGATCGGGGAGTAGACGGCCCCGAAAATCCCGGTCCCGATAAAGCCCAAGGTGCTGTATACCCAAACGATCCCATTAGTCAACCAATCGGATAATTCCTTCATGACTGGTCCGACCACAATAAAGGTCAAGAACCCAGTTAAAAGGACGGAAATTAATGGGGTAAAAGTAAAGTCAACGGCGGCCGGCAACTTTTTGTGTAACCATTTTTCAAAGATTGACAGTAAGTAAACGGCTGCCAAAGCCGGGATTACTTGGCCAGTGTAGGATTGAATGGCGATGTTTAACCCAAAGGCATGCCAAGTCCCACCATCAGCGAGCGCCGGGGCAGTCATCATCATTCCGACTACAGCCCCTAAGAATTGGTTAGCTCCGAACCGTTTGGCCCCAGAAATTCCGACGAGAATTGGCAAGAAGACGTATGGAGCCGCTGACATGACGGCCACCATTTGTTCCAGTCCCTTGAGGGCCGGGTACATTTGAATGACCGACTTCGGGCCAAAGAGATCCGTTGCGGTCAGGACGTTGTTTAAAGCCATTAACAAACCACCCGCGACCAGGGCCGGAATTAATGGCACGAAGATATCTGATAACAACTTGATAAAGGCCATCACCGGGTTGAACTTTTGGTTCTTGGCGGCGATTTGCTTAAGGTCGTCAGTTGAGACTTCTTGTAAGCCGGTTTGCTTGATCAATTCATCGTAAACGTTGTTGACATCACCAGGGCCAATAATAATTTGGTATTGGCCATTGGTTTTAAAGGTCCCCTTGACACCATCATTCGCGTCAAGCGCCGCTTGATTGATTTTTTCATCATCCTTTAAAACCAGGCGGAGGCGGGTTGCGCAGTGCGCAGCTGCCACTAAGTTTTCTCGACCCACGGCGTTAATAACGTCGGTGGCCACTTGTTTGTGATTCATAAGCTGAACCCTCCTTTAGGTTACGCTTGGTTGAAAACGCTTTATTCGAGTTATATAATACGCTAAATCCCGTCAATGTCAACCGATAGTCAATAAGATTTTAAAATTAGTTCATCAAATCAGCTCTACTAAGCGGTTTGTCTGCTCAAGGTGATTACTAACCGATTGACAAAAAGGGGGCGATCGGGCACAATAACGGTGATTAACTTGGTGGAGTTTTTGAGAAGGTGAGGAAAGAAAATGGAATGGACACGCGCAAAACGGTATCAACCATATACTGCCTATTCGGCGGCAACGCTGTTGGCGCTGCAACAGCAAGCAGCTGATTCGCCCGCCCAATTGCGTTATCATATTCGCCCCCGTTCAGGGTTGTTGAACGATCCGAATGGTTTTTCCTACTTTAACGGGGAATGGAATGTTTTTTACCAGTCGTTCCCGTTTGGGGCCACCCATGGCTTGAAGGCTTGGATGCGTTTGACGTCGCCTGATTTGGTCCATTGGTATGAGCACGGCTTAGCCTTGCAACCCGATACCAAGTTTGACAGTCACGGGGCTTATTCTGGTTCGGCCAGGGCCGTTGGTGACCGCTTGTTTTTAATGTATACCGGGAATCACCGCACTGCTACCTGGCAACGGCAACCCTATCAACTGGGAGCGTGGTTGGATCAAAAAGGCCAGGTCACTAAACTGGCCAAGCCATTGATTGAACCGCCCGCCGCGGTCAGTGAACACTTCCGCGATCCGCAATTATTGCAAGTTGGTTCGACTTACTATGCGCTGATTGGGGCACAAACGGCGTCCGATCAGCATGGGGCGATCTGGCTCTACCAAGCCCCAGCGGCAGTGGGACCTTGGCAAGCAGTTGGCCCCGTTGACCTAGGGGAGGCGGCGTTGGGATACATGGTTGAATGCCCCAACCTGGTTGAAGTTGATGGCACTCCGGTAATGATCTTTTGCCCCCAAGGTCTGCCCAAACAAGTCGCCGCTTATCAAAATATCTATCCCAATATGTACGTTAGTGGCACCGCCTTTGATTACCAAACGGCCCAATTGCGCCAACCGAGTGCCCTGAACAATTTGGATGCCGGCTTTGATGTTTATGCCAGCCAGGCCTTTAATGCCCCGGATGGGAAGGCTTACCTGATCTCTTGGGTGGGACTGCCAGATCTAACTTACCCAACCGATCAAGAAAATTGGGCCAACTGCCTTAGCCAAGTCAAGGAATTACATTTTCACGCTGGACATTTGTATCAACAGCCAGTGGCAGCGATGAAGACCTTACGGCAAACTGAGCATAGCTTTGCCGGTCCGGTGACGACAATTGCCGCGACTGCAGGGCAACAATTGGAATTACAACTGACCATTGCGGCGGATCAAACTGGCACACTTTACTTAGCTGCTGATGACACCCTAACGCATGGCTTGCGGTTAAATTTTGATACCCGAAACGGCCAATTGGAAGTTGACCGGGGGCAAACGGCGCAGGTGCCGGCGCCGGAATATGGCACGACGCGGTCGGTGGCCGTGCCGGCACATCAACCTTTGCAATTGAGAATTTTCTTGGACCACTCCCTGGCCGAAATTTTTGTCAACCACGGCGCCGAAGTGGTCACCTTGCGTTACTTTAATGATCAGGCGTGGGGGCAAATTGCCTTTGCGCAACCAACCCAAGTTACGGGAAAGTGGTGGCCGTTACAACTGTAAGCTCAAGTGAGCCAGCGTTGCCCAAAGCAGCGCTGGTTTTTTGCGCGTCTTCTCGATGAAAATTCTTTTTATGGCGTCTTAAATCTGCTAAAATGAAAAGTGTTGCAAAATTTCCCACTTGGGAAGGAACGGAGGAACATCGTGTTTTCCAAACCAAAAGAAACTGTGGCTGATCAGCCGGCCCTCGATTTGGCAAACATTCCCGCCCACATTGCGATTATTATGGATGGAAACGGGCGGTGGGCCAAGGCTCGCCATTTGCCACGGGTGGCGGGCCACCAACAAGGAATGCAGACGGTAAAAAAAGTTACCATTGAGGCGAGTCGGTTAGGCGTGAAGGTCTTAACGCTATACGCTTTTTCAACCGAAAATTGGAAGCGGCCCAGTAGCGAAGTCAACTTTTTGATGCAATTACCAATTAAGTTCTTTGATACCTTTGTCCCGGAATTGATTGAAAATAACGTCCGGGTAATGGTTATGGGGGACTTAACCGCGTTACCCGCTCCCACCCAGGCGGTGGTGAAAAAAGCCATGGCCCAAACGGCGGCTTGTACGGGGATGGTCTTAAACTTTGCCTTGAATTATGGGGGACGAGCCGAATTGGTTCGGGCGGCCCAAGCGCTAGCCCGGCAGGTTGAACAAGGCGCCCTGGCAGCGGAGGCAATTGACGAAGCGCACTTTGAGCAAGCGTTGATGACGGCGCCGTTGGGTGAGCTGGCCGCACCGGATCTTTTGATTCGCACCAGCGGTGAAGAGCGGTTGAGCAATTTTATGCTTTGGCAGGTTGCCTACAGTGAATTTGTCTTTTTAGACGAGCACTGGCCGGATTTTGATGGCGCTAGTTTACGCCACGCAATTGAAGTATTTCAACACCGTCACCGCCGGTTCGGGGGTTTGGTGAATAAATAACGTAGATGGGAGAATTTGAAGAATGAAGACACGGGTAATAACCGCGGTGATTGCATTGGCAATCTTTATTCCACTGATTATTGTTGGCCACTTGCCATTGACCTTTGCGGCAATGGTGTTAGGGGTAGTCGCAGTCAGTGAAGTCTTGATTATGAAGAAAATCTTTGTGACCTCGTTTGCGGCGATTGTGTCGTATTTGGCGGTCATTTTGATGATTGTGCCGGCTGGCTACTTGGCTTTTTTGCCGAGCCAATTAAACCGGTTAACGACGGTTTACATTTTATTGATGTTATTGTTGTTGCACACGGTCTTTCATAAGACCCGCTTTAGTTTTGATGATGCCGGGGTGTTAACCCTGGCCATTATCTACATTGGGATGGGCTTTAATGCCTTTATTACCGCCCGGGCCGCGGGCTTTTGGACTTTACTGTACGGGATGTTGATCGTGTGGCTGACCGATTCCGGGGCGTATTTGTTTGGCCGTCAGTTTGGTAAACACAAGTTGGCGCCAAGGGTAAGTCCCAATAAGACTTGGGAAGGTTCCATTTTAGGGACGGTGGCTGCGACCGTTATTTTAGCGGTTTACTTGCATTTCTTCCCCGTCGGACACCTTAATTTCTGGTTGATGTTGCTGGTGACGATTGTCTTGTCAGTATTTGGCCAGTTGGGTGATTTAATTGAATCGGCGTTGAAGCGTTACTATGGCGTTAAGGATTCCGGCAAGATTTTACCAGGTCATGGGGGGATCTTGGATCGCTTTGACAGCATGTTGGTAGTTATGCCAGCTTTATACCTTTTGGGGATTATCTAAAGGGGTGACACTTTGCTTTTAACAATTATCGTCTTCATTATTGTTTTTGGGTTGTTGGTGTTGGTCCATGAATTTGGCCACTACTTTTTTGCTAAGCGGGCCGGCATTTTGGTGCGTGAATTTGCAATTGGGATGGGGCCCAAGCTATGGTGGCGCCAAGTAAATGGCACGACCTATACGCTTCGTTGCTTACCCTTAGGGGGATACGTACGACTGGCTGGCAGTGAGGAAGATGAAGAAGACTTGCGGGTTGGTATGCCGGTGACCTTGGAATTAAACGAGGCCGGTCAAGTGGTTAAGATTAATACCAGCCAACAGCCCGGCTTATTTACCGGTTTGCCGCTGCAAGTGACGGCCTTTGATTTGGTGGATACTTTAACGATTAAAGGCTATGTTAACGGTGACGAAACAACTGAACAAACTTATGCGGTTGATCACGATGCCGAATTGGTCGAAAAAGGGGGGACCACGGTCCGAATCGCCCCGCGGGACACCTGGGTAAATTCCGCGCCTTTGCCTGCGCGGATGATGACCAACTTTGCCGGGGCCTTTAATAACTTTTTATTGTCGTTGGTGGCCTTTGTGGTGCTCGGGTTTACCCTGGCCGGAATTCCCACCAACAGCAACCAGTTAGGGCAAGTTGCGGCTGGTTCGCCGGCAGCGCGTGCGGGTCTGGTCGCCGGGGATCGGATTGTCGCGGTGAATGGTCACCCCACGAAAGACTGGGAGGCGTTGGCAACGCAAATTGCCAACCATCCGGGGCAAAAGGTAACTTTGCAATATCGCCATCAAGGCAAGCTTAAAACAACTACGGCAACGCCTAAAAAGGTTCAGCAAGGCAAGCAGACGGTTGGCCAAATTGGCATCAGTGAACGACTGGATCACTCCATTGCCGCACGGCTAAATTACGGGTGGCACCAGTTTATCACTGCGGGAACGTTGATTTTTACGATCCTCGGGCACATGGTGACCCATGGCTTTTCGTTGAACGACTTGGGTGGTCCCGTGGCAATTTATGCGGGAACTTCACAAGCCACGGCCTTGGGGTTCAATGGGGTCTTGAATTTCTTGGCCCTGTTGTCAATTAACCTGGGGATTGTAAACTTATTACCGATTCCCGCTCTTGATGGGGGAAAGTTGTTGCTCAATATCATTGAAGCAATCATTCGCCGGCCGATTCCCGAAAAAGCTGAGGCCATTGTTTCAATGGCGGGCTTTTTCTTCCTGTTGTTGTTGATGATCCTGGTAACTTTTAACGATATTCAACGCTACTTCATTCACTAAAAATTAATTGGTACAAAGGAGTACTTTACGCATGAAACAATCACAAATTTTAATTCCAACTAAAAAGGAAGCACCAAGCGATGCCGAAGCGCTCAGTCATCAGATGATGGTGCGGGCGGGGTATGTTTACCAGGTTTCCGCGGGGGTGTGGGCATACTTGCCCCTGGCTTACCGCGTGATTCGCAAAATCGAAAACATTATTCGCGAAGAAATGGCTAATGCAGGTGCGGTTGAAATGATGATGCCGGGCCTCTTACCGGCGGACCTTTGGAAAGAATCTGGTCGTTACGAAAGCTATGGGGCCAACTTATACAAATTAAAGGACCGGCGGGACCGGGACTTTATCATGGGCCCGACCCACGAAGAAACGTTTACGGCCTTGATGCGGGATTCGATCAAATCGTACAAGAAGTTGCCACTGGTCTTATACCAAATGCAAGATAAGTACCGGGATGAAGACCGGCCGCGGTTTGGAGTGTTGCGCGGGAAGGAATTCGAAATGTTAGACGGGTACTCCTTCTCAGCCGACCAGGCGGGATTAGATGCCGCCTACGATAAGCAAGCAGTTGCTTACCGCAACATTTTTGACCGGATTGGCTTGGACTACAAGGTCATTTTGGCGGATTCCGGGACCATGGGGGGCAAAAATTCACAGGAATTTTCTGCGCCAGCGGCCGTTGGTGAAGATATCATCGTTTATACGGATGGTGATTATGCGGCCAACATTGAAAAGGCGACGAGTCAATTTACCGGGGTACAACAAGAAGGGACCCCGGCCGAATTGACGAAGGTGGCCACCCCCGGGGCACACTCAGTGGATGAAGCTGGCGAAAGCCTGGGGATGCCAAGCAGTCAGATTCTGAAGTCGATGTTGTTTATGGCCAAAATGGCTGATGAGACGGTTCAACCAGTGATGGTCTTGATGCGGGGCAACGATGAAGTCAACGAAACGAAGTTGAAGAATGCCTTGGATTGTTTGGAATTAACCCTTGCAACTGAAGAAGAAGCCGAACAATACTTAGGGGCTCACCCGGGTTCTTTAGGACCGGTGGGAGTGGGTCAAGAAGTTAAGATCTTGGCTGACGAATACGTCAAGGTTTTGGTAAACATGGCTTGTGGTGCCAATGACGACGGCTACCACTACATCAATGCCAATTTAGACCGGGATTTCCGGGTGGATGCATTTGGCGATTTCCGCTTGGTCCAAGAAGGCGAAATTGCCCCGGATGGTTTGCCACTAAAGTTTACCAAGGGGATTGAAATTGGCCATATCTTTAAACTGGGGACGCACTACTCCAAGCAGATGGGCGCCCAAGTTCTGGATCAAAACGGCCGGCTGGTGGATGTGATCATGGGGTCCTACGGGATCGGGATCACGCGGTTACTGTCGGCGGTAGCTGAACAACAAGCCGATGAAAACGGGTTGGTTTGGCCGGACAGCATTGCTCCGTTTGACGTCCATGTAATTCCAATTAACGCTAAGAACGCGGATCAAATGCGGGTCGCGGATGAAGTGACGGCGCAACTGGAAGCAGCCAACCTGGAAGTCTTATTGGATGACCGCAAGGAACGGCCGGGGGTCAAGTTTGCCGATTCCGACTTGATTGGTCTGCCAATTCGGGTAACGGTTGGGAAAAAGGCCACGGAAGGAATTGTGGAAGTCAAAATTCGCAAGACTGGTGAAACCATCGAAGTCAAGGTTGAAGAATTAGTCAATACCATTCAAATTCTGTTGCAAAACAACTTGCAACAAGCTTAATTGCAGTTGAAACGTCGCTGATAAATCCAGCAGCTGCCGGTGGGCGGCCGCAAATGATTTGTTGGCGTCGTTTTCTTTTCGGTTAAGGAGGGAACAACGTGGCATTAAGTCCGCAAGAAAAATTTACCAAATTACTTGAACAGATTAATTACTCCGCTCCGGCCCTGATGAAGGGGCAAGTCGCGGCAGTGATTGTTCACCAAAAATCGCGGGTCTGGGAGTTAACCTTGCATTTTCCGCACCTCTTGCCGGCGGAAGTATACCAGGGATTGTTTCAAGCGTTACGGGTTTCATTTTATCAATTGGCGCAAGCACAAGTGGCCCTACAAATTACCGCTGATGAAGCACCTTTAACGCAGGACTTGTTAGTTGCCTACTGGCGGCCCTTGGTGCAACAAACCTTTGGCCAAGCTGGAATGGCGGTTGAATTAGCTGAACAGACGGAACCCCATTTGGTGGGCCAGCAAGTTCAAGTACCGTTGGAAAACGAACAGATTAAAGTTTTCATGGAAAACAAATTCTTTGGACCGTTAGCAAGGGCCTACCAACGGGTTGGGTTTCCGACGTTTACTTTCCGCGGTGTGGTCGATGAAGCCAAGTCCCAAGCCCAAATTGATTTAGTAAAGCAAAAACAAGAAGCCCAGGATGCTGCGCTAGTGAAAAAAGCGTTGGCGCAACTGCAAGCCAACCAAGCCAAGCAGGCTGCTGCCCAAGCCGCGGCGCCGCAAGACGGACCAGTCGTAATTGGCAAATCAATCAATCCGCAAGCTGAAGTGATCGCGATGCAAGAGATTGTGGAAGAAGAGCGCAGTGTGGTCGTGGAAGGGTATGTCTTTTCCAAGGAAATTCGTGACTTGCGTTCTGGCCGCCAACTGATGGTGCTGGAAGTCACGGATTACACTTCGTCGATCGTGGTTAAAAAATTCTCCCGCAACCAAGAGGAAGAAGCGCAATTTGAAGGCTTAAATGAAGGCGATTGGATCCGGGTCCGGGGGTCAGTCCAAGAGGACAATTACATGAAAGATCTGACGCTGAATGCGTATGACATCAATCAAATTTCGCACCCCGCCCGCCAGGATCAAGCGCCCGCGGATGAAAAACGAATTGAACTCCACGTTCACTCGACAATGAGCCAGATGGATGCTACTAATTCCATTACGGACTACGCCAAGCAAGCCGTTAAGTGGGGAATGCCGGCACTGGCCATTACGGATCATGCCGATGTCCAGGCCTTTCCCGAAGCCTTTAAAGCCGCGGGCAAAATTAAAATGCTGTACGGGGTCGAAGCCAACGTAGTCGACGATGGGGTGCCACTGGTGTACAACGAAAATCACCAGCCCCTGCAAGGACAAACTTACGTGATTTTCGACGTAGAAACCACGGGTCTGTCAGCCGTTTATGACAAGGTCATTCAGCTGTCCGCGGTAAAAATGAAAGATGGCGAAGTGCTGGACCGGTTTGACGAATTCATCGATCCGGGCTTCCCGTTGTCCCAACAAACCACGGAATTAACCAGTATCACGGACGATATGGTCCGCGGGTCCAAGTCGGAAGAAGAAGTCTTCCAATTGTTCCGTGATTTTTGTGCCGATGCAATTATTGCCGGTCACAATGTTTCCTTTGACTTGGGCTTTATGAACGCAGGTTACGAACGTCATGGCAAGGCCCCGATTGAAGCACCGGTCATTGATACTTTGCCCTTGGCGCGCTTCTTGTACCCTAATTTGCGCGGTTACCGGTTAAATACCCTGAGCAAAAAGTTTAAAATTGCCTTGGAACACCACCACCTGGCCAACTTTGACTCGGAAGCAACGGGGAAGTTACTGCACTTATTCTTAAAAGAAGCTGAGGAACGCTATGCCATCAAATACGTTGATGATTTAAATCAACATATGACCGACAATGGGGCTTACCGGCATGCCCGGCCCTTCCACGTGACGATTTTGGCCCAAACCCAAGCGGGAATGAAGAACCTGTATAAGTTGGTTTCGTTGAGTAACGTTAAGTACTTTGCGCGGGTCCCGCGGATTCCGCGGAGCGTTTTGGCGCATTACCGGGAAGGGTTACTGCTGGGAACGGCCTGTGCCAGTGGTGAAGTCTTTACCGCGATGATGCAAAAGGGTTACGCTGAAGCTAAGCGGTTGGTTGATTTTTACGATTTTATTGAGGTTCAACCCAAGCCAAATTATGCGCCTTTGCTAGAGCAAGGGGTGATCCAAGACCAAGCCCATTTGGAATCAATCATTAAAAATATGGTTAAGTTGGGGGAAAAAGTAAACAAGCCCGTGGTGGCAACCGGGGATGTGCACTACTTAAATCCGGAGGATAAGATTTACCGCAAGATTTTGATTAACTCCCAGGGGGGCGCGAACTTCTTAAATAAGACTGAGCGGCCGGACGTGCACTTCCGGACGACGGACGAAATGTTGGCGGAATTTGCCTTCTTGGGGCCGGAAGTGGCCAAGCAAATCGTGGTTACCAATACCCACTTGATTGCTGATCAAATTGGCGACTTGCATCCGGTCCAAGATAAGCTGTATGCGCCGCACATGGCGGGGGCGGACCAAGAAATTCAGGATCGGACCTGGGCCACAGCCAAAGCTTGGTATGGTGATCCCCTGCCGGAACTGGTCAAGGACCGGGTGAACTTGGAATTGAACAGTATCGTTTCGAACGGGTTTGCCGTGCACTACTTGATCGCGCAACGGTTAGTGGCTAAATCTAATAAGGATGGCTATTTAGTGGGGTCCCGGGGCTCGGTGGGCTCCAGTGTGGTGGCTACTTTGTCGGGGATTACGGAAGTTAATCCGTTGCCGCCGCACTATCGTTGCCCTAACTGCCAGTACAGCCACTTCTACACGAAGGGGGAATACAGTTCAGGCTTTGACTTGCCAGATAAGCCGTGTCCCGAGTGCGGCACGTTGATGGTCAAGGATGGTCACGATATTCCCTTCCAAACGTTCTTAGGGTTTAAGGGTAACAAGGTCCCGGATATTGACTTGAATTTCTCTGGGGACTACCAACCAATCGCCCACAACTACATGAAGGTCTTGTTTGGGGAGAAAAACGTTTTCCGGGCCGGGACGATCGGGACGGTCGCTGATAAAACGGCCTATGGGTACGTTAAAGCTTATGAACGCGATACTGATCAGCAGTTCCGCGGGGCGGAAGAGGACCGGTTGGCCAAAGGCGCAACCGGGGTCAAACGGACAACGGGGCAACACCCAGCCGGGATTATTATCGTCCCTGATGACAAGGAAATTTATGACTTTACCCCGGTTCAATACCCGGCTGATGACCAAACGGCGGCGTGGGAAACGACCCACTTTGATTTCCACTCCATTCACGATAACCTTTTGAAAATGGACATTTTGGGGCATGATGACCCAACGATGATTCGGGCGTTACAAGATTTGTCGGGGATTGACCCAACGACGATACCAATGGATGATGAAGGGGTGATGAGTCTGTTCTCCAGTCCCGAAGCCCTTGGGGTAACCGAAGAACAGATCAATTCGAAGACCGGGACCCTGGGCCTGCCTGAATTCGGGACCCGCTTTGTACGGGGAATGTTAGAAGATACCCACCCGAAGAATTATTCCCAATTGTTGCAAATTTCGGGGCTTTCCCACGGGACCGGGGTGTGGTTGGATAACGCCCAAGAGCTGATTAAGCAAGGCACGGCGACAATTGCCAACGTGATTGGGTGCCGGGACAACATCATGACCGACTTGATTCACTACGGGTTAGATTCGGAAACCTCGTTCCAAGTGATGGAACACGTGCGTAAAGGGCGGGGGATTCCTGATGAGTGGCAATCCAAGATGTTAGAAGTCGGCGTGCCCCAATGGTACTTGGATTCATGTTTAAAGATTAAGTACATGTTCCCGCGGGCCCACGCCGCGGCCTATGTCTTAATGGCGTTGCGGATTGCTTACTTTAAGGTTTATTTCCCGCTGACCTACTACGCGGCCTTCTTCTCGGTCCGGGCCGACGATTTCGATGTCGTTGCCATGGCCCACGGCAAAAACGCCGTCAAAGCCGCGATTAAGGAAATCAACGACAAGGGCAACGAGGCCTCGGCCAAGGAAAAGAACCTGATGACGATCCTCGAATTGGCCAACGAAATGCTGGAACGCGGCTTTGAATTCAAAATGGTCGACTTGGAACGTTCCGACGCCAGCGACTGGTTGATTGACGGCAACACCCTGATTGCTCCCTTCCGGGCGATCCCGGGGTTGGGGCTGAACGTGGCCAAGCAGATTGTTGCGGCGCGCGAAGAACGGCCCTTCTTGTCCAAGGAAGACTTGGCAGAGCGGGGGAAGGTTTCTAAGACCTTAATTGAGTTCATGACGA
>NHCFJ02800__coassemble_1545_pt1 | contig 115458 bp, 107 predicted proteins | sample NHCFJ02800__metabat2_low_PE_008 | metagenome-assembled genome bin NHCFJ02800 | reverse complement strand
AAAAAAAAACACCGACAAATTTGCCGGTGTTTTGGGTAACCGTCCTAATGGGATTAGTGACGGTTGTAGAATTCAACGACGAGGGCTTCGTCGATGTCAGCATTCATGTCTTCCCGGGCTGGGAGCCGCGTCAAGGAACCTTCCAGCTTGTCAGCATCAAATTCCACGTAGGAAGGACGAGCGACAACAGCTTCAACCGCGTTCTTGATGATTTCCAAGTTCTTGGACTTTTCGCGAACGGAGATTACTTGGCCTACCTTAACTTCGTAAGAAGGAATGTCAACCCGCTTACCATCAACCATGATGTGGCCGTGGTTAACCAATTGACGAGCTTGGCGCCGAGTAGTGGCTAACCCAAGCCGGTAAACCATGTTGTCCAACCGCCGTTCCAACAGGATCATGAAGTTCGTACCGTGAGTACCTTCCTTGATCTTGCCGGCCCGCTTGAAGAGGTTGCTAAATTGCCGTTCCGTCATCCCGTACATGAAACGCAGCTTTTGCTTTTCCCGCAATTGCGTCCCGTATTCAGAAATGCTCCCACGACGGTCGTTCCCGTGGTCACCAGGAGCGTATGGGCGCCGTGCTAATTCCTTACCAGTACCAGAAAGTGAAACCCCAAGACGACGGGATAACCGCCAGCTTGGACCAGTGTAACGTGACATAATTAAATTCCTCCAAATATTTTGAATTGGAGTAAAATAAGCCGATTGTATGGTTCACATTCGTGCAGCCTGATCAGATCGTTCACCCTCGCAGCTGGGGTACTAGAAACACCAAGTTGGCATCAGGCTGTTGACGAGCTTGCTCCATACTGCTGCATTATTTTACACAAGAAGTATCATACAATAAGCTCAAGACCTGCGTCAAGCAAAAAAATAGTTGAACTTGCCCCAGCAAGCCCCGAAAGCTTGAGCTGTATGCTATACTGAGACTAAGGATTTTCTTATGTAGGTGGGATAGACATGGTACAAGTTTTAATTGGGGTGCTGGTAGTGGCGTTAGCGGTCATTATCGGATTGTTTGTTTACCAGCGCCAAACTTTGAAGCGGTTGGCCGACTTGGAGCAGCGGTTGGCCGCATTGAAATTGTCACAGATTGATACACGCTTAGGGCCAGATAAAGTTAAAGCCCTAATGGGCGAGTCACTCAAATCGTTTACGGAGTTGCGGGAACGATTTGACCAGAAATTGCAACCAGCAGTTAAAAAGGCGAAGGAACAAACCGCGGTGTTAAGCAACGAAGCAAAGACGACGGCCCTGTTTAAAATTAATGGCGCAGTGAAGGACTTAGCGGCGCAAGTTCAAAAAGTTGAAGCTGAATACCAACGCATTAACCAGGCTTTGGATCAATTAGACGCGGCAGTAAAGGATCAAACGGCGGCGTTAACCAAATTGCGCAAGACGTACAATGATTACGGTCGTAAATTAGATGAGGAAGCCTTTGCGTACGGTGAAAGCAAAGCCGCTTTACATGATCGCCTAGTTAGCTTAGAAGAAAAGTTTGAACGCTTTGCAACGATTGCCAACCAAGGGGATCATGAGGCGGCCCAAGAAATTTTGGATGATTTAAAGGCGGAAACGGCAGTCTTTGCTGATTTGTTGGACACGGTGCCCCAACTCTATAAGCCTTTGTACACCACTTACCCTGACCAATTAAGCGAACTGGCGAACGGCTATCAACAACTAAAACAAGAACACTACAATTTTAGTGAAGCTAACCTCTTGGTTAAAATTCAGGATTTGGCGGAGGAGCAAAAGTTTGCCCTTGAAAAATTGGCTACCCTTGAAATTGCACCGGTAAAGGCCGCTAATGAACATTTGGCGCCAGCCATTGATCATTTGTATGAGGTAATGCAAAAAGAGCTGGATGCCCGGCCCCAAGTTGCTCAGCTTTTGACGCCCACGCTTGATCACTTGGCGCATGCGGAACAGCAGAACCGGCAGTTGCTAAATGAATTGGACAAATTGAGCTTGAGCTATACGCTGAATCACAATGAAATGGCTGACGCCCGGGGGTTAAATGAGCAACTCCGGCAGTTGCGGGCAGAATTGACTGAGGCCCAACAAGCTGTCGATGCACAAACGGCGGTGGACAGTCAGGTGCTCAAGCAGCTGCAAGCAGCGGAAGAAGAATTGGCGGCGATTGAAAAGCAACAAACTGAAATCAATCATGGGGTGGCTGGTTTACAAGAAGATGAGCAACGCGCTCAAAAAGCCTTACAACGGTTTGCAGTAACGTTAAAAACGACGAAGCGCCGGGTCGAGAGTTTAAATTTACCCGGGATTCCGCAAGCCTACTTGGATTACTTTTTCGTTGTGGCTGGTGAACTAAAGAAGTTGTCACAAGCGATGGATCGGCCCCAAATTGATATGGAAGAAATTACCAAGCAACTCTTGATGGTGCAAGAAGATTTGCAAACCCTCCAAGAAAAAACGGATGAATTGCGTGACAGTGCTGAATTGACGGAGCGGATGATTCAATACGCGCACCGCTTAAGCGTAGACCACGAGTCAATCGAAGCGGCAATTCAAAAGGCCCAGACCCAATTTGATCAGTATGAATATACGGCGAGCCTCGAAACGATTGGGACGGCGATTGAAGAAGCCGAGCCAGGAGCTTTCAAACGGTTAGAGCAGAGTTACTTTGACGAAGTTGATCACGCAACGAATTAATTTTTTGATTTAGAACCAGTTGGCTTTTAGTCCAGCTGGTTTTTTTGTATAATGATTGTCGTTTAGAGTTGAACCGGGGATTTTTAGATCCCACCTTTTGACTGGGTCACCATGTTTTCTAACCAAGGTTAGCGAAGGTAAAACAGTCAAGTAGATCGCGGGTAGCCAGCAGCCCCCGTTGGTCTAACGACATGAGGAGGAACGTTTTTGATTTACTTTGATAATAGTGCCACGACACCGGTTTGGCCGGAGGTCCTCGCAACTTTTGATCAAGTTACCAAGCAAATTTGGGGCAATCCCTCGAGTTTGCATAAGCTAGGCGAGCCCGCTTGGAATCTGTTGGAGCAGTCGCGCCGCCAGATTGCTCAACTGTTAGGGGTCTTACCAAGTGAAATTATTTTTACTTCGGGGGGCTCCGAAGGGGATAACTGGGTAATTAAAGGAACGGCCCTGGCGAAGCGGCAGTTTGGCAAACACATTATTACCTCGAGTGTAGAACATGCGGCGGTGCGCAACGCCATGGCGCAATTAGAAGAGTTGGGGTTTGAAGTAACTTACTTGCCCGTTGACCAAACTGGTCGGGTCAAGCCAGCGGATGTACAGGCGGCCTTACGCTCAGATACGATTTTGGTATCAATTATGGCGGTAAACAATGAAATTGGCACGATTCAGCCGATTAAAGAAATTGGCGAAATTTTGCAAGCCTATCCGCGGGTCCATTTCATGGTGGATGCCGTGCAAGCGTTGGGAAAGGGCTTAGATGACGTGGTCTTTTCTGACCGGGTGGATTTTGCAACATTCTCGGCGCATAAATTCCATGCTTTGCGCGGGACCGGTTTTGTGTATGCCAAGCAAGGTCGCCAGTTAGCGCCCCTGATTAACGGTGGGGGCCAAGAACGGGGGCAACGCTCCGGAACGGAAAACGTGGCTGGTTTTGCGGCGATGGCCCGGGCGATTCGGCTGGTAAAGGAAAAAGAAGCCGAAAGTGTTAAACAAGAACAAGCCGTCCGGACGGCGATCTTTAAGCACCTCCAGCAATTTGACCATGTACATCTTTTTTCGGATCTAACGCCCCAATTTGCTTCGCACGTTTTGTGTTTTGCCATTGAAGGCGTGCGCGGCGAGACGGTCGTGCATGCGTTTGAAGATCACGACATTTATATTTCGACGACCAGTGCCTGCTCGTCGAAAAAACAGGCGGAAGCCAGCACGCTTGCGGCGATGAAGGTGCCGACCAGACTGGCTGAATCAGCGGTGCGCATCAGTTTAGGGGATCAGAATACGCTGGCCGATGCCGTCGCGTTCAATCAGGCTTTTGACCAGGTTTACGCCGGTTTCCAAAAAATTATTGATTAAGGTAAGGAGGGGATTTTTTGGCACAACTCCAATACGATGAAATTATGGTGCGCTACGGGGAACTTTCCACCAAGGGGCGCAATAAAAAGAACTTTATCGACCGCTTAGGTAATAACGTCCGGAAAGCCTTGCATGACTTTAGCGAAGTAAAAGTTCATGCAAATCCCGATCGGTTGCACATTATTTTAAACGGGGCGGACAGCACGGCAGTGATGAAGCGCCTGAAGTTGGTCTTTGGGATTCAGACGTTCTCGCCGTCCCTGCGGGTTGAAAAGGATTTTGCGGCGGTTTGTCAGGCGGCGAAGACTTTGATTGCAAAGCAAGTCGATCGACCAATGACGTTTAAGGTTGAAACCAAGCGCAGTGACCATGATTTTGCCATGGGAACCTTTGAAATGAACCGGGAATTGGGCGGTTATCTGCTGCAAGAATTTCCGGAGTTACTAACGGTTGACGTGCATCAGCCGGATATCGAAGTCCGGGTTGAAGTCCGGTTGAACGGCATTTTCTTAACCAGTGAAATTATCAAGGGGGCTGGTGGGTTACCAGTTGGGACCGCTGGCAAAGGGATGATGATGCTTTCTGGGGGGATTGATTCGCCAGTGGCAGCTTACTTAGCCTTAAAGCGGGGCGTCTCCTTGGAAATGGTCCACTTCTATAGTCCGCCGTATACGAGTGAACAGGCTTTGGCCAAGGCGAAGGAATTAACGGGAAAACTGGCGCAATATGCTGGGAGTATCCGGTTTATTCAAGTTCCGTTTACGGAAATTCAAGAGACGGTGAAGGAAAAAGTGCCGGAAGGTTATTTAATGACGGTTCAGCGGCGCTTCATGTTGCGCTTGGCGGTTGAATTAGCCAACCGCCGGCGGGGACTGGCGATCTTTAATGGTGAATCCCTCGGGCAAGTGGCTTCCCAAACGATGGAATCGATGCGGGCAATTGAAGAAGTCACGAACATGCCGGTTCTCCGGCCGGTCTTGTCTTATGATAAGACCGAAATTATTAAGATTGCTGAAGACATCGATACTTACGAGCTGTCCATTTTGCCGTACGAAGATTGTTGTACGGTCTTTACTCCGCCCTCGCCGAAGACAAAGCCGAATATGGCAAAAGCCGCTAAGTATGAAAGTTGGCTGGATGTTGATGGCTTGATGGAACGCGCTTTAGCGGGGATTCAAATTGAAGAAATCCACGCGGGCCAAGAATTCTTAAATCAAAATGAGGATGTCTTTGCGGAATTACTGTAAGTAAGGGCAAATTCGGTTTCTTGCTTGCATTTAGCTGGGTTTCTTGGTATATTTCTAACCGGAGGAGAAAATCCTCCCTCAAAAACATCTTTTGTCGGGAAGTATTCAAGAGACTCCGACATCCATTCGCCCCCAATCGGCTCTCCCCGGTTGGGGGTTTGTCGTTGCATGAAGAAAGGCGCTGCGAAACTGAGCTAAGTCAGTTTCGCAGCGCCTTTTGGCTAATATGCTTAATTTCCTAAACTTGGACTTGATTTCAGCATTGAATTCCCCGTTGACAACCAGTTATTGGAACTGGTCGTAGTGCTGATGGTGGTTGCACTTGGCGTCCCACTGCCCGGGACGTTGTAAGTGGCATTATTCGGTAAGACAAAGTCAATGTTATTGTAACCATCGTAATTGGTTTGCATGTTATACATCCGGGTTTCGATATTGGTAACGTGCTTGGGCTTTAAGCCGAGTTGTAAGCGGACCAAGCGTGAGACCCGATTGATTTCCTTTGGAGAAGCAATTTGGAAGGAGGCGCCATCAATCATCGCGTTCTTTCCTTGGAAGTGGTAGGTAGCCACGTTGTTCATTGCGACCCGGTAATTGGTAAAGAGCCCCCCGATGGAGTCCATTGGCACATCGGTCTTGATACCGTTCTTTACGGCGCTCAAAATTTTATTGGCCGCTGATAGTGATCCCTTGTGTTTAAAGGTATTTACGACGCTCTTCATGACCTGTTGCTGCCGTTTTTGGCGGCCATAATCATTGTTCGGGTCATCATAACGCATCCGCGAATACTTTAAAGCTAAGGCCCCGTTTAAATGTTGCTTGCCCTTCTTGAAGTGATGGCCTTCATAGGTAAAGGCAAAGGGGTTATCAACGTCAACCCCGCCAACGGCATCCACGACTTTTTCCAAAACGCCCATGTTAATGACCGCGTAGTAATCAACCGGGACGTCTAAGAGCTCTTCGACTTGCTTAACGGTTTGCTTAGCGCCGCCGATTGAATAGGCTGCATTGATCTTAACGTAATCAGCGCCTTCGCTAGTGTCGACTCTGACCAAGGTATCCCGTGGGATACTGGTCATGGTAATCTTTTCTTTTTTGGGGTTAATTGTAATTAATTCAATGGTATCGGTATTGCCCCCCTTGTTTCCCCGGTCAAGGGCGCCGACGTCCGTTCCCAAGGCCAAGACGGAGACGGGATCCCCGTTGCGCAGCTTGGTATCTAATTTTCCATCTCCAGTGGCAAAAATCCCTTCGGCTGTAGAATGCAGTTTAGTATACTCGTAACCTCCCAAGGCCAAGAAGAGCAAAATAATTGCTAATACGACCCGCCGGACCCATTTAAACGCATCGCCGTGATGGTGGGGGCGTTGCGGGGGCCGGGGGGGCTGATTGCCATTGCCACCCTGTTGTGGGGTTTGGGCGACCCGCTGGTTAATACGGTGTTCTAATTCCCGGCGGTAAGCAGCCCGGGTTTCTCGTTCATCATTCATTTCAAGTTACCTCAGTCAAATAAAATTACTAACTCCTTAACGTTATCAAAACCGTTATCGTGCGTCAATTTGCTCGGCCGGATTTAAAAAAGATGTAAAAATTATGGTTAAGCTTGCTTGACAGGTCGGTAAAGGGGGGTATACTTAAATTCGTTAGATTCCTAATGATTAGATACCTAACTAAATTTAGGAGGGTTTTAATGAGTGATCAAGAATTAATGCAGAGCTGGTGGCAGCTCCGGATGCAAATGGGGCGGTTGATGCAAGCGCGGCATCACAAGGGGCAAGGAACCGGCCTTCGGGGGCGGGACCGGATTATCGGTCTCGTGGGTTATGCCGGAACGTCCCTGTCCCAACGGGAATTAGCTGACCGGGTTCATTTGAAGCCGGGGTCATTAACGGAAGCGTTGAACGGGCTAGAAGCGGATGGCTATGTGCAACGGACCCGCGATCCGTTTGACCGCCGAATTTTACGGGTGCAGTTAACGGCCAAAGGTCAAGCTCGCGCTAAGGAGATCAAGGCGGAGCACGATCAGTTTGTGGCGCAATTGTTTGCACAAATTACGCCAGCGGACAAGGCAGTTTTGCAGCGGATTTTGCAGCAAATGATTGAAAACATCAAAACTTATGATGCACAGATCAGGGACGCAAAGGGGGATGACCATGCTTAAAATTGCCAAGCGGAACTTGGAATGGTTACCGACGTTACTGGCGGTTGTATTTTTATTGGGGCAAGTATGTGCTGATCTTTACTTGCCAACGATTACGGCGGAACTGATTGACCGGGGCGTGGTGAAAAATGATTTAGCCTATATCAAGCATGCCGGTCTGATTATGTTGGGGGTCGCCTTACTCGGGCTGTTGGCTGCGGCGGTTAACACCTATTTCGCGTCAACCCAAGCCATGCGGGTCGGCCAAAAATTACGGGCCCAAATTTTTGCCAAGGTGTTGCAATTTTCAAACCAAGAAGTCAGCACCCTTGGCGATTCATCATTGATTACCCGTTCAACTAATGATATTGTCCAGATTCAAACGGTAATGTTTCAAACTTTGCGGATGATGTTGCAATCACCAGTGATGATGTTGGCAGCGATTGTCTTAGCTTACCACCGGGAGCCCAAGCTGACGGTCATTTTTTTAATTAGTTTACCGATTTTGGCCCTCACCGTTGGCAGTGTGATGCGACGGGCGATCCCACTGTTTCGGAGTATTCAAAAGAAGACGGACCGGATCAACTTAGTTTTTCGGGAAGGACTGACGGGGGTCCGGGTGATCCGGGCCTTTAATCAAGATCAACGCGAGCAAAGCCGGTTTCAAGCCGCAAATGAGGATTACACCCAAACGGGGATCAAGGCCTATACCTTAGTGGCGTTCCTTTTTCCGGTGATGACTTTGATCTTAAGCCTGACCAACGTGGGGATCATCTGGTACGGTGCGCATTTAATTGCCGAGCGGCAGATGCAAGTTGGTAATTTGGTTTCCTTTTTGACTTACGCGGCCCAAATCTTATTTTCCTTTATGATGTTGGCAATGGTATTTGTTTTTGTCCCCCGGGGGGCAGCGGCGGCCAAGCGGGTGAACGAAGTATTGGATTATCCGATTGTGGTGCAAGAGCCTAGTCAAGCGCAAGCAGTTGCTTTACCACGTGAAGCAGCCAGTTTAAGCTTTAACCACGTCAATTTTCGTTACCAGGGCGCAGAAAAGCTTTCTTTAACAGACGTTAACTTCATTGCGCCAGCGGGGACGACGGTGGCCATTATTGGGGGAACCGGGTCGGGAAAGTCGACCCTGGTCAATTTGATCGATCGCTTATTTGACGTTGAGAGTGGCCAAATCAAGATCGGCGACCAACCAATTAATCGGCTGCGGTTACACGATTTACACGCTTTGGTATCAATCACCCAGCAAAAAGCGGTGCTGTTTTCGGGGACAATCCGCTCCAACTTGCAATTTGGTAAACCGGACGCAACGGATGAGGAAATTTGGCAGGCCCTCAAGGTAGCCCAAGCCCAAGATTTTGTTCAAGCGGCCGGGGGCCTGGATGCCGTTGTCGAACAAGACGGGGCAAACTTCTCGGGTGGTCAACGCCAACGGTTGGCGATTGCCCGGACGATTATTAAACCGGCAGCGGTTTACATTTTTGATGACTCTTTTTCGGCGCTTGATTTTAAGACGGATGCGCAATTACGGCACGCCTTGCAGACTGCTAAGCACTTACAACCGGCGGTGAAGGTAATTGTGGCCCAGCGGGTCTCAACGGTTGCCGATGCAGATTTAATCCTGGTAATGGAAGATGGACACGTGGTTGGTCAAGGTGATCATGCCACCTTAAAGGCAACTAATCCAACCTACCAAGAAATTATTGCTTCGCAGTTACAGAAGGGGGATGAAGCAGATGCATAATCACCATCGGGGACCAGCGGAAAAAGCGGTCGCCTTTTGGCCGACTGCCAAGCGGCTCTTAACTTACCTGAAGCCTTGGCGCTGGGCGATGCTATTTGCGGTCGTGATGGCCATTGGTTCAGTGGTAACATCAATTATTGCGCCGAAGATTTTAGGGGAAGCCACCACTACGATCTATGACGGCCTGATGAAGGGCTACGCGCAGCTTAAGGCGGGCCAAGCAGTGGCGAAAATGCCGATTGACTTTGCCAAAATTGGGCGGATTGCGGGGGTAGTCTTAGCCTTGTACTTAGTATCAGGACTCTTTAGCTTTGCTCAACAGGCCATTATGACCCGGGTTTCGCAGCGCGCGGTCTACAATCTGCGCCGCGATTTAAAGGCCAAGCTGGCGCGGGTGCCCGTGAAGTATTATGATACAACCAACAATGGTGAAATTATGAGCCGGATGGTCAATGATATGGATAATATCGCTTCGGCTTTACAGCAGGGGATTATCCAATTGATCACCAGTTTATTGACGATTTTAGGGGCCTTGATTTTGATGCTGTCAATCAGTTGGCAATTAACCCTGGTTGCTTTGGTGACCGTACCACTGTCAGCGGTAGTGGTCGGTTTTGTTGCCCCGACCGCGCAAAAATTATTTGCCAAGCAGCAAGCGGCTTTGGGAACGATTAACGCCCAAGTGGAAGAAGTGTACGCTGGCCATACGATTGTGCGCGCCTTTAATCACGAAGCAGATGAAGCCCAAAAGTTTGCCCAGGCCAATCAAAAATATTACCAGGCAGCCTGGCGGGCGCAATTCTTTTCGGTATTGATTTTTCCGTTAATGAATTTTATTAAAAACATTGGCTACCTCCTGGTCGTGGTGATTGGGACGATCCGGGTTGCGCATGGGCAGTTGACCTTGGGGAATGTGCAGGCCTTTATTCAATACGTCAACCAATTTACCCAACCCTTAACTCAGTTAGCGAATTTGTCCAGCACGATTCAACAAACAATCGCTTCGGCCGAACGAATTTTTCAGGTCTTGGACGAACCAGAGCTGTCACCAACGGTGCACCCGGCCACGTCACTGGTTGCAACAGCCCCAATGATTGAATTTAAAAACGTTTCATTCGCCTACCGGCCGGAGGAACCGCTGATTGAAAACTTTAATTTAGTTGCCCAACCCAATGAAATGGTCGCCATTGTTGGACCAACGGGGGCGGGGAAAACGACCATCATTAACCTGTTGGAACGTTTTTATGAGCTCGACCACGGACAAATTCTTTTGAAGGGTCAAGATATTCAGGGCATGCCCCACGAAGAATTGCGCAGTCATATGGCGATGGTCTTGCAAGAAACCTGGCTGTTTACGGGGACGATTTTTGATAATATTAAGTACGGTCGTGAGGATGCCAGTGATGAAGAAGTCTATCAAGCGGCCCGCTTGGCCCGGGCGGATAATTTTATTCGTGAGTTGCCGGAAGGGTATGCGACGATCCTGGATGAAACTGCTTCAAACATCTCCCAAGGCCAACGGCAGTTGTTAACGATTGCGCGGGCCTTTCTAGCGGATCCAGAGATCTTGATTTTAGATGAAGCCACCAGTTCGGTCGATACGCGGACCGAAGTTTTGATTCAACGGGCGATGCGCAAGTTGCAAGAGAACCGGACCAGCTTTGTTGTAGCCCACCGGCTGTCAACGATTCAAAAAGCGGAACAAATTATTGTTTTGAACCAAGGGCACATCATTGAAACGGGGAACCACCAGACTTTAATGGCGAAGCACGGCTTTTACGCGGATCTGTACAATAGCCAATTTATGGGGAAGCAATTAAGTTAGGAAGAAGATGGTAGCAGTGTGGCAAGATAAGTACCAACAAACCTTGGCCCAATTGGAAGCGTTGGTCCATGATCAAGTCGTCCCGGCGCTTTCCTACGCGCTATTTGAAGGAGACCAGGTTTGGACCAAAGAGCAAGGCTGGGCTCAATTACAGCCGACCCGCGAAGCGTTGCGGCCGGGAATGTTTTACGATTTGGCCTCGTTAACCAAGGTGTTGGCAACGACGCCGGTAATCGCCTGGTTGGTACAAGAAGGGCAATTGCACTGGGATGATCCAGTTCAAAAGTACCTCCCTGAACTCAAGGGCCAAAGCGTAACGCTCCGGGAATTGTTAACTCACACGGCGGCAATTGAAGGCTATATTCCGCACCGGGAGCGCCTAAACCAAACGGAGCTGTTGGCGGCTTTGTTACAAACGGAGCAGTTTGGCCCAAATGCCAAGCGCAATATTTGTTATACCGACTTGGGGCTGATCTTTGCCGGCTTAATTGCCGAACGAGTTACGGGGGTGCCAATTCAAACGTTGGCGACCCGTGTCCTGTTCGCTCCCCTTGGTTTAGCGTCCGAACTCACCTTTCGGCCGCAGCCAAATGAGACGGTGCCAACGGCCATTACGGCGCACCGGGGCTTGTTGCGGGGGGAGGTACATGATCCCAAAGCTGCGGTTTTAAAAGAGCACTGTGGCAGTGCAGGGTTGTTCGGGACGTTAACCGGGGTCCTGACCTATGTCCAGGCTTTAATAACAACGAATTTAAACGGGCTCCTCACGCCGGCCAGTGTTGCGATGATGTTTAGCGACCAAACCGCCTTACCCGGTGAACACCACCGGGCGATGGGTTGGAAGCTGTTCACCAGCCGGGGGACGCCCCGCCACCTGATTGCAAGCCATACCGGGTTTACAGGGACCTTTTTGTTGATTGACCAGCAAACCAAGCAGGGATTGATCGGGTTGACGAATCGCGTTCATCCGACTGGGCACAATCAGGCTTACCTTGCCCGCCGCGATCAGCTTTTTGCTACCTACTTAAATGAACAAGCCCGGCTAGAATAAAAAAGTGGCCGCCTTGCGCCCCCTTATCAAGAAGGGAGCCAGCAAGGCGGCCACTTTTGTGCTGAATTAAAGTTAATCCGCGTGGTGATTAAACTGTTGATAGAGTTGCGTCGCCATTAGGTCGGTTGACCACATCCAAACTGCGTGGCCTAAAATTTCGGAGACGTGCTCTTCAAGGGGTTGGTCTTTCGCGGCTGGGACAGTTCCCAAGCGGGGCATTAACTCAACATGGAAGGCATCCCAAACGGCTAAGCCAAATGGGACGCCGCGGCCGGTTTTAAGCCACGGCGCCAACTGGCCTCCGACGCTGTACAGGGCCCCAAAGCCAGCCGAAAAGCCAAAATGGACCAGATAACTAACCCATGGCAACTGGTGGCCAGCGTAAGTGTAGGTCGCGTGGGTAACTTCACTAGGCACCCCAAGTTGTTCCAAGAGCTTTTGGGGCGGATTAGTTGCATCCCGTTCGGGTGTCCGCGGGGGCATTAGATTTTCCCAGCCTAGTTTGACCAAGCCAGAAACTAAACCGGCTGCAATCCCAGCGGCCACTGCGGCCTTCAAATTAATTTTTTGTGCCATTTTGTCACCTCATTCTTCGATGAAATTGATTACAAAGAAAAATTTATCATAATTAATTTCAAAAGGCGATCAATTTGCTTGTTATCAACTTAACTAAGCTGGCGATCTTCCTGATCCAAGCGCATCACGACTAAAGTTTCACAAAGCACTAACACGCATGCCAAGGGCATAAACAGGTGCTCAGGTAAGATTAAGGCCGCGAGAACCAATAGCCATGAAAAAAGATTCCACCGCCGTTCAAGCCGCATGACTTTAGCGAGGCGCGCCTGTTCAGCCGGCTGACGAACGGTGGGGGCTTTTTGGGAGAGCCGGGAATAGAGGCGGATTTCCCAAAAAGATTCCGCAAAAAAGATCAGGACCATTAAAGTGGAAAAAAGATTCATCTTTAGGCCTCCCGTTAGAAAGTGGGGGCGATTTTCAACGCTTTTTGTTGGCTGAAGTCAGCCGTTGGATATTTTAATTCCAGGGCTTGCAGCAGCATTCGCTTCGCCAGTTCACCATTGCGAGTTAAAATCGGCCCGTGGAAGTAGGAACAGTAGGTATGCTTGTAAATGGCGCCTTCAGTTTGGTCCTCACCGTTATTGCCATGCCCTTCTTGCACAATCCCCAAGGGGCGCTCTTTAGGGCCTAAAAAAGTTCGCCCGTTGTGGTTTTCAAAGCCATGGTAAAGTTGGCCCGTTTCCTTATTTTTAATCGTAATGTCGCCAATGAACCGGGTGGCGTTAGCGCTGTCGGTCCGCTGTTGGCTTTGCGTCAGGGTGTAGTGATCTAATGCACCTGCGCCAGGAATCTTTTGACCGTTGGCGTCAATGTAGTATTGGCCTAGGAGTTGGTAGCCCCCACAAATTGCCAACAGCGGTTTATCAGCTTCAATAAATTTCTTTAATTCCGCCGCTTTATGCGGTAAATCTTTTGAAACGACGAGTTGTTCATAATCTTGGCCACCGCCGAAGAGAGCTAAATCAAAGTCATCGGCGTGAAAATCTTCTTCAATACTGATTAGTTGCACTTCAATCTCGGCATCCATTTGTTGGGCATAGTACTTTAATGCCAAAATATTGCCCTCATCACCGTACGTATTTAAAAGATTACCGTAAAGGTGTGCCAAGCGTAAATGATATTGCGCCATCTTAATCCATTCCCCCTTTAATGTAGCCATGGTCCGCCAGTTCTTTGCGGAGTTGCAGGACCGCCGTGTAAGTTGCCAGCAAGTAAACATGACGGGTCGGCATCTGTTTGATGTCGTCAATCACCTTGGTCAGGTCTGGTTCATGCGTATTTAATTCAATCCCCGCCATCGTCAGCCGGGTGGTGATATCTTTGTAGCGTTCACCACCGGTCATGAAGTAAGGGATTACGTGATCTTTGAGCTTTTCAAATTGCCCATCCCAAATCCAACTGGTATCGATGCCATCCGCGTAGTTGGCATTTAGAAGAAAACCAAAACTAAATGGTTCAGGATCCGTTAAGATCATGTCCAAAACTTGGTTCAGGCCCACTGGATTTTTCACTAGAATCAAGGTGACTTCTTTGTCAGCAACTTGAATTATTTCTTGGCGGCCAAAGACCCGCTCATCAGATTCAAAGGCATGCTTGATCTGGGCTTGTTCAACCCCCAAAAAGCGTCCTAAGGCATAAGCAGCCAGCGCATTGTAAATATTGTATAAACCACCAATCCCAATTCGGTATTCTTGACCGTCCAATTCGAAAGTCGAACTGGTTGGGGTCAGTTCGGTCAGCTTGGTCACGGTATAAGTTAATTGGGGCCGAGCAAAGCCGCAGTGCGGACAGAAGTAATCCCCTAAGTTAGCATAGGTCCGTAAGTGGTAATGCAAGATGTGCTGACACTTGGGACAAAGCAAGCCATCTGTATTGGCTGGCGCCATGTAGTCGCCCTTTTCAGTATGGTCAAAGCCGTAGTAAATGGTCGGATTAGGTAAGGACTTGGTATTAAAAATCTGTTCGTCCCCATTTGTAATAATGGTAGCTTGAGGAGCCAATTTGATCCCCGCCAAAATTTTGTCGTAAGTGGTATAGATTTCACCATAGCGATCCATTTGATCACGGAAGAGATTGGTAATTACAAAGGCAATCGGCGTAATGTATTGGCAGACCCGGACCACGTTGGCTTCGTCGACTTCCAAGACGGCTAACCCCTTGTGCTTGGGCCGGGGAGCGGTAATAAATGTGGTGACGATCCCTTGAGCCATGTTAGAACCAGTAGGATTGGTCAGGACCTGCGGATATTTTTCCTTGAGGACCCGGACACTTAAGGCCGTGGTTAAGGTCTTGCCATTGGTCCCGGTCACGATCACCAGGTCGTATTTTTGGCTGAAGGCTTGGAGAATATTGGAATCCAGTTTTAGCGTGATTTTTCCCGGCAGGGAGCTGCCCCCGTTGAAAAACTTGTGTAAAAACCAGTAACTGGATCGGCCAGCGGCTTCAGCAATTGAACTTTTGAGCGACATAAGGCGCCTCCTTCATTTCGCAATAATCACATTTAGAAATTATAAGCGTTCTGGTATCAAAAGAAAAGCAATCCCTTCTTTGGCTTAGTTCCAAGGATTTTACCAGATTTTTTTAAGCTTCCCGGCGAAGACGGTTTAAAAATGGGGCAATCTTCGCTATAATATAGGTCACTATGCAATTAAAAAAGGGTGAAAGAATTGGCACAGCTGTTTTTTAAATACGGAGCAATGAATTCCGGCAAGTCAATTGACATTTTAAAAGTCGCACACAATTATGAAGAACAGGGCAAACCAGTGCAACTTTTGACCAGTGGGGTTGATACCCGCGCGGGGCGGGGGATTATTGCCTCTCGTATTGGGTTAGAACGCCAGGTCACGCCAGTGATGATGGATACTGATATCTATGAATTGGTTAAGGCGGTTGCCCACCCCCTTTATTGCGTGTTGATTGATGAGGCCCAGTTTTTAACCAAGGCGCATGTTTTGCAACTGACCCGGATTGTTGATGAATTAAAGATTCCCGTGATGGCCTTTGGGTTAAAAAATGATTTTAAAAATGAGCTGTTTGAAGGTTCCAAGTACCTTTTGATTTATGCCGATAAAATTGAAGAGATGAAGACAATCTGCTGGTTCTGTAAACATAAGGCGATTATGAATTTACGAATTCACGACGGTCAGCCAGTTTATGAAGGCGAGCAGGTCCAAATTGGGGGCAATGAGTCCTACTACCCAGTTTGTCGCCATCACTACTTCCACCCCGCATTATCCACAGGACAGGAGATTGATTAAGAATGCAAATGAACGAAATCTTTGATAAGTTACAAGCGGTCGCAGATCGATACGATGAATTAAACGAACTGATCTCTGATCCCGAAGTGATTGCTGACAGTCAGCGGTTCATGAAGCTCTCCAAGGAGGAGGGGAGTTTACGGGAAACGGTTGAAAAATACCATGAGTACCAAACGGTGACCCAAACGATTAAAGATGACGAAGAATTGTTGCGGGAAACCTCCGATCCCGAATTAACGGAAATGACTAAGGAAGAGTTGGCTGAAAGTAAAGCCCGCCAAGCGACCTTGGAAAAGGAACTGGAAGTGCTATTGATTCCTAAGGATCCCAACGATGATAAAAATATCATTATGGAAATCCGGGGAGCCGCTGGTGGGGATGAAGCGTCCTTATTTGCCGCTGACCTTTACGGGATGTACTTGCGTTACGCGGAAAAACAAGGCTGGAAGGTTGAAATCATCGACCAGACCGAAACCGAAGTTGGTGGGTTTAAAGAAATTGCCATGATGATTACCGGGGAAAATGTTTACTCCAAGCTGAAGTTTGAAAACGGTGCGCACCGGGTCCAACGGGTCCCAGTTACGGAATCCGCGGGGCGGGTCCACACGTCGACGGCGACCGTTGGGGTCATGCCAGAAGCTGAAGACGTTGAAATTGAAATTGATCCGAAAGACATTCGGGTTGACGTTTACCGTTCTTCTGGGGCCGGTGGGCAACACATCAACAAGACTTCTTCGGCGGTGCGGATGACGCACTTACCAACGGGGATTGTGGTTGCGATGCAAGATGAACGGTCGCAGCAACAAAATCGGGCCAAGGCCATGCGGATTTTAAAGGCCCGGGTTTATGACTACTACCAACAAAAAGAGCAATCCGCTTATGATGCCCAACGCAAAGATGCGATTGGGACCGGGGACCGGTCAGAACGGATTCGGACGTACAACTACCCGCAAAATCGGGTGACGGATCACCGGATTGGGTTGACCTTAAACAAATTGGATAAAATTATGGCCGGCGATTTGGATGATATTGTTGAAGCGCTGATGATTGCTGACCAAACCCAAAAGTTGGAGCAATTGCGTAATGAGTAAGTGGACCTATTTTGAAGCCCAGCAGTGGGCTTCTTCTTTTTTGAAGGCAGCCGGAATGGATCCGGCCACCCCGCAATTTATTTTAGAGATGATCCATGACTGGAAACTAACGGATTTGGTCTTGCACAATCGGGAGATTATGCCCGCTGATGAGGCGTTTCGGTTTACGCGGGCGGTTGAGCGGATTGCCAATGCTGAACCAGCCCAGTATGTTGTTGGCAAGGCGCCCTTTTTTGGTCGGGTGTTTGTGGTTAATCGGGACGTCTTAATTCCAGAAAGCGAAACCGAAGAATTAGTGGAGTGGGTATTAGCGACGATGCCTGCTGATCGGCCTTTGCGCGTGCTAGACCTAGGAACTGGCAGCGGAGTGATCGGGATTACTTTGGCCTTGGAACGCCCCCGTTGGCAAGTGACCTTGAGTGATATTTCAACCAGTGCGTTGCGAGTTGCCTTGGCTAATCAACGTTTACACGGAACCAACCTGCGGCAAGTCGAAAGTGATCTGTTTGCGGGCTTGGCCGGGCAAAAATTCGATTTAATTGTAACTAATCCCCCTTACATTGCCGTTGATGAAGTCAATGAGATGGATCGTTCAGTGATCGAATATGTCCCCCCGTTGGCCTTATTTGCTTCAGAAGGGGGCTTAGGCTTTTACCGGCGCCTGTTTACTGAATTACCAGAACATTTGGTACCTGGTGGGGTCCTCTTTGGTGAGACGGGGTATAAGCAAGAGCAGCGCATTCAAGACTTGTTCCACCGGACAGTCGCGGATGGCCAAATTCAAACCAAGCATGACATGGCCGATCGGATGCGGATGATTCGGGTGGACCTTGGTAAATAAGGAATAAAAGATCAGAAAGGAAGTCAATGGCATTTTGAAGACACAAATTTTTTCTCCGGAGGAAATTACCACCGCTGCCGCTACGCTTCGCGCGGGAGAACTGGTTGCTTTTCCAACTGAAACGGTGTATGGCCTTGGGGCGGACGCGACGAATGAAGCAGCGGTGAAAAAGGTGTACCAAGCTAAGGGACGGCCCAGTGATAATCCTTTGATTGTCCACGTGAATTCCGTTGCAATGGTGGAACAATATGCCGCCGAAATTCCGGCGGCAGCCCGGCAATTAATGGCCCATTTCTGGCCCGGCTCATTGACCATCATTTTGAAAATTAAGCCCGGCGTACTGTCAAAAACGGTGACTGGCGGTTTGTCAACCGTTGCTTTTCGCTACCCAGACTGTGACCCGACGCTCGCCTTAATTAAGGAAGCCGGGGTTCCGCTAGTCGGACCATCTGCCAATACTTCAGGGAAGCCGAGTCCAACTACGGCCCAACACGTTTATCATGATTTGGCCGGCAAGATCGCCGGGATCTTAGATAACGGTCCGACCCGGGTCGGCGTAGAGTCGACGGTTCTGGATCTGTCGACGGCGCAGCCGGTAATTTTACGGCCGGGGGCGGTAACCCAAGCCGACATTGAGGCAGTAATTGGCTCGATCGAATTGAACCATCACCAAGTTAAGCAAGATGAGATCCCCAAAGCGCCCGGAATGAAGTATAAGCACTATGCCCCGAATGCGCAGGTGTACATGGTGCGGCCTGATGCGGATTGGCAGCAAGTCAAGCAATGGTTGCAAGAGCAGGCGGCCCCGGTGGGCGTGATGGCTACTGATTCGATTTTGCAGCAACTTCAATTGCCAGCAACCGATTTGACGTTTTCGTTAGGAACGGATGTAACGACGGCTGCCCACCGTTTGTTTGATGGGTTGCGGACCTTTGATCACCACCCAACGATCAAGCAGATTTTGGTGCAGGCGTTCCCGGCAACCGGCTTGGGCTTAGCTTATATGAACCGCTTGAATAAGTCCGCTGGGGGACAATACTTCAAGTATTAAGTGGTCTGAAACCGGTAGCAAACGAAAATAGTCGGAATTTTATCCCGCAAGCCGGTTGGTTTTTGGTACAATGGTTGAGAAACCAAAAGGGAGTGTGTATCATGGGCAAATTTGAAGTATTGGATCACCCACTGATCCAACACAAGTTAACGATGATTCGGGACAAAAAGGTTGGGACGAAGGCCTTTCGCGAGACGGTCAAGGAACTCTCAACATTAATGGCGTACGAGGTTTCGCGTTCAATGCCGTTAAAGGACGTGGAAGTTGAAACGCCAATTGCCAAAACGACCCAAAAGGAACTGGCTGGCAAAAAAGTCGCGATCGTGCCAATTCTGCGGGCAGGGATCGGTATGGTTGACGGGATGACGGAATTGATTCCGGCGGCCAAGATTGGCTTTATCGGGATGTACCGGGACGAAGAAACTTTAAAGCCCCACGAATACTTTGTTAAGTTGCCAAATGATATTTCAGAACGGCAATTGTTTATTGTGGACCCCATGTTAGCTACCGGCGGGTCCGCGATTATGGCAATTGAAGCCTTGAAGAAGCGGGGCTGTGCGGAAAAGAATATGAAATTTGCCTGCTTAGTTGCAGCCCCAGAAGGGGTTAAGGCCGTGCGGGATGCGTTCCCCGATGTTGACATTTACACCGCGGGCTTAGATGAACGCCTGAATGAAGATGGCTACATTGTTCCTGGTCTTGGCGATGCCGGTGACCGGTTGTTTGGGACCAAGTAAGCATTTAGCAAAGTCCGAAGATCATTTTGATGGTCTTAGGGCTTTTTTCTTATAAAAGGCTAAAAGTGCCCCTTAAGTTTGTTAAATGGGTGTAAACTCAGAAGGAAATTTAACTTGAGGTGAACGAAAATGAAGAAATGGCTGACCAAGCGCCGCCGTTGGCTCTTGGTCTTTTTGGGTTTAATGGGCCTGGGTTTGTGGTGGTTTACTGGTCACGACCAACGCCTGTACCAGACGCCGCTTGCGCGCGTTGAGGCGGTTCACACCCTTAACACTACTAGGACGCAAGATCAGTTTGAAAACCAGGACCAAGAAGTGACCCAACGCTTGCGGCTCCGGCTTTTAAACGGACGGCAGGCAGGAAAAACGCTTGAAATTAACAATCAGTATGTGAAGTCGATGGGATTGAACCAGGCCTATCGTGTGGGGGATGAAGTCTTTTTGACCCAGTTGCAGACCGCCCACCGACCGTACCGGGCGACCCTTGGTGACCGGAAACGTGATCGAGCCGTCATAATGCTGTTCTGGCTGGTGACCGCGCTCTTGCTGTTAACCTTGGGCCGGGCAGGCGGCTTTGCCTTATTATCAGTCTTGATCAATTCCGTGGGGTTAGGGCTGGCAATTGAACTGGATTTGAAATTTCAAAGTTGGAACGCGTTCTGGTTGTTTGCCAGTTTGGCGGTCCTCTTTGCTTTTAGCAGCCTTAGTCTGGTTTTAGGGTGGAGCAAAAAGATGGTTGCGACCTTGGTTGCAACCTTTTTGGGAACCGCAACAGCAGTCGGCATCAGCTATTTGCTTTTGCAAATGACGGGTGAACGAGGGGTTTATTATGAGTCAATGCAGTACGTGACACAGGTTCCCCGGCCGTTATTTTTGGCTGAGACGCTGTTGGGGTCATTAGGAGCGGTGATGGATGAAGCAACTGATATCATTGCCACATTGTTTGAATTAACTACCTTAAATCCTGCAATTGGCGTGCGTGAACTGTTTCTTTCTGGTCGCAACGTGGGAAAGTCGATTATGGGACCGTTGGTAAATGTGTTGTTTTTGATTTTTATGGCGGATACCTTCCCGTCTGCTTTGTTATATTTAAAAAACGGCAATTCCTTAGCCTATACCTTTAATATGAATATGAGCCTGGGAATGGTCCAGAGCTTAGTTTCTGGGATTGGGATCGTCTTAACCGTTCCGCTGGTAAGTTGTTTTGCCGCCCTGTTATTAGGAAGGAGGAAGGTAAAATGACAACGATTACGGCCTTAGGCTTAGTTTTGTTGGGGTTAATGGTTTTAGTGGGTGGCAAACAAGGTTGGCTGGCCTTTTTGAGCTTTTTGCTTAATTTTGGTTTCCTATATTTAACCATCTTATTGATTGCGTTGCAGGTTCCGGCGGTTTGGGTGGCAGTTGGCAGCGGACTGGTGGTGCTAGCAGTGACAATCTTTATGGGAGAAGATGATTTGCAAGTTGCGCTGCCGGCCTTTTGGACCGCCTGCTTGGTTGCAATGATCATGTTATTGGTCATAATTGGGGTTGAACATGGGGTGCAGGTACAAGGTTTTGGTTTGGAAGACAGTGATGATTTAGAGGGGATGTCGTTGACGATTGGGGTTCCTTTTTTATCGGTGACGATTGCAGCCGCTTTTTTGGCGACTTTAGGTGCGATTGCTGAAGCCGCAATGGCGGTTGCAGCTGGCTTGGCCGAAATTTTGCAAAAGCACCCGACTTTACCGGATCAACGTTTGTTTCTCAATGGACTGGCGATTGGCAGACAAATTATTGGGACGACCTTAAATACCTTATTTTTTGGGTTTGTGGGGGGCTTATTGGCCCTATTGATTTGGTTTTTTGGTTTGCATTACACGTGGGGCGCGGTATTGAACAATAAGATTTTTGTTCATGAGTTGACCCTGGTCTTGATTTCCTTTTTAGCGGTGATTGTTACGGTGCCGACGACGGCGTTGGTGATGATTCGGCGGCGACATGTGTAAAGCTAATTGCCGGGAAAATCCTTGCTTGACAGTGGTGGAAAAGGCCGGTAAAATACCGATAATTGATATCGAGTCCTTTAAGGGGGTCCCGTGAGGCTCCAAAGGTCAGTAATACCCGTTATGCTTTCAGTAACGGTTAGTAGCCTTTGGGTCGAAATGGACCCAAGGGCTTTTTTGCTGAAAGGAGTTTGCACGATGCAAAACAAGCGTGACGTAATTTTGGACGTCGATCAACGGCCAACGCCGGGTCACTGGTTGGGACTTTCATTGCAACACATGTTTTCAATGTTTGGTTCGACTGTGCTGGTACCGATCTTGGTGGGCTTAAATCCAGGGATTGCCCTGTTTTCTTCGGGGGTCGGGACTTTAATGTACCTACTGATTACGAAGCATAAAATTCCCGCCTATATGGGTTCTAGTTTCTCGTTTATTGTGCCAATGCTGGCCTTGATGAAAACAACCGGTTATCCAGGAATTGCCCAGGGGACCATTGCGGTTGGCTGTGTTTATCTGATTGTTTCGCTGATTGTTTCGGCGATTGGCTCAGCGTGGATTGACCGGGTGTTGCCGCCAATTGTGGTGGGACCAATTGTCATGGTGATCGGGCTCTCGTTAGCCGGAACGGCGGCCAAAGATGCTACGATGAACGGCACACACTATGATTTAAAGTACTTTGTTGTGGCGCTGTTAACCTTGTTGATCACGATTATTTTTAATATGTACTTTAAAGGCTTTTTGGGTCTGATTCCCATCTTACTCGGGATTATTAGTGGTTATGTGATCGCTTGCCTCTTTGGGATTGTCGATTTTTCAGGCGTTCAAGCGGCTCATTGGTTTAGCTTGCCAGCGTTTCAGATTCCTTTTGTCAGTTACCATCCGCAATTCTACTGGGGGGCCATTCTAAGCATGGCGCCAATCGCGTTTGTGACGATGACGGAACACCTGGGCCACATTATGGTTTTGGATGAGTTAACGGGGCGCAACTACTTTAAAGATCCTGGCTTAAATCATACCTTGGCTGGGGATGGGACGGCTTCAATCATTGCCGGGTTTGTCGGGGGGCCACCGGTTACTTCGTATGGGGAAAACATCGGTGTTTTAGCCATTACTCGGGTCCACTCCGTTTATGTTTTAGCGGGCGCCGCGGTTTTTGCGATCTTCTTTAGTTTTGTTGGGAAACTGTCGGCGTTGATTGAATCAATTCCGGCCCCGGTAATCGGGGGGATTTCATTCCTGTTGTTTGGGGTGATTGCTTCATCTGGGTTGCGCGTCTTGATTGAACGCCACGTTAATTTTGATAAAAAGCGCAATTTAATGATTGCCTCGGTCATCTTGGTGATCGGGATCGGAAATGCCTACTTGCAACTGGGGCAATATCAATTTTCGGGGTTAGCAGTTGCGGCGGTCTTGGGGATTATTTTAAACTTGGTTCTCCCCGAAGAAGCACGCAGTGAGACCAAAGCTTAAACTAATAAAAGTCGCGAGTAACATCGTGACTTTTTTAATTTGTGAATTCACAAAAAATTCTGAGCGCGACAAACCGATGAAAATGCCTTGGAAAGGGTGGGTGAAATCGATTAACAGAATCGTTTTTGATTTCACAAAATTGATTTTTCCATCGATTAATAATCAAGCGAACCAAAATAAAATCAAAATGCGGAGTAACGAGTGCAAACCGCTAAATTAGCGGGCTTTTAATGCCATCACGTGGTAATTTAATTTGAAATTACTGGGGTCGGCGGCAGCCCGATAAAAACACTATAAAAATTATGAAACCGAATTCAAAAGTGAATCATGTGAAAGCGATTACCAGCTGAAATGAGCGGTTTGGAATCGATTTCTTTAGTTCAGAAGTGTTTTGAATTTTTTCTTAAACAATGCTATATTATTTTCTGTAACTTAGGTGTCTAAGCTTTTTTAGTGACTTATGGCAATAAATTACAACTTTGAATGTTATAAGGAAAAGAGGTGAGATGTAAATGGGCGGTGATGCTTTTACTTTTGAGCTGTTCGGTTTGACCTTTAATGCAACCAACGTCCTCTCGGGCCTACTCGTTTGTCTGTTGACTTTCTTTATTTTGTTCGGACTTTCACGGCATTTGCAAATGAAGCCAACGGGCGGTCAAAACGTGATTGAATGGTTGGTTGAGTTCACGAATGGAATTGTGCGCTCACAAATGCCAACGGAACAGGTGGGCAATTACAGCTTCTTAGCCTTTGTGCTGTTTGTCTTCTTGTTCATTGCAAACCAACTGGGGCTGATTCTCCAAGTCGGTTGGAATGGTCACGAACTAATCAAGAGTCCTACGGCTGATCCGGTGGTAACCTTAACGTTCTCGCTGTGTGTTATTACCTTGACGCACTTTGCAGGTATTTCGCAAAAGGGCTTTAAAGCTTACTTTAAGGAATACCTCACACCGAGCGTGTTAATGCTTCCCATTAATCTGGTAGAGGAATTTGCTAATTTCTTAACGCTGGGTCTACGGATCTTTGGTAATATCTTTGCCGGTGAAATGTTGCTGAAGTTGCTGGCGCAACTGGCCTTTTCACATGGGTTGCCAACGATGATTGTCAGCTTGCCGATGGAAATGATTTGGCAAGGGTTCTCAGTCTTCATCGGTTCAATCCAGGCATATGTCTTTGTAACATTAACGACGGTTTATATTTCTCGGAAGGTAACCGCGGAATAACCACTTCTTAAGGAGGAAAATACAATGGGTGCAATTGCTGCAGGTATCGCTGCTGGTTTGGCAGCTGTTGGTGCTGGTGTCGGTAACGGGTTAGTTATTGGCCACACGATCGACGGGATGGCTCGTCAACCAGAAATGTCTGGTACGTTGCGTGGGACGATGTTTGTGGGGGTTGGTTTGATTGAAGCCATGCCAATCCTGGCCATCGTTATCGCATTCTTAGTAATGAACAAGTAGTTGTTGGTTTTTAAATCATTTTGTAAAGGAGGTGTCAATAGATGCTGGTAATTGCAGAGTCCAATAGCTTATACGTCGGGGATATGCTCTTCTACTTGATTTCCTTTATTCTGACCGCTTTATTGGTATGGCACTACGTGTGGAAGCCAGTAACGGGAATGATGGAAAAGCGGGCGAAGACGGTGGCCCAAGACATTGACTCCGCCAAGCAAGCTCGGATGGAAGCAACGGAATTGGCTGCTAAGCGCAAGGCACAGTTGGAAGGCTCCCAAGCAGAAGCTGCCCAAATTGTTGACCAAGCGAAAAAGTCAGCCCAAACCCAGGGGGACCAAATTGTAGCAGCGGCGCAAGCTGATGCGCAAAACCTCAAGGAACAAGCTCAACGAGATGCAAAGCAAGCGCGCGAAGATGCGTTGCGTGGTGCCAAGGACGATGTCGCAAACCTGTCTATTGAGATTGCTTCCAAGCTCATCCAAAAGCAATTAAATGCAGATGATCAAAAAGCCTTAATTGATTCTTATATTGAAGGGTTGGTAAAACATGAGTCTTGATCTACAAACGGTTGCCAACCGCTACGCCCGGGCCTTGTTTGAACTTGCCGATCAACAAGGAGAGTTGGAACAGGTCCACCAAGAACTCATGAGCTTGCGTGAGATTTTTCAAGCAAATCCACGTTTAGCGACCCTTTTAACTAGCATTAAGCTTAGTCTTAGCCAAAAAGAATCCTTGGTTCAAGCCTTGCAACAAGGGGCCAGTCAACTGACGACCAACTTGATCCAAATGGTTTTTGATTACGGCCGGATGAATGCAATGGTCGCAATTATTGATGAGTTTGAACGCCGGTACGATCAGCAAAACAAACGAGTTCATGCCGACGTAGTTACAGCGGTGCAACTTGATGAACCACGGCGCGCTCAACTCAAGCAAAACCTCTTAACCCGGTATGGGGCAAAAGAGATTGTTTTGCACGAAACGGTTGATGAATCAATCTTGGGGGGCGTAATTGTTACCGCCCAACACAAGACTTTGGACGGCAGTTTAAAGTCCAAGATTGAGCAGATTCGTCGTTTACTCGTTAAATAGTAATTTTTGGACTTGAAGAGGTGAGATTTGTATGAGCATTAAAACTGAGGAAATCAGTTCACTCATCAAAAAGCAACTCGCCAACTACCAAGATGACATTTCCGTTCAAGAAACGGGAACGGTAACCTACGTAGGTGACGGGGTTGCCCGGGCCGATGGTTTGGAAAATGCCATGGCTGGTGAGTTGCTCGAATTTAGTAATGGCGTCTTCGGGATGGCCCAAAACCTCGAAAGTAACGATGTTGGGATCGTTATTTTAGGGGACTTCACGGGCATTCGCGAAGGTGATTCCGTAAAGCGGACCGGCCGGATTATGGAAGTTCCGGTTGGCGATGCTTTATTGGGCCGGGTAGTTGACCCCTTAGGTCGTCCGTTGGATGGTTTAGGGGAAATCGCTACAGACAAAACGCGCCCAATCGAAAAGAAAGCCCCAGGGGTTATGCAACGGAAGAGTGTGTCCGTTCCGTTGGAAACCGGGATTAAGGTGATTGATGCCTTAGTTCCGATTGGTCGGGGGCAACGTGAATTGATCATTGGGGACCGGAAGACTGGTAAGACTTCGATTGCCATTGATACGATTATTCACCAAAAGGACCAAAACGTGATCTGTGTTTACGTGGCAATCGGGCAAAAGGAATCTACGGTCCGTACGCAAGTTGAAACGTTACGGCGTTATGGGGCCTTAGACTACACGATCGTGGTTTCAGCTAGTGCGTCTAACCCGGCTCCATTGCTCTACATTGCGCCTTACGCTGGGGCCGCAATGGGGGAAGAATTTATGTACAATGGTCAAGATGTCTTGATTGTTTACGATGATCTTTCCAAGCAAGCCGATGCCTACCGTGAACTTTCCTTAATCTTACGGCGGCCACCGGGTCGGGAAGCTTATCCAGGGGATATCTTCTACACCCACTCACGGTTACTGGAACGGGCTGCACGGTTGTCTGATGATATGGGTGGGGGGTCCATGACGGCCCTGCCAATCATTCAAACGCAGGCCGGGGACGTTTCGGCTTATATCCCAACGAACGTGATTTCCATTACCGACGGGCAAATCTTCTTGAATGCCGACTCCTTCTACGCTGGGCAGCGGCCAGCCATCGATGCCGGGACTTCCGTTTCCCGGGTCGGGGGGGATGCGCAAATTAAGGCCATGAAGAAGGTTTCTGGGACTTTGCGGTTGGACATTGCTTCTTACAACGAATTGGCATCCTTTGCGCAATTCGGGTCGGACCTGGATGCGGCCACGCAAGCTAAGTTAGCGCGTGGGGAACGCACGGTTGAGGTTTTAAAGCAAGGTCTGCACGCCGGGCAACCAATTGAACAACAAGTCGTTACGTTGTTTGCCTTAGGGCACAGTTTCTTGGACAAGGTTCCGGTGGAAGACGTTTTGCGTTTTGAAGAAGAATTAGCTGCCTTTATGCATGCCAACCACCAAGACTTGTATGATGGCATTAAAGCTAGTGGCAAGTTGCCAGAAGGCGACGCATTGGAAAAGGCCGTAGCGGAATTTGCTGCTGGCTTCCAAGTTACTAAAAAAGCAAATAATCAAACAGAGGCCAACGACTAAGATTGACCGCTAAGAAAGGACGGTGAGATTTAGTGCCAGCTTCATTAGCTGCGGTTAAGCGGCGTTTAGAATCAACCAAGAACACTCGGCAGATTACAGCTGCCATGAACATGGTTTCCACCGCCAAGCTCAACCAAATCCAAGGTCACACGAAGACTTATGAAGTTTATGCTGACCGGGTTAAGTCGGTGTTAATATCCTTGGTTAAATCTCATAACGCGACCTTAAAGAACGGGGTTTCCGATGATAAAGATCATTTGGGGACACTTTTCACCAAGCGTCCAGTTAAAAAGACTGGGATCTTAGTTGTTACGTCAGACCGGGGATTAGTCGGATCCTACAATAGTAATGTGATTAAGGCGACCCTGGATAAGATGAAAAAAGCGGGCCTGGATAAAGACAATACTGTCTTTTTGACGGTAGGTCGGACTGGGACCGAGTTCTTTAAGAAACGCGGAATGAACGTTGTCTTTGAATCCACTGGGATCAGTGACGTGCCGACGTATCGCGAAACGCATGACATTGTCAAGAATGCGGTTCAGATGTACGCCGATGGTGTGTATGATCAGTTATTGTTATCATACAGTCATTTTGTGAACCGGATCGTTTCGCGGGACCGGGTGGAATTGGTCTTGCCAATTTCAGCAGAATCATTAGCATTGCAAGAAGATACCGAAGCGACGAAGATAGTCGGGGCTGAATACGACTTGGAGCCGGATTTGCCACAATTAATTGGTAAGTTGGTGCCCCAGTTTGCGGAAAGCTTGGTTTATGGGGCGATTTTAGATGCCAAAACCAGCGAACACGCCTCAAGTGCCAACGCGATGAGTGCCGCTTCAGATAATGCCGATGAAATTATTTCGACCTTGCAATTACAATACAACCGGGCACGTCAAGCTGCCATTACGACGGAAATTACTGAAATTACCGGTGGGATGACAGCACAAGAATAAATTGAGATTTTGGAGGAAATGAAATGAGCGCTACTGGTAAAGTGGTTCAAGTCATTGGGCCAGTTGTTGACGTTGAATTTCCCTTAGACGAAAAGCTGCCAGAAATCAACACGGCTTTAAAGATTCAAGAAGCCGACGACAAGACCTTGACGGTCGAAGTTGCCCTTGAACTGGGTGACGGGGTCGTACGGACGATTGCCATGGACGGAACTGATGGGTTAACGCGGGGCATGACCGTTGAAAACACGGAAGCCGCGATCAGTGTACCTGTTGGCGATGATACCTTGGGCCGGGTCTTTAATGTCTTAGGGGAACCAGTTGACGATGGTCCTGAATTTGGACCAGACGCAAAGCGGATGCCAATTCACCGCGATGCACCAAAGTATGAAGAATTAAGTACCCAAACGGAAATCCTGGAAACCGGGATTAAGGTTATTGACTTACTTGCGCCGTATGTGCGGGGTGGTAAGATTGGGCTCTTCGGTGGTGCCGGGGTTGGTAAGACCGTTTTGATTCAAGAATTGATCCATAACATTGCCCAAGGGCACAACGGGATCTCTGTCTTCACGGGGGTCGGTGAACGGACTCGTGAAGGGAACGATATGTACTACGAAATGAAGGCTTCTGGGGTTCTGGAAAAGACGGCCATGGTTTATGGTCAAATGAACGAACCACCGGGTGCGCGGATGCGGGTTGCCCTGACCGGTTTAACGATTGCGGAATACTTCCGGGATGTTAAGGGGCAAGACGTATTGCTCTTTATTGACAACATTTTCCGGTTTACGCAAGCCGGTTCCGAAGTTTCAGCCTTGCTGGGCCGGATTCCTTCAGCTGTTGGTTACCAACCAACCTTAGCAACGGAAATGGGTCAGTTACAAGAACGGATCACTTCCACGAAGAAGGGGTCGATTACGTCGATTCAAGCTGTTTATGTGCCAGCCGATGACTACACCGACCCGGCCCCAGCGACGACGTTCGCTCACTTGGATGCGACGACGAACTTGGAACGGCGGTTAACCCAAATTGGGATTTATCCGGCCGTGGACCCGTTGGCATCAACGTCAACGGCGTTAGCGCCAGAAATTGTCGGAAAAGAACACTACGAAGTGGCTACTGGGGTGCAACACGTGTTGCAACGGTACCGTGAATTGCAAGATATTATCTCGATCTTAGGGATGGACGAATTGTCCGATGAAGAAAAGACGGTCGTGGCTCGGGCCCGGCGGATCCAAAACTTCTTATCCCAAAGCTTCAGCGTGGCTGAACAATTTACGGGTCAACCAGGGGCATACGTGCCACTGGAACAAACGGTCAAGGACTTTAAGGCAATCTTGGATGGGAAGTACGATGACTTACCTGAAGAAGCCTTCCGTTTAGTCGGGGGAATTGACGAAGTAGTTGCCAAGGCAAAGAAGATGCAGGCGGACACGACGGCTAACGATTAGGAGGGATGACCATGGCTGAGTCGACTTTCAACGTCACCATTGTCACTCCTGATGGGACCATCTATGATGAACCTGCAACCTTGCTGGTAATGAAGACCAGTGAGGGGCAAATGGGGTTAATGAAGAACCACCAACCAATCATTGCTGCTTTGGCAATTGATGAATTACGGTTAAAGCACGCCGGTGAAACGGAAGATACCGTGATTGCGGTCAACGGGGGTTTCATTGATTTTAACGGGCAAGTTGCAACGGTTGTTGCGGGCAGTGCCGAACTGGCCGAAACGATCGACGTTGCTCGGGCCCAAAGTGCCAAGGAACGGGCAGAGAAGCAAATTGCACACGCTAAGCAAGTGCACAATGCTGATGAGCTTGCCCGGGCCGAAGTTCACCTTGCCCGGGCCCTTAACCGGTTGCGGGTTTCTGGTGGCAATTAATTTTCAAGGGCTGAGAAATTTTCTCAGCCTTTTTTCTACATATCAGCCCAACGAGGCAGGAGGAAACGGCAATGCAGTATACCGGTGGTACATCTGTTTTAAATATTTTGGTCCAAGTAGGGTTTATCTTAATGACCTTACAAGCACTCAATTCCTTGCAACTGGCAAAATTATTTAAGCGCCCGCCCCAAGGGCTGCCCCTCTTGATTGTAATGGTTGCCATTGCCCTCGGCAGTACCTGTGCGAATTTCTTTTTAGACTGCTTTACGATCTTGCAGGGGGCCTTGCGAATGTTAAACTAGAAGTAACGGAAGCAGTTATTAATTAAATAGCAAGGGAGAGGAATGCCTTGGCAAAATTAAAAATAGTTGGTGGCAAGCCATTGCGCGGGAGCCTTGCCGTTGGTGGTGATGAGCAAACCGTTTTGGCCTGTCAGGCGGCGAGCTTGTTGGCGACCAGGGGAACCGTTATTTTAGATCACGTTTCAAGTACGCCAGCAATTATGGCTACTAACCAGTGCTTAATGCAATTGGGCGCAAAAGTAATTTTCGAGCCGGCGACCGCGACACTCAAAATGGATGCGGGGTGGCACCTAACGCCCCTGCCCCTGCAAGTAAACAATTTCTTTTTGGCTGGCGCGATTTTAGCCCGGTGCCGGACGGTGACGTTAGTCAATTCCCCTCATGAGGCCCAGTTAGGTGAAGCCGGGACGCAATTATGCGAAAACTTAGCGGCGCTTGGCGCTCAAGTTCAAGTTGAGGGCGACCAAACCATTTTGCGCGCGGATTATTTGACGGGGCACACTTTTACCGTGACGGATTGGTCATGGCAAGTCATCGTCGCAACCTTGATGGTAGCTACGTTAACCCGGGGAATTACGGTATTTAAGGCGGTGCCCCAATTACCGGTGATTAATGAAGTGGTAGCGTTACTCAATAAGATGGGCGCTAAGATTCACCAAACGCAAGCACAGACTTTACGGGTTCAGGGGGTTAATACTTTACATGGGGCGGATTGGTACGTAATTGATGACCAAAAGCGAGCTGGCCTGTATTTATTGGCGGCCGCGGTTACGGCCGGAGATGTAGTCGTTTTAGGGGCCCATGCAGTTTATTTGCGTCCCTTGCTCCATTACTTAGAAGCTTGCGGCAACACGGTAGTAATTCAGCATAATGGGATTCGGTTAATTGGCACGCAAGTGTTGCTGCCAACGGAAGAACCGCCGGCCTTAAGGGCAATGTCACGCAGTACCACTTGGCAGGCGGCTTTATTGGCGCTGCATGCACGGCAGTTGGGGACCAGTTTGGTGACGTTGCCTGCAACGGTGGCAGAAAAAGCGATGGCGTGGCTGCCACTAACAACCAGTCAAGAGTCCCAACTTTACCAAGTAACGGGACCGGTGACTCAATTACCGGGGCAAATGGCTGTGGCTGAGCCAACGGAAGCGTTGGTTGCCTTTTGGCTCGCCCTTGCCGTTAAGCAAAATACCTGGTTGGCCCCTGCTGAGTTGTTGGGGGAAGTGGATGGAGCGTTGCTTGACGACTTATTAGCGTTAGGAGCTGAAGTAACGTTGGAATTTACTTAAGCAACTATTTGCAATTTGCTTAAGACCAAGCATAAAAAGCCATGCGTTCTTCGGGTGTGGTATAATAGCAAACGATTTAGAAAGTTTCGGAAGGAGCAACAAGATGGCAAAGGATATTGGAATTGACCTGGGGACGGCGAACGTGCTGATTTACGTCCAAGGCAAGGGGATCGTTTTAAACGAACCTTCAGTAGTCGCGATTGATACGCAAACGAATAAGGTCTTGGCAGTGGGGTCTGAAGCTTACCGGATGGTGGGGCGGACGCCTAGTAATATTCGCGCAATTCGCCCGTTGAAAAATGGGGTTATTTCTGATTTTGATGTTACCCAAGAAATGCTGTCGTATTTCATTGGTAAACTAAGTGTCAAGGGGTTTGTTTCCAAACCAAATATCATGATTTGTGCCCCAACCAACATTACGGAAATTGAACGCAAGGCAATTATCCAAGCGGCAGAACAATCGGGGGGCGGTAAGGTTTACTTAGAATATGAACCAAAAGTCGCAGCGATTGGTGCCGGCTTGGATATCTACAAGCCAAGTGGGAACATGGTAATTGATATGGGGGGCGGGACATGTGACATTGCCGTCCTCTCTTTAGGTGACATTGTTTCTAGCCAATCGATTCGCCTGGCTGGGGATCAGATGAACCAAGATATTGCGGCCTACATTAAGGATCACCATGGTTTGGTAGTCGGGGAACATACCGCTGAAAAGATTAAGATTGAACTGGGCACGGCGTTGCAAGTCGAAGAACCAAAGACGATGCCAGTCCGGGGGCGTGATGTGGCCACAGGAATGCCCAAGCAAGTGGAAGTTAATCAAAACGAAGTTGAAGCAGCTTTGCATGACACCTTACAACAAATTGTCCGGGCGGCAATTTCGGTGTTGGAAACCATTCCGCCAGAACTGGCCAGCGACATTATTGATCGCGGGGTAATGTTGACCGGGGGGACGGCCCTTTTGCACGGCTTAGATCAACTGTTTAGTTCTTACTTAAAGGTTCCGGTCGTTGTTTCGCAAGACCCATTGGATAACGTGGCCAAGGGAGCTGGCGAGATGTTGGAACGGATGCAAGGTGATGATTCAACAGCCAAAAAACGCAAGAAGCATGGGAAGTAAGTTGATCATTCGATTGGTGCGGTGGTACCAGCTGGGCATTTCGGCCCGGCGGCCCTACCGCGTTTGTCGTTTTGAGCCGACTTGTTCGGAATACATGATTCAAGCGGTCCAACGCTTTGGCTGGCGGGGGGTCTGGCTTGGTGTCTGGCGCATATTGCGTTGTCAGCCCTTTAGCAAGGGTGGTTTGGATCCCGTTCCAGTTCGGTGGTTGCATTGGAAGAGAAAAGATTGGAAAAGGTGAAAAAGTGGCAAAAAAAGAAAAAACGATTGCGGTTAGTGTAAAAGATATTGAGCGGGCGGGCCAACTCGTCGAACAAGTCTTAATTGGGGACCGCGTAATTGGCGAAGTCGTGGCCAAAGGCGTCAAGTTTGAAGCCCATTTAATGGGTGACCAACAAACCTTTGTGGTCAAATCGCAAGAAGAAGGTTTGGAAACGATCTTGGCGCAATATCACTTGCACCAAGGTTAAAGTGAAGGAGCGAGGACTATGCATCGTTCGCAGCGCAATGAGAACGAGTCACGAATTGACTGGGGGATCATTTTTTGCGTGCTCCTGTTGGCACTGATTGGCTTGGCGGCCATTTTTGTGGCGGCAAACCATGATAAAACACCGGTTAATGTCAGTCGAACCGTCTTGATGCAGTTTGCTTGGTACGTCATTGGGACGATTATGATCATTGTCATTATGCAATTTGATTCGGAGCAACTGTGGAAGGTGGCCCCAATTGCCTATTGGATCGGCTTATTTTTAATGTACGCAATTCTGGTCTTTTACAGTCGGGCGTACTATGTGAATACCGGGGCGAAGTCGTGGTTTGCGATTGGGTCGATCACCTTCCAACCGTCGGAAATCATGAAGCCGGCCTATATTGTGATGATGGCCCGGGTAATTACCACGCATAACAATCAATATAGTCGCCATACCGTTGAAAGTGACTGGCGATTAATTGGAAAGTTGTTCTTATGGTTGTTGCCAGTGTTGGTATCACTTAAGTTCCAAAACGACTTTGGGACCGGCTTGGTGTTTGTGGCCATTTTTGCCGGCTTGGTTTTGGTTTCGGGGGTTACTTGGCGAATCTTGGCACCGGCGATTACGATTGCGGCGGTTGTGGGGGGAAGCGCCTTGGCGATGGTAACCAGCTCGGTCGGCCGAACCATTTTGGAAAAAATTGGGTTTCAAGCCTACCAGTTTGATCGGGTTGACAATTGGTTGCATCCAGCCCAAGATACTTCCAACAGTGGTTACCAACTTTGGCAAAGCATCAAAGCGGTCGGTTCAGGCGGGATTACCGGGACGGGATTTAACAATTCTAAGGTGTACGTCCCCGTCCGGGAATCCGACATGATTTTTACCGTAATTGGTGAAAATTTTGGCTTTATTGGTGGGGTTTTATTAATTTTGCTCTACTTGCTCCTGATTTACCTCATGATCCGGGTAACTTTTGATACAAAGAATGAATTCTATGCCTACATTGCGACGGGGGTAATCATGATGATTCTTTTCCACGTCTTTGAAAATGTCGGGATGAACATTGGCCTCTTGCCGTTGACGGGGATTCCACTGCCGTTTATTTCGGCGGGGGGATCATCTTTGATTGGTAATTTGCTGGGGATCGGAATGGTAATGTCAATGCGTTATCACCACCATTCATATATGTTTAGCAATCAGAATCGGGAATTTCATTAAAAAGACTGGCAATTTGTTGCCGGTCTTTTTTTGCGGTTAAGCCTTTAAAGAACGGAAAAAATCGTGTAGAGTTAGATGCAAGCATATTCAGGTAAGTTTAAATTCAGTAAAGGGGCACGGAAAATGGCGAACGAAAAGCGGCGGCTTGTGGTTAAGATTGGGACTAGCAGTTTAATCCTTCCGAATGGTCGGGTGAATTTACGAACGGTGGATCGTTTGGCATATACCCTGGCTTCCCTAAACAACCAGGGATTTCAGGTGGCCCTGGTTAGTTCCGGGGCGATTGGGGCGGGGCTGGCAAGTTTACAATTGACCCAGCGGCCCCAAGAAATCGCCAAACAGCAAGCCTTGGCAGCAATTGGTCAGATGGAATTGATGCGGATCTATTCCCAGCGGTTTCTGGACTATCAAACGCAAGTGGCCCAAATTTTGCTGACCCGCGATGTGCTGGCCTTCCCGGTTTCCCGGCAACACGTTCTCAATACATTTGAAGTTTTGTTTGAAGAAGGGGTAATTCCGATTGTCAATGAAAACGATACCGTTGCCGTTGACGAATTGGATCATCACACCACCTTTAGTGATAATGACGAATTATCGGCAATGGTTGCCGTGCGTTTGCAAGCCGATCAACTGATTGTTTTGTCAGACATTGACGGCTTTTACGATCAAAATCCGCGGGAGAATCCGGCGGCTAAAAAGCTCGCCCGGGTAACAGAACTGACGCCGGCAATGCAAAAAGCCGCGGGTGGTAGTGGCAGTAATTTTGGAACCGGGGGGATGGTTACTAAATTACGGGCGGCGCAAGCAATGATGGCAGTTGGCAAACAAATGGTGCTTTGCAATGGGGCGAATCCAACCGTTATTTTTGATGTAGTCGCTGGAAAACCCGTCGGGACTGTCTTTGGGTAGAATTTTTGGATGAAAGGAAGGGAAAATGATGGAAACCTTAGTGAAAATGGGACAAGCAGGCAAACAAGCAGCGCGGCAGTTGGCCTTATTGTCAACGGCAACCAAAAATCAGGCCTTAATAGCGATGGCCCAAGCGTTAGAAGCTCAAACTACGGCTATTTTAGCAGCGAATCAAGCTGATTTACAGGCGGCGGCGACGATGCCGGCGAAGTTTGTGGACCGCCTAAAGTTAACCCCCCAACGGATTGCTGACATGGCAGCTGGCCTTCGTCAGGTGGCCCAATTAGCGGATCCGGTTGCCAAGTATGATCATGGTTGGGTGACCAAAGACGGGTTACAAATTATGCAACGCCGGGTGCCATTAGGTGTCGTGGGGATTATCTTTGAAGCCCGGCCCAACGTCACGGTTGATGCTACGGCGTTGACCTTTAAGAGTGGGAATGCAGTTATTTTACGTGGGGGAAAAGAGGCAATCCAAACCAATACTTGCTTGGTCAGCATCTTACAACACACTTTAACGGCCCAAGGATTGCCGGCGGCGGCTGTCCAGTTAGTTGAAGATACTAGTCACGCTAGTGCGGAAGCAATGATGAAATTAAATGATTGGATTGATGTTTTGATTCCCCGGGGTGGAAAAGGTTTGATTCAACGGGTAGTCCAAACGGCAACGGTACCGGTGATTGAAACCGGGGCTGGCAATTGTCACGTGTATTTAGATCGCCAAGCGGATGAAGCAATGGCAGTTGCTATTGTGGTCAATGCGAAGGTGCAACGACCATCCGTCTGCAATGCGGCAGAAAAACTGTTGCTTCACCGCGAGGCAGCGGCCCGCTTACTGCCACCAGTGGCCAAAGCCTTATTGGCGCACGGGGTGGAATTGCGTGGCGATCAACGGGCTTGTCAACTAGTCCCTGAGATTAAGCCTGCGACCCCAGCCGACTGGGATCAAGAGTATAATGATTTGATTATGGCGGTTAAAGTGGTGGATTCCTTGGATGAAGCCATTGAGCATATCAATCGTCATTCGACTCACCATTCGGAAGCCATTATTACTCCTGAGCTTGCCCGGGGCCAAGCGTTCCAACAACAAATTGATTCGGCTTGTGTCTACGTGAATGCCTCAACGCGGTTTACCGACGGAAGTGAATTTGGCTTTGGGGCCGAAATTGGGATCAGCACCCAAAAGTTGCACGCCCGCGGTCCGATGGGGTTAGCCCAGTTAACGACCACCAAGTATGAAATTACCGGTAACGGGCAGGTTCGGGGCTAAGGCAAGAAAGGTTTAGATTTTCCTTGCGTTTCGCCGAAAAGCTTGCTAAGATAAGAAACAATCTTAATTCGTTTTGGGAGTAGTAGCCTGGAGTTTGTTTTACAGCGACCGTAGGGATGGTGTGACTACGGAAACAACCTTGGTGAACTGGCCTAAAAATCGTCACCCGCTGAAAAAAGTCAGTAGGCGCGTGCGTGTGGTCGCGTTAAGACTTTGAGCGCTACAATATTGTAGAATTACGGGTGGTACCGCGGAGAAGTTCGTCCTGTCGTTAGTAGTAACGCAGGGCGTTTTTGTTTTTTAATAGGCCGGCCGCAAACGAAGCAATCAGGATAAAGGAGTAAAGGTTATGGGATACGATCACTTAGAAATTGAAAAAAAGTGGCAACGTTATTGGCAACAAAATAAGACATTTAAGGCAACGGCCAAACCCGGCCAAAAGAAGTACTATGCCTTGGATATGTTCCCGTATCCATCCGGGCAAGGGCTGCACGTTGGGCACCCGGAAGGTTACACCGCAACCGATGCCATGGCCCGCTTCAAGCGGATGCAAGGGTACAATGTTTTGCACCCCATGGGGTTTGATGCTTTTGGTCTGCCAGCCGAGCAGTATGCTTTAAAGACGGGGCATAATCCTAAGGGGTTCACAAACCAAAATATTGATCATTTCCGCGATCAAATCCAATCCTTAGGTTTTTCCTATGATTGGGATCGGGAAGTGAATACCACGGATCCAAAATACTATAAGTGGACCCAATGGATTTTTGAGCAGCTTTACAAGAAGGGCTTAGCATACGAAGACGAAATCATGGTTAACTGGGCTCCTGATTTTATGGGGGGAACCGTCGTTGCCAATGAAGAAGTGATCGATGGTAAGACGGAACGTGGTGGTTACCCGGTTTACCGGGTGCCAATGCGGCAATGGGTTTTGAAGATCACGGCGTACGCGGATCGCTTAATTGACGACCTGGATTTGGTTGACTGGCCAGAAAGCGTTAAGGAAATGCAACGCAATTGGATTGGGCGGTCCGTTGGGGCAGCCGTCTACTTTAAGGTAGCTGGTCAAGAAGACAAACAAATTGAAGTCTTTACAACCCGTTGTGATACCTTGTTTGGGGCGTCTTACGTGACCTTGGCCCCTGAATTGGACTTGGTTGATGAAATTACGACGCCCGAACAAAAGGCGGCGGTGAAAGCTTATCAAGAAGCGGCTTCGCGGCGTTCAGACTTGGAACGGACTGATTTGAACAAGGATAAGACGGGGGTCTTCACCGGTGCTTATGCGATTAACCCGGTTAACGGAGCAAAGCTGCCAATCTGGATCTCAGACTACGTTTTAGCCTCATACGGGACCGGGGCGGTAATGGCCGTGCCGGCGCATGATGAACGTGATTGGGAATTCGCCAAGAAGTTTGATTTGCCAATCAAGCGAGTTTTAGTTGGGGGCGACCTGACTGAAGGGGCCTACACGGGTGATGGTGAGCACGTTAACTCCGCCTTCTTAGATGGCTTAACGATTGAGGCCGCGAAGACGAAGATGCTGGAATGGCTGGAAGCCAACGGAGCGGGTCAAAAGAAGGTCAACTACCGGCTGCGGGATTGGATCTTCTCACGGCAACGCTACTGGGGGGAACCAATTCCGGTTATTCACTGGGATGATGGGACGACTTCCTTGGTACCGGAAGATGAATTACCGCTGACCTTGCCAGATACGGACGATATTAAGCCTTCTGGTACGGGGGAAAGTCCATTAGCCAACATTGAAGAGTGGGTCAACGTTTACGACGAAAACGGTCGTCACGGGTTACGGGACACTAATACGATGCCGCAATGGGCGGGCTCTTCGTGGTACTGGTTGCGGTATACGGATCCAACCAACGAGCAAGCCTTTGCGTCAAAAGAAGCGTTGGAATACTGGTCCCCAGTTGACTTGTACGTTGGGGGAGCTGAGCACGCGGTGTTGCACCTGTTGTATGCTCGCTTCTGGCACAAGTTCCTCTATGATTTAGGGGTGGTCCCAACACCAGAACCATTTATGAAGTTGGTTAACCAAGGAATGATTTTGGGTTCCAACCACGAAAAGATGTCCAAGTCGAAAGGCAATGTGGTTAATCCCGATGACATCGTGGCTGAATACGGGGCGGACACGTTACGGCTGTACGAAATGTTTATGGGACCACTGGAAGAAAGTGTGCCGTGGGATGAAAAAGGCCTGCACGGTGCCAACAAATGGGTTCACCGGGTTTGGCGCTTGTTGATTGATGAAAATAACCACTTGCGTGATCGGGTTTCCACCATTAACGATGGCAAACTGGATAAGGTTTACCACCAAACGGTTAAGAAAGTAACCGCTGATTACGAACGCTTGCACTTTAACACGGCGATTTCCCAGTTAATGGTCTTTGTGAATGAGGCTTATAAGGTTGATGACTTACCAGTTGAGTACATGGAAGGGTTAGTCAAGATGATTTCGCCACTCATGCCGCACGTGGCCGAAGAATTATGGCAAAAGTTGGGGCATGAAGAAACCATCACGTACCAAGCTTGGCCAACTTATGATGAGAGCAAGCTGGTTGAAGCCAACGTGGAAATGATTGTTCAGGTCAACGGTAAGGTGCGGGCAAAGTTGACGATGCCAAAGGATGCCGATCAAGCAACGGCTGAGCAAATGGCTTTGGCGGATGAACACGTCCAGAAGTTTACAACTGGCAAGGAAATCAAGAAAGTCATCGTGATTCCTAACCGGATTGTTAACATCGTGGTTAAATAATCCCCAGAAGGTGTAACGGCAGTCTTGCTGTCCCGCCGGCCTTAGCGGCTCGGCAACAGAGCTCTTCTGCATTATCTGGCTTACATTTAAAAAGCAAACCGGCGGCTGGGAGAAAACCGAGTTTTCTTCCAGCCCCGCTTTTTTGGAGGAAAAAATAGTGGAACACAGTTTAGTTACCTACCCAGCGATTGTTGAACAAGGGGCCCAACAAACCCGGGTCCACTTTCCGGATTTACCGGCGGCGGATGTGGTGGATGCCGATTACTACCAAGCTTTAATGCGGGCCCAACTGGGCTTGGCGATTGTGATCATTGACTTAGAAAGCCATCATGAACCCGTCCCCGCCCCCTCGGAGCCGACAACTTTGGCGCCATTGCTTAATACCCCTGAAGCCCGAATAGAGCTGATTACGACGGACTTGGATGAATATTAATTTCTGGTGACAATGTTAAAACAAATTGCATCGGTCAGTTAATCAAGCTAAAATGGATAAGTTAATATGATGAAAAGAGGATCAGCAGAGCATGCGCGAAGATGAGCAAGTAACGGCGTCATCCACTAACGATGCCAAAGCGAAGATGCTGAGTGGTTCGGCTTGGATGACGGCTGGCAGCATTACGTCGCGGATTTTAGGGGCAATCTACATTATTCCGTGGACGACGTGGCTAGGGGCGTACAGTACCCAAGCCAATGCCCTCTATGCCCAAGGGTACAATATTTACAGCATGGCCTTGACCATTGCTACGGCGGGGATTCCGTCCGCGATCTCAAAATTGGTTGCCCACTACAATGGGATTGATGAATATGAGGTGAGTCGACGGCTCTATCGGTCCGGAATGTATGTTTCAATGGCGATGGGGATTGTTTGCGCGACCGTAATGCTGTTTGGGGCGAATCTCTTGAATAATGGGGATGCCAATGTGACGCCGGTCATTCAATCCCTGGCCTGGGCCGTTTTGGTAATTCCGCCAATGAGTATTACCCGGGGCTTTTTGCAAGGTTATAATTGGATGGCCCCATCGGCACTCTCCCAATTTATTGAACAGCTGTTTCGGGTTGTTTACATGTTGGCAGCGACGTACTTTATCATGAAACTCCAACCGACCCACTGGGTGCAAGCCGTGACCCAGTCCACTTTTGCAGCCTTTATTGGGGCCTTGGGAGCAATCTTGGTGCTCGGGGCAGCTTATTTGCGCCGCTTGGGGTACATGCGTCGTTTAGCCGCGGCGGGCAAGCAAGACCAAAGTGTCCAGACCCGAAAATTGATTTTTAAAATCATTTACCAATCGATTCCGTTTATTGTGATTGAAGCCGGGATCGCCATCTTTCAATTAATTGATCAGTATTCATTTAAACGGATTCTGACGTTGATGGGCGGTTTTTCCAACTACGAAATCAACACGATTTATGCGCTCTTTGCTTTTAACGCCAATAAGCTATACATGATTGTGATTTCCCTGGCTTCGGCCATGGCCGCAACCGCGATCCCATTAATGGCGATGGCGCGGGCCCAAAATGACCAGCAAAGTATGCGAGATCAGATCGAAAATGGGCTGTTGTTGTTCTACTTTGTGATGATTCCGGCCTCCTTAGGGATGGCGGCGGTAGCCCAACAAGTGTATACCGTTTTTTATCGCTACGATGCGGCTGGGGTGACAATTTTAGAGTTTGCTTCATTTATGGCTATACCGCTCGGGCTGTATACCGTTGGGGCGGCCATGATGCAAGGCCTCTCGGAAAATAAAAAAATGATGAAATTTTTGGCGATTGGAATTGGTTTAAAATTAATTTTGCAAGTTCCACTGGTCATGTTTTTAAAGGGAATGGGGCCGCTGTTAGCAACGGGGATCGCGATGTCGGTAATCAATTATTTGATCTTACATTCCTTCAATATGGAATTTACCTTACGTTTTAATCGGATGGCGAAACCAACGAACCAGATTTTAGCGTATTCGTTGATCATGTTTGCTGCGGTAAAACTTGTAATGTTAGGAATGAACCTGATAGTGGATCCGCATGGTCGCTATATGGCCTTCTTTGCGTTGTTACCGGGGATGGCGATCGGGATCGCCGTGTTTGGCTATTTAGCCCTTCGCTACCGATTAGTTGATGAAATCATGGGACCGGGTCGCGCAGCCGGGTTCCGGCGAAAATTAAGAATTACGGCAGCCTAGTGTGGTGTTGAAGAGTTGATGAGGAGCTGAATGCTCATCAACTCTTTTTCTTTTATAATCGTAACTTTGACTTCGCCCCAGATTAATTTTATAATGTAAGCGGATTCAAATAAGGAGGGGATCGCTAATGCGAATGGTGGAAGTAATTGATCATAAACGGCAAGGGCAAGTTTTGACGCCGGCTGAAATTAATTTTTTTGTTGAGGGAGTTGTTACACATACCATCCCGGATTATCAAATTTCAGCGCTATTGATGGCAATTTATTTTCAGGGAATGACTTCAGAAGAACAAACCACGTTAACCATGGCAATGATGAACTCAGGGGATCATTTGGACTTAAGTGCGATTCCGGGAGTGAAAGTGGACAAACATTCCACCGGTGGCGTTGGGGATAAAACAAGTTTACCTTTGGCTGCGATGGTGGCAGCCCTAGGCATTCCCGTCCCCATGATATCTGGGCGGGGCTTAGGCCATACTGGTGGCACGCTAGACAAGTTGGAGGCAATCCCCGGATTTCAGGTTGCCCGTAGCGAAGCGGCTTTTATTAACCAAGTAAAGACTACGGGAGTAGCAATTATTGGTGCTACTGGTGAGGTGGCACCGGCTGATAAGCGCATTTATGCTTTACGGGACGTAACTGATACGGTTGATTCAATTCCGCTGATTGCCAGTTCGATTATGAGTAAGAAGATTGCTTCAGGGACCGATGCCTTGGTGATTGATGTTAAAACGGGTGCCGGGGCCTTTATGAAGGACGAGTCCGCAGCCAAAGAGTTGGCGACGGCGTTAGTACAAATCGGTCGGCAAGCAGGGTTAGTCTGCAAAGCAATTATTTCCGATATGAATCAACCACTGGGCAATAAGGTCGGGAATACGCTCGAAATTGAAGAAACGTTGGACTTATTAAAGGGACATGGGCCCGCAGACCTTTTGGAGTTAGTATTAACCTTGGGCAGTCACATGGTGGTGATGGGAGGAAAGGCCACCACCCTAGCCCAGGGCCGGGAAATGCTAGCAGCGACGTTAACTGATGGTAGTGCCTTGGCCAAGTTTAAAGCAATGATTGAAGCGCAAGGTGGCAACGGTCAAGTAGTTACTGACTATGCGCTGATGCCTCATGCCAAGTATCAAGTTGTCGTTTCCGCCCCGCAAAGTGGGGTGATCACGAGCTTGAGCGCTGACGGCATTGGTATTGCCGCGCTGATGCTTGGTGGCGGCCGGCAAAAAGCCGATGACCAACTGGATTATGGCGTCGGCATTGAACTGCACAAAAAGCTTGGCGATGAGGTGAAAGCAGGCGAGCCCTTGCTGACCATTCATGCGAACCAAACGGACCTGACGGAAGTAAAGGCGCGGTTAGCAGCCAGCATCACAATTGGTTCAGCGGCCACCGTTCCACCACTGATTCACCAAGTGATTGAATAGTGTGGTAAAAATGTTATGATAATCACCAAAGAAATTAATGGGGGAGTTTTAAATGCCTTGTACAACTTTACTAGCTGGGAAAGCCGCCACAATTGATGGTTCAACTATTATTGCCCGGCAAGAAGATTATGGTCAGGCGCTGAATCCACAACGGTTTGTGGTTGTCAAGCCCAGTGACCAGCCACGCCATTATGCGGCCAAAACCACCAGTTTTACGATTGACTTACCCGATAATCCGTTGCGCTACACGTCGACCCCGGATGCCGATGATTCGGCGGGGGTGTTTGGAGCAGCGGGGATTAATGCCGCCAATGTTGCCATGACGGCAACGGAGACTAGTACCACCAACGCGCGAGTACGGGGATTGGATCCATTTAATCCCGTGAGTGGGATTGGCGAAGAAGATTTTATCACCTTGGTTTTACCATACATTCATACTGCCCGCGAAGGGGTGCAACGCTTGGGACACTTACTCGAAACCTATGGGACGTATGAAGCCAATGGGATTGCCTTTAGTGATCAAGATGAGGTTTGGTACTTGGAAACAATCGGGGGCCATCACTGGGCGGCGGTGCGAATCCCTGATGATGCTTACGTGCTTGCTCCAAACCGCTTCAATATTACGGATTTTGATTTTGCCAGTGAAACGACGTTAGCCAGCGCCGACCTGCAATCCTTTATCGACGAGCATCACCTTAATCCGGATCGCGAGGGTTATAACCTGCGTCATATTTTTGGTAGTCAGACGATGCAAGATGCCCGCTATAATAATCCGCGGACCTGGTATGGCCAAAAATTATTGGGCGGAGCGCCAGCCACGGCCCCGACTGAAATGGATCAGCCCTTTTGGTGCCGGCCAACGCAACTATTGACGGTCGAAAAGATCAAGCAAGTCTTGAGCTCACATTACCAAAACACGGTCTACGATCCCTATGGGGGTGCAGCGGGCAAACAGTTCCGGCCGATTGCTTTAAATCGGAACCTGGAATTGCATATTTTACAGTTACGCAATCATGTTCCCGCCGCTCTGGCAGGTATTCATTGGTTGGCGTTTGGCCCCAATACTTTTAATGCGGTGGTCCCGTTTTATGCCAACGTGAATGACACCCCGGTGCCATATGCCCAGACAAGTCAGGATTATGACCCCCTTAATATGTATTGGTTAACCAACACCTTGGCAGCATTAGGGGATCATCGGTACCAAGCCGTTGCGCCGCTGGTTGAACAATTTGAAGAAACCGTGGGGGCGCAATGTCGAGCATTGCAACACCAAGCGGATGCGACTTCGCACGCAGCTGGGGAATGGCCAGCGTATTTGACCACGATTAATGAACAAATGGCGCACCTTAGTCAGCGGGAGGCACTTAAGTTGCTGGGCAAGTTGGTTCAGGATGCGTTTAATCATGAGCATTTGGCGTTCTAGCAATCGTTAAAAGCAACATTATTAATCTTTAAGTTTGAAAACTTGTCATGGTGGCTATTAGTTTCTGGCCACCATTTTTTAATCTAGTTCTAATAACATTTTAAATATTATTTTTTGTAATTGAAAGCGTTTTTCAACTCGGGTATAATTAAATTGTAAATAAATGATCAAAGAAGAGGTGAGGAACATGGATAAAGCAGTTAAGAAACGTAAGTTTAAAATGCCATCGGCCTTTACGATTTTGTTCATCATTATTGTTCTGGTCGCGATGTTATCATGGTTTATTCCGGCCGGGAAGTATTCAACTGATAGTGCGGGCAACATCATTGCCCATACTTACCGAACGGTCAAGTCAAATCCCCAGGGACTCTGGGATATTTTTATGGCACCCGTGATCGGGATGGTCGGGGACGACAATACCGATGGTGCGATTTCAGTTTCGCTGTTTATCCTAGTAATTGGGGGCTTCTTAGGGGTTGTTAACAAGACCCGGGCACTAGACGAAGGGATCAGCAGCATTGTCCGCAAGTACAAGGGCAAGGAAAAGAAATTAATTCCGCTCTTGATGATCCTGTTCGCGTTAGGTGGCTCGACCTACGGGATGGCCGAAGAAACGATTGCCTTTTATCCATTGCTAATTCCAGTTATGATTGGGGTTGGCTTTGACTCGATGGTCGCTGTCGGGATTGTATTGATTGGTTCGCAAGTTGGGTGCTTGGCCTCGACGGTTAACCCGTTTGCAACGGGGGTGGCTTCCCAAACCTTGCATATTTCGCCAGGGAATGGGCTGCTATCCCGGATTCTATTATTAATTATTACAATTAGCATTAGTATTGCCTATGTTTATCACTATGCATCCAAGATTGAAAAGGATCCGACAAAATCAATTCTTTACAACCAACGAGAAGAAGATTTAAAGCGTTTTGCGATTCCAGAACGGACGCAAGATGAAGAAACCATGACTGGGCGGCAAAAAGCAGTTATTTGGATTTTTGGGATTACATTTTTGATTATGATCCTGGGCTTGGTGCCATGGGAAAGTCTCAACAGTAAGTTCACTTTCTTTAACAGTCTGAATAAGTGGATTACGACGACCCCAGTCTTAGGGACGGTTTTCGGAAAGGATGCCGTGCCGTTGGGGACTTGGTACTTTAACGAAATCACGATGCTGTTCTTCTTGATGTCGGTGATTGTCATGTTTGTTTACCGCATGAAGGAAGCTGACTACATTGAAGCCTTTATTAACGGGATGGCCGAATTTATGAGTGTTGCCATTATCGTGGCGGTCGCTCGGGGGATTCAAGTTGTTATGAATAACGGGTTAATTACTGGGACGATTTTGCACTGGGGTGAAATGGGCTTATCCAGCCTTTCGCAAAGCATCTTTATTATTCTGACCTTTGTGTTCTACATCTTGATGTCCTTCTTGATCCCATCCACGTCCGGTTTAGCCGCGGCTACGATGGGGATTATTGGGCCGCTGGGGCACTTTGCTCACGTTTCCAGTGATTTGGTAATTACTGCTTACCAAGCTGGTTCGGGTTGGGTGAACTTAATTACCCCAACGTCTGGGGTGGTAATGGGCGCCCTGGCAATTGCCCACATTAACATCAGTACTTGGTGGAAGTGGATGGCTAAATTAATGCTCTACTTATTCTTGGCAGTTTGTGTCTTCTTAGGTATTGCAGCAGTTTTGTAAGTAGGTGGTAAGGATGACAGAAACAGTAATCACAGAAGCGATTAAAGTGCAGGCAGTGGCAGCGTTGAAGGAATTGATTGCGCAACCTTCAGCTAATCAACCAGCGGCCCCGGGGGCGCCATTTGGCCCGGGAATTCGCCAAGCGTTAGACCAGATGATGGCGTTATGCCAACGGCTGGGGTTCCGGACTTATGCTGATCCAGATGGGTACTATGGCTACGCCGAAATTGGTGAACAAGGGCCGATTTTTGGTGTCGTTGGGCACTTGGACACGGTCCCGGCAGGAGATTTAGCAGCTTGGGACACGGATCCGTTTGAGCCAGTTATTCGTGATGGTAAGATTATTGGTCGGGGAGCGCAAGATGATAAGGGACCGACGATTGCGGCCCTCTATGCCGTGAAGGCATTGTTGGACGCGGGTTATCAGTTGAAGCAAAAGATTCGCTTTATTTTTGGGACCGATGAAGAAATTTTGTGGCGTGGCATTGCGAAATATAACGAAAAAGAAGTGCCGATTGATGCCGGGATTGCCCCGGATTCTGAGTTTCCGTTAACTTACGCGGAAAAAGGATTACAACAATCCTATTTAGTAGGCCCGGGGACGGATCAGTTTACCCTGCATATGGAGAATGCCTTTAATGCCGTGCCGGCTAAAGCCGAATATACGGGACCACGGTTGGCCGAGGTGCAAGCAGCGTTAGAACGACACCATTTCGCCTTCGAAGCCACGGCTGACAAATTAACGGTCTTAGGAAAATCCGTCCACGCCATGAACGCCCCACAAGGAACGAATGCGGTCCTCCGGTTAGCAATTGCCTTGGATGAAGTCTTTGATTTTGCCCCGCTACATTTCTTAGGACAAGTCTTTAAGGAAGATGCGACCGGGGCCAACGTTTTGGGGCGGGTTGCGGATGAATCGGGGCAACTGACGTTTAACATTTCCAGTTTGGAAGTGAATGCTAAAGAAACGCGGTTACAAATCGATCTGCGGATTCCAGTGACGATTGATCGCGATCAATTAATTGCGGATTTAACGGCTAAGATTGCCCCATACGAACTTAAGTATGAGCATTTTGACTATTTGGCGCCCCTCTTTGTGCCGAAGGAAACGCCGTTGGTGCAAACTTTGATGGCAGTTTACCAAGAAAAGACGGGGGATCAAACGCCACCGCAAATTTCTGGCGGAGCGACATTTGCCCGGACAATGCATAACTGTGTAGCGTTTGGGGCAATGTTGCCGGGGGTGCCTGACTATATGCACCAAGCAAATGAACAATGGCCATTAGAAAGTATGTATCAAACCATGGATATTTATGCTGAAGCCATTAAACGGCTTTGCTTTACTGAGCATTAAAAAATAAAGACCAAGCCTGTTTTTGCGGGCTTGGTCTTATTTTTTAGATTGTTGCACTTAGTCCTTAACCGCGACTTTAACCGGGGTCGGTAGGGTAGCAACAAATTGCTGATAAGCAGCGTCTTCACCGGTTTCGGTAACGACGACTTGGTCGGTGGTAAAGTTGGCAGCAGCTAACAAGTCGTCAGCAATTTCTAATTGGTGAGTAACAGTGGCATTGCCAATTAATTCGATTTGGTAATGGTGGTGGACTGAGTGTAATAAAGTTTTCACCAAGCCCCCCGGGTTATAGACGGTAATTGGCGTCTCGAAGTGGCCTAAGGTTGGGTGGGTGAGGGCAAAAGCCAAGCTCGTTGCCGACATCCCCGTCCCACAAGCATTGGTGAAGCCGACTCCTCTTTCATAAGTCCGAACAAACAGTTCGTCTTCGCCCAAAATTTTGGCAAAATTTAAGTTAACGCCATCGGGATAGTACGGATTCGGTTGATTTAAAAAGGCCCCTAATTCCCCCATTAAGGGGCCGGTTAATAATGCTTCATCGCCAAATGCGATGAGATGAGGATTAGGGACGGCTAGGCTAGTGAAGCGGAGCCCGGGCGCAAGTTCTGGTACTAGATCATCGATGATGCGTTCACGCCCCAAATTAGTAAAGGGCAGGGCAGCGGCATTGAAACGGACGGGTGAAATTTCAACTGCAAAAGCGGGGACTTGGGTGGCAAAGTCCGTTTCTTTGCGAACTGCTAAGTCAGCCTGCCGAGTCTCGACCTTAAAGTTGGTTTGGCCGGTCTTTTCGCTTAAGTAACGCGCTACCGTCCGTAAACCATTGCCACACATAGAAGCTTCACTACCATCGGCGTTAATCACCCGCATTTGCCCCAGCACACCGGGATGCTCGGAACGATTGACCACTAATAACCCATCGGCCCCATGTAAAAAACCATTACCTGGATCGGTCAAATGCTGGGCTAAGCGAATCAAGGCGGGATCACTCAGAGGGGTTGGGAGGGTGGTTTGATCAAGCAAGAAAAAATGGTTAAACGAACCGTGGACTTTTAACAACTGGGCCATAAATAAAATTCCTTTCTTAGTTAAAAAAATGATTATAGATAACTTGCACCGCCCGATCACAATCCGCTGGATCGGTGCCAATCATGGTCGCAATTTTTGAGGCTCCCTGGTTAATCATTTGTACGGCGATTTTTTCGTGCGCCAGGGTTGCTAAAATTTCGGCCGGAATTGTTGGCGAGCTTGCCATGCCTTCTCCAACGATGGTAATCAGCGCAAATTCATTAATCCATTCTAAGCGGTCGGGATTAATGGTGGTTTGAATTTCATCACAAATCTCATCGACTAATTCTGGGGTTAGGTGATGTTGATCAAAGACAATGGTAATGTCATCAATGCCCGATGGCATATGCTCGTATGGGACTTCGTGAGCATCCAAAATTTTTAAGATTTGCAGGGTGAAGCCAGCTTCCTTGTTTAGCAAGTATTTATGCAAATAAAGGGCAGCAAAGTGCTTGCCAGCGGCGATCCCGGTAATGGGCCGGGTCGGGGTAAAATCACGGTCGGTTACGATCATGGTCCCAGGCTTATCCGGAGCCAATGTATTCTTGACGTTAATTGGTACGCGGGCGGCGATGGCTGGGAGCAGTGCTTCATCGTGGAAGACGGAGAAACCAGCGTAAGACAGCTCGCGCATTTCCCGGTAGGTCATCACTTTAATCGGCGCTGGGGCGGCAACTAACTTTGGATCGACGGCAAAAATGGCGTCAACGTCAGTAAAGTTTTCGTAACGTTCGGCCCCTAAGCCGCGGGCTAAAATAGCGCCGGTAACGTCAGAGCCGCCCCGTGAAAAGGTGGCAATGTAGCCGGCCATGGTAAACCCAAAGAACCCAGGAACGACGATTCGCTCATCTGGAGCTAACTGAAAGTCTGCCAGTAAGTGATAAGTTTCTGGGGCCACCATGGCGTTATTAGGGGTCCCCGTAACCATAATCCCAATTTCTTTAGGATCAACAAACCGGGCCTTAAGTCCCAGGTGATTTAAAATGGCAGCCAACAACTGCGCGTTTAAGCGTTCACCATGCGCCTTAAAGGTTGCGAGGCGGTAAGCAGCCGTTGGATAATCACCGTTTGGCAACTCATTTAACGCGCCTTTAATGGGCGTTAAGGCGCTTGCGGGTAAATTAAAGTGCGCGGCAATGGCTTGGTAACGGTCAAAAATTTCCTTGATGATGGCTTGAGAATTTTGCTGGTTTTGGACGCTTTGCGCGTATTGAATCAACAGATCCGTGACCTTGGTATCGTCGTGATGACGTTTGCCCGGGGCGGACGTAACGATTACTTGCCGGGCCGGATCGGCTTGGATAATGCGGACCGCTTGTGCGACAGCTGCTCCGTTTGCCAACGAACTGCCACCGAATTTAATGACTTTCATAATTATGCACTCCTTGGTAATTAACCGAAAATATTTTAATAGAATTCTAACACTATTTTTCGGTCTGACAAGTAAAAAGTGCAGATAAAACGTTGTACTAACGAGTCAGAAACAGGTTCAGACAATAGTAGAAAAACGATGAAATTAAAGCGAAATTAAAAAAGACTTGACGTCGTCGCCAAATAATTATAAACTACCAGTAAATCGAAGAGGCGCAGCCAACAAGAGTAACGATTTGGAGTTTTTCTCAACGAGGAAGAATTGCGAAAGGGGAGGTTGCCGAAGCGATCATGGATGAGAATTAAATGATCAGCTGGGTCGGCGCAGAAGATGCGTCGGACTGTCGTAGGACAATAAGAGCCTGCGGTGCGCTATCGACTTTATTCAAGGAACCCAAACTTGGTAAGCCCCGAAGTGCACCCACTTTGGGGCTTTTTAAGTGCCTGCAGAAACGGGAGGATTTCAATGCAACAAACAACGCAACCACTAGCAGTGAATGCAGCCGGCCATTTAGAAATTGGTGGGGTTGATAGTTTAGCGTTAGCAAAGCAATATCAAACCCCATTGGTCGTCTACGATGTGGCAAAAATTCGGGAACAAATTCGGCGCTTTAAGCAGGTGTTTGAAGCCGCAGGAGTTGAGTACGCCGTTTCTTTTGCCAGCAAGGCGCTGTCGATCAAAGCGATCTACCAGGTGATGCAAGCCGAAGGTGCGCACGCGGATGTGGTGTCTGGTGGTGAAATTTATACTGCGCAAACCGCAGGATTTCCAATGGCCAGGGTCAGTTTTCATGGTAACAATAAATCCCGGGCCGAATTGGAACAAGCACTGGATGCTGGGGTCGGCATGATTGTCGTTGACAATTTTCATGAAATTGAATTGTTGAAAACATTATTAACGGAACGAAATGTCATGCAAAAGGTCATGGTGCGGATTACCCCAGGCATTACCGCCCACACCAACGAATATATTCAAACCGGTCAGGTTGATTCCAAATTTGGTTTTGATCTGGCCTCAGGGCAAGCGGATCAAGCAATTCAGGCTCTGTTAGCGGATTCGCACTTCAAAGTAATGGGTTTGCATGCCCACATTGGCTCCCAAATCTTTGACGTGCAAGGTTTTGCGGGGGTGGCACAGAAACTAGTTGAAGTGGCTAAGCACTGGCAAACTAAGTTTGATTATGTACCAACGATTGTCAATGTTGGGGGCGGCTTTGGAATTCGGTACGTCAGTGCTGATCATCCCCAAGCTCCCGAACAATTTGTGGCCACAATTGTCAGCGAGATCCAAAAGGCGACCCAGGCCGCTAACTTGCCAATGCCGGCGATTTGGATTGAACCTGGGCGGTCACTAGTGGGGCCAGCCGGTTTTAATCTTTACACGGTGGGCAGTCGCAAGGAAATTCCTGGTTACGCCCCGTTTGTGTCAGTTGACGGGGGGATGGGTGATAACATCCGGCCGGCTTTATACCAAGCGGAATATGAAACAGTGTTGGCTAAGGCCCCCCAAGCCCCAGCAGAAGAAACGGTGCGCATTGCAGGGAAGTATTGTGAGTCTGGGGATATTTTGAGTCAACACCAAGCTTTACCGAAGACCGTTCCTGGCGACGTCTTGGCAATGCTGGCAACCGGGGCCTATGGTTTCTCGATGGCTTCAAATTATAACCGGAACCCGCGGCCGGCCGTCGTATTTGCTGAAAATGGTCAGAGCCAACTGGTGGTGAAGCGGGAAAGTTACGCGGACCTGGTTCAAAATGATTTAGACTACCGAGCATAAATATACCTATTATATATTGGAGGATAAAATGGCAACTTTAGATGCACAAGCAATTATTAATTACATCGCAACAGCAGAAAAGAAGACGCCCGTCAAGGTTTACCTCAAGGGAGCGGACTTAACGGCCCTGGATTATCCTGCGGGCACTGAACCGTTTGTGGAAGCGCACAGCGGGGTCTTGTTTGGGGATTGGCAAGTAATCAAGCCATTCTTGGCTGCGCATGAAACGGTCTTTACTGGGGTGCGGGTTGAAAACAATGCCCGCAATTCGGCAGTGCCGTTGTTGGACTTAAAGGAAGTCAACGCCCGGATTGAACCCGGCGCCATTATTCGGGATCAAGTTGTGATTGGTGATAATGCCGTTGTGATGATGGGAGCGACCATTAATATTGGCGCCGAAGTTGGTGCCGGTTCAATGATTGATATGGGAGCGATCCTTGGTGGTCGGGCCATCGTCGGTAAGAACTGCCACATTGGTGCCGGGACGGTCTTGGCTGGGGTAGTGGAACCAGCTAGTGCGCAACCAGTCCGGGTTGATGATGATGTCTTGATTGGTGCCAATGCCGTTGTGATCGAAGGGGTTCACATTGGAAAAGGAGCGGTTGTCGCGGCCGGGGCGGTCGTAGTTGAAGACGTCCCAGCGGGCAAAGTAGTGGCTGGGGTCCCGGCCCGGGTGATCAAAGATGTTGATGAACAAACGTCCAGTAAGACGGGGTTAGAAGCTGATTTAAGAAAGTTGTGATTAAATGAGTTTAACAGAAGCAGAATTAATTCAGATTCGCCGTCATTTGCACCAAATTCCGGAATTGGCCTTGCAAGAAGTTCAGACCCATGCCTATCTTCGCTCGGTAATTGAACAGTTGGCGACGCCCTTCATGGAGCTTAAGACCCCGGCTGAGTTGCCAACGGCTCTCTTGGTTTTGATCAAGGGAACGGCGCCCCGCCGGACAATTGGTTACCGTGCCGATATTGATGCTTTGCCAGTCACTGAGGCCACCGGCTTACCATATGCTTCTAAGCACCCAGGGGTGATGCACGCTTGTGGTCACGACGTGCACATGACAGTGGCGTTGGGCGTCTTAAGTTACTTTGCCAGTCACCGGCCCCAAGATAATCTGCTCTTTTTCTTTCAACCAGCTGAAGAAAGTGAAAACGGTGGTAAATTGGCGTATGAAGCGGGGGTGTTTACCGGTCAGTGGCGACCGGATGAATTCTACGGCTTGCATGACAATCCTGAGCTACCGGCCGGTGCAATTGGTTGTCGCTTAGGGACTTTGTTTGCAGGGACCACTGAATTTAATATTGAAATCGAAGGGGTTGGCGGGCACGCGGCCTTTCCTCATCAGGCCAATGATGCGGTGGTGGCGATGGGCACCCTGATTACTCAAATTCAAACAATTGTGGCCCGCAACGTGGATCCCATCCAAAGTGGGGTGGTGACAATTGGTAAGGTGCAAGCAGGAACGATTCGTAATGTGATTGCTGATCACGCCCGCTTAGAAGGGACGATTCGGGGGCTGACCCAAGCCATGATTCTGACCATTGATGAGCGCTTAAAAGCCTTGTGTCAAGGTTTAGAGACGGCATTTGGGGTTAAGGTCAAGCTGACTTTAAACCAAGGCGGATACTGGCCGGTTGAAAACAACCCCGCTTTGACGAAGCACTTGATTGAATATATGCGATCAGCGCCAGCCGTCAATTATGTTGAAACGGCGCCGGCAATGACAGGGGAAGACTTTGGCTATTTATTGGCGAAATTTCCGGGGACGATGTTTTGGCTGGGGGTCGATTGTAATGCGCAATTACACTCGGCCAAATTAGCCCCACAGGAAAAGGCGATTCAGGCAGGGGTAACCGCGATTACGGGTTTCTTAACTGCCCGTATGCAACAAAACTATGAAGTAACGGCCAAATAAGGGAGGCACAACGATGGATTTAAAAGCAGCAGATTTAATGGTGGCAATTGTCACCCCGTTCACGGAAGCAAATGAAATTAATTACCCAGCGTTAGACCAACTGACGGAACATTTATTGGCAAATGGTGCCAATGGGTTTGTGATTGGGGGAACGACGGGCGAAACGCCGACCTTGTCACATGACGAAAAGTTAGCCTTGTATCGGCACTTTGGTGCTTTAGTGGCGGGGCGCGTTCCCGTCATTGCCGGGACTGGCAGCAACAATACTGCCGAAACGATTGCCTTTACAAACGAAGTGGCGACCATTGATGGGATTGATGCCGCTTTGGTAGTGGTTCCGCCGTATAATAAGCCGAACCAACGGGGGATGCTGGCCCACTTCACAGCAGTTGCCGATGCGGTTGATTTGCCAATTATGATTTACAATATCCCGGGTCGGACGGGCGTTAAGATGGAAGTAGCGACCTTATTACAATTGGCGCAACATCCCCAAATTGTCGGGGTTAAGCAATGTGCCAGTCTCCCAGAAATGCAAGCTTTGATCGAACAGGCACCGGCAGATTTTGCAATTTTCTCTGGTGAAGATGAACAAGCCTTGGTTACGAAAGTCTTGGGCGGTGCCGGGGTTATCTCTGTTGCGGGGCATGTTTACATCACCCAGTTGCGGGCCATGTACGATGCCTTAGCGCAAGGTGATGTGGCCAAGGCAGGTCAATTGCAACGTTGGTTGACGCCCCGCATGGCGGCGCTCTTTATGTATCCTTCCCCATCACCAGTGAAGGCCGTTTTAAATGCGCAAGGTTTTGCGGTTGGGGGATGTCGCTTGCCAATCGTAACGTTAAATGACGCAGAGAAACAAGAATTGGCTACGGCGTTGCAACTTCCAGCCAGCGCTTTAACTGATCAGCTACCGTTGGATCTAGGAGGTGATTTGGATGCCTAAGGTTTTAATTGCTGGTTATACTGGGGCGATGGGCCGGTATGCGACGGCTTTAGTCAATGGAATGGCTGATTTTGAAGTTACCGCTGGTTTGGCGCCACATGATGCCCCGACGGAATTGCCAGCGGGTGCCAAACGTTATCATTCATTAGCGGAAGTCGAAGCTGGCGTGGCTGATATTTGGCTAGATTTTACCGTGCCCGGAGCGGTGAAAGAAAACGTAACCTATGCGTTAACGCATGGCTTTACCCCGATTGTCGGGACGACGGGCTTGAGTCCGGCTGATGTTGCAGAATTGCAAGATTTGGCGAAGCAAAATGGGCAAGGTGGTTTGATTGCTCCCAACTTTGGTATGAGTGCGGTCTTATTAATGAAGTTTGCTAAGGAAGCGGCCACCTATTTCCCGGATGCAGAAGTAATTGAGATGCACCACGAAGATAAAAAGGATGCCCCGTCCGGGACGGCGCTGACTACCGCCCAAATGATTGCTGCCGCGCGGACCAGTCATCCCCGTCCCCACAGCAGTCAGGAAAGTGTCCCTGGGGCGTTGGGCGCGCAAGTCGATGGTGTGGCAGTTCACGCGGTTCGCTTACCAGGGTACGTTGCCCATGAACAAGTTTTGTTCGGGGGTCCCGGCGAAGCCTTGACCATTCGTCAGGATTCGTTTGACCGTTCTTCATTTATGAGTGGGGTCAAAGTTGCCCTAGAAAAGGCGGCTGATTTAAACGAGTTGGTCTTTGGACTAGAAACGATTTTGTAATGAAATAAAAAGGGGTTACAGCATGCCACAATTAGCACACGCACTACACGGGATGGGAAACCGGATTTTACAACAAACGCCACCAGCGCAAATTCGCGCGTTTGACCAAGAAATTTCGGCCGTACCAGAGCTAGTTAAATTAACTTTAGGTGAGCCGGGTTTTGATGTCCCGACGCACATTAAGCAAGCCGCCATCCAAAGTATTCACGATAATGATTCGCACTATGCGGCAGCAGCCGGGAAATTGCCACTGCGGCAAGCCATTGCAACCAATTTAAAACAACGCTATGGGGTTGATTACCAACCGGATGGTGAGGTGGTTGTAACTAATGGGGCGACCGAAGCCTTAACGGCAAGCCTGTTAAGTTTACTGAATCCTGGCGATAAAGTAATTATTCCCACCCCAGGTTATGCCTTGTATCAACCGTTAGTTGCCTACACGGGCGCCCAACCCGTGGAAGTTAATACCCGGGCGGATGGGTTTGTTTTGACGCCGGAAAAGTTAGCCGCTGTCATTGAGGCCAACGCGCCAGTAAAGGCCCTGCTGTTAAATTTCCCGGTCAATCCAACGGGCCGAACTTATCAGCAAGCTGAATTAGCTGCCTTGGCCGCGGTGGCTAAACAGTACCATCTTTTGGTCTTGGCGGATGAAATCTATGGGGATTTGACGTATGATCATCGCCATTACTCGATGGTTGAAGCCTTGCCTGAGCAAACGGTGTTGATTTCGGGGCTGTCTAAGTCACACGCGATGACGGGGTGGCGGATTGGGTATCTCGCGGGCCCGGCCGCGTTGGTTCAGCAAATTGCTAAGATGCATTCGTTTTTAGTGACGTGCATTAATGATACAGCCCAAGCTGCTGCACTCGAGGCAATTGAAAATGGCCAGGACGATCCCGTCAAGTTCCGGCAGGAATACGAGCACCGCCGGAACTTAATGATCGAAGCGCTCACGGCGGCTGGCTTTGAAATGGCAACCCCTGAGGGGGCCTTTTACCTGTTTGCCAAGATTCCTGCTCAATATGGCGATGATGATTTTGCCTTTGCGCGGGTCTTGGCCAAGCAAGCGCGGGTCGGGGTAATTCCTGGTAGCGTCTTTGGTCCTGGCGGTGAAGGGTACGTCCGGTTGTCATACGCCGCTGATGAAGCCGATATTAAAGTGGCCATGGCGCGCATCCAAGCCTTTATGGCGGCCCAAAATTAAAGTGATTAGCAAAACGAGTGAAGCAAAAGGAGACAATTATGGCAAAGGAATATGTAGTAGCAATTCTAGGGGCAACCGGCGCGGTTGGGCACCGGATGATTGAACAATTGGCAGCGTCCTCGATTCCAGTCAAGCAAGTAAAGTTATTAGCATCGGCCCGGTCAGCGGGGAAGCAAATGCAATTTCGGGATCAGATGCTGACGGTTGAAGAAACCACCCCGGCTTCTTTTGAGGGGGTGGACTTGGTATTGAGTTCGGCTGGCGGTGCCACGTCAAAGCGGTTCTTACCCGAAGCAGTTAAGCGGGGAGCGGTTTGTGTGGATAACACCAGTTATTTCCGGATGGACCCAACAGTACCATTAGTGGTTCCTGAAGTTAATCCCGAGGCCTTGGCCCACCACCAGGGGATTATTGCCAACCCGAATTGTTCAACCATTCAAATGGTTGTGGCCTTGGAACCAATTCGACAGGCCTTTGGGTTAAAGCAAGTGATTGTGTCGACTTATCAGGCAGCCTCCGGAGCGGGCCAAAGCGCATTAAATGAATTTAAGGCCCAAGCCCAAGCCTACTTAAATGGCGAAGAAATGCAGGCGGAAATTCTGCCAACGAAAGGGGATAAGCGCCACTATCCCTTGGCCTTTAATTTGTTGCCGCAAATCGATGTCTTAGAAGAAAACGGGTACTCGCATGAAGAATGGAAGATGATTCATGAAACCAAGAAGATCATGTTTGGCGACATGAATTCACCAGCCGTTAAGGTAACGGCCACTTGTGTCCGGGTGCCAGTGGCAATTGGTCACGGGGAATCCGTCTACTTTACGGTAGAAGATGAAACGGCTACGGCTGAACAAATTCGGGCGGTCTTGGCCCAAGCCCCAGGGGTAGTTGTGCAAGATGATTTAGCCAACCAAGTCTACCCCCAACCACTGCAAGCTGAAGGTAAAGGGGATACTTTTGTCGGTCGGATCCGGCCGGATTATGAAAATCCAGGTGCCTTTAACATGTGGATCGTCGCCGATAACCTGCTCAAAGGGGCGGCTTTGAATGCCGTTCAAAACGCGGAAGAATTGGTTAAGCGAGGCTTGATTTAAAGTAAAAAAGCGATGATGAAGCCAAAATTCATCATCGCTTTTTACGTTGCTAGTAGCCGTAGAGGACATCGCGGTGGATTTGATCGGCGTTAATTGCGCCCGTAGTTGTTAAGAAGGTTTGGACCGCGTCGACGACGGTTTCACTGCCAGAGAGGAAATAATCGGCAGTGTTGCCGTAGTGTTGGGTAGTTGCTAACAAAGCGGCTTGGGCTGCCTGACGATTTTTTACAATGTGCAAGTGGAAATTAGCGTGTTGGGCGGCCCACGCTTCGAAATCAGCTTGGTAGAGGTGGTAATCACGGGCCGTGAAAATCAATTCAATTGGGGTGGTGGTCTTTTGGCTCAGGGCGTCTTGAATTAAGGCGCGCAATGGTGTGATGCCAACCCCGCTTGCGAACATGACCAATGGATGATCAAGAGTGGACAAGGTAAAATTGCCTAACGGACCATAGATGGTCACGGCTTCACCCGGTTGCAACTCCAAGAGCTGGGTTTTAAAGCTGCTGGGCGTTTGCCGGGTCCGGGTGGCTAACTGCAAGTAGCCAGCTTCTTCTGGGGCAGCGGGCGAAAGGGCGCGAACCTTTTTTTGGTCGGTTACGGCTTTGGTTGGCAGGCCCAGTCGAATATACTGGCCGCTTTGCCAATGGAGACCCGCAGGAATTTTAACCTTTAATTCATAGTAGTCGTTTGCGACATGAGTGAGGGATAAGACCTCACTTTGGTAGCTTGGTAAGTCAGTTGCCATGTTGAATTCCTTTCTATAATGAAGTATAGGCGCATTATACCGAACTTAATCCCCAAAAGGAAAGAAAAAAGCCTTTAAAAGCGTTTTCAAAACCTGTTAAACTGGAAGCGAGCAGAAAGCTTTTGGAAGGAGGATTATGATGAACTTTGATCAAATTATTAATCGGCGGGCGACTAATTCTGCCAAGTGGACGGTTGGGCCGAATGAATTGCCCCTGTCGATTGCCGACATGGATTTTCCGACCGCCCCTGCCATCGTGGCGGCCTTGCAAGCGAAAGTAGCCACGGGGATCTTTGGTTATGAGACGGTTCCGGTCACCTATTATCAAGCTGTGGCAGACTGGTATGCCAATGAACACGGCTGTCGCCCTCAAATTGAGTGGATGCAATATGCCAGTGGGGTGATCCCGGCGTTAGCTTCCGTCATTCGCCGTGTCACGAATCCCGGTGACCAAGTTCTCCTGCAAGCGCCCGTTTACAATATGTTTTTTCAAACCATCCGCGATAATGGTCGTCAAGTGGTTTCCAGTGACCTAAATTATGATCCAACGACGCAAAGCTATTCAATTGACTGGAGAGACTTGGAAACTAAACTGGCGGATCAACGGACGCGGTTGCTGATTTTGTGTAATCCGCATAATCCGACCGGACAAATTTGGTCCCAAGCAGACCTGATCCGCTTGGCGGAATTGAGCGGTAAATATCACGTTAAGATTTTTGCGGACGAAATCCATGGCGACATTACCTTTAATGAAACCGGCTATGTGCCATTCTTCAGCTTGCCCACTTCATTATTGCAACAAGTCATCGTGGCGGTTTCCCCAAGTAAGACGTTTAACGTTGCCTCCATTCATGCAGCGATCCTTTTGATTCCGAATGCCGATTTACGCGCGGTAATCCGGCAGGGACTGCAAAATGATGGGTTAACGGCGGTTAATTTAGCCGCCATTCCTGCTACGATTGCGGCTTATACGCAAGGCCAAGCCTGGCTGCATGAATTATTGGCCTATTTAAAAACGAATCGCGCTTGGGTGGAACAACTGATTGCAACTCAACTGGCCAGTCAAATCCAGGTGGTCCCGGCGCAGGCGACTTATTTGGCCTGGTTGGACTGCCGACAGGTGACGCGAGATACTCAGCCCTTAGCGGAATTTTTGCGCCAAACGACGGGGTTGATTTTAACGCCGGGGGCAGTTTATGGGGAACCAGGGAAAGCTTTTTTGCGGTTAAACCTGGCCTATCCGCGCGCGGTGCTTGAAGATGGACTGGCGCGCCTGGTTCAGGGGGTGGCAGCCTATCAAGAGAAATCTAGGAATTAATCCGTAGGCGTTCAACTAAATCTGTTATACTGAAACCTAATTGGGTGGTCACTTGGTGTGGCTCACCGGAATTCTGGAAAAAGGTTGTGTTAATGGAATGGATGCAGAAAAACTTTCGCAACGGTTGCAAACGGTCGCTGACTTTGTTCCCCAAGGAGCGCGGTTAGCCGACATTGGGACGGATCACGCCTACTTGCCAGCCGCCTTGGTTTTAGCTGGTCGGATTGACTTTGCGGTGGCAGGCGATGTGACGCCTGGTCCCTTGCAAAATGCCACGGCGGAAATCGAACGCTTGCACTTAAGCGAACAAATTCAGCCGCGGTTGGCCGATGGGTTGGCGGCAATTCAGCCTACCGATCAAATCGACACCGTCGTGATTGCCGGAATGGGGGGCACCTTGATTGCTAAAATTCTGACGGCTGGCGCGGCGCAATTGGCAGGGGTCAAACGGTTGATTTTACAACCTAACGTTGGTGAAGCCCGGGTCCGGCAATGGTTAATGGAACATCATTATCAATTGATGGCCGAACGAATTGTGGCTGAAGACGGTCATATCTATGAAATCTTAGTAGCGGACTACACGGGAGTGCCCTTTAGCTATAATGCCCGTGAGTTGCGCTTTGGCCCATTTTTATTAGCGGCCGGGGGACCGATTTTCCGCCAAAAGTGGCAAGAAGAATTGCAGCGCGAAGCTGCGGCGCTTGAGCAAATGAAGGCAGCGAAGGAACCGCCGTTAGAAAAAATTGCCGCCTTTCAAGCCCAATTAGCGCAAATTAAGGAGGTCTTGGCATGACGACCGGCTTAGAAGTAATGGCCCGCTTTGAGCAATTTGCGGCGCCAGCGTGGGCCGAGGACTGGGATCACGTTGGTTGGCAATTGGGCGACCCGACCCGGGCCGTCCGGCGAATGTTGATTACGTTAGATGTGCGACCAGCGGTAGTTGACGAAGCAATTGATGCGGGGGTAGACCTGATCTTTTCTCACCACCCGCTGATGTTTCGACCAGCCAAAGATTTGGATTTGCGGCAGCCGCAAAATGCAATGTATGCCAAGCTCTTGGCCCATGGAATTACTGTTTATTCGGCGCATACGAACTTGGATTCAGCCCCGGGAGGGATGAATGATTGGTTAGCGGCGCAATTGGGTTTGCAAAATTTAACCGGGTTGGTCCCAAGTAAACTAAGTTCCCCCACGGGGGAACCGGTGGCCTTAGGGCGGGTAGGTGATTTGCCGGTTGCGTTATCGCCGGCAGAATTTGTTAGTTGGTGTCAGCAACATTTCCACGTCGCTGGCTTACGGTTCGTCACGCCCCCGGCGGCAGTGACGCAAATTAAGCGCGTGGCTATTGTCGGCGGAGCGGGCAGTGAATTTTATCCCCAGGTTCTGGCGGCCGGGGCCCAAGCTTACGTCACGGGGGACGTCTCGTACCACGTGGCCCAAGATATGCAAGCCGCTGGGTTGATGCTGGTTGATCCTGGTCACCATATTGAAGTGGTGTGTGTAAAGCAGCTAACGACGTTGTTTAAAAAGTGGGCTCAGTTGGCCAAGTGGCCGCTTGAAATTCAAGCGAGTCAGGTTAAGACGGAACCCTTTAAGTTTATGATGAAAGATGAGATGAAATAATCATGGCAGAAAAATATCCCGGTTTATTAGATCGTTTTTTGAGTTATGTGAAGGTAGAGACCCGTTCTGATCCGGAAAGCAACACGATTCCCACCAGCCCAAAGGAATTGACGCTGTTAAAGCAACTGATGGCGGAACTTTCCGCTTTAGGCTTAAGTGAGGTCCGGATGGGCGAACAGAATGCCATTGTAATGGCAACTTTGCCATCCAATTTAGACCATGAGGCACCGGTAATGGGCTTGCTTGCCCACGTAGACACCGCTGATTTTAATGCGGCGGGGGTAAATCCCCAGATTGTTCAAAATTACGACGGGCAACCGATTCAGCTGGGCGATGGGACGTACACGCTGGATCCTGCCGAATTTCCGAACTTACGCAACTACTTGGGGCAAACCTTGATTACGACCGACGGAACGACGTTGTTGGGAGCGGATGATAAAGCGGGGGTAGCAGAAATTATGACGATGCTTGCCTACTTGGTGGCCCATCCAGAAATTAAGCACGGGACCATTAAAGTTGGCTTTACGCCCGACGAAGAGACCGGGACGGGGGCCACCCATTTTGACGTGACCGATTTTGGAGCTGATTTTGCGTACACCGTGGATGGCGGTCCATTAGGTGAGTTGGAATATGAAACCTTTAACGCCGCCGGAGCAGAAATTACGATTGAAGGCAAGGACGTCCACACTGCGACCGCCAAGGGCGTCATGGTAAATGCGCTTCAGATTGCCATGGATTTGCAAGCGATGCTACCGGCGCATGATCGGCCAGAAAAAACGACTGGCCGAGAAGGCTTTTTCCACTTGTACCAATTGGATGGAACCGTTGATCATGCTCGGATGTTGTACTTGATTCGGGATCATGATCGCCAAATGTTTGAGGCCCGGAAGCAAGCATTGCAGGCAGTCGTTACTGATTTAAACGAGCAACTTGGGAGCCAACGTGTGACCTTACAGTTGACGGATCAGTATTATAACCTCAAAGATGCCTTGCAAGGCCATATGGACGTGGTTGAGTTGGCGCAAACGGCGATGAAAGAATTGGCGATTGAACCGGTGATTTATCCAGTCCGGGGTGGCACGGATGGCTCGACGATTTCGTATATGGGCTTACCAACGCCAAACTTATTTGCGGGTGGTGAAAACATGCACGCCCGGTTTGAATATGTATCGCTACAAACCATGGAGAAAGCGGTGGATGTGCTGCTGAAAATGAGTGAATTAAACAGCCAACGAACTAAATAGTTGGGGGCTGAACTTTTTGGGAGGTGTTGGTGATGACAAAGCGGTATGAGGCCCGGCTGCGTCGGATGGTCCGGAAATTGGCGATTGCCTTGTTATATGGGATTTTATCAGCGATCGGGGTTAATTTTTTCTTGACCCATGCCAATTCGTACTCATCAGGACTGTTGGGGATTTCCCAATTAATACAAGCAATTGGCTTAACGATGGGGCTGCATTTGAATTTGGGGCTGCTGGTGTTCATTTTTAACGTTCCGCTATTTATCTTTGCTTGGCGGGTCTTTGGACTGAGCTACATTTTCTATTCGGGGTTGGCCGTAATTTTTAATGTCATTGCTTTGGCGTTGATTCCGGTGGTGAAGTTGGTCAGCGATCCGTTAACCAATACCTTGGTCGGCGCGGCCTTAATTGGGCTGGGAATTGGTTTGTGCTTTAACAATGGCTTTACGACCGGGGGCATTGATATTGTCGTGACTTATTGTCAACGGAAGTTTCATAAGAATGTCGGCTTCTTTGCCAACGTCGTAAATGGGGTCATTTTATTAGCGACGGTGATTGCCTTTGGTCCCAGTCGGATCGTGTACAGTCTGATCGGGATGTTGTTAACCAATTGGTTGATGGACTACGTCTTCGTTTCGCAAACGGACGTCAGCGTAACCATTTTTACCAAGCAGGCGGATAAGTTGATTCCCGCGTTGAAGACCTTTGCGCATGGGGCCACGGTAATGCACGGGATCGGTGCGTATACGGGGGATGAGACGGATGTAATTATCGTGATTACCCCCCGGAGTCAGTTGGTTGGTCTACGTAAAATGGTAAAGACCATCGATCCCCGGGTCTTCTTGAGTATTCAACGGACCAGTGTTGAATTAGGGATCTATCGGCGCCACTCATTATAGTTTTAAGGGTACTAAAAAGCGGTCAGTGAGCTAAGTTCACTAACCGCTTTTTATATTGATCAACCAAGTTGGTTAACGTTCTGGATTGGCATGCACCGTCATAAACGTCCAAACATTGGCCGCCACTAAGGCCACCACGGCGCCTAACACGGCACAAAGTTGGAAATCAGCCGTTAAACCTTCCAATTGACTGCCAATGTAGCCTAATACCATCCCTAAGATGGCGCCCCAAAAAAGCACCATCAAATTTTTAAAAATCGTCTTCATACTTTTTCACTCCCTTAGTGGATACGTTCATTGTAGCACAAATTTTTCGGCAACGGAAAGGCCAATCCAAACGAAGCAACGGGCAACATTTGGAATTAATGATATACTGGCTAATGGAAAGATTTTTAGGAAGGGGCATGTGGCATGGTTCCCATTAATGTAACTAGTGCGTACAGTTTGCTAGAGAGTACGATCCAACCGGCTGAATTGGTTAAAGCGGCTCAACAACAAGGTTACTCGGCAGTAGCTTTGACGGATCGCAACGTGATGTATGGGGCGATTGAATTCTATCATGCGGCAAAAGCGGCGGGGGTCACACCTCTTTTGGGCGTTCAATTTCAACTGGCCGGTTTAGAACTAACGGCGTATGCCAGGGGGAATCAGGGCTATCAACAACTGATCAAGTTGTCAACCCGTTTGGCAACGAACCAAGCGTTGACCGTAACCGAATTTTTAACCGAAGTGGATCAGCTGGCTGTGGTAATTGCACCAGCCACCATCTTGCAAGCTTTGCAACAACCGGAGTTAGCAGCGGCGTTGGAACAGCTGATTGAGCAGCCGGCGCAAATGCGTTTTGCAGGGATTACGCTGACTTTGGATCAGGTCCAACGTACGGCGTTAGTCAATTGGGCGACCAAGCATCAGGTCGCGTTAATCGCGTTTGACCCGGTTGAATATTTGGCGCCAACGGATTATTTTGCCACCCAGGTTTTGCGGGCTATTAAGAGTGGTCACCGTATTAAAGAGCCATTGCGGTTGGTTAACCAAACGGGGGAGCATTTTTTAAAGCCGGCCCAAGCCTGGGCCAGGGCATATCAAACGGTCGGGTTGGCGCAAGCGGCCGCCAATACGGAGCAGTTGGCAGCCGCCTGCCAGGTTGAAATCACCTTTCAAAGTCCGGTCTTGCCAACGTTTAAAGTTCCCGCTGGGCAAAGCCAGGCTGACTATCTGCGCCAACTGTGTGAAGCGGGGTTGCAAGCACGCGGGCTCACGGCAGCAACGTATCAAGCTCGGTTAGACCATGAATTAACCCAGATTCATAACTTAGGGTTTGACGATTACTTTCTGATTGTTTGGGATGTCATGCACTTTGCTCATGAACACCAGATTACAACTGGCCCGGGGCGCGGGTCGGCCGCGGGTTCGCTGGTCGCGTATGCACTGGCGATTACGGACGTCGATCCCTTACGCTACCACTTGCTGTTTGAACGCTTTTTAAATCCCGAACGGGCCCAAATGCCTGATATTGACTTGGATTTACCGGACAACCGGCGTCAAGAAGTGCTGGATTATTTGCATCAACGCTATGGGCACCAACGAATTGCCCAAATTATTACCTTTGGGACCTTAGCGGCAAAGCAAGCCATTAAGGACGTGGCCCGGGTCTTTATGTTGCCTGCCTACTTGGTGAGTGAGTTGAATACCATTTTAGCTAACATTCAAGTGCGGACCAAATTAACGATTGATGAGGCGTTGCGTAAATCCCAAGCGTTGGTGAATTTGATGAATGATCAACCCCAAATTGCACTTTTAATCAAGGTTGCCAAACAATTGGAAGGCTTGCCGCGGCATGATTCAATTCACGCAGCCGGGGTCGTCTTGTCGCAAGCCCCCTTAGCGGAATTGGTCCCCTTGCAAGGCGGCCAAGATGGCGAATTGTTGGTTACTCAATACGCGAAAGAAACCGTAGAAGCCGTGGGACTATTAAAAATGGATTTTTTAGGCTTGCGGAACTTATCAATCATGGATAAGGCCTTGCGTTTGATTCATCATCACCAGCCCCAGTTTAATTTAAAAAAGGTCGATTTAAATGATCCGGCAACGCTGCACTTGTTTGCGGCTGGTGATACCGACGGGATTTTTCAATTTGAGTCGCGCGGGATTCGGCAAGTCTTGACCAAGTTGGCCCCGGACCAATTTGAAGAGCTGGTGGCAGTGAATGCCTTATATCGGCCGGGTCCGTTAGATAATATTACGCACTTCATTGCCCGCAAGCAGGGACATGAGAACTACCAGTTGCCAGATGCCAGTTTGGCGGCGATTTTGGGACCCACGTATGGGATTTTGGTATACCAGGAACAAGTCATGCAAGTGGCGGCCGTCATGGCTGGCTTTTCGCTTGGGCAAGCCGACTTGTTGCGCCGGGCCATGAGTAAGAAAAAGCAAGCGACAATGGATGCAATGCGGTCCCGGTTTTTAACTGGTGCCAAGGAAAAAGGGTACGCCCCCCAATTAGCCCAGCAGGTCTTTGATTACATTGACCAATTTGCTAATTACGGATTTAACCGGTCGCATGCGGTGGCGTATTCGAAAATGGCCTTTGAGATGGCGTATCTAAAGGTTCATTTTCCAAACGAATTTTTCGTTGCCTTACTGTCCATTGAACCGAATATTGCTAAGCAACGCCAACACTTTGCCAACGCCCAACAGCATGGGGTCCGTATCGTTGGTCCGCGGATTAATGTCTCGCAAGCCGACTTTAGTCTGGCAAGGGGGGAAATCATCGTCGGCTTTAGCGCCGTTAAAGGGCTCCGCGCTGATTTTATTCAGGCCATTTTAGCGGCACGCCAAACGGGACCGTTTCAGGATATCTATGACTTCTTAGCCCGACTGGCGCCGCGGTGGCATAAAGCGGCCCTGTTAGAACCGTTATTTGCCGTGGGCGCGTTTGATGGTTTGGGGTATAACCGGGCAGAGCTATTGGTGGGGCTTCCCGGACTATTAGCTGGCAGCGAATTTACCTTTCAAGATCCCAGTTTGCAACCTTTGATTGAGCGGCGCCCTGAGTTGCCGTTGGGCGAACGGCTCGCTAAGGAAAGTGAGTACTTAGGGGTGTACTTGTCGGGGCATCCGGCGAGTCAATACCAAGCGTTACGGCAACGGCTAGGGGGCGAATTGGTTGCTGACTTAGGACCGAATCAAAAGGTAACCTTAGTAGTTTTGCTAACCCGCATTCGAGTGGTTAATACCAAAAAGACCCATCAGCAAATGGCCTTTGTGACCGCTAGTGATGAGAGTGGCAGCATTAATCTGACCGTTTTTGCTCGCCAATTTGCTCAGTATGAAAAGTTGTTGAGTCGCCCTAACCAAGTGGTCGTGGTAGCTGGGCAGGTTGAATTACGCAATGATGAATTAGAAGTGATTGTCAATCAATTACAGCCGGCAAATCAATTGCAGACAGGAACTGCGCCCCAGCTGGCTGATCGTCGTTGGGTCCTGCGCTTGTTACCGGAGGTTGCCGAACGCGGGCGCCAGCAAATTAAAGCCATCTTGCGGGCCCACCCTGGTAATTGCCCGGTGGTAATTTATGAAGAACAGACGAACCAAGCGCGCCAATTAACGGTCGGCGCGGCGGCGGATGAGGCGACGCGGGCCGCTTTTAATGCGGCCTTGGGTAGTGCCAACGTTGTTTTGCAGCTTGTGCCACCACTAAAAAAATAATGGCATAGACCGCAAAATGGTGGCGCTTACACGATAATTTGCCGAGAAAAATTAAAGACACCCCCAATAAAACGTGCTATGATAAACAATGTGTGATTGAGGGGGCAACCCCAGAAAATGCTGTAACGCAAAGGAGAGAGATCACTTATGAAGAAAACCAAGATTGTCAGCACTTTAGGGCCGGCAAGTACGGATGTCGACACGATTGTTAAGTTGATTAATGCGGGGGCCAACGTCTTCCGTTTCAACTTCTCCCACGGTGACCACCCAGAACACTTGGGCCGGTTGGAAAATGTTCACAAGGCCGAAGAAATTACCGGGAAGAAAGTTGGGATCATGCTCGATACCAAGGGGGCCGAAATTCGGACGACCGTTCAAAAGGAAGGGAAGATCGAATACAACATTGGTGACCAAGTACGAATCTCAATGGATGCCAGCTTAGAAGGGGTTCACGACAAGATTGCCGTAACTTACCCAGGGCTGTACGATGATGTGAAGGTTGGCGGCCACGTCTTATTTGATGATGGACTGATCGATATGTTGGTTGACGAAAAAGACGATGCCAACAAGGAATTAGTTTGTCACGTTTTGAACCACGGAATTCTTGGTTCACGCAAGGGGGTTAATGCCCCGGGCGTTTCGATTAACTTGCCAGGGATTACGGAAAAGGACTCCAGTGACATTCGTTTTGGTCTGGATAACGGGATCAACTTCATCGCTGCTTCCTTTGTCCGGAAGGCCCAAGACGTCTTGGACATTCGTGAATTGCTCAAGGAAAAGAACAAGGAAGATGTCTTGATCTTCCCAAAGATTGAATCCCAAGAAGGGATCGACAACTTTGAAGAAATTATCGAAGTTTCTGATGGGTTGATGGTACCACGTGGGGACATGGGGGTTGAAATTCCAGCTGAAAATGTGCCACTGGTGCAAAAGAACATGATCCGGCGGTGCAATGAATTAGGTAAGCCGGTAATTACGGCGACGCAAATGCTGGATTCCATGCAAGAAAACCCTCGTCCAACCCGGGCCGAAGTTTCTGATGTTGCCAACGCTGTCTTTGACGGAACGGATGCAACGATGTTGTCCGGGGAAAGTGCCAACGGTGACTACCCAGTTGAATCCGTTGCCATGATGGCCCACATTGATGAAAAGGCTGAAAACAACCTGGACAAGTTCGGCCGGGAAGTCTTTGACTTTGACAAGTCTGACGTTACGGAAACGATTGGGTCAGCGGTTGCTAACGCGGCGCGGGACTTGAACATTAAGACGATCGTTGCTTCAACGAAGTCTGGCTACACGGCACGGATGATCTCCAAGTACCGTCCATCAGCTGATGTATTAGCGTTGACTTACGATGAACGGGTTCAACGGAGCTTGATGATCAACTGGGGGATCCAACCATTTGTGGTGGATCGGCCAGAAAGTACTGATGAAATGTTCCGGGTAGCTGGCGAAAAGGCTAAGGAATTAGGCTTTGCGCAAGCTGGTGACTTGATTATTGTAGTTGCCGGGACGCCAGGCGGAAACGCCGGGACGACGAACTTAATGCGGGTTTTACAAGTTAAGTAAGCCGTCAAAATAGAGTTGAGAAACGGGTAGGAAATGTCCTGCCCGTTTTTTCAATCACCGGGACCGCTTTAAATTTGCGCGGGGCTTGTGTAAAATATGGTAAGTTAATACTGGAGCTGGCAAAACTGGAGGGAATTTGAATGAATGAAGCATTAGGAAGCGTGGTTTCGGCGGTAATGGTCGATGAGAATCAGGACTATTACTTTGTGCAGCCTGCAAGAAACGGGCAGACTTACCGCTTGGCAAAAAGTGAGGCCCCCCAGGTTCTGCACATCGGGGGATCGGTCAAGGGGTTTGTTTATGAAAACGCCGACCATCAATTACAAATGACGTGTGCCCATATTCCAACGGTGCAAGTTGACCACTATGACTTTGGCACGGTGGTTGGCGTGCGACGTGATTTGGGAGTCTTTGTTGATATTGGTCTGCCAAACAAAGACATTGTAGTCTCACTCGATGATTTGCCAAGCTTAAAGCACTTATGGCCACAACCGGGCGACCGTTTATTATTGGCCTTGCGGGTCGATGATCATGATCGGTTATGGGGGCAGCTCGCGGATGAGGAAATCTTCCGGACAATTGCAGCTAAACCAAGTCGCCAATTGATTAATCAAGATGTTACGGCGACAATTTACCGCTTAAAATTAGCGGGGAGCTTAGCGCTAACGGCGGATTATCATTTAGCCTTTATTCACCCTAGTGAACGAGACCAAGAGCCGCGCTTAGGCCAAGTTGTGAAGGGCCGGGTAATTGGTCTTTCCAGTCATGGGGGAGTTAACTTATCGCTCAAACCCCGGGCTTACCAGGCGATTAATGATGATGCGGCCCAAATTCTGGCCCTGTTAAAGCACAGTCAAGACCATCAACTTCCCCTGACGGATAAGAGTTCGCCGGCGGAAATTAAGGCGTTATTAGGGATTAGTAAAGGACAATTTAAGCGGGCCGTAGGGCATTTACTAAAGGCGCGACTGGTTAATCAAATCAACGGGAAGTTAATTTTGCTCAAGGAGCCAAGCGATGACTGATTTAAAAGCTCCCGTGACGGCTTTTTTGGCGCAATTGGCGCAACGGCGTTCAGCCAGTACCGTCGAGAATTACGCCCGCGATCTGCGGCGGATGCAACAAGTGCTGCTTGATCACCAGCTTGAGAATTGGGGGGCCGCTGATCAATATGTCTGGTTGGAATGGTTGAACCAATTGTCGACAACGACCAGTTTAGCCAGTCGTCGTCGCTATCTGTCCAGTTTGCGCCAATTCTACCGGTTTTTACTGAATGAGCACTTGGTCGAACAGGATCCAACCCGGGATTTAAAGTTACCGCCGTTGGTTGCCACGCCAACGCCGCACTTGTCCGAACCAGCAATGGTCCAGCTTTTGACCGCCGTTAAGGATACCACGCCATTAGCGCTTCGTGATCGGGCCCTGTTGGAGCTTTTGTATGCGACGGGGGTAAAGGTAAGTGAATTGTTAACGTTGGATGTGACCGATTTAAACTTCGAATTAGGCTTTTTGACCGTTCGCGATCATTTGGGGCAAGCGCGCTTGCTCCCGTTAAGTCCGGTCGCGCAACATTGGTTGCAACGCTATCTTCAGGTGGCCCGTCCTTTGCTTCAGCAGGATGGCCGTTCAGCCGGCGTATTTTTGAATGCCCGCGGGGGGCGGCTGAGTCGGCAAGCAGTTTGGCAACTTTTAAAAACGACTGGGCAGGCCGCGGCCTTGACGATCGAAGTGACGCCGCAAGTGATGCGGGAGAGCTTTACGGCCCACTTGTTGGCGCACCAGGCGGATTACCTGGTGGTGATGCAGTTGTTAGGTAAACAGTTGCCGCAAGCGCCACTGGTCCCCTTTAGTCGGGTTAAAGCGGTATATCAAGCAACGTTTCCACGTTACCAAGAGGAAGGTTAAATGTTAGTAAAGTACCGGAAAGATTATCAAAAAATTGTGTTGGGCTTACTTTCTTTTAGTCCCGATCTAGATAATTATGATCGTTTGCAAGAAGAAATTGATTGGTCTAATTCAGCGCATCAACCAATCTATTTATGGCGGGCACCGTATTCTGAACAATTTATCGGCGTGGCGGTGTTAGAAGAGGGAACCGATTATATTTTATTGCGCCGCCTTTCGTTTACGCCAAGTGAACGCTCAGGGAAAAACGTTTATGATTTTTTGTCGGCCATTGCCAAGCATTATGAGCCTAAGCGCTTAATGGGGACCTTAGCGACACAGCCCCTCGTTACCAATTGGGCGCGCAGTACGGTCTTTCGGGTTCAACCAACAGAGGAGGAATAAACGTGGCAACTGAGGTGATAACAGAACCGCAAAAGCCATTTGTGCACCTGGCTGATTTCGATGGCCCCCTTGACTTGTTGCTCCACTTGATTCGTAAAGATGAAGTCGAGATCTATGATATTCCGATCGAAAAAATTACTAAGCAATACGTGGCGATATTAGAGGCCAATCAAAAATATCAATTAGAAATTGCTGGTGAATACTTTGTCATGGCATCGACGCTAATGCGGATTAAGAGTCAAATGCTGCTACCAGCGCCACCAGTCATGGTTGATGATGAAGCAGAATTCGAAGATCCGCGGGAAGAATTGGTTGACCAATTATTGGAATATCAACGCTACCAAGCCGCAGCCAAGCACTTAGAAGCTAAAGCAGCCGCCCGGCAACGGGAGTATACCCGGGAAGCGATGGCAGCGCCAGCTGAAATGATTGCTCACCAGGTTCAGCCGGGGGTCACAATCGAAGAATTGCGGGGAGCGTTTGAAGCGTTGCTAAAGCGACGTCAGATTCCGGAATTGCCGGTCGCTGAAACGGCGCCGGAAAAGGTAACGGTTGCCGAACGAATTGACTATATCAAAGCGCAACTAACCCATCCGGTGCGGTTTGTTGATTTATTTGCTGACCAATTGACTCGTGATAATTTAGTCACCACCTTTCTGGCCTTGTTGGAACTATGTCGCCATCAGGTGGTTCAAGTTACCCAGTCAACGGCATTTGGCCCTTTGATTGTAACGAAAGGAAATAAATTTGATGGACAACCAAGCGAAAATTGAGGCGTTGCTTTTTATCGCCGGTGATGAGGGAATTACCCTCGGGGATTTAGCGAACTTAACCGGCTTGTTGAAACCGGCAGTTCACGGGATTTTGGGGCAATTGGCAGAAAAATATGCCCAGGACAACCATTGTGCGCTTAAATTACTGGTCAGTGCGGATACCTATCGTTTAGCAACCAAAGGTGAATTAGCACCAGTGGTAAAAGATTACTTTGAAACTCCGCTAACGGTCCCGTTAACGCCAGCCTTATTAGAGGTGCTGGCAATTATTGCGTACCGCCAGCCCATTACGCGGCTTGAAATTGATGATTTACGGGGCGTTCAAAGTTCGGGATCAATTCAAAAATTAGTCATGCAGGGGCTGGTAGAAACCCGGGGGCGGTTGAACGTACCGGGTCGGCCCTTCCGCTATGGCACCACCACGGCTTTTTTGGATTACTTCGGGTTGGCCGAGTTGAGTGAGTTACCGCCATTAAGTGAGCCGGCGGCTGAAATTATCGACAGCGAACAATTTGCGCAAGCCTTAGCCTTGCGACGACAAAAACTGGAGGGGGAAAACTAATGGAACGGTTGCAAAAAGTGATTGCGCATGCGGGGGTGGCTTCGCGCCGCGCCGCGGAAAAACTAATTTTGGCTGGACGCGTCACGGTGAACGAGCAAGTGGTGACAGAACTGGGAACAAAGGTCAAAAACAGTGACCAAGTTAAAGTTGATGGTGTTCCTTTGCGTAAAGAAGCACCAGTTTACTTTATGTTAAACAAGCCCCGGGGGGTTATTTCATCCGTCCATGATGAAAAAGGTCGCCGGACGGTTGTGGACTTATTTACTGAAGAAGGGGTAACTGAACGAATCTACCCCATTGGGCGCTTAGATTATGATACAACCGGGTTGTTGTTGTTAACGAATGATGGTGAGCTGACCAATCAGTTGATGCACCCCAAGTTTGAGGTTGACAAGGTTTATATTGCTAAGGTCAAAGGATTGGTTACCAATGATGCGTTGCGTCAATTACGGACGGGGGTTAAAATTGACGGTCGGATGACGGCCCAAGCCAAGGCGAAGGTGGTGGAAGTGGCCGCAGATAAGAAGCATTCCTTAGTGAAGTTAACGATTCATGAAGGGCATAATCACCAAGTTAAAAAGATGCTCCAAGCGGTGGGCCACCCGGTGGTCAAATTGCACCGGGAAGAATATGCTGGCCTGACGTTGGCGGGGTTACCGTCGGCGGGACAATGGCGTGAATTGAAGCCCGTGGAAGTTAAGTACTTACGCCAACTATCAGGGGAAAATTAAAGTTAAATTGCGTTTTAAGGTTAAGAATGCTATAGTTAACGACAGATTAAAGAAACGAGTTGTCGTACAGTAGGGTCACATCTCAAGGGACAGCGAACTGGCGGTTGGTGCAAGCTAGGCAGGATGATGATCACGAATTACCCGACAAAGACCTCGACCGGGCCCGACTGGTCCCGTTATCCACCAGTAAAAGAGGGGATTTTCGGCAATCCCTAGCTAGGTGGTACCGCGGAAATTTCGTCCCAGCAAGCGTAATGGCTTGCTGGGATTTTTTAGTTTAAATCAACTGGGGAGGAGATTTTATGACCAAGCAGATTCGTTTTTTTGAAGCGAGCGTAATTTTGATTTTGATGTTAATTATTTTGGGGACCAGTGTTATTGGTTTTCAAATGACACCGACCGTACCGGTATTAGCGGTCATTGGCTGCTTAATGGGGTGGCTGCGATGGCGGGGCTTCAGTTGGGAGGAACTAATGGCTGGGATCAAGGCAGGAATTTCAACGGCCATCATTCCGATCTTTATTTTTATGTTGATTGGGACTTTGATTGCGGTTTGGATTCAAGCCGGGGTTATTCCAGCTTTAATGTTGGTTGGCTTTCGGCTAATTAATGCCTCTTTTTTTCTTCCTTCCGTTTTTATTGTTTGCTCTTTAGTTGGTTCTGCCATCGGGAGTGGGTTTACCACCATTTCAACAATTGGGATTGCCCTGTTTGGAATGGGCAGTGCAATGGGCTTTTCGCCCGCTTTGACGGCTGGCGCAATTATTTCAGGGGCCGTCTTTGGGGATAAGATGTCGCCCTTATCGGATTCAACAAATTTAGCCGCAGCAATTGCGGGGAGTGATTTATTTGCCCACATCAAGAACATGTTGTGGACGACCTTACCGGCTTTTGCACTTTCGTTACTTGCCTACACATTTTTAGGCTGGTCGCACCATGCCATGCCGGCGACGCAGGTGGCCGGGACTTTAGTAACACTGCAGACGACGTTTTCCATTTCGGGGTGGACGATGTTGCCAATCCTGTTAATGCTGGTTTGTTCGTGGCGAAAGTTGCCGGCAATTCCGACGTTATTTTTAAACATTGCGGTAACGATTGGTTTAATTTTTATGACAGAACGGCAATTTACCCTGGCCCAATTGACGACGCTGATTCAGCGAGGATATGTTGCGAAAACCGGTGATGCGACCTTGAATACGCTTCTGAGTCGGGGCGGAATTGATAGCATGATGGGAACGGTGGCGCTGATCATTACTACCCTGGCCTTGGGGGGGATTTTAATGAATTGCAAGATCATTGATCACGCAATGGCGCCCATTGCCGTCCGGTTAAAGACCCCGGGCCGCTTGGTTTTGAGCACGATTTTAGCCGGAATTGGGATTAACCTGTTTGTTGGTGAACAGTACCTTTCCGTGATTTTGCCCGGTAATGCGTTTAAGGCTAGCTTTACGCGGTTAAAGTTAGCGCCGTTAGCCCTAAGCCGGGTGCTTGAAGACGGCGGGAGTGTGATTAACTACTTGATTCCTTGGGGGGTCGCCGGTTCTTTTGCGGCGGGGGCCTTGGGGGTACCAGTGACGACCTTTTTGCCATTTGCCTTTTTTAGTTTATTGTCACCACTGTTTTCGGTCTTAAGTGGGGTGACTGGCTGGGGGCTGAAAAAGCAGGCGGCGGTGGAAGCGGTTTAATTGCGGCTTGCAAAAAGTAAGCAGTAGTGCTATAGTTAAACCGTAAAAATATAAATTAGGTTTGTCTTCAAGGCAGGGTGCAATTCCCGACCGGCGGTATAGCCCGCAACCCGTATTTACGGTGGAACCTGGCGCAATTCCAGGTGCCGACAGTATAGTCTGGTAGATAGAAGATTGCCATCATCAAATAAACGATGACGGACTGGGGGCAAATTGGCTTGTCGCCAGTCTTTTTATTTGGACGGCTTGGATACCTACACAAGAAGGCGACCTCACAGGAGGTTTGGTCTGATGACAGTTTCACATTCACGCTTGCAACGCTACACAGTGACAGCTTGCTTTGGGGCATTAGCCTTTGTTTTGATGTTGTTTGAATTTCCGGTAATTCCGGTTGTCTCGTACTTAAAGTTGGATTTCTCCGATTTGCCAGTCTTGCTGGGAACCATTATGTATGGGCCAATAACGGGAATTGTTATTACGGTAATTAAATTATTGCTTCATGGGGCAATGCGGGGCTTTTCACCAGTTGAATTTCTCGGCTTATTTGCCAGTTTTTGCTCTTCGGTCGCCTTATTGATTCCAGTGGCTTGGTTTTTCCGGCGGGGAAGTCACCGGTCGTTTAAAGCAGCCATGTGGTGGAGTGCCGTGGTCGGCACGCTCCTGTTAACGGTTGTGATGACGTTGTTTAACCTGTACGTTTTAACCCCCATGTATATGAAATTGTTTGCTTGGCAGCCTAATTTACCGATTCCAGAATTAATGGCCGTTGGGGTGTTGCCGTTTAATTTAATTAAGGGAATCGCGGTCAGTGCGGTCTTTGCCTTTTTAGCAAGTCGAATGAAACATTTGTTACATTTGGCTGATTAGTGGGTTTCCTCGCTAAGTTGCTTTATAATTATCATAGCGTATTTAAAAGTTAGCGCGCTCCGAGGGTAGTCTGTCGGTTCGCGCTTTTTTTATAATATCTTCAGTGCTAGTAAACGGGGGAGAAAAATGAGTTATTTACTAACGTTGTTTGACAAAACGCCGCGGCGGATCCGGGTCGTAGAAGGCATCCTCCAAGCCAAACGGACAGTAACTAACTTGTTTTGGGGCCAGTGTTATGGTTTGCTGCCGTATTTGGGAGCGGACCGGCATTTAAAGCGGGCGACCTATGACACGTGGCTTCAATCCCAAGCAGCGAAGGGGAATCTGCTCATCGACCAACAAATGGCTTGGCTTACCCCGCAGGGATTATCAGTCAAGCAAGCGTGGCAAACCGAACATTATCAGCCACAGTTTGGACAATGGACGTGGTTAGCGAACTGGCAACAGTTAGCCAATCGAGTCCTATTAGCCTTGCAGTTGGTCTCGGAGTACCAACATCATAACCGCCGCTTTGCCCCCTTACCGGTCAGTTTTAAGGATAAGGTAGCGGTGCGGCAATGGTTTTTGCAGCAGTCTTCGTTAATTGGCCAGGAGTTGTTAAAGGAATTAACGAGCTACCTTACGGCTTTGGAAAAAGCTGATCCGCGGTTGGCTGATTTATTTGTTTTTCAATTGATTGGGCACGAGACGGCGGGATGGACGGAAGCAGAAGCGGCCCGCCGGTTAGCGGTGGCCCGGCAAGACTTGTTTTGGATGGAACGCGACATGTGGTTATTCTTAGCCCATTCCTTGTGGCATCAAACGGGTACGTTGGCGGCATTGGTTCAACCTTTATTGGCCCCAAGTCCGTTGCCGAAAAGCGTTCAAACGACCGTGGAAGCTTGGCAGCAGGGCTATTCTTTAGCCGAAATCAGTCGGTTTCGACATTTAAAAATTGGAACCGTCCGGGAACATCTTTTGCAGGCAACGATCCTTGTCCCCGAACAGGTACCGGTGATGAAGTTGCTGCCCCCGCAGATTGTGACGAGTTTTTCTGCTCGATACCAAGGTTCAGCGTTAGCTTGGCAGTTTCAGGCTCAAACAAATGATCCCGGGCTGGAATTTTTCTACTTCCGTTTGTTACAAATTAAAGCGGCCCAAGCAATTGGAAAGGAAGGGTATGATGGATCTCACCGCTAGCTTACGGCAACATTTTGGGTTTACTGCTTTTCGGCCCGGCCAAGAAGCAACTTTGACTCGGATTCTTAACGGGCAAGATACGTTGGCTATTTTACCAACCGGGGCAGGTAAAAGCTTGTTGTACCAACTGCCGGCTTATCATTTAACGGGAACCATCCTGGTAATTTCGCCACTGATTGCATTGATGCAAGATCAGGCCGACCGAATTGCGCGCCAGGGCGATTATCGGGCGGTCGTCTTAAATTCGACGGTTGAAATGCATGATCAAGCGGCGTTACTGGAAACGTTAGGTGACTACCGCTTTATTTTTACTTCCCCTGAAACCCTGGCACGCGGCCCAGTCCTTGGGGCTTTACGGCAATTAAAAATAGCCCTGTTTGTGGTGGATGAAGCCCACTGTATTTCGGAGTGGGGCCCTAATTTTCGACCGGAATACTTGACGTTAAAAAACGCGCGGCAAGTGCTAAAGCCGGGGGTGACCCTTCTATTAACGGCAACGGCACCGCCCCAAATTGCCCAGGATATTTTAACCAAAATGGCGATGGCCCCAGAACAAGTGGCTACGGTGCGGCAGTCGGTGAACCGGGCCAATTTATTTCTAGCGGTCCATCCGGTTGCCGATCCGCTGGCCAAACAGCACTATTTGCAAGCGCTGTTGCCTCGCTTGGGCGGCCCCGGGGTGATTTATTTTTCGAGTCGCAAGCAAGCAACGGCGATGGCCAACTGGTTGGAACAAACGACTTCTTTACAGGTGGCCGCTTATCACGCTGGCTTGGAACCAGTCGTGCGTTACCGTTTACAGACACAATTTATGCAGAATCAAGTTGACGTCATTTGTGCGACAAGTGCATTTGGAATGGGGATTGATAAAAACGATATTCGCTACGTAATTCACTATCATATGCCAGCTGGTTTAGCCGCGTATACGCAAGAAATTGGCCGGGCAGGGCGCGATGGTCAGCCAGCTTTGGCTTTGCTTTTGTACGCGTCAGGTGATGAAAGTTTGCCGGAATTGCTGACCCAAACGGAATTGCCCGCCCCAGCGGTGTTGGAAGAGGTAATGGCGGGCCGGGTCGCTCCAACGGTCTTAGGCCCGAAGGCGGATGTGATTAATTTCTATTTGCATCATGGCGTTACGCCCCAGCAATTACAGCAATTGATGGCGCAGCAGTCACGCTTGGCTCAGCAACGGATCAATGAGATGCTGGGGTATGTGATGACGACTGCTTGTCGCCGGCAGTATTTATTGCATGCCTTTGGCGAAAAACCAATTGAGCAAGCGCTTTGTTGTGATCGCCATCAAAGCAATTGGCAACCACAAGAACTGGGGCTGGGCGCGGTTAAAACTTTTGCCACGGTTGAGCGGAGTTACAATTGGCGTCAGCAGCTGGCCCACTTTTTCGCTTGTTGACCTGGGCAAAGAGGCGCTAGTATCTGGGGGGGATTTCTGCTAAAATTATTTCATTAGGCCCGCGAGGAGGGAGAACGATGAAGCGTCGCGAAGACGAACGAAATGTAGATGAAAATCTGTGGGATAAAACCTTTGAAGACAACCAAGACTTGGGGCGTGACGGACATTTGTCGCGGTTGGAACACCGGAAGCAAAGTTCGGCGGCCTCGCGGTTTACGACTATTTTGGTGGTACTGATTATCATTTTGGCGGCAACCCCGGTGCTGTATTGGATTAATCATGAAAAGTCTTTTAATCACCCAACACCTAAACTAGAACAGGTGGCCAAGGGCTCGACTGAGCATAAAAAAAAAGTGGCTTCGTCTTCGTCGACAGCAAGTCAAAAGCGATCTGCCGCGACCAAGCTGAGTCGCGCCAAGGACAGTTCTAGTACGCGAGCGCATTTGGCAGCTAATACCACGCAGTCGGCGGCTGAATCCAGCAGCTCGAGCAGTGCCAGTTCCGTGAACCGCAGTGATGCCAGCTACGTACAAGTTCAAGCGGGACAAGGAATTTATCGGGTGGCGGTCAATAATGGCTTGACGGTCGAACAATTAGCTCAGTTGAATGGAATTTCACCGACGACCAAATTATATCCGGGTCAACAACTGCGGGTGAAGTAGCGAGATGATTCAAAGAGGAGTGAAGATTTTGAAGGGGTTACAAGTTGCAATTGATGGACCGGCTTCGGCGGGAAAGAGTACGGTTGCTAAGCAAGTTGCCAAGCGGTTTGGCTATATTTATTGTGATACAGGAGCCATGTATCGTTCGGTAACGTTGGCGGCCCTGAACCAGGGAATTGATGTTCATGATCAAGCCGCCGTTGCTGCTTTGGCACAGCGAATCAAGATTGGTTTTGAACCAGGAGAACCGGAACAACGGGTCTTTGTTGATGGCAAAGAAGTGACGGCCGCGATTCGTTCCAATGAGGTCAATGCGAACGTTTCCGCCGTGGCAGCCATTCCAGCGGTTCGTGAAGAGATGGTTGCGCAACAACGTCAGATTGCAGCAGCTGGTGGGATTGTGATGGACGGCCGCGACATCGGAACCACGGTCTTGCCCAATGCGCAAGTAAAGATCTTTTTGGTGGCTTCAGCTCATGAGCGGGCTCGGCGGCGGTTTGAAGAAAATCAGCGCAAGGGCATTGCAACGACGACCTTGGCGGAATTGCAAGCGGCGATTGAACGACGGGACAAGCTGGATTCTGAACGGTCCGTGTCCCCGCTAACCCAAGCGCAAGATGCAATTCGCTTGGATTCAACCCACCTGTCAATTGCCCAGGTGGTTGATGAGATCAGCGCGATTATCAAAAAAAGTGAAGCAAATTAGGCTTTTTAGCTAGTCAAAATCGTTTTTATCTAGTAAAATGGACGCTAGAGTTGATTGTTGCAAGGAGGATATTTTTAGATGGCTGAAATCGAAAACAATAACGCGATGTTAGAAGCACTTGACAGCATCAAGCAAGTTAATGTAGGTGATGTTGTTAAGGGGAAGGTACTGCAAATCGATGACGATCGCCAAGCAATCGTCGGGATTGAAGATGCCGGTGTTGAAGGGATTGTTCCTGCCAACCAATTGTCCACGAAGCCAGTTGATGACATTAACGATGTCGTTAAGGTAGGGGACGTCCTGGATCTGGTTGTTATCTCCAAGATTGGCAGCGATAAGGAAAACGGTAGCTACCTGCTTTCTCACCGTCGCTTAGAAGCCATGAAGGTTTGGAACGAAATCCAAAAGAAGTTTGAAGCAGAAGAAACGATCACGGCTAAGGTAACCCAAGCGGTTAAGGGTGGTCTGGTTGTTGATGCTGGGGTTCGTGGTTTCGTACCAGCCTCAATGATTACTGACCACTACGTTGAAGACTTGAAGCAATTCGTTGGTCAAGAATTAGAATTCAAGATCGTTGAAATTGAACCAAGTGAAAACCGTTTGATCCTTTCCCACAAGGAAATTGTGAAGGAACAACACGAAGCAGCCGCTAAGAAGATTTTTGCGGAATTGGCAGCTGGTGACGTTGTTGAAGGTAAGGTTGCACGGATGACCAACTTCGGGGCCTTCATCGACCTTGGCGGTGTGGATGGTTTAGTCCACGTTTCCGAAATTTCTTACGATCACGTTGACAAGCCAAGTGATGTTTTGACGGCTGGTCAAGACGTTAAGGTTAAGGTCTTAAGCGTTGATCCGGAAAAGGAACGGATTTCCCTTTCTATCAAGCAAACGTTGCCTGGCCCATGGGATGACATTGAAGAAAAGGCTGCCGTTGATACGGTATTGGATGGGACGGTTAAGCGCCTGACCAGCTTTGGGGCCTTTGTTGAAGTCTTCCCTGGTGTTGAAGGTTTGGTTCACATTTCCCAAATCTCTCACAAGCACATTGCTACGCCAGCTGACGTGCTGAAGCCAGGTCAAGAAGTGAAGGTCAAGGTTATCAACGTTGACCCTGCTCAACAACGGCTTGGTCTTTCCATCAAGGCCTTAGAAGAAAAGCCTGAAGGGGAAGAAAACAACAACCGTGGGAACCGCGGCTCCCGTCGTCCACGGCGTAACAACTACGCTGCTGACGCTCCGGAAGAAGAAAGTGGCTTTACCCTTGGTGATTTGATCGGTGACGAATTAAAGAACGCCGGCAAGTAAGCCAAGTTTAATCATTGATAAAGGGGCGGTGACGGATTGGTCGCCGTCCTTTTCGTTTAGAAAAATTATTCAGCTGCCTGGTGTCTCACTAATGAGTGTGGCTGAACGAAAACTGAGTTTATATTTGAAAGGAGTGTTTGCGAATGGCAAATCCAATGGTAGCAATCGTTGGGCGACCGAATGTTGGGAAGTCGACCCTGTTTAACCGGATTGTCGGGGATCGGATTTCGATCGTTGAGGATACCCCCGGGGTAACGCGAGACCGAATTTATGCTCATGCGGAATGGTTAGGGAAAAATTTTAGCCTGATTGATACCGGGGGAATTGAGTTATCTGACCAGCCGTTGGTCACTCAAATTCGCCAACAAGCGGAAGTGGCGATTGATGAGGCCGACGTAATTGTCCTAGTGGTTAACGTTGAAAATGGGGTGACGGATGCGGACGAGCAAGTTGCCCAACTGCTTTATCGGTCAGCCAAACCAGTGGTGTTGGCAGTCAATAAAGTTGATAATCCCGAGCGGCGTGCGGATATTTACGACTTTTATGCCTTAGGCTTAGGTGAACCATACCCGGTTTCCAGTGTCCATGGCGTTGGATTAGGGGACCTGTTGGATGAAGTAATTAAACATTTCCCGGAAGAGCAGGCCGATGTTGATGATGATACGATTCGTTTTAGTTTGATTGGGCGGCCAAATGTTGGTAAATCTTCGATGGTTAATGCCATTTTAGGTGAACAACGGGTGATTGTGTCTGATATTGCCGGGACGACCCGGGATGCTATCAATACCCATTTTGTTGGGGCTGACGGGCAAAAGTTTATTATGGTTGACACCGCGGGGATTAAGAAGCAAGGTAAGCTTTATGAAAATACGGAACGCTATGCCTTGATGCGCTCGATGAAGGCGATTGATGATTCAGATGTCGTATTGGTCGTCTTGAATGCCGAGGAAGGGATTCGGGAATTAGATAAGCATGTGGCTGGGTATGCGCATGAAGCGGGCCGGGCAGTAATTATCGTGGTAAACAAGTGGGATACGATTCCGGACCGGGATCAACGAACGATGACGGATTTCACGAATTTGATTCGCCACGAATTCCAGTACTTGGCGTATGCGCCCATTGTTTTTGTGTCGGCGAAGACTCATCAACGCTTAAATAAGCTGCCAGCCATGATTCAAACCGTTGAGAAGAATCACCAGCGGCGGATTCAATCCGCGGTCTTAAACGACGTCTTAATGGATGCCTTGGCGGCTAATCCGACGCCGACCGTTAATGGCAAGCGCTTACGGGTTTACTACGCTACGCAGGTTGCAGTTGCGCCACCAACTTTTGTGATCTTTGTCAATGATCCGGATTTGATGCACTTCTCATACCAACGGTATTTGGAAAACCGGATTCGGGCCGCCTTTGATTTTACCGGGACACCAATTCATGTTATCAAACGCCAACGTAAGTAAGCGTTTTATTATTTGTCAAGGGGAAAAGGCTTTAAAATTTATGAAAATTACCCCAAATCGAGTTTTCAAAATCATTTGACAAAAAAATTTAGTAAGATCTGCTCAAAATGCCTTGCTATCAACGTTTTACTATGCTAATCTAGGTTTTGAAATGAAGTGTTTCGGCGCTTGTTTCGTTAGGATCGTTTGGGGTCCTAACATTCATACGCCCGGCCTCAGCCGGCGCGAATGTTGGAGGTGAAACAACATGGCAAACAAGGCAGAATTAGTTAACGACGTTGCAAGTGCAACTGGTTTAACCAAGAAGGACGCTACGGCTGCTGTAGACGCAGTGTTCAGTTCAATTCAAGCTTCCCTCGCTAAGGGTGACAAGGTTCAATTGATCGGCTTCGGTAACTTTGAAGTACGCCAACGGGCAGCCCGTAAGGGTCGCAACCCACAAACTGGTCAAGAAATCCAAATCCCTGCAAGCAAGGTCCCAGCTTTCAAGCCGGGTAAGGCTTTAAAGGATGCTGTTAAGTAATTTTTTACTTAAAGCATGGAGTAGCTTGGCTACTTATGATCCTGCGTTCATGTGTTGAGCGCAGGATTTTTTTATGGTCAAAAATGAATTCGATTACATTTTTAATCTAAATTAAAATTGACTCATTATTTTCTAATTTTAGCAAAGATACAATTGAACGTTTGCGAAAAAAGATGATTCCAATGTTCACATTTCGCGCTTTTTCGGTATACTAGTAGTAACACAGTGAAAGGAATGTGATGATAAATGTCGAACGCTTTAATGACGAACTCGTTATATGTAAATGTGGAACGCAAGGTAGCCCGCCTTGATTTTAACCACGACTACCCAACGAGTGTAATTTCTCTGCTAAGCTCTCCGGACGTCTGCGAATTAGTTGCGGCTTTCTTGAAGGAAGATAAGCGACTGGCAATGGCTGGCAGCTTAGAGTCACTCCCAGCCAAGGAATACCTGGCAGTTTTTGCGAAAGTGATGATTGATGATCCAACGGCTTACGATCAATTTAGTAAGGAAGAAATCTTAGCCAGTTTGGAACGTTTTTATTCGTTTTACCGCTCCTTATTACGGGTTTCAGTTATTAAAGCAGACAATAATCACATTCTTGGGCAAGAATTTAAGCAAATCGACCGGCGGTTTAATGAATTAGTGTTACAGTGCTACCGGATGTTGGAAGAAAAGTTGCAAGGGTTTGGCAACCGGACCTTCCGGGAAGTCAGCGCCGGGACGAACGCCAGTCTGTTGGTTCGCCACCACGTCTGGGCAGCCCCAGAACGCTACCAAGCCTTAAATCAATTTGACTTTATTGACAAGGTTATGTTACGACCACCGTTGTTGATGCATACGATTTCTAATAAGCGGAAGGGCCTTTTTACGGCCGTTGATTACAACCCGATCGATCATTTCAATGGCAAGGCTGGCGAATGGTACTGCTACCCTGCTAAAATTGGGGAGACCTTGGCCTTTATCTATTTCCAATTAGATTACTTAGTCAACGGCTTGGCTTTGGCGAACCTCTTTGAATTGGCTCCCAAGGAAGATGTGATCGGGCATAAACCAGACGTCATCTTATTGTTTGGGGTCCCAGAAACCGAAGGGATGGTCAGTCACTACCACCACGATGATGAAAATGGCATTTGGGTTGGGGAAGTTCCGTACACGGACGATACCACCTACTTTGGTTACATGAAGAAAATGTGCTTGACGTTGCATAATTTACACCAAATCAACCACGGTTTGCTGCCAATCCATGGTTCAATGGTGAAGATTCGCTTCAAGAATGGCAAGCAAAAGACGGTGGTCTTCTTCGGTGACTCCGGCGCCGGCAAGTCCGAATCGATTGAAGCGTTACAAGAAGTGGCTGATGACCAAATTATTGCGGTTGATACCATTTTTGACGATATGGGCTCTTTTAAGGTTACAGCCGATGGTAAGGTTGTGGCGCAAGGGACCGAAACGGGGGCCTTTGTGCGCTTGGATGATTTGTCAAGCTCGGTGGCCTTTAATAACATGGACCGGGGGGTCTTCTTAAATCCAGAACGTAAAAATGCGCGGGTAATTATCCCTGCGGCGCCATTTGCCGAAGTGGTTGCGCAACATGATATCGATATGTGGTTGTATGCTAACAATTACGATGATGGCGTCGGGGTGCACTACTTTGAAGCTGAAGCAGCTGCCAAGGAAGTCTTTATCGCTGGGAAGCGTAAAGCCCTAGGGACGACGGATGAAGTCGGAATGACGACCACTTTCTTTGCTAATCCATTTGGGCCGGTGCAAGAAGAAGCTAAGACGCGGCCCGTAATTGACAAGGTCTTTGCCGCTTTGTTTAAGCAAGGGGTTCCGGTTGGTGAAATTTACACCCACTTGGGAAATGATAAATCGCCAGAAGCTTTGCATGCTTCAGCGCGGGCGTTGCTGAAAGATTTAATGGAACAGTAATTTATTGAAAATGAAGAGAACAGGGCCTGGGAAAGCGAGCGCGCTTCAGTATTGGCCCTGTTTTTATGTGCCGAAATAGTGGTAACTTAACTTAAAGCCGCGTAAAATAATAGGATAACAATTAATGAGGGGGACGAGAACGCGTGAGTGAATCATATGCCGAAAAAATGTTGAATGCGATTGAAAGTGGCCAATTAGAGGAAGCCAAGAAAGCCTTTGCCTGGGCACTGCGTGAAGATGATGATGAGATTTTATTTAATCTGGCGGAGCAATTATATGCCTTAGGTTTTTTACATCAAGCTCAACGCACGTACTTAAAGCTTTTGCAGCGTTATCCGGCGGAAGATGAATTACGGACAGCTTTGGCGGAGATTGCAATTGATGAGGGGAATAATGATGAGGCGCTGGCTTACTTGGCTCAAATCAAGCCTGATTCACCGGCCTATCTTCAGTCGCTTCTGGTGGCGGCCGATTTATATCAAACGGAAGAACAGTTTGAAGTAACCGAAGAAAAGCTGCAAGCAGCCTACCAACTGGCCCCAACGGAACCAGCCGTTTTGTTTGCCTTAGGGGAGTACTACTATGCGACCGGCTTGTTTACGCCAGCGATTCAATACTATTTTGCCTTGATTCAAGCCGGGGTTGCCGAGTTTGCGCGTGTCGATATTGCCGGACGGTTAGGAATGGCATATGCGCAAAGCGGTAAGTTTGATCAGGCACTGGGGTATTTAAAGCAAGTGGCGCCGGGATACCTAACCAGTGACTTACGGTTTCAAACTGGCTTGACGGAATTAAATTTAGGCGATTTAAAAGCCGCCATCGTGACCTTAAAAGAACTGATTGAAGATGATGATCAGTATGCGTCAGCTTATCCGGCCTTGGCGCAAGCATATCTCCAAGAAAATCACGTCAGTCAAGCCCTGAAGGTAGCGCAAGAGGGACTGGGGGTTGATGAATATAATGAGCAGTTGTTTGCTTTGGCAGGGGATTTAGCGGGCCGTTTGGGCGAAACGACCTTGGTGGAGAAGTACTTGACGAAAGCGCACGAGTTAGATCCAGACAACTTGGCTATTACCCTTAAACTTAGCAATTATTACCTCAGCCAAAATGATCATGAGGCCAACCTAGCTATACTGACGACAGTGAACAAGGCAGCCGTAGATCCGCAAGTCGAGTGGAACTTAGCGCAATCGTATCAAGCCCTTGAAAAGTTCGATGCTGCGGCGCAAGCTTACGAAAACGCCCGGCCGACTTATTGGGAAAATCTGACTTTCTTAAAACAACTGTTAGGCTTTTATCAAGAAAATGGCGACCAGGCCTTACTTTTGGACACTTTGGAGCATGCGCTGACTTTGGCACCAGATGACCCAGAATTGACGGAGCTAGAGGCGCAGTACCAAGCGTTCTAAGTTTAAAATTGGAGAAACACCATGACGGCAACGTTTCGCTTTGCCCAGCGGGCGGATTTACCCCGCATCGTGGCGATCTACAACGAAAGTATTCCAGCGCATCAGGCCACGGCGAGATTTAGTGATTTTGGGTCGACAACTGGGGTAGTTGCACTTTGAAATGGGGTGCGACGACCCCGATTTTTTAAATCATGTATAATTAAATTAATGCAATCTGGTATACCAAAGGAGGAATTTAAATGCCTACTTTTTATTGTTATCAGCGCTGTTCCACGTGCAAAAAGGCCGAGCGGTGGCTAGTCGAGCATGGGGTAGCCTTTGACAAGGTTGACTTGGTGGCAACACCACCGGCAGAAGCGGATTTGTTGCGGTGGCTAACGGCCAATCAAGCGCGGGGGTTGCGGTACTTCTTCAATACCAGTGGCCAGCATTACCGGCAATTGGGACTGAAGGATCAATTAGATACGATGACATTGCAACAAGCCGCCCAACTGCTGGCCAGTGATGGCAAATTAATCAAACGGCCTTTAATGGTGGAGGGGGAGCACGTTACGGCGGGATTTAAGCCTGCCGTATACGAGCAAGAGTGGCTGCCATAATATCTATGCAAAAGCGCAAATCCAAAGGGGGAAGATCGCTGTCAAGGCTTGATAAATAATATCATCAGAGTATAATCATACCAGTTAAAGCTTTTATTTTTTAATTCTTATTCATTTTGGAGGAGTGTTACTTATGGACGAAAGCACTAACAGTAAGGTCAAAAAGATTACGACCTTCGGGTTGGTGACGATGATTATTTCCACCATTTTTGGGTTTGGGAATGTTTCCAACGCATATTTACAAATGGGCTACGGGGCCATTTTTTGGTACGCTTTAGCCGGGATTTGTTTCTTCTTCCCGTGTGGTTTGATGATGGCCGAATATGGGTCTGCTTTTAAGGATGCCAAGGGGGGAATTTACTCTTGGTTAGCCGGTTCAATTGGTGAGAAGTGGGCCTTTATCGGGACCTTCGTTTGGTTGGCGTCGTGGATCATCTGGATGGTGTCCACCGCGTCGCGGATTTGGATTACCTTTTCGGCCTTGATCTTTGGTAAGGATACTACGACCAGTTGGACCTTGTTGGGGATGAACTCAACGCAAACCATTGGGGTCTTGGGGATTATCATGATTTTAGCGGTAACCTTCCTGAGTTCCAAGGGGATGAATGCGATTGCCAAAATCGGTTCCTTAGGGGGGATTTTCACGATCGTGGTCAATGTGATCTTCGTGGTGGTCTCCTTTATTGTGCTCTTTGCTAACCACTTCCGCTTGGCAGAGCCGATTCACGGGGCCAGCACCTTCATTACTTCCCCGAACCCAGCTTTCCAAACGCCGATTGCTTTGATTTCCTTTGTGGTTTACGCCGTCTTTGCCTACGGGGGGATGGAATCCTTGGGGTCGGTCACTGACAACATGGATCAACCGGAAAAGACCTTCCCACGCGGGTTGATCATTGCTTCTTTGTTTACGATCGGGACCTACGTTTTGATGATCTTCATGTTGGGGTGGTCAATTAACTACAAGGGACAAATGACCAGCAGTAGCGTGAACCTCGGGAATGTTACCTACGCGGTCTTTAATTATCTCGGCTTGGCGATGGGAAATGCCCTAGGCTGGAGTCACGCGGCTGCGGCGACCTTTGGGGTTATCATGACGCGGATCGTGGCCTTGGCCCAGGCGATTGGCTTCTTAGGGGCCCTCTTCATCTTGATGTACTCACCAATCAAGGCCTTTATCCTAGGGTCTGATCAGCGGTTATGGCCGGAAAAGTTGACCCGCTTGAACAAGGCGGAAATGCCGGCCAACGCGATGTGGCTGCAAGCGATCATCGTTTGTGTGATCGTCTTCTTGGTTTCCTTCGGGGGCTCAGCGGCCCAACGCTTCTACACGATTTTGACGGACATGTCCAACGTTTCCAGTACCGCACCGTACATGTTCTTGGTTGGGGCCTTTCCGTTCTTTAAAAAGAAGCACTATGACCAATCTTTCGTGGCCTTTAAGAATCACACTTGGACCACGATTTTGGTCCTGTTTGTGGAACTGATTCTGGTGGTGGGGACCCTGTTTACCTTTGCCCAACCCGTTTTGGATCATGATTATGAAACAGCCTTCTGGACGATTGCCGGGCCATTCTTCTTTGCCTTTGTGGCCTACGTGTTCTACCAGACTGCCAGCAAAAAACATGGGATGAAATAAAGTTTATTTAAATCATCTGATTGCAGCCGCCTCAGTTTACTGGGGCGGTTTTTTTCGTCTGATGCTAGTCTTTGGGGTGGCGAACCAGGTTTAAGTTCTGCCTGGCCAGTTGCGGTGGTGGCAAGAAAAAGGATGACTAATGTTAAACACAGTCATCCGCTTGCAAGCTTAATTAAACTGGTGGGTTGTTTGTAGGAGAGCAGCGATTAATTGCGTGCGGGGCAGCAACGATTCGACGACCGCAAATTCGTCTTTCGTGTGGGCCTTACCCCCGACGATGCCAAGACCGTCTAAAGTCGGAATGCCTTGGGCGGCGATGATCCCAGCATCGGAAGCACCACCACTGGCAATGGCTGCTAAGGGGCCGATCCCAATGGCTTGGGCGTGCTGGTCAGCGATTTGCAAAAGCGTTTGGCTGTCAGTTGTCGGTTCCAAGCTGTCAATTTTGGTTTTAACCGTAACGGTGGTTTGCGTTCCGGCTACCGTGGGGGTGGCCGCGATGGCTTGAATTTGCGCTAATAAGTGCTCACGTTGGGCATTAGTCTTAAAACGTACGCCTAATTGGGTCTTGGCAAAATCGGGGATAATGTTTTCACTGCTGCCGCCGGTAATGGTACCGCAGTTGACGTGCAGGCCAGCGGTCAGGTCGCTGAGGGCTTCGAGCTGAATAATTTGGTGGGCGAGTTCTAAAATTGCACTCCGCCCAGCTTCAGGCGCGGCGCCAGAATGGGCGGCTTGTCCCTGGACGGCGACTTCAACGATCATCCCCCCGCGGGTGGTGGTAGTGACTTGGTTCAAAGCGGCACTCCCCTCTAAGTTCAGCGCAAAATCAGCGCCTTGGGCAGCCTGCGCGAGGGCTTGATCTGCTGTTGAATCACGGTGGATTTTTTCTTCATCGGTAATGACCAGCATCCGGATTGCCCGGTGGGGAAGCTGGAGTGCTTGCAAAGCCTGAATGGCAAACAACCCCATTGTTAGACCAGGTTTCATATCAAAAATCCCGGGGCCGCTCATTAAGCTCTGGGTGGTGGTGAAGGGCCGTTGGGCTGCGGTCCCCGTTGGGAAAACGGTGTCTAAGTGGCCACTTAAAATGACCGGGCGACCGGGTAAAGTCCCAGGAAGTTCCCCGATGAGGATGGTTCCGGGGTGATTGGCGTTAAGCTGGTGCACCGTCATGTGTAAAGCTTCCATTTTGGCTTGCACCAGGGCGACGGCTTGTTGGATGTTAGCCGGCTCAGTTGCCGGTGAATCCTGGTTTACCAAACGTTCAGTAAATTGCAACATTGCTGGTAACTGGGTGGTGAGGTAGGTTGCTAAAGCGTTCATTGGTTACTCCTTTCATGGACCGATTAGTGTAAATAATTAATGGCAAAGCCAGCAAAGAAAACGGAAACCAAAGTCACCGTCACTAAGCCGGCGGTTAGCATTTTCGGTAACAGATATTGTTCCAACGCTCCACGTTCAGCGGGCGTTTGTCCCGTTGAAGCCGCGACTTCTTGGGCCAGCAACATGGTCGTTGGAAAACCGAAGGTACACGTCATACCTAGGGCAATGGTGAGCGGAAATGACGTGTGGGTAAGTTTGCTTAAGAGACCGGCCGTGAGGATTAAGCCAATGGTGCCCACCAGCAAGCAAACCAGCAAGGGGCCCAGCACACTGATAACCATTTGGGGGGTGGTGTTTGCCAGGCTGCCTAAGATGACCACGGTCACCAGAAAAGTAATCAAGCCATGCGAACCGGTTTTGTTCAACATGTCATCATCCAAAAAGCCGAGTTGGTAAAAGAGAATCCCAAAGACAAAGCAGATAACTAGATAGTTGATTTTCCCGTGCAACAACAGACTCGTGCCGTAACTCAGAGAAGCGACCGCTCCTAGTTTAGCTAAGCAAAAGACGGGGGTGTTGAATTGTGCGGGTAACTGCAACGGTTTGCGTGACGGGGTTGTACCTGGCTCCACGGAAGCGGCTGCGACGGTGAGCTCGCCCGACGTTAGCAAGCGTTGGGCCTCTTTTTTAAGGGCCGCACTGGCAACGGGGATGCCAATGAAATTTTGGAAGGTGAGGACGGCCAAGGCGTAAGTAGCTAAGAGTGGCAAGTTGGCTTCTTTTAATGCGGCCAGGAGAACCAGGGTTGCCGCGTTGCCGCCAGCAAAAATCGGGGCGCCGACAATTCCGTAATTTTGTCGGTTCAACAGGCTGGCTACTAAAACAATTAAGGCGCAAGCACCAAGGGCGCCGCCGATGGCAATTAAGACGACCTTGGCCTGGCGTTTTAATTCGGCGAGGTTAATCGTAGTCCCAAGCGCGGTCAGCATGATGCCGACAATGGCCATCCCAAACGCCTCGACCCCACTGTTGGTAAAGAGGTCCTTCGGGAGCAGATGCGTCCAGAAGCCAAGGAGGGCGAAGACGGAGATGGTTAAAACGGTGTTGACCAGGGCGTGGGTTTTCCGTGAAATAATTTCACTAACTGCGTACAGGGCTAATAGAATTGTGAGGGGCAAAATGCCAGCCATTGTTATTACCTCCAAATTTAAAGTAGTTGAGCTAAGTGACCAGTGGCTTCTCAAACCCCCGAGGTAAAGAAAAAACCGCCCAGGGCGATGCCTGCGCGGTTGCATTTGTTGAGCCGACACAGGTACGGTTTGAGAAGTCTCAAAGAATCGTACCTGTGGAGCAATCACATGTACGATTAATCAGTGCCAGCTTTGCCAGTTAAACTGTTGAATGTTGATCAGCATGTGATTGCCCTCCTTTTTCTTAAAGTTTAATTAGAATAATAACAGAAAAATGAGAGGTGTCAAGTAGGGAAAATAAAAAAAGCGGGGCCGCCACATTTTTGCAGCGGCCCCACCAAATTGAGGGCAGTTAATACTAGTGGAATTGCATCCCACCGTCGACTTCTAAGGTTTGCCCAGTGATGTAATCAGAGTCTGGGCCAGCCAAGAAGGCCACGGCATTGGCAACGTCTTCTGGTTCAGATAAACGCTTCAAAGCGATGTCCTTGGCAAAGGTTTGCATTCCCCATTCATCGTCTTTCCCGGCGTTTTGACCAACCTTGTGCGCAATGTCGTACATCATTGGGGTCTTAACAATCCCTGGCGCAAAGGCGTTAACCGTCGTGCCTTCTTCCGCTAATTCACGGGCCACTACTTGGGTGATCCCCCGAATCGCAAACTTGGAACTGGAGTAGACCGTTAAGTTCGGGTTCCCAACCACCCCGGCTTGGGAAGTGGCGTTAATAATCTTACCTGGGTGACCTAATTGCTTGAAGGCAGCGTGGGCTGCTTGGATCCCAAAAATCGTCCCGGCAACGTTAACGGAGTATACGTAGTCAATGTCATCTTCCGTGATCGTGTCGATTGGCGTCGTTGGGGCAACCCCGGCATTGTTGATCATGACGTTGAAGTCACCAAAGTGTTCGACCGTCTTTTCTACGGCAGCAAAAATTTCTTCCCGCTTGGCCACGTCAGCAGCGACAACCAAGGCTTCACCGCCGGCTTGTTCAATCTTTTGCTTGACGTCTTCTAACTTGTTAGCCCGCCGAGCAACTAAGGCTACCGCAAAGCCGTCCTTTGCTAAACGTAAAGCGATTGCTTCCCCAATCCCTTGGCCGGCACCGGTTACCATTGCAACTTTCTTTGTCATGAAAAATTCCACCTTTCACGCTGAAGCGTTTTATATCATTTCGTTGGCACTATTATACGGGAGTTGTTAAACGTCCGTCAATGGGTTTCGTGATTTTTTTCACAGTTTTTGTGAAGGAGATGACAAATTGAGCAAGACTGACACCAAAAAATCGCGACAGGATGCCAAGTTAACGCTTTCAGATGACCGATTTATCGCACAAGCGCCTTCACAGCTTACTGATCAAGCGGTGAAAAATTTTATATAAAAAACTCGCCCCTGCGGATAAGCAAGGGGCGAGCTAATGGTTATTACTTCCGTGGGCGGTAATGGTTAAACAGCCCAACTGCCAGGAGCGCAGTGATAAAGTCAGCGCCGGCTTGGCTGGCTAAAATTCCCGTGTAGCCAAACGAGTGGGCGAAAACGATTAATACAAGGTAAAAGATCACCCCTTGCCGGCAGAAAGAAAGGATAAAAGCCGGCAAGGCTTTGCCCATTGATTGAAACATAGTCGTAAAGACTAAAATCAAACCAGCCAACGTGGCGGAGCTAACCAACCAGCGAATCATGGTAATCCCATGCTTGATCACCGTTGGATCATGCATGAAACCACGAATCAAAGTTGGCGCAAGCAGCCAAATGACGCCGGTCATGATTAAAGCAAACCCGCAAACAACGGTCAAATCTAAGCGCATGGTTTCATTAAAACGTTTGGTATCCTTGGCCCCGTAAGTATAGCCAATTAAGGGTTGCGCACCAAAGGCAAAACCGACAAAGACCATTGTGATGATCATACTGATTTTAAGGGAAATCCCCATGGCGGCCACACTGGAAGGGCCATAAGCAATCAGGTAACGATTGGTCAGTGCCATCGCAAAGGTCGACATTAAGTTGGTTACTGAAGCTGGAATCCCGATGGCTAAAATTTCCCCCTGCATACGGCGGGAAATCTTAGTTTCCCGTGGGGACGTGGTGAGACGCTGACTTTTGGTCCGCAGGTAATAGATCATTAGCAGGTCGGCGAAAATATTACCGGTGACCGTAGCCAGGGCGGACCCCGCGGCGCCTAAACCGCAGGTGAAGATAAAGAAAGGATTCAACACAATGTTAATAACCGTCCCAATGACGCTGGCCTTCATCGATTCAACCGCTAAGCCCTCAGTACGTAAAATGTTTACTGGGGCGTAGAAAAAAACGATGAAGGGGGCGCCCGCGGCGATAACCAGGTAGTATTGACGGGCGTATTCCCAAGTGGCCGGGGTTGCTCCCAATAATTTTAATACTGGCGTTTGCAAAAGAAATAGGAGCACTAAGACGATCAAGCCGAGCAAAAAGCCGGCGGAAAAGCAATAACCACTGACGCGGCGAGCTTGGTCAAAGCGTTTCTCACCAAACAGGCGGGAAATCACGGAGGAACCACCTAAGCCGAGGATGTCGCCCAAAGCAACCATTAGGGTAAACAACGGGGCCCCTAAAGAGACCCCCGCTACTAAATTCGCGTTTTGCGTCTGAGCAACAAAAAAGGTGTCCACCAGGTTGTAAACCAAGGCGACGACCATGTTTAACACCACTGGCAAGGCTAAAGTGAAGTAGGCCCGGCGTACGGAGGTGTGTTCAAATAATTCTTCCAAGATAACTTTCCTCATGTAAGTTCTTTTTAATTTAAGCATATCATATGGTGTCAAGTTCCGGATCGAGTTGGATTGGTCTAGGAAACTTATGTAAACTCGGAACCGTTTTCGCACTGTGAAAAGATATTTTAAACGGGAAATTGGACTAATTTATCATCATTTTCTCATTAAAGGCTTGGCAAAGGTAGGGCGGGGGATGATAATAGCACCATTCATTGCAACAGAAAGGAATGATTGATCATGAATACAGCAAACGTCTTATTTATCATGCTGTCGAGCATCCTGGTCTTTTTCATGACCCCAGGGTTGGCATTTTTCTACGGGGGCTTAGTTCCCCGCCGTAATATGGTCAACACGTTCGTTTCGGTCTTTTTCATCTGCGGGCTGGCAGTGATTTTATGGGTCTTGGTTGGTTACTCCTTGTCTTTTTCTGGCAACGTTTGGGGGATCACTGGCAACTTAAATGAGGCCTTACTTAAGCATGTTAACTTGCATCAACTTATGGCCGGCATTCATATTCCGGTGGGTTTATACTCGCTTTATCAAATGATGTTTGCCATTATTACGCCGGCTCTGTTCATTGGAGCAATCGTGGGGCGGGTCCGCCTGTCTTTTTTAGCTGCGTTTATTGTTGCTTGGTCCGGATTGGTGTACTATCCATTGGTACACATGGTTTGGGGCGGCGGGATTTTACAACACCTCGGCACCCTGGATTTTGCTGGTGGCACCGTTGTCCACATTAACGCTGGGGTAACCGCGCTGGTGCTTTCAATTGTAATTGGGCCGCGGTTGAAACAAACCGATCATCATGACAATCAAGCCTTAGTCTTGTTAGGAACGGCAATGTTATGGTTAGGGTGGTATGGTTTTAACGCTGGTTCCGCGTTGGCCATTAACGATGTGGCGATTCAAGCGATGCTGACCACGACCGTGGCTACGGCTGCGGCCATGGTGGCTTGGCAGGGATTGGAAATTTTTTTCAAACCCAACTTGACTTTAGTCGGGAGTTGTACGGGGGCCTTGTGCGGATTGGTCGCCATTACTCCTGCGACGGGGTATGTAACCATTGTCGGGGCTCTAATTATTGGGGCAGGGGCGTCGGTAATTAGCTATTGGTTCGTTGAGTTCGTTAAGCCCAAACTTAAAATTGATGATACGCTGGATGCCTTCGGGTGCCACGGGGTCAGTGGGATTTGGGGCAGTTTGGCCACCGGCCTGTTTGCCACCAGTCAAATTAACCCGGCCGTTGTGCACAATGGTTTGTTTTACGGGGGCGGCTGGACGCAACTCGGCTTACAGACGCTGGCGACAGTTGTTACCATCCTTTATGCTTTTGTGATGGGGTGGTTGATTGTCAAGGTTCTGCAAAAAGTCATGCCCGTGCGACTTTCGGCCCGGGACGAAGCCCAAGGTTGGGTGGGGATTAAAGACTTAGTTGAAGAAGTTTAATTCTAAGGGAAACCAGCAGTTGGCAACGACTGCTGGTTTGTGTTTGGCGGTGGTTGACAAGGCATCGATGACACTTGTAAACTAAAGCCAGAGGTGAATACAACATGAACGGTTTAGAAATCACGCCTGCTGAATGGCAGGTAATGCGCATTGTGTGGTCTAAGCAGGCGGTAACCAGCACGGAAGTGATTCGATTATTAGCCCCGAGTACGGGCTGGAAGGAGGCAACGATCAAGACCTTGTTACGGCGTTTGGTTGCCAAGGGAGCTTTGGCGACGGAGCGCGATGGCCGGGCATTTATTTACCGGCCGTTAGTTGCCGAACAGGCAACGATTGATCAGGCTTTGACCGGCTTGCTAGCCGAAATCTGCCAACGGCACGTGGGGGCGGCACTCTTACATGCGATCGAAACAGTTCCACTGTCACAAACTGATATTGCTAACTTACAAGCAAGTCTTGAACGTAAAATGACGACCGCACCGGCAAAGCTTCCGTGCAACTGTTTACCAATGGCTTGCCACTGCTAATAAAAACAGGTCAACTAAACCTGAGAAAGGGTTTGGTTGACCTGTTTTGTTTTATTGGCCTATTCAGCATCATCACCGGTAATTTCACTTGCGTCAACATTATCGAGGTTTAATTCGTAGGCGTTGCGCAAGTCATCGTCCGTGGGACCAGTGTAGACTTTCCCGCGTTGAATAAAGCCAAAGGTTTGCACTAATTGGTGAACGCGGGCGTTCTTTTCGTGCGTCGAAATTCGAATGTCGCGCACGCCCTTAGCATAAGCAATGCTGATCAGCGTTGACATAATGTAATTGGCAAAGCGCTTGCCCCGGTATTTGCTGGAGATGGCAATGCGGTTGATGGTCCCAAAGGGGTGCCCAGCATGGTTCCACTTACCATCGACGATGTAGGCGTAGTGGGTATCACCGAAGGGCATCAGCGTCCCGGTGCCCACGATTTCATCTCCGTAAATCAAAACGTAGCAATTATTACTTTCAATATCTTGTTGCATACTTAATTTAGACGGGTAGCCTTGTTGCCACTGAGATGAACCATCGGCTTTTAACAGCTTTTTGGCGTCTTCAATGACCGCATAGACTTCATCTAAATCTTCTAAGGTTGCTTTCCGCATAAAAATTGGTGCTGGAACATCAGTTGGCATTTGTAAACACTCCTTTAGGGCTTATTATTTGTTTTGGTAAAAAACCAGTTCAATCAAATTTTGATCCGGGTCGCGTAAATAAACAGAAGTCATTGCGCCTTCTGCCCCAAGTTTAGGCAGTGGCCCGGCAATTACATCAACGTAGTAGCTCTTTAGGTGATGTAAAACATCGTCGATATGATCTCCACAAACCAAGGCTAAATCAGCCGCCCCGACGGTTGGTTGGGCGGCGCCAAGGGCTTTGCGCTCACCTTGTTGTAACCGTAACAGTTGATGACCACACCGCAAGGTAATGCAATCTGAGCTGGTTTGCTGCTCAATTACTGGCATATCAAAGACCTCGTGGTAAAACCGGCGGGCTTGTTCTAAATTGCTGACCGTTAAGACCACGTGGTCGATTCTTCGCATCTTCAAATTGTTGCCCCCATTCTAACGGCAAGGTGCCGTTTAGATACTGCGGTTTTAATTATGCACCTAAGTTGGTGATTTGCCAATTAAAATTAGAACACTGGACAAAATATTTATCATCAGGTCTTGCATCGACAAGGCATTGCGGCTTAAAATCGAGCCTGATTGATGAGGAGGAATTTAGATGAAGGGACAAAACGATTTAGCAGTCTTGCTGGGGGGCGCCCTGGGGGGCAGCTGTCGCGCTGGCTTAGGAATAATTTTCAGTGGCCCGTTGGCAACCACGCTCGTCAATGTAAGTGGTAGCTTTTTGTTGGCCTGGTTGACCTTTGGACTCTTTGCCAGTCAGCGTTTACGGAATAGTGTAACCTTAGGGTTAGGGACGGGAATGCTGGGAGCGTTTACGACCTATGCCACCTTTGCGGCCACTGGTTGGCAACTACTCAACAGTAGGCCGTGGTTGGGGGTGGCGTTTTTAGGGTTAAATCTCGGGGGTGGTTTGGCGGGCGCTGGCTTAGGCTGCTGGTTGGCCCGGTTCTTTCGGGAGGAGCGACCATGATTGCAATTAGTGTCGCAGCAGCGGTTGGCGCTTGGCTGCGGTGGCGGGTAACACGGTTGGTGCGCGCCTACCAGCGGGGACAGTGGCCATTAGCAACGTTTATCATTAATATAAGCGGTAGTTTTTGTCTAGGGTTAAGTTTGGCTTCGCCCTGGGCGTGGTTAACAACTGGCCTGCTAGGGGGCTTTACAACTTTTTCAACCTTTGCCACGGAAATTGTGGCCTTGTTTGATGATGGTCATTTTTGGCAAGCGGTAAGTGTGATGATACTAAGCGTCAGTTTTGGCTTGGTGGCGGTCGCTCTTGGTTGGTGGGCAACCCCGTTTAAATGATAAATTTTTATAAATAATGAAAGGGAGATGAATTATTTTTAATCTGGCAAGCGTTTCCAAATCAGGAGTAAACCGGTATAATAAACACACGTGAATTCAATCACAGGGAAATTTAGGAGTGTGTTTATAAATGGATAGTGATAAACCGCTGGGGCGCAAAATTGGGCTCCTTAGTTTGATCATGATGATCTTTTCAACGGTTTTTGGGTTTGCCAATTCCACGGTTGCTTATGAACAGATGGGGTATGCGGCCATCATTTGGTATGTGTTTGCCGCCTTATTTTTCTTCTTGCCGGTAGCTTTGATGATTGCCGAATACGGGTCGGCGCTAAAATCTGCGCAAGGGGGGATTTATTCCTGGCTGGAAGTGGCCATAGGAGAAAAGCAAGCCTTTATTGGGACGTTTATTTGGTTGTGTTCTTGGATTATTTGGATGGTTTCGACAGCTTCCAAGATCTGGATTCCTTTTTCTGCGTTGCTGTTTGGTTCTGATCAGACTCAGACTTGGACTTGGTGGGGCTTGAATTCAACGGAAGTGGTTGGCTTGCTGGGAATTGCCTGGGTCCTGTTGGTGACATATCTCTCGAGTCGGGGGATTGAAGGAATCGCCAAAGTGGGGACCTTCGGCGGTTTCTTGGTATCAGCTCTGACGGTTATTTTTTTGCTTGTCTCGTTGGTGATCTTTGTTGCTAATCATGGTGTCTTACAAGAACCAATTCATGGCGCCAGCACCTGGCTGATCTCGCCAAACCAAAGTTTTAAGACGCCGGTGGCGATTCTTTCCTTTGTAGTCTATGCGGTCTTTGCCTATAGTGGTTTGGAAGCCATGGGTGGGGTCATGGATTCATTAGAAAAGCCCCAAAAAACTTTTCCGCGGGGCTTGATTATTGCCATGTTGTTGATCACGGTTTTGTACTCACTATCAATTTTAATGTGGGGGATTTCAACGAACTGGCACCGGGTTTTGAGTGACGAAACGGTAAACCTGGGTAACATCACCTACATTATGATGAATAATGCCGGCTTGGTTTTAGGGCATAGTTTAGGCTTGTCCCACCAAGCCAGTGTGCTGCTTGGCAGTTTCTTAACGCGCTTTGCTGGTCTGGGGATGTTTGCGGCTTATGTTGGTTCCTTTTTCATTATGCTGTATTCGCCGATCAAATCCTTCATTTTAGGTTCCGATCAACGCTTGTGGCCCGCTAAGCTGGTTAAGGTGAATGCCCACGGTATGCCTGCCAATGCCATGTGGTGGCAAGCGGCAATTGTCAGTTTCTTGATTTTTGCCGTTGCTTTTGGCGGTTCGGCCGCGCAGAAGTTTTACTTGATTCTAACCGACATGTCGAATGTAGCCTCGACGGCACCATACCTCTTTATTATTGGGGCTTTTCCGGCCTTTAAACGGCGAACGGATTTAGAACGGCCGTACGTCTTCTTTAAAAAACCGTGGCAAACGCAGCTGGTAACTTGGCTGGTGCAAGGCGTCGTCTTGTTTGGGATTGTTTTTACCTGTCTGCAGCCGATTTTAGATCATGACTATACCACGGCCTTTTGGACCATCATTGGCCCGCTGTTCTTCGGGGCGTTGGGATGGTTGCTGTATCATCACCAAACCCGAAAGCCGGCACCAAAACAAACTAAATTGGGCGCCAAAGTGGTTGAATAATTACGCCAACTTTGTTTTTGGCCGTGCTGGGTAAAGATTACGGTTATGTTGCTTTAAACGACAATTAGCGTGATGTTAAAGAAGGCTTTAATTAACGGTTGCCAACCTGGTAGCCGTTTTTATTATGGCTTAAACGCTCCAGGTGATTATTTTTAATCTCCCAGCAACGGCGGTAAGACAAACCACCCCCAGCCAAACTAGAAAATAAGCTGGCTGAGGGCGGTGAAAATTAGGTTAAATTCAGTAAGACCAGTTAGTCTTGGGGCGGAGTAGTGAGGTGGTATTGATCTTTAAGCTGATTGATGCGGGTAGCTGTCAGTAGACACATCATCATGGCGATTCCCCAGATGGTAATCATCGTCGCAACCGGTAAAATATTTTGGGTCCAGTAGCTAACGGCTAACCCCGGCAGAGCTAAAATGGCTGCGGCCCGGCGAATATACAGATGTTTCATGTAACGTTCGATTAATTGAAGCCCGAGCGTGTACACTTTTGGGTGGGTGGTTTCAATTTGGTGCAATTCTTGTTCAAAGGTTGGTAATTGTTTCGCAATTTGAAACTTAGCAAGGATTGAATTAACCATAGGGCACTCCTTTAGATATAGATAGTTTACCGATTTTTAGGGTTAATGTGCTGTGGGGCGACCGGCTTGGCCATTAAGGTCGTTTGACCGCGAAAAGTTACAAAACCAGGTTTGGCCCCAGCGGGTTTATGCAACGCTTTGATCGGTAGGTAATCAACGGGAACGTGGGTTGCTTCACGGCCCTTGGAGAAGTAAGCAGCCAGTTGCGCAGCCTCCTGAATCGTTTGATTGCTTGGGTGTGTGTCGCGAATTACCACGTGCGAACCGGGCAAATCTTTGACGTGGAACCAAAGTTCATTTTTATTAGCCAGTTTAAAGCTGAGTCGATCGTTTTGCCGGTTATTTTTACCGACCATGATTAATGTACCATCGGAAGCATAATACTCACTTGGTTGGGCAGCGGGAATTTTGCGTTGCTTTTTCCCTTTTTTGGTGTGCTTTTTCAAGTACCCCTGCTCAATTAACTCAGCTTTGATTTCCTGAACGTCCTTAGGGGCAGCCAAGGCAATCTGACTTAAAATCCCATTTAGGTAATCAATTTCCGCTTGGGTAATTGCTAGTTGTTCCTGATCATAGGCGACGGACGCTTTTAATTTGTTGTAGCGGGTGAAGTAACGCTGGGCATTTTTGGATGGGGAAAGCTCCGGGGCTAACTCAATTTCTAAGGGCCGATTTTCGTCATAGTAATTTGGCAACGAAATTTTAGTCGCCCCAGCTTTAACTTGTCCTAAGTAGGTCGTTAACAGCTCACCGCGGATCCGGAAATCGTCAGCTTGCTGGGCATCAGCAATTTCCCGATGTAATTTTTTGATTTTGCGCTGATCCTTTTTCAATTCGGTTTTGATGACGTGAAGAACTTGACCAGCCAGTTCCTTAGTACGATCGTGTTCAGCTTTTTGGGCGTAAAAATGATCCAATAAAGCGGAGAGCGACGAAAAGTGCTCGGTGCTCAGGATCGTTGGTTGTTGCGGGCTTAAAGCCACAAAGTCTTGTTTGCCAGTGGTGGTTTCAACCATTGTCGGAGTGGGGTTGTCAAATGCGATCAGGAAGTCACTGTATGCTTGTGGCAGGTTTTCCGCTGCCAGCAGGCGACTGGCAAATTCGGTGGCTAAAAATGGTGAAAGCCCCTGATAAGTTTGCTGCAATTCTTTGGCCAACCGGGTAGGCTCCCCAGTTGTACGAACCAAAGCCGGGTATTTTTGGTTTGGCAAGTAGGGGTTAGTACGAGTTTGCTTGGGGGGCATGCGCCAAGTTGCGCCCGGCAAAAGGGTCCGGAGCCGATTCTGATCATTGGCAACATGTTTGAGGGCATCGATCACCTTCCCGGTTGTCTCGTTAACTAAGGTGGCGTTACTGTGGCGAGCCATAATTTCTACATATAAAGTTAGGAGTTGTTGGTCACCTAGTTCATCACGGGAAGTAAATTGGAATTTTACTACTCGATCATTTTCGACTTGCTCAATAGCGACCAAGATGGCTCCTTCCAAATATTTTCGCATGGTCATAGTAAAGTTGCTGGGAACGGCGGGATTTTGAAAAGGAATCTCAGTTAACTGAAAGCGGGGGTAGGCAGGATTGGCCGAAATTAATAGGCGTTGATTGTGCCGGTGGGCCCGGATCACCAAAATCATTTCGTTGGGATAGGGCTGGTTGACGCGCATTACGCGGCCCGTTGTAATTACCTGGTTTAATTCATTTACCATTGCGTGGGTAAAAAAACCATCAAATGCCATTGAAAATGACCTCCTCGAAAAAAGTCGTTAAATTTAATTATACGCGGTTCTTTTGAAAATAACCAAGCTAGCGCTTAAAGAAGGTGGAGATAATTGTCTTCTAAGTGGTTTTATGCTATTTTATAAGTTATGTAGGTTTAAAGCCGGCAAGTGATCGGTTCGGTAAAATCAAGCTCAGAATGTAGATTTGGAGGATTTGATTATGAAAATCGCTGTTGTTACTGACAGCACGGCCTATTTAACCAGTGAAGAGGCTCGGGCCAACGATATTCGTGTGGTTCCCATTCCATTAATCATTGATGGTCAAAGTTATCGGGAAGGCATTGATTTAACAACGGAAGACTTTTATGCGCGCTTAAAGACAGCCGGGTCATTCCCAAGTACTTCGCAACCCCCCGTCGGTGAGTTGATGAAGCTTTACCAACAATTAGCGGATGAAGGCTATGAAGCGGTGATCAGCATTCACCTGACGGCGGCCATTTCGGGCTTGATGAATACGGTACGGCAGTTAGCTGAAGAAATGAAGGATACGATTCAAATTATTCCGTTTGATTCACACCTGACCGTCAAGATGATGGGTTACGAAGCTTTGGAAGCGGCGAAGTTGATTCAAGCTGGTGATGACTTGGAGACTGTCTTGACGAAGTTGACGGCGTACCGTGATACTTTTAATAATGTTTTTGTGGTTGATGATTTGCAAAACTTAGTGCGGGGCGGGCGGCTTTCAAATGCGTCCGCGTTCGTTGGTTCGATCCTAAAGATTAAGCCGCTCTTAACGATGCACACCGCAAACTATGCTATTGAAGCTTTTGAGAAGGTGCGGTCCATGAAAAAGGCCAAATTACGCTGTGAACAGATTTTTGCGGATGATTTAAGTCACCTGGATTACCCAGTTCGCGCAATGGTGCTGCACGCAAATGACGAAGCAGCTGGGCAAAAGTGGTTAACTCATTTACGCGAGTTGCACCCAGACATTGAGTTTGAATTATCCTACTTTGGGCCAGTTATTGGGACCCACTTGGGACAGGGTGCCTTGGCCTTGGCATGGATGCAAGATACAGTTAAGCAACCACTTTAAAGTTGTCAAACGGGGCGCGGGGCGCTTCGTTTTTATTTTTAAGTAGTGAACGAAATGGGGCAAACAATGGATTGGCGTCGTTACTATCGAGAAGATGAACAAAGAGAAATTCAAGCCAAGCAGCAACGCAAAATCAGGTTCCCCGCTCAGCTTTATCACTTAGCCAAGCAAACGGGGCGGCCCTTACCGAATTTCCAACGAATCGAAGCCGCAAAGCAGGCCAATTTACCGTTGCTGACGGTTGATATTCAGGCATTGACGGCGTTGGTAAATGGTCAAACGAAACCGGTGATGAGCCGGTCTCTGCCACCGTCGCACCGCCACCGATCAACGACGGTAAGAAAGGCGCATGTGAAGTCGGCGCGCCAACGCTTGCAAGAGCTGTTACGTCGCTATGATGGTTTAGTACAGAGCGGCGAAGCGGTAGGGACGATGCAGTTTGAAAAGCATCGCCGTTATCGGGCCAAGGCGGCTGCCGTTTTGAATGATCCGCAAGCAAAAACCCATACTTTAATTAAGCAAGCCAATTATTTAGAAGGCCAGATTGAACGCTTACAGGAACGAATTGAGCAACGTTCAAATTGGTAATAATTTTTCGTTTGCCTTCCAGTCGGCAAAATAAAACTAACCGTGGTTGTCAGTAATGTGAAGAAATAAAAGCTAACGGTTGGATAAAGCCGCTTGCTAGATTTAAAGTGAATTGACAATTGAGCAGCGCTCCTTTAAATTAAAAATATCTCATGTAATTTTAATTTTAGGAGGCGATCGGAATGATTACATCCTCAACCACTCCGGTGGAATTTCGTCATTTGGTCCGGCAAGGCCGCTTTACAGGTCCCACAAGTGGGGTTTGTCCCGGCTATACTCAGGCAAACTTAGTGATTGTTCCTCAAGCATATGCGTATGATTTTTTGCTGCTCGCCCAAAGAAATCCGCGCCCATGCCCAATTTTAGAGGTTAGTGACGTGGGGAGTCGCCAATTGCAGGAATTTGCCCAGGATGTTGATTTGGCAACTGACTTTCCGCGGTATCGGGTTTATCAAAATGGTAAATTGGTTGCTGAACCAACGGCGGTTGATGATTACTGGCAGAATGATTTTGTAGCCTTTTTGATTGGCTGCAGTTTCTCTTTTGAAGCGGAGTTAGTTGCAGCAGGGATTGAAATGCGGCATACCAGCTTGGGAGTCAACGTTCCGATGTACAATACCAATTTACCGTTGCGTTCCGCCGGGCGCTTGCAGGGGCAGATGGTCGTGAGCATGCGACCAGTGCCAGCTCACCAAGTTGCCACGGCGGTGCAAGTAACGGCTGCGATGCCACGAGTTCACGGCGCGCCAATTCACGTAGGGGATCCAATGGCCCTAGGAATTAACGATCTGGCCCACCCAGATTATGGTGATCCGGTGCCCTTGCGTCCCGGCGAATTGCCCGTATTTTGGCCGTGTGGTGTAACCCCGCAAAACGCGGTAATGGCGAGTCGGTTGCCATTGGTAATTACGCATGCGCCGGGGCATATGTTGGTGACAGATGTTTTGAATCAAAAGCTGAAGAATTAAAAAAGGTTCGTTTGCGTTAGTGGCAAGCGAACCTTTTGCTTTATTGTTGGGTCAACATCTCGTAAACGTAACTGGTTTCTTCCGGCCGGTAAACCCCGTGGAGGGTCCCTACCCGTTTGAAACCGTACTTTTCAATTAAATGTTGCATGGCCTGGTTATCTTCATGGGTATCAATCCGTAACGATAGAATATCTTCGCGATGGACTTTGATGTGGTCAATCAAATCCTTGAATAAGCCAGAAGCGTACCCATTACCAGCGTGAGCAGAGTGAATTGCGACCCGGTGAATGGTTAAATAACGGTCTGTATCCAAAAGCCACTCACCATCCAATTCGTCATAGGAGTGATCCGGTGCCGGCAAAATTGAAAAGACGCCCACGGTCTCGTGATCATCCGCGTGGACTAAGTAGGCAAACCCGTTTTCAATGTCGGCCTTTACTTGGCTGATGTTTGGATATTCACCTTGCCATTGGTCAACCCCTCGTTCTGCGAGTTGATTTTTGCCGTCTTCCAAGACTTCCACAATTCGTGCCAGATCTTCCATTGATGCTTTGGTTAAGTGCATATTAACACCCTCGCTTTCCAAATGATTTTTAGAACGTATATAACAACTTAACATAATGTAAACCGAGAGTTCAAGTCACAAGTTTCACGATGGAATGGTATACTAAAGGTGAATTAGAGTGAAATTTGGTGCGGTCTGCTAGTCTTAAACAGCTAGGACCGTGTACTTTTTAGTTAAGAAATGAGGGACCAACCGATGTTAAGTCAGCAACAACAACTGCAAGCCGTGCAGGCCTTTGCGCAAGAAAAGCTTGGCCACGATACAACCGGGCATGGCATGGATCATTTAAAGCGGGTGGCCCGCTTAGCCAAAAAAATTGCCCAAGCGGAGGGGGTTGATGCTTTCTTACCAGTCGTGGCCGCTTATCTTCATGACACGATTGACGAAAAACTTTTTGCGGATGTTCAGGCGGCTGAGGCGGCCGTGGAAAAATTCCTGGGTCAGCAAGAATTCTCGGCGGACCAACAAACCGAAATCATGCAAATTATCACGCAAATGTCATTTGCCAATACGTTGGATGGTTCGCGGCCCCAACTGTCATTGGCCGGCCAAATTGTTCAGGATGCGGATTGGCTGGATGCATTAGGGGCCATTGGGATTGCCCGGGCAGTTTATTATGGGGGCAAGCATCGTGAAAAACTATATGATCCTCAACTATCTCCCCGGGAACACCTAGATCGGGCCGAGTATCGGAACTTAGCTAATGAGACTATTATCAACCATTTTTCTGAGAAGCTCTTTAAATTGGCAGGGTTATTGAATACCAAAACCGCGCAGGCGATCGCTGTTGAACGGGAAACTTTTATGCACCAATTTGTAAGGCGCTTTTTAGCCGAGTGGGAAGGGGAGGCCTAAACAAAATCCTTTTTCATTTGCTAAATGTGTGCTATTCTAAACTTACAAATTGAAAGCGATTGCGAGGAGAGATTTTATCATGGCAGGAAATGCACCATTATCAAAGTTGAATTTGAGTCCCCGGATCATTCAGTGGTTTAAGGAAGAAATGCATCTTCAACCGGGTCAAGGCATCAAATTTTTTGGGAAAGTCTATGGCGAAACGAATGCCCATACTGGCTTTTCGGCGGGGATGGCCCGGTGTGACCATCCCAACAAACCGGTGATTGACACGGAAGTCGATGGCTTACACTTCTATGTTCAAGCGGCTGACTACTGGTTCTTTGAAGGGCTCGATGCACAAATTGATTACGATGAAGGGATTGATGGGCCATCGTATTACTTTACACCAAATGATGGTAGCAAATTAGATACGGTGGCATCAGCGTCGGTTAAGAGCCAACACACTGATTGCAATTACAATTAAAGTCTAAGAGACCTTACTAAGACGGTGGCAGTGCCCCGTCTTTTTTCTTTCAGTAAATTATTTACTAAAGTTGTCACTGCGAATGGTCAACTGAAGGGGCTGGAACTAGGGTTTGTCATCGTGTTAGACGGGTAGGAAGTGTTCTGGAAGTTGGTCAACTTTGGGCGTAGCGATTGAGAGATGGGGGATAGTGGTTGCTTTAAACACCCGTTCGTGATGAACGAATTGGACCAACGGATGTATATTTCGTGGATAGAGCTTGGCGCGGCTCGTTAGTTTGGCGGGGTAGTAACTGGCAGTTTGCCTTGCAGTTGGCTTGGAGTTATCTGATAAGAAGATAAAATTTGCGGGTTTTTAGCTGGTTTAGAGCCGTCAAGGGGGTGTTTTTCCAAGCTAAGCTTACGTGAAAACTTGATCGCGGTGAGATCACAGACCAGGCTATAAATCGATTTCCCTTGCCAATATCGACTTTCAAATTTGTGAAAGCGATAACATTAGTTAAAAAACCAAAAAAATTTAGTGAACATATTTATCGGTCAAAAAGAGGCGAACATGATTAAACCGGTGATAGATAATTGACAAAAGCGGCAATGTTTGTGAAGAATCTCAAATTGGGGAAAGTATTTTTTTACACAATATTGACTTAATTTCAAAAAGATTTATATTATATGTAAGCGCTAACGAAATAAAGGAGGGCATTGATAATGACACAATTAGACTTTGAAAGTCTCAAGCACACACCAGAATACGAGACTTTGCAAGTACTGAACAACGATGGGGAAGTTGTGAACCCTGACTTGATGCCAGACTTATCTGACGACCAATATGTTGACCTTTACAAGCAAATGCTTTGGTCACGGGTTTTGGGTGACCGTTCAACGAAGCTCAACCGTCAAGGTCGGTTAGGCTTCTTCGCTCCAACCGCTGGGGAAGAAGCCAGCCAAATGGGGACGAGTGCCGCAATGGACAAGGGTGACTTCTTGTTAACGGCATACCGGGACATCCCGCAATTAATCAAGCATGGCTTACCAATGGAAAAGGCCTTCATGTGGTCAATCGGTCACGTTAACGGGAACGTTTACCCAGATGGTTTAAACGCGGTGCCACCTCAAATCATCATTGGGGCCCAATACGTTCAAACCGCTGGGGTTGCGCTTGGTTTGAAGAAGAGCGGCTCAAAGAATGTTGCCTGGACCTACACTGGTGATGGTGGGACTTCTCAAGGTGACTTCTACGAAGGGATTAACTTTGCTGGTTCCTTCAAAGCACCAGCACTGTTCGTTGTTCAAAACAACGGTTACGCAATCTCTGTTCCACGTCATGTTCAATCTGCAGCTCCTGTCTTGGCTCAAAAGGCTGTTGCTGCTGGGATTCCAAGTGTCCTGGTTGACGGGATGGATATCCTGGCTGTTTACGAAGTTACCAAGCAAGCACGTGAATGGATTGCGGCTGGTAACGGGCCTGTCTTAATTGAAACGATTTGTTACCGGTTCGGGGCTCACACGTTGTCTGGGGACGATCCAAAGCGTTACCGTGAAAAGTCTGAAGAAGAAGAATGGTTTGCAAAGGATCCACTGATTCGGATGAAGAAGTTCTTGGAAAACAAGGGCCTTTGGGACGATGAAAAAGAAGCTGCCTACAAAGATGAAGTAGAAGCTGAAATCGAAAAGGCAATGGCAGTTGTTGAAAGTCAACCGGTACAAAAGGTTTCTGAATTCCTTGAAGCAACCTTTGACGAAACGCCAGCGGCAATTGAACGTCAGGTTAAGGAATACCAAGCTAAGGAGGGCAACTAATCATGGCTAAATTAACAATGGTTAAGGCGATCACGGACGCCATGGACGAAGAATTAGCCCGTGATGACAAAGTTTTAGTTTTCGGTGAAGACGTTGGTAAGAACGGTGGGGTTTTCCGGGCTACCGATGGTTTGCAAGAAAAGCACGGTGAAGACCGCGTCTTTGATACGCCATTGGCAGAATCTGGGATTATCGGTCTGGCAAATGGGTTAGCCTTTACTGGTTGGCGTCCAGTACCAGAAATCCAATTCATGGGCTTTATTTTTGAAGCCTTTGACCAAATCGCCGGCCAAATGTCTCGTGAAAGCTTCCGGACGGCTGGTAAGTTGAAGATGCCAGTTACCATCCGGACTCCATTTGGTGGTGGGGTTCACACGCCGGAACTGCACTCCGATAACTTGGAAGGGTTAGCTGCACAAACGCCAGGTCTGAAAGTGGTTATTCCATCAGGTCCTTACGATGCCAAAGGTTTGCTGATTTCTGCCATTCGTTCTGATGACCCAGTTATGTTCCTGGAACACATGAAGCTTTACCGTTCCATGCGTGAAGAAGTTCCGGATGGTGCTTACACGGTTCCGTTGGACAAGGCAGAAGTTAAGCGTGAAGGTACGGATGTTTCCATTATCAGTTATGGTTACATGTTGCAAGAAAGTCTGAAGGTTGCTAACAAGTTGGCAGCTGAAGGTATCAATGCCGAAGTTCTGGACTTGCGGACAGTTGCACCATTGGATGAAGAAGCAATTCTGGCAACGGTTAAGAAGACTGGAAAGGTTGTCTTGGTTCAAGAAGCTCAACGTTCTGGTGGCGTAATGAACCAAGTTGCTTCCTTGATTTCTCAAGATGCAATCCTTTCCCTCGATGCTCCAATTAAGTTTGTTGGCGCTCCTGACACGCCATACCCATTCAGTGATGCCGAAGATCAGTGGCTGCCAAATGCGGAAGACATCGAAAAGGCTGTCAAGGACACCGTCAATTTCTAACGAGGTGAAAGAGTAATGAGTAGCAAGTTCCAATTTAAGTTACCAGACGTTGGTGAAGGGATGGCCGAAGGGACCATCGGTGAATGGCACGTTGCTGAAGGTGACACCATTAACAAGGACGACGATCTGGTTCAAATCGAAAACGATAAATCAGTTGAAGAATTATCTTCCCCAGTTACCGGGAAGGTTACCAAGATTCTGGTTCAACCAGATGAAACGGCTACGGTTGGGCAAGTCTTGGTTGAATTAGAAGTTGCTGATGGGGAAGGAAATGTTGAAGAAGGCGCTGAAGAAGCTGCTGCGCCAGCCCCAGCTCCAGCTCCTGAACCAGCTGCCACGCCAGCTCCAGCTCCGGCCGCTGCGCCAGCTCCAGCTCCAGCTGCTCCGGTCGCAAAGGCTGATCACAGTTTACCAGTATTGGCCATGCCAGGGGTACGGAAGTACGCACGCGAACAAGGGGTTGATATTGCGCAAGTTGCCGGGACTGGTAACCACGGCCAAGTTCTCAAGGCTGATATTGATGCCTTTAAGAACGGTGGTGGCGCTGTTGCCGCTGCGCCAGCTCCAGCTGCTACGCCAACGCCTGCTGCGAATACGATGGCAACAGCAACGGCTGCGCCAGCTGCTGCCCCAGACTGGCCAGAACATGCTGAAAAGATGTCAGCTGTGCGGAAGGCTACGGCTAAGGCAATGATTAAGTCTGTCAGCGAAATTCCAATGATTCATGTCTTCGACGAAGTGGTGGTTGACAAGATGTGGGATCACCGCAAGAAGTACAAGGAATTGGCCGCTAGTCACGATGTTCACCTGACATTTATGGCCTACATGACAAAGGCTCTGGCCGTTATCATGAAGGAATACCCAGAATTTAACGCTAAGGTAGACATGGCTAACATGGAAATCCACTACCGTGACTACATCAACGTTGGGATTGCCACGGATACGGACAACGGTTTGTTTGTACCAAACATCAAGAACGCTGATCAAAAGAGCCTGTTTACAATTGCAAAGGAAATTTCCGCAAACACGGCTAAGGCTAAGGATGGTAAGCTGAGTGGTGCTGACATGGCTAACACAGGGATGTCAATTACGAATATTGGTTCCATCGGTGGCGGTCACTTTACACCAATCATTAACTGGCCAGAAGTTGCTATCTTAGGGATGGGGAAGATTTCTGAAGAACCAGTTGTTGAAGATGGCTTGGTAAAGGTTGCCAAGGTCTTGAAGCTTTCGTTGGCAGCTGACCACCGGATCCTTGATGGTGGGACGGTTCAACGGGCAATGAACCGGCTGAAGGAATTGTTGGCTGACCCTGAATTGTTGTTAATGGAAGGATGATTTAAATGGTTGTAGGAGACTTTCCGATTGAATTAGATACGATTGTCATTGGTTCTGGCCCTGGTGGTTACGTTGCTGCCGTTCACGCCGCTGAACTGGGGCAAAAGGTAGCCGTCGTGGAAAAGGAAGACACTTTAGGTGGGATCTGCTTGAACGTTGGTTGTATCCCATCCAAGGCAATCATTCAAGTATCCCACAACTACCGGACTAGTTTAGACAACGAAGACCAAGGGATCAGTGCGGACGTTAACTTAGACTTTGCCAAGGTTCAAGGCTACAAGCAAAGCGTAGTTCAACGGATGACGAATGGGGTTGCTTACCTTTTCAAGAAGAACAAGATTGAAGTACTGCGGGGGACGGCCTACATTAAGGATGCCCACAACATTCGGGTAATGAATGATGACCATGCCCAAACGTATACTTTCAAGAACTTGATTATTGCGACGGGGAGTCACCCAATTGAAATCCCTGGCTTCAAGTTTGGTGGCCGGATTATCGATTCAACGGGCGCGTTGGCATTGGACAAGTTGCCAAAGAAGTTAGTTCTGATTGGTGGGGGTTACATTGGTTGTGAATTAGCCTCTGCTTATGCCAACTTTGGGACTGAAGTTACCATTATTGAAGGTACTGACCGGATCTTGCGTAATTACGACAAGGAACTGACGGCACCGGTACTGAAGAACTTTAAGAGCAAGGGCATTAAGGTTGTTACGAATGCTATGGCTAAAGAAGCGAAGGATAATGGTGACAGCGTTGATGTAACGTATGAAGTTAACGGTAAAGCGGAAACGATCAATGCAGATTACGTTTTAGTTTCCGTTGGTCGGAAGCCAAATACGCAAAATATTGGTTTGGAACAAGTTGGCATTGAGACCGATAAGCGGGGCTTGATTCCGGTTGATGCTTCAGGTAAGACTTCAGTTGATCATATTTACGCAATTGGTGACATTGTAGCCGGCCCAGCTTTGGCTCACAAAGCTAGTTACGAAGGTAAGATTGCAGCGGAAGCAATTTCCGGGCAACCGTCCGTGGTTGATTACCATGCAATTCCAGCTGTATGCTACGTGGATCCAGAAGTTGCGTCGACTGGCTTAAGTCCTGAAGAAGCCAAGGAACAAGGCTTAGACGTTAAGACGGCGAAGTTCCCATTCACTGCTAATGGTCGGGCAGTTTCCATGAAGGCAACCGAAGGCTTTGCTCGTTTGGTCTTCATGAAGGACACTGGTGTCTTAGTGGGGGCTCAAATTGTTGGGGCTGACGCTTCGAACATGATTGCTGAATTGACGTTGGCAATTGAATCAGGCAATACGGTTGAAGACTTGGCTTTGACCATCCATGCGCACCCATCATTGTCTGAAATTATGATGGACGCCGCTGACGTTGGTTTAGGAATGCCAACTAACATCTAAGACTATTATTTTGAAAAAAGAGAGTGAGAAAGATGCAATATTTAGCAATGCCGTCGAATGATATCCGTCGTAATTTGGCTACGGAACAGCACTTGATGAACAGTGATCACATGCAAGTCCCATTTATGCTCTTCTATATTGAAGACTCATGTATCATTGTTGGTCGAAATCAGAACACGTTGGAAGAAATTAATCAAAAATACTGTGAAGAACATGGTGTTACGATTACCCGGCGTCTTTCTGGTGGGGGTGCAATGTACCAAGACATGGGGAACTTATGCTTTAGCTTCGTAGTTCCATCTGAACAAGTTAAGTTTGGGGAATTTAAGGAGCTGGTTAAGCCTGTTGTGGATGCCCTCCATGACATGGGAGCGACAGGAGCAGAAGTTACCGGACGAAATGATATTGTGATTGATGGGAAGAAATTCTCAGGTAACGCAATGTACTCACGCGATGGCAAGACTTTCTCACACGGGACGTTGATGTATAACGTGAATACGGATGTTGTAGCTGAAGCTTTGCGGGTACCGAAGGACAAGATTGAATCTAAAGGAATCAAATCAGTTCGTTCCCGGGTTACTAACATCATGCCTTACTTGAAGCCAGAATTCCAAAACCTGACGACACAACAATTCCGTGATGAATTAATTAAGCGGATTATGAAGGTCGATTCAATTGAAGAGGCTCGTCAAAACGAGTACCATCTAACGCCGGAAGATGACAAGGCGATTGAAGCAATTGAAAATAAATGGTACAAGAACGATGATTGGGTTTACGGTAAGTCACCTGAATTTACGGTTCAAAAGCGGAAGCACTTTACTGCTGGGACGATTGATGCTCGTTTCTTAGTGGAACAAGGTAAGATCAGTCAACTCAAAGTTTATGGTGATTTCTTCGGAACTGGCGATGTTCACGAATTAGAAACGATGTTGAAGGATGTTGATTATCGGCCGGCAGCGATGAAAGTGGTTCTGGCAGACGTTGACTTAAACAAATATTTTGTGGGCATTCCACGTGAGGATGTTTTAGATCTCTTAACAGAACAACATTAATGTCATCAACGAAAAAAGAGGGGGTTGGAGATTCCAACCTCCTTTTGTACATATAGAATTTGTTTGGGAGGAATGCAAGATGCCGTGGGAAATCAGTTATTATCAAACGCCACACAACAGCCAAGCACAACCGTTTACCTATGCCGCTTTGACGCAAATTGTTAAGCTAACACCATTTTTAAGTGGGGAAGCAATTCAAATTTTACTAACTAACAGTTACGGTAACCATCCGCTAACGTTTAGTGAGCTCTGGTTAAGCCGGGATTCAGCGTTTAAGGATGCGGTTCGAATTACCAAAGATCAACAAACCGCATTTATCATTCCGGCTGGTCAAGCGCTTGGAATGGACCCCATTGCGTTTAAGGTTGAGGCTGGACAACCGTTATACTTTTGTTTACGCGCAACGACGCCGCAAACTTATGTCGATGTTGCCAGTACGTACGATCCAAGCCTGGTAAATGCGGCGCTAAGTGGTCGGAGTACAGCGTTGCCGCAATTAACTGCGCGTTGGCAGCAGCGGAAGAGTTGGTTTAATTTAGCTGGTTTTCGAGTTTGGCGGGCTAAACAAGCCCCCTTGGTTGAATTAGCGGGGGATTCACTGATTGAAACTGGGATGGTGCCGGCGGCCGTGGGACGGCACTTATTAACTGAGTTTTTAGATCAAGTAGCACTGATTAATACGGCGATTTCAGGTTCGCAGCTTTTGCGCGATGCTACAACAACGACACCATTGTTGGCAACGTTTGGTGACAGTTTGTTGCATCGGGTCGCCCATTCGCCTTGGCGTCCCAAGGTAATGGTTGCTTCAACAGGTGGCAACGATTTATTGATTCCACCGCTTGCAGGCCAACCATTACCGACGATAAAGGAGCTTCAAACCGGTTTTATGGAATTAGACCGCTTAGTGGCGCAAAACGGTGGTGCTCTTTTGGTGCCAACGTTAGGTCCTAAACGCACTCCACAGGCTGCTTATGGGGCAGGCCAAGCAAGGGCTAATTTATTACGAACAGAGTTAAACCAGTGGCTTTTGACGCAACCGTATGCGGTTGATGTAACGTCAAGTTTGGCAGATGAAGCTGGTTACTTGGCAGCTGATTGTGATTTTGGTGATAATTTGCACCTTAGCCCGTACGGGGGGCAACAATTAGCCCAAGCGCTGTTTGCCCGTTTGGATCAAATCTTGCAGAATGAATGATGAAAAAATGCTAAAATGATGGCTTTGATCTCGCCTTCTGATAGGGGGTTTGGTACAATAGGGGTGAAAAATTTTAAGAGAAAAGGATGTTGAATACGTGTTAGATTCTTATTGGATACGTTTGTTGATTATTGTTTTGATTTTAGCATTGGCGGCCCTGTTTACTTTACTTGAATATGCAGTGGTAAAGGTTCGACCAAGTGAGTTGCAAGAGTTGCCACAAACAAAGACGGTCCAAAAAGCGGAGCACATGGTGGCCAACCTCTCCGAATATCTTTCAACTGCTCAAGTTGGGGTGACAATGACGTCATTAATCTTAGGGTGGTTAGGGGATACCTATATTACTGACCTTTTGATGATGGTTGATGTAATTCCAGCGGACGTCCGGCGAGTTATTGCTCCAATTGTTGGGGTGTTGATCTTTACGTTCTTCCATGCGGTCTTCACGGACTTGGTTCCAAAGAACATGGCGATTGACCGGCCGGTCCAAATTCTGATGGCGATTGTGCACCCGATTCAGTTCTTCCACTGGATTTTTTACCCGTTCGTATGGCTATTTGCGGTAGTTGCAGGAGCCTTGACCAAGGCCCTGGGTTTCAATGTCCAACCAGAAGAAGATACTTATTCGCAAAATGAGATCATGACCTTGTCAAAGCAATCAGAAAAAGCCGGCGTAATGGATGAAGAAGATGTGCTATTCATGCGGCGGGCTTTTGAAATGAATGATAAGGTAGCAGCAGATATTATGATTGACCGGACGCAATTAGAAGTAATTGATCGAACGGCTAAGATTAAGGATGCTGTTCAATTGTACTTTAACAAACGGTTTACCCGCTATCCAGTGGTGGCCAATAATGACAAGGATCACGTGGTGGGATACATTTTTGCCTACGACATTATGCGTCAAAACCAGATTGATTCTGAATCTTCTATTCGCGATATTATTCGAAAAATTCCAGCCGTATACGAAGGTGAAGCCTTAACAGATGTTTTGAAGAAGATGGAGCGTAAAGGAGCGCCGATTTGCTTAGTTCAAGATGAGTATGGTGGAACTTCGGGGATTGTGACGGATAAGGACATTTATGAAGAAATGTTCGGTGATGTACGCGAAGAAATTGACCATATTAATGGCGACATGATCGAAAAAGATGGTACTGATGAGCGGGGAAATATGATTTACCGGGTCTCCGGGAAAACCAATTTGGCGGACTTCGAGCGTTACTTTGATGTTGATATTCCGCAATTTGAAGATTTGGATGTGGCAACTTTAAACGGTTTCTTCCTAGAAGAAGAATATAGTTTGAAGTTAAATCATCCCTTACGGGTTGGAAACTTCTCATTTATCCCGGTTGAAATGGAAAACTCGAATGTCAAGGAGTTCCGGGTTACGCAAATTAAACCAAAGAAAAAGGTTAAGGACGAAGAAGCTGTTGATCAAACTGAGAAAAAATAATAGTGTGATCGAAGTGAGGGAAGGTAGGCATAGTACCACCTTCCTTTTTTAGTAAAGACATTGGTGCGAACCTAAAGTAAACATACTTTTCCCGGTAGGTTCGCACCAACAAAAGCTATAAATCGTCTTACAATAAGTCATTGAACTTGAATCGCGCAAAAATTTTTAGCCGCAACTAGTAATATAGCAGAATAAAC